>JGI24890J29729_1000003_pt1 | contig 455007 bp, 434 predicted proteins | sample FreactcultureFD7_FD_29729 | JGI IMG/M metagenome (IMG submission 29729) | reverse complement strand
GGGGTGTGTTGGCGGATCGTCGACGGGAAGGTTCGCATCCTCTTGGTGCACCGCGGGGACCGGGCCGATGTTTCTCTCCCCAAGGGCAAACTCGACCCCGGCGAGACCCTTCCGCAAACTGCAGTTCGAGAAATTGCCGAAGAAACCGGGCTCAGCGTCACGTTGAGCGCACCGTTGGGCTCAATCGAATACGTGATCCCCAGCGGTCGCCAAAAGATTGTGCACTACTGGAGCGCTGAAGTGAGCGAACACGCACTCCTGCTGGCGCGATTTGCCCCGAATGCCGAAATCTCAGCGCTGGAGTGGACATCGCTCTCCAAGGCGCGCAACAAACTGACCTATGTGCACGACGTGGAGGTGGTGGATCGCTTTGCGGCACGGGTAACCGCCGGCACGGCGCGCACCTTCGCGATCGTTGTGCTTCGTCACGGCAAAGCGGTTGCCCCCGAAAGCTGGGACGGTCCGGACGCGTCGCGCCCGCTTCTCCAGCGCGGCAACGATCAAGCGGTGAACATTGCTCCCGCCATTGCCGCCTTTGCGCCCGTGAAGATCGCCAGCAGCACCGCGGCACGGTGCCTTGCGACCGTCGCGCCGCTGGCGACGCTCACCGGCATCGTCGTCAAACCGACTGCCGACCTGAGCCAGGATGCGCACGAGGATGGCACCTCCGACCCGTCGGCGCTAGTCGCCAAACGGCTCGCGAAGAAACGCACCAGCGTGCTCTGCAGCCATGGACCCGTCATCCCCGACCTCGTGTCGGAGGTCGCGCGTTTGACCAACACGCCCCTGAGCGCCGAAATACGCGCTGCTTCAGCGCTCAACCCCGGCGAGTACGCCGTTTTTCACATCGCACGGGATGCCGTCGCAGCCGGGATCGTGGCCATCGAGACTCACGGTCCGGCGGACAATTAGCGCTTCTTGTCTGCCCCCACTCGGGTTACGCCAGCAACAAATCTTTGCGTTCAGGCTTCGTTAACCCGCTGTTAACCTTTAGGCACAATTGTCGTTAACTCACGATCGTAAATTCATTTCTTGGGCCAGCACCGGCTCACACACTGCACCACAATAATATTCCTGAAGGGAATTTTGTGAACATCACACGTTTCGGCAGCATCGCTGCCATTGCTGTCGTAGGAACCATGTTCTTGTCTGCCTGTGCGGCAAACGAATCAGCACCAGCACCCGCAAGCACCCTCAGCGGTGCACTCGTCGGCGCCGGATCATCCGCAGTGGGCGCAGCCCAGGAGACCTGGATCGCTGACTTCCAGAAGGCCAACACCGGCGTCAACATCACCTACGACCCCTCCGGTTCTGGCGCAGGACGCGAAACCTTCCACGCTGGCGGCAGCGACTTCGCTGGCACCGACCGCGCATTCAACGATGCAGAGATCGCAGCCGGCGGATTCGCTTCCTGTGCAGCAGACAGCGGAATCGTTCAGCTCCCCCTCTACATCTCTCCCATCGCCATCATTTTCAACCTCGATGGAATCAAGACACTGAACCTTGACGCTCCCACGATCGCCGGCATCTTCGCCGGAACGATCACCAACTGGAACGACCCAGCAATCGCCAGCCAGAATGCGGATGCAACGCTTCCGGATCTCGCCATCGCCGCTGTGCACCGCTCGGATGACTCGGGAACCACCGAGAACTTCACCGACTACCTCGCACAGGCTGCCCCCGCAGTCTGGACCTCCCCGGCGGATGGCGTTTGGCCGCTCACCGGTGGCGAAGCAGCACAGGGCACCTCCGGAGTTGTTGACGCTGTTACCGGCGGAACCGGCACCATTGGTTATGCAGACGCTTCACGCGCCGGAGACCTCGGCACCGTCCACGTCAAGGTCGGCAACGACTACGTTGCCTACTCGGCAGAGGCTGCAGCAGCCGTCGTTGACGCTTCCCCCCTCGTAACCGGTCGCGACTCCTTCGACCTCTCGATCGAGCTTGACCGTACGCCGTCCATCGCTGCCTACCCGGTCGTGTTGGTTGCGTACCTCGTCGGCTGCGAGACCTACCTCGACCCAGCCAAGGGCGAGCTCGTCAAGTCGTACTTCACCTACATGGCTAGCGACGCTGGCCAGGCCGCTGCAGCAGCAGCAGCTGGTTCCGCTCCGATCTCGGCAACCCTCTCCACCGCCGTCACCGCAGCAATCGCAGTAATCAAGTAGTAAGAACTACTCCTTCTGACGGGTCGCGCTCGTCGTGCAATGCACGGCAGGCCGCGGCCCGTCAGGCTGGGGTGGGCACTAAACTCGCTCTCACACTGATAACCGGCTCAGGGACCTCACCATGACAACAGCTCGAACGCTGCCCAAGGCGAAATCCCGCCCCGCTGACCGTATTTTTTCCGGCAGCACGAGGTTTGCCGGCATCATCATCCTCGTCGCCCTCGCGTCAGTCGCGATCTTCCTCGTCGTCGAGAGCATTCCCGCTCTGACCGCAGATCCCAAGCAGCTTTCCGGTGCACCAGCCAGCTTTTGGGATTACGTTGCACCGCTCGCCTTCGGAACCCTGTGGGCCGCGTTCCTCGCACTCGTCATCGCCTTCCCCATCTCGATCGGGATCGCCCTCTTCATCTCGCACTACGCCCCCCGGCGAATCGCCCAGGGTCTCGGCTACATCATCGATCTCCTGGCCGCGGTTCCCTCCGTCGTCTTCGGGTTGTGGGGCATCAAAGTTCTCGCCCCCGCGGTCGTGCCGCTCTACACCTGGTTGGCAGAAAACCTCAGCTGGATCCCGCTCTTCTCTGGAACCGCATCCGGCACCGGGCGCACAGTGCTCACCGTCGCCGTTGTCCTCGCCGTCATGATCATCCCGATCATCACCGCTCTCAGCCGCGAAATATTTTTTCAAACCCCCGTGCTCCACGAAGAAGCCGCCCTCGCCCTCGGAGCAACCCGCTGGGAAATGATCCAGATCGCCGTCCTCCCCTTCGCCCGCCCAGGGATCATCTCCGCCGCGATGCTCGGGCTCGGCCGCGCCCTCGGTGAAACCATGGTCGTCGCCATGGTGTTGTCGCCCGCAGTCGTCATCAACTTCGTCCTGATCAGCTCGTCGAACCCCAACACCATCGCCGGAAATATTGCGCTTAACTTTCCTGAAGCCCACGGTGTTGCCGTCAACGCCCTCATCGCCACCGGCCTCGTGCTCTTCGTGATCACCCTCGTCATCAACTCCATCGCCCGGTTCATCGTCAATCGCCGCAAAGCGTTTTCTGGAGCTAACTAGTGACCGAGACCACCACGAAGCAAGCATCGACCTCATCCTCGCAACCCAGCGAAGTCAATCTGCTGCTCGCCGGCAGACTTCCGCGCAGCGCCCCGTGGGCAATTCTTGTCGCCAGCTGGGCCATCATGCTCGTTGTCTTCGTCTTTCTTCAGGCATCAAACGGCGGTGACTTCAACATTGTTGGAGCCATTCTGCTCGGCACCATACTTTTTGACGTCGCACTATTCGCTATCGCCTACCTCGTCGAAGGTGCACGACAAGCGCGCAACCGACTGGTCACGTCTCTCGTCATCACCGCGTTTATCATTGCGCTGCTACCGCTCATCTCCCTTATTTTCACCGTGGTGATCAACGGCCTCCCGCGCTTCGATCTCAACTTCTTCACCATGTCGATGCGCAACGTCGTGGGTGAAGGCGGCGGCGCCCTCCACGCGATCATCGGTACGCTCCTGATCACCGGTGCTGCGGCCCTCATCTCCGTGCCGGTAGGACTCTTGACCGCCATTTACCTTGTGGAATACGGTCGCGGCACGCTGGCAAAAGCGATCACCTTCCTCGTCGACGTGATGACCGGAATCCCCTCAATCGTCGCCGGGCTATTTGCCTACGCCCTCTTCAGCCTCATCACCGACAACGCCGGAATCCGCTTCGGGATCGGCGGTTCCGTGGCACTGTGCCTGCTCATGATCCCCGTGGTGGTTCGTTCGAGCGAAGAAATGTTGAAGATCGTGCCCAACGAACTTCGTGAAGCCGCCTACGCGCTCGGCGTGCCCAAATGGCTCACCATCCTCAAAGTTGTCATCCCCACCTCGATCGCCGGAATCGCCACCGGCGTGACCCTCTCGATCGCCCGGGTCATCGGTGAGACCGCCCCACTGCTCATCATTGCGGGCTTTACCACCAGCATGAACTACAACCTGTTCGCCGACCGGATGATGACCCTCCCCGTCTTCGTCTACAACCAGTACGCGGTCCCTGGGGTCGACGTCAACGTCTACCTTGACCGCGCCTGGGCCGGGGCGCTCACCCTGATCCTCATTGTGATGGCCCTCAACCTCGTCGCGCGCCTCATCGCCAGAATCTTCTCCCCCAAACTCGGTCGCTAACGCGTCACCGGACAGAAAAAAGGAAACACGTGTCTAAGCGCATTGAAGTCAATGACCTCAACGTCTACTACGGCAAATTCAAAGCCGTCGAAGACGTCACGCTCACGATTGAACCTCGCACCGTCACCGCCTTTATCGGGCCCAGCGGTTGCGGAAAATCAACTTTTCTGCGCACCCTCAACCGCATGCACGAGGTCATCCCCGGGGCCTATGTCGAAGGCGAAGTGCTGATCGACGGCAACGACCTCTACGGCCCCGGCGTTGACCCCGTGCTGGTGCGCCGCCAAGTGGGCATGGTTTTCCAACGCCCCAACCCCTTCCCCACCATGTCGATCCGCGACAACGTGCTCGCTGGCGTCAAACTGAACAACCGCCACATGAGCAAAACGGATGCTGACGCCCTAGTCGAAGAATCGCTCATGGGTGCGAACCTCTGGAACGAGGTCAAAGACCGTCTGGCCCTGCCCGGATCGGGACTCTCCGGTGGCCAGCAACAGCGCCTCTGCATCGCCCGTGCGATCGCCGTCGCCCCCGAAGTGATCCTGATGGACGAGCCCTGCTCGGCACTAGACCCCATCTCGACCCTCGCTATCGAAGACCTCATCGGCGAGCTGAAGAAGCATTACACAATCGTCATCGTGACGCACAACATGCAGCAAGCATCACGAGTGTCCGACCGCACCGCATTTTTCAACATTGCGGGCACCGGCAAGCCGGGCAAGCTCATCGAATACGACGACACCACCACCATCTTCTCCAAGCCCAGCGTGCAGGCTACCGAAGACTACGTCTCCGGGAAGTTTGGCTAGGCCCCAGCCTGTTTGGCGGGCCCAGCTTGTTTGCCTGGCCTAGCTTGTTTGCCTGGCCTAGTTCTGTTCCGCAACCTAGGAACTAGCGATGGCGACGACCGGGTCGGTCGTCGGTTGCTCCGAACCACCCGTCGGTTCGACGGTAACGCCAACAGCGTCGCCGGAGTGCATGTCGCCGCTGAGCACTATCCAACTTTTTCCGGCCCGGTCCACCGAGAAAGTTCCGGCCGCCCTCGGGCCGGATTCGCCGATGTACCACAGCTCGTACACTCGCGATTCTGGAAGCGAAGCAACACCGTTCACGATCATTGCTGAACTGAGCATCTCGTTGCTCCAGACCAGTGTTGCTGTGCCACCACCGGCGACATCCGCCACCGCTCGCTGAACGTCAGGCGCCGCGCTGATCGCAGCAAGGCGGTTGGCTTGGACCTGCTCCTGTTCGTTGACATTCGTCAGAGTTGTGAGCAGGCCGACGCTGAAAACGAGGCCAACCACGGCAGCGACAGAAGCGACCGCCAGCAACGGCCGAAGGTACCGAGCGCGCCAGCGTGACAGGGTTGCCCGCTCTGCTGATCCAGTCGGCTTCCTCTCGGCGTCGAGCGCTGGCTCTAGTTTCGGCAATTGAGGGGTCTGCGCAATTGCGGCCATCAGTCGCTCCTTGAGCTCCGGCGACGGCTGGATCGGTGCCGTAGCGAGGCCGAGCAACAGCGCAGTGTCCACCAGCCCAGTCACCTCGAAGCGCGACTCGACAGCATCCTCGAGGTGGGCCTCGAAAGCGGCACCCTCAGCCTCGCTCAAGGCGCCAAGAGCGTACGCGCCGCTGAGTTCGGTGAAATCCGTTGGCTTCTCAGGGTTCATGAGGCCACATCCAACTCGTCGCGTAACCGAATCATGCCGTCCCGAAGACGGGTTTTCACCGTACCGATGGGGACGCTCAACATGTCGGCGACCTCACTGTGGCTGTAGCCCCCGTAATAGGCGAGCGACACTGCTTGGCGCTGCAACTGGGTGAGGCTGAGCATCGCCTTCTCTACCCTGTCGTGTTCAACCCGCACCTGCACGCTCTCGGCAACATCAGCGTAGGCGGGGGTGAAATCCCTAATCCCAATCTTGAGGTCGCGAGTGCGCGAAGCCTGAGATGCCCGAATGCGGTCCACTGCCCGGCGGTGCGCCATCGTCATCACCCACGTCGTTGCGGCCCCCTTGGCAGGGTCAAAGCGGGTGGCTGTTTGCCAGATCTCTAAAAACACTTCCTGAGCCNCCTCCTCCGACTGGGCATGATCACGCACAAGCCGATGAATGAGGCCGAGAACGCGGGGCGCGATCTGATCATATAGTTCACTGAACGCCCCCTGATCGCCATCAGCCACGCGAATCAGAATCTCGTTGTGGTTCGGTGGTGACGATTCGTCGTCGTTCACCGAAGTCGGTGGGTTCTGTGTGACGCGCGACCGGTCGGTTGGGACGCTGGGGTCTACCGCCGTGGAGTTTTGCTCCGGGCGGCTTTCAGTCTCGCGGGGCACGAGCTCAAGCATGTCAGTAGTTCGGCGCGGAAGCCTGAACGGTTTGCCCCCTCACAGCAAAGTGGGGCGCCGAGCCGCAGAACGCCTCTCGGCGGTGGGCCGCTCTTGGCGGCTATTAGTGGAGCCCGGGGTTACCGCGGCTCGGCGTTTCTACTTTACTGGTTTCGTAAAACAGGAAGGTGTGTGGTTGCTGTGGTTCGTTACCCCGGCAATAGGCGGATGTTGTNCCCCGCCCCGTCCCACCAGCCACACTGGCCACACCGATTCCTGTTTTACGCAACCACCACAAACGACCCGAGAGGCATGGACTACTCCAGGAGCCCGCGACGCTGCAGACGAGCACAGACGGTCAGCTGCGCGCCCGTATGCTCCAGCCGGGATGCCTGCGTGGTGAGCGTCGTCGCCCGCTCAGGGTTCGGCACCTCCACGTCATCCGCCACACTGGTCGCACCCGCGGAAGCTACCCGACAGAACGCGGCCGCACGATCGAGGGCGGTCGCAAAGTCGCCGCGAAACAGTCCGCGAAGAATCTGGTCAGCCAACTCGGTGATCTCTTTTGGACCGGTCGGCAGCGGAGCTCCCGCAATCAGCGTGTCAATTGTGCCCAGCACCTCGGTGCCCCGCTGGAAGAGATAACTCATTCCTTCGGGGTCTTGCCGGATGAGCATCCGGATCAAGTAGATGCGCCACAGCGCCCCCGGCAGCGATTTGGCACTCGAGCTTGCCCACAGCTCGGCAAGAGCGTCGATACCGTGCTCATCGGTAAACGAGACGAGTCGTTCGACTACGGCCAGGTCGTCAGTTTCGCGGGCATGATCGACGAGCGCGTGCGCCGTGTCGTGCGCCAGACGAATGATCTGGGCCGGGTCTTGCCCGCCCTCAAACTCATCGAACTTGTCGCCGGAGTATTGGGTCGGCTTATGGAACTGATCACTCACCCGATCACGCTACCTTCCCGAGCGATGGTGAAGCTGAACTCAGCGATGCCCTCGACGCCCCCGGAGACCACGTCGCCGGGAACAATGGTGCCGACGCCAGCCGGGGTCCCGGTGAAAATCAGGTCGCCTGGCTTCAACTCAATCGACTGCGAGGCGAAGGCCACAATTTCCGCCACCCCCCAAATCATGTCGGCGAGGTCGCCTCGCTGCTTTTCTTTGCCATTAACGCTCAGCCAGATTGCTCCGGAGCCCAACACTCCGGAAACGGATGCTGCGGTGCGCGGATGAATCGCCGTTACCGGCCCAGACGCATCGAAGCCTTTCGCCCAATCCCAGGGGCGGCGCAGCAGCTTTGCGTCGTTCTGGAGATCGCGACGCGTCAAATCCACTCCCACCGCGTAACCGAACACGACGCTCAGGGCATCCTCAACAGAAATGTTGACGGCCGTGCCACCGATTGCGACCACTAACTCCNCCTCGAACTGGAGGTCGCTGGTCAGCGGGGGGTAAGGGACGACACCGGATGCCGGAACGACAGCATCCGCTGGCTTGCCGAAGAAGAAGGGTGGTTCGCGCTCCGGATCCGCCCCCATCTCCCGAGCGTGTTCGGCGTAGTTGCGCCCGACACACAGCACTCGGCGCACGGGCCACAGCGCTGTGCTCCCAGCGACGAGGAGGGAAGTAACGGGGGGCACGGGGACGACGTAGTCCATAGCAATTCCTGACGTGTTTGGTGCGGGCCGAATGTTCGACTATTGGAGGCCACGGCCGCTACCTGCCTCGCAGAATTCGAAAATCCCACCCACCGTGATGAAAATTGTTTCACGCGAACATTTGCCCGGTCCGGAGCCTGTAACCTTAAGCGTAAGGGCCTCTAGCTCAGTTGGTAGAGCATCGGACTTTTAATCCGTGGGTCGTCGGTTCGAGCCCGACGGGGCCCACACGACAAACGACGCCCACACGGGCGTTTTTTGTTTTGTGCATTGTGCATCGTGTGCCGCTAGGCCGCTAGGCCGCTAGGCCGCAGGCATCGTTGGTGCGGCCATCCCGACTGCAGCACCCATCGTTGGCGGCCGGTGGTGACGCAGGATACGTCGCCATCATGGATGGCACCACGCTCGCGTCGCTCGAGAACGTCGAACTACTACCCCAAGACGATAAAACCGAGTACAAGCCCCGCGCCCAGCACGAAGGATGCCCCGGTCGCTGTAAGGGGCAGCCACGACTTTGAGAAACCTTTTCCCTTGCGGCCGAACATTCGTGCGATTCCGCCGAACAACCCGGGCAGCATAAGAACGATGAAGCCAGTAGCAACGGTTTCCGGGGTCGGCGAATGCCCGATGATTAGTTTTGCTAGGACGATGACGACAACCAGGTCGACGACGTATTCCACGAATCCTCGAGGGATGACGCTGTAAAGCCTGGGGAAGTTGGGCAGTTTGTCTTGCCAAATGCGCGCAATCTTCGGCAGGGTGAAGATGGCGGCCGCGATAATCGTGACGATCGACACACCGAAATAGGCTCCGGTAACGAAGAGGAAGATCGCGAGTCCGACCATCGCTGCGACAATTTTGGCGATCGTGGACTGTGAATCCAGCGCAGTGGGTTTTACGACACGGCTTCGTTCGGGGTACGCAATCGCTGCGATGTCTTCGAGAATCAGGCGAGCGATGAGCGCGAGCGCGACTACCCATCGCACCATGATCAGGTTGTCGGGCGTGACCAATTCAAGTCCTGAAAGCCCGTTCAGGGCTTTCAGCATCGATGCCGCCGCGAATCCCAGAAAGATGGGTGGCAAAAGGTAGTCGAAGGAACGCTCAAGCCAGTCTTTGCGGCTTAAGACCGATCGATGAATTGGTCTGAACGCTTGCGAGATCAGTGGGAGGGTTGCGAGAACAATGAAGACCCCAAGCAGAGTGCGGACGTCTGCAAGAGATTGAAGCGCACCACTGGCGACAGCGATCACAGCGATAGTCAGGAATGACAGAAGACCGACCATACTATCGAGCACGCCCAACACGATGAGGACGATGAGGACCGGCCACGCCGGAAGGATTCCATAACGGTGGCTGACGAGAAACTCAATCACCACCAAAACCGGGCCCAACGCCAGCAAAAGGACACTAGCGGAACCAAAAATGGCCCGTGACCACGCACCGTCGACAATGAAACGCTGCAGAATTTGGGACCGTCGACTCACCGCTGCAGGAAGGGTTCGTGACCAGCCGTCGATGGTTGCGGTTCCGGGAGCCCGCCAGGTCTTGGAGCGATCCCCCCACATCTCGCGCTGGGAATCCAGTTTCGCCAATTCTCGGGCTCCGGCCGCGCTCAGTAGTTTCGCGACCTCTTTGACCTCTTTGTCCGGGCCGTCCTCTTCCTTCTCGCGTTTGCCTCCACCGCCAGCACCACCAGAACCTCCGGTGCCTGAACCACCAGTGCCCCCAGACGGCATCCCACCACCGATGCTGACGACTCCCAGGAGTGAAACACCGCCCACTGCAACCGCCGCGGTCGTGAGCGGGTGAGCCGCGACATCGAAGACGGGGGCGTTGACCTTGGCAGCACGTTCAAGTGCCGCGGCGGTGGCGTTGTTGAATTCGGCCACCGCTGCTGGCGGTGACAGGTTGGTGATCGTGCGTGAATCATCCAGAATCAGCGCGCCGGCAACGGTNCCTGCTGTCCCGTCATTGGCCGTGTAGTCCAAGACGATGAAATGCGCGCCAGGTTCGAGATTCGTGGGGAGTTGACTGTGCCCCGACCACGTGCCGTCGGCCGCGACCGTTGCCGTAAGGATTGTTTGAGGTGTGGAATGGGCCGTCACCGTCACGGTGGAACCGGGCTCCATGCTGAGGCCCTTCACATTTGCCTCGCACGTGTCGAGCGCGTCTCCAACCCCACAACTGAATTTCATCGAAGCGGCGGCGGCGGGTTCTTCCATGAGCGGCGTGAGAGCTGGCAACTGCGTTGCGTCCGGCATCGGCACGGGCGAGGAGGTCGAATCTTCTGCACCAATAGCAGGTTCGGTAACACTCGGCGCAACAGTCTCATCCGCCACCGGAGCGACAATTGCGTTGACGATAGCGTTAATAATGCCGGCGACAATGTGAACGATATCCGGCGTGACCGGTGAGGGTGCCGATCCGACGGTAAATGCAGCGTCGGTGACAACAGCCGCAGCACCGGTTGTGGAATCCGTAAGATCAACCGCGACTGTGTAGTGGTCGGGCAGAAGTTCACCGCGAAGGGTCAGCGCGAGCGTGGTGTCCATTCCGGCATAGACCGTGCCCATCGCCACTGGTGAGCGACTGACAGTTTTTCCCGCCGAGTCCCGAATTGTCATGGTTCCCGCGGGCTTCAGATTCTGATTCCCGTCATTGTGGAGCGCAACACTCACCACCGAGTTCCCCGCCGACGTTGCGATGGATGCTGCACCATAGGAGAACCTGGGATTCAGTGGCCCCGGAACACGTATTGAGATCGCCACCGCGACGCGCACGACACGATCCAATGCCACCGCCCCTTCTCCCGGAAGTGCCGTATTGTTCTGCAGCACAATGCTGCTGATGTACTGACCCGGTGCAGTTCCGGCAGGCACCGTTACGGTGAAACTCTTCATGTTTGTCGCCCCCGGGGCGAGCGAGAACATCTCGTCGGGGTAACGCACCCATCGCGTTGCGCCCGCCGCCGGAACTCCGGCATTTGCAGCACCAAAGCCACCGTTTGCAATCGTAAATACTGAGCTGGCATAGGAATGGGCCGTGACGACACTTGCCCCCGGATTGGTTCGGGCGACGCCTAACGTGACGGTGCTGCCCGGTGCGATGGTCAAATCAAAGAAGGAGCCGGCCTGCCCCACCGCCTCAAGCCCCAATGGTGCGGGTGAAGCTCCCGCGGCCGCCACTGCCCCACCAAAACTGAGGAACGCAAAAACGGTGATCGGGACCATGGCGGCAACCGCGCGGTGGCTGAAGCTGCGCCGTCCAGCGAGGGTGGAAGTCTCACGGTTGATCCGGAGGGACATGATGATCCTTGCTCAGAGGCGCGGGGCGGCCCGTTAGGGCGCTGCAGCGATCGTTGTGGTGATTGTTCCCGCGTAGGTTCCGACCGCCGCTTGACCTGGGATCGTGAGGGTGAAGGTGAGGCGAACGAAGTAAGAACCGTTCCCTGTGCCGGTGGCGAGCACTGCCACGGGTGAACCCAAACTTCCGATGCTCGACTCGCCAGCCCAGGGGTCGCCTAGGGTCGCGGTGACCGCGCTGACATCCGTAATCGATAGCGCTGAGGCCGGAAGGTCGGCTCCGGTGGTAGGCCCGCCGGTGATAGCGCTCCAGACAAGATCGCTCGCGGACTCGGTGACGCTCCAACCAGCATTGGCCCCCGTGAGATCGTCGATGGTGAGGGTCGCGGTGGTAGTCGGGTTCTGCTCGCCGTGGGAGAAGATGACCGGGTCGAAGGCTGGGGCGGTCAGAGTGGCTGATAACTTGCCGGCGGTGATTCCGGCAGTTACCGCAGACAACGCGGTGCTATAAGGAAGGTCTTTGGGAAACCCAAGCCAGGTATCGCCCGAACCGTAACCGGTCTTGCCGTAGGGGTACGACACCGCAAAGTCTGTGGCAACGCCAGAGAATACGGTGGCGTTCATTTCAGGAGCGTCGCCAAGGAAACGTGCGGAGTGAAGGGNGGGTTGGGCGTAGAACGCATGATTTTCGATGATGGTCACCGAAGCGGGAATGGTAATCGCGGTCAAAAGGCATTCTGAAAACGCTTCGCCCCCGATTTTTGCGAGGGTGGACGGAAGCGTAACCGACGTTAGATGGGTCCGATTGAATGCCAGCGAGTCGATGAGAATGATCCCCTCAGGCAACGTCACGCTGGTGAGGTTTCGATCTTGGAACGCCCGGACCCCGATGGCGTTGACGGGGTAACCATCAACAACCTCAGGAATCACCACGTCGGGGGCTGAGCTGCGATAGTTGTCGATGCTCGCGTGGATACCGTCGTTCACGCTGTAGTTGAAGTCCCCGCTGATGCCATAAATGATGTTGGCGCTGGCACTGGCAGCGGTAATAACGGTCGAACTGATTGCGAGAACCACCACAGCACCGGCGGCGGCGAAGATTCGCTGCAATTTCATGAGAATCCTTGATCGTGGATTGGGCGTTAGCTGGTCAATGGCTGAGGGATGAAGGCCGCTGCACACTCCCCGGAAGCAAGTTTTGCGGATCGCTGCACGACCAGAAGCGCGTTGGGCCACGGAAACCGGGGGATTTCTGTTGGTCGCACCACGCGCTGTCGGTATCGACAGTGCTCGCGCCAGCTGGTGCGCGCACACTTCGACCGTGCGATAAAGTCAATTTCGTCATCGGTGGATAGCGATCGAACTCAGGAGAATCGTCATGGTGGGTTCGACGGTCACGGTCGCTGTCGTTGATGACCACGAAGTGGTCGCCATCGCCGTCGAGGTTCTGATTGACTCTCACCCCCGCTTGGATTTTGCGGGATCGGCGAAATCAGTTGCGGAACTGATTCGTTCCGGGCCGCCCGTGGGCCTTGTGCTTCTCGATTTGAACCTTCGGGATGGCTCCACGCCGAATGACAACATCGCCGCCCTCCGAAAATGGGGCGCCAATGTTCTCGCTTTCACGGCGGGCGAACAACCCTTCCTCATTCGTGAGGCCGCCCACAGTGATGTTCTTGGAATCGTGCGAAAGTCGACCCCCGCAGCAATCCTGCTGGGCTTCATCGTCGAGGCGTCCAAAGGGAACGCCGTTTCAACCACGGAATGGGCTGCGGCTCTCGAATCAGATCGACGATTCAAAACGGTGCACTTGTCGCCTCGCGAGCGTGAGGTCCTGGCGTTGTACGCGTCCGGGCTTGGGGCTCGAGCCGTTGGCGCTGCGCTGTTCATCAGCGAGAACACCGTCGAAGATCATCTGAGAAGGATTCGACGCGCCTATGCCGTGCTCGGGCGGGAAGCGGGCACGAAAGTGGACCTCTATCGGCGCGGGCTTGAGGACGGTTATCTTCCCTTCCCGACCGAGTCATAATGCCCCAGAATCGAACTCACAACCAATCCGAACTCCTCATCGTGAGGCTTCTCACCGTAGCTATCGCGCTGGTGGCGGGCATCAAACTGGTCTACTTCTTGCCGGTCATTCGCGCCGAAGCGTCCATGGCTCCACCGATTATCTTCTTGGTGGGGTTTGTCGGTGAATTTGTGATTCCTGTCCTAGCCGGGGTGACGGCTTTCGGCTGGACTTTGGGAAGGCTTCGACTGGTCAATGGCGGCATTGTCGTAGGTCATGTGCTGGCTGCCGTTCTGGCGTTGTTGGAGCATTCAACGGCTGCGAACCACGTGGGCCAAGCGAGCCAGCCGTGGCTCTTAGTTGCCGCTGGGCCTCTGATGGCTGCAGTTATCTCGTGGGGGCCAACCCTGGGGTCGTTACTGGGGTCGCTTATTGCTTACGCGATCCTCGAGTTTCCGCGAGCCGACAATATTGCAGCCTATGAGTACCTTCGAGCGACCTTCGACATCCAAATAGTGACGGTGGCGGTGCTCGGCGCCGTCACAGCAGTCACTATCGGTTACAGTCGTCGGCTCGACAACGTTGCAGCACAAGCATCGGCGCAGGTGACGTTGACGGCGACGACCCGCGCCCGGGCTGAAGTGTCGGTCTTGGCTGCTGCAATAACCCATGACAACATCCTGAGCACCCTGTTGTTCGGCGCTGCCAACAACCCTCGTTTTCGTCACGCTGTCGCGGCTCAGGCTAGGCGCGCCTTGACCGAGATTGACAGGCTCTCCGCTGAGACTGGTCTCACGGATGGAGTCGACATCACCGAACTGTGGGCGAGAGCGGAGCGCATCATCTCCGGTCTGGCCCCCGACGCTGAAATCATTAGATCTGGCGTGGTGACTGGCCGTGTTCCTGCTGCCGTTGCGGAAGCCGCTCTCGGTGCGCTGCTGCAGGCTGCCACCAACAGCGTGACCCACGCCGGCGGCAACTCGCACGGGGATGGGAACGGAAACGAGGAGGTCAACGGAGGCGACCGTGGCCGCCTCGTCAAGCGCATCGTCACGCTAACGGGAGCCCCAGATTCCATCGAACTCCGAATCTGGGACGACGGCGTGGGGTTTGACCCAACGCTGGTTTCTGGTTCCCGTGTCGGAATATCGTCAAGCATCAGTGCCCGCATGGGGACCATCCCCGGCGGCTCAGCAACGGTGCTTTCCACGGTAGGTCATGGCACCACGGTTAGCCTCAATTGGCAGGCACCAAAATCGCGACCGCCCAAGATCAACAAAGTCGGTGAGTTTCTGTCTGCCGACATCGTTACGCTTCGGATGGCGCGCATCTTGACGATCATCTTCATCGGCGGGCAACTCTGCCTCTGCTACTTCAGCACGATTAACGGCGGAAACGTTGTCGCGTCGTTGATTGCGCTAGCCGCACTCTGTGGCCCGGCGCTTGCTATCGCCAAAAACAACTTCATTCCCAGCCGGTCGAATATCCTGATCGTTCTGGCTGGCTCCAGTCTTGCCACCTCCACGATGTTCTTTCAGAGTTTTTCTTCTCCGGTCAGGAGAGAGGGTTTTTGGTTTCTGACCGGTTGCGCTTTTTTGTTGACCTGGTTGCTGAGAAGTAAACACTCGTGGGTAGCGTGGGTCGGCATGGCGGGCATGACTGTCTTGTCGATTGCGGCATCGACAGCCCAGGGAGCAGGAATTGTTGCCGGGTTGGACCTTGTAACGCGCCCGGCCGTGATTCTCCTCGTCGGCACGGTCTGTAGCGTGGCAGTAAGTCGGTTGCAACGTCGGATTTCTAGCGTCCGCACTGAGACTTCGCGAAACCTCGATGAGGAAACGTTCGCCGCCATAACAGCCAGCCAGAGACAATCAGAAACCCTTCGGCTCCGCCGCTTGGCCGGTCCCCTTCTCGAGCTGCTCGCCCGCGAACACGAGCTCTCTCAGGAACAGGCCGATGACTGCTTCGCTCTGGAGGGAGCCCTCCGAGATGAAGTAGTGGGCGGCCGTCTCAGCCGTGAGGAGATCGCTACTGCGGCGGCTCACGCACGACGACTCGGAGTCGACGTCGTGCTCCTCGACGACGGTGACGGCGTGACCATCACCGAAGCTGAGCTCACGCGAGTCGACCAATGGATGACCGACCAGCTGGCGAGAACCACAGCCGGTAGTTTCGTCGGTCGATTACCACCAGCAGAAAGCCCCGATCTGGTGACGATCGTCATGACGGATGCCAATAACCCAATCCGAATCAGCCTTCCTCGGCAAATCCACCCTTTTCCGTGGCCCGAGAACTAGGCAGAACGCTGATGACGCGAAACAATTTCCTCGTGACACGCAGTTCTCACGCCCAGCCAGATCGGCAGGCTAGGCAGGCTCAGCTGCCTCAGCGGCCTCAGCGGCCTCAGCGAGATTCAACGTTGCCAACCACCGTGATTCGTGCCGCAGGGACATGTGCTGCAGCACTTCTCGCGGGGCTTCTTGGCCTCAGTGGCGCATCCCCCTCGACCGCGGCCACGCCAATGGTTTCAGCAAATTCGGCGAGCGATTCACCGCAACTATCTCTCGCGGCTGTCGGGCAATCGGGTTCATATTTTGATGTCATCGTCGCCGCGGGAGCGACGATTTCACTTCAGGTTGCTTTAACAAATCCGGGAACCGCCGCCACGCTCGCCCACACCTATTCGGCTTCGGTGTTCACCATCGTGAACGGCGGTTTTGGCGCCACCGACGGCACTGGTCCACGAACGGGGGCTACCAGATGGGTGGACTATCCGGAGGCGATCGTTCCTCTTGCGGCCGGTGCCACCGATACGAAATCCTTCACTGTGACCGTTCCAACAGGAACTCCTCCGGGGCAATACCTCAGCAGTATTGTGTTGCAAAGTGCCGACTCGTCGAAAGGTGCGGGACAAGTCTCGTTGGATCACGTTCTCCGGCAGGCTATTGCTATCTCGATTCGCGTTCCGGGATCCCTCAAACCTCAGTTCTCTCTCGGCGCTGTCGGCTACACGAGGGTCGGCGGCCGTTCCGTGATCGAAGTTTCCCTGAGCAATGTCGGCAACGAACACCTGAAGCCGACAGGAACCATGACGGTCAAGGACGCTAACCACTCCATCGTGAGCGAGGCCCCGGTGACATTGGGATCGGTGTACGCGGGGATGGACACCACGGTCGCAGTGACTCTTAACGGACTCCTGCCCCCCGGAAAATACACCGTGAGCCTCACGTTGACCGATTCGTCGACGGGGGCGGCGGCCACAATCACGAACTCGTCTTTCGCGGTTACTGATTCAGCGAAGGGTAGCCAGTCGATGCCGAATCAGCTGCCTGCCATTATTCAGAAGGTCAGAACACAGTCCGGTGTTGTGCTGTTGATAGCCGTTGTCGGGATTGTCTTCTGGCTTGCTGTCGCGATGTCGGTGATTCTTCTAGTGCACCGTCGGTCGAGAAAGCGATTGTGAACCGCCTCGCCTGGCGGGCGTCGCGCGGAGCACCCTCCCAGTGAAACCTAGGCTCGTATCCCTCTGAGCAAATGCAACCTGATAATGTTTCTTTTACCCCTCCCTGTGTCCGTGCGCAGCGGCCAACTCGTTCAAAGGATTGACCATGAAGAAACGGTTCGTGGCAGGTTCCGCAGCATTCTTTGCTGCCGTCATGCTCGTGGCAACGGCAGCCCCCGCGTCGGCACTTGAGTGGCCCACGGGCGGCAACTTTGACATTCCTGGGACGATGGCGGGAGGTGCTTCGTGGCAAATCGATGAATTTGGCATCAAGGCGGGCGGCGACACTGCTGGCACCAGCGCGCATTCTCTCTACTACCCCATGGAGAACTTGGCACAGGCCAGCTATCTCTATTGCGGCACCAATGACGGCAGCGATGCGACAGTGACTGCCGAAATAAATGGGGACATCACCATCGATTGCCCCAGTGTGACCGACACTTTTGTGAGCGGGCTATCGGGCACACTACACATTCGGCTCTACGCCGAAGCTGCCACGGGCTACATGGCTCGAGTGTGGGGCGAACTCACCAACACGACCGGGTCAACAATCACTATCGGCTCGAGTGACCCGCTCGGCGTCTACTACTACTACAACTACAACGCCTGGAATAACGGCGACCCCTGGATGACCAACGTTGGGGGTGGCGACTACGGACTCGACGGGGCTGTCTGGGGNGTCGGCGGCGATGTCAACAACAACGAGATTGCGACTTCGGCAGCGTGGGGAGACCCGAGCCAGTTCTGCCGATTCGACACGGTCGGCCACGGGATGTACTACCCAGCGGCGGCAAACGTGATTGCTGCTGGCGAGACCGTAAACCTCATCTCGTTTGTCAACATGGTGTTCCCTGCGACGAACGATTCGGCCGGCACGACGGCGGCGTATGAGGCCGCACTAGCTCAGGCACACACTGAATTCGCTGCCGGCTTGACGGGCCGCATGACCGACGGATTGCCCGCTGATTTAGCAGCCGTTGGTTGGGAAAAAGACGACGCGTGTGCAGCGCCGCAACCGGCCACCACCGAAGCGCCGCAACTCGCCAAGACCGGAACCGACTCCGCTCTATCGTTCGGATTCGGCGGAGGAGCACTCGCGCTCGCACTGGTCGGCCTCAGCTTCCTGGCTGTGGCCCGGCGCCGAACTCGCGCCTAGGGTCCTCGAGAGATGTTCCGCTTTCGCGTGAGGCACTGTTCGACCTTGTAAAGTAAATTCACCAAACGTATGGAGCTTGGATCGATGGATTACGCACGCAAGACAGCACTGGTCACTGGCGCGAGTTCGGGAATTGGTTTGGCCTACGCTCGGGAGCTTGCAGCGCGCGGCGCTAATCTCGTTCTCGTAGCGCGTCGCGCAACCGTTCTTGATGACGTTGCGCAGGCACTTCGGAATGATTTTCCCGTCACAGTGACAACAATTGCGATGGATCTGGGCGTTCCCACTGCTGGCCAGCAGCTCAAGGACAACCTCGACGGTCAGGGAATCCTGCCCGAGATCCTGGTCAACAACGCCGGTTTCGGCACCAACTCCCGTCTGGAAAATGAAGACCCTCACCGCATCCAGGAAGAGATCACCCTCAACGTTGCAACTCTGGTCGAGCTAACTCGGGCCTACCTACCTGGAATGATTGCCCAAGACTTCGGGGCAATCGTGAACATCGCCAGCACCGCTGCCTACCAGCCCGTGCCCGGGATGGCGGTCTACGCGGCCACCAAGGCTTTTGTCTTGTCGTTCACGTCGGCGGTGTGGGGAGAAACGAAGGACACAGGGGTGCGAGTTCTGGCCGTCAGCCCTGGGGCCACCGCCACTGACTTCTTCACCATCGCCGGCGCACAGCCATCTGGTGCCCTCGCGCCGGTGTCAGCGGTGATCAGCACCACGTTCAGGGCTCTCGACGCCAAGAAATCACGACCCTCAGTTGTCGTCGGACGCAAGAACTCGATCATGTCGAGCCTGACCAGCTTCTTTCCCAAGAAGGCGGTCATTCAGATCGCTGGGAGCATGTTCCTGCCCAAGAAGTAGGGCGGCAACCACTGAGCGGTGCAGGCTCAGCGCACCCGCACCACCGGGCCGTACAACTCGGGGCGACGGTCGGCGAACAGATCATTGAGTTCGCTGACCTCTTTGTTTCGCGCCTGAGAAAGCTCAACCTCAGCGATGTGGATACCCGGCACGCTCAGAGCAATCGTGGTCTGCGGGTAACCGTCAGCGTCCACGATGACGCTGCCACCGACCCAGTCTTGGTCGCGGTCGACGCCACAGCGATCGGCGAGGGCCACAAACATCCGGTTCATCGCTGCTGAGGCTTGGACACGAACAATGTCAGCCGGGCGCTCCGTCTCGGGGCGCGGATACAGCGGCCAGTTCGCGGGGCAGCACAACAGTTCGACGCCTTCGAGGCTGGCCATGCGCACCCACTCCGGAAACTCGATGTCGTAGCAGATCATCAAACCGAGACGGCCATAGGGGGTGTCAACGACCGCTGGTGGGGCATCCCCGGCCGTGAACATCGTCTTCTCGAAGTTCCACAGGTGCACCTTGCGGTATACCGTGCGGAGGCCAGTCGCGTCAAACATCGCCGCAGAGTTGAAGACTGCTCCGTCATCGCCCCGCTCGGCAAAACCGCCCACCAGTACGATGTCCAGCTCGAGGGCCAGAGCCGCCCACGCCATAAGCGTTGGGCCGTCGACATTCTCGGCGTTCTCCGCGAGCTCGTCGTAGTCACGAAACGAGTACCCGGTGTTGGCTAGCTCCGGAACGACGATGACCTTTGCACCATCAGAAGCCGCTGAAACAACGGCTTCGCGAACGAGTCGAAGGTTCTCAGCTTTCTGACCGACCTTGGGTGAGAGCTGGCAGACCGCAATTTTCATGGCCCCAGTCTCGCATTGCAGACCGCCGGAGGCCAGTGAGAAACACCGGACTCCACGGTGAGGCACCAAACAAGTAAACTATTTCACAATAATTGCACTGTGGCGCTGAAATCCCAATCGAAGGATTCTTGAATGAAAATCGCTATCGCTGGTCCTGGGCGATCGGGAACGTCGCTGTTGGTCAAGCTTTTCGGGGCGTGGGGCTTCTCCATTCCGACAGATGACAAGAAATGGTACGAGACCGCTCAAGCTGGTCTTGAATCACGACTCGGCTCCGGATCAGATTTCGAGATTGAAAAAGACCCCTGGGCATACCAGTATTTGCACAAACTGTCCGATGAACAGGTTGCTGAGTACTCGACCATCATTGTGCCAATCCGGAATCTCAATTTCGCGGCGACGAGCCGAGCAGTCCAAGAACGGCTCTCACGGAAAGACTCTGCGGAGATGGACTTCTGGGCCTGGAGAGACTGGGGCGGGGTTCCCGGCGGGGCTGTCTACCCGACAACAGTCGATGAGATCGAACGGACACTGGCCCGAGGATTGTGGCAGCTACTTGACGTGGCGAGCGCGCGCGGTATGAACATCGTGATCCTCAATTTCCCCAAATTCTCCTCTGACTTTGACTACCTGTGGGGGCAGCTCTCCCCGTTGGTAGCCACACGAGTTTCTGAAGAGGAAGCTCGAAAGGCGTGGGCAAACATCGTCGACCCGACGAGCATCCGAATCACTCAACCCGAAGGCGACTTGACCGTCACCGAGCTCACCGGACTGGTGAATCACAAGTCAGCAGAACTCCGAAAAGTTCAATCTCAACTCAGCCGCGTAAAGGCCGAACTGCTCGGATTGCATAACCAAGCCTCTGAGAACTTAGCGAGGGAGGCCAAAGAGACGAAGCAAGCCGCGGAGGCCAAGGCAGCGAAGGAGGCCCGGGGAGCGAAACTCGAATTGGAGATCGCGCGAGCCAAACAGGAGTTACAGGAATTCAAGCAAAGCCGCAGCTGGCGTTACACGAAAGTTCTCAGGACGATGCATCTTCGACGACAGAAGTGACCAGTCGACGATGATTCCAATCTCTCTGACCTCTCGTTTCCTCATCTATGCACGGCTGCGAACTCCCATTGCTTAAATTCGTTCTCATCATGGTTCTGGGCTCCGTCGCCCAGCTGATCGGCGGCTCGATTGGCATGGGTTTTGGAGTTCTCTCCACCAGCGGCCTACTGCTCCTCAGCGGCATGACACCGGCAGTAGCGTCAGCCATTGTCCACCTGGTCGAGCTGACGAGTTCGCTCTTTAATGGCACTTTTCACTTGCGTGCCAAGAACATTGATATGCGAATCCTCTGGATGATCGGCATTCCCGGGGGAATTTTTGCGTTTGTCGGAGCCACCCTGATAAGCCGAATACAGTTGGGATTCGCCCAGCCGTGGACGGCCAGCGTTCTCATGCTCATGGGCGGGCTGGTGCTCCTCCGGTTCACGCGTGCGCAGATCCAGAGCACACCCCGACGTGAAAAGCGCCGCTTATTGATCCCTCTGGGGGCTTTCGCCGGATTCCTTGACTCGACCGGTGGCGGAGGGTGGGGCGTGGTTGTGACCTCGACCTTGATGTCCACTAGATCACTCGCTCCGCGACTTGCAGTCGGGACCTCAACCTCCGCACGACTGCTCGTTGCAATGGGCGGTAGCGCAGGTTTTCTGATCGAGTTGGGTCCGGCTCAAATCCCCTGGTACCTGGTTGTCGCCATGATCGTGGGTGGAGCAATCGTAGCGCCGCTAGGACCGCGATTGACTCGAATTATTCCGGAACGCATTCTGGGTCTTCTGGCGGGCGGCACAATACTTATTTTGGCTATGCGTCAACTCGTCATAGCGATGAAGCCCGATGTAACGATTGCCGTCGGAGCGTTCTGCCTCGTCGCCGTGGTCTTCGCACTAAGCCTCGTGATCGGCACAAAGCAACTCGTCCGTGAAAGAAATCACTTCACAGCCGACACAGCAAGCTGAACAATGCGAGCAACCGAATCGGCTAGTGGCGCACTGCCATCGATTACCAATTCTGCGTCTGTGGGGGCCTCGTAGGCGGCTTGCACACCAGTGAGTTGAACGGACTCGTCATTGGCGGCTTGAGCGTACAAACCTTTCGGATCACGTTCTTTGCAGATCTCGATTGGCGTGTCCACGAATATTTCGACAAAATCGCCGGGCTTGAAGAAGTCCCTAGTTTTCTTGCGCTCAGCCGCTGATGGAGAAACGAGAGTAACGAGGACAATCGCTGCCGAATCGACAAGCAATTGAGCCATTCGTCCAACGCGCCGAACATTTTCTGCGCGGTCGTCTCTGCTAAAGCCCAGGTCTTCACTCAGGGTCTGACGAACGGTGTCACCATCGAGCACAAAACTTGTGATGCCCTGCGAAAAGAGTTCTGCCTGAACCGCGTCCGCGATCGTGCTCTTGCCGCTGGCGGGCAGCCCTGTAAACCACAGGCAACGGCCAGCCACTCCCGTCATTAATTCACGTTGAGTGCGGCTGGTTGAAAATTGGTGACGAGTAACCGAAGATTTTCGGGCAAGGCGACTCCGCACCATTCCCACGGCGATAGTTTCCCCCGTGCTCCGGTCAATCAGTATAAAACCTCCCGCCTGAGGAGAGTCATCAAACCTCTGCAAGGCAATAGCGTGGGTAGTTGTCACCTCGACCCGGGCGACATCATTGACCTGAAGCTCCGTATCGGAGGCGAGGTCTGCCCCCTCCGAACTGGATCTGAACGTGGAAATGTCGATGTGGCAAGGCACTTCAACGGGGCCACATTTGAGCAGGTAGGTCATTCCGAATTGCAGGCCCGCCGGCGAGAGACAAATGAGGTCCGCACTGAAGGCTTGATTCAACAAGCTCGCTGTTTCCGGCGAATCATCAACGATGACGTCTCCGCGTGCAACGTCGAGTTCACGATCGAGGCGAATGAGGGCCGAACGAGTGGTGGGAGCTCCGCCATTTCCAACCGGACGAACCTCAGCGATCCGCGCCCGTTCCATGGACGGGAGCACCTGAATGCCTTGCCCCTGCTGGGGAAGACTGCTGACTGAGTAGCCGGAGTACCACCGTTGGTCGTCATCCCGAATCACATGCTGAACCGGCATGAACAGCGCGGGATCAGCGAGGTCGCGACCTTCTCCGGACTTACCTTCTTCGGTGAGAGCCTCAAGGGCTTCGTGCAACGTCGTCCACGTATCTGCTGGAAAAGACTTCGAGGACCTGACAATATTGTCACCCCTCAAACCACTGACACCGATGAAATGAAATCGTGCCGGGTTTGGGCGAAGAAATTCCGCAATGTTCTTGGTGGCAGTCCGCCGGTTGAAATCGTTTTTGAGTTGGTCAAAGACTTCACGCGGATTGGGAATCGCATCGAGTTTGTTGACGAGAACGATGAAGTCTCGCACACCCATCAGCTGGGCAATAAGAGCATGACGGAGTGTCTGTTCACGGACACCGCGCACAGCGTCGATGACGAGCACGGCGATCTCGGCGGACGACGTAGCGACAGCCATGTTGCGGGTGTACTGGGCGTGTCCTGGTGAATCCAAGAGCAAGACGCGGCGGCCCGACTTGAGTGTGAGGTGTCGATGTGCGACGTCGATCGTTATTCCTTGGCCACGTTCGGATTCGAGACCATCGACGAGGCGACTGAAGTCGCCCTGCACGCCGCCGTGCACGCCGCCGTTGTCGCCGTTGTCGCCGTTGTCGTTGTCGCCGTCGTCGCCAGCACTGTCGTCGCCACTGTCGCGCAAACCAGCGGCTTGCATCTCATCGAGCGTGGCTGACTCCGTTTCAACAAGCAGCCGGCCCATGATTGTGCTTTTTCCGTCGTCCACTGCCCCGCAGAACACGACCCGTGTGAGGCCAGCCATTAGAAATATCCTTCGCGTTTCTTTGACTCCATGGATGATGCCCCTGTACCGTCAATGAGCCGCCCGGCGCGCTCCGAACTCCTCGAAGCCTCGAGCTCCGAGATGATTTCGTCAACACTCTCAGCCTCAGAAAGCTCTGCAGCGGAAAGTGGATAGCATCCCAACGTCCGGAAACGCACACGCTGGTGAATCGGCTCTTCGCCGGCGTTCAGCTGAAACCGGTCGTCGTCAACGACTAAGAGCTTTCCGTCCCGCACAACGGTTGGGCGTTGTCGGGCGAAGTACAAGTCGACGACAGCGAGGTTCTCTGCCTTGATATAACGCCAGACATCAAGCTCGGTCCAGTTCGAGAGGGGGAAGGCCCGCATGGTTTGACCGTTGGTCAGAGTGGTGTTGGGGCTGGTCCAGAACTCGGGCCTCTGAGCCCGGGGATCCCACTGGTGACCGGAGCCACGGAGTGAGAAGACCCGCTCTTTTGCCCGGGACTTTTCTTCGTCCCGACGGGCACCCCCGATAGCGACGTCATAGCCACCAGCGGAGAGAGCAGTTCGAAGCGCCTCCGTCTTCATCACGCGGGTGTAGGCATCCGACGAATGCGAAAACGGTGTGATCTGTTGATTGACGCCGTCCTGATTGGTGAACACCGAAATCGGTATTCCCCATTCGCGAGCCAATTGATCACGAAAGGTAATCATTTCCCGAAACTTCCAGGTCGTGTCAATGTGCAGAACAGGGAAGGGGACCTGCCCGGGCAAAAAGGCTTTGCGAGCTAGATGAAGGAGAGCGGTCGAGTCCTTACCGATCGAGAAGAGCATAACGGGGCGCTCAAATGCCGCAGCACATTCACGAAGCGTCCAGATTGCTTCATCCTCAAGCTCCACCATGGCCGCTGAACGAGCCCCGGGATCTGGATTTTTCACCGCTTGTCCTATCGAAGCCGCCGCTGGGTCACCAGAGCCGCAGCGAATGTAAGGGAATATGTCAATTCATAATACTGAACACCATTCGTATTTTCGAATCAGAGTCATTTCCGACCTGACCTGCTCGGCATTGAGAAACTCCACCACACTGCAGGACGAGCCCGGAGTCGCCCCGATGGCGTCGGATTACTAGAGGTTCTTGACAGCGGTGAGCACCTTGGTGAGTGTTTCTTTGGCGTCACCGAAGACGAGCGTGGTCTGCGGCTCAAACAGAAGCTCGTTCTCGATTCCGGCAAACCCCGGACGCATCGACCGCTTGAAGAAGACCACTTGGCGCGCCGAGGAGACATCGAGGATGGGCATCCCGAAGATCGGCGAACCGGGCGACGACTTCGCTGCCGGGTTGACCACGTCGTTTGCACCAACCACTAGAACGACGTCAGCGGTCTTGAATTGCGGGTTCACCTCATCCATCTCCTGCAACACCTCGTAGGGAACGTTGGCTTCGGCGAGTAACACGTTCATGTGCCCGGGCATCCGGCCAGCGACGGGGTGGATGCCGAAGATAACCTCGATACCCTTCGCCTCTAGCGTCAGCGCCAGCTCCGCCATCGTGTGCTGGGCTTGCGCCACAGCAAGGCCATAACCGGGGACCACGATCACGCGCTGGGCATAGCCGAGCAGAATGGCGACGTCTTCGGGGCTCGAGGACCGCACTGGGCGATCCGAGATCGTCGTCGAGCCCGCGGTGGAGCCGCCCTTGAACGCGCCAAAGATGATTCCGCTGACCTTTCGCCCCATGGCCGCGGCCATGGCCTGGGTCAGGATCGTGCCGCTGGCGCCGACCAGTGTTCCGGCCACCAACAACAGCACGTTGCCCAGCACGAGGCCGGACGCCGCGACGGTGAGGCCGGTGAAGGCGTTGAGGAGCGAGATGACGATCGGCACGTCGGCACCGCCGACCGGGTTGACCAGCAGCACACCGGTTGCCAGCCCGAGGACGAGCAGTGCAAGCGCCCAACTGAGCAAACCCGTCGCGATGATGTACCCGCCGGCGGCGAGAGCGGCAACGAGCACGAGCCCCATCACCCAGCGCTGACCGGGGAAGATTAGCGGACGCGTGGGCATGAGCCCCTGCAACTTGGCGAACGTGATGCAGGAACCGGCGAACGACACCGAGCCGACCAAGATCGTGAACGCAACGGCGAGCCCCGACCACGGCGACGAAAGGTGCGAGAGCTCCAGCAACGCAACGATTGCCGCAGCCCCTCCACCGACTCCGTTGAACAAAGCCACCAGTTGGGGCATCTGAGTCATCTGGACCCGACGTGAGACCGGGGCCGCGATGAGCGAACCCACGGCAATGGTGGCAAGGATCCACGGGATGTTACTGAAGTTCGCCGACAAAAACACGGTAATGACGGCGACGAGGGCGCCGAACGCCCCAATCAGGTTGCCACGTCGAGCTGTCTTGGGGGAAGACAATCCGCGCAGCGCAAGGATGAAAGCGACGGAGGCCAGCAGGTACAGGCCAGCAGTCAATTCGGGGGTGAGAACGCTCATCGTCCGTCCTCCTTCTTCTCAGCGTCGGCTGTGCCGGCGGCGGCCTTTGGGGGCACCTTGCGGCCGGCGAACATTTCGAGCATCCGGTCGGTGACCACAAAACCTCCCACGAGGTTGATGGTCGACAGCAGAACAGCCAGCAGGCCGAAGCCGAGCACCCAGCCGTTTTCTGCCTGACCGGCGACAATGATTGCTCCGACCAGAATGATTCCGTGGATGGCGTTGGCGCCTGACATCAGCGGGGTGTGGAGCGTGCTGGAGACTTTCGAGACGACTTCAAAGCCGACGAAAACCACCAACACAAAAATCGTGAGCAGACTCATGGCATCCATCAGTTCGCTCCCTTCTTGCTTGAGGGGCCAGTTTTAGCTGCCGAAGCAGGTTTGGTTGTGGTGGCAGCTTTGGGCGCAGTGGCAGCAGTCGCCGCCACAGCGTCGCGGATCTGCTCGTGCATGATCTCGCCCGCGTGGGTAAGGCACGCCCCACGCACGATCTCATCGTCGAAGTCGGGAACCACGACGCCGTCAACCGTCATCAACGCAATCAAGTTAGAGACGTTGCGCGCGTACAGGCGCGAGGCATCCGATGGCATTGCGGAGGCGATATCCTTCATGCCCGCGATCGTCACCGTTCCGCCTCCGGCGAGCGCAACGCTCACATCAGCGCCGGGAACGCTGCCCTCGACGTTTCCCCCAGATTCCGCGGCAAGGTCAATGATCACCGAGCCAATTCGCATTTCGGAGAGCATCTCCGTGGTGATGAGCCGTGGAGCAGGCCGGCCCGGGATGGCAGCGGTTGTGATCACGACATCGGCATCCGACACATACGGAGTCAACAGCTTCCGCTGCAGAGCGTTGCGATCTTCACCCTGTTCCTTGGCGTAACCACCACTGCCGTCGGCGGCATCCATGCCGAGGTCGACGAAGGTGCCGCCCATCGAGCGCACCTCATCGGCGGAGGCACTGCGCACGTCGTACGCCGACACCTTCGCCCCCAGTCGCTTGGCGGTTGCAATGGCCTGAAGACCGGCAACACCCGCTCCCAGCACCAAGACCTTGGCCGGAGGGACGGTTCCGGCCGCCGTCATGAACAGCGGGAAGAACCGAGGAAGGCGCATCGCCGCTTCAAGCACGCACCGGTAGCCTGCAACGAGCGCTTGGGAGGTGAGCGCATCCATCGACTGTGCCCGGGAGATGCGCGGGATGAGCTCCAGCGCAAACGCCGTGACGCCACTGTCCCGCAGCGCAACGGCACTCGCGAGCTGATTGGCCTGGGGCGCAAGGCCGACGCTGATGGCTCCGGCTGGCAGCGCTTTGGCCGTCGCAAGATCGAGCGGGCGAACGTGCGCCAGAACGTCGACCTTTTTCAGGTCGATCTTCGTCACCAACTCGGCGCCGGCAGCGCCGTAGAGCTCATCCGGGAAACCGGCGGCGACTCCAGCACCCTTCTCGATCACCACCTCGAGCCCATTGGACAGTAGGTGTTTGACGCTCTCCGGGGTTGCGGCAACCCGCCGTTCCCCCTCGATGCTCTCGCGACGCACAGCAATCTTCATCGAACGCTCCTTCACGGTCTCGATTCGTCGTGGAACCGATAACTTGAAAATAGCGACTTAATGGCACTTGCACCCCACAATTAGCGTAATCATTCAGGAAAGTTTTCAGAGATTTATGAAAACTGAAACTTTCGCGCTCACAGAGAAAGGGTCAGCCGATCGTGGTTCCCCACCCCATCGCCGCCTCAAGCCCCGCAAACTCGGTGCAGGCACCCCGCTCCGTCGTGATGACGCGGCCCCATAACTTCACGGTCAACACGGAGACAGCGGCCGACAACAGTTTTCAGCAGGCGGCAACACTTCTGGACGCGGCTGAAGTGCGCCGGCTCGCTTACGCCGAAGTGACTGCCGCCGCGGAAACACTGCAGTCACAGGGTGTGCGAGTTCACCTGTTCGAAGACGAGGGCACGACAACGCCAGATGCCGTCTTTCTCAACAACTGGTTCACCACCCACCCCGGCGGGCACGTTGCAATCCACTCCATGTTCGCCCCCAGCCGTCGCCGTGAGCGTCGCAGCGACATCATCGAGCTCCTCAAGCGTGAGTACCGGGTGCAGGATGTTATCGATTACTCCGGTCTCGAATACGACGACCTCTTTCTCGAGGGCACTGGCGCTCTGGTGTTCGACCACCATGAGCGGGTCGCCTACGTGGCACGCTCCAATCGCGCGCATCCGGTGTTGCTGGAGCGTTTCTGCACCCACTTCAACTACGAGCCCGTGGTCTTCGACACTGCAGGGCCGGACGGCCAGCCGATTTACCACACCAACGTTCTGATGACCATTGGTACTGATTTCGCGCTCGTCGGCTTCGATCTGATGACGGATGTCGCTCGAGCCAGCGAAATCCGCACCAGACTCGAACAGACCGGGCGCAGCATCATCGCCCTCACGACCTCACAGATTGAGAGTTTCGCGGGCAACACGATTGAGCTCTCGGGAACCGCCGGGCGCATCCTGGCGCTCTCGGAGACGGCCTTCGCTTCCCTCACGGCTGCGCAACGCGCGACCATCGAGGAGTCAGCGACCCTGGTGCCGCTGAGCGTGCCCACAATCGAGCTTGCGGGCGGGTCGGTGCGTTGCATGATCGCCGGCATCCACCTCTCCGCGCGACCGCAGTGAGAGGCTCGCGCTAAGCCGTTCGCCCTGGGCGGTTCGCGCTGGGCGGTTCGCGCTGAGTGGTTCGCTAGCCGACGGCTGTGCCGAAGGCTAGGCCAAGAGCATAGGTCGCCGCCGCAGCACCAAAACCGATTGCCAACTGGCGAAGTGCCCGCTTGTAGGGTGGCGCGCCCGAAAGCAAGCCGACGATCGCTCCCGTTGCGAGCAACGCGATTCCGACAAGAATTGCGGACACAATGACGGCGGTGAAGCCGTCGAGGCCGAACAGGTACGGAAGCACGGGGATGATCGCCCCCGAGGAGAAGAACCAGAAGCTGGAGGACGCCGCGCCCCACGCCGAGCCGATCTCCTCGTGGGCATCGGTCGGGACGGTGACGCTGTGGTCCACGCTCAAATCACCCAGCACGGTGGCGGCATGCTCAATCGCTTCGGCCTCCGACATGCCTCGCGCCCGATACACGAGCGACAACTCGTTGGCATCAACATCAAGGTGAGGCAGAGCGTGATGTGCTTCCGGATTCGGATTCGAGGCCGCCAAGAGTTCGCGCTGCGAGCGGATCGAGACAAACTCTCCCGCCCCCATCGATAACGCCCCGGCCAGCAAACCGGCAAGCCCGGTCGCCAAGATGATCGGTGTCGAGACTCCGGTGGCCCCGATGCCCAAGACGAGCGCTAAGTTGCTGACCAAACCGTCGTTGGCCCCAAAGACTGCGGCACGAAAGGTGCCAGAGAGCCGATTGCGACCGCGAGCGGCGAGCCCCCGCACCACCTCCTCGTGGATCCGCTCATCGGCGGCCATCGCGGGCGTGGCATCCACATCGTCTTCATACGGCGAGCGAGCTTCAGCTCGTTGTGCGAGCGCGAGCACAAACACAGAACCGAAACGGCGGGCACACCAACCCAGAACACGGGTTCGAAGCGGCACAGCTCGCTGCACCCCCGCGTCTTCGCCGGCGTGCTCGCCGAGCAACTCGAGCCAGTGTGCTTCGTGCCGTGACTCGGCCTCCGCTAGGGCTAGGAGAATCTCCTGTTCTTCACCGTGGCGACGGGAGGCGAGATCGCGGTACACGGCGGCTTCCGCGCGTTCAGCAGCGAGGTACTTCTTCCAACGACGAATCTCGGAGAGTGTTGGTGGATGCATGCTGGTGCAGTCTTTCGGAAGAAGTCGCGTCATTACGAGGGTGGCGGGTGACGTGAGAGCAACCTCTTAAAGCGCTGCGCTGTCTCCAGAGTACGTGAGCCCCCACGAAACGGACCACGTCTCGCCGAATTCCAACCAGCGCAACGACTGACCGGTGCGCAGCGCGTTCGGCGGTGCGGTCATCGGTTCGATTGCCACCGCAGTCCCGAAACCGCCGTCTTTGGGAAATTTGGGCGTGGTGAAGACCTGAACGTAGCCGCAGTTCTCGTCCTGCCAGAGTTCGAGCGTGCGACCGTCCGGGGCAGTGAGACGATGGCGGGCAATCCCCGCGGTGTGCACTACTCCGCCGAAAGCGTCATCGAAGAACCGGTCGCCGATGACCACACCGTCGCTGCCCGTTCCGCCGCGAAGGTCGTAGTCGGTTCCGTCGACCGGAATCTCGTCGGTGGGGTTGAGCCGGGCATCCACCACGAAGCGGGTCGCAGCATTGAGGGTGAGGGTCAACTCTTCGGTCGGCACGTCACCGATGCGCAGAAACGGATGGGTGCCGATGGCAACCGGCGCTGGCAGCTCGCTGTCGTTGCGCACCGTGTGGGTGACGGTGATTCCGTCCTCCACCAGTTCGTAACGCACGGTGGTTTCCAGCAGGAACGGGTAGCCGTGCTGGGGGAAGACGGTTGCGCCCAGCGTTACCGCAGAGGCATCCGCTCCCGCGGGTTCTGGGATGAGGGNGTACGGCGCATAGCGCAACAGACCGTGCAGAGCATTGCCCCGAGCTGGTTCGGTGATGTCGAGTTGCTGGGCTATGCCCTCAAGCTCCCACGCGCCATCCTCAACCCGGTTCGGCCACGGTACGAGCACGATGCCATCGCCGAAGGGCGGGGTGGAATCAACGTCGTAGGGCTCGGTGAGCGCCGTGCCGCTGATTGTGAACGACCGCAAGGATGCCGCGACCTGCGTGATCACTGCTTCAGCGGGCCCCGCGGGGGTGGCTCGAGAAATAACGTATTGAGTTCCGGTCGGTGCGCGCATGTGTTCAGTTTACGACGGACACCACGCGTGATTTGAGGTCGCTAGTGGTCGGCACTGGTCACCGTGAGCCCCGCGGTTTCCAGAGCCTCAACGGCACCCTCTGCTGCAACCCCCGCGGTGATGACGCGGTCAAATGCTGACAGTGACGCAATGCTTCCTAGATAAACCTGGGCGAGTTTGGAGCCATCCGCAATCAGGATGCAGCGGGATGCTGAACGCACCATCTGTTGCTTCACCTCGGCTTCGGGCACGTTGATATTGGTGGCACCGCGCTCCGCGTCGATGCCGTTGCAACCGATGAACGCGAGGTCTGCGTTCAGGTTGCCAAGAAACTGGGAGGCGAAGGGATTCACGAGCGAGTGCTGGAGAGGTCGCAGCGTTCCCCCGGTTACGACAACAGTGAACCGAGGCATCGCGGCCTCAAGGGCAAGGGCAATGGTCAGGCCATTGGTGACAATGAGCACCTCGTTCAGGTCGACGCGGTCGACGAGGGCATGCGCCACGGCGAGCGCCGTCGACCCCACATCAAGGATCACGCTCTGGCCCGACTCAACCAGCGCTGCGGCGCTCACGCCGATCGCTCGCTTGGCGGCCGTTTCCCGTTCGATGGACCGTTCAAAGGAGGGCTCGCCACTGTGCCCGGAACGCGGCATCGCGCCACCGTGCACCCGCACGATCAGTCCGGCCTCATCCAGCGCCACAAGGTCGGCCCGAATGGTGACGGTGCTGACGGCCCACTCGAGCGCGGCATCCGTGACCCGGAGAAAGCCACGCTGAGTGATGGCGTTGGCCAAACGCGCACGCCTCACGGCAGCGGGGCCCGAATCATCGGTGCGCACCATGGCTGGTTTCCCTAAGCTTCAGAACCTCTCGGCCTTTCGAAAACTTTCGTATTCGAAAGTGTGTGTTTCGATATCGTAATGCTATGAGCTCCGGAACCACCAAACGCGCCACCACGCTCGCCGACGGTCGCGAACTGATCTACTTCGACGATGCCGACACCACGCTCGCCCCCGACCGTGCCGCAGACACCCGGCACCTCGACCCCCGGCCCGCCACCGCCACGATGCGCCAAGACGTGCTGACCGGCGAGTGGATCTCCATCGCCTCCGCCCGCCAGAACCGGGTGTTTCTTCCCCCGGCAGATCAAGACCCGCTCTCTCCGGCCACCGCCAGCAACCCCTCCGAGGTGCCGAACAACTACGACGTGGCGGTCTTTGAAAACCGCTCCCCCTCGTTCGGCCCCCTTGGAGAAGCACCCTTCACCCTCGACGAACTCAGCGAGGTCGGAATCGGCCGCAGCTTTCCCTCCGTCGGCCGCTGCGAAGTCGTCTGCTTCAGCCCCGAACACGAAGGCTCCTTCGGCAGCCTCAGTGAAACCCGGGCCCGCACCGTCATCGACGCGTGGGCCGACCGCACCGAAGCCCTCTCCGCCATCCCCGGCGTAGCCCAGGTCTTTCCCTTCGAGAACCGCGGCGAAGCGATCGGCGTCACCCTCCTGCACCCGCACGGTCAGATCTACTCCTACCCGTACATCACCCCGCGCACCACTGCCCTGATCGAGTCGATCGACCGCTTCGGACCCGGGATGTTCGAGGCCATCCTCGAGAGCGAACGCGCCTCCGAGCGAGTCGTCCTCAGCGGCGAACACTGGACTGCGTTTGTGCCGTTCGCCGCACGCTGGCCCATCGAAGTGCACATGCTCCCGCACCGCCACCTCCCCGACTTTGCCGCCACCAACGACGACGAACGCACCGAACTCGCAGGGCTCTACCTGAAGCTGCTCCGCGGAATCGACGCCCTCTACGACACCCCCNCCCCCTACATCGCGGCCTGGCACCAGGCCCCCGTCACGGTCGCCCGCGACGACATCCGGCTCATGCTTCAGGTCACCTCCCCCAGGCGGGCAGAGAATAAACTGAAATACCTCGCCGGCTCCGAAGCCGCGATGGGCGCCTGGATCGGCGACGTCACCCCCGAGGCAAGCGCCGCATTCATCAGGCAAGGAATTGAACGAGCATGACCGACATCCGTGATGATGCGAAAGCAGACTTTGAGAACCTCTTCGGTTACCAGCCTCAAGGTGTGTGGTCTGCCCCCGGGCGGGTCAACCTGATCGGCGAACACACCGACTACAACGAAGGTTTCGTGCTGCCCTTCGCCATCAATCTGCGCACCGTTGTTGCCCTCGGGATTCGGGATGATTCCGTGCTGCGCATCGCCAGCACCTTCGCCGACGAGGTTGTCGAGTTGCCGATTGCCGAGCTGCGCCCCGACNCCCTCGGCGGCTGGTCGGCCTACCCCCTCGGGGTCGCCTGGGCGCTCGGCCAATTCGGCGCCGACCTTTCCGCCGTTCCCGGCATCGATATCTTCATCGACTCGGTGGTGCCCGTGGGCGCCGGCCTGTCATCATCCGCAGCCATCGAGAGCGCCGTCGCGCTCGCCCTCGACGAGGTGTGGCAACTTGGCTTCGACCGGCAGACCCTCGCCAAGGTCGGGCAGCTCGCCGAAAACAAAGCGGTCGGTGCCCCCACCGGCATCATGGACCAGTCAGCATCGTTGCTGGGCCGCCGGGACTCCGCCGTTTTCCTTGACTGCCGAAGTCTTGAGGCCCAAGTTATCGAACTTGGCTTTGCCCAGGCTGGCCTCGAACTCGTCATCATCGACACCGGGGTCAAACACTCGCACGCCACCGGCGGTTACGCCGACCGCCGGGCCTCCTGCGAGGCGGGAGCCGCAGCAATGGGGGTCACCTCACTGCGTGACCTCAGCGTCGACGACCTCCCCCGTGCTCGCGAGATTCTCGACGAAGAAACCTTCCGTCGAGTGCGGCACATTATTACTGAAAACCAGCGAGTACTCGACACCGTTGAGGCGCTGCGCACGCTCGGCCCCACCGCCATCGGCGACCTGCTGGATGAATCTCACCGCTCCATGCGCGACGACTTCGAAATCTCTGTGCCCGAACTCGACCTCGCCGTCGAAACCGCCCAAGCGAATGGCGCAATCGGCGCCCGGATGACGGGCGGAGGTTTCGGCGGAGCAGCCATCGCTCTCATCCGCTCCGAAGACATCTCGCGGCTCCAGGTCGCCATCGATGGCGCTTTCTCCGAGCACGGCTACGGTCAGCCGGTGGTCTTCACCGTCAACGCAGCCGACGGGGCTATTCGCGAAAGCTGAGCCGACGTGGAAGCCTGGGCGGGCCCAGGCGGGCCAGTTCGGACCTGGGCGGGCCTAGGCGGGCTCGCTCTCGGTTAGGTGTGAGGAATGTCGAACGGGTAGACCGCGGGGAAGAACACCCGAAGTACAAAGAAAACGGCGAGCGCGATCGCGACAAGGGCGGCCAAGCCAACCAACAAGGATCCGACAGAAAAACGGGTGCGCTGAGTCATGACTCGAGTGTAACTTGCGACACGACCGGCGGCACGACTGGCGAGACCACGGGCACCACAACACCACCGGTCAGAGCGACCAGCTCCTCAAAGCTGGTCGGGAAGACGGTGTGGGCGTGGCCGGCGGCAGCCCAGACCTGCGGGAATCGTTGCAAAGCGGGATCAACGACGGTGCGAAGCCGCGCCGGATGCCCCACCGGGGCCACCCCGCCAATCACTTGCCCGGTCGCGAGCTTCACCAGCGCGGCATCCGCTCGCCCGATCGTGCCCCCCAGTTGTTGCCCCAGCCACGCCGTATCGACGCGGTGGTCTCCCGACGTCATCACCAGAAGCGGTTCGCCGTCGAGGGTAAAGATGAGGGAGTTGGCAATGGCACCAACCTCAATGTCGAGTGCGGACGCGGCTTCGGCAGCCGTCTTCGCCGCACCGTCCAACCAAAGGATTTCACCCAGCACTCCCGCTTCTCTCAAAGCCAGAGTGACAGCATCGACGGCCGGATGGCTGGGCATAAGGTGCTTAGGCGCTAGCGGGTTCGGCGGCAGCGGTATCGATGGCGGCTTCGGTGGCCACGGCGGCAGCGGCGAGCGAACGCTCGGCAGCCTCCACCACGTTCTTCAGCAACATTGCGCGCGTCATTGGGCCCACTCCGCCGGGAACCGGTGACAGGTAGCCAGCAACCTCGGCGACCCCGGGATCCACATCGCCCTTGAGTGAAGCCTTCCCGGTTTCTGGGTTGATAACCCGCGTGATCCCCACATCGAGAACGGCAGCGCCCGGGCGCACCCACTCGGGTTTGATCAACCCGGCAACACCGACGGCGGCGACAATGATGTCGGCGCTGCGAACCTCTGCCTCGAGATCGCGAGTGCGGGAATGGGTGAGAGTCACGGTGGCGTCGAGCCCTTTGCGGGTGAGCAACAATCCGAGTGGGCGACCGACGGTCAGTCCGCGACCCACCACGACAACCTTTTTGCCGGGGATTGTGATGTGGTAGCGCTCCAACATTTCGACGATACCCGCGGGGGTGCACGGCAGTGGCGAATTCAGTTTGCCCTCAACACCGAGCACGAGGCGCCCGAGGTTGGTGGGGNGCAAGCCGTCGGCATCCTTGTCCGGATCCATCAGCTCCAGCATCGCGTTCTCGTCCAAGCCCGCCGGAAGCGGCAACTGGATGATGTACCCGGTGACCGAGGGGTTCTCGTTGAGGGCGACAATCGCGGCTCGAACCTCAGCGGCGGATGCCGTTGCCGGCAGGTCAACCCGGATCGACTCAATCCCGACCTCGGCGCAGTCGCGGTGCTTGCCCGCAACGTATGACAGAGATCCGGGGTCGACGCCGACCAGTAGAGTGCCGAGTCCCGGCACAATTCCGCGCTCTCGGAGCGCGGCAATCCGCACAGTCAATTCGGTTTTGAGGGCTGTCGCTGTTGCAACGCCGTCGAGTACTACCGCTGTCATGGGGTTCCTGCCGTTAGGTCGTGCCGTTGGGTCAAGCCGTTGGGTTGTGCCGTGCCGTAAGTTCAAGCCGGTGAGCCGAACAGGTCGGCTCTGCGTAAGGTGCGAGTCCGTGGGCCCGACTTGCGAGTTCCGCACCTTGGTTTCTCCCTGTGGTTCCCGACTTGCGAGTTCCGCNCCCCCCACCAAACCGGACGGTGCAGAACTCGCAACTCAGGACAGTCTCACGTCCGGGAGGTGCAGAACTCTCAACTCAGGACAGTCTCACGTCCGGGAGGTGCGGAACTCGCAACTCAGTGGAACCCCCACCTCGGAACGAACGGGTCGGGACCCAAGGGCCCCAACCGACGAACCTAGGCCCAGGTGCCGGGGCTGGTGAGCCCCGCGTAGAGCGGAAAGGCCTCGGTCAGCTTCAGCACGCGAGTGCGGAGCGCCGCGACATCCGGGGCAGGCTTCAGGGCGGTTGCGATGATGTCGGCAACCTCGGTGAACTCTTCGTCGCCAAAACCGCGAGTGGCGAGCGCCGGCGTGCCGATACGCACCCCGGATGGTGTCATCGGTGGGCGAGGGTCGAACGGCACCGAGTTGCGGTTGACCGTGATGCCGACCGAGTGCAGGATATCCTCGGCATCTTGACCGTGAATGGCCGAGTTGCGGAGGTCGACGAGCACGAGGTGCACGTCGGTGCCACCGGTAAGAACGTCGATGCCAGCGGCCTTCGCATCGGGCGAGGTGAGGCGCTCGGCGAGGATGTGAGCACCGCGAAGAGTGCGCTCCTGGCGCTCCTTGAATTCGGGCTCACCGGCAAGCTTGAACGCGGTCGCCTTCGCGGCGATGACGTGCATGAGCGGCCCGCCCTGCTGGCCGGGGAACACGTTCGAGTTGATCTTCTTCTGAGTGTCAAGGTCGTTGGTGAGGATGAAACCGGCGCGCGGGCCGCCCAACGTCTTGTGAACGGTGGATGAGACGACGTCGGCGAAGGGAACGGGTGACGGGTGAAGGCCTGCAGCGACCATTCCGGAGATGTGGGCCATGTCCACCCAGAGCTTCGCGCCAACCTCGTCGGCAATCGCGCGGTAGGCCGCAAAGTCGATGATGCGTGGGTAGGCGCTCCAGCCGGCGATGAGCACGTGAGGCTTCACCTCGAGGGCCTTCTCGCGAACGGCATCCATGTCGATCAGGAACGTTTCGGGGTCAACGCCGTAGGCGTGAGCTTCGTAGAGCTTGCCGGAGAAGTTGAGGTGCATACCGTGGGTGAGGTGACCGCCGTGGGCGAGTTCGAGGCCCAGGATGCGATCGCCGGGCGAAGCGATGGCCGACAAGACAGCCGCATTGGCGGTCGCGCCCGAGTGAGGCTGCACGTTGGCGTAAGCCGCACCGAAGAGGCTTTTCGCTCGCGAGATGGCGAGCGACTCCGCGACGTCGACGAACTCACAGCCGCCGTAGTAGCGGCGCCCGGGGTAGCCCTCGGCGTACTTGTTGGTGAGTACCGAGCCTTGCGATTCGAGCACGGCACGGGGAACAAAGTTCTCGCTCGCGATCATCTCGAGGGTTCCGCGCTGACGGCCTAGTTCGGCCTCGAGCGCCGCAGCGATCTCGGGGTCAACCTCAGAGAGCGGTGAATTGAACTGGGAAGGGATGTTGGATGGCACTGGCAAACTCCTCGCACACGAACGGATAGGACAAAGATATCCGTTCGGCCCAGGCGTACGGCCAAAACGCTGAAAATCGCTCCCTGATGGTTACCCATCTCAACGCCAGTTGCGATGGTTCGATATTACCAGCGAAGAGCATTACCAGCGAAGGGCCACGCTCGCGCTACAGGTGGTGATGCGTCTTGCGTGCCCGCCGGGCATCCGTCACCAGGCTGAAAACCAGCCCAACGACCACGAACGCGACCAAGCCCCAGGGCAGTACGGTCAACCCGAACGAGTCGAGCAAGACGCCACCGAGGAGCGCGCCACCGCCGATCGCCAGATTAAACGACGTCGTCATGAAGGCACCCGAAATGTCGCGGATGTTGTGGGAGGCGATGTGCAACATCCGCGCGTGAAGCATCGACGGCAACCCGCCAAAGCTGGCGCTCCACAGCACAAACGCCACCACTACCAACCACGGCGCCGCGGTTGAGAACGCGAGCAGGACAACACTGAGAATGAGCGCGATCAGTGAGACCGAGAACGATGTTCGCGGAAAACGGTCAGCGAAAATTCCGGCGAGAACGAGTCCCACCGCTCCGGCAAGGCCGTAGGCCAAGAGCAGCGCCGGGATGGCATCCGGACTGAACGCTCCCACATCAATCAGCCACGGGGCAATGTAGGTGTACAACAGGTTGTGGCCGGTGACCACAAGAATTACCGTGACGCACACGAGCACGACGCCAACGATGGTCGGATCGCGACGGGTGGGCAATCGGATCTCTCCCGTCGCCAAATCTTCAAGGTGCTTGATCGGCGGCAAGAACAACACCACGAGCGCTGTGAAAAAAAGAACAACTCCAGCCATCACGAGGAAAGCGGTGCGCCAACCGAAGGCGTGGCCGAGTGCCACCCCGATCGGCACCCCGATAATGAACGCCAAGGTACCACCGGATGTTGTCACGGCAATTGCCCTCGCCAGCATGTGCTTGGGCACCAGATGCGCCGCATACGGCCCGGTCACCGCCCAGAACAGGCCGTGAGCCAAACCACCGGCGATTCGGGCGAGCAGAAGGAGCTCGTAGGTGGGAGCGATACCGGCCAACACGTTCGACAGCGCAAAAGCGGCCAAGAGAACGACGACAAGCCACTTGCGCGAGAAGCGTCGAGTCACAACGGCCAGCGGGGCCGCCGTCAGCACTACGGTCAGGGCAAAAGCGGTCACCAGAAGCCCGATTCTGGACTCCGATACCTGCAGGTCTTTTGCCATGTCGGGCAGGAGCCCCATCGGCAAGAACTCACTCGAGACCGAAACGAAGATCGCTCCGCTGAGGATAAGGAGAGGAAGGAGGGGAAGACGAGTCTTCGTGGCGGCGACGGGCGCGCTCATAAATCTGCTCTTTCGGTGCTGCAAGGGGATGGCTCGAGACGCCGGCCGCGGAACGCCGCTCACCGCGACATTGTCTCAACTCTACCCAGCACCGCACCGTAGCCCTAGCCGAATGAGCACCAACAGCGGCTACCGGCAATACTCTTGAGTCGTGACTGAAGAAACCACGCACTGGATCCTGACACTCGTTTGCGAAGATCAGCCGGGGATTGTGCACGCCATCAGCGGCTCCATCGTCGAAGCTGGCGGCAACATCACCGAGTCCCAGCAGTTCTCCAGTGATGACACCGGCACATTTTTCATGCGCCTCCAAGTTCAGTCGACGGCCTCCCGGGGCCTCTTCGAAATGGCCCTCGCGCCCGTCACCGCGCGGTACGACATGGACTGGCAACTGGATGTTGTCGGCCGGCCACTTCGAACCCTCGTTCTCGTCTCCCGGGCCGGGCACTGCCTCAACGACCTGCTTTACCGCCAACGGGCCGGCCAACTCGCCATTGAGATGCCGTTGGTGCTCAGCAACCACGGGGACCTTTCCGACCTCGCCGACTTCTACCGGGTGCCTTTCGAACACCACGAGGTGACCAGCCCCGGTCAGAAGCTGGCCTTCGAAGATCGCGTTCTCGAAGTCGTCGAGCAGTACGACATCGAATTGGTGGTTCTGGCCCGCTACATGCAGATTCTCTCGCCCGAACTGTGTGCAGCCCTCAGCGGTCGAATCATCAACATCCACCATTCCTTCCTGCCCGGCTTCAAAGGGGCGAACCCCTATAAGCAAGCTCACGCCCGCGGCGTCAAACTCATCGGTGCTACCGCCCACTTCGTCACGAGCGATCTGGATGAAGGGCCCATCATTGAGCAAAACGTGGTGCGGGTCGACCACTCGCGCACCCCCGCAGAATTGGTTGCGATCGGTCAGGATGAAGAATCACGCACCCTCACCCAGGCCGTGAAATGGTTTTCCGAAGATCGGGTGCTGCTCGACAGCGCGCGCACCATCATTTTTCGCTAAACGCTACTCACAACGAGCTGCGCGGTTGTTTCTCCGGAGACTCACAGTCATCGTGGAGGTTGAGCGACCGCCGTCAGACATGCTTGGATCACAACCAAAAACTTCGCCGTCCCCCCACCACCGAGGAGCCCACCGATGACTTCTGTCTACGCCAAAAACACTTTTGCGGTGCTCGCCGCCCTCACCGTCATCGGGCCCTTGGCCGGATGCTCGCTCGGCGCCAACGCCAGTGACGGCGTCAACGCTGGAGCCCCAGCGGCCCCTGCGGCCCCTTCAGCCCCCGCAGCGCCCGTCACTCACGCCAACTACAAAGACGGCCAGTACACCGAAACGGGAAGCTACCAGTCGCCGAACGGCACCGAGAGCATCGCGGTGACCCTCACCCTCGCCGCGAACTCGGTCACCGCCGTGACCATCGTGGGCAACGGCCAAAGTTCCAACTCGCAGATCTACCAAGACATGTTCGCCCAGGGTATTGGCGCCGAAGTTGTCGGCAAAAACATCGACGAACTGGCGGTCACCAAGGTGGCTGGGTCATCCCTCACCAGTGGAGGGTTCAACGATGCCCTCGCAACCATCAAGGCCGACGCCCTCAAGTAACCCGACATTCCCCGGCACGGTGCCACTGTCAGCCAACCCGGCGCTCCCCAGCGAACTCCGTTTCGAGGCCATTGGCACCCCCTGGCAAGTCGACACCGCGATGTCCCTTCCTGCCGCCGTTCAGCATTCTGTCGGCGACCTGATTGAGCGCTTCGACGCGACCTGGTCGCGGTTTCGGGAGGACTCCCTCGTTTCGCGAATCGCCGGCAGCACCGGAACCTGGGTTTTCCCCCCGGAGGCCGCTGCCCTGTTTCAGCTCTACCGCACGCTCTACGACGCAACGGGCGGCGCCGTAACTCCCCTTGTCGGGCGCGCGCTGGAGAATCTCGGCTACGACAGGGCCTACTCGTTGCGGCCCACGGGCGTGACTGAACCGGTACCGCGGTGGGAGGATGTGCTGCAGTGGAACGGCCACGCCCTCACCACCATCGCGCCCAGCCTCATTGACGTCGGCGCTGCCGGCAAAGGCTACCTCGTTGACCTCGTCGGCGAGGTCCTGCACGGTGCCGGAATTTCCGACTTCGTGATCGACGCCAGCGGTGACCTCGTGCACGCCGGCGCCTCACCCATCAGGGTGGCCCTCGAGCATCCGTTGGACGCCACCAAGGCGATTGGAGTGATGCAGTTGGACAACGCCGCCCTCTGCGCGTCCTCAACCTCACGACGAGCCTGGGGCGATGGACTGCACCACATCATCGATCCCGTCACCGGCCTCCCCACCAGTGAGGTAATCGCCACCTGGGTGCGCGCCCCCACCGGACTCATCGCCGACGGACTGTCGACCGCGCTGTTCTTTGTCGAGGCCGCACGGCTTATCGGGCACTTCGACTTCACCTTCGTGCGGATGTTCCGAAACGGCCGCGTCGAGCATTCGCCCGACTTTGACGGAGAGTTGTTTGTGTGAACTGGATGCTTGACACCCTGCTCCGCTCGGCGCTCGACTCGCTCCTCGGTCGAGTGACGATGTACCGGCTCATCCTCATTCTGTTGGGGACCACAGCGGCTGCTGCTCTGGTGCTGTCGGCGCTGGGAGTCATCCCCTTTCCGCCGCAAACGCTCGCGCTCAGCCTCGGTGCGGCACTCGGTGGAACGATCGCCGCAACGTCGCTCGGTGCCCTTCTCGTGCGCTCGAAACCACACCTCGAATCGATGCTCATCACCGGGTTCATCCTGTTCTTCCTCATCCTTCCCGGCACGGATGTTTCGGCACTCGGTGGCATTGCCGTCGCCGGGGCCGTTGCCGGCGCTTCCAAGTACCTGATCGCCCTGCGCGGGCGACACCTCCTTAACCCTGCCGCCTTCGGCGCCCTCACCGTCTCACTCCTCCAACTCGGGGCTGTCGGCTGGTGGGTGGCGACGCCCGCACTCGTGCCATTCACCCTGCTCGGGGCCATCCTGATTCTGTACCGCACCAAGCGCCTAGCCCTCGGTGCACTCTTCGTGGTTGTGGCAACCGGCCTGATCGTTGGCCGACTGATGACATTCGGTGCAACACCCCTCGAAGCGAGCATCACCGCCCTCGGCTCCTACCCGATCATCTTCTTGGTCGGCTTCATGCTCACCGAACCGCTCACCCTGCCCCCGCGCCGCTGGCAACAATTGGTTGTTGCCACGGTGGTCGCCGTGCTGTTCGCGGTGCCCTTCTCTGTGCCGCTAGCGCTGCCCTTAACGCTGCCATTAGCGCTGCCGTTCCTCGGCGGTGCCCTCTACTCCAGCCCCGAACTTGCCCTCATAATCGGCAACCTCGTTGCCTTCGCCTTCGGCCAGCGTCGGGCCGTGAACCTCACCCTCGTGTCCAAGAAACAGTTGACGGATCGCACCTGGGAAGTCGGGTTCCAACCCGCCCGCCCGGTCCGATTCCGAGCCGGGCAGTACATCGAGTTGACCATCCCGCACTCGCGCTCCGATCGTCGCGGGACTCGGCGCTACTTCAGCATCTCCTCTGCCCCCGGCGACGGACATCGCGCTGGCAACGGCAAAGGCAACGGCAGCAATCCGCAACTCACCATTGCGTTCAGTGTCTCCCTGCCCTCCAGCTCGTTCAAGACCGAGCTGCTGTCCCTAGCCGAAGGCTCCCTCGTGCGGGCCACCGGCATCGGTGGCGACTTTCTACTCCCCCCCACCCCCGCTACCCCGACCGCCCTGATTGCCGGTGGCATCGGCATCACCCCGTTCGCGAGTCAACTCGCCACCACGCCAAGTCGCAGCGACTGCGTGGTCATCTACTCGCTCAGCGACGCCGACCAGATTCCCTATGGCGAGGTACTCACCGCCAGCGGTGCGCGCATCGTACTGGTGGCTCCCGAAGCGCCGACCCGGTTGCCGATTGGCTGGGAATACGCGGGAGCCGGACCCATCAACGCCGAGCGCCTCCGCACTCTAGTGCCGGACCTCGCCTCGCGCCGAGTCTACGTGTCAGGGTCACCGAAATTGGTGAACGGCATCCGGACCGGTTTGCGCGCCCTGCGGGTCCGTCGAGTCGCCACCGACCATTTCTCCGGTTACTAGACCTTCGCTCGCCTGCCATCACTCAGCGAGCGCAACGAGTTGAGAATCGTAGCGAGGTCAACGGCTTCCTGAAGCGCGGCGCCAATAATCGCCGGCAGAAAGCCACCAGCGGCGAACGCCATCAGAATCACGCTCAGGCCAATCCCCATCCAAATGCTTTGCAGCGCCACCGCCATAGTGCGCTTGCCCACCCGAATGGCCTCCGCGGTGCGCGACAGATCATCGATGAGGATCACGACATCGGCGGATTCACTGGCGGCGGTCGCCCCGCGAGCGCCCATTGCGATCCCCACATCAGCAACCGCGAGAACCGGGGCATCGTTGACACCGTCACCCACCATCACCACGGGGCGTTCGGTGAGAGACCGGATGATGCTCACCTTGTCTGCGGGCAACAAACTGTGGTGCACCGTCGCAATGCCCAACCCGGAGCCGATGTGGTGCGCCGTTGCCCCGGCATCCCCCGTCAGCATCAACGTGCGGGTGATGCCCAGAGCGGCCAGTTCTCGCAGGGTGCGTTCGGCATCGTCGCGAACGGCATCGCTCAGGATGATCGCCCCGGCGAAAACCCCGTCCACCGAGACGTAGACGCTCAGTTGCCCCCCGGCGAGGGTTATCGCCTCAGCGTCGGCGGCGTGGGTCGCAATGAAACCCAGTTTGCCCACCACGACTGTGCGGCCAGCGATGGTTGCCACGACACCGTGGGCTTCTTCCTCACGGGCATCCGTGGCACCCAGCACGTCAAGCCCACGCTCGCGAGCGGCGTTCACAATCGACGCCGCCAACACGTGGGAGGAGTACTGCTCGGCAGCCGCGGCGAGGCCCAAGACCTCAGTTTCGCTGAAAGCGCCGGCGGCGCTCACTCGGCTGACCGTTGGTTGACCCGCGGTCAGCGTTCCCGTCTTATCAAAGGCGACCGTCTTTGCACGACTCAGTTTCTCGAGGGTGCCGGCACCCTTCACAATGATTCCGTGACGTGCGCCCCGACTCATCCCGCCCATGAAAGCGACCGGGGCCGCCAACAGGAGCGGGCAGGGGGTGGCGACAACGAGCACCTCGGCGAACCGCACCGCATCCCCGGATACTAACCAGGCAACCCCCGCAACGGCGAGCGAGAAGATGGTGAACGGCACGGCGTAGCGATCGGCTACCCGCACCAACGGGGCCTTGCTTTCGGATGCCTCAGCCACCAGGGCGACGATCCGCTGATAGCTGCTATCCTCGGCCAGCACGGTCGCGGTGATCTCGACGGCGGTCTGACCGTTGAGTGCGCCACTCATGACAGCCTCCCCGCGGACGCGATCCACCGGCAGGCTTTCCCCGGTCAGTGATGACTCGTCGAATGAGCCGTGGGCGCTGGTGAGCATCCCGTCGACCGGGATAATCTCGGCGGAGCGCACCAGGAGGCGATCGCCGATGGCGATATCCCCAACTGCTACATCCTCGGTCTCCCCGTTCGCCTCCGTCTGCACCTTGGCCCCCGTCTCGCCCTTCGCGCCGATCAGACGGTGGGCGAGTTGGGGGGCGCGCACCAGCAAGGCGCTCAGTTCACGTTGTGCACGACCGGCGGCGTACACCTCGAGCGCTTGGCCACCGGAGAGCATGAAGACGATCATCAGGGTGGCCCAGTATTCACCCACCGCGAGGGTTGCGAGGATGGCGATCAGCGCAAGGACATCAATCCCCAGCTTGCCTTGCCGTAACTGCCGGATCATGCCGCGCAGTTCGATCGCGGCGATGATGATCCCGTAGGCGGTGACACTCCACCGGGCGACCTCGGCCAGGCTAGCCAGGCTCAGCACCCCAGCCACGACGGCGACCGCGACCGTCAGCACGACTGTCGGATACTCGCGGGCAAAATTCCACAGACGCTTCACGTCGCAATTATGCTCCGCCTCCCGTCCTCGGGCCAGAGTCCTTGGTCCTTGTCCTTGGTCCTTGCCTTCCGGCGTGGTTGTTGCGTAAAACAGGAACCTGCGGCGTCTGACGGGTTGATCATCCCGGAATCGAGCAACATAGGCCACATCCGTCACTCCGGCCCCACGGATTCCTGTTTTACGCAACAACTTCACCACGGGAACAAAAACAGCGAAGGCCCCGACCGGAACGGTCGAGGCCTTCAGAGGGCAGCGAGCAGGTGGGTTAGGCCAAGCGCGCCGCCAGGTTCTTGTCGAGCGTGTCGAGGAACTCCTCCGTGGTCTGCCACTTCTGGTCGGGACCGACGAGCGCCGCGAGGTCCTTGGTCATGGCGCCGGCCTCAACCGAGGTGATGACGACATCCTCAAGGGTGGACGCGAACTCGGCGAGCGCCGGATTGTTGTCCAAGGTCGCACGGTGGGTGAGACCGCGGGTCCAGGCGTAGATCGACGCGATCGGGTTGGTCGAGGTGGGCTTGCCGGCCTGGTGCTGGCGGTAGTGGCGCGTGACCGTGCCGTGGGCAGCTTCTGCCTCGACGACGGAGCCATCCGGAACCGACAGAACGGAGGTCATCAGACCCAGGGAGCCGAAGCCCTGAGCTACGGTGTCGCTCTGCACGTCGCCGTCATAGTTCTTGCAGGCCCAGACGTAGCCGCCCTCCCACTTCATGGCGGAGGCCACCATGTCGTCGATCAGGCGGTGCTCGTAGGTGAGGCCAGCAGCCTCGAACTTGGCCTTGAACTCCGCTTCGAAAACTTCCTCGAAGATGTCCTTGAAGCGACCGTCGTAGGCCTTCAGGATGGTGTTCTTGGTCGACAGGTAGACGGGGTAGTTGCGGGTGAGGCCGTAGTTGAGCGACGCGCGAGCAAAGTCGACGATCGAGTCGTCGAGGTTGTACTGCACCTGGGCTACGCCGTCACCGGGAGCGTCGTAGACCTCGAACTTGAGCGGCTCGGAGCCGTCTTCGGGGGTGAACTCCACGGTGAGCTTGCCTTTGCCGCGGAACCGGAAGTCGGTCGCCTTGTACTGGTCGCCGAAGGCGTGGCGGCCGATGATGATCGGCTTGTTCCACCCGGGCACGAGGCGCGGGATGTTGGAGATGATGATGGGCTCGCGGAAGATGACTCCGCCGAGGATGTTGCGGATCGTGCCGTTGGGGCTCTTCCACATCTTCTTGAGGCCGAATTCTTCGACGCGCGCCTCGTCGGGGGTGATGGTCGCACACTTGACGCCGACGCCGTGCTTCTGGATGGCGTGGGCAGCGTCGATGGTGACCTGGTCTTCGGTCGCGTCCCGGTTTTCGATTCCGAGGTCGTAGTACTCAAGGTTGATGTCGAGATACGGGTGGATCAAGGTCTCCTTGATCTTGTGCCAGATGATGCGAGTCATCTCGTCCCCATCGAGTTCGACGACTGTTCCTTCAACCTTGATCTTTGACACGCGTTTCTCCTTGGTTCTAGTGGCCTAGGACAGCTTACAGCGTTCTGGAAAGTATCTTGATATCAAGACAATTATTATCTCGACGGGTTCGAAGTTGGCTGGCACTTAGGCTCGGTGACTACCCGATGCCCGCCCGGCGCGATACTCTCAATAGATGGTGAATTTGAGACTTGAACCGCTTTCAGCGACCACGATCGTGGCCGCGAACTCACTCACGCTACTGCCAGGGCAGGAGCAGTTCGTCACCCCAACTTCCTACGAAATTGCCGAAGACTCGATCAACCCTCTCACCTCGTGGCCACGCGTTGTTCTCGACGGTGATGACGTTGTCGGCTTCATTCGTGGCAACTTCGACAAGACCAATAACACCCCCGAGTTTCAGAGCTGCCTCTGGAAGATCAACGTCGCCGCCGCCGCCCAAGGTTCCGGGGTGGGCAAGTTCGCGGTCTGGGCGTTGGCCGACGAGGCTCGCGCGCGCGGATTCGAACAACTCACCGTGATCTGGGAACCCGGCGAAGACGGTCCCGAAAAGTTCTTCACCCACATCGGTTTCGGCGTGATCGGCGAAACCCAGTACGGCGAGAAAATCGGCGCCCTCGCCCTCTAAAACGCCCTCGCCCTCTAAACCAGAGGCGCCCGCCAAAACAGAGGCGCTCTCTATACCAGTGACCGCCGCCAGGCCGCGTGCAACTGGGCGAAGCGACCGCTTCCGGCGATGAGCTGGCGCGGAGTACCATCCTCAACGATTCGCCCACCCTCCATCACGAGGACTCGGTCGGCGATCGCCACCGTGGAGAGCCTGTGCGCGATGATGATCGCCGTGCGATCGGCGAGCAGCGTGGTGAGCCCCTCCTGCACGAGCCGTTCGCTGGGGATATCCAGCGACGCCGTTGCCTCGTCAAGGATCAACACAACCGGGTCAGCGAGGAACGCCCGCGCGAACGACAGGAGTTGGCGTTGCCCCGCCGACACTCGACCGCCGCGCTTATTCACGTCGGTGTCGTAGCCGAACGGGAGAGCTTCGATGAAGTCGTGGGCACCAACGGCGCGGGCCGCCGCCACAATCTCGTCCAGTGACGCGTCCGGTTTGCCGAGCGCAATGTTCTCCGCAACGGTTCCGGAGAAGAGGTAGGCCTCCTGAGTGACCATGACGATCGCACGCCGAAGGTCTTTCGGATGCAGTTCACGAAGGTCGATTCCGTCAAGAGCGACCACCCCCCGACTCGGGTCATAGAACCTGGAGATGAGCTTCGCGAGAGTCGATTTGCCGGCGCCCGTCGTACCGACCAGAGCTATCGTTTGGCCGGCGGGAATGCTCAGATCAAACTCCGGCAGGATGACTTTGCCCTGCGAATACGCGAACTCCACGCCACTGAACGTGATGGCGCCATCCGCTTGCCACAGATCAACGGGTGCGAGAGGGTCGGGCACTCCGGGCTTCTCTTCCAGCACTCCGGAGATCTTCTCGAGCGCAGCGGCGGCGGCTTGGTACGAGTTGTAGAACATCGCCATCTCTTGGGCGGGCGCGAAGAACTGGCGCGCGTACAGCAGTACGGCGAGCAGTGCACCGATCGCGAGCTCGCCTCCCGCAACCCGAATCCCTCCCGCCAGGAGCACCACAGCGAGGGTGACGTTGCCGATCAGCACGAGCCCGGGGTCGAAGATGCCGAACAGTTGGATCACACGGCTATTGACCCCGCGGTAGGTTTCGGTGAGGGCCGAGAACTCTTCTTCGTTGCGCTTTTCTTTGCGGAAGGCTTTGACCGCGCGGATGCCGGTCATGGTCTCAACGAACTGCACAATGAGCCGGGCCGAGGCCACGCGCGTGCGGCGGAACAGTTGTTGCGAGCGCACTTGAAACCAGCGGGTCAGTGCGAGTAATGGCACCAGCGCTGCCAGCAGGATGAGTCCACTCGACCCGTCGACGAGGAACATGGCCCCAGCAATGAACACCATGTAGAGGGCGCCCTGCACCAGTTGGTTGACCCCGGAGTCGAGGAGCTCGCGAATCGAATCAAGATCACTCGTCTGGCGAGCGATGATGCGGCCCGAGGTGTAGTTCTCGTGGAATTCGAGGCTCAGCTTCTGGGTGTGAAGGAACACTCTTTGCCGAAGATCAAGCAGGATGGCCTGGCTGATCCGGGCGGTAAGAATGGTGTACCAGGCGATGAGCACGGCGCCGACGATGCCCGCGACGAGGAAGATCACGACGGTGAGCCCGAGCGGCATCCAGTCGCCCCTCGTCAGTGCCGGCAAACCCCGGTCGATTCCAAACCCGATCAGCGCGGGGCCAGCGACCTGAGCGGCGGTGGAGATGACAACCACGGTCATCGTCAAGACGATCAGCCACCGTCGGGGGCTCAGCAGCGAGCCGAGCAAAACCCGGGAGCGCTTGCGGATCGACGCACTCTCGGCTTTGGTGAAATCGTTGCGCTCTTCGCCCTCGACACCCTCGACCCCGATGACGGTCATACGCCGGCTTCCTTCTCTGCTCGTTCGCGCTTCTGTTCGTCTTCCAAACTGGAGATGACGTAGCGATAGTGCTCGTTGCTCCTGATCAGTTCGGAGTGCGTGCCCACCGCAACGATCTGGCCATCTTTTAGGAGGGCAACTCGGTCGGCGAGCATGACCGTCGACGGGCGATGCGCGACAATCAGGGCGGTCGTTGCGGCGAGGACCCGGCGAAGCGCCTCCTCGACGAGGGCTTCGGTATCGACATCCAGCGCCGAAAGCGGGTCATCCAGCACGAGCACGGAAGGCTGCGCTGCCACGGCACGAGCGAGCGCCAAGCGTTGACGCTGCCCACCGGACAGGCTCATGCCCTCCTCGCCAATCATCGTCTCGAGCCCGTCGGGCAGCTCGTGAACGAAACCGGCTTGAGCGATCTGGAGCGCAGCTTCGAGCTCGTCCGCGGTCGATTCGGGGCGCCCGAGCAGCACATTGTCGCGAACGGATGCCGAAAAAAGAGTGGCATCCTCGAACGCCATGGCGATGTGGGTGCGCAGTTCTGTGCGGGTCAGACTGCGAACATCTACTCCGTCGAGCAGGACACGCCCGCCGGTGACTTCAAAAAGTCGGGTAGCGAGGCCGGTAAGGGTCGACTTTCCGGAGCCGGTGATGCCCACCAGTGCCATCGTCTCGCCCGGCTCGAGCTCGAGCGTGATCCCGTCGAGGACATCGCGAGTGCCATCCACCGCATCTGGGTACCGGAAGTGAACGTCGTCAAAGACGAGGCGCCCCACTGGGTTCGCGATCGTCACCGGGTTGACGGGGTCGGTAATGGTGTTGACCGAGTCGATCACTTCGAAGTAGCGATCGGTGGCGGTGCGTGTGTCGAAGGTCATCGACAGTAGATAACCGATCGACTCGACGGGGAAGCGCAACACCGTTGCGGTGGCGAAGAAAGCTGCGAGCTCGCCCACGGTGATTTGGCCGTCGACGGCCAACCAGACTCCGCCGAACAGGCCGAGGGCGAAGGTGACATCCGGCACCAGTAATAGCCAGAGCCAAATGCCGGCGATCGCTTTCGCTTTCTCCATCTCAGTGCCGCGTAAAAACTCGGCCTGAGCCGAGAAATTTTTGAGAGCGTGCGAGCCTCGACCGAACGCTTTAAGCACCCGAATTCCGTGCACCGATTCTTCGACGGTGGTGGCGAGGTCCCCCGACTGGTCTTGACTTCGGCGAGCCACTACCGAGTACTTCGCCTCGAAGACGAAGCCGTAGACCCACAGCGGAACCGAGCACACGATGAAGATGAGGCCGAGCACCCAGGAGATGCTCACGAGGATCACGAGGCCGATAACGATGGTCAGGAGGTTGACGACGAGGAGCACGAGCCCGAAAGAAATCCAGCGCCGGATGAGGTTCAGGTCACTCATCGCCCGGGAGAGCAGTTGCCCGCTCGGCCAACGATCGTGGAAGCTCACCGGCAGATCTTGGAGGTGTGAATAGAGGCCGTTGCGCATCCGTGCCTCGATGTGAGTTCCCGGCTTGAGCACGAACCACCGGCGGGCCATAATCAGCACAGCTTCGATGATGCCGAGCGCGAGAACAACCCAGAAGGCCGGCCAGATCTGGGAGACATCACCCGTCTGCAGTGGACCGTCTACGAGGGCGCGGAGCACCTGAGGAATCGCCAAAGCAACGAGAGCGGCGAGCAGGGCAGCCACCATGCCGCCGTAAATTCGTGGCATCGCCGGCTTGGCGTAGCGATACAGGCGCAGGATCGACCGAACCGTACTGAGTTGCTGTTCAGGCATGGATTGTGTCCAAGGTTAAAAGCCAAAAGGCTGCCCGATGGGCAGCCTTTCAGCTTAGACCGGCGCCTCCGCGCCTGCAACAATGAACTGGCTTCAAGCCAGCGTGTAACGAGCGAGCAACTAGCGAACGCGCACCGACAGGCAGGTGACGCAGCCTTCGAGCTTCTCGAACTCGCTGATGTCGACCGTGATTACCCGGTAGCCGAGGTCTTCGATGAGCGCAATGCTCTTCGGAGCGGATGCCGCCATCAACACGGTGTCATCGCTGAGGACCAGAACGGCGACGCCAGTCTCTTCCGGCACGGCAAGGAAGCGATCGAAGATGCTGATGTCGTCAACGAGCGGCAGGTAACCGATGACAGTGCCATCAGGCAACGCCGTGACAGCGCTCTTGAGGTGAAGCGCCTTGGTGACTGGCACGGCAACCAGCGTGTAACCCCACGCCGAAACAATGGTGCGAAGTTGACGAATGCCCTCAGCGTTGGTGCGTCCGCCACGGCCCACATACACGGTCGTTCCGACCTTCAGTACGTCGCCACCATCGAGGGTTCCGGGCAATTCGATGCGAGCAACAGTGGGAACGAGTTCGCGGATAGTGCGCTCGACTGCAACGATCTCTTCACGGCGAGACTCTGCACCGGGGCTGGTAATGACGGCGCGATCGCCGAACATCACCACGGCATCTTCGATGAAGACGGAGTCGGGGAGGGTGGGGGCGGCATCGACCTCGACCGTGCTCCATCCGGCATCGGTGATGGCTGAGATGTAGTTATCCCACTGCTCGTCGGCCAGCTCGAGGTTGATCTCCGAGCGGGTGATGTGGGTGACTTGACCCTCGGCAAGCGTGTCGGACGGCTGACGGATGAGCACAAACTTGCCGCCAGCAACTCCGCCACGGCCAAGAAGAGTGGTGGTCCGCGCGAAGGCCCAGACACGGCGCCCCACGGTGCAGGTGGCGATGGTGCCGGAGACGATGAAAGCGAGGTTGAGGCCAGTGATTGTGGCTACCAACGGAGCGACGATCGCCGCCGTGATGACGCTACCGGCAGCGCTCGCGGTGAGCAGAGTGCCGAGCAGGGCTGCCAACAGCGATGCCCCAAGAGCGGTGGCAAGAACCGTGTACCAGTTGGTGAACGAACCGACGAGGGCGAGCGCAAAAACCACCACAAACAACAGCAGGCTTGCTGGCACAAAGTAGGTGTTGGTCTGGCTCAGGCTGTCCGCACTAAAAGTGTTGGCAACCGCATAGAGAAAAAGTGTCGCAGCGTGGGTGGTCAGCGCTACGACCGCTGCGGTGGCCAGCGCGGCAACAAGTTTGCGCAGAAAAGGAATTCGCGGGTTGTGTGTCATAACAGCGAGACTATTGCATCGAAGCTGGCCGTTGATGCGTAAACCCTAGTGGAAGAAGTGGCGCTCGCCGGTGAAGTACATCGTGATGCCGGCAGCTTTCGCTGCAGCAATAACTTCTTCATCGCGGACGGAACCGCCCGGCTGAACCACTGCCACCACCCCCGCCTCCAGCAACACCTCGAGCCCGTCAGCGAAAGGGAAGAACGCATCACTGGCAGCTACCGAGCCTGCCGCTCGCTCACCGGCCCGGGAGACGGCCAGATGGCAGGAATCCACGCGATTCACTTGGCCCATTCCGACGCCAACGGATGCCCCGTTGTGCGCCAGGAGGATGCCATTTGATTTCACGGAACGCACCGCGCGCCACGCAAATTCGAGGTCGGCACGGGTTGCAGCATCCGCCTCAGCACCGACAACCAACTGCCAGTTCGCGGAATTGAAGTCAGCGAATGAGTCAACGGACTGAACCAACAGCCCTCCGGAGACTTGCCTAAATTCTTGGGATTCGCGAGCAAAATCTGCCGGGAGTTGAAGTAATCGAAGATTCTTTTTAGTGCTCAGAACCGCGATCGCTTCCTGGTCGAAACCGGGGGCAACAACAACCTCGGTGAAAATATCTTTGATCGACTCAGCCGCAGCGAGGGTGATGGTGCGGTTAGACGCGATAACGCCCCCAAACGCGGAGACCGGATCGCAGGCGTGCGCCCGAGAGTGGGCGGAGAGCACCGGATCTCCCGCGCCACGAGCCACCGCGATGCCACACGGGTTCGCGTGCTTGATGATCGCCACAGCGGGTTCATCGAAGTCGTAGGCGGCACGAAGGGCAGCATCCGCATCGACATAGTTGTTGTACGACATCTCTTTGCCGTGCAGTTGGGTTGCCTGGGCGATTCCGTGACCGTTCTCGCGCACGTAGAGCGCCGCAGACTGGTGGGAGTTCTCGCCGTAACGCAGCACCTGGCTGCGGCGGGCGCGGACAGAGAAGATCTCCTCTGCAGCAGTGTGGTCAGCGCGAATCCCGACGTTGTCCGCGAACCATTCGGCGACCGCGGTGTCGTAGGCGGCCGTGTGGGCAAAGGCTTCGCCGGCGAGTCGCTGGCGTTGCGCAAGTGTGGTTCCACCGAGGGCGAGAGCTTTGATGACCTGGGGGTAGCTTTTCGGCGACGTAACGATCGCCACGTTGGCGTGGTTCTTGGCCGAGGCGCGCACCATGGCGGGGCCGCCAATATCAATCTGCTCGATGGCCGCATCGCCGGTGACTCCTGAGCGAATCGTCTCCACAAACGGGTACAAGTTGGAGACAACGAGCTCGAAGGGCTTGATTCCGAGGCCAGCGAGTTCCGCTTCGTGGGAGGCAAGACGAAGGTCGGCGAGGAGCCCGGAATGGATGGCGGGGTGCAGGGTGCGCACTCGACCGTCGAGGGATTCGGGGAATCCAGTAACTTCAGCGACCTCGGTGACGGGGATCCCTTCGGCCGCAATGGTTTTCGCGGTGGACCCGGTAGACACAATTTCGACCCCGGCGGCGGCAAGAGCGCCAGCCAACTCGATAAGACCAGTCTTGTCGCTCACGGAGACGAGGGCACGGCGGATGGGGATGGCATCGCGATTGCGGTACAGGCTGGGGTCGTGGCTTGGGCCGCTCATGCGGGGTCGAGCTCCTTCAGATTGATGTGACCATTGGCGATATCGAGAACTGCGCTAATCAGCAGGTCACGCTCAACCACTTTGATGCGTTCGTGGAGGCTGTGCTCCGTATCGTCGCCAAGGATGGCGACGCGTTGGCGAGAAAGGATGGGGCCGCTGTCGATCCCGTTGTCGACCACAATCACGCTCGCCCCGGTCTGGGTTGCCCCCGCGGCGAGGGCATCCCGGACGCCGTGGGCTCCGGGAAATTCGGGCAGGTAGGCGGGGTGGGTGTTGATGATGTTGGGCGCCAGGGCGCTGACGACTCGCGGCGGGAGGATCTTCATGAAACCGCTGAGCACCACGAGGTCGGGCTTCCAGAGCTGAATCTGTTCGAGCAGTTCGTCGCCCCACGCGTCGCGATCGTCAAACGCCGACAGGGCGACGGAGAAGGTGGGGATCGCGAAATCTTCGGCGTGCGAGAAGCCTTCGGCATCGCGATCAGCTCCGACCGCGACCACGCGCGCGGGAAACTCGGCGTCTTGCGCAGCCTCCAGCAGGGCGCGGAGGTTGGAGCCTCCGCCCGAAATAAGCACAACGAGGTTTAGCACGAAGTAAATCCTACCGCTCGGTTTCGGCGAAGCTTTGTGGCCGGCTGGTCGCCAAGAACCCGGCCACAGCACCAATACCCACCTCGAACGCTACCCACAAGCCCACACTCAGGGCATCCGGTCCGACCTGGACGAGGCGCCCGGGGCCAGCACTGCCCCCAGCGAAGGCCGCGAGCAGCCCCAGTACCAGCCCGGTGGCGAGCCCCACACTCGCCCCAGAAACGACCAGCCAGCGCGCGGTGGCCGCAACGCCCAGTTCCCGAGCCAGGGTTGGCCTGACGACGACTGCCACCAAGAATCCGGCCACAATCGGTACGAGGATTGCGACAAAACCCCAACCCACGTTTCCGGTGGGAATGGCACCGAACACGGGCAGGGCGGGAATAGGGCCCAGCTGGGTGGTCAATGGGCTAACGATTGACCCGGTGCCGATTGAGAACCCGGGGCCCACCAGCCACGACATCGTCCAGATCACGAGGTTCGGGATGAACGCCAGTTGACCGATGGTCACAGCGATTCCGCCCAACACCCCCGTCTGCAAGCCCTCGTAGAGCGAGACAATCCCCGCATAGTTGACGGCCAGCATGGCGGCGAGCACGAGGGCCGCCACGGCGATGACCGATGCAGCAGCGCCGACACCGGCGCGAAGCGCGACCGTCGAGATTGCGCGCACGATCGGGTTCCAGTCGTCAAACCAATCGCGAAGGGAGCTCCCGGCAGGCACATGATTGGGGGCTTGGCTCAAATACCCGCGGTGCAATGCTCTCGTCCGCACGGATCCCACAAGAACCCCTGCCCCGAAGATCAGGGTGGGAAACAGAGCCCCTTGAACGATCGACGGCCGGGCGTACGGGTACAACGCGCTGAGCGTTACCGCGAGCGACAGCAGTCCAAAGGTCCCGACCGCGACGAACTCGCCCAGAAGCCGAAACCTTGTTTCGGCAACCCTGCTACCGGCGCGAATTCCGAGCAGCACCGTGAGCAGCGCAAACCCGAGGGCGGCGATCGTCAGGGGGAATGCGGCATCCGCTCCGGCGAGTCCGAGCCCTCCAGCCAGTGCGGGGTCAAGCTGTAACCGAACGTCGACCCCGTGGCCGATAAGCCAAATGTCTACGGAGGCCCGCCAGAACACGGCCCAGTCGCTCGCAAAACCGTACTGCACTCCCCACAGAACGGTCAGCGGAGCCAACGTGATGCCGATGCCAATCGCTACAACGAGGGCCGCCTCGAAGGAGGCAAACAGCGCGGTCAGTGGTCGATTCATAGGGTTCTGTTCGTCATCATCGGGTCAGTCTGTGGTTCAGGCCGGTCAGCAGTTCGGGTCAGTTGTCGGCACTACGCCACCGACAAAATAGTCATCGACGGTGGTGTCGATGCACGCGTTTCCTCCGGCATAGGCGGTGTGCCCTTCGCCGTTGCGAGTAACCAAGAAGCCACTGGAGAGTTGGGAAGCAAGCGCCTGCGCTCCACGATACGGGGTCGCTGGGTCGTTGGTCGTGCCGACGACCATGATCAGCGCGGCTCCCCGTGCGCTGAAATCTGCCGGTTTCGGGGTTGGCGGATACGGCCACAGGCCGCAGGCGACGTCAAGGTGCGCGTAGTCGTCGTAGCTGATGATCTCGCCGACCAGCGGGGCGGCGAGGCGGATGCCCCGGATGCCGGTGGCCGTCGTCCCCGCGTCGGTGCCAAAGTTGCTGTCGAGGCACAGGGTCGCGGTGTACACCTCGAACGAGTTGTCGTCGTACCCGCCCTTGGTGCGGCCGTTGTATTCGTCGGCGAGGGCGAATGCGCTCCGGGCATCCGCTCCCTGAAGGTCTGCAAACATTGCCCGCAGGGAGGGCCAGAGGCTCTCGGAGTAGAGGGCATCAGCGATTGCTGTGCCGAGGGTTGCTTCGTCAAAGACTCGGCCGTCACCGGAGGGAAGTTCGCGCGCATCGATTGTGGAGGTCAGCGCCGCTAGGGCAGTGTCGGCATCGGCGACGCTCGGGCCCAGGGGGCAGTCGGCGTTGCGAACACAGTTCGCAATGAAGGCAGTCATCGCGCTGTCGAAACCGGCCATTTGGGCGGTAATCCAGTCTCTGGCTGCCAAGGTCGGATCTGTGGCACCGTCAAGCACGAAACGACCGACCCGCTCAGGGAAGAGTTGCGCGTAGTCCACGCCAAAGTTTGTGCCGTAGGAGTACCCCAAGTAGTTGAGGGTCTTCTCGCCGAGAAGCACCCGAATCAGGTCCATGTCGTGGGCGGTGGAGACACTGTCCACAAACTGAAGTAGTGGCCCGGTGCCGGCAACACAGGCAGCAACGAAGCCTTTTTCGGCCGCACCAAGTTCGGCAACCCACGCGTCGGTGCCGTAGGCAGCGTTCCAAGTTCGGTAAAGAAAGCTGTCTTTCTCTGCATCTGAAAGACACGTCACCCGCGAGGAGCCTCCGACTCCGCGCGGATCCCAACTCACGATGTCAAAGTTCTTCTGAAGCATGGGTGTTGCGACGTAGTTTCCGCCGGCAACCAGGTAGTCGACCCCGGAGGCACCAGGCCCGCCCGGATTTAGAAGAACGGAACCCTGCCGTGCCGCCGCGGGGGCTGGTAAGCGCGCGAGCGCCAGCGTGATCGTGCCGCTGTCGGGGTGTGCCCAGTCAAGCGGTGCGGTGATGGTTGCACACTGGGTTGCCGTGCCACAGCTGGTCCACGAGACGTGCTGGGCAAAGTACTTCACGAGGTTCGCGGGTGACGATGCATCCGTCAACGAACGTGGTGTCGTTCCCGAACCGCTGAGCGCGCTACAGCCGCCGAGGACTAGTCCTACGACGGCTGCTAACGACACTCCGCGAACCACCGCACTCCCGACCGTGCGCAATCTTTCTGCACCAGGAATGCGGTGGTTCACCATGATTGTCAGATTACAGGGCTGCGAAAACCTCGCGCATGATCGCCGCGGTCTCACTCGGGGTCTTGCCGACGCGAACGCCAGCGGCTTCGAGCGCTTCCTTCTTGCCCTGGGCAGTTCCAGCACCGTCGGAGACGATGGCGCCGGCGTGGCCCATGGTCTTTCCTTCTGGTGCGGTAAAGCCAGCGACGTAGGCCACAACGGGCTTGGTGATGTGAGCCTTGATGAACTCGGCGGCCTTCTCTTCAGCGTCGCCACCGATTTCACCAATCATCACGATCGCGCGAGTCTCGGGGTCAGCCTCGAAAGCGCGGAGGGCATCGATGTGGGTGGTGCCGATGATGGGGTCGCCGCCGATGCCGATACCGGTCGAGAAGCCCAAATCGCGCAGCTCGAACATCATCTGGTAGGTCAGGGTTCCGGACTTGGAGACGAGACCGATCGGGCCGGGGCCGGTGATCGTGGTGGGGATGATGCCGGCGTTGGATTTGCCGGGGCTGATGATGCCGGGGCAGTTGGGCCCGATGATCATGGTGGCGTTGCCCTTGCTCACGGCGTAGGCCCAGAACTCGGCCGAGTCGTGAATCGGGATGCCCTCGGTGATAACGATCGCGAGCTCGATGGCAGCGTCGATGGCCTCGATGACGGCGGCCTTGGCGAAGGCTGGCGGCACGAAGATCACCGAAACGTTGGCGCCGGTGGAAGCCATGGCGTCGGCAACCGAACCGAAGATCGGCAGAGTGTGGCCCTCGATTTCGACGGTGGTTCCCGCCTTGCGTGGGTTCACCCCGCCGACAATCTTGGAGCCCGAGGCAAGCATGCGTCCGGCGTGCTTGGTTCCTTCAGAGCCGGTGAGGCCCTGAACGATGATGATGGAATTCTCGTCGAGGAAGATCGACATAAGGTGTTCTCTTTTCCGTTATTCTCGACGGGCTTTAGGCCGCGGCGTGGGCGAGCTCGGCGGCCTTATCGGCTGCTTCGTCCATGGTGTCTACAACGGTGACCAGCGGGTGAGCGCGGTCAGCCAGAATCTTGCGGCCTTCAACAACGTTGTTGCCGTCGAGGCGAACAACGAGCGGCTTGGTGGCGGTGTCACCGAGGGTCTCCAACGCTCCAACGATTCCATTGGCGACAGCGTCACAGGCGGTGATGCCACCGAAGACGTTGACGAACACGCTCTTGACCTGCGGGTCGTTGAGGATGACGTCGAGGCCAGCGGCCATGACGGCAGCGGATGCTCCGCCCCCGATGTCGAGGAAGTTGGCGGGGCGGACGCCGCCGTGCTTCTCGCCAGCGTAGGAAACGACATCCAGCGTCGACATGACGAGGCCGGCACCGTTTCCGATGATGCCCACTTCGCCGTCAAGCTTGACGTAGTTGAGGTCGAGCGCTTTTGCTTTCGCCTCCAGGGGGTCGGCCGCGGCAGCGTCTTCGAGCGCTGCGTGGTTGGGGTGACGGAAGCCGGCGTTCTCGTCGAGGGTGATCTTTCCGTCGAGGGCGACGATGTCACCGTCTTCGGTCAGCACGAGCGGGTTGACCTCAACGAGGGTGGCGTCTTCACCAACGAAGACGTTCCACAGCTTGACGATTACGGGGGCAACCTTGCCCACGAGGTCTTCGGGGAAGTTCGCGGCGCGAGCAATGGCAATTGCTTTCGCCTCATCGATTCCTTCGAGCGCGTTGACCTCGATGCGCGCGAGCGCCTCTGGGCGCTCGACGGCGAGCTCTTCGATTTCCATTCCGCCTTCGACGCTGGTCATCGAGAGGAAGGTGCGGTTGGAGCGGTCGAGCAGCACCGAGAAGTAGAACTCCTGCGCGATGCGGGCTCCGGCGGCAACCATCACGCGGCCAACGACGTGGCCTTTGATGTCGAGGCCGAGGATACTCGAGGCTGCGGTGAAGGCGTCGTCGGGGTTGTGGACGACTTTGACACCGCCCGCCTTGCCGCGGCCTCCCACCTTGACCTGGGCTTTAACAACAACGGTGCCCCCCAAGGCTGCCGCAGCAACCTTTGCTTCTTCGGGGGTGTCGGCGATTAGGCCGGCAAGTACTGGCACTCCGTAGGACTCAAAAAGGTCCCTGGCCTGGTACTCGAATAGATCCACGTGGCTCTCGCATTCGTGCGTAGGTTGGCAGGTTTAGGCGGTTCTCTCGACACCGAGATAGTTCGACATCAAGATACTTTTGCCCGTCAAGACTCTACTCGGTCTAACCGAACGAAAGAATTCACGCCCTACAACTTTTCGATCGGAGCGATTTTGATCAGGAGCCGTTTGCGGCCAGCGGTGTCGAACTGCACTTCGGCAACGCTCTTGGCACCGATGCCTGTCACCGCCGTGACCCTGCCATCACCAAAATCTTGGTGCCGGATGCGGTCACCAGCCTCAAGCGTCAGGTCGCCGTTGTTGCGAACCGTACCGGTGACCTTATTGGCCCACTCGGTCTTCACCCGCGGGGGTCCCGGCGGCAGGGCGGCAGCTTCACGCAGCGAGTTGCCCCAGCCAGCGCTGTCGCGTCGTGCGTTGAGTGCTCGTGGCTGAGTGCCACCGCGGCTGTTGGCCATGCCGGGTGATTGCTTCCACTCGATGAGGTCGGCGGGAATCTCCTGCAGGTAGCGGCTCGGCATGGCGACGTTAACTTCGCCGAACTGCGCTCGGGTCATCGCGAGCGAAATGAAGAGGTTGCGGCGAGCGCGAGTGATGCCGACGTAGAAGAGGCGCCGTTCCTCGGCAGGGCCACCGGGTTCGGAAGCCGACATCCGGTGCGGGAGCAGGTCTTCTTCGACGCCGGTCAAAAAAACCGCTTCGTACTCGAGGCCTTTGGCGGTGTGCAGCGTCATCAGCGAGACGGTTCCGCTGGTGTCATCGAGGTCATCGACGGCGGCCACGAGGGAGACCTCGGTCAAGAAGTCGAGCAGAGTGCCCTCGGGGTTGTTCTTCTGAAACTCTTTGGTCACCGCGACGAGTTCTTCGACGTTTTCGGCGCGAGCCTCATCTTGCGGGTCACGCGAAGCGCGAAGCGCTTCAATAAAGCCGGTCTTCTGCAGCAGGGCGGTCAACACCTCGAAAACCGGCGCAACCTCGGTGGTCATCGCGACCTCATCAAGAATCGCGACCAAGCCCAGAATCGCTCCGGTAACTTTCGGACCGAGCCCCAGCTGGTCGGCGTTGCGCAGCGCCTCGCGCAGGGTGGTGTCGTTCTGGTCGGCGAAGCGCTGAAGAGCTGTTTCCGTCGCCGGCCCGATGCCCCGCTTGGGAACGTTCATGATTCGGCGCAGCGCCAACGGATCGGCGGGGTTGGCGACCACAATCAGGTACGCCATGGCGTCTTTGATCTCGGCGCGTTCGTAGAACTTGGTTCCACCGAGCACGCGGTACGGCAGCGCCGAGCGGATAAAGATCTCCTCCAGCGCGCGCGTTTGCGCGTTGGTGCGATAGAACACCGCGATGTCTTTATAGGCGACGCCCTGCTCGCGCAAGGTGTGAATCTCATCCGCAACGAACTGGGCTTCGTCGTGCCCCGAATAGCCGGTGAAGCCGACAATCTTGTCGCCGGCACCGATCTCGGTGAACAGTTTCTTGTCTTTGCGGTCAAAGTTGTTGGAGATGACGGCGTTGGCGGCATCGAGAATGTTTTGGGTCGAGCGATAGTTCTGCTCCAGCAGAATCACACTGGAGCGCGGAAAGTCACGCTCAAATTCGACGATGTTGCGAATGTCGGCGCCACGAAAGGCATAGATCGACTGGTCGCTATCGCCCACGACGGTGAGGGATGCTGCCTCGAGGTCGCCACCGCGCTGAAGGTCTTCCGGCAGTTCGGCCATCGCCACCGGGCGGGTGAGCTCGCGAATGAGCGCGTACTGGGCGTGGTTGGTGTCCTGGTATTCGTCGACCAAGATGTGGCGAAAACGGCGACGGTACTGCGCGGCAACGTGCGGAAATGCACGGAGAAGATAAACCGTCTGGCCGATGAGGTCGTCAAAGTCAAAAGCGTTGGCCTTGGCGAGCGACGACGTATAGCGCCGAAAAATCTCCACGAAAACAACTTCGGCCGGGTCGTTGAAGTTCGCACCCCGTGCATAACTTTCGACATCCTGAAGTTCGTTTTTGAGCTTAGAGATCTTGCCCATCGCGCCGCTAACGGTAAAACCAAAGGTGTCAGCATCGAGCTCTTTGATGATGCGCTTGATCAGCGCCTTGCTATCGGCAGAATCATAGATTGTGAAGCTCTTGGTAAAACCGAAGTTCTCGGCCTCTTTGCGGAGGATGCGCACGCACGCGGAATGGAAGGTGGAGATCCACATTCCCTCGGCTTGGTTTCCCACCAGCTGGGCAACCCGTTCGCGCATCTCGGCGGCGGCCTTATTGGTGAAAGTGATCGCCAGAATTTGGCTCGGCCAAGCCTCACGAGAATCGAGCAGACCGGCAATCCGGCGGGTGAGCACGCTGGTCTTTCCCGAACCGGCCCCAGCCACGATCAGGAGCGACGGGCCGCGGTATTCGACCGCTTCACGCTGGCGTGGGTTGAGACCATCGAGCAAAGCGTCTGTGAAGGTGCTCTGGCGGGGTTGTTCGCCGCTCGGCTCGATAACGAAGGTCACAAGGGTCAATTCTACGCGAGGGGTACAGAGCGCCGACGCGCCTCGATCGCCAGATCCGGCTGATCTGCGAAGACCCCGTCCACCCCGCTGCTCAACACGAGCATGAACTCGGCACGCCAATCCCCCAGCGCTTTCGGGTCACTGCCGCGTCGATTGTTGAGGCACAAGAAACGATTCTCGGCCCGCAGAGTCCAGGTAAAGACCAGCAGGCCGGCCGCGTGAGCAGTCGCCACCACATCGGTGATCCCCGTCGCGTTGCCGTCGGCATCCCGCGCGAGGATAAGGAGACGGCTGACGCTCACGCCATCGACCTCGAGGGCCAGAGCGGTGAGCCCCAGCGGAGTGAGGTGCTCCGCATAGGAGCGGGCGGTATCGCCTTCCAGCGCGACGGCATCCGCTGGCGCCCCGGATGCTTCGATCAGAAAGATGAACTTTCCGGCGAGACCTCGCGCCTGAAGCTGAACCAGAACGCCCTTCTCGAAGCTTTCGATTATCAGATTCTCTGCCGTCGCCCACCCCTCAACAGCGACAGCAAAAAGCTCGCCCAGCGCCAAATCATGGGTAGCGAAATAGTGGGCGTGTTTGAGCTCAGCGACCAGAACAATGAGGCGGTCCTGCGCGGCAGAGGCCCGATCAATGATCTCCAGCAAATCGCTCAGCCTGAGCAGGGGTTCGCTGCCGTCATACTCCGCGCTCCCCGGCCGCACCTCTGGCAGCCTCTCCCGCGCCCTCAGGGTGGAAAGTTCGGCCCACGTGAAATCTTCGCTGAACCAACCGGTACGCTGCTCGCCGTCAACAACCTTCGTCGTCCGCCGTTCTGCAAACTCAGCTCTGGCACCGATATCCGTCGTACCTCCCAACTCGTTTTCGTGGCGAAGCACGAGCACCCCATCGCTGGAGACGACGATGTCGGGCTCCAGGGCATCCGCCCCCATCGCCAGCGCAAGTTCGTAAGCGGCACGAGTGTGCTCCGGGCGATAACCACTCGCACCACGATGGGCGATAACGAGCGGACCCTGTCGCGGGCGCGTCGCGTCGGCGTTGGCGGTGGCAGAGGCGGCACAGTTACTCACCATCAAACGGTACGCGAATAGGATGCTGACATGGCCACGTGTATCGAATGTTCAGCGACCCTGGCCCCCGAGTGGAAGTTCTGCATCCTCTGCGGCGCGCCGGTCGAACCCGCCGCGCTCGATGCCCAACCTGACAGCATCCCCGGGGCAATCCGGCCAGAAGCATCGATCGTGATCGGTAAGCGCACGCTGAGCCCCGCCCAACTATTCGGTTGGAGCCTCGGGGCTTTGCTCACCATCATTGTCGTGGCCGGTGTGATCGTGGCTCTCATCCGATAGAGCTAGCGCCACCACGCCCAGTTCTCCCCATAACTCCCAGCAATTGCTTGGGATGCCCGGGTAGTGTGGCACACAGGCACGACACTGTCGCCCCGACCCGCAAAGGAACGTTCATGGCTGCCGCCAGCTCCAACCCCGCATTCTCCAAATCCCCAGCATTCTCGCTCAACGGCGCGACCGCCGCTCAGCTTCCCCGCACCGGAGCTGGGCGCGACATCTCGCCCACCCAACTCGATGAACTGTACGGTCGCCCCTCGGCAACCCCCACCGACACCGACCGGATGACCTACGAGAACACGATCGGTAAGATCATCATCTCGTTCGCGGTGCTGATGCTCACGGCCGTGGTCGGCTGGATGATCCCGATCCTTGCGCTCCCCGCCGCCCTCGTCGGTTTCGTGTTGGCTCTCGTCAATATCTTCAAGAAGAAACCTTCTCGTGGGCTGGTGCTCGCCTACGCGGCCGTCGAAGGACTCTTCGTCGGTGGCATCAGCTACATCTTCGAAGCCCAGTACGGCGGAATTGTCGGCCAGGCAGTGCTCGGAACTTTCGTGGTTGTCGGCGTGACGCTCGCCCTGTTTGCGAGCGGCAAGATTCGTGCCTCCAAACGCGCCACCCAGGTCTTCCTGGTAGCAATGGTCGGCTACGCCGCCTTCTCGTTGATCAACTTCGTGTTGACGCTCACCGGAGTGACTCAGGGCCAATTCGGTCTCCGCAGTGCCGAAAGCTTCATCCCCGGCGTACCGTGGGGCGCCATCATCGGCGTCTTCGTCATCATCCTTGCGGCGTACTCGCTCGTGCTCGACTTCACCAGCATCAAGACCGGCGTGGAGCGCGGAGCCCCCGCCGTTTACGGTTGGCAGGCAGCGTTCGGCATCATGGTGACCATCGTCTGGCTCTACGTCGAAATTCTGCGACTGCTCGCAATCTTCCGCAACTAACCAGCCTAAAAAAATTAACCCCGGGGCTCCCCCGGGGTTAATCTTTTGGTGTTGCGGGGCTCAGCGCTGGGCGCTACTCCCACTCGATGGTGCCCGGTGGCTTCGACGTGACGTCGAGCACTACGCGGTTCACGCCGGCCACCTCGTTGGTGATCCGGTTGGAGATGCGAGCGAGCACGTCGTAAGGCAAGCGAGTCCAGTCCGCCGTCATCGCGTCTTCCGAAGAGACAGGGCGCAAGACGATCGGATGCCCGTAGGTGCGGCCATCGCCTTGAACACCCACCGAACGAACATCCGCCAGCAAGACGACGGGGCACTGCCAGATCTCTCTGTCTAGACCGGCAGCGGTGAGCTCCGCGCGCGCGATGGCGTCCGCGTGGCGAAGGAGATCGAGGCGGTCGCGAGTGACCTCGCCGACAATGCGAATCCCGAGGCCGGGGCCGGGGAACGGCTGACGACCCACGATAACCTCCGGCAAGCCCAGCTCGCGGCCGATCGCCCGCACCTCGTCCTTGAACAGGGTGCGCAGCGGCTCGACGAGCGCAAACTGCAGGTCATCCGGCAAGCCCCCCACGTTGTGATGACTCTTGATGTTGGCGGTTCCGGTGCCACCACCGGACTCAACGACATCCGGGTACAGGGTTCCCTGCACGAGGAAGTCGATGCTCGATCCGTCGCCTGCAGCTTCGGCGACCAAGTCTGCCGCAGCCTTCTCAAAGCTCCGGATGAACTCACGGCCGATAATCTTGCGCTTAGTTTCGGGATCGGTAACCCCGGCGAGCGCGTCCAAGAACTGGTCGACGGCATCGACGGTGACCAACCGAACCCCGGTCGAAGCGACGTAGTCTTCTTCAACCTGGCGACGCTCGTCTTGGCGAAGCAGACCGTGGTCCACAAAAATACAGACCAGCTGGTCGCCGACCGCCTTGTGCACGATCGCGGCGGCCACCGCGGAATCAACCCCACCACTCAAGCCACAGATCACTCGCGACGAGCCAACCTGAGCCCGGATGCGCTCGACCTGTTCAGCGATCACATTTCCGCTGTTCCAATCGGCAGGGATGCCAGCGGCGGTATGCAAAAAGTTTTCCAGAACCTTCTGGCCAAACTCGGAGTGCTTGACCTCGGGGTGCCACTGCACACCGTAAAGCTTCTTCTCATCATTGGCGAAAGCCGCGACGGGAGTCGAGGCACTCGAGGCCAAAACAGTAAACCCCGCTGGTGCCTTCGAGACTGAATCTCCGTGACTCATCCAGGCGGTCTGCGCCGCCGGCTGGCCACCAAGCAGGAGGCTCTCCCCCGGAGCGAGCATCACCTCGGTCGCACCATATTCGCGGAGACCAGTGTTGGCCACCTCACCACCGAGTTGGGTCGCCATTACCTGAAAGCCGTAGCAAATGCCCAGCACTGGAACGCCAAGGGCCAAGATGCCGGGATCGAGACTCGGGGAACCCGGCTCATACACGCTCGACGGGCCACCACTGAGAACAATCCCCATCGGGTTCTTCGCAGCCACCTCTGCCGCCGTAATGGTGTGCGGCACAATCTCGGAGTAGACATTGGCTTCGCGCACACGGCGCGCAATCAGTTGGGCATACTGAGCCCCAAAGTCGACGACCAGCACCGGGCGCGCCACCGTCGACGACACCGACTCAGGCACCGTGTTAGGCACCGTGGAGTCACTCACCGGTCGTCACCGTCTTCTCGGCGGGAGCTTCGATTGGGGCCTCCAACGTCAGCAACATGGTCGCAACCTGGCGACGGATGTAGTGCTCAAGAGGGAACGACAGGAAAGGGATCACTCCACCGAGTGCTACCAATCCGAACTTCCAGAGTGGCCAGCGAGCCTGGCTCCAGAGCCGGAAGTCGCTGTACAGGTAGACCACGTACAACCAGCCGTGCACGATCAGGATGATCGTCGACAGGTTCACCGCCGTGATCAGCACCTTGGGTGTCAGTGCCAGAAAACCGTAGGGCCCGCCCAGCTCAATGTCGACACCAAAGCCGTAACGGAAGACCATCATCAGCACCAAGAGCAACAAAAACGAGCCGGTGACAATGGAGGAGACGTGATAAAGCTTGAGGGACTGGCGGATGCGGGGCGCGTCTGAACGCCGAGGAGTTGCGGGCATAAAGCTAGTTTAGTTCGGCGAGTTCTTCTTGCTCGCGCTGGTAAGCATCGCGCAGCAACCGGAACCAGAGGAACACCGCAAAGACAGCAAAAACAACCCACTCGATGGCGTAAAAAACGTTCAACCAATTCAGGCGCACCTCTACCGAGGGTTCCGCCGAATCGATTACCGCAAGTTTGTCGGCAGCGCCCGCGCTGTTAGTGCCGGCGGCGGCAGCACCAGCCGCGACGGAACTCTTCACGCCCGCCAGCGACGAGCTATCGAGAATGAGGTAACCGCCATAGACACCGTTGGGTTCCGCTTGCCACTGGTTGATGATCGCCGCCACCGACATGGAGTTCTGGATGCCGTGCTGGAAGTCATCCTCTTGTGGCGCTTCGCTTGGCAGGTAACGCCCGGTGAAAGTCGTGGCTGCCGGCGACGAGGCGATCCCTGCTTCCGCGGCGGCCAGTTGGGCTGCTGCAGCCCGCGCTTCGGCTGCGGTCGGCGCCCAACCGGTGGCCACCGCAACGCTTGCGCCCGTGCCGCTCTCGACGAGGTGGCTCACCACCCAGAACCCACTCTGCCCACCGTTGAGCCTGCCGGCCAGAATCACGGAATCTTCGGCGAGGGCACCGATGACACTGACCCGCTGACCCGCGGCAAGACTGGTGACTGGAGCCTGAGGCACGGCCACCTGAGAAAGTGGCACCACATTCTCCGTCGTGCGCACGAGCACCGCACCCTCATCGATGCTGCGCGAGACTTGCCACTGACTCAGCAACGCAAAACCTGCCGCAATGGCCAAGCACAGAAAGAGCCCGCCAATCCAGCGCGGTCGCCGCGCAATTTCCCACATAACTTTGTTGTGCCCCGTCAGAATCGTTTAGGCCGAGACGATAATGTCTGGCGCGCCGAGACGCACACGGTCAGCCGATTCGTCGTCCGGCTCCTGCTGGCTTTCGATCTCGGCCACGACTCGCTTCACGTAGTGATTGACCTCTTTGTCGACCCGCGCCGCGTCCCAGCCGAGAACTCCGGCCATGAGCGCCGCAGCGACGGGGGCCGCCGAAACGCCTCGATCCCACGATTCGATGGAAATGCGAGTGCGGCGAGCGAGAACGTCTTCAAGGTGCAGGGCACCCTCGTGGGTCGCGGCATAGACAACCTCGGCACCGATGTAATCGTCGGCGCCCGGCAGCGGTTCCTGAAGTTCTGGCCGCTCACGAATGAGGTCGAGAAGTTCGTCGGTCATGACGCCGTATCGGTTGAGAAGGTGTTCGATGCGCACCTTGTGCACTCCGAAGGCCCGGGCGATCTTCGCCCGCTTATTCCACGCGGCTTGGTAGCCTTCTGCACCGAGCAGGGCGATGTCATCCGTGGTGCTCTCGGCAATCTTGCCATCGAGTGCCGCAACGGCTTCGTCAATCGCATCCTTGGCCATAATGCGATAGGTGGTCCACTTGCCACCGGCTACTACGACTAGGCCGGGCACAGTGTGGGCGACGATGTGTTCGCGGCTCAGCTTTGAGGTCTGGTCGGACTCTCCGGCGAGGAGCGGCCGGAGACCAGCAAAGACACCTTCGACGTCATCCCGGGTGAGGGGCACAGTGAGCACCTCGTTGACTTTCTTGAGGATGTAGTCGATGTCGGCTGCCGTGGCTGCCGGATGCGCTTTGTCGAGATTCCAGTCGGTATCGGTGGTGCCAATCAACCAGTGGCGACCCCACGGGATCACGAACAGGACGCTTTTCTCGGTGCGCAGAAGTAACCCCAGTTTGGACTGGAAGCGGTCGCGGGGAACCACGAGGTGGACACCCTTCGACGCACGCACCTTGAATTGGCCGCGCTCGCCCACCATCGACTGGGTTTCATCCGTCCACACGCCAGTGGCGTTGACCACCTGGCGGGCACGGATATCGAATCGTTCACCGGTTTCGAGATCGTGGGCTTTCACCCCCACAACGCGCTGGCCAACCTTTAGAAAACCTTCAACGCGAATGCGGCTGGCAGCGTGGGTTCCATAAAAACTCGCGGTGCGCGCGAGGTTTGCCACATAGCGAGCGTCGTCAACTTGAGCGTCGTAGTAGGTGATTCCGCCCACAAAAGCATCGTGGGAGAGACTCGGAGCCGCCCGCAACATTTGGCGCTTGCTGAGGTGGCGGTGGTGCGGAACGCCCGGGGAGCGACCGCCGGTGTAGCTGAAGATGTCGTAGAGCAACATGCCAGCGCCAACGTACAAGCGCTCGATCACCGGCTTGGTCAGTGGGTAAAGAAAACGAACGGGGCGCACCAGGTGCGGCGCGATGCGCTGCAACAGCAAGCCGCGTTCAATCAGTGCTTCGCGCACCAACCGAAAGTCGAGCTGTTCGAGGTAGCGGATGCCACCGTGCACGAGCTTTGACGAACGACTCGAGGTGCCGCTTGCCCAATCTCGCGCTTCCACCATGCCGACACTCAAACCGCGGGTCACCGCATCCAGTGCAGCGCCAGTGCCGACGATTCCCCCGCCGACCACCAGAATATCGAGCTCTTTGGTCTTCAGCGCGACAATTGCAGCTGCCCGCTCCTCGGCACCCAGCTTGGCGGAACGCGTTACGGATTTCGGTGCTGCCACGGTAGCTTTCCTCTGCCTAGTGAGCGGTGGTGGTGCTGGTGTCGGCTAGTTGTAGTGGTAGGGGGCGACGACGACCTCGACCCGCTGAAACTCTTTGAGATCGGAGTAGCCGGTAGTTGCCATCGAGCGACGCAGTGCGCCCATCAGGTTGACGGTGCCGTCTGCGACAGACGACGGGCCGAACAAGATCTGTTCGAGCGGTGCACGGGTGCCCACCTGAACGCGATTTCCGCGCGGCAGTTCGGCGTGATGCGCTTCCGCACCCCAGTGCCAGCCGCCGCCAGGGGCTTCATCGGCACGGGCAAGGGTTCCGCCCAGCATGACGGCGTCAGCACCCATTGAGATTGCTTTCACGATATCGCCGGAGTTGCCGAGACCACCATCAGCAATGACGTGCACATACCGCCCGCCAGACTCGTCCATGTAGTCACGGCGAGCGCCAGCGACATCCGCGACCGCTGTCGCCATTGGAGCGTGGATGCCGAGGCTCGCCCGGGTGGTCGACGCCGCACCGCCGCCGAAACCAACGAGCACGCCGGCAGCGCCGGTGCGCATGAGGTGCAGGGCCGCCGTGTAGGAAGCCGCGCCCCCGACAATCACTGGCACATCGAGTTCGTAAATGAACTTCTTGAGGTTCAACGGTTCGACGTTCTTGCTCACGTGTTCAGCGCTGACTGTTGTGCCGCGGATGACGAAAAGGTCAACGCCCGCGTCGGCAACCGTTGTGTACAGCTCTTGCGTTCGTTGAGGGCTCAGCGCCCCAGCAACGGGCACTCCCGCCTCACGAATTTCGGCGAGACGTTCCCGCACCAGCTCTGGTTTGATCGGCTCGGCATAGATCTGTTGCATCCGCTGTGTTGCGTGTGCTTCGCTCAGGTCACGGATCTCTGCCAGCAACGGTTCGGGGTCAACGTAGCGGGTCCACAGCCCTTCGAGGTCGAGCACACCGAGTCCGCCAAGCTTGCCCATCGCGATGGCCGTTGCCGGGCTCACCACCGAGTCCATCGGCGCCGCAAGGACCGGGATCTCAAAGTTGTAGGCATCGATCGTCCACGAAATGGACACGTCGTGCGGATCGCGGGTGCGCCGGGAGGGCACGATCGCGATGTCGTCGAATGCGTAAGCGCGGCGTGCACGCTTGTTTCGGCCAATCTCGATGTCACTCACAGGGGCAAGTTTATCCGCCCGCGAGGCCTACTATTTGCAGATGACTATCGCTTCACAGGAGTTCGCCATCGAAACGGTGGGGCTTGGTAAGAAATTCGGTCGCCACACGGCCCTTCACGACGTGTCGTTGGCTGTGGCCCCCGGAACGGTGTTTGGCGTGATCGGACCTAACGGTGCCGGCAAGACCACCACCATGCGAATGTTGCTCGACATTGTGCGCCCCACGTCAGGTTCGGCGCGCGTGCTCGGCGTGGACCCCCGCGCTGGCGGCCCCACCCTTCGACGCCAGATCGGCTACCTGCCCGGCGAGCTGAGGCTCGAGGGCAGGGTCACTGGCCACCAACTTCTTCGGCATTTCGCGAGCATCAGCGGCCCCGTCTCGCCGCACACCATCACCGGGCTGGCCGAACGGCTCAACCTCGACCTCAGTCGGCAGGTGCGAACCCTCTCCAAAGGCAATAAGCAGAAGCTTGGCATCGTTCAGGCGTTCATGCACGAACCTCGCCTTCTGGTGCTTGACGAACCGACGAGTGGCCTCGATCCACTGGTCCAGCAGGTTGTGATGAGCATGGTGCGCGAGGCCAGCGAGCGTGGACAAACCGTTTTTCTCAGCTCCCACGTCATGAGTGAAATCCAGCAAGCCGCAGACACCGTAGCGATTCTTCGTGCAGGGCGCGTGGTCAGCGTGAGTGATGTCGATTCACTGCGGCTTGCCGCCATCCGGAGGGTGAAAGCGGGGCTTGCGGATGTCTCGGCCGATGCTGTGCGCACCGCCTTCGCCGGGGTACCCCAACTCACCTCGTTCAGCGTCACCGAGTTGAATGGGCTTCGAGTGACCGCGACTGTCGAGGGCGACATCGCCCCGTTCATCTCCATTCTCGCTGCCTTCACCATCACTGATCTGACGGTCGAGGAGCCCGACCTCGAGGAATCGGTTCTCGCTCTTTACAACGGCAGCCACGATGAACCACCAGCCGAATCAGAGGGTGTCAACGATGGCCGCTAACTTTCTCCCCGTCTTTCGTCGGTCACTCGGCGACTCGTGGCGTTCTCTCCTCGGCTGGAGCGTCGGGGTTTCCGCCGCCCTCATGCTGTACATCCCGCTGTATTCGTCGATCGGCGGCAACGATCAGATGAAGAAACTCATCACGAGCCTCCCCAGTCAGCTGGTGAAAACCATCGGCTACGAACAGATCTCCACCGGTGCTGGTTACACCCAAGCGACCTACTTTGGCCTGATGGGCTTATTGCTGCTCACGATCGCCGCAACGGCGTGGGGCACCGCAGCGATCGCTGGGGATGAGGAAACCGGCTCGCTCGAGCTCACTCTCGCTCACGGCGTAAGCCGCGCCCAGTTGGTGCTTGAACGCACTCTTGCTATCGGGGTGCGGCTCGCCTGGCTGGTGTTGCTCAGTGCGGCGATCATCTGGTCGCTCAACGACAGCGCTGGCCTCGGTCTCACCGTCGGTAACCTCGCTACCGAGTCGGCAGCCTTTTTCGGGATCACCTTTCTGAGCGCCACCATGGCCCTCGCCGTCGGCGCCATCACGGGAAGGCGGAGCTACGCCACGGGGGCTGGAGCGGGAGTTGCCGTGCTCGGGTATGCGTTCAATGCCGTCGCCAATCAGGCCGCAGATTTTGAGTGGCTGCACAACCTCTCGAGCAACTACTGGGCTTACGGCGCGGCGCCCCTCACCACCGGAGACGGTCTGAGTGGAGCTTTGTTACTCGCGTGGTGCTCCATCGCTCTCATTACCCTCAGCGTGTTCTCCTTGAGCCGTCGCGACCTCAAGAACTAAAGGGCGCCGCAGCCGTTCTCGGTGGGTTCCACTGTTTCGCTCGACGTAAGAAGCACTGTGTCGCTCGACGTTAGAAGCACTCTGTCGCTCGACGTTGCTGTGGAGATAGTATCGCCGCCATGGATAGGCGTAACTTTCTCATGGTCCTAGCGGCCGGGGTGCTCGGTGCTGCCGCCACGACGACTGCCGGGTACCTCCTCGGAAACCCGCGCTCGAACAACACTGGATTGTTCCCCACGGCGACAACCACTCCGACCGGCTCTGCCCCGCTGAGTGCGCTGCCACGGCACACCCCCTCGCCGTTACCCGCGCCGAGCCCGCTCCCTCCCCCACCGCTACCGCGCTTCGCTGAACCGGCGCTAACCAAATTGGCCAGACCCCGTGGCCAAATTTCGGGCTTACCGGGTGAAGGCAACCTCGTTGCCCTCACGGTTGACGACGGAATGAGCGCAGAGGTCATCAGCGGTTATGCGGAATTCATCAGAAACACCGGAATGAGGGTGACTTTTTTCGTCACTGGCTCCTATGCGGGCTGGCGAAAAAATATCGATGCCTTAGCGCCGCTGATCGCCTCGGGGCACGTTCAGCTCGCCAATCACACGTGGACCCATCCGTCGCTCGTGAAAGCGAGCGATCAGCAAATCGTTGACGAGTTGCTGAGGTGTGAGAACTTTCTCTCCACGACTTTTGGTGTCTCGGGAAAGCCATACTTTCGTCCGCCGTACGGGTACATCGATGATCGGGTGCGAGCCGTTGCCGCGAGTATCGGGTACACCGTCCCCGTGCTGTGGTACGGCTCCCTCGCCGACTCCGCGCTCATCAGCCCCGCGCAGTTGAAAGCTTTCGCCTCCCAGTGGCTGACGGCCCACAAGATCGTCATCGGCCACGCCAACTACATCACGGTTACTGAATGCTTTTACGACATCCAGAAGATTATCGAGGAACGGTCCCTACAGCCCGTGACTCTCGATGATGTCTTTCGCAGGTCGTGAAGCGCTTCTGTTTCGAATTGTCAATCCGATGGCGCCGAGTCCCAGCAGGCCGATAGCAAGGGCAAAATTACCCTCGGTTGCTCCGGCACCCGTGCTGGCCAGGTGCGGGGCGGGGGGTGTTGGCGGAGAGACAGCGGGCGGCACCGGTGTGCCGGCGCCAATCGGCGGGTGGCCCGCGATGGCATCGCCGCTAAACAGAACGGCATAGGCCACCGATGGTGAAACGTCGACCACCCCGAAATCCATTACAGGATAGGTGAAATCGGCGTCAGAAAAGGCGTGTCCGCTCCACGAGGTGGGGCAACCCGCCAGAGTGAAAGTCGCTGTGGCAATCGGTGCCCCGCTGAGATTGTGGCCAGAACCAGAGACCGCGACCTCATACAGGTTCGCAGTAATGTCCGTCGAGCCCGTCGTCGACATGCAGGCCATCGCGATGGAGAACCCGCTGAGCTTTCCCGAAACCGTTGGTACGAATTCCTGCCCAAAGCCGTTCTGATTAAAGCAGTTGAAGTTGGTCAAGGGGCCCTGAGGATGCTCGGGAGCCGAGCCGATGATGCCCTGCCAGCAGAAGGGGTCGTTGACGTTCGCGGGTGAGATAGCGGGCCAAGTGTCGTAGGACGAGGGCCCCGTCACGGTTGCTTCCTGGTCGGTAACCCCGTCTACCTTATAAGTGAAATCAAGGTCACAGCCCACTGGGGTTCCGCAGAGATCTAGACCCACACCATCGCTTCTCAAAAACACACCATCGGTGCTGGAGCGACCTGGAGTGTGGACCCCCGCATAGCGAAAGCCCACGTTACTCCCGCCGGTGGGGGCCGGGGAAGCCGAAGCCGAAAGGCCCGGGCCGCAAACCAAAAGAATCAGCCCGACTACCACCATGCCGCCTGAAAGCGAAAGCCTCAATGCCCGCATTCCGTCTATCTCCGCTCGTCACATTGATGCTCGTGAAGCACAAACCCCGCGAGTGTCTATCAGCGTAGTGGAAAAGGATTCACTTTAGAGCAGTGAAGACCGATCAGCGACGGTAGTTGGGCGCCTCAACGACCATCTGGATGTCGTGCGGGTGTGATTCTTTGAGACCGGCAGACGTGATTCGCACGAACTTGCCCTTTTCCTTGAGCTCGGTGATGGTGCGAGCGCCCGTGTAGAACATCGACTGGCGCAACCCGCCGAGGAGCTGGTACGCGACGGCGGAAAGTGGTCCACGGTAAGGAACCTGACCCTCAATACCCTCGGCGATGAGCTGCTCGTCACTCGGCACATCCGCCTGGAAGTAGCGGTCGCGAGAGTACGAAGTCTTCTTGCCGCGCGTCTGCAGTGCCCCCAACGACCCCATGCCGCGGTAATTCTTGAACTGCTTCCCGTTGACAAAAACGAGGTCACCGGGGCTTTCGTCACAGCCAGCGAGTAGGGACCCGAGCATGACAGTGTCTGCGCCAGCCACCAGGGCCTTCGCGATATCGCCCGAATACTGCAAACCGCCGTCGGCGATAACCGGGATGCCGTGCTCACGAGCAGCCAACGAGGCCTGATAAACGGCGGTCACCTGGGGAACACCAACACCCGCGACCACTCGCGTAGTGCAGATCGAGCCCGGTCCGACCCCCACCTTGATGGCGTCAACGCCGGCGTCGATGAGCGACTGGGCTCCGCTTCGAGTTGCGACGTTGCCACCAATAATGTCGATGTGGGCAAAACCCTTATCGCCTTTGAGCCTGCGGATGATGTCAAGAACGCCGGCACTATCACCGTTAGCGGTGTCCACCACTAATACGTCAACGCCGGCCTCGTTCAAGGCGACCGCGCGATCCCAAGCGTCACCGAAGAAACCGATGGCCGCGCCAACCCGAAGGCGACCCTCGTCGTCTTTCGTAGCGTTGGGGTACTTCTCGCTCTTGTCGAAGTCTTTAACGGTGATCAGTCCACGAAGCAGACCATTGGAATCCACCAGCGGTAGTTTCTCAATCTTGTGCTGCGCAAAGATGGCGATCGCTGCGTCCGGGTCAACACCCTCTGGAGCGGTTATGAGGTTCGTGCTGGTCATCACGTCGCGCACGAGAGTCGTCGACTTCTCAAACGGTGACACGAAACGCATGTCCCGGTTGGTGATGATACCGACGAGCTTTCCCTCGGCATCAACCACCGGCACGCCCGAAATGCGGAACTGTCCACACAACTCATCGACTTCGGCAACCGTCGCCTCCGGTGTCGTCGTCACCGGATTGGTGATCATTCCCGACTCACTGCGCTTGACCTTGTCGACCTGCGTCGACTGATCGTCAATGGAGAGGTTGCGATGCAAGACCCCCATGCCGCCATTGCGGGCCATGGCAATGGCCATTCGTGCCTCAGTAACCGTGTCCATTGCCGAAGAAATCAGCGGCGACGCGACGGTGATGCGCCGGGTCAGGCGAGAACTGGTGTCTGCCTCGCTGGGGATGACGTCGGTGTGGCCAGGCAACAGCATCACATCGTCGTAGGTCAGACCAACGAATCCGAACGGATCTGAGTTGTCCATGCAGCATCACCTTTAGCTTCGTGCGGGCTAACGACACCTGCGTGTCTTAGCGCCAATCCTGTACCAATCTTAACGCGCAACACGGAGGAGAAAATTCCGAGCCCCGGTGGTTGTTGGCCGCGTGAGTAGCAGCGCGGGCCCCTGCGCTGTATGGTCGATCAAGCGCAGAGTGGCGCGGAGCCAAAAGAGGCGCTCACTTGCGTAAAAAATTGATGCAGTTTACGAAACCTGAGCGTTACAAACTGAGTGTAAATTAGGGCGATCGGGTTGTCGTTGCCGCTCGAAACAACAAACTTTTACTCACCAAACGGAGGCATCGTCTTGACGGCTCGCTTTGAGAAGCTTTCGCGCCCAGCCACGCTGCGGCGGCGTTCGCTCGTTGTGGTTCTCGCGCTGGCGGGTTCGCTGGCATTATTCGGCGGAACTGCGGTGGCAGCGAGCGCCGCAACCGCCCCCTGTGTCTCTACCGAGACCTCCGCCTGCATTCAGGGCACGGTGAAGGCCTCCACTGGCGACCCAGCGGTTGGCGTCGATCTCTTGATCGAGACCACCAACTTCTCTCAAGTGGTCACGACGGACGCTGCGGGCAAATGGGTCATCTCGGTCACCATCGCCGGGCAGTACACCGTGACCCTCGACACCGCCACCCTTCCTGCCGGCCAACGCCTCGCCAGCACGGCGACAAACCCGGCGACCATCACCGTTGCCCTCCACAACAACGGCGGCGCGGTCTTCAAACTCGAATCGACAAGCACCGCCGTTGGCTCTTCCGAGGCTGCCAGCTCAGCTAATAATGTGACTTGGGATCGGTTCTTCCAGCAGGCCGCCTCCGGACTCCGGCTGGGGTTGCTCCTTGCGCTCGCCGCGATCGGGCTCTCCCTCATTTATGGCACCACTGGCCTCAGCAACTTCGCTCACGCCGAGCAAGTGACCATGGGTGGCCTCATCGCTTACGGACTGGCGAATGTTCTGGGCTGGAACCTGATCTTGGCGACGATTGCGACGGTAGCCATCACCGCTGCCACGGGCTGGACCCAAGATGCGTTGATTTGGAAACCCCTGCGAAAACGGGGCATCGGCGTCAACCAGCTGATGATCGTGACAATCGGATTGTCGATTGCGTTGCAGTACACCTTCCAATACTTCGTGGGCGCCGGAACCGTGCGCATCCAGCAAGACAATCCCGCTGTCGTATCCATTGGCCCTGTAACCCTGACCGTTCAGTCTTACGTGGCTATGGGAATAGCCGTTGTGGTCATTGTTCTTGCGGGGCTGTTCCTCCTCAAGACGCGCATCGGTCGCGCGACCAGAGCGGTGTCTGACAACCCTGCTTTGGCCTCAGCCTCTGGAATCGATGTCGACGGAATTATTCGACTGGTATGGACGATCTCCGCCGGCCTTGCTGGCCTGTCGGGGGTGATGCTTGGTCTCGTTCTCAACGGCATCAACTGGCAGACGGGAATGCAACTGCTCCTCCTGCTCTTCGCGGCAGTAACCCTCGGTGGCCTCGGCACCGCCTTCGGCGCTCTTGTGGGTTCCCTCATCATCGGAATGGTCGTCGAGTTGACGAACCTCGTACTTCCCGGTGACTTCAAATATGCAACCGCTCTCGTCATCCTTATCCTGCTGCTGCTGGTGCGGCCACAGGGTATCTTCGGGCGCAAAGAACGCGTCGGCTAGGAAAGGGCGAAATTATGGACTTCTTTATCGGACTCCTGCACGACATGACGCAGGTCGCGATCTCACCGGCGACAGCGGCTTTTGCGATCGCGGCAATCGGCCTCAACATCCACTTCGGATACACCGGGCTGCTCAACATGGGCCAAGCAGGCTTCATGCTGCTCGGTGCCTACGGTTTTGCCATCTCGATCATCAGCGGTCTTCCCATCTGGCTCGCCATAATCATCGCTCTCGGTTGTGCGGTAGTTTTCGCACTGGTGCTCGGAATCCCGACCCTCAAACTGCGCGGTGACTATCTGGCGATTGTCACCATCTCGGCGGCAGAGATCATTCGCATGGTGGGCCGCTCATCGCTGATGACCGACATCACCGGTGCCGCTCAGGGCCTCACTGGCAACAGTTACCGCGCCCCGTTCACGGATCTGTCATTTCTCCCCGAGGGCCGGACGACGATTCTCTGGTTCACCTATGACAACACCGGGGTTGATGGCTGGTGGGTGCGCATCGTCGGCTGGTCCGTAGTCGCGTTGGTGTCTTTCATCGTCTTTTTGCTCATTCGTAGCCCCTGGGGTCGAGTGTTGCGCGGTATCCGTGAAGACGAAGATGCGATTCGCAGTCTCGGGAAGAATGTCTACGCCTACAAGATGCAGGCCCTCATTCTCGGTGGAAGCATCGGCGCGATCGCGGGAATCATTTACGTTCTCCCCTCCACTGTTCAACCGGACAGCATGGGGCGCTCGATGACCTTCTTCATCTGGACCGCGCTGCTCCTCGGAGGGGCGGCGACCATTTTCGGCCCAGTGCTCGGCGCAATTATTTTCTTTGCCGTGCGCATCTTCGTCAAGGGACTGGCCGGGCAGTTCATCCCCGCCAGCATTATGAATTCACAGCAGACGGAGCAGTTTTCGTGGATCTTGGTCGGGGTGGCGCTCATGTTGCTCGTGATCTTCAGACCGCAAGGAATTTTGGGTAACAAGAAGGAGCTGAGCTTCTGATGACGAGTGAAACTGTGTCCACCAATAGCTCGTCAATGAGCGGTGCTGAGATGAGTGTGGCCGCCCGTGCGGCCCTTGGTTCGGTTGAATCTGTTCCCGGTGTCTCGAAACCAGATTCGATCCTCACCGTTGACAATGTTGTTCGAAATTTCGGCGGAATGACCGCAGTCGATGTGAACCATCTCGAGGTGCAGCGGGGAGTGATCACTGCCCTGATTGGCCCCAACGGGGCTGGTAAGACGACCTTCTTCAACCTCATTACTGGTTTCGACAAGCCTTCGTCTGCGCCACGTCTCATCGGCGGACCGAGCGCCGCCGAAGCAGCCCACACGCGCTTCAATGGCAAGTCACTCGCCAATGTTGGAGCCGCGGCAGTCGCTCGCGCGGGAATGGTTCGAACGTTCCAGCTCACCAAGGCACTCTCACGCCTCACGGTTATGGAGAACATGATGCTGGGCGCCCGCGACCAGCCGGGCGAGAACATGCTGGTCGGGTTGATCAAACCGCTGTGGATCGCCCGCGAACGAGCAATCGCTGAACAGGCTGAAGAACTCCTTCAACGCTTCAAGCTTGACGATAAGAAAGCCGACTTCGCCGGAAGCCTTTCCGGCGGCCAGAAGAAGCTGCTCGAAATGGCCCGTGCCCTCATGAGTAAGCCATCGATGATCATGCTCGACGAGCCGATGGCCGGTGTCAATCCGGCACTCACCCAGTCCTTGCTTGGTCACATCCAGGCGCTGCGGGATGAGGGCACCACCGTGTTATTTGTCGAGCACGACATGCACATGGTGCGCCACATTTCGGACTGGGTGGTGGTGATGGCCGAAGGACGAATTGTTGCCGAGGGTCCACCAGACACTGTCATGGAGAATCAGGCCGTCATCGACGCTTACCTTGGCGCACACCACGACACCGACCTTGGGGATGATTCCCTCCTGAGCGATGAAGCCGTCGAGCAACTCGCGAAGGAGGTCGAACGTGAAGATGACGTACGCAACGAGACCGAGGGTGAACGCTGATGGCCACTGAAACGCAGACTCGTAAGCCAGTTCTAGAGGCTACCGAACTTGTCGCCGGCTACCTTCCGGGAATCAACATCCTCAATGGGTGCAACCTCGAGGTTTTCCCGGGAGAGTTGATCGGCATCATCGGCCCCAACGGTGCCGGCAAATCGACACTGCTCAAAGCACTCTTCGGGTTGGTCAATGTTCGCTCCGGAACTGTCACGCTCAACGGGAATAACATCACCGGGAGCAAAGCGAACAAGCTCGTTCAAATGGGGGTCGGTTTCGTTCCTCAAAACAACAATGTGTTCCCCTCGCTGAGCATTGAAGAGAACCTGCAAATGGGGCTTTTCCTTCGTCCCAAGTTGTTGCCAGAACGCCTTGATGCGATCTTCGACCTGTTTCCTGCTCTAGCCGATCGCCGCAAACAGCTCGCCGGTTCCCTCTCGGGCGGCGAGCGCCAGTCGGTGGCGATGGCGAGAGCGCTCATGATGAACCCCTCCGTACTGCTGCTCGATGAGCCGTCGGCAGGCCTCTCTCCGGTGCGCCAAGATGAGACCTTCATTCGCACTCGGAGGATCAACAAAACTGGGGTCTCGGTGATCATGGTTGAGCAGAACGCCCGTCGTTGCCTCCAAATCTGCGATCGCGGTTATGTTCTCGACCAGGGTAAGAATGCCTACACGGGCACAGGACGCGAACTGGCGGACGATCCGAAGGTAATCGAGTTGTACCTAGGAACGCTCGCAAAAGACGTCGAGGCGGCCAAATAGCTTTCCCTGCACTTGCACAACAGAGGGGCCCGGGTCGAAACCCGGGCCCCTCTGTTGCTGCCGCTGTGGCAGCTAATCGCTAGTGCTGGTGACTAGCTGTTGCCCTGAATGGCCGACTGGAACACGTACGCGTTCGTCTTGTCGTACTTGAAGATGCCAATGTAGGCGGAGGACGGGTCGTTCTTGGCGTTGAACGGTCCAACTCCGGAGTTGCCCTGGTACTGGATGTCCTTACCGGCCGCGATCAACTTGATGCAGTCGGCGTAGGTGGTGCACTTTTCGCCACCGTTTGCCCCAGAGACAGCAGCCATGTTCTTCTGGATGGTCTCAGAGTCGGTTGCGCCACCCTTGACTGCTGCGAGCGCGGCGAGGATCGTCGCGTCGTAGGTCTCGGGGCCATAGGAGAAGTCCTTCAGGTCGCCATTCTCAACGGCCTTGTAGTAGGCAACGAGTTCAGCCTTGAAAGCGTCATTCGCCTGGGCTCCAGGAATCGTTCCCTGGGCGCCGGTGAGGGTTCCCGCCTGGAAGTCAGCACTGTAGTCCGAGGTGTTTCCATCGCTGAGGTAGATCTTGGACATGTCCCAGCCCTGAGCAACGAGCTCAGGAATGATGGCCTTGGTCTCGTCGAACGCGAGGATAACGATCGCGTCCGGCTTGCTAGCGATAGCCGCCGTCACCTCGGAGGAGAAAGTGGTCTGTCCGGCAGGGAATTCCTGGCTGGTGCCAGTTCCGCCGTAGACGACCTTTCCGCCCGAAGCCTCAATTGCCGACTGGGTGGAGTCGCGAAGACCCGTGCCATAGGTGTCGTTGAAGACGAGGAACGCGACGTTCGCGTTTCCGTCACCGGTGACGAGCTGGCCGAGGGCTGAACCCTGAACCGTGTCCGGCGGTGCGGTGCGGAAGTAGAACGGCGAGTAGCCGCTCAGCTTCGCTGCGGTGTTGGCGCCGGAGATCTCGACGATCTTCGCTGCCGTGAAGGTGTCAACGACGTTGAGCGAAACGCTCGACGAGGCCGCACCGATCACGACAGATACTTTGCCATCAACCAAGGTCGATGCCGAAGCGGTCGAAATGGTCAGGTCAGTGCTGTCGCCCGAGTCGGTAGCCAAAATGCAAGCCTTAGCCGAACCCACGCCACCAGCGGCGTTGATGTCTGCAACCGCAAGGCCAGCACCAGCGAGCTCAGGCGGGTTGAGGAACGCGAGGTTTCCTGTGACGGGAAGAAGAGTTCCGACCTTGAAAGTGTCTGCGCTGGTCGTGCCATCGGCACAATTTGCTGCGGTGTATGCCACGGGAGCGGCGGTGGTCGGTGTTGTGGTTCCGCCCGAGCAACCTGCAAGGGTGACGGCGAGAAGACCGGCACTCAGAGCGGCTACATAACGGGAGGCACTCGTGGATTTAATCATCCGTTAGAACCTTTCATGGTGAGAAATAGCCGAGCATGTTTCGGAGGCTCGGCAGGGTGTCACTAAGGATACGGTTTGAATGTTTCGATGGTGTTTTCTTGCCCGAATTGTAATAATTCGTTAGCGATTTGTTACCGCACGGTCGTGGGGTTTTTTCGTGCTCGAATGACAACATCCACGGTCAGAATAATGAGCGCAACCCACACCAGCCCGAAGCCAAACCAGCGCGCCGGAGGCATCGCCTCGTTCAGGATCAGCACACCGATCAGGAATTGCACCACGGGAGACAGATACTGCGTGAGGCCGATGAACGTGAGGGGTATGCGGCGCGCTGCCGCAGCGAACATCAACAGTGGCACCGCCGTGACGACTCCCGCGAACAACAGCGCTACGGCGTGACCAGCGCCCTGAGTACCGATGGTGAGTGCACCAGTGGTCCACAAGAAAACGAGTTGGGCTATCGCCAGGGGCGCAAGGAATGCGGTTTCGATCGTCAGTCCACTCACAGCGTCAACTCGATCAGCCACTTTTTTCTTCAGCAACCCGTAAGTCCCAAAGGAGAAAGCTAGGGCGAGGGCAATCCAAGGAAACTGGCCGTAGTTGATTGCAAGAACCAACACTGCGGCGGCACTGAACCCGATTGCAATCCACTGCACCAGCCGGAGTTTCTCCCCTAAAACGAAAACACCGAGAAGAACCGTGACGATCGGGTTGATGAAGTACCCGAGGGCAGCTTCTAAGACGTGGCCGCTCAAAGCTGCGAACACGTAGACCAACCAGTTGATAAGAATCAACACCCCAGCGAACGCCAGTGTGATGACAACCCGACGGTCGGCAAAAATAGCGAGCAGCGCGGGGACTGCCCCCGTTGCGGTAATGATCAGCCCACAAAAAATGAGCGACAGCACAATACGCCACGCCACAATCTCGAGAGCACTGGAGGGGGCCAAGAGGAGGAAGTACAGCGGAAGGAAACCCCACAACGCGTAGGAGGCCAAAGCCAGGCCGACGCCGATTGTTCGTGACCGGTTTTGAGATTGAGTGATTATCGACACGTCACTGAGCATAATCTCGGGGGGGAAAAATTTTCTCCAGAAAAAAATAATACCCAGCGGTGAGACCACTGGGCATTATTTTTGCTTCGAGGAATCAGCACTGTGGCTGATCCTTCATCGCCGTTAGATTAGCGAACGACTACCGCGAGGACGTCGCGAGCCGAGAGGACAAGAAGGTCTTCTCCGCCGTACTTGACCTCGGTTCCGCCGTACTTGGAGTAGATGACCTTGTCGCCGACGGCGATGTCGAGGGGGATGCGGTTACCGTTGTCGTCAATGCGGCCGGGGCCCACTGCAACAACTTCGCCCTCTTGGGGCTTTTCCTTCGCGGTGTCAGGAATAACAAGTCCGGAAGCAGTAGTCGTTTCTGCCTCGACCTGCTTGATGACGATGCGATCCTCGAGCGGCTTGATGGAGACCGACACGGTTGACCTCTTCTTTCCTTCTAGCAAAAACTTGGGCTGGCACACTCGGTGTGAGAGTGCCAAGTCAACTGTACCGGGCGTCTAGCACTCCTGCAATCCGAGTGCCAGAACGTGGCGCTGATATTCACGGCAGCGGCGCTGATGCTCTGCGGCCTCGAGCTGTTGTTACGGTTGAGGAATGGAGCCCCCTGAGCTACGAGAATTGTTGTCTGCCGACGGGCTGCGGCTGCTCGATTCTTTGCCGCCGTACGAGTCGTCGGCTGACGTTGTGCGCCTAGTGTCCGAACTTCGAAAGAGCGGACATCCCGCTGGGCTCGTCGCCGCCGTCCTCACCCAACTCAAACTTCGCTCTCGCGCGGAACCGAAGTTTGGACCTTTTGCGAAGCAACTACTTTTCACTGAGGCTGGTCTCGAGCAAGCCACACGATTGCGGGTGGCAGCCTTCCACGCCGGGCGCTTTCGAGATGCCGGGCTGAGCCGTGTCGCTGACCTCGGTTGTGGCATCGGCGCTGATGCGTTGGCGATGGCGGCCATTGACTTGGAGGTGACGGCAGTTGAGATTGATGAAGTCACTGCAGCGATTGCGACCTACAATCTGGCACCATGGCCGAACGCGATGGTCGTGAACACCAGTGCTGAAGAATTCGAACTCAGTGGTTTCGACGGCGCTTATCTAGACCCGGCCCGGCGCTCGGCTGGGCGACGGCTCAGCGATCCCGCCGACTGGACTCCCTCGCTGGACTTTGCTTTCGGTTTGGCCGCTCGAATGCCAATCGGAGTCAAACTCGGCCCCGGCATTGACCGTGACCTCATTCCAACTGGTGCCGAAGCGCAGTGGATTTCCATCGACCGCGATGTCGTCGAGCTTGGGGTCTGGTTTGGGGCTCTTGCGCGACCCGGTGTTGGGCGCGCTGCCCTCGTGATCGGTGACCACGGAGTAGCCGAGCTCACCGCCCTCGCCGACAGCGCCGACGTTGAGGTGGGCGAACTCGGCGATTTTCTCTATGAGCCAGATGGCGCCGTGATACGTGCACGCCTGATCGGCGACCTCGCTCGCAGTATCGGGGCCCGGATGCTCAGTGACCAGATCGCTTGGCTCACCGCCGACCAGGCCATCAGCACCCCGTTCGCCCAAGGATTCAGAGTCACCATGACGATGCCGTTCGACGAAAAGAAGCTCAAACGCGAACTTGCCTCCCGCGACATCGGCACGCTCGAGATCAAGAAGCGAGGCATCGACGTTGACCCCGCAGAGCTCAGAAAGCGACTCAGCCTGCGCGGCGGCGAAATCGCGACTCTCATCCTGACCCGGGTCGGCGGTCGCAGAACCGCCATCCTCGCGCAGCGTCTCTGAGGCCTTAGTTGTAAGAGAAACCGTGCATTCCACCGAACGTCAGGAAGAAGAACAGCCAAGCAACAACTCCGAGAATGGCGAAAGCAATTCCGACATAACCGATGATCAGACCCGCGAGCGCAAGCCCACGGCCGCTCTCACCGGTGCGCTTGATCTGACTGAGGGCAATGTGGCCGGTGATTACGCCAACGAGCGCGGAAAGACCGAAAACCGAGCTCACCAAGGAGATGATCGCAAGCGTGTTGGTCTTGGTTGCCACTGGCGCGATCGGCCCGGCTGGGCTGGGCTGTGCTTGGCTGGGCTGTGCGGCAGCAATAGTTTTGCTCATGTCTTCAGCGTAGTTCGGATCTGTAGCATTCGCCGAAATCGACGGCGCAGGTCAAACGATGCAGGTCAAGCAATGCGAATCAAGCAGTGCAGGTCAAGCAGTGCAGACCAAACGGCGCTGGCCCGGTGCACTCGCAGGTCCAGCGCCGTTCGGCGCTCTTCGTTGGTCTCTGTCTGCTCAGTAGCTTTGGTAGCCAGCCGTTGAGGCAATCACGACGAAGATGATCCAGAAAACTCCCCACAACAGGGCGGAAGCGATTCCGATATAGCCAATGATGAGACCAGCGATCGCCATTCCGCGGCCGCTCTCACCGGTGCGTTTAATTTGACTAATGGCGATATGCCCCGTGATGACACCAACCAAAGCCGGTACCCACAGAATTGAGCAAATGAGCGAGACGATTGCTAACGTGTTGGTCTTTGCGGTCGACGCCATTGGTGGTGCGGGAGTGGCCGGGGTTGCGGGGGTCGATTGACTCATGATGCCTAGCTCCTTCAGGAATGTTGTGGCCGAGTTATTCGGCCACCCAATGCTCACCCGTCTTCCCCAGCACCGCTAAGGCCGATCGGCCCTAGTTGGGGCTAGGCGTGGTTCCTTCGCTCGTGGCGCGGTCAGGCCTGAATTGTGGTCACTGGCAGTGTCGAGTCGGCTCCGAAAGTGAGGCTCGAAGGTTCGTGACCGGCCATCACCAGTTGTGCCCCGAGCGCGGCGATCATTGCACCGTTGTCGGTACAGAGCGTCAACGGGGGGATTCGGAGGGTAATGCCGGCGGCAGCACACCGCTCCGCCGCACTCTCCCGGAGGCGCGCATTAGCGACTACACCGCCGCCGAGGAGGAGGCGGGGCACCCCATAGTCGTTGCAAGCCGCGATCGCCTTGGTCAAGAGAATGTCGATAACAGCCTCGCGAAAGCTCGCCGCAACATCGGCGCTGGGGAGAACGGTACCAGCGTCGTTAGACTTCTCGACCCATCGAGCTACCGCAGTTTTCAAGCCGGAGAATGAGAAGTCGTAACGGTGGTTGATCATGTCTTTCGGCAGGCTGAGGCCGCGCGGAAACCTGATCGCTCGGGGATCGCCATCGGCTGCAACGCGGTCGATGTGGGGACCCCCGGGGTAGGGCAAGCCGAGCAGTCTGGCCACCTTGTCGAAAGCTTCACCAGCGGCATCATCGATTGTTTCCCCGAGAAGTTCGACGTCGGAGATCAAGTCGCGAACCAGAAGTAACGAGGTGTGGCCGCCGGAGACCAACAGGGCGATGGTCGGGTAGTCCAGTGGCTCCGTTATCGCCTCCACTCCGGGCCGCTGCAACAGGTCGGCGCCAACGTGCCCAACGAGGTGATTTACCGCATACAGCGGTTTGTCCAGCGCCAACGCCAGTGCCTTCGCAGCGCCGACCCCGACCATGAGGGCCCCAGAAAGTCCGGGGCCGCTGGTGACGGCGATCGCGTCGATATCGGCTAGCGCGACGCCAGCTTCGGCGAGCGCCGCATCCAAGGTTGGCACCAACGCCTCGAGGTGGGCCCTGGCCGCAATTTCTGGAACGACGCCGCCAAAACGCGCGTGTTCATCCATCGACGAGGCAATGACGTTCGCCAGAAGTTGGGTGCCCCGGACGATGCCGATGCCGGTTTCATCACAACTTGTTTCAATGCCGAGCACGATGGGGTTGGTGTTCATTGACCCACCGCCGGACTCAATCGTGGTTGCGTGATTGTGAGGCGCATGATGTTCGCATCAACGCCATCGGGCTGGTAATACCGTTCCCGAACCGCAATCTGCTCGAAATTCAGAGTTCGATATAACTCGTAGGCGGCCGGATTGTCGGCGCGAACCTCAAGAAAGACTTCGTGAGCGCCGCGGTCGCGCGCCTCGAAAATAAGGGCGTTCATGAGAACTCGGGCAACCCCCTGACGCCGCGAGGCTTCGGCCACGGCGATCGTTTGGATGTCAGCTTGGTGCGCGCCCCGTGGCGCCAAAATTCCCGCATAGGCATCAATCTGTTCAGGGGCCCCGAGGCGATGAGCAACCAAATAATAGGTGTGAGCCGATTCGAGTTCGGTGCGCATTGCTCGCTGAGACCACGCGTCTGATTCAAAGACAGGAGTCTCGATCGCCATAATGGCCTCGAGGTCGCGAACATCGGCGCGTCGAAATTGCCAGGTCATCAACTCACCCTCTTCGGGCCGGCGGAGACGGTCACGTCAGGCGCTCGCAGATACAGTGCATCGTCACCAGCGAATTCTCGGTCCGTCGCAGAAATAGTTGCTGCCAGAATTCCGATCGATGACCCGCTGACGGTGGCGACATCGAGGCGGTGGAACGTCGAGAGTGTGGGCACCGTGTCGACGAGTTCCTCTGGCCGCACCAGAGCGGGCCCGGCCGACCGAACCGGCACACCGCTCGGATCAAGACCCGAATACGTCGACCAGTACACCTCTTTGCGCCGGGCATCCGTCACGACGATCAGCTCCACCCCCGCGTTTTCAGCCCGGAGGAACCACTCGAGCGCAATCGCGTCATGGCTGACCACTGGCAACAGCGGTATCCCGGCACCCCAGGCGAAAGCACGAGCCGCAGCGATTCCGACCCTCAAACCCGTGAACGGTCCGGGGCCCATGCCGACAGCCACACCGGTTATGGCGGTTACCGAAATTCCTGCATCGTCGAGGCACTCGCGAATGAAGGTGCCAATGATCTCAGCATGCCTCCGAGTGTCCGGCGAGAATCGCTCGGCCACAACAGCTAGCGGCCGCAATCCGGAAATCGCATCAGGGGCATCATCGACAAGCGCAACGCTCGTTCCCGCGGAAGTATCGATCGCCAGTAGCACTCGTACAGCCTAAGCTCGCCACACCGACCGCTCAAGCCAGTCAAGGCTCCCCCACCGCGGTCCGAAGCCCTGCACGCGCAGTCGACGAGGCTCGACACCCTCAGCGGCATCATCATCCACATCGCCAACAACCGTCATCGCATCGGGGCGCTCGACAGAACCGCGCGGGCGCTCGATTGTTATCTCCAGCCAACTTTCCGAAACACCGTCAAGCATTCCGGCCGCCCACTCGACGACGACGATGGAGGCTTCGAAATCGATATCGAGGTCGTCGAGGTCGCGGGGGCCGGCAAGCCGGTAGGCGTCAACGTGAACCAAGGGTGCTCCGGAGTCACGCGGATGGGTCCTAGCGAGCACGAACGTGGGGCTGGTGACCGCTCCGCGCACCCCGAGTGCGCTTCCGAGCCCGCGCGTAAACGTTGTCTTTCCCGCGCCGAGTTCGCCGTTGAGGGCTACCAAGTCACCCGCAGTGAGCTGGGAGGCGACCATGGCCCCGAACTCACCCATAGCCTCCGGCGTCGGGATGATCAGGCTGATCATGACCGGTATTCCCGCGCCACTCGGCTGCCGATGCGCGTCACGATTTCGTAGTTGATGGTGTCTGCCGCGACAGCCCAATCCTCTGCCGAAGGCATTCCGCTGACGGGATCGCCAAACAGTATTGCGCGGTCGCCGATCGAAACCGGCGCGTCACCAACATCGACAACAAACTGGTCCATCGCAATTCGCCCACTCACTCGATAGCGCAGACCATTAATCGACACTGGCCCGTTACCGGAGGCGGCACGAGGAATCCCATCCGCGTAGCCGAGAGGGACCAGCACGAGGGTCGTTTCCCGCTCGGTCACTTCAGTGTGTCCGTAGGAGATTCCGGTGCCCGCGGCCACCCGCTTGACAGAGACGATCTCGCCGCTCAGTTCCATCGCTGGCACGAGAGAAAGCCGTTCCGAACCGCTGTCACTCCCCGGCGACAACCCGTAGGCTCCGATTCCCAATCGCACCATGGTGTACCTCGCACGAGCGATTCGAAGGGCTCCACCGGTGGCCGACAAATGGACGAATTCGGGGTCGAGCCCTGCAGTGCGTGCGTTCGCCACCCGCTGGTCGAAGCGCGCGACCTGGGCCAAATCTTCCGTAGCGTCGACATCAGCAAGGTGGCTGAAGATGCCGGTAACGCGGATTTGCCCCAACTTCTGAAGTTCGTAAGCTCGAGCAAAAAGGCTCTCGTCGTCGGCTGCGATCGAGCCGTTGCGGCCAAGTCCGGTGTCCAATTTGAGCTGAACTCGTGCGGGCGATCCCCGCATTGCCGCCGAGGCAACCCGATCAAGCTGAGATAGGTAGTTGACCCCAATATCGACGCTCGCGCCGATGGCTGATGCAAAGTCGGTCTTCACCGAGTGAATCCACGTCAAGATCGGCACGGGCAGTGCAGCAGCACGGAGGGCCAGGGCCTCATCGAGGTCGGCGACACCGAGCCAGTTCGCTCCACCGGCGAGAGCCGCCCGTGCCGCGGGAACCGCTCCATGGCCGTAGGCGTTCGCCTTAACAATGACCATCGTGTTGTCGGAGGGAGCCGCGCGACGCAATTGCTCGACATTGTGGCTAATCGCCGCTAGGTCTATCCGGGCCTCGCGCATTGCCTGAGTCATGACCCCGCCATCTCGGCGATAACATAAGCGATCGCGATCCCAGCGTCGTGGCTGATGGAAAGGTGGACACTGGTGATGCCCCTCGCGTCAGCGAGCTCTGCCGCCGCACCAGCCAACACAAAATGAGGATTTCGATTGGCGTCTGAAACCACCCTCATATCGTGCCAGTTGATGCCGGCGGATTCTCCGAACGCTTTGATCAGAGCCTCCTTTGCGGCGAACCTGCCGGCAAGGGAACGCGGCGGAAGTTCGCGCCCATTCAGCCGGTACTCCTCTTCAGCGAAAAGCCGAGGGCGCAATGCTGGAGTGCGGGTCAACGCTCGCTCAAATCTGGGCAAGTCCACAACATCGACACCAATGCCGTAAATCATGTCGCCTCCTCCCAGATCTTCAGCTCCTCAAAGCCGCCGGCGCGAACCGTTGCGCAGTGAATTATTCGACAGTTACTGACTTTGCGAGGTTTCGTGGCTGATCCACATCGAGGCCCTTCGCCGCGGCGAGTTCCATTCCGAAAATGTGGAGCGGCACTACGGCCAAGAATGCTTCGAACAACGGGCCAGCCAACGGGATGGGGATAACCTCGTCGGCGAATGGGAGCACAGCGGCGTCACCCTTCTCAGCGATGGCAATGACACGGGCACCTCGGGCCCGGATCTCCTGAATGTTCGAGACAACCTTGGGGTGCAGCGACAACGGATCGCGCGGGCTGGGCACCACAACGAAGACGATCTGGCCGGGTTCGATCAGCGCGATGGGGCCGTGCTTGAGCTCACCAGCAGCGAAACCCTCTGCGTGGATGTACGCCAATTCTTTGAGCTTGAGAGCACCCTCGAGCGCAACCGGGTAGCCCACGTGGCGTCCAAGAAACAGCACGGACTGGGTGTCGGTCATCCAGTGAGCGAGTTGACCGATCTTCTCAGAAACGACCAGCACTTCCTCGATCTTGGCCGGGATGGCCTGCAGCTCGCGGGTATTGGCGGCAATCTCATCGATAGAAAGTGTTCCTCGCACAGAAGCCAGGTGCAAGCCGAGCAGGTACAACGCTGTGACTTGAGCAAGGAATGCTTTGGTGGAGGCAACAGCAATTTCAGGGCCGGCGTGGGTGTAGACGACCGCGTGGGATTCCCGAGGAATTGTGGCACCCTGAGTGTTGCAGATCGAGAGAACGCGGGCGCCAGACTCCATCGCATATTTGACCGCCATAAGCGTGTCCATGGTTTCACCAGATTGACTGATCGAGATCACGAGGGTGCGGTCGGTGAGGATCGGGTCGCGGTAACGAAACTCGTGGGAAAGCTCTACCTCTACGGGGATTCGCGACCACTTCTCGATCGCATATTTACCGAGCATGCCCGCGTAGGCCGCTGTGCCGCAGGCGATGATGATGATGCGGTCAATGTTGCGTAGCGCCTCGTCACCAATCGAGTCGAGTTCGGGAAGCCGCACAACACCGTCAAGCACCCGACCGAGAATAGTTTTCGCTACGGCTTCAGGCTCTTCGCTGATCTCCTTCGCCATGAAGCTCGACCAGCCACCCTTGTCTGCTGCACTGGCATCCCACGCAACATCAAACTCTTCCGTCTCCACCGGGTTACCGTCGAAATCGGTGACGACGACAGAATTGGGGCGAATCGTGACGATTTGGTCTTGGCCAATCGCAACCGCTCGTTTGGTATAGCCGACGAACGCCGCAACATCGGAGCCTAAGAAGTTCTCGCCATCACCGAGGCCAATGACCAGCGGAGAGTTTCGGCGAGCGGCAACCACAACGCCCGGCTGCTCCTCGTGGATGACGAGGAGGGTGAAGGCTCCGTGAAGGCGACCGACCACTCGGCGGAGCGCCTCGGTGAGGTCACCGGTCTCGCGGTAGGCGTGACCAACAAGGAGGGCCGCGACCTCCGAATCTGTCTCGCTCGTGAAGGTATCGCCTTTGGCGATCAACTCCTGCTTGAGCTCATAAAAGTTCTCAATAATTCCGTTGTGGATGAGAGCCAGCTTGCCGTTATCGCCCAACTGGGGGTGAGCGTTCTCATTGGTCGGTCCGCCGTGCGTCGCCCAACGAGTGTGGCCGATGCCGGTGGCCCCGTTCTTCATAGGGTGCTCAGCGAGGTCATCAACCAGCACCTGCAGTTTCCCCGCCTTCTTGCGGGATTCAAGGTGCCCAGAGGGGTCAATTATTGCAACACCCGCAGAGTCGTAACCACGGTACTCGAGTCGCTTCAGTCCCCCCAGAAGGACCTCGAGGCTCTTGTTGTTCTTATCGTCTCCGACGTATCCCACAATTCCGCACATAGGGGACGATTTTACGCTAATCAGAGCGGTCCTGGCATCCAGCGACGTGGCGATTATTGTGAGCGGACCACGCATTAGGCTTGATTTGATGAGTGATCCGGGGAGTGCCCACGCCAATTCGACGCCGTTTCGGGAGATCAGCCGGCAGGAATGGGCTTCCCTCGCGCCCACCATGGAGCTCCCTCTCAGCGAGACCGAGTTGATTCAGCTTCGTGGGCTTGGCGATCAACTCGATCTCACCGAAGTGAGCGATGTCTATTTGCCGCTCAGCCGCCTCCTCACCCTCTACGCCGCCGGCGCACGATCCTTGCATCGCGAGACATCAAAGTTTTTGGGCGACACCACCCCCAGCACTCCCTTCGTCATCGGAATCGCTGGGTCTGTTGCTGTCGGAAAATCGACGGTCGCGCGACTGCTTCGGGAACTCCTCGCCCGCTGGGATGACACGCCCCGCGTCGAACTTGTCACGACCGATGGATTCTTGTTCCCCAACGCTGAGCTGGAGCGGCGCGGGTTGCTGGAGCGAAAAGGTTTCCCCGAATCCTACGATCGGCGAGCCCTCCTTCGGTTCGTCTCGCGGGTGAAGAGTGGTGCCCCAGAGGTGCGCTCACCGTTCTACTCCCACCTGCATTACGACATTGTGGAGAATGCCGAAATCGTGGTGAGACGTCCCGACGTCTTGATAGTCGAGGGGCTCAATGTTTTGCAGCCCCCGACGGTGGGCAACCGCCTCGCGGTGAGCGACCTTTTTGACTTCACCATTTACGTGGATGCCAGAACAAGTGACATCGCCACCTGGTACGAGGAGAGGTTTCTGAGGCTCCAACGGGGCGCCTTCACCAACCCGAATTCTTACTTCCACCGCTTTTCGTCACTCAACGAAGCAGAGGCGCGAGCTCGCGCGCGCGATATTTGGTCGCGGATCAACGAGCCCAACTTGATTAACAACATCCTGCCCACACGGGCACGGGCATCCCTCGTGCTTCGAAAGAGTTCGGATCACTTGGTCAGCAGCGTATTGCTGCGCAAGATCTGAGGGCTCGACTAGTCGGCAGCGAGCTCGGTGCGCACTATCGCTGCGAGTTCCTCGGCTGTCGTCTGGGCTGTCGCCTGATCAGCAGCTTCCACCATGACCCGAACCATTGGTTCAGTGCCCGACGGGCGCAGGAGCACGCGGCCGGTGCCAGCGAGGGCTGTTTCGGCCGCGGCAACCGCCTGAGCTATGGCACCGTTGCCGGCCAAAGCTCGGTGGTTGATACCCCGAACGTTGATCATGACTTGGGGGTACACCGTCATGACCGAAGCGAGTTCTGCGAGGCTTTTGCCCGTGCGGTTCATTTCGGCCACGATGTGTAGGCCGGTCAGAATTCCGTCGCCAGTGGTCGCAAATTCGCTCATAATGACGTGCCCGGATTGTTCGCCACCCAGGCTGAAGCCGTGTTCGTTGAGCGTTTCGAGAACGTAACGGTCACCAACCGCCGTCTGAACCACGGTGATGCCGTTCTGTTGCATCGCCTTGTGCAAACCGAGGTTGCTCATCACCGTCGTCACGAGAGTGTCGTCGACTAGGGTGCCCCGCTCTTTCATCGAGAGAGCCAAGATCGCCATCAGCTGGTCGCCATCTACGTGGTTTCCGAGGTGGTCAACGGCGAGACAGCGGTCGGCATCACCATCGTGGGCTATTCCGACGTCTGCGCCGTGCTCAAGCACTGCCTGTGCCAGGTTGTCTAAGTACGTAGAGCCGACACCATCGTTGATGTTGTACCCATCGGGGTCCGCCCCGATGACGGTGACGCGGGCGCCAGCGTTGGTGAAAACCTCGGGCGATACGCCAGATGCCGCACCGTTGGCGCAGTCCAGAACCACATGGATTCCGTCTAGCCGGTTCGGCAGTGTCGACAGAAGGTGCACAACGTAACGGTCTTCGGCATCGGCGAACCTGCTGATCCGGCCGACCTCGACACCCATGGGAGCGAGTTTCTTCTCGGTCAGCGCCGCCTCAATGCGGTCTTCGACGGCATCGGGGAGTTTGGTGCCCCCGACGGCGAAGAATTTGATTCCATTGTCGGGAGCGGGGTTATGCGAGGCGGAGATCATCACGCCGAAATCGGCTTTAAAATCTGCGACCAGAAAGGCTGCCGCCGGAGTGGGAATAACTCCCGCGTCGAAGACATCGACACCAGAGCTGGCGAGCCCAGCAGCAACCGCTGCCGCGATAAATTCTCCCGAGACCCGGGGGTCCCGAGCAAGGACCGCGATCGGCCGACGCCCTGAAGCACGTCGACCGTCCGCGAATCGTCCTTTACCAAGAACTACTGCCGCCGCTTGGGAAAGCTGAAGCGCCAGTTCGACGGTGAGGTCGCTGTTAGCTAACCCACGAACGCCGTCTGTTCCAAATAGTCTCGGCACGGTTTCGCCAGTGTCGAAACGCTGGTTAGCGCTTCGAGAACTGAGAAGCCTTACGGGCCTTCTTGAGTCCGGCCTTCTTGCGCTCGATGACGCGAGCGTCACGAGTGAGGAAGCCGGCCTTCTTCAGTGCCGGGCGGTTGTTCTCTCGGTCGATCTCGTTCAGGGAACGAGCGATGGCGAGGCGAAGCGCACCGGCCTGACCGGATGGTCCGCCACCCTTGATCTTGGCGATCACGTCGTAGCTGCCCAGAAGATCAAGAACCTTGAACGGGTCATTGATGAGCTGCTGGTGAAGCTTGTTGGGGAAGTAGTCTTCGAGGCTACGGCCGTTGACGATGAAGGCACCGTTTCCGGGCTTGATGCGCACCTGAGCGATTGCCTGCTTACGACGCCCAACGGCTGCGCCGGGAACGTTGAGCACAGCGCGGGGCGCCTTGGGTGCTGACTCTGCTGGAGTCTCGGTCGAGTAGCTCTCTGGAGCTTCTTCGATGATTTCTGAAATCTGGGCCACGGTAGTTTCGTCCTTTGAGTTCTAGAGCCGGCGCTACTGAGCGACCTGGGAAAGGGTGTACGTCTTCGGCTGCTGGGCAGCGTGAGGGTGCTCTGTGCCGGTGTACACCTTGAGCTTGGTCAGCTGTGCACGACCAATCGAGTTCTTGGGGAGCATTCCGCGAACGGCCTTCTCGACGGCGCGCGTCGGGTGCTTCTCGAGGAGTTCTGCATAGGTGGTGGCCGTGAGTCCGCCTGGGTAACCGGAGTGGCGGTACGCCTTCTTCTGCAGGAGCTTCGAGCCGGTGAGGGCGACCTTCTCCGCGTTGATGATGATGACGAAGTCGCCCATGTCCATGTGGGGGGCGAAGGTTGCCTTGTGCTTGCCGCGAAGCAGTGCTGCAACGTGGCTGGCGAGGCGACCGAGAACGATGTTCTCTGCGTCGATGATGAGCCAGTCGCGCTGGACGTCTTCCGGCTTGGGTGAGAACGTGCGAGTCACAGTAGTGCTGCCTTCTTTGATCGAGTGAGTTGTTCGTGAATCCCGCTCCGTGGCCGGTTGTCTGCGGCATTTCGCAGAGAACAGCGCCGGTGGAGGGCTCATGATCGGATGTCAGGCACAGGGGCGCAGACACCAAGGGTCAATGTTAGTCCGAGAGTGGTTCGCTGGTCAAACTGGCTTGCTCATTTGTCTCAGTGGCTTGATCCCGTCGCGCCCGCGATAGTTCGGCTCGCGCCCCCATCTGGGAGTCTTCCGGGTAACCGATCTCCATCAGGGCCAGCCCGGTTGGCGGTAGTACTTTAAAAATACTGGTGCGCACGCGATCATCCCGAAGATCAACCAAGTCCGTACTCGCCAGCTTTCCCTCCCCCACGGCGACGGTGGCACCTACGAGCGCCCGCACCATGTTGTGGCAGAAGGCGTCCGCCCGCAGGTGGGCCACGAGCACACCGTCGTCCGCACGTTGCCAGGTGAACTCCTGAAGGGTGCGAATGGTGGTTGCTCGTTCACGCGGTTTGCAGTAAGAAGCCCAGTCATGGAGTCCGGTCAGCGACTCGGCAGCACGGCTCATCTCCCCCACGTCGAGCGTTGAGGGGTACCACAGCGTGTGGTTCCGCATCAGCGGATTACGCACCGCCCGCAGGTCAGCAAGACGGTACTCGTAGCGCCGCCAAATCGCCGAAAACCGAGCATCAAAACCCTCGGGAGCGACGGTGACATCGCGAACGTGAATCTCGCCACGGTGGCCAGCGAGACCATTGAGCATCCGGGCCAGCGATTTCGTGCGGTTGGTTCCGGCGGCGCTCTTTTTACCGCGGAGTGGAGCATCGAGACTCAGCCATTGTTCCGCCGTGAGGTCGAGGTGGGCGACCTGCCCCAGAGCGTGCACACCGGCATCAGTGCGGCCAGCGACCGTGAGCGTGGGTGCGGGATGATGGGCGCTGAAGATCGTCGCTAGCGCAGCCTCCAACTCTCCCTGCACCGTGCGAAGAACCGGCTGGATCCCCCAGCCGCTGAATGCAGTTCCGTCGTAGGAAATCTCCAGTCGCAGGCGGGGCGAATCGTTCTCGGTCATCCCTAAATTCTAAACGGCCACTGCTTCGGGTAAGGCGCCCAGGCACTGGTACGTGCACCTGGGATGCTAAACAACTGAAGCCCCACTCCGAGGAGCGGGGCTTCAGTGAGCAGGTCGTCAGTGACATATCGCTGACTAGTGCGTGAAACTACTTTGCTTCTGCTTCGACTGCAGCGGGTGCCTCTTCAGTAGCCGCAACCTCTTCAGTCGCAACTTCTTCAACGGCAACTTCTTCCACCGCAACGTCATCGGCGACAACCTCTTCGACGACGACCTCTTCTGCTGGCGCAACGCCGGCAGGAGCAGCCTTGGTCGAAGCAGCGGCCTTCTTTGCCGACTTCGGCTTCGGGGTCACTGGCTCAAGAACGAGCTCAATCTGAACCATCGAAGCGTTGTCGCCCTTACGGAAGCCGAGCTTGGTGATGCGCGTGTAACCACCCTCGCGGTGCTCAACCAGCGGCGCGATCTGCGTGAACAGTTCGTGCACGACGGTCTGGTCGCCGATCGTACGCATAACGCGCCGGCGAGCGTGAAGATCTCCGCGCTTCGCAAACGTGATGAGCCTTTCGGCAACGGGGCGAAGGCGCTTGGCCTTGGTCTCCGTTGTCTTGATGCTCTTGTGCGTAAACAGGGCAGCTGCGAGGTTCGCAAGCATGAGGCGCTCGTGCGCCGGTCCGCCACCGAGGCGCGGTCCCTTAGTTGGTGTAGGCATTTCTTATCCTTTTAGGTAAAACGTCGTTCGGGAGAACAACGGATCAAGCGGTTGGCTCTTCGTCTTCTTCGTAGCCGCCGTAGAAGTGGGCGCCATCGAATCCGGGGACGGAGTCCTTAAGCGCCAGGCCCATTTCAATGAGCTTGTCGCGGACCTCGTCTACCGACTTCTGACCGAAGTTCCGGATGTTCATGAGCTGCGTCTCCGAGAGGGCGACGAGTTCACTCACGTTGTTGATTCCCTCACGCTTGAGGCAGTTGTAGCTGCGCACAGACAGGTCGAGGTCTTCAATGGGCATGCTGAGTTCACTGGAGAGTACGACGTCGACGGGCGCCGGGCCGATCTCAATTCCCTCAGCGGCGGTGTTGAGCTCGCGAGCGAGACCAAACAGTTCGGTCAGCGTACGACCGGCGGAAGCAATTGCATCGCGAGGAGAAATTGCTGCTTTGGTCTCGACGTCAACGACCAAGCGGTCGAAGTCGGTGCGCTCGCCGGCACGAGTTGCCTCGACCCGGTAGGTCACCTTGAGAACTGGAGAGTAAATCGAGTCGATCGGGATCTGGCCAGCTTCGCTGAATTCGCTGCGGTTCTGCGTAGCGGAAACGTAGCCACGGCCGCGCTCGATGGTCAGTTCAAGTTCGAACTTTGCTTTGTCATTCAGGGTTGCGATCACGAGCTCTGGGTTGTGGATCTCGACACCGGCGGGGGCCGAAATGTCTGCAGCCGTGACCTGGCCAGCACCCTGCTTACGCAGGTAGGCAGTGATCGGCTCGTCGTGCTCGCTGGAGACGACGAGTCCCTTGATGTTCAGGATGACCTCGGTGACGTCTTCCTTAACACCGGGAACGGTGCTGAACTCGTGAAGCACACCATCGATGCGGATGCTGGTGACAGCGGCTCCGGGAATCGAGGAAAGAAGGGTGCGACGGAGTGAGTTACCCAGGGTGTATCCGAAACCAGGCTCCAAAGGCTCAATCACAAAGCGTGAACGAAATTCGGAGATGTTCTCTTCGGAAAGAGTTGGACGTTGTGCAATCAGCACTGTGGATTCCTTTCGGCAAAGTGTCCGCTATATGACACTTGGATCGCGCGACGAGTGGCGGGCCCGTCGATGTATTTAATTCTCAGAGGACATACGCGGTAATCGAGCGATCCGGGAAAACCCACGAACCGCTCGATTACCGATCAAAGCCTTACAAAACGCTTGACGCTTTAAACGTGACGCTAGACGCCCAACAAGAAAAGTTAGACGCGGCGACGCTTCGGCGGGCGGCAACCGTTATGCGCCTGCGGGGTTACGTCGCTGATCGATCCGACCTCGAGGCCAGCGGCCTGAAGTGAACGGATAGCAGTCTCGCGACCAGAACCCGGTCCCTTGACGAATACGTCAACCTTCTTCATGCCGTGCTCTTGCGCTTGACGCGCAGCAGACTCAGCAGAAAGCTGAGCGGCGAACGGGGTCGACTTACGCGAACCCTTGAAGCCGACGGTTCCTGACGAGGCCCAGCTGATGACAGCTCCGGTCGGGTCAGTGATCGTCACGATCGTGTTGTTGAACGTGCTCTTAATGTGAGCCTGTCCGATAGCAATGTTCTTCTTCTCTTTGCGGCGCGGCTTGCGGACGGCCGATTTTGGTGCTGCCATGGTTTTCTCCTAAAACGTATATGGCGACGACGGTGGGGGTGAGCCCAGCGCCTATCGGGCCTTCTTCTTGCCGGCTACGGTGCGCTTCGGGCCCTTGCGGGTACGAGCGTTGGTCTTGGTGCGCTGGCCGTGAACCGGAAGTCCACGACGGTGACGGATGCCCTGGTAGCTTCCGATTTCCACCTTGCGGCGGATGTCCGCTGCAACCTCGCGACGAAGGTCACCCTCAACCTTGAAGTTGAGTTCGATGTAGTCGCGCAGTGCAATCAGTTGATCGTCGGTGAGATCCTTGACGCGGATCTCCCCGCTGATCTGGGTGTCGGCGAGGGTCTTGAGTGCCCTCGTGCGGCCTACACCGTAGATGTAAGTCAGTGCGACCTCAACGCGCTTGTCGCGCGGGATGTCGACGCCGGCTAGACGTGCCATAGTGGCTTCTCCTGTGAGTGAGTGGAGGTCTGTAACAGCTCCGGTGCCGTGGCCTCCAACCACGGGTGTCCCCCGGCCGAGAAAAGGCCAAGATCTGGTGCTGCTATTTCTTCATTTGTTCAGTTTTTTTATGACAGCCCGCCCATTAGAGGCCGGTTGTAACAACACGAGGGTATTTAGCCCTGACGCTGCTTGTGACGCGGGTTCTCGCAAATGACCATGACATTGCCGTTACGGCGAATGACCTTGCACTTGTCGCAGATCTTCTTGACGCTGGGGTTAACCTTCATAATTTTTCCTTGTCGCTGTCTTCGTGCTGCTGCGCTCGGTTATTCACGTGTTTACGTTCTTCACCCGCACAGTCGGCCGTTACTTTCCAGCAACCACCGCTCAGAGAACTGCTCTTTGCGTTTTACTTGTAGCGGTAGACGATCCGGCCACGGGTCAGGTCGTAGGGGCTCAACTCAACAATCACGCGGTCCTCGGGGAGGATGCGGATGTAGTGCTGACGCATCTTGCCCGAAATGTGGGCAAGAACTCTGTGGCCGTTGGTCAGCTCAACGCGGAACATTGCGTTGGGCAGAGCTTCGACTACAGCGCCTTCAATCTCGATGACACCGTCTTTTTTGGCCATTGCCTCTTCGTCGCTAAAAGTAGTAGTTGCTGGTCGTGCGTTGTTAAGAATGTTTGTGCCGTACACACCGGCGGCACAGCAAAAGCTGGCCTGAAACACCAAAGATCAAGCTTAGGCTATGCCAAGCTCTTTAACCAACCCGAGAATCGCTGGTGCGGCGTGTCATCGGTCTCCAGCGCCGGCACATGCTAGCCGACGGGTGTTCTCACGGAACGGGAACGGGCACGATCCCGAGACGACGGAGGCCTGCGGCACCGCCATCCTCGGCTGTCGTCACCCAAATTCCTCGAGCGTGCACGGCGATCGAGTGTTCCCAGTGGGCAGCGGCCGAGCCGTCAATAGTGGAGATGGTCCAGTTGTCGGCGTCTACCGTCGTCTCGATGGAGCCCATGGTAACCATCGGCTCGATCGCGACAACAAGGCCCGGTTTAACTTCGGGGCCTCTGTCGCGAACACGGAAATTGAAAACGGGGGGGTCTTCGTGCATCGAACGGCCAATACCGTGGCCCACGTAATCTTCGATGATTCCATAGTCGCCTCGTGAGGCGATCAACTCTTCGATGGCGGCACCGACAGTGTTGAGCCGTTTCGCCGTCGCGAGAGCGGCGATTCCATGCCAGAGCGAAAGCTCCGTAACATCTGAAAGCTCCTGCAATTCGGCGACACGCTTCGGGTTGCTGGCATCCGGGATGACGACGCTGAAGGCCGCGTCGCCGTTCCAACCGGCAACCTGGGCACCACAGTCGATCGACACGATGTCACCGGCCTGCAGAACTCGACTCCCGGGAACGCCGTGCACCACCGCGTCATTGACCGAGGCACAGATTGTGTGCACATAGCCGTCTTCGAGTTGGAAGTTCGGGATACCGCCGCCAGAGCGAATGACACCCTCGGCAATCGCATCCAGCTCGAGAGTGGTCACCCCCGGACGAATTGCTTGCCGAACGGCGGCCAAGGCTTGGGCTGTGAGTAACCCAGGGGCCACCATCATCCGGAGTTCTGCTGCGGACTTGTAGATCTGCGCTTTAGCCACGCTATCGAAGAATCACGTCAGAGTGCGGTGGGGAGTGAGCTAGTGAGGCCGCGGGCCCGAAGAGCATCCACAATTCGAGTGGTGACTTCTGCCACCTCACCGATAGCGTCAACCTTGACCAACACGCCTCGGCCATCGTAAATATCGATCAGCGGCGCGGTCTGCTCGCGATACACCTCGAGCCGATGGCGCACCACACTCTCGTCATCGTCGCTGCGACCCTGCTCGGTGGCCCGCTTGCGCAGACGCTCGATGACAACATCAGGGTCGGCAACAAGCTCGACCACGACGTCAAGCTGCGTGCCGTGCGAGGCAAGATACTCGTCAAGCTCACGAACTTGATCGGCTGTGCGGGGGTAGCCGTCCAGAAGGAAGCCGCCCTCCGCATCCTGCTCCGCTAGCCGCGAACGGATCAGTTCGTTCGTGAGTGAATCCGGAACGTTGTCTCCCGCGTCCATGAAGGCCTTCGCCTGGTTGCCCAGTTCGGTTTCGTTCTTCACATTGCTGCGAAAAATATCACCGGTCGAGATTGCCGGAATCGCGTACACCTCAGCGAGACGAACCGCTTGAGTGCCCTTGCCGGCCCCAGGGGGGCCAATCAGGAGAAGGCGACTCAACGGAGAAGCCCCTCGTAGTGACGCTGCTGGAGCTGCGAGTCGATCTGTTTGACCGTCTCGAGACCAACACCAACAATGATCAGGATGCTCGCCCCACCGAAGGGGAAGTTCTGATTCGCGCCAACAGTTGAGAGCGCTATCAGCGGAATGAGGGCGATGAGGCCAAGGTACAACGAGCCCGGGAGAGTCACGCGCGTGAGCACGTAGTCGAGGTACTCCGCTGTTGGACGTCCGGCACGGATACCCGGGATGAACCCGCCGTACTTCTTCATGTTGTCCGCGACCTCTTCAGGATTGAAGGTGATCGCCACGTAGAAGTAGGTGAAGCCGATGATGAGAAGGAAGTACACCAGCATGTAGAGCGGTTTGTCGCCCGAGGTGAGGTTATTTTGGATCCAAATAACCCACGCTGCCGGAGCGGTCGTGCCGGTCGGCTGGTTGAACTGCGCGATGAGGGCCGGTAGGTACAACAGCGAGGAAGCGAAGATGACCGGAACAACACCGGCCATGTTCACCTTGATCGGAATGTAGGTATTGTTTCCGCCATAGGTGCGACGACCGACCATGCGCTTGGCGTACTGCACCGGAATGCGTCGTTGAGACTGCTCAACGAACACGACAGCGGCCATGATGATCAAACCGACGGCGATAACCAACAGGAAGATCTGGAAACCGCGTGACTGGTTGATGCTCCACAGCGCTGCGGGGAAAGTTGCCGAGATTGACGTGAAGATGAGGAGAGACATACCGTTGCCGATGCCGCGCTCGGTGATGAGCTCGCCCATCCACATGATGAGGCCGGTACCAGCGGTCATGGCCAAGACCATCAACATGATGGCGTACCACGCTTCATTGGTGATGAGGTTGTTGCAGGCGGCGATGCCGGAGTTGCTTGGGAACAACGCGCCACTTCGGGCAACGGTGATCAGGGTCGTGGACTGCAGAACGCCCAGAGCGATGGTGAGGTAACGCGTGTACTGGGTCAGCTGTGCTTGGCCAGTCTGGCCCTCTTTGTAGAGGGTCTCGAAGTGAGGGATGACCACGCGCAGAAGCTGCGTGATGATCGAGGCGGTGATGTACGGCATGATGCCGAGTGCGAACACCGAAAGTTTGAGGAGTGCGCCACCGCTGAAGAGGTTGACGAGCTCATAGAGACCGGATGCACCGGCGTTACCTGCCAGGCAGGCCTGCACGTTCGCGAAATCGACAAACGGTGCGGGAATGAACGAGCCGAGACGGAAGATCGCGATGATCGCGAGCGTAAATCCGATCTTTCGGCGCAAGTCTGGAGTGCGGAAGATTCTCGCGACTGCTCTAAACACGGGGTCCTCCAAAGGTGTCGTTAGTCAGCGTTTCGGGTGGTGCTCTGCGAACCAGAGCACCACCCGACAACAACCTGACCGTCGCTTGAGCGACGATGTGGCGCTTACGCGCCGGGTGCTACTTTACCGAACCGCCAGCGGCAACAATCTTCTGCTCTGCTGAGCTCGAGACCTTGTCGACTGCAACGACCAGCTTAACCGCAATGTCGCCATCGCCGAGAACCTTGACTTTCTCGTTCTTGCGAACAGCGCCACGAGCGACGAGGTCAGCGATCGTGACTTCTCCACCCTTGGGGTACATCTCTGCGAGCTTCTCCAAGTTCACAACCTGGTACTCGACGCGGAACGGGTTCTTGAACCCGCGCAGCTTCGGGGAGCGCATGACGAAGTTAACGCCACCACCCTCAAAGCCAACACGCATCTGGTAGCGAGCCTTCGTTCCCTTGGTACCACGGCCTGCAGTCTTACCCTTGGAACCTTCACCGCGTCCAACGCGGGTCTTGTCCTTCTTGGCGCCGACTGCTGGACGAAGGTGGTGAACCTTGAGCACCTGCGGACGCACGGCGACGTCGGCCTTGGGAGCCTTCTTCGACGGAGCAGCCTTAGCGGCCGGAGCCTTCGCAGCAGGAGCCTTAGCTACCGGAGCGTCGGCAACTGCTGCACTCGCAGCAGCGGCCGGAGCTTTAGCAGCCGGAGCGGCCTTTGCAGCAGCCGGAGCTTTGGCGGCAGCCGGTGCCTTGGCGGCAGCCGGTGCCTTAGCTGCAGCCGGAGCCTTAGCTGCAGCTGGAGCCTTGGCAGCGGGTGCCTTGGCGGCCGCCGCGGGTGCAGCCTTCTTGGGAGCAGCAGCCTTTTTGGGGGCTTCTGTTTCTTCAGCCATTAGTCAATCTCCTCGACCTTGACAAGGTGAGCGACAGTGCGGACGTATCCACGGTTCTGCTTGTTGTCTTCGCGAACTACTACGTCACCGATGTGGTGAAGCCCAAGGCTCCGCAGGGTGTCGCGCTGGTTCTGCTTCTCACTAATTTTGGACTTGATCTGGGTTACTTTCAGGCTCGTAGCCATCAGACACCTGCCTTAGCTTCTGCTTCGGCGCGCAACAGGCGAGCCGGAACGACGTGCTCGACGTCGAGGCCACGACGTGCGGCAACCGCACGAGGCTCCTCAAGCTGCTTGAGGGCAGCAACGGTCGCGTGCACGATGTTGATCGTGTTCGACGAACCGAGCGACTTGCTCAGCACGTCATGGATACCGGCGCACTCAAGCACGGCGCGCACTGGACCACCGGCGATAACACCGGTACCAGCGGATGCCGGACGCAAAAGAACGACACCGGCAGCAGCCTCACCCTGAACGGGGTGGGGAATCGTCACGCCGACGCGAGGAACGCGGAAGAAGTTCTTCTTCGCCTCTTCGACGCCCTTGGAGATCGCGGTAGGAACTTCCCGTGCCTTGCCGTAGCCGACACCGACCATACCGTTACCGTCACCAACGACGACGAGAGCGGTGAAGCTGAAGCGACGACCACCCTTGACGACCTTGGACACGCGGTTGATCGTGACGACGCGCTCGAGGAACTGGCTCTTCTCGGCATCGCGGCTGTTGCCACGATCACGGTTGGGGCTACGCTCACGACCGCCACGGCGAGCCTCGCGAGGCTCGTTCGTGGTGTCAGTTGCTGGTGCGTCAACGACGGCGGCGGATGCCACAGCCTCAGCAGTTACGGCAACGGGCGCTTCGGTCACTTCTGCAGCCACATCCTGCTCCTTGTTAGCTGTGTTTGATTCAGTCTCGCTCACAGGTTCAATCCACCCTCTCGCGCTCCATCGGCGATAGCGGCTACGCGTCCTGCGTACTTGCTACCACCTCGGTCGAATACGACGGCTTCAACGCCGGCCTTCTTGGCGCGCTCGGCGACGAGCTCGCCAACCTTGCGTGCCTTGGCGGTCTTGTCACCATCGAACGTACGAAGATCTGCTTCGAGAGTGGATGCCGAAGCCAAGGTGTGACCCTTGGAGTCGTCAACGACCTGGACGAATACGTGGCGAGCCGAACGGGTAACAACCAGACGCGGACGCGCCTCGGTTCCGACGACCTTCTTACGAAGACGTGTGTGTCGGCGTGCCTTGGCGGCCGACTTGCTCTTGCCTCTAGTTCCGAGACCCATGATTACTTACCACTCTTTCCGGCCTTGCGGCGGACTACCTCGCCTGCGTAACGCACACCCTTGCCCTTGTAGGGCTCTGGCTTGCGCAACTTACGAATGTTGGCCGCGACTTCGCCGACAGCCTGCTTGTCGATGCCGATAACGGTCACCTTGTTGTTGCCCTCAACCGCAAAGCTGATGCCCGCAGGCGGGTCAACCGTGATCGAGTGCGAGAAGCCGAGTGCGAACTCGAGCGAATCGCCCTTGACTGCAACGCGGTAACCGGTTCCAACGACCTCAAGGCCCTTGGTGTATCCCTCGGTAACACCGACGATCTGGTTCGAGATCAGGGTGCGGGTCAGGCCGTGAAGCGACCGTGATGCACGCTCGTCGTCCGGGCGGGTAACGAGTACCTGTCCGTCTTCCAGCTTGACCTCAATGGGGCTTTTGACGACGAGCGACAGCTCGCCCTTCGGGCCCTTGACGCTGACGGCTGAGCCGTCAATCTTGACATCGACGCCAGCTGGCACATCGATGGGCATTCTTCCAATACGTGACATGGCTGATTACCACACGTAGGCGAGGACTTCCCCACCTACGCCCTTCTTGGAGGCCTGGCGGTCGGTGAGGAGCCCCGAGGAGGTTGACAGGATTGCGACGCCGAGGCCACCGAGTACACGGGGGATTTCGGTCGACTTTGCGTAGACACGAAGGCCGGGCTTAGAAACCCGCTTGATGCCAACGATGGAGCGCTCGCGGTTGGGACCATACTTGAGGTCGATCTTCAAGGTCTGGCCTACGCGTGCATCCTCAACGGTCCAGGCGGCAATGAAGCCTTCTGCTTTGAGGATTTCCGCGATGTGGGACTTCAGCTTGCTGTTCGGCAGCGACACGGTTTCGTGGTACGCCGAGTTAGCGTTGCGCAGTCTGGTCAGCAAGTCTGCGACCGGATCTGTCATTGTCATGATTGTTTTCCTAGTCTCGGCCGGTTTCGATCATCCGTTACACGAATGTCGACCTGGCCGATCGATGGTGCTTGGTTAGATGTCTGTCTTGAACGGGAAACCGAGCGACTTGAGAAGCGCGCGACCCTCGTCGTTGTTCCTGGCCGTCGTCACGATCGTGATGTCGAAGCCGCGAACGCGGTCAATCTTGTCCTGATCGATCTCGTGGAACATGGACTGTTCCGTGAGGCCGAACGTGTAGTTGCCGTTGCCGTCAAACTGCTTCGGGCTAAGCCCGCGGAAGTCACGGATACGGGGAAGTGCAAGCGTGATCAAACGGTCGAGGAACTCCCACGCACGGTCACCGCGGAGGGTGACGTGTGCGCCGATGGCCTGGCCTTCACGAAGCTTGAACTGAGCGATGGACTTGCGCGCCAGGGTTACCTGAGGCTTCTGTCCGGTGATCGCGATGAGGTCCTTGATGGCTCCATCGATGATCTTTCCGTCGCGGGCAGCCTCACCAACACCGGTGTTCACAACAACCTTGACGATGTTGGGAACCTGGTGAACGTTGGTGAAACCGAAGTCGGCCTTGAGCTGCGCAGCAATCTCAGAGCGGTACTTCTGCTTGAGACGCGGAAGAGCGGTTGTGGTCGACGCTGTGTCAGCAGTCGCTGTCGTGGTAGCCATTACAGGTCCTTACCTGACTTCTTGGCGTAGCGGATGCGGACGGTGCGCTTGACACCGTTCTTCTCTACTACCTCAGTGCGAAAGCCAACGCGAGTCGGCTTCTTGGTCTCTGGGTCGATGAGCGCGACGTTGGACACGTGAATCGGTGCCTCGTGCGTCTCGATACCGCCGGTCTTGGTGCCACGCTGGGTCTGGCCGACACGAACGTGCTTGGTGACAAAGTTGACACCCTCCACGATCACGCGGTTCTTCTCAGCGAAAACCTCGAGGACGCGACCCTGCTTGCCGCGGCTTCCGCCACGGGCTTGGGTTGCGCCGGTGATGACCTGAACGAGGTCACCCTTTTTGATGTTTGCCATGACTAAATGACCTCCGGTGCGAGCGAGATGATCTTCATGAACTTCTTGTCGCGAAGTTCACGGCCGACCGGTCCGAAGATGCGGGTACCGCGGGGGTCCCCATCAGCCTTCAGGATGACGGCAGCGTTCTCGTCAAACTTGATGTATGAGCCATCCGGGCGACGGGTCTGCTTGTTGACGCGAACGATGACTGCCTTGACGACGTCACCCTTCTTGACGTTGCCGCCAGGGATCGCGTCCTTGACGGTCGCAACGATTACGTCACCGAGACCGGCGTAACGGCGGCCGGAGCCTCCGAGTACACGGATGGTGAGGAGNACTTTGGCGCCGGTGTTGTCGGCAACCTTAACTCGTGATTCCTGCTGAAGCATTCTTTGTCCTTTTCACAGTAAGCGCGGGGCGCTTACTTAGCCTTCTCGAGGATCTCGACGATGCGCCAGCGCTTGGTAGCGCTGAGCGGACGAGTTTCGCTGATCAGCACGAGGTCACCGATGCCGGCAGCGTTCGCCTCATCGTGAGCCTTGACCTTGGACGTACGGCGAATGACCTTGCCGTACAGAGGGTGCTTGACGCGATCTTCGACCTCGACGACAACAGTCTTGTCCATCTTGTCGCTCGTGACATAGCCACGACGGGACTTGCGGTAACCGCGAGTCTCAGCTGCCTTTACGGTGCCTGTTTCAGCATCGCCTGTTTGAACGTCGGCCTTAGCCATGACTATGCCTCCTTCGTCTCTTCGACAGCTTCGGGCGCAGTCTCAGCTGCGTCGTCGGCCTTCTTGGTCTTCTTTTCCGCCTTCACGGGAGCTTCGACGACGACGGGCGTGGCACGAATGCCCAGCTCGCGTTCGCGCAGCACCGTGTAGATGCGGGCGATGTCGCGCTTGACTGCACGAAGGCGGCCGTGGCTCTCGAGCTGACCGGTGGCCGACTGGAAGCGCAGGTTGAACAGCTCTTCCTTGGCCTTCTTCAGCTCATCCATGAGTCGTGTGTCTTCAAAAGTATCGAGCTCGACTGAGGCGAGCTCCTTGGATCCGATCGCCATTATGCGTCGCCCTCCTCGCGCTTGATGATGCGTGCCTTGAGGGGCAGCTTGTGAATGGCACGGGTCATAGCTTCGCGAGCAATGGTCTCACTGACACCACTGAGCTCGAAAAGTACGCGACCTGGCTTGACGTTCGCAATCCACCACTCGGGGGAACCCTTACCGGAACCCATGCGGGTTTCAGCAGGCTTCTTCGTGAGCGGACGGTCAGGATAGATGTTGATCCAGACCTTACCGCCACGCTTGATGTGCCGTGTCATCGCAATTCGAGCTGCTTCGATCTGGCGGTTCGTTACATATGCAGGCGTGAGAGCCTGGATGCCGAACTCACCAAACGACACAACCGTTCCACCAGTTGCCTGGCCGCTACGGCCGGGGTGGTGCTGCTTGCGGTGCTTGACTTTTCTTGGAATCAACATTGTTATGCCTCAACTCCTGTTGCGACCGGAGCGTCAGCCTTCGGTGCCGTGCGGCGCGGACGGTCTGCACCGTCGCGACGGTCGTCGCGACGCTCGGGGCGCGTTGACTTCTGGCTGGCCTGCTCGCGGGCAAGTTCCTTATTGGTGATGTCGCCCTTGTAGATCCAGACCTTCACACCGATGCGGCCGAAGGTGGTCTTGGCTTCGTAGAAGCCGTAGTCGATGTTCGCGCGAAGCGTGTGCAGTGGCACACGGCCTTCACGGTAGAACTCCGAGCGGCTCATCTCGGCGCCGCCGAGGCGACCGGAGACCTGAATACGAACACCCTTGACGGTCGGTGTGCGCTGAGCACCCTGCATGCCCTTGCGCATTGCGCGGCGGAAAGCCACACGTGCGCTGAGCTGCTCGGCGATGCCCTGAGCTACCAGCTGAGCTTCAGCCTCGGGGTTCTTGACCTCGAGGATGTTGAGCTGAATCTGCTTACCCGAGAGCTTCTCGAGGTCGGCGCGAATACGCTCTGCTTCAGCACCACGACGGCCGATAACGATTCCGGGGCGAGCGGTGTGGATATCCACACGAACTCGGTCACGGGTGCGCTCGATCTCGATGCGGGCAACTCCTGCGCGGTCAAGCGAGGTCTTGAGCAGGTTACGGATCTTGATGTCTTCTGCAACATAGTCCGCGTAACGCTGTCCTGGCTTCGTGCTGTCAGAGAACCAACGCGACACGTGGTCGGTCGTGATTCCGAGACGGAAACCGTACGGATTTACTTTCTGGCCCATTACTTCTTCCCTGCCTTCTTGGCACCGGCGGTCGAACTTGCCGCCACCTTCTCGTCTGGCGTGGCCAGAACGATGGTGATGTGGCTAGTGCGCTTCAGAATCTGGAAGGCCCGGCCCTGTGCACGCGGTTGAAAGCGCTTGAGGGTGGTTCCTTCGTCAACGAAAGCTGCCGAGACAAACAGATCCTGCTCATCGAGGAAACTGTTCGCTGCGTCAGCCTTGACACGGGCATTCGCAATTGCGGATGCGACGAGCTTGTACACGGGCTCGCTTGCACCTTGAGGCGCAAACTTCAGGATCGCGAGTGCTTCGGTCGCCTGCTTTCCGCGGATCAAGTTGACAACGCGACGAGCCTTCGTGGGGGTTACGCGAATGTGCTTCACGCGAGCGATGGATTCAACCATTTCTCTATGCCTCCTTACGTCCCCGCGTTAGCGGCGACGACCCTTCTTGTCGTCCTTCACGTGTCCACGGAAGGTGCGGGTGGGCGAAAACTCTCCGAGCTTGTGCCCAACCATGGTCTCGGTCACGAAGACCGGGATGTGCTTGCGACCGTCGTGCACGGCGATGGTGTGTCCCAGCATTGCTGGAATGATCATCGAGCGGCGCGACCAGGTCTTGATTACGTTCTTGCTTCCGGCCTCATTGGCGGTGACAACCTTGCGAAGCAGGTGGTCATCGACGAAAGGGCCCTTTTTCAGACTGCGTGGCATCTTTTACGACTCCTACTTACGCTTCTTGCCGGCATTGCGGCGTCGGACAATGAGCTTGTCACTGGGAAGGTTGCGCTTACGAGTGCGACCCTCTTTTTGGCCCCAGGGGCTGACGGGGTGACGTCCACCGGACGTCTTACCCTCACCACCACCGTGGGGGTGGTCGACCGGGTTCATCGCGACACCACGGACGGTCGGACGAACGCCTTTCCAGCGCATACGTCCAGCCTTACCCCAGTTGATGTTCGACTGCTCGGCATTGCCGACCTCGCCGATCGTCGCGCGGTTCCGCACGTCAACGTTGCGGATTTCACCGGACGGNAGACGAAGCTGCGCGTAGGGTCCATCCTTGGCAACCAAACGAACTGACGCTCCAGCGGAGCGAGCCATCTTGGCTCCCCCACCCGGGCGAAGCTCGATCGCGTGAATAACGGTTCCCACGGGGATGTTCTTCAAGGGCAGGTTGTTACCTGGCTTGATGTCGGCCGCGGGGCCGGACTCGATGATGTCGCCCTGGTTGAGCTTGTTCGGAGCGATGATGTAGCGCTTCGTGCCGTCAACGTAGTGCAGCAACGCAATGCGCGCCGTGCGGTTGGGGTCATACTCGATGTGAGCAACCTTGGCGTTCACGCCGTCTTTGTCATTGCGCTTGAAGTCAATGATGCGGTACTGGCGCTTGTGGCCACCACCAATGTGACGGGTCGTGATGCGACCGGCGTTGTTACGACCACCGGTCTTGGGTAGCGGGCGAAGCAGCGACTTTTCCGGCGTTGACCGGGTGATCTCTGCAAAGTCTGCAACGGATGAGCCACGGCGACCAGGGGTCGTGGGCTTGTACTTACGAATAGCCATGAGTTATTCCTTAGCTCCCTAGCCGACAGCCGTGAAGATGTCGATGGAACCGGACTTGAGGGTCACAATGGCACGCTTGGTGTCTTTGCGCTTGCCGAGTCCGAACTTGGTGCGACGGGTCTTGCCCGTGCGGTTGAGCGTGTTGACCGAGGCAACCTTGACGTTGAAGATCTTCTCGATAGCGAGTTTGATCTCCGTCTTGTTTGCACGGGGGTCTACGACGAACGTGTACTTGCCATCGTCGATCAGGCTGTAGCTCTTTTCGGAAACTACGGGCGAGATGATGATGTCGCGTGGGTCCTTGAAGGTTGTCGCGGTCATGCGCTGACCTCTTCTTTCTCGGTCGCTGATGCGCTCGACAGTGACTTCGCGTTGAAGACCACGAATGCGTCAAACGCACCCTTGGTGAACACGATGTCGTCGCTCACGAGAACGTCGTAGGCGTTGAGCTGGTCATAGGGCAGTACGTGAACGGTGCTGATGTTGCGAACGCTCTTGTAGCTGGTCTCGTCATCACGCTGAAGAACGATGAGCACGTGCTTGCTGGACGCGATGTTCGCGAGCAGGTCCACAATGGCCTTCGTCGACGGCTTGTCTCCGATGGAGAGGGAGTCAATGACGTGGAGACGGTCGCCACGAGCGCGGTCAGAAAGTGCGCCACGAAGTGCTGCGGCGATCATCTTCTTGGGAGTGCGCTGGGAGTAGTCGCGGGGGTGGGGTCCGTGGACGATTCCACCACCACGCATCTGGGGAGCACGGATCGAGCCCTGACGAGCACGACCGGTTCCCTTCTGCTTGAACGGCTTGCGACCGGCACCGGATACTTCACCACGGCGGAGCGTGTTGTGGGTACCCTGACGAGCTGCTGCGCGCTGGGCGACAACAACCTGGTGGATCAGCGGGACGTTGGTCTGAACGTCGAACGTCTCGGCGGGAAGATCGACAGAGCCGACCTTCTTGCCTGAAGCGTCAATGACGTCGATGGTCTTTACCGAATTGGGCTGCGTCATGGAACTACGCTCCCTTCACTGCGTTGCGGACGAATACGATGCGGCCACGGGCGCCGGGTACGGCTCCCTTGACGAGCAGCAGGCCTTTGTCGAGGTCAACGGCGTGAACCTTGAGGTTCAGCACGGTGACGCGGTCTCCACCCATACGACCGGCCATGCGCATGCCCTTGAAGACACGGCTGGGGGTCGAGGATGCACCAATCGATCCAGGCTTGCGGTGGTTACGGTGTGAACCGTGCGAGGAAGAGACACCCTTGAAGTTGTGACGCTTCATTACACCGGCGAATCCTTTACCCTTGCTGGTGCCGACGACGTCGACAAGCTGGCCGGGGGNGAAGATATCTACGGCGATTTCCTGGCCGAGGCTGTAGTCGCCGGCGTCGGAGGTGCGGACCTCGGTGAGGTGACGACGAGGCGTGACGCCTGCCTTCTCAAAGTGGCCGGTTGCCGGCTTGTTAGCCTTGCGCGGGTCGATCTGGCCGTAAGCGATCTGAACGGCGAGGTAGCCATCGATCTCCTGCGTGCGCAGCTGCGTCACGACGTTGGGGGTGATCTCCACAACGGTGACGGGTACGAGCTTGTTGTTCTCGTCCCAGACCTGAGTCATACCGAGCTTCTTGCCCAGGAGTCCCTTGGTTGCTTTATTGCTTGACATGGGTCACTCCCTTCTAGAGCTTGATCTCGATGTTGACGTCGGCAGGCAGGTCGAGACGCATAAGCGAGTCGACGGCCTTGGGCGTCGGGTCGATGATGTCGATGAGACGCTTGTGGGTGCGCTTCTCGAAGTGCTCCCGGCTGTCCTTGTACTTGTGAGGGGAACGGATCACTACGATGACGTTCTTCTCAGTAGGAAGCGGCACGGGGCCTACAACGGTTGCTCCTGCACGGGTGACGGTGTCGACGATCTTTCGCGCCGAGATGTCAAGTCCTGCGTGGTCATACGACTTAAGTCGAATGCGGATTTTTTGTCCCGCCATGTCTGACTCTCTCTCTTTAAGGCATCGTGGCCTGCGCGTGGCGGTTAGGCCCTGCGCAACTATTGGATGCTCGTGTTCGCCCCGCATTTCTGCCGGCTTCCCACTATTTACCTATCAATGTTTTTGATACGTATTGCTGTGACGCTCATCTACCCCGGGACGCGCGCGCATTACTGCACGAGAATCTCGTGGTGGATGGAATCCTGGTTCTGCTCCCCGCGGCCTAGCCTCACGTTTCGAACCTCGGTGACAAGGAAAACGGGGCTATGCACTGCCTGGAAGTGATCCGCGCACCCGTGGGCGGCGAAATGTGGAACTAGACGAGTTTGCCACAAACTTTGCATTGCTGCAACCCGGGCGTGTCGGATTCTGACGAGGGCTAAAAGTCAGGGACTATCGCGGCTCTAAGGTGAGACAACTCACGGCTCTGCCGTTAAACAACAGACGGCTCTGCCGTTAAAAAAACATAGGGTCCGCAGCCGAAGCTGCGGACCCTATGGAACAAGGAGTCGAAACTACTTGATGATCTTCGTTACTGTTCCAGCACCAACCGTGCGGCCACCCTCGCGGATAGCAAAACGGAGGCCCTCTTCCATGGCGATGGGCTGAATGAGCTCAACGGTCATGTCGGTGGTGTCGCCGGGCATAACCATCTCGGTGCCTTCTGGCAACGTGATGACGCCGGTGACGTCGGTGGTACGGAAGTAGAACTGCGGGCGGTAGTTCGCGTAGAACGGGTTGTGACGCCCACCCTCATCCTTTGACAGGATGTATGCGGTTCCCTCGAAGTTCGTGTGAGGTGTAACGGAGCCTGGCTTAACAACAACCTGGCCACGCTCTACATCTTCACGCTTCGTGCCGCGAAGCAGCAGTCCACAGTTCTCGCCGGCCCAAGCCTCGTCGAGCTGCTTGTGGAACATCTCGATACCAGTGACCGTGGTCTTCTGGACGGGACGAATTCCCACGATTTCGACGTCGGAGTTGATGGCGAGGGTACCGCGCTCGGCGCGACCCGTCACAACAGTTCCGCGACCGGTGATCGTGAAGACGTCCTCGATCGGCATCAAGAACGGCTTGTCCTTGTCGCGGATCGGGTCCGGAACGGACTCGTCAACGGCGGCCATGAGGTCGAGGATGCTCTGCGTCCACTTCTCATCGCCCTCGAGTGCCTTGAGGCCCGAGACGCGGACAACGGGNGCGTTGTCTCCGTCGAAGCCCTGGCTGGAGAGGAGTTCGCGAACCTCGAGCTCAACGAGCTCAAGGATCTCTTCGTCGTCAACCATGTCGGACTTGTTCAGTGCGACGAGCAGGTAAGGAACACCAACCTGCTTGGCCAGAAGCACGTGCTCGCGCGTCTGAGCCATGGGGCCGTCGGTCGCTGCAACCACGAGGATTGCGCCGTCCATCTGAGCTGCACCAGTAATCATGTTCTTGATGTAGTCAGCGTGGCCGGGAGCGTCCACGTGGGCGTAGTGACGCTTCGCGGTCTCGTACTCGACGTGCGAGATGTTGATGGTAATACCGCGCTGGCGCTCTTCAGGCGCCGAGTCGATCGACGCGAAGTCGCGCTGAACGTTGGTCGCGGACGGGAACTTGTCGGCGAGGACCTTGGAGATAGCCGCGGTGAGCGTCGTCTTTCCGTGGTCAACGTGACCGATAGTTCCGATGTTTACGTGCGGCTTGTTCCGCTCGAACTTGGCCTTAGCCACTGTAGGTCCTCCTCAGGACTCTGGTGTGGGCATCCGAAAGATGGAACTTTCCGGATGCCGCACGACTTGGTGTGTACTCATGTTACTCGGGCGATGGCGCCTTCGCTGGGTTGGCTGGTACGGAGCATAAATGCTCCGCGGTTACTCGCCCTTGTTCTTCTGGATGATCTCTTCTGCGACCGCGCGCGGCACTTCGGAGTAGCTGTCAAAAGTCATCGAGTACACAGCGCGTCCTGAAGTCTTCGACCTCAGGTCACCCACGTAACCGAACATTTCTGACAGTGGTACTTTCGCCGCGATGACCTTGACGCCGGTGGCGTCCTCCATTGACTGGATTTGGCCACGGCGTGAGTTGAGGTCACCGATTACGTCACCCATGTATTCCTCAGGGGTGCGAACTTCGACAGCCATCAGTGGCTCGAGCAACACGGGATCAGCCTTGCGAGCTGCTTCCTTGAATGCCATCGAACCTGCGATCTTGAACGCCATTTCGGATGAGTCGACGTCGTGCGCCGCTCCATCCAAGATGATGCCCTTCACGCCGACCATGGGGTAGCCGGCGAGAACGCCGACAGCCATGGATGCTTGGAAACCTGCGTCAATCGAGCCAATGTACTCACGAGGGATACGTCCACCCGTGACCTTGTTCTCGAATTCGTAGATCTTGTCTGGGGAAACCTCAAGCGGCTCGAGGGAGATCTGCACCTTAGCGAACTGTCCTGAACCACCGGTCTGCTTCTTGTGGGTGTAGTCGTGCTTGTCGACCACGCGACGAATCGTCTCGCGGTACGCAACCTGGGGCTTGCCCACGTTTGCTTCGACATTGAATTCGCGGCGCATGCGGTCAACGAGGATGTCGAGGTGAAGCTCGCCCATCCCCTTGATAACCGTCTGGCCGGTGTCTTGGTTCTGCTCGGTGCGGAAGGTCGGGTCCTCTTCAGCGAGCTTCTGGATTGCGATACCCAGCTTCTCCTGGTCGGCCTTCGTCTTCGGCTCGATAGCAACCTCGATGACGGGCTCGGGGAATGTCATCGACTCAAGAACAACCTGAGCGTTCGGGTCACAGAGGGTGTCACCGGTGGTGGTGTCCTTGAGGCCGATAACGGCGTAGATGTGTCCGGCGGTGACGCTGTCAACAGGGTTCTCCTTGTTGGCGTACATCTGGAACATCTTGCCGATGCGCTCTTTCTTGCCCTTGGTCGAGTTGATGACCGCTCCGCCACTCTCGAGGAATCCCGAGTAGACGCGGATGAAGGTCAAGCGACCGAAGAACGGGTGAACAGCGACCTTGAACGCGAGAGCCGCAAAAGGCTCCTTCGCATCCGGCTTACGCAGGATGATCTTCTCTTCATCGCGAGGGTCTTTAGCCTCGGTCTCGCCCACGTCAAGCGGGTTGGGAAGGTAGTCGATGACAGCGTCAAGCATCGGCTGGACGCCGCGGTTCTTGAACGCCGAACCACAGAGGACCGGGTAGATCTCGCTGTTGATCGTGAGAGTGCGGATGGCCTTCTTGATGTCGGCAACCGAGAAGTCGGTGTCGCCGGCAAGGAAGCGCTCGAGAAGGGCATCGTCGGTCTCGGCAACAACCTCGAGGAGGGTCGCACGGTACTCGTTGGCCTTCTCGACCAAATCGGCGGGGATCTCTTCGATGGCGTACTTCGAACCCATCTCGACGTCACCCTTGGCGTCTCCGCGCCACGTGAGGGCACGCATCTCGACGAGGTCGACGACACCCTCGAAGTTGCTCTCGAGGCCGATAGGCAACTGAATAACCAGTGGCTTGGCACCGAGGCGCTTGATGATGGTGTCTACCGTGAAGTAGAAGTCAGCACCCATCTTGTCCATCTTGTTGACGAAGCAGATGCGGGGAACGTTGTACTTGTCGGCCTGGCGCCAGACGGTCTCGGACTGGGGCTCAACGCCCTCCTTGCCGTCGAACACTGCCACAGCACCGTCGAGGACGCGGAGCGAGCGCTCCACCTCCACGGTGAAGTCAACGTGACCGGGGGTGTCGATGATGTTGATCTGGTTCTTGTTCCAGAAACAGGTGACAGCAGCGGACGTGATCGTGATGCCACGTTCTTGCTCCTGCTCCATCCAGTCGGTGGTCGAGGCGCCGTCGTGGGTCTCGCCGATCTTGTGGTTGACGCCCGTGTAGAACAGGATGCGCTCAGTGGTCGTTGTCTTGCCAGCATCGATGTGCGCCATGATGCCGATGTTGCGGACCTTGTTCAGGTCAGTGAGCACAGGTTGTGCCACGGGATTCCTCCGAAAGTTGGGGTGGTGAAGTGCTGGCCTCGGCAGTTAAGCCGGTCGAGATCATATCCCGACCGGCTTAACCAGCGAAGATGTTTACCAGCGGTAGTGCGCGAAGGCCTTGTTCGACTCAGCCATCTTGTGCGTGTCTTCGCGACGCTTGACAGCGGCGCCCAGACCGTTAGACGCGTCGAGGATCTCGTTGGTGAGACGCTCGGTCATGGTCTTTTCGCGGCGACCCTTTGCGTAACTTGTCAGCCAGCGAAGAGCGAGAGTGTTGGCACGGTGAGGCTTGACCTCGACCGGAACCTGGTAGGTGGAACCACCGACGCGACGGCTGCGAACCTCAAGGGTGGGGCGCACGTTGTCGAGTGCCTTCTTGAGAGTTACGACAGCGTCTTGGCCGTTCTTGGCGGAAACACCTTCGAGTGCACCGTAAACAATGCGCTCTGCGAGGCCTTTTTTGCCATCGAGGAGAATCTTGTTGACGAGCTGGCTAACGATGGGCGCGCCGTAAACCGGATCGGCTACAACGGGGCGCTTGGGAGCTGGACCCTTGCGAGGCATTACTTCTTCTCCATCTTCGCGCCGTAACGGCTACGAGCCTGCTTGCGGTTCTTGACTGCCTGGGTGTCCAGGGCGCCACGAACGATCTTGTAACGAACACCGGGGAGGTCCTTGACTCGGCCACCGCGTACGAGCACCATCGAGTGCTCTTGGAGGTTGTGACCTTCGCCGGGAATGTAGGCGGTGATTTCGGTTCCGTTGCTGAGCTTGACGCGAGCAACCTTGCGAAGAGCCGAGTTCGGCTTCTTAGGGGTTGTCGTGTAGACGCGGGTGCAAACGCCGCGCTGCTGCGGGTTGGCCTTGAGCGCTGGGGCCTTGGTCTTGACGACCTTCGGCGTGCGACCCTTACGGACCAACTGCTGAATGGTGGGCACTAAATAACTCCTTGTATGTGCTGCACGGTGACAGCGTATTGATTAGCATTCGGCAGGTTTCTTCATGACGAAGATCGCTACCGAGTTCACCTGGACCCAAGTCTTGTTCGAAGGATTTCGAGAACACCCGGGTATGCCGTGGAGGGCACTCGGAAGAGTGCACCCAGTGTGTGGCGGAGTCGTTCGCGATTGGACCTGCGCCACGAGGGCACGGCTCAAGCGCACGACAAAGCGCACACCTGCAAAATACTACCCTCCGCGGTATCCGGGGTCAAATGGTGGCGGTGAAAGCTGACGGCTCGCGCTCAGCCTTCTCACGCGCGAAAGTCTCGCGAGCGACCAGATTTGCTTCCCGCACTCGCTTGCCCCGGCGGCTGATGACCAGTCCAGCCCAAATCGCCACTTCACGCGCGACCAACGCTGCCGCAATGGTGATCGGGTTCGCCAAAACCTCGCGGAAGAGAAGCGCTGCTTCTTGGGGCGTTGCCAAGACAACACCGTTGATCAACAGGATCATTCCCGTCGAACCGAAATACACCACCAAGGCCACAAAAGCACTACCGATGATGTAGCTCCACCAGCCGGCGCGATTGGCGACCGCCACCACGATCACAAGCGCGACCGCAAAGAAAAGCACTGGAATGTAGAAGGTGGGGCTGGCCACGAAAGCAAAGTTGACGGTTCCCACGATCGCAACAGACAGTGCGGCGATGACGATCGCGAGGAGCACGCCATAAACCCAGGCCGCCATGAGCGCCACAAGGGAACCAAAAAGACGATTACCACGTTTTACTGGGGCGTGAGGAACGTAGATGTACTGAGGAGCCGTGCTCGCTGGGGCCGCCGTGCTCGCGGCCTCGGGGTCGTCAACCACGATCTCTTGATGCTCAACTCGCGCGACCGTTGCAGCGTTATCTGCCGCATCCTCATCGACGGTCNCCACAACATCAGCGTTATTTTCTGGGCTTATGGAAGCCATTGGTGCGCTCCTTACACGCCCGTGCGGGCATCCGGATGATCGGCTACCACTCTAGCAACGCCCAACCCGGAGAGCCTGAGAACCTGAGAACCTGAGAACCTGAGAACCTAAGAACCTAAGAACCTAAGAACCTAAGAACCTAAGAACAGTGCACGGTGAAACAACTCCGCACCATTCGGCGGCGCTAAGCGGCGAAACCGACGAGCTCGAGATAACCGCTCGCGACCCGGTTGCCCCAGAGCGCCCCAGCCACTGCCCCCACGATCATCCATGGTCCAAAAGGGATCCGCGTGGACCGGGTTGCACGACGAAAGACGAGTAAACCAACGCTCACCACTCCCCCGACGAGGAACGCGGCGAAGAATCCCACCGCCAGGCTTCCCCAACCCAGCCAGGCGAGGTACAACCCGAGGAGGCCCGCCAGCTTGACATCGCCCATCCCAATTCCGCGAGGTTGCGGGAGCGCCATCACCAGATAGATGGTGAACAGCACCACCATGCCGATGATTGCCCGAAGAAAACTGGTGGCATTCCCGGAGAGAAGTGCTGCGATCCCCAACGAAAAGATTCCGACACCGTAGGAAGGGAGCACAATCAGGTTCGGCAAACGGTGAGTACGGAAGTCGATGATCGACAATGCGACCCCCACCACCGCCAGATAAACAAAAGCGCAGGCGACAACACTTTCAGAGAGATTCATGGCGAGAGCGAACCTAGCTGGCTAGCCAACGGTGCGTGCAAACCGTCAACAGGAACGCGAAACGGCCCGCCACCGAAGTGACGGACCGTTTCGTTTGTGCGTGAGCGCCTAGTTGTAGGTGCCTGGCTTGTATTCGTCAGACGAGAACGTGTCAAAGTCGACAAAGCTCAAGTCAGCCTCGGTGAACGCAGCGTCGTCGGTGAAGATACGGCTCGGGTAACGCTCCGTCTTCGCCTCCTCGGTCGCGTCGACCGACACATCGCGGTAACGGGGAAGACCGGTACCGGCCGGGATGAGCTTTCCGATGATGACGTTCTCCTTGAGCCCCATGAGCGGGTCGGACTTGCCCTCCATTGCCGCCTGCGTGAGAACGCGGGTGGTTTCTTGGAAGGAAGCGGCCGACAGCCACGACTCGGTCGCGAGCGAAGCCTTGGTAATACCCATGACCTCCTGGCGAGCAGAAGCCGTTGCCTTGCCCTCGGTGAGCGCTGCACGGTTGAGGTCGTTGTACTTCAGGCGGTCGACAACTTCTCCGGGGAGAAGGTCGGTGTCACCGTGGTCAACTACTGTCACCTTGCGGAGCATCTGGCGAACGATGACCTCAATGTGCTTGTCGTGGATCGGTACGCCCTGCGAGCGGTAGACACCCTGGACACCATCAACGATGTGCAGCTGAACGGCACGGACACCATTGACGCGAAGAACTTCCTTCGGGTCAACGTTTCCGACGTGCAACTGGTGTCCACGCTCGACGTGCTGGCCATCCTCGATGAGGAGGGTTGCACGGCGAAGCACAGGGTACGCAATCGGCTCGTCGCCATTGTCTGGCGTCAAGATGAGCTTGCGGCTCCGGTCGGTGTCTTCAATCGTGATGCGACCAGCGGCCTCGGCAATCGGGGAAGCACCCTTGGGGGTGCGAGCCTCGAACAGCTCGGTAACGCGGGGCAGACCCTGAGTGATGTCCGCAGCGGAGGCGATACCACCGGTGTGGAACGTACGCATCGTGAGCTGCGTTCCTGGCTCACCGATCGACTGTGCGGCGATAATACCGACGGCCTCACCGATGTCAACCAAAAGACCGGTCGCGAGCGAGCGGCCGTAGCAGACAGCACACACACCAACAGCCGACTCACAGGTGAGCACGGAGCGAACCTTGATGCTCTGAACGCCATCAGCGAGCAGGGTGTCAAGCAGAACGTCACCGACGTCGGCTCCAGCCTCGGCAACAACGGTTCCCGCGGCGTTCACTGCTTCCGCAGCGAGGGTGCGCGCGTAAACCGAGTTCTCGACGTTGGAGTCAAGAACCAAGTTACCTTCGGCATCCTGCGACGCGATCGGCATGTCGAGCCCCTTGGAGGTACCGCAGTCGTGTTCGCGGATGATGACATCCTGCGAAACGTCCACGAGACGACGCGTGAGGTAACCGGAGTCAGCGGTACGGAGTGCCGTGTCAGCGAGTCCCTTACGAGCGCCGTGGGTTGCGATGAAGTACTCGGCAACCGAGAGTCCTTCGCGGTAGCTCGAGATAATCGGGCGAGGAATGATCTCACCCTTCGGGTTGGATACGAGGCCACGCATACCGGCGATCTGGCGAACCTGCATCCAGTTACCGCGGGCACCAGAGGTGACCATGCGGTTGATGGTGTTGTTCTCCGGCATGTTGTCTTCCATCGCCTTGGCGACTTCTGCGGTGGCCTTGTTCCAGATCTCGATGAGCTCCTGACGACGCTCGGCGTCGGTCGTGAGTCCCTTCTCGAACTGGCCCTGAACCTTAGCGGCCTGCTTCTCGTAGCCTTCGATGATCGCGCGCTTGGTCGGCGGCGTGAGCACGTCAGAGAGTGCAACGGTGACCCCTGAGCGAGTAGCCCAGTGGAAACCAGCATCCTTGATGCGGTCAAGCGCCGCGGCAACCTCAACCTTGGGGTACTTCTCCGCGAGGTTGTTGACGATCGCGGAGATCTCGCCCTTGTCGGCGACAGCCTCAATGTAGGGGTAGTCGGCGGGGAGCGTCTCGTTGAAGAGCGCGCGTCCCAGAGTGGTCGACTGCAACACCACATCGCCCTGCACAAAGCCCTCGGGCGCTTCACCGGGGGCGAACCAGAGGTCGTTGAGTCGGATGCGCACCTTGGCGTTCAAGTCCAGCGAGTGCTGGTCGAACGCAAGGATTGCCTCTGCGATGGAGGAGAACGCGCGGCCTTCGCCGGTGGCACCCTCCTTGAGGGTCGTCATGTGGTGCAGACCGATGATCATGTCCTGCGTTGGCAGGGTGACCGGACGGCCGTCAGACGGCTTCAGGATGTTGTTTGAGGCGAGCATCAGGATGCGAGCTTCAGCCTGAGCCTCGACGGACAGCGGCAAGTGAACTGCCATCTGGTCTCCATCGAAGTCTGCGTTGAAGGCAGCACAGACGAGCGGGTGAAGCTGAATAGCCTTACCCTCCACGAGCTGTGGCTCGAAGGCCTGGATGCCCAAACGGTGAAGCGTTGGTGCGCGGTTCAAAAGCACTGGACGCTCGCGAATGATCTCCTCGAGCACGTCCCAGACCTGCGGACGTGAACGCTCAACCATGCGCTTCGCACTCTTGATGTTCTGAGCGTGGCTCAGGTCGATCAGGCGCTTGATAACGAACGGCTTGAACAGCTCAAGAGCCATCTGCTTCGGAAGACCACACTGGTGCAGTTTGAGCTGCGGTCCAACAATGATCACCGAACGGCCGGAGTAGTCAACGCGCTTACCGAGCAGGTTCTGGCGGAAACGACCCTGCTTGCCCTTGAGCATGTCGCTCAGAGACTTGAGGGCGCGGTTACCGGTACCGGTTACGGGACGACCACGGCGACCGTTGTCGAACAGAGCGTCAACAGCTTCCTGGAGCATGCGCTTTTCGTTGTTCACGATGATCTCGGGAGCACCGAGATCAAGCAGGCGACGCAGGCGGTTGTTGCGGTTGATCACCCGACGGTAGAGGTCGTTGAGGTCGGAGGTCGCAAAGCGGCCACCATCAAGCTGAACCATCGGACGAAGCTCTGGCGGGATGACCGGCACAACCTCGAGCACCATGGCGGCCGGCGAGTTGCCGGTCTGCAGGAAAGAGTTGACCACGCGCAGTCGCTTGATTGCGCGGATCTTCTTCTGGCCCTTGCCGTTGGCGATCTGGTCGTGCAGGTCGTCGCTCTCGGTTGCGAGGTCGAAAGCCTGCAGGCGCTTCTGGATTGCCTCGGCACCCATGAACGCTTCGAAGTACTGCCCGAAACGGTCCTGGAGGTCGTGGAAGACGGCATCCTCAGGCTTGAGGTCGCCGACCTTCAGGCTGCGGAAGTCATCCCAGACGCGCTCAAGCTGAGCGATCTGCTCGTCGAAGGACTTACGGGCCTGGCCCATTTCCTTCTCAGCGCCATCCTTGGTGCGACGCTTCTGGTCGCTCTTGGCGCCCTCAGCTTCCAAAGCGGCAAGGTCGTCCTCGAGACGCTGGAGGCGGTCGGNGATACGGGTATCGCGCTGACCTTCCAAGGTCTTGATTTCGAGACGGAGTTCGTTTTCGAGCCCTGGCATGTCTTCGTGGCGGGCATCAACATCAACCGAGATGATCATGTAGGCCGCGAAGTAGATGACCTTTTCGAGGTCTTTTGGTGCCATGTCGAGGAGGTAACCGAGGCGACTCGGAACACCCTTGAAGTACCAAATGTGGGTCACTGGGGCAGCGAGTTCGATGTGTCCCATGCGCTCGCGGCGCACAGAAGACTTCGTGACCTCTACGCCACAACGCTCACAAACGATTCCTTTGAAGCGGACTCGCTTGTACTTTCCACAAGAGCACTCCCAGTCGCGGGAAGGACCGAAGATCTGTTCGCCGAACAGACCATCCTTCTCCGGCTTGAGCGTGCGGTAGTTGATGGTTTCTGGTTTCTTGACCTCACCATGCGACCAGCGACGGATGTCGTCAGCGGTAGCAAGGCCGATCCTGATTTCGTCAAACGCGTGAACGTCGAGCAATTTATCTTCTCTCTTCGAAATTCTCTAAGTCGTCTTATCGGCCTGGTCTAGATCTCGTCGATTGACGAAGATTCAAACCGGGTGGAGAGGTTGATGCCGAGTTCTTCCGCAGCGCGGAAAGCCTCGTCATCGGTGTCTCGCAGGTTCACAATGGAGCCGTCAGCCGAGAGGACCTCGACGTTCAGGCACAGTGACTGCATTTCCTTGATAAGGACCTTGAAGCTCTCGGGAATACCGGGCTCCTGGATGTTTTCGCCCTTGACGATTGCCTCGTACACCTTGACGCGGCCGAGGATGTCATCCGACTTGATGGTGAGCAGTTCCTGAAGCGCGTAAGCCGCTCCATAGGCCTCGAGGGCCCACACTTCCATCTCACCGAAGCGCTGGCCACCGAACTGTGCCTTACCACCCAGCGGCTGCTGCGTGATCATCGAGTACGGACCGGTGGAGCGAGCGTGAATCTTGTCGTCTACCAAGTGGTGGAGCTTGAGGATGTACATGTACCCAACCGAGACTGGCTCTGGAAACGGTTCGCCGGAGCGGCCGTCGAAGAGTTGCGTCTTACCAGTGGAGTCGATCAGGCGATCGCCGTCACGGGTGAGCGTGGTGGAGTCGAGTAGTCCCTCGATCTCCTGCTCAAGCGCGCCGTCGAATACCGGAGTAGCAACCTTGGTGCCGGGAGCAGCCTTCATGGCGGCCTCCGGAATTCCCGCGGCCCACTTCGGATTTCCCTGAACTTCCCAGCCCTGCTTAGCGATCCACCCGAGGTGGGTCTCCAACACCTGACCGAAGTTCATTCGTCCTGGAATACCAAGCGGGTTCAGGATGATGTCAACCGGGGTTCCATCGGCCAAGAACGGCATGTCTTCGACCGGAAGGATCTTAGAGATAACACCCTTATTGCCGTGGCGACCAGCGAGCTTGTCACCGGCGGTGATCTTACGCTTCTGAGCGATGTAGACGACTACGCGCTGGTTGACACCAGAACCCAGTTCGTCATCGTTCTCGGCGCTGAACTCCTTGACGGCAATGATCGTGCCCTCTTCACCGTGGGGAACCTTGAGCGACGTGTCGCGCACTTCGCGGCTCTTCTCGTTGAAGATGGCGCGCAGCAGGCGCTCCTCAGCCGAAAGCTCGGTCTCGCCCTTTGGCGTGACCTTACCGACCAAGATGTCGCCGGGGCGAACCTCGGCACCGATACGGATGATGCCACGCTCGTCGAGGTCTGCAAGCAGCTCTGGGCTCACGTTGGGGAGGTCACGAGTGATCTCCTCCTTGCCGAGCTTCGTGTCGCGAGCATCCACTTCGTATTCTTCGATGTGGATCGACGAGAGTACGTCATCCTTGACCAGGTTCTGGCTCAGGATGATGGCGTCCTCGAAGTTGTGACCCTCCCACGGCATGAATGCCACGAGGAGGTTCTTGCCGAGCGCGAGCTCGCCATTCTCGGTCGCCGGACCATCGGCGAGAACTTCGCCAACCTCGACGCGGTCGCCGGCGTTAACAATCACGCGGTGGTTGTAGCTGGTTCCCTGGTTGGAGCGGTCGAACTTGCGGAGGTAGTAGTCCTGCGTTCCNCCCTCATCTAGCTGCACGGTGACGACGTCAGCCGAGACCTCGGAGACAACACCGGCCTTGAGAGCGGTCAGAACATCGCCAGCGTCAATAGCGGCGAAGCCCTCCATACCGGTGCCGACAAGCGGGCTCTCGCTGCGAAGCAACGGAACAGCCTGGCGCTGCATGTTGGCACCCATGAGGGCGCGGTTTGCATCGTCGTGCTCGAGGAACGGGATCAAGGATGTTGCGACCGACACCATCTGGCGCGGCGAGACATCCATGTAGCCGATTTGCTCGACGGGGATGAGGTCAACCTCGCCACCCTTCTTACGTGCAAGCACGCGAGGGTCAGCGAAATGGGCATCAGCCGTCAACGGCGCGTTTGCCTGAGCAACCACGAAGTCGTCTTCTTCACTAGCAGTGAGGTAGTCGATGGTCGTGGTGACCTTGCCATTGACAACGCGACGGTACGGGGTCTCAATGAACCCGAACGCGTTGATGCGAGCGAACGATGCGAGCGAACCGATGAGCCCAATGTTGGGGCCTTCCGGGGTCTCGATCGGGCACATGCGGCCGTAGTGCGACGGGTGAACGTCACGAACTTCAACACCAGCACGTTCACGGCTCAAACCACCAGGGCCGAGGGCCGAGAGGCGGCGCTTGTGGGTCAGGCCCGCGAGCGGGTTGTTCTGGTCCATGAACTGCGAGAGCTGCGAGGTGCCGAAGAACTCCTTGATCGCAGCGACGACGGGGCGAACGTTGATCAGGGTCTGCGGGGTGATCGCTTCGATGTCCTGCGTGGTCATGCGCTCGCGAACGACGCGCTCCATGCGGGAGAGACCGGTGCGAACCTGGTTCTGGATGAGCTCACCAACGGCGCGAATACGACGGTTACCGAAGTGGTCGATGTCGTCGATGTCGAGACGAACGTCAACCTTTTTGCCGTCGCGAACACCCTTGATGGTCGAGAGTGCGTTGTCGTGAACGGTGACGTACGGTGCGCTGGAATCGTGCAAGGCAACGAGGTACTTGATGGTGGCCAGGATGTCTTCGAGGCTCAGCACCGACTCGTTCAACGGAGCGTCGATACCGAGCTTGCGGTTGATCTTGTAACGACCAACCTTGGCGAGGTCGTAACGCTTGGAGTTGAAGAAGAAGTTGTCCAGCAGGGCGCGGGCAGCCTCAGCGGCAACCTGCTCTCCTGGACGGAGTTTGCGGTAGATGTCCTTGAGGGCTTCTTCCTTGGTGAGGATGTTGTCCTTCTCCAGGGTGAGCTCGATCGACGGGAAGCCCTTGAACTCCTCGAGGATCTGCTCGCTGGTGAGGCCAAGAGCCTTCAGGAAGACCGTGACCGATTGCTTGCGCTTGCGGTCGATGCGAACGCCGACCTGGTCACGCTTGTCGATCTCGAACTCGAGCCAGGCACCACGGCTCGGGATGATGCGAGCGGAGAAGATGTCCTTGTCGGAAAGCTTCTCGGGGGTGCGGTCGAAGTACACACCGGGCGAACGAACCAGCTGCGAAACGACTACGCGCTCCGTGCCGTTGATGATGAACGTTCCCTTTTCGGTCATGAGCGGGAAGTCACCCATGAACACGGTCTGGGTCTTGATCTCACCGGTGAGGTGGTTCATGAACTCAGCGTTGACGTAGAGCGGGGCGGCGAAAGTCTTTCCGCGTTCCTTGCACTCGTCGATCGTGTACTTCGGTTCTTCTAGCTCAGGATCGGTGAACGACAGTTGCATCGTTTCGCCGAGGTCTTCGATGGGGGAGATCTCCTCGAAGATCTCATCCAGACCACTGTGGCTCGGAAGGTCGGTGCGACCCTGGGCTACGCCCTCGGCCGTTCTTTGCTTCCAGATATCGTTACCGACAAGCCAGTCAAAGCTTTCGGTCTGCAAGGCAAGCAGATCCGGAACCGTGAGGTTGTCGGTGATCTTGGCAAAGGACAGTCGCGATGCTCCGCGGCCATTCTTCAGGGACGTTTTGGTGGACGCGTTGCGCGCAGCAGCCAAGGAAATAACCTCCGTGGACCCCGTCGGGTCCTGCATGTCGAAAATTCGACTATCGGTCGTGAACGAAGCCCCCAGGACCCGTAAAAGATCCGCCCCGCCGCTATACTCGGGGCGCGCAAGCTGTCCACAATATGACTAGTTGGATGACTGGGAGCGCAAGGATCAACTATAGTCAACAACTTTGCGCCGTGTCCAGTTGAATATTGACCTATTCGCGAAGTTCAGCTATAAGTGCTGCGGTCGGGTCGTCTGGACGCAGCTCTCACCCGACATTTCGGGGTTTATCGCGGTTCCTGTGAACTTGCCGTGGGTGTTCGCTCAGCCGTTCTTGCGCCGATAGGCGAGGGCGGCCAGAGTTTCCCAGACCAAACCGTGGGCATTGTTCACCGTGATGTCGGCGTGGTCGTACGGCGGACTCACCTCGGTGATATCGAACGCCACGACGTTTGTTTCCAGAACAATCTGGCGGATGAACCGAAGCAAGTCGATCGGCGCGAAACCGCCGGGCGCCGGGGTGCCGGTGGCGGGCGCGAAGCCCGGATCGAGCACGTCGATGTCGATGGAAATGTAGACAGCATCCCCACGGAGTTTCGCGTCGGCGATGACATCCGCCATCACGGGGCGCACGCCTCGTTCCCAAATCTCCTGCATCTTGTAGTGCTTGAGGTGGTGCTCCCGCATCCACTTCTGGTCTTCCTCCCCCGGCCAGTAGCCGCGGAGCCCGACCTGGATGAAGTTCTCGCCCGGGATTGCCCCCGACTCGATCAGGCGGCGCATCGGCGTGCCATGGCTGGCGAGGTTTCCCTCCAAGATGTTCGCGGTGTCAGCGTGCGCATCGAAGTGGATCATCACGACGTTGCCGAAGCCGTGGTGCTCAGCAACCGCGGTGGCCGCCGGCCAAGTGATCGAGTGGTCCCCGCCGATGACCACCGGGATGATGCCGCGGCTCGCGACCTCCTTTACCCGGTCGTAGACGGCCTTCTTCGAGAGTTCCCACATGCCGTGGCTCGTGACGGCATCGCCGTAATCGATCACCTCGAGGTGGTCGAAGATCTCGACCTCGAGATCGAGGTGATAGGTGCCGGGGTCATAGGCGTTGGCGCGGAGAGCGCGCGGGCCGAAGCGGGCGCCCGGGCGGTTGGTGGTGTTGTCATCCCACGGTGCACCAATGATCGCGACATCCGGCTGCCACTCATCGAGTTGGCTCGGTTCGGTCAGCAGCGGGCGCATACCGAAGGTAGCCGGGCCCACGTACGACTGCGCGTCCAGCTGCGCCCGAAGGCCTGGTTCGATGTGACGGCGAGGAGAGTTGCTCATCCTCACATGGTAGGGGCACGGCCCGCAATGTGGCAGGGNGAATGAGTGACCGAGATCCGTTCGATAAAGCTTGCCCTCAGTGGCTACACCGCCGTCATCGAGACCGACCGGTTCGTGCCGGGAACGTACCAGTTGGTGGTCGACGGCACCCCGCAGTCCCACGTCAACGCGGATGATCCCACGCAACTGTTCTTCGAATACATCCAGCGCATGGGGCACGTGATCGACCAGCTCGGCACCCCCGGCTCACCACTGACCGCCGTGCACCTCGGCGCTGGCGCGCTCACCATTCCCCGCTACGTCGATGCGACGCGGCCAGGCTCACGCCAACAGGTGATCGAACTCGAGCAAGACCTCGTCGACTTTGTGCGCAGCGAACTGCCGTGGTCGAAGAACGCCTCCATTCGGGTGCGCTACGGCGATGCCCGCGAGGTGCTCGGCCGCCTGCCTGCAGGGCTCCAGGGAACCGTTGATCTGTTGGTGATCGACATCTTCAGCGGAGCGCGCACCCCTGCTCACGTTACGAGCATCGACTTCTACCGCGAGGCCTGCGCCTTGCTCGCCCCCGACGGCGTGGTGCTCGTCAACGTCGCTGATGGCCCCGGGCTGGCTTTTGCCCGCGGTCAGGTGGCCACGCTGCGCGAAGCTGTCGGCAACGTCGCCGTGCTCGCCGAGACACAGATTCTGAAAGGCCGTCGCTTCGGCAACCTCGTGCTCGTCGGCTCGCACAACGAGCTGCCCCTGGAGTGGATGCCCCGGCTCCTGGCCGGCGGACCGCACCCGTCCAAGGTTGTTGCCGGCTGGGAACTCGTGGAGTTTGTCGCCGGGGCACAGGTCGTGACCGACGAGGCATCCGTCGCCTCCCCCCTGCCCTCCAAAGGCATCTTTCAGGTGCGCGCACCGTCGTAACAGTTTCTCGCTCAGACGGTTTCGCCGGGCAGGGTTTACCCTCAAAGCATGGCTGATCTGGCACGGGTGCGAATGTGGGCGAACGCACTCATTGCGTTGCACCTCGACGCCAACGACTGGACCTTCGGCTTCGACAACGCCAAAACCCGGGCGGGGCTCTGCAACTACACGAGCAAGCACATCACCGTCTCGAAGTATCTGGCCGATCGCTACGAAGACGACGAGATTCACCAAGTGCTGCTGCACGAAGTAGCGCACGCCATTGCCGGCCCGAAAGCGGGGCACGGCCCGCGCTGGAAGGCAGTGGCCACCGACCTCGGCTACGACGGCAAACGGCTCCACGACGGCGCGATCGCCGACGAGTTTGCGCCGTGGGTGGGCACCTGCCCCGGCGGCCACATCCACTACCGATACAAGCGCCCCACCCGCACGACGGCCTGCGGCAAATGCTCCCGCCGGTTCGACCCGACGTTCGCGATCGCCTGGGTGCAGCGGCCGGTGCAACGACCTATTGGCCGGCAACCGAAGGTCGGCTAGCGTTCTGCTGGCGCAACCTTGGGGATCGCGGTGGAGGCGACTCCACCGATCCGGTAGTCGGCACCCTTGTGCTCGGCCGGGAGGTGATCGCCGCGACCGTGAAGCTTGTTACGCAACGTCCCTTCGACGTAGGCATCGGGGTAGGCGCCGCGGGCTCGCAACACCGGAATAACGTGCTTCACAACGTCCTCGAACGTGCCGGGGGTGATGGCGTAGGCAAGGTTGAAGCCGTCAACATCGGTCTCGTCAACCCACGATTGCAGCTCGTCGGCGATCTCCTCGCCAGAACCGACGATGAACGGGCCGAGGCCGCCGATGGCGCCAAGCTTCGCGATGTCGCGAACCTTCCACTCGCTACCGTCTTCTTTTCCCGCCTGGAAGTTCGCCACCGTGGACTGGATGGCATTGCTCTTGACGTTGCCAATCGGCTCATCGAGATCGTACTGAGAAAGGTCAATCCCCATCCAGCCGGACATAAAGACGAGAGCGCCCTCCTCGCTGGCGTACTGAAGATAATCCTCGTGCTTGGCCTGGGCCTTCTCACTCGTCTCGTCGGTGATGATCGTGAGCAGCGTGTAAATCTTGGCCGAGTAACGGTCACGGCCAGCAGCCTCAAGGGCGTCCCGAATGCGAGCAACTGTGGCCTTGAGCCCGGCCTTGGTGGACGACGCGACAAAGATGGCTTCAGCGTTTCCAGCCGCGAAGGCGATACCACGAGGGGAGGCGCCCGCCTGATAAATCACCGGGGTGCGCTGAGTGGAGGGCTCCGCCAGGTGGATGCCGGGAACGGTGAAGTTTTTGCCCTTGTGGCCGATCTCGTGGACCTTGGCCGGGTCGGTGAAGACACCGGTTTCTCGATCGCGGATGACCGCGTCATCCTCCCAGGAGCCTTCCCACAACTTGTAGAGAACCTCGAGGTACTCATCCGCGACATCGTAGCGATCGTCGTGTTCGAGCTGGTCGTCGTGCCCCATGTTGCGGGCGGCGCTGGGCAGGTAACCGGTGACAACGTTCCACCCCACACGACCGTTGGTGAGGTGATCGAGCGTCGACATGCGGCGAGCGAACGGGTAGGGGTGCTCATAGGAGGTGCCCGCGGTGATCCCGAAGCCCAGATTTTCGGTGACCAGCGCCATGGCGGAGACGAGCAGCACGGGATCGTTCACCGGAACCTGCGCACCGTGACGGATAGCCGCTTCGTTCGAGCCGCCGTAGACGTCGTAGGTTCCGAGCACATCAGCAATGAAGATGCCGTCGAAGGTTCCCTCCTCGAGGAGCTTCGCCAGTTCGGTCCAGTACTTTAGGTCTTTGTAACGCCAGGACTGGTCGTCGGGGTGGCGCCACATTCCGGAGGACTGGTGGGCGACACAGTTCATGTCAAAGGCATTGAAGCGGATCTGTCTGGGCATCTAACCATCTTGCGTGGCTTCGACAAGATATGCGAAGTGCTCCGACACACAACGACACAAAGCGACCCGCCCACTTGCAGGACGGGTTAAGAGCGCCGGTGCGGATCAGAGGCGGTCAAGCGCCACCGCGAGCTGTTCAAGCACGTTCTTCCAGTGGCCGAGCATCATGCGCCGTTCATCCCGATCGGTGAGATCTTCGTGGTGAAACTCGATGATGGTGCCGGGCTCGGCGTCCTTCACCGTGAGGGCGAGGTTGGTGTCGTGCGGCCAGTCCGAGGGCTGCCAGGTGATGCGAACGCGGGAACCCTCGGTGCGGAGGCGCAGCGTGCCACGCACACCGTCATCGGTTACAAAAGCTTTGCCCTTTTCCGTCGGGAGTTTGGTATCCCCGAGCCACAGGGCCAAGCCTGCACCGAGCAAGAAAGTCCAGACGTCGGCAACGGGCACCGGTACGGTCTTGCGAACGCTGACCTCCCAGCCCGCGTTGCTGTCGAACTGGGGCTTCGCGGTGGGCTCTTCATTGACGACCACGGGGCGGTAGCGGCTGGTGTCGTAACCGTTGCCAGTGCCGCCACTCTTGCTGCCACCTCGTGTGCTTCCATCACTCTTGCTCGAGCTGCGGTTGAAGTTGTTGCCCGTGCTGCTGCCGCCACTTCTGCCGCCACGACCCCCACGGTCACCATCGTCGGAGCGTCTCGAGTCTTTTCCTGCGTAGGCCATGTAACCAACTATATTGGTTACGTGAGACAGACGGCTGAAAAAGCTCTCCCGACCGGGCAATGGTTCACCTCCGGAAGCGGCCACCAGTGGTGGTTTGATTCCGGCTCGGTGGCGCTGGACTTTGCCTACACCGGTGCCTTGGGCGGTAATCCGGCGTGGGAGCGCCTCCACGAACCGGCTAATCTCGCCGACTGGCTCGAAGGCCGCTTCAGCGGAGTGGATGGCACCGTTTCTGACGGCGACCTGCGTGATGGCAAGGCGCTTCGCAAAGCGATAGCGGATGTCACGACTTCAGCCGCGGCCGGTCGAACCCTCAACCCGCTGGATGTCGACGTGATCAACCTCTTTGCGGCCACCCCCGATATTCCTCCGGCTCTACCCGGCGGAAGTCGGCAGGCCGGCCGGGCCACGGCCCGCGCGCGCCAAGCGTTTGCCGCCATGGCGCGGGAGGCGGTGGAGATTTTTGCGGAGGACTCGCTCCCCCGCATCCGGCGTTGCGACGCGGATGACTGCGGACTCATCTTCTACGACGACTCCCGCTCCAACAACCGCCGCTGGTGCTCCATGCAGCGCTGCGGCAACCGGGCAAAAGTCCGGGCGCATCGCACCCGGACTTCGCCTACTGCCTAAAGAAAGATCTGGTTCTTCAGCCAGAGCTCCTTAGTCGACGATCTTCACTTCTTTCCAGAAGGCGACGTAGTTGCTGAAATCGGAACCAACACGATCGAACGCTGCCGGGTACGGCGTGGGGTAGCTCCAGGCGCGATCCTGCAACAGGGCATCNCCGTTCTTGACGCTGAAGTACTGGCATTCGCCCTTCCACGGGCAGGTGTACGGCGTGGAGCTCTTCACCAGAAGATCGGAGTTGATGCTCGCCGGGGGAAAATACCAGTTGCCCTCAATGGAGATGAGGTCTTCTTTGGGGGCTTCGGCGAGAACAATGTCGCCCAGAACTGCCTTCATGGTGTGCTCCTTTTAATGGGTGTGATGCTGTGAGGGACAACGTTAGTCAGCTGAACTGAATTCCCGCAGTACGACAACCTCGGCCACGGGGGTGAGGTCGGGGGCCGGGCCACCGAGGCTCTGCCCGGAGACCGAGGCAGTGATCAGGTGACGGCTGGCACGACTCAAGCCGACGTAAGCAGCGGAGGCGGCAGCCGCCTCCGGCGAGCAGTGGTCGATCCCGACGGCAGTGAGCGCGTCGATGATCGCACCGGCCGCGAGCAGATCTTCAACGGCGAAGCGGAGGCTCCCGTCATCCCGAGGTTCGCCGGCGGCAACCACGGCAATGGTGAAGCGCCCACCAAGGGCGGTCTGTCGCTGAAGGGCCCAGGCGGCGAGCGCGGCACTCGACTGAATCGTGCCGTGCACGGTGGTGATGCTCGGGAGGTTCTGCTGACTCGACGGGCTCTGAGCGCTCTCCTCGCTCGGGAGCGCAATGCTGCCCAGTTGGTCAACCCAGACGATTGCATCCGCTGTCGACGTTGCGATGGCATTGGCGCCAGCAACACCCCAGTCGAGGCGCACCTGAAACGTGCCCTGCGCCTCCGCGTTTGATTGGGGGGNGGTGTTTGCTGTTGCGCTCTCAGAAGTGGTCACCGATTCAGTTTATTAGGCGACCCGGGGTTGTTTCACGGCAGAGCGGTGCCATGCTGGTGCCATGCATATCCAGCTCAACCTCNCCCTTGACTGCCCCGCCGACGCCGCCTGGGTCGGCATTACCAGCCCCGCCGGACTGCGCAGCGTTTCGGCGCCCATTCTGGTGTTCACCTCTCTCGAGGATGGGGGCTTCACCGAACGATGGACCGAAGGCGAGCATCCGGTGGCGATTACTGCCCTCGGCTTTCTGCCCGCGGGCAAACAGATCATCGACATCGACTTCAGCGAGACCCCTGGCGGCCCGGGCTCGGCTGGTGGCGGCGGCTCCCGCACCGTCACGGATTCGGGCCGCGGCCTCAGCTGGCCGCTCACCCTCGTGAAATCGTGGAACCACCAGATGACGGTGTCGCCCCGGGCCGACGGGCGCACCGACTACCGCGACCGCCTCGACTTCGAGGCGGGCATCCTGACCCCCGCGTTCTGGCTGGGCTACTGGGTGTTCTGGCAGTGGCGGGCCCGGGGCATCCGGCGCGAGGCACGACGCTGGGGCGCTGCCGCGTGACGTTCGCCGACGATGCCTTGGCGCCGGCTCTCGGCACCACAGCAGAGACCGCACTGGTGACTGCACTAGCGACCGCCGATTGGCGCCGCCGGGTGTTCGCGCTCTACGCGCAAGTTCGCGAAGCCACCGATTTGGCCGCGGCCCACGACCTGTGGCGGCGGGAACGTGATCGACTTTTTGCTGAGCATCCGGCCTCGCCCCTGCTCGAAGACGACAAGAAACTGTTCAGCGGTTTGCCGGTCAAACCGTACGACCCCGACTGGCGCTTCGAGGTTGCGGTCACTGCCGTGGAGCAACGCCGGATGGACGTGCCGACCGCCACCGACGGTGTGGTGCCGTTCGACCTCATCGGCGTGCTGGAGGTTCCGGGGGTCGGCAGTCTCGAACTGTGGCGCCTCGCCTCCTACGGCGGCGGCCTGTTTCTGCCGATCAAGGATGCCCTCGCCGGCGCACCGAAGGGAACCTACGGTGGTGGGCGCTACCTTCTCGACACCGTCAAGGGCGCCGATCTGGGCCAGGGCCACGCACCGCGATCACTCGTGCTCGACTTCAACTTTGCCTACAACCCGTCGTGCGCCTACGACCCCGCCTGGGCTTGCCCCCTCGCTCAAGCTGGCAATACCGTGGCCGTAGACATCCCCGCCGGTGAGCGTTATTCAGGGCTCACAAATAAGAGCTAAGGAGAAGCAATGCTCGAACCACGCGAGTTGCAGCAGACCTACGCGGAGCTGACAACACCGCACGTCGCCGACGCGCTCCTGCGATTGGGGATCCCGATCCGTCAGGCCCCTGCCGCTGTCTCGCCTCTGTGGGAGAACAGTCACATCGTCGGACGCGCGCGCCCTGCCCACCATGCCGGCAGCGTCGATGTGTTCCTTGAGGCAATCGATAACGCCCAACCCGGTGATGTGCTCGTGGTCGATAACGCTGGGCGCGACGACGAAGCGTGTGTTGGCGACCTCGTTGCCGTTGAAACGCAACTGGCCGGAATGGTGGGAATCGTCATCTGGGGGCTGCACCGCGACACCCGCGAACTTCGAACCATCGGTCTGCCAGTTTTTAGTCAGGGCGCCCTCCCCGCAGGCCCTCAGCGCCTCGATGCGCAACCCACAGACGCGCTGACTGCGGCACGCATTGGCGAACACACCGTCACCGGCGATGATTTCATCCTCGGTGATGACGACGGCGTCCTGTTTTTGCCCCTGGACCGGGCAAGCGAGATCGCGCAGCTTGCGACCACTATTCGCGACACCGAACTCCACCAAGCCGCCCGCCTGCGCGATGGCATAACGCTGCGGGATCAGCTTCGGTTCACTGAATACCTGCAGGCCCGCGACGACGGTGGAATGAGCTTTCGCCAGCATCTCCGCTCCATCGGTGGAGCGATCGAAGAGTAGGCCGAAACAGCAGTACTAGCAACTCTGGCGCTTCGTGGGTTAGAGTGGAAACACTTGTGGGTTCATGACGAACCCCTTGCGTCGTTGAACTTATGCCCTCGAATCGCAAGATTCGCATCAGAGGGGCTTCTCCTCTCGCAGACCAATTCCTCTAACAGACACCAACTTTTAGAGAATCAGGCCCGCTCGTAGAACTTTCTCCGGCGAACGGATGTGGTTTTCGCCACCTTCGCCACTAGTTGGTTTCACTACGAGTTCGGGTTCAGCATTGCTGCAATCGTGCGCGTGAGTGAAATCAACGGAATGCCTGAAAGGCACTTCACACTTTCATGACTGATATCTCTTTCGGCGCGCTCGGCGTGCCAGCCCCCCTCGTTACGGCTTTGGCCGCTCAAGGGCTCACCAGCGCTTTCCCCATCCAGGTGGACACGCTCCCCGATACCCTCAACGGTCGCGATGTTCTCGGCCGCGGTAAGACCGGCTCGGGCAAAACCCTTGCCTTCTCAATCCCCCTCGTTTCTCGTCTCGGCGGAAAGCTTGCCGGCGGTCAGCGCCGCCCGGGCCGCCCCTTGGCCCTCGTGCTCGCTCCGACCCGCGAGCTCGCCACCCAGATCACCAACGTGCTGGAGCCCCTCGCTAAGGCCTATGGCCTGAACTCCACCACCATCTTCGGTGGCGTTTCCCAACAGCGCCAGGTCGCAGCGCTCAAGGCCGGTGTCGACATTGTCGTCGCCTGCCCCGGTCGCCTCGAAGACCTCATGAAGCAGGGTTTCGTCTCCCTCGACGCCGTGGAAATCACCGTCTTGGACGAGGCAGACCACATGGCTGACCTCGGCTTCTTGCCGGTCGTTACCCGCATCATGGACAAGACCCCGCAGAGTGGCCAGCGCATGCTGTTCAGCGCAACGCTGGACAACGGTGTAGACAAGCTCGTGCGCAAGTACCTCCACAACGAGGTGCTGCACTCGGTTGACGAAGCCACCTCCCACGTGTCGGCGATGACCCACCACGTCTTCGAGGTGCCTTCGGTCACCGAGAAGAACGAGCTCATCCGTAAGCTCGCTTCGGGCAAGGGCCGTCGCATCCTGTTCATGCGCACCAAGCACCACGCCAAGAAGCTCGCCAAGGCGTTGACGGATGCTGGCATCCCCGCCGTCGACCTGCACGGAAACCTGTCGCAGCCGGCGCGTGACCGCAACCTTGCGGCCTTCGCCGATGGCAGCGTGCGCGTTCTGGTGGCAACGGATGTCGCAGCCCGCGGCGTTCACGTTGACGACATCGAACTCGTTATTCACGTTGACCCGCCGATGGAACACAAGGCGTACCTGCACCGCTCGGGCCGTACCGCCCGCGCCGGCAAGGAAGGCGAAGTCGTAACGCTGGTTCTGCCAGAGCAGCGTCGCGACACAGCAGCCCTGCTGCGCAAGGCCGCCATTACGGTTACCCCCCAGCAGGTCACCGCGGCGCACCCCGCCGTCGATGCCCTTGTTGGCGATGTTGCTGCCTACGTCACACCAGCGCCTCGCGCTGCTGAGCCCGTTCGTGGCCAGGGCGGCGGCGGCGGTCGCTCACAGGGTGGCCGTTCACGCGGCGAAGGCTCTGGCAACTCGCACGGCGGCGGCTCGCAGGGTGCGAACGCTCAGCGCAAGCGCGCCAACCGCGATGGTGTTGCGCCTCGCACCGACCGCTCCGGTCGCCCGGCTGCGGCAGGGTCGGGATCTGGGTCGGGATCTGGTTCCGGTCGCCCGGCAGCCGCTCGCGGCGAGCAGCGCCCCGCCTACAACGCGTCTTCTGCTTCCGGTTCGGCCGAGGCTCCCCGCACCCGTAGCACTGGCTCACGTCGTGCCGGCGCGGCATCCGGGGCTCCGAAGCTCATGGTCGGAAGTGTCGTTCGCCAGAACGGCGGCGGCCAGCGCAACGGTCGCTAGAGCTCAAAGTAGGTGAGAAGTGCCCCGGTTCCTTTCGAGGAACCGGGGCACTTCTGCGTGTGGGAAATAGCTACGTCAAGGAGTCTCGGACCCTCACTTACGATTACCCCACTTCAAGCAACTGACCACGGTTGACGAGTGATATGTCGGCCCATCGATTCGCATTAATTGATCACCGCGAATGTTCCGCACGTGAAGCCGAACGCGCGATCAGGGGTGAAGCGGCTAGCGTCACAATCAGACCGTCAGAACGACGTACGTCAACCGACACGACTGCCATCTTTATTTACGGTGACCTGCCGAATATCTCGCTTACGGGAGTCCGGAACGCTGCCGTCTTCATCCGCGAGCTTGACACAACCGTTGCTAGTAGGACGCCCTGTCAGCTCCCTGCGCCTTACCGAAACGGGCCGCAAGGGCCTCTGACCCCCTCGCCAGTAGCGCAACATCAGCACCCACCAGCACAAAGTTCGCTCCCGCCTCGAGGTAAGACTCGACGAATCTTGGGTCGAAGGCATTGACGCCCACGGGCTTGCCCGAAGACCGCACCTGATCGAAGGTTCTCAGCACGGCAGCGACCACGTCCGCGTGCGTTTGCTGACCGATTAAACCCATGGACGCAGCGAGGTCGGAAGGCCCGACGAACACCCCATCGATGCCGTCAGTGGCTGCGATCTCTCCAGCCGCTTCGACGCCTTCTATCGATTCGATTTGAACAAACAGGGACACGTAGCGGTCTGCCTCAGGCAGGTAGTCGTCGATGCGGTTCCAGCGCGCCGATCTGGCGAGCGCCGAACCCACCCCCCGGCTGCCGCGCGGTGGATAGCGCACCGCGCTCACGATATCGCGCGCCTCGGCGGCTGACGAGACCATGGGGACGAGTAGATTCTGCGCACCAAGGTCGAGCACTTGCTTTATGGTCACCGCATCACCCGAGGGAACTCGTACCACCGGAACCACGGGATAGCCGGCCAGGGCTTGAAGTTGGGCGAGAGTTGAGTGAAGGTCGTTGGGGCCGTGCTCCTGATCAATAAGCAGCCAGTCGACCCCGGAGCCAGCAAGAATCTCGGCCACTAAGGGGCTTCCGGTGCTCACCCACAGACCGGCAAGGGGCCGATCCGACCGCGCGAGGACGTCCCGGAACGTTGAACTCAGATGAATCGGCATGTGATCGTTCCAAGGTCGCGGAAGTCAGCAAACAGGGTGTCGCCCTTCTCAACCCACAAGGGACGGGTGAATGAACCAGCGAGGATTATCTCGCCGGCCTCAAGTCGGTCTCCGTGCTGTGCCAGCTTATTCGCGAGCCACGCGACACCTGCCGCAGGGTGGTTTAGGACTGCAGCGGCAACGCCGGATTCCTCGATCACCTGATTTCGGTAGAGCAAGGCGGAGACCCAGCGGAGATCGGTCTGGTCGACAGCGGTCGGGTTGCCACCGTAGACGAGCGCCCCGAACGCCGCGTTGTCGCTGATGGTGTCAACGATCGTGCGGCCGGGCAATTCGATTCGGGAGGAAAGAATTTCCAGCGCCGGCACCACGAACTCCGTGGCGCGCAGCACATCGAAAATCGTGACGTGCGGNCCTTGAAGGGGCGCGGAGAGCACGAAGGCAAGCTCAACCTCGATCCGCACATTGGAGAAGCGATCGTGCTCAATCTCGGCGCCGTTCTCGAACACGGTATCCGCGAATATCGCACCGTAGTCGGGCTCGCTGATGCCCGTGGCCGACTGCATGCCCTTCGATGTCAGCCCGATCTTTCGACCGACGAGACGACGTCCGGCGGACACGCCCCGGCGCCGCCATTCGTTCTGGACAGCATACGAGTCATCGACGGTCATGCTCGGATAGCGTGCAGTCAACAGCGGAACAATCGTGCGGTCACGCTCCGCCGTGGCCAGTTCGTCAGCGATCTCAATGATTACGTGCTTATCGAGCATCTGGTCCTCCCTGGCGGTTGTCGAATCGGGCTGACCACTCTTCGTTCATCGGGAAGAGGCCTTCGAGGGGATTCCCTTCCGCCACTCGGGCCGCAACCCACGCGTCGCGGTTCTCCTGTTCGAGCGCGGCGGCCACTACCTCCTCGACGATTCCGGGCGGGATGACGATGACACCGTCGGCGTCACCGACGAGGATGTCGCCGGGCTGAACCACGGTGCCACCACAGCCAATAGCTACATCAATCTCCCAAGGCACATGCTTAAGGCCAAGCACCGCAGGATGCGCGCCGCGCGAGTAGACCGGGATGCCGACGGCGGCAACCGCTTCGACATCGCGCACGCAACCGTCGGTGACGATCCCAGCCGCACCTCTCGCCTTGGCGCGAATGGTGAGGATGTCACCGAGGGTTGCCGAACCTTGCTCCCCGCGAGCTTCGATGACGATAATCTCGCCTTCTTCGACAGTGTCGAAGGCGCGCTTCTGAGCGTTGTAACCGCCGCCATGGCTCACGAAGAGGTCTTCCCGGCGGGGCAAGAAGCGCAAAGTCTTGGCGACCCCCACAAGCTTCAAACTCGCGTTCATCGGGCGCACGCCGTCGATGGTCATGTTGTCGAGGCCGCGCTTGCGCAACTCGGCGGAGAGCGCTGCAACGGGAACGGCTAGCAGATTGGCGTGTAACTCGGCGGTGAGAGTGGCTGCCATAGGTCTAGTGAACTCCTAAGTAATCTTCCAGCGTGGTTGGACTGGCTTCTAGGAGCGGCTCCCTCGGCTCCTCACCGGGAAACTCGCTGGCCTCAAAGAACCAGCGGCGAGATGCGGGCATGCCCCAGAGTTGGGCGCGTTTAGGATTGCTGACGTCCCAGCGCATAGGCACTTCCTCTAAGTCGATGAACTGATAGTGAGTGGTGAATAGTTCGACTCTGTGCTGGTCAGGGTCGCGCAGGTAGAGGAAGAGCGCGTTGCTGATACCGTGGCGCCCTGGGCCGCGGTCGATCTCCTCACCGAAGCCGAGCGACCCCGCCACATCGGCAGCACGCAACAGCGAGGTCGCATCTGGGACCGTATAGGCGAAATGGTGCAATCGTGGTCCCCGTCCATTGGTGAAAACTAGGTCGTGGGTGTTGCCCTTGACCTCCATCCACGTACCCCACAGCTCATCGGTACCGTCCTTCGCCGTGTACTCCGACATCCGCATGCCGAGCCCGGTCCAGAAATCCGTGGCAGTCTGGACGTCATGGGTCACAAGCTGGTAGTGGTCGAGCCGCTGGGGCGCGCCGGCCACGAACTCGTGAAACGTCGCCATCTTACGTTCGACGAGTTCCATCGACGAGGTCAACTCCATGTGGGCGCCGACCGCGTCGCGAAACTGGAGGGTCGGCCCCTGGTGGTCCTTTTCTACCCTCTGGTACTCAATGCCGATCGTGGCGAAGTACTTTTCTGCCGCGACGATGTCTGCATCGGTCCGCACTCGGAACCCAACCCGAAGCGCCTTCGGTTCAGCTGCCAGTTCAAGCGTGAGGCTGTGGTGAGCAGACTCTTCAAGTCCGCGGAAGTACACAGCCTTGTCCGTTTCCTCCGTCACGACGAGGCCGACAACGTCGCGATAAAAATCACGGCTCGCCTCGAGGTCGGTAACCGCGAGCGAGACGTGACTCGATCGTGTGATGGCGAAGGGTGCGGCAAGGTTTGTGGTCGGCAACATTGCTCCAGCATGACAGCGTGAAGGAGTAGGGGGCACTACCATCTGGATCTGAAAGCCATATGCCAGCGGTATGGGTGGCACGTTGCCACTTTGGATCACTCAGACCGCGCGAATTCAGCTTTCCAGACCCGGAATCCGTCTTCGGTGGCGCCTCTGCGCCAGTATCCGGATATGGACAGTTGCTCGCGAGATAGCCCACGCTCATCCTTCAGGTAGGGCCGAATACCACGCATGATCTCTTCTGCCTCCCCATGCACAAAAGCTCCGACCCTCCCGTCAGTCCATTCGAGTGCCCTGACCGCGGCTTCGAGACTCCCGCCGCTTCTGCGATGCACGAACTGGGGCTCGGCGCCGCCGGGCAAGTGCAGCTGCGGCTCGTGCTCGGCGCTTTCAACGAGCACGATGACACGAGCGGTGGCATCCTCTGGGAGGATCTCGAGGGACGCTGCGATGGCCGGAATTGCTGATTCATCGCCGACAAAAAGGTACCAGTCGGCGGAAAGGTCGGGTTGGTAAGAACCACCCGGGCCGTTGGCCAGGAGCTCATCGCCGGTTCTGGCGTTCGCCGCCCATGGTCCCGCCAGACCCTCGTCACCGTGGACGACAAAGTCGATGTCGAGGGTGCCCGCGACTAAATCGGGATGAAGAGCAGTGTAGGTGCGTACGTCCGGAAGGTCCTCCGGCGGCACGATCCCCCGCATCGCTCTGATGTCGATCTGGCCCGAATACAGGATTCCAGGTTTCGGGAAGATGAGCTTTAGGTAACGGTCGGTGGCCTGCGAGTCAGCGAAAGCCGAGAGGTCGTCTGCGCGCAGATGAACACGTCGAATTGAGGGAGTTATCCACGTGGTACCTGTCACTGTGAAACGGGTCGTCGACATATTAACTCCTTGATTATGAATATAGATGTATATATATTGATAGCATTCTCCATTAAGTGAACAAAGAGGTTCTCATGAACGTGTACTTTTCCACCCCTAACCCCGTCGTTTCCGTCATGACGAGATTCCTTACGTTTGCGCAACGCGAGCTAGACCAAATCACATCCTCTTTTGAGTCCTACGGTCGGGCAGCCGCTTATGCGCTTCCGGAGGAAGACCCCGAAATGGACTCGTGAATGAACTGAAGTCCAAGTGCACCACGTCTTCTCACGCCAGGATTGGCAAGATTTTAAGGTATCCGCGCCATCAGGTCGCACTGCAGAAGGGCGCCATTATCCAACTGCGCGGCCATGATCTGGCGCGCGGGCCGATCTGTCTCGTCGGGGAACATGGCTATCCATTCCAGGTTGATCGCAGCACGCTCGCGGTAGTCCTGGACCCAGAACGTCACCTTGATGATGTCGTCGGTGGAGCCGCCAGCGAGCGACATCAGTTCCCGAACGCGTGCGAACACGTTGATCACCTGTTCATCGAGCGAGAGCGGGAACAGTTTCGTCGACGGGTCTTTTCCTGTGAGCNCCCCCGACACTAGAAGGTCGCCGATCCGGCAGGCCGCCGGCACCGGGTTGACGTGAGCGAAGCCCTGGAGATAGATCGACTCGCGCGCCACCGCCCTATGCCCCGCTCGCGAGATAGGCCTTGCCGTAGTCATTACCATTAGGCAGACGAAGGCACGTGTGCACATGGAACCGAGCAGGAAGCTTGTTCGCGAGCCAAACCCCCGCGTGGTTGTCGAGTTCGGCGAGGATCACGGGCGACTGGATCCGGAAGTAAATGGGTTGCGTGCCATCAGTCGCGCCGTACCAAGAGAACCAGGTCTCGTCGACGTGTGCGTCGAATTCGGCCATCGTCTGGGCGCGCTGTGCGGGACGCAGCAGAAGGTGGAAGTCCTCGACAATCTCTCGTACGACGGCCCGTTGAACCTCGTCGAACTCCATCACCGGAATGCCCTCCAGCGCTACAACGCGGTTGTCACGGAACGCCCCGCCGACATGACGCTCGTCAGCGGGATGAAGGCGGCCCTCTGGCATGGCCGGGTCGAGCACGGATTCGTACACCACGGCCTTCGCCCGCTGTGCAGGTGTAAAGGAGCTTGCAAGACCGAGCGCGAGTTGCTCACGCGCGAGGAACAAGGGTGGGTGCGAGGGGGCAAGCGCGGGCTCGCCACCAATGAACGCTGGTGCGATAACCTCTCGGCCAGCCACGGTGACGAAGTTGATGCACACGTGATGGCCGGAGAGCTGCCATCCCCAGGGCTCACCTATCGAGGGATCACCGAAGATGGCTACCCAAAACGACCGGTTGTTCATGACGTTGACGAGGCCCGTGAGCTCGCCGAGGTAGCCGTTCAACTCCATAGCCTCACGCACCCGCGCATCACCTTCAGCGCTGAGGCTCGCGGCCATGAGATCGAGGAAGGCCTGCGCCTGCACGTCGGATAGGTTCTCGAGTCGCAGGCCGTTCCTGTGGAAGACGAATTCGGGATTCGACCAGCCCCGCCAATCGTGCGCGCCCATCGGGTAGCTCACGAGTCGTCGCTGGTCCTCATACAGGCTCGCTAGGAATGCCTGCGCCGCCGCAATCGGCTCCTCGTCGTTCAGACCACCGGGCGCTAGGGGGTACAGCCCTTGGCGAACAGTGCCGTCGGTAGTGATACCAAGGTAAGGCTCCGAATACAGCTCGTCCCAGTAGTGCAGGAGATCGCTGAGGAACTCGTTACTCCGCCGACTCGCGGCGAACTTCTCATAAGTCATATCGCGCCAAGGAGCGAGCTCCTCGGAGTCCAGTGGATAAGCGAACTCTTCAAAACCGGCCGACGAGAGCTCGACGGCCTCATCGCGAGCGGTAACCCGCGCCGTGGTGAAGAACCCGTCGATGTCGCGATCGTCACTCATCCAGTTGTCTTCCTTCGCCGGGGGTGCGCCCACGTAGCCGCGCACGAACCCCGCCCGTGTAGATGGCAGAGACTATATCGTCCGGGGTCAGTGGCGCAGAGATCTCGCGGGCAACACGCCCCTCTTCGAATACCAGCACCCGGTCACAAAGCATGGCCAGTTCGTTCTCATCAGAGCCCGCGACAATCACGTACGCTCCAGCCTTGGCCGCCTGATTCACTGCATTGACAATCGACCGCCTAGCACCGATGTCCACGGCCTGGGTCGGCTCGTGCAGCAGCAGAAGAACTGGATTAGTCGAGAGCCACTTAGCGAGAAGAATCTTCTGTTGGTTACCCCCACTAAGGGTAGCGACGATGGCCTCCGCGCGCGGAGGGCGCACGTCTAGGCGGTGAATCCACGACTCGATGCGGTCGCGCTCAATGCCGGTGTTGTTGGGTAGCAATGACCTCCGCGATCTCGCGGAGTGAGGGAACGAGACGTTCTCTAGGGACGACATGTGCATGGCAAGTCCCGCTTGGTCACGGCCCTGCGGGAGCAGCCCAATACCAGCCGCGATAGCTCCCGCTGGGGTAAGGCCGCGCAGTCCCAGGGTGAGGTCTGGAAGCTTAACGGACCCTGCCGAAGCCTTCGCGACCCCACTCAGAAGATACGGGACATCCTCGTAGCCTGAACCCGCGAGACCGGTGAGGCCGATCACTTCCCCACGATGGACCGACAAGTCGATGTTCTGCACGTCGCGGCCGGTAAGACCGGTAACGCTGATCACTGGAGCATGTGAATTCTTGGTCGCGTCCGCCGGAACGTGAGATTCCGCCGCTCTGCCCAAGATGATGCCAGTGAGAGTCGCCTCGTCCAGACCTGCGACATCGAGACCAGAAGCGACCGATTTTCCGTCCCGGAGAACAGTCACCCGGTCGGCGGCGTCGAGGACTTCCTCGAGCCGGNGCGTGATCATTAGTACAGCTGTGCCCGTCACCACGATTTCGTCGAGCAATATGAAGAAGTGTTCGAGTGCGCGACGACTCAGAGCGCGCGTGGACTCGTCGAAAATTATCAAGCCCGCACCTGACTCGGCGTCTTGCAGCGCTCGAGCGATGGCGACTACCGATCGCTCTTCTTCGCGAAGGTCACCTACCTTCGCATCGAAAGGGACCGACCGCCCAATGCGATCGAAGACCTCTGTGGCCTGCCGGCGTTCCTCTCGCCAGTCGATGCGCTGAAGCGGGCCGCGACCTTTGAGCCGACCGATACGTAGATTCTCGATGACAGAGAAACTATCGAGTAGTCCGAGGCTCTGGTGTACCACGGCCATACCGCTCCGACGCGCTTCGATCGGTTGCATAGGTAGCCCGAGGTGCTTGCCATCCATCGAAACGACGCTTCCGTCGTCGGGGGTGTAAAGGCCCGAGAGAATTTTCGCTACTGTCGATTTGCCTGAGCCATTCTGTCCGACAAGCGCATGGATTTCTCCCGCTCTCACGGAGAAGCCCACGTCGGAGAGAACCCGGTTCTCGCCGAAGGTCTTGGAGAGCGACTGGATTTCCAGTCGCGCCGGAGGCACGGGCGTCGCCGCCCGCACCTCCGACTGCGATGACGTCACTTCCAGAGCGCCTTGTAGTCGTCCTTGAAGGACACGGGGCCGAACCACTCACCAGAAGCCTCAGCGGCGTCATTGAGGTTCTGGGGCAAAGTGTCCTTCGTGAACAATCGGACGGGCGCGTCGCTCGGCTTGAACTCCGGCACTGCCAGGCCGGTGATGAGGCGCAACACGGTGTCGGCCTGATGCCAGCCAATGAAGGCCGTCGCGTCGGCGGCGACCGCGGTGAATGCGCCGCCAGCAACTCCCTGGATCGCACCAAGCGAGCCACCACCGGTCAGGTACTTGACGTCGGTGCGGCCTGAGTCCGTGATCGCGCCCGTCACCTGAGGGATGTACTGCGCGAAGTCGGAGATCACGTAGGTGATGTTGGGGTCACTGATCAGTTGTGCCGAAAGGTTCGCCTGCAACTGCGCCTGTGTGGCGGTGGAGACATCTACGGGGCCGACAACGGTGCAGCCGGCACAATACTTCGGCAATTCAGCTAGGGCATCCGTCATGAACTTGCTCGACCAGAATCCGTCAGTAGCGCGACTCACAAGAATAGTCGCCTTGCCGCCCGAGTCTTGAGCAGCCCAGTGCAACATGGCGCGGTCCATGTTACTGGCACCCGACGCGAGGTAGGCCAGTGTCTTGTCGGCCGGGAAGTCTGTCTCTCCGGGCCCCTGGTTCGTGACGACTACCGGAATCCCCGCTGCACGAGCCTTACCGAACGCTTCAACGCCCATCTGGTATGGCAGCGCGTCCGAGACAATAGCAAGAGCACCTGCAGCGATCGCCTGATCGGAGCACGCGGCGATATTTGCTGGGTTTCCGTCGGCCGGGCAGGACTGGACCTTGATCCCGACACTGCCCAACGCTTCGGTCAGAGCAGCTTGTGTCGACACGAAAGATGGAGCCCGGAGGGTGATCGGGATGTAGAAGACGGTGCCTCCCGCGAACTTCGCGACGCCACTGATCGGCGTAGTGGGCACTGGGAACGATGTCGCGGCCTGGGTGACCGACGCAAGGAACGCGTCGCCTCCGACCGACGTGCTCCCGGTGGTCGGAGTAGGCGCCGGTGTGGCACTGCATCCGGTAAGGGCAACGCCGACCACGGCGAGCGCAGCGAGCACCGTCGTGGTGCGTTGAATGAAACGGTTGCTGTTCATCTTTTCTCTTCCTTGTTTGACTGCATTGGCAAATGGATGGGAATTATGGTGCAGGGCTATCTCGAGCGTCGCCCGAGAACTGTTGAAATGGTCACGGCGATGACAAGCACAGCGCCATAGAAGACATTCGGCACCCAAACGTTAGAGTTCGTGCCGATCAGGGAAAGTTGCAGACCGAGGGTACCTGTCGCGAGGAAGTAGACCGCAATGAGGGTACCGATGGGATTGAACTTGCCGGGGAACAGGATCGCCGTTCCGAGGAAGACGGTCGCAAACACCGGAAGAAGGTAGTTGTACGCAGATGACCCGTCAAATCCTCCGAGCTTGCCCGCGCTGAGAACACCGCCGATGCCGGCAATAACACCTCCGGCAACAAAAGCCCCGAGACGCACACGATCGACCTGCACGCCGGCTAAGCGACTGACCTCGCGGCTCTCACCGACGAATCGCATGTTGCGACCGAGCGGGGNAAATTGCAGCACGTAGGCAAATCCGAGCATCAGTACCAAGCCAAAATAGAAGCTAAGTGGTAAGCCGAGAACCTTGGCGGTGACCATGGCCGTGAGCTCCTGCGGGATACCGCTGATCGGCTGTGCACCGCTGAGCCCTATCGCGACCCCGGCAAGCACCGTGCTCATCCCGAGAGTGACGACGATCGTATTGACACCGAGTCTGACGACTAGAAGGCCGTTGATCAAGCCAATGAATGCCGCAGCGGCGATCGCCGCGACGGCAGAGATCCACACGTTCATGCCGAGATTCACGCTGAACACCGCAGCGACCGTCCCGGCGATCCCGTAGACCGACGCAACCGACATGTCGACGAACTCCCCGACAATGATCGTGCAGAGTAGTGCCGCCGCGAGAAACACAATTTCGAGCTGCCCGCTAAAGATCACCCGGGGAACGCCAGCTGTGAGGAATCGCTCGGGAGTGATTGCCGCAAAAATTCCGGCCATCAGGATCCACACGGCGATGACCGAGAAGCGCGACGCCCACCAAGAGAAGTCCACGGGGCTACGCCGCGGTTCGACGACCGCCAAGGCGACGGTGAGGGTATCCAGTTCGGGTCCCTGCGGCGTTTTCATCATGGGCCTACTTGTCCGTTCCTGCATCTTTGCAAATCGTGTGTGAAATCCTACATGATACTACGGAGGGCGTCAACTCCCCACCACCCGGTTCGTGATGTGTCCAAGGCCCTGGATCTCGGCGCGAACGACGTCGCCAAGTTTCAAGAAGTTTCCCGTGGGCGCGCCAATACCTTGCGGCGTGCCGGTGAGCAGTACGTCCCCCGGCATCAAGGTCATAACGGTTGTGAGGTACTCGATCTGCTCGTAGATGTCGTAGATCATGTCGTCAGTGACGTGGTCCTGACGGACCTCATCGTTCACGGTGAGCAGCATGCGTAGTCTGTGCGGGTCGTCGATTTCGTCGTCAGTGGTCAACCAAGGCCCCAGCGGTCCATGCGTGTCCCACCCCTTGCCGAGGATGAACGTAGGCGATTTCTTCTGCAACCAATCGCGTACCGAAACGTCATTGGCCACCATGTAACCCGCGATGACGCTCCGCGCATTGTTGCGCGCTACGTGGCGGCATCGCGTTCCGATGACGACCGCCAATTCGACTTCATAGTCGAGTGCGTCCGAAATGGCCGGCTTGATGATGTCTCCGTACGGCGCGTTGAGGCTCGAGATCTGCTTGTTAAACCACAGCTGACTCTCCGGTGTGGCAATGCCGGCAGCAGCCGCCTCGACGGCGTGTTCCTTGTAATTCATTCCGATCGCCAGAACCTTCTGAGGCTCGTCTATAGGAATCAGAAGTTGGACATCACTCAACAGGTAAGACCGACCGGCGGCCGACTCCAGCGAAGGTCGCAGCTCACCGAGTAGCGGCAGGAGNGACTTGAGAGAAGAGCCGCCCGCCGCGTCGGTTATGTCGGTGACAAGCTCGCCATCGACGCGCCCAAGCCGCGCTGGTCCCTCACCTACCTGAAATCTTGCGAGTTTCACCGTGTCCCCTCGTTCTCGGAGGCAAGCTTTCCCCAGACCTCGTCGCCGCTTGGCGTCAACTGGAAGTGAAGGAACCGCCATGCGCCATCGTCGCACCGGCGGACCATCTGAGTCACGGTGCCGTATTGCTCGCGACTCGACCCGTCGGGGTTTCTCAACGTGTTGTGGATCGATCCGACGGCAATTGCTAGCTCGCCGACCTCCCTGATCGACAGGTCGCCGCGCTCAATAGCGAGGTAGGCCCGTCGGGACGCCACGTGTTCCAAGAGCATCTCCTTGGTGTGCACAATGCCCGGCGCATGGATGTGCACGAGCGCCTCGTCGAAGATAGCGTCGAGCGCCGCGAGGTTCCCGTCAACGAGCGCACGCTGACGCCGCGCTTCGAGCTCGACCACAGCGTCATGAACTTCCGTCGAAGCGGCTGTCNCCCCCGTCATGTTGTCGCCCCCTCCGCGAGCCATGTGCGGTAGCCAGTTGCTTCGGCGGCTTCGTGGCCTGGGCGTGGGGACCCCACGAGCGCGTGATATGTGCTGAAAATCTCGTCCGCTTCGGCGAGCGGGAGCACCTGCTCGATATCCTCGAAGGGCTTGCCTTCCGTTCGCTCGGCGACGATCCGGCGAATGACCTCGTAGCCCTCTCCGCGCATGTTCATCACGATCCGGTTAACTGGGATCCGCCTCGCTTCGTCGTAGGCACGGAAAGCGGCGTGCGGGTCACCCGGGTGCGCGACCAACTGCTCGACGATCACGCGCGCGTCGATCATCGCCTGCGTGATCCCGTTCCCTCCACGAGGGAACATAGCGTGGGCCGCATCCCCGAGCAGGACGACGCGACCGTCGACCCAGCCGTCGAGCGGGTCGTGGCGAATCAAAGGGAAAAGGTAAACCTCTCGCGCCTTCCGCATCATTTCCTGCACGTCGAGGAACGGGATCTTCACGCTGTCGAACAACGGAATTACCTCCGAGATGTCGCCGCGCTGATTCCAATCTTCGATCGTCTCCTCGCCGTTGGTCTCCGCCACCCAATTGACCAAGGTCTTGCCACTGCCTTCGAAGTTTTCTGCAATCGGGTAAACAATCATCGAGGCGATACTGGGGTCGCCGATATGAAGGATCGTATGCCCATCGCGAAACGGCTCCATGAGCGTCGTCCCGCGCCACATTGTGATTCCCGAGAAATGCGGCTCCGCCGACTCCGGGAACATCTGCCGCCTAATCACGGAGCGAATCCCGTCGGCACCGATTACGGCACTGTGCTGCACCTGCTCGATCTGTCCATCTTTGCGCTCGATATCGAGCGTCACTCCACGATCGTCTTGTGAGTAGCTAACTACCCGGGCCCCGAGCTGAACGACATCAACGCCCAAACGCTCTCGGACCACTCGATACAACATCATCTGGAGGAGCCCACGATGCACGAATCGCTGATCGTGAACGTACCCCATGTGGACACCACACTTCTCGGCGTAGATCTCTTGCCCAAAGTGATTAAAGAAGATGGAGTCCACCGCGTCGACGGACATCGCCCGAAAATCATCGAGTATTCCGAGCTCGTCGAGCTCGGCCGTGCCTGCGGTCTTGATATCTACCCCGACACCGAGTGGCTTCAACTCGGCGACGCTCTCATAGATCGTCGTCGCAATGCCCTTCTGATGAAGTCTCAGTGCGGTCAGTAGCCCAGCGGGGCCCGCGCCGATGATAGCAATGTCCATGCTCATTTTTTTCCTTCGCTTGTCGCGGTTTGGAGAACTTCTTTGAGGAATTCGATTGTTCGAGCCCACGACCTCGTGGCTGCCCGATGCTGGTACGCGGCGACATGGGGCATGCCCACGTTGTTCGCTTTCGGGTTGCTGAACGCGTGCCGGGCACCGCTGTAGAGGTCGAATTCCCATGGAATCGATGCGGCTTCGAGGGCCCCTTTAAGACGTTGCCACTGCTCCGGTGTTGCCATCGGATCATCGGCACCGGTGAGAACAATCACAGGTGACTGGGCGGTCCTTGCTGACCATTCAGCGCCCAACAAGTCGAGACCAGCGTGAATAGTGACAATGCCATCAGTCTGGCCTCCCAGGCGCAGGTATTCCAACGCCGAGGAACCCCCGAAGCAGTAGCCGACCGTCACGATAGCGCCGCTGAACTCGGGCTGCTCGAGCGCCTTCTCGTGTGCCGCGACTACGCGACCCATCCAGTCGGCTCGATCTGAGGTCAGACCACCGATCAGCGCGCCGATCTCCTCGCCGGTGCGGGGGGTGCGCCGGTTTCCCCAGAGGTCAGCGGCGAAGACCGCATACCCGAGTTCGGCAAATTTCTCAGTCAACAGCTTGAAGTCCGGACTGAGGCCAAAGGCGTCGTGCAGCAGCACGACACCTGGCGCGGCGACCTGTGCGGTCGGCGCGGCAAGGAATCCGATCATTCGAGTAGTGCCTACCCAGTACTCGACATCACGCGTCGTCAGCATGGCCATGTTCGCTCCTTTCCGGCTGCGGGTCGAAGCGATTGTTCAACACTGAGCGTGATCATCATACGTTAAATCACACACGATGACATGCGCGATCTGACATTGTGTCTATATACTGACCTCTACACGCTGTTCCTCAAGAGAAATTGGCACAATAATGACCATCGTTGACATAAACGTCCACCACTTGCCGGAGGATCTTTTCTCCAACCCAAAGATCCTCAATGGATTCTTGAACTCCGCACCGCGCGGATTCGGCGAGATCGCTCGAGTCGGCACGGCCGACGATGGTAAGAAGCAACTCATCCTCGAGAAGCCGAAGGGCTACCAGAACCTCAACTACGTCGACGGCGACTACTCCGCGGAAGCGAAACTAAAAGCAATGGACGATGCCGGCGTCGACTACGGCATCATGCGTGTACCCGTGTGGCAGGAGTGGCTTGACCTTGACACTTGTAAGGCGGTCAACGACAACGCGGCAGCGATTGTTGCAAAGTCAGGCGGCCGACTATTTGCCACCGCGTGCGTGCCGCCGTGGGGCGGCAAGGAAAACATCGCCGAACTCGATCGGTGCATCAACGAACTAGGCGTCGTCGGCGTTCAGCTCGCTTGTCACTACGGGCAGCTCTATCTCGATGACGAGGTTTTCGAGCCGTATCTGGAAGTACTGAATGAGCGGGGTCTTCCCGTGATCGTTCACCACACCCCACTACCAGTCGAGTGGAAGTCAGTCATCGAGTACCAGAATCTCCGCCGCGAGTATGGTCGGATTATGGATCAGGGAATCGCAGTGGGGCGTGAGTTGTTCAGCGGGATGTTCGACAAGTTCCCGAACCTACGTTTCGTTCACACAATGCTCGGCGGCAACTGGTTTGCCTCGAGCGACTTGCTCACGCCTCACGCACCGAACAAGAACGAGTCACTACAGCGCCTGTCAACCACAGGTGGGGACAAGATCAAAAAGTACCTTGCCGAGAACATCTTCTTCGATCTGACCCACCCCCACTCCTGGGGTAAAATCCAGGTCGAGGCGGCAGTTGCGGTGAATGGCGCCGATCACTACCTGTTCGGATCGTCCTTCCCCGTCTTCCGTTCATGGATGTCGCAAGGCGTGGAGTTCATGACGAACGAAATCGATGTCACTGCTGAGGAGCGCGAACTGTTGCTTTACGGCAACGCCAAACGACTCTTCAACCTTCCAATTTGACCAATTTGAGAAGGACATCAGACCCGACGTGCTGGTCATCCGGGCCGGTCTAACCGCCGCAGCATTGCTTGCCGGAGGCAGTGAGCGTATCTGTGGCCGTGCGCGCGTTCGGGCTATCGCGAGCCGGGCGCACGACACACCGTTTCGACGTGCGACCCTGCGTCACCTGACGCCTTCCACTCTGCTCGCTCACACTCAGGGCAAGGCATGGAATGGAATGGATCGACTCCGTCAACTATCCTTGCGAGCAAATTTGGCAAACCGATCCCGGCACGTCCACGACTGAAGTGCCGACCAGCGGGGAGCACTGCGTCTAGTTCTGGAGAAAGTCCTAACTCGCGCTCCAGAAAAGGACTGAACTGCCGTTAGTTTTCAGCCTGCCGTTTCATCAGATTTCGTGAGGCCTGCTTCGTGCTGCGTCACCGCGACCAAGGTCGCCATTTGGTGTCGACGCATTGAGGCTTCAACCGCATCGGGATGAGCGCCACCCTCGATGAGATCAAGCAGATCATCGTGCTCCGCAATTGACGCAAGTGCACGACCGGGGGCGTAATAGTAAGCACTTCGACGCACCATGTCCAACCGACTCCACTCGTTGTGAACAAGCTTGGTCAGGTGCTCATCACCGGAACGATTACAGATGAACTCGTGAAAGCGTCGGTTGAGCTTCCCGAACTTATCGAGATCAAAGCTGGAGAGTGCAGCACCCATTTTTCGGTTCAGGTCTCTCGCCGCATCTAAATCTTCCTTCGTCATCTCAGGAGAGGCCAAACCGGCCGCCAAACCCTCGATTCGAGCGAGAAGTCGCATGGTCCGATGCCACGAGTTGGTGTCGAAGGTCTTGACCGCTGCTCCCACGTTGGGGATGATATCAACCCAGCCCTCCGCCTCTAGGCGGCGAAGCGACTCTCGCCACGGCACGGAAGAAATCGAATACTCACGACCCAACTGATCGATAACGAGTCGGTGGCCGGGGCTAAACGTGCCATCCATAATCCGATCGCGAAGGATCTGATAGGTCTGTTCTGATTTAGATATCGCCACGTCATCCTCCAATGCCAATATCGTTGCGCTGGCAACAAGCCTTAAATTGAATCCTATCGAGGATCCTATGTGGTCTCATGACCAGGGTGGCCCCATGATTTCAATCCCCGTGGATTCGTCGCAGTAGCCGCTCGAGCGCAGGGCTGGGATCTCCGTCGCCACGCGTAAGAACGATTACATCGAGACTCGACAACTCGGGGTCGAGCGCTCGTAGAGTGAGACCCGTCGAACCCAGGCTTGCGCGGTCGGGGTCGGGCAGGATCGACATTGCCATTCCCGCTTGGATGAGCGGGATGCTGGTCTGAATGGTCTCGACGCGACGGATCTCGGCCGGCACAACACCGTAGGTGTCAAAGGCCTCCTCGACAACCTCGGGAAGACTCGGAACTGCCAGAACTCGATGCGGAAGCACAACCGTCGCACCATGGAACACTTCGAGCCCAACTACATTGGAGAGCTCGCTCTCCATACCCGGCGGAAATGCCCCCACGAGAGGAGCAGTTCCCCACGGCACTGTCACAATTCCCCCGATTTGACGTTCGGCGAAACGCGACCCGTTGGCCACCATGATCGCAGCAAGATCTACCTTTCGATTGACCAGCATGTCGATGGCGATCCAGGGTGGCGGGTCAAGCAGGCGCACGTCAACGTCTGGATACTCGACGTTGTGCTCGGAAAGGAGCATAGGAATACGGTGGCGCATGAGCGAAGGGACCGATGCGAGGGTAAGTGCNCCAGCCGCACCGGAGCCGTAGCGGCCGAGGCGCTCGCGGATGTCGTCGAGTTCGCCAAGTACCTGCGATGCGGCACCTAACAAGTAGCGACCAGCGCTAGTGGGTTCCACCCCTCGCGCCGTTCGAATGAGAAGTTGGACACCGAGCTCGGCCTCAAACTTAGAGATCGCGAGGCTGAGGGGCGGTTGCGACATGTGAAGATCCACCGCAGCGGACGTCAAGGAACCGGCTTCCACAACGGCCTTGAAATAGCGCAACTGACGGAGCTCCATCGCTAGACCATAACACGGGCGGATCCTTCGATTTGGAATCTCTAACGACGGAACGCAACCACCCGCGCAACCCCAGGCCATGCCAGAATTTTTGTGTTAACGCCGACCGAAAATGGGGCCATTTCTGCCAACTAAAAACAGGGCCACTGTCGTGTGGTTCTAGTGTGCCGTAGTCGTGGCGGGTTCGTGTTGCTTGAGGCGATAACTCGTGCCCTTAAGGCTGATCACGTCAGCATGATGAACGATCCGATCGATCATCGCGGACGCGATCGTGAGGTCCCCAAAAACATCCCCCCACCGTGCGAATGGCAGATTGCTGGTCATGATCAACGACGCATGCTCGTATCGAGACGACACGAGTTGGAAGAACAAGTTCGCGGCGTCTTGGTCGAAGGGAATGTAACCAACCTCGTCAACAATGAGTAGCCCGTAACGCCGAAGTTTGGCCAGCTCTGCGGCGAGCTTTCCCCGCGAGTGGGCTTCCTGGAGCCTCGTGACCCAACCCGTGGCCGTATCGAAAAGAACACGATGGCCTGCCTTGGCCGCGTTGATACCAATCCCGGTCGCAAGATGAGTTTTCCCTGTCCCCGGTGGCCCGAGCAGAACAATGTTTTTCCCCTCGGTCAGGAACACACTCGTGCCTAAGTGAGCGATCAGGTTCCGATCGGCGGAGGGCTGATGGTCGAAGTTGAATTCCTCCAACGTTTTATGGCCGGGGAACCGGGCTGCTTTGATTCGAATCCCGGCCCCGGACGCTTCTCGTTCGGACACTTCTTTGGATAAAACAGCGGCCAAATATTCTTCATGAGACCAACCCGCAGCGCGGGCTTGGTCACCCAAACGACGAAACGCTTCACCGATCCGTGGGGCCCTCAACGCACGGGCGTAATACTCAATTTGTGATGGTGTTTCGGACCCGATCATGACGCCACCGCCAATACTGGTGGCACCACAGGAACATCAACACTAAACAGCTCGTCGTAGTGAGCCAACGATGCTGTCTCAACAACCGCTGCAACCACCGGGCGGCGGGCATGTTGGGCTTGGAACTGAGCACGAAGCTCGGCTGCACGAAAAACATGCGCCGGATCTGTGACAGTCAACTGCCTAGCCCACGGGCGACGATGTTCAGCAATGAGGAGCCCGTCGTGGTGAACCACAACAGAGTCCAAACTTGCGCTGACGTCCACGACACGACCGATCATGGTTGGGTCAACAGAATAGTCATTGCTGAAAACACGAACGTAGTAATCCCGTGGCAGACGAACCGTGTTGCGAAACATCACCTCCGGAGCCATCGGGGGTAACGTGCGCATCGCTGCCCGATCAATGCTGATCAGATCATTCGGTCGGCCGCGTCTGGAGCGCGAGATGCGGTTGTTCGCGATCGGCAACCAGGCATCCAGCTGGTGGTTGAAATCGTCCGGCGAGGAAAACACTCTCCCCGACATGAAACGGCTACGGAAGAACCGATTCATTCTCTCGACCATGCCCTTGGACTCCGGGTCTCGAGCTTTCAATAACTTGATCTGTGTCCCGAGAGTCCCAGCGAACGCTGACGCTGGGTCGGTGAGTTTTCCCCGACCGATGCCCGTTTCGTTGTCCCACGTCAACCGTGCCGGCACCGCGCCGGCGTCTTGGATCAAGGACCACATTCCGCCGAGCAAATCTGGTGTTGTTCGCGAGGGCAACATACGCGCTTGAATAAACCCGGAGAACGTGGACGTCATCACTAACACCGGTGGTGCTCCAGCTTGGTCGTGTCCTAACGGGAGATCCTCGTGGGGAAACCATAAATCGCATTGGACTTGAAAACCTGGCGGGTGCACGAGTCGATCGGCCGGGTCAGGGACGGCATACTCCGGTCGAAGCTCGGCAACCTTTGCCCGGAACAAGGATGGTGATCCTGACCATCCCACCCGTTCCGCAATGGTCGCTGCTGGCATCGTTGGTGTTGCGGATAGCAACACCCGCACCTGGTGGGTGAAGACATCGAAACTCGAGCCCTTCGCCACCCGTTGATACGTTGGCGCGCGATCCACGGCCAACGCTCGATCCACAGTCCCGCGGGATACTCCGGCTAATCGTGCTATTTCTCTCTTCGAGTGTTGCCCTGTCGAATACAGGTGGCGTATCTCTGCCCAATCATCCAATTTGATCACCTTCCATAGTGGTTGGTGGTCCTGTTTTCAGTTGGCGTTTTTGGCCCTATTTTCAGTCGGCGTTAACATTTTGGCCTATAGAGCTAAGTGATAGCTGCCTGAGATGTGATTTACAGTGCATTCCATAAGTAGATATATATATACGTGTATATCCTATATGCTATGAATTGCTTGCAGATCTGGCGCTCCCTGCGCCGGATGAAGAACGGTCCACACCGCGAAACCGCGGGTGGTAACCCTCAATGGTGAAGGTGATAACAATGAGTCGAGGAACTGTCCTTATAATTGGCGGCGGAATTGGTGGACTCTCCACTGCGATCGCGGTCAGTCTCGCTGGGTTCGACGTTAAGGTCGTGGAGAAGTACGCCGACGTCCACTCCTCCGTATACGGTGTTGGCATAATCCAGCCCATCAATGCTCTTCGCGCTTTGGATATGATCGGCTGCGCTGATGCTTGCATGGCAGTCGGCTACCCCGCCACGGCGTGGGGAAGCATGTACGACGCAGAGGGGAACTTCCGTTTCGATATGCCAGGTGCGCGAATTGAGGGTAGCGACCTTCCTCCTCTCAACGGACTTACTCGCCCCCAGCTCCACGAGATCCTAACCAACCGCGCACTCGAGGTCGGAGTGGAAATCAAGTACTCGACGACCTTCACCGATCTCGTGCAAAGCGATTCGCACGTGACAGTGACATACTCCGATGGAAGTTCCGACACCGCTGATCTGGTGGTCGGCGCAGACGGCGTGCGTTCTCAGGCGCGATCCCACGTGCTGGACGCCGATCTGCTGCCACGATATGTCGGGCAGTCGGCGTTCCGCGTCAACATCCCACGGCTTCCCGAAATCGACCGCATCATCCTCCAAGAAGGCCCGGAGGGTATGGCAGGCTTCGTGCCTATCGGGCCCGATCTTGCCTACCTTTTTTACAATGCACAGATGGACAAGTCGTTGCGGATCCCAGACGCTGACCTGCCACGAGTGCTCCGCGAGCATCTCGCTCCTTTTGGAGGCCTCACCGCTAAGGTTCGCGACGAGTACATCACCGACGACAGCGTGGTGGTGTTGCGACCCGAAGAGGCGCTCATTGCGGATGCTCCGTGGCACCGTGGCCGCATCGTGCTCATCGGAGATGCCGTGCACTCCATCACGCCACACTTAGGCCAAGGCGCGGCCCAGGCAATCGAAGACGCGGTGGTGTTGGCCGAATCTCTCAGCAAGCACGCCGACCATGAGATCGCGTTCAGTGAATTCACCGCTAGACGCTACGACCGGTGCAAGCTCATCGTCGACACCTCGTTTGCCATCGGCGAGTGGGAGATGGGGCGGTTGCCGGACTTCGACAACGTCGCGGCGACCAATCATGTTCTCGCCATGATGGCGCTGCCGCTCTAGCTGTCCCGACAATCCGGCTCGGGCACATCCTTTGCGGTGTGCCCGAGCCGGGCAGTACTTTGCAAGCGCGAATTGGTAGACTGATTTTCCCATGCACCCTGACTTCTCGAACATCGATCGTTCAGAGCTCGCGATCACCCTTCGGGAGTTGGCTTGGACCGTGCACCGGCGAGCACCCGAGCGCGCAGGAGTCGGTCCGATCCCCACAACTGAGCTCGTTCTTCTGGGCCAGATCATGGAAACTCCTGGAGCGACAGTTGGCGAGCTGTCACAGGCCTTGGGGCTCCAACAGCCCAATACCAGCGCTGCTCTGCGTGTGCTGGTGCAGCGTGGACTAGTCTCACGCGAGACCAGCGAAAGCGATCGGCGTGTATCCAGAATCGTGCCAACAGCGCTTGCTGCCTCAGAACACCGCGCAATCGCCGAAGAGTGGGCCGGCTCGGTCGACACTGTTTTGGATGGTCTCTCCGCCACGCATCGAGCCTCACTTGACGGGGCGCTTGAAGCTCTCCAAGCGCTCGACCGGGCGCTCCGGGACCGATAACGTCGAACTGTGCCGCGACAACTTCGAACTAGCTAGTAAAGCGCGCCGACCGAGGCGAGCGCGGCACGCACGAGGGAGCCGCGACCACCCTCCATCTCGGCGGAGATGCTGTCGGAGGCTGCATCCCGGGGCGTCATCCAGGTGATCTCGAGGGCGTCCTGACGTGGGTCACAGGTTCCGGTGACCGGCACAACGTAGGCAAGGGAGACGGCGTGCTGACGGGCATCCGTGTACTGGCTCTCGCCGGGCCACGGGAAGTATTCGGCGACGCTAAACGGCACCGGGCTCGCCGGCAGAAGCGGGAAGGCCATCGGCCCGAGATCTTTCTCGAGGTGGCGGAAGAGCGCATCGCGCAGGGTTTCGCCGTACATGACACGACCGGAAACGAGGGTGCGAGTCATGGTGCCCGTGGTGGGCGAAGCACGCAGCAACATGCCGACCTCGGTGATGCGCCCGAGGCCATCCACCCGCACCGGAACGGCCTCCACGTACAGCAGAGGGAGACGACGACGGGTCTCCTCCAGCTCCTCTTCGGAAAGCCAGCCAGAGTTGGGATCGGGGGTTCCTACAGAGCTCATGCTTCATTCTCGCCCCTCGACGTGGCATCGACGGTCAGGCCGGGCCCCTATTCGGGCAAATTTGCTGGCTGGCTATCGATTTGCTCCGTGCCGAACGAGGACTCACCGTATTTTTTACGCGTTGATGTTTCTCGATCTAGGAATGAACGATGTCTCTCAAAAATAGAACAATTGCGTTGATTGGCGTTGCAGCGCTCGTTGCTGGGGGGTCGTTACTCGCCGCAACTCCAGCATTAGCCCTGGTGAACTACGGAATTACCTCGAGTCCTGCCAACGTGATTGCGAACGGCGACGCAATTTCGATGACGTTTAACGCAGCGTCAAACAGTTGGTTGAACGCAGGCGGCACCTATCGTTCGTACTGCCTGTATAAGAGCGGCATCCGATTCACTTCCAATACGACAGCCCCAGAAATCACCGCTTTTAATAGTGGCGACAACCCCGACGGGTACGTCGAGTCTGCAGCCGTCGGCACTGTCAACGAGGTACTGAACCGTAATTCGGGCGCTCAAGATTTCTACTATGAGTGGATTGCGGTTCAATTCACGGCGCCCAACGACTGCTCAAGTCTTTCGAGTGACCTTTCGTCGCTCGACAGCGATCCCATCGTTGACGGTTGGGCGGTTGCAAAGCACTGGACGGTTACTCCAGCACTGGATGCTCCCATCGCTCAGACGCTGACTGTTGGCACGGAGAACTCAACGGCTGCCACGATCTCAGAACACTCCGTCGGCTCGACAATCGACGTTTCAGTGGGATCCCACTGGACTCAAGAAGACCTGGCCAACTGTGACGAGTTGAACACGACCACACCTCAGCAAGTTGACCTGTCAACCCTCGGGCTCGAGCTTGACGGCAGCACTTCAGCGCCGAACACGATTGCTCCCCTGCTCATCACTGGTACACCGACGGTGGCGAGTGACGGAGAATATCAACTTTGTGTCTCGTTGAACGGTGACAGCCGTTCGGTCTACGCCTTTCTTGACCTCACCGTCGACGCGGCGACACCGGCAAGCGAGCCAGAAAAACCCGAAACTACGGCGAGCACCGCGCTTGCCTCCACCGGTACCGAGGGCTTGGGGTGGCTTGTAATGGCCTTTCTGCTCCTCGGCGGAGGCTTTGGTGTCGCGGCAATGTCCGTTGCGGCACGAGGCCGTCGAGCCACGAAGTAGCTTCCCATCCGCTCACATCAACGGCCCTCACCACCGCGGGGGCCGTTGATGTTGTGGTCGATTGCGAAACAGTGAGGGGTAACCCGCAATCCGAGTTGAATCGGAGGGTAGCGGGCAATTATCCTGAAAGAGTGGAAAAAGAGAAAGTTTCACTCGAAGCGCTCTACCGGCGCTCGGTCGTTGTGGTTGAGGACGACGCTTTCATGCGATCTCTCATCGCCGAGTACTTGGAGAAGGCTGGTTTTCTCGTCTCCACGGCAGGAACTGCCGCCGATGCTCATCGCCAAATCAAGGCGATGGATCCTGACGCTGTCGTCTTGGACATTGATCTAGGGCCGGGACCCTCCGGCCTCGATATCGCCAAAGGTCTGAACACTAACTCCAATGAGATTGGACTGGTCTTTCTCACCAATTTCTCGGACCCGCGCTTCGCCGGCTACGACCCAAAGACGGCGCATCCCCACGCTGCGTACTTGAACAAACACATGATGGAGGACTCATCGGTTTTGCTCGACGCCCTCAATGCAGTTCTCCTCGAGCGCGACATCAAACAGTTTCGCTTCGACCAGCGAGTTGATCGCCCGTTGGCGCACCTCTCATCGTCGCAAATTCAAGCCCTTCGACTGATTTCGGAGGGCAAAACCAATCGGCAAATTGCCGAGATCAGGCAGCGTTCCGTTGCCGCCACCGAGAGCCTCGTAAGCCGCACCCTCGAAGCCCTTGGCTTCTCTGCAGCGAGCGACGTGAATGCTCGCGTTGCCGCTGCTAGGCAGTTCATGAAGATGGTCGGGACCCCACGATCGGATGTCCCAGCACGTGATCGCTAAGACTCAACGATATTCTCTAGGCAGAATCCTCACGCTCGCCACAAATGCCCGCGCGATTAGTTGGCCCGTCATTCTCGTGTGCGCGGCCTTGAGCGTGCTCATTCATTTGGCACCCAATGGCGCAACGGTCGAGGGCAATATCCTCGTTCGCATCGGACTAGCGGTGCTTGCCTACCTCCCGGGGCTGGGAACCATTGCTGTGGCCTCATTCCTGACTCGTGATCTGAGCAGTCAGCGCTCGCGAATCGGCATCATGCTGCTGTCCTTTTTTCTGGGTGGCGCGCTTCGGGGGTTGTTTTTGGCGGTTGCGTTCTTCAACCTCGGAATGGCGGACTCGTTGAATCTTGACTTTCGGATCCCCGGAAGTGCGATTCCATTTGGGCTGGCGATTACCGTCGCGACCTATGCCGTCAGCGCGTTGGACGAGAGTAAGGCTCGGATTAGCTCGCTGCGCGCACTGCAGGCCGAATTGAGCGAGGCGATAGCGGACACCGCCGTGCGTGAGCTCTCGTTGCGAGAACACACGATTGTGAAGCTTGAGCACAGCGTCCAGGACCAACTTCGGGCGCTCGATACGATCACTGACACGACCTCGGCCGCTGAGCTCAAAACATTGGCAATAGAGGTGATTCGCCCCCTCAGCCACTCACTCGCCGAACGCGTTCCCGTGTGGGAGCGTCAAGAGCCAACCCCGACGAACCTCCGCTGGCGCGACATCCTCTCGCAGGTGCGCCCCGAGTTGTCGCTCAAACCGCTACTGCTCACCATTTTGAGCACGATGACTGGGCTCACCGCGTTCATCTATTTTTTTGGGGTGTTGAAAGCAATTCCGCTCGTGTTGTGCACCGTTGTGCTGCTCTATTCCGCGACGCGCGGGCTGCAGCTATTGAGTGCTCGCTTCAACACCATCCCGAACGCCATCATTCGTTGGATTGTGATGACTCTTCTCCTCGTGCTGGTGGCGGTTCCCGCTGGTTTGGTCGACGACCTGGTTGTTCAGGACAGCAACGATCCCACTTTCCTTCTCCGTTGCGCAGTGAGCATCGTGCCAATCTTCGGCTGGTTCATTGCCTTGGGAGGCGCGGCTCAAGCAGAATCGCAGCGGATCGAGGGGGAATCCCTTGACGGCATCAGCCAACTCTCGTGGTTGAAGGCTCGTTTGAACCTCGTGAATTGGTTCGAACAGGGGGAGTTTGCCCGGGTTCTTCACGGGCCGGTGCAGAGCGCCATTAATCAGGGCATCATCAAACTCGGTGCCAGTGATTCGACCTCCCGAACGGAGATAATTACGGAAGTTCGGAACGGAATTGCCGCAGCGCTGAGCCCCGAATTTCATACGACGAGAGGCGTAACGAGCTTCGAGCGACAGTGTGCTGATCTCGCGCAAACGTGGGCCTCCCTGTGCCAAATCGACTTCGCAATATCGCCCACAGCTCGCTCCGTTATCAACGCGGATCCCCCGACCGCATCAGTGTGTTGGGACATCATTCACGAGAGCTGCGGAAACGCCATCCAGCATGGCAAAGCCCAATGGATTTCCGTTCGCATTGCGGACCCAGCGCAATCAACCATCACCGTCGAGGTCATCGACAACGGCACGGAATACGAGGCCAGCTCCACACCGGGGATGGGATCAAACCTTCTCGATGCCTGCACGCTGCAGTGGTCGCGCGCACGCGCCGACGGGCAGACCACGCTCATCGCCCAACTGCCGACCAAGTCGTAGACTCCTCGATTCAGTAGTGCTCGCGGCCCTGCAGGATCACAATGTGGTCATCCGTGACGAAGTAGACCAGCCGGATAGTCCTCCCATCCGTTCAACGCAGACCAGTCTCTCTGGCGACCGGAGCCCGCCGCTGTGCACAAAGTGTCAGCGGGAGGGACGAAGATAGACGGATGGGCACAGTGCTCGACCTTTTTTCTCCCGCGACCCGGGAGTGGTTTTCTGGTGCCTTCGCCGAACCCACCGCGGCGCAGGCCGGAGCCTGGCAGGCCATCGCTTCCGGCAATCACGCCCTCGTTGTGGCACCCACCGGTTCCGGCAAAACCCTCGCCGCTTTTCTGTGGGCTATCGACCGACTGAGCTCCACCGCGCCTCCGGAGATCGTCAAGCAGCGCACTCGCGTTCTCTACATTTCTCCTCTCAAAGCCCTCGGGGTGGACGTGGAACGCAACCTCCGCGCACCACTGGTCGGGGTCACCCAAACGGCGAAACGCCTCGGCGGGGTTGCCAATGAGGTGACCGTGGGCGTGCGCTCAGGCGACACCACCACGCAAGATCGCCGGTTGCTGGCTAGGCTCCCCCCGGACATCCTGATCACCACGCCCGAATCGCTCTACCTGATGCTCACCAGTGCCGCCCGCGAAACGCTGCTGGGAGTCGAGACGATCATCATCGACGAGATTCATGCGGTGGCGGCTAGTAAGCGAGGCGCGCACCTCGCCCTGTCGTTGGAGCGGCTGGATGCCCTGCTGCCGAAACCGGCGCAGCGCATCGGACTCTCGGCGACCGTTCGCCCCATCGAAGAGGTGGCCCGCTTTCTGGGTGGGGGCACAGCGGTGACAATCGTCGCGCCACCGGCACAAAAAACCTTCGACCTGCGAGTGATTGTTCCCGTCGACGACATGACCGAGTTGGGAACCGCGAGCACGGGCGGGCCCTCTGAGGGCGCAACCTCGGGAGCGCCAACCAACGGCTCGATCTGGCCGCACGTCGAGGAACGCATCGTCGACCTGATCCTGGAGAACACGTCCACGATCGTGTTCGCCAACTCCCGTCGCTTGGCGGAGCGCTTGACCGCACGGCTCAACGAGATTTATGCGGAGCGGATGGAAGGGAATGCCGGGCTGCTCGCTCGCGCCCACCACGGTTCGGTCAGCAAGGATCAGCGCGCCAACATCGAGGACGACCTCAAGAGTGGACGCCTGCGCTGCGTGGTCGCCACCTCTTCCCTCGAACTCGGCATCGACATGGGCGCCGTCGACCTGGTGGTGCAGGTCGAGTCCCCGCCGTCGGTCGCGAGTGGGCTCCAACGAGTCGGCCGGGCAGGACATCAGGTGGGGGAAATCTCTCGCGGCGTACTGTTCCCCAAACACCGTGCCGACCTCATCCACACCACGGTCGCTGCCGAGCGCATGCTCAGTGGCCAGATCGAGTCACTCTCCGTACCTGCCAACCCGCTCGACGTTCTCGCTCAACAAACGGTGGCCGCGGTTGCGCTGGAACCCATCGGTGTAGAGGAATGGTTCGAGACGGTGCGCAAGAGTGCACCGTTTGCGACCCTCCCCCGCAGCGCCTATGTCGCCACGCTCGACCTGCTGAGTGGGCTGTATCCGAGTGACGAGTTTGCAGAGCTTCGCCCGCGCATCGTCTGGGACCGGGTGGCGGGAACGCTCACCGGTCGGCCGGGAGCGCAGCGGTTGGCCGTGACCTCCGGGGGCACCATCCCCGACCGCGGACTCTTCGGAGTGTTCATGGTCGGCACGACGGGAGGCGCGAAAGATGGCACGCCCAGCGGTTCGTTGGCCGGCGCTGCAGGCGGCGATTCTGGTGTTGCGGCTGACACTTCGGCGAGCGCCACAAAGGCCCAGTCGGGCGGGCGGCGGGTCGGCGAACTCGACGAGGAGATGGTGTACGAATCGAGAGTCGGCGACGTGTTTGCCCTCGGCGCGACCAGCTGGCGAATAGAGGAGATCACCCACGATCGGGTGATGGTTTCGCCCGCTTTTGGCCAGCCGGGCAAGGTTCCGTTTTGGAAGGGTGACGGCTTGGGCCGCCCCGCGGAACTGGGCAAAGCTATTGGCGCGTTCACTCGGGAGATCGCGAACGGCACGCTCGCCGAGAATCGCGCTCGGGTGGCAGCCGGCGGTCTGGATGAGCGCGCGACCACCAACCTCATCGCGTTCATCGACGAGCAGAAAAAGGCGACCGGTCACGTGCCGACCGACACCACCCTGGTGGTGGAACGTTTTCGTGATGAGCTCGGCGACTGGCGCCTGATTCTGCATTCGCCCTATGGGATGCCCGTGCATGCGCCGTGGGCGCTGGCGGTGAGCGCACGCGTTCGTGAACGCCTCGGCATCGACGGTGCTGCCCTCGCGAGTGACGACGGCGTGATCGTGCGGTTGCCCGACACGGATGCCGAACCGCCTGGCGCCGAGCTGTTTGTATTCGACCCGGATGAACTGCGGGATATCGTCACCACCGAGGTGGGCGGCTCAGCGCTGTTTGCCTCGCGCTTTCGGGAGTGTGCCGCCCGCGCCTTGCTGATGCCCCGCTACAACCCCGGAAAACGCTCCCCCCTCTGGCAACAGCGCCAGCGTGCGTCACAACTGTTGGAGGTAGCCCGCAAGTTTCCGAGCTTTCCGATCGTCTTAGAAACAGTGCGTGAAGTACTTCAAGACGTGTACGACCTGCCCGCACTCGTCGAACTTGCCGGGCAGCTCGCGAGCCGAAGCATCCGGATCGTCGAAACGGAGACAGACACCCCCTCACCGTTCGCGCGCTCCATGCTTTTTGGCTACGTCGCCGCCTTCATGTACGAAGGGGACTCGCCGCTGGCTGAGCGTCGCGCGGCAGCCCTCTCGCTCGACCCGACACTGCTGGCCGAACTGCTGGGCCGCGCCGAACTTCGCGAGCTGCTGGATGCCGGGGTCATCGAGCAAACCGAACTCGAGTTGCAGCGCCTCACCGCCGACCGCAAGGCGAACGGAGTTGAGGGGGTCGTTGACCTGCTCCGGATTCTCGGGCCGTTGAGCGTTGCCGAAATCACCGAGCGGGTGAACTGGGAGCTCGACGAGTCGATCGGGAGTGCCCTCGACAAACTGGCTCGAGCGAACCGAGTGCTGCGTGCCCAGATTGCCGGGCAGTCACGCTGGGCGATCATCGAGGACGCGGCCCGGCTTCGGGATGCCCTCGGCGTTCCCCTGCCGATCGGGGTTCCAACCGCCTTCATCGAACCAGTGACCGACCCGCTCGGTGATCTGGTCAGCAAGTATGCCCGCACCCACGGGCCGTTTACCGCGCAGGCTGCCGCCGACCGCTTCGGGCTCGGCGTTGCCGTGATGCTCGACACTCTGCGGAGGATCAGCGGAAACTCGCGCGTTGTCGAGGGCGAGTTTCGGCCGGGTTCCAGTGGAAGTGAGTGGTGTGACGCCGAGGTGCTTCGCCGACTGCGGTCGCGATCCCTTGCCGCCCTCCGCCACGAAGTCGAACCGGTCACCCAACTCGCGTTCGCGCGCTTTCTGCCGGCGTGGCAGAACCTTGCGGCCGGAAACTCGACCACGCTGCGCGGGATCGACGGTGTCGCCGCCGTCATCGACCAACTTGCGGGGGTCGCGTTGCCGGCATCCGCCTGGGAGACGCTGATTCTGCCAGCGCGCATTCCCAATTACTCCCCCGCGTGGCTCGATGAGTTGACAATGACCGGAGAGGTGCTGTGGGCCGGAGCCGGTTCCCTCGCCGGTAATGACGGCTGGCTGAGCCTGCACCTCGCGGAGACGGCCGCCCTGACACTCGCGATTCCGGAGATGCCGGAGGGTGACACAACTAGTGAGCTCGGCCCGCTCCAGCTCTCGGTGCTGAACGCCCTTACCGGCGGCGGTGCCTACTTCTTCCGCCAGCTTTCTGGGGCGGTTGGGAGCACGGATGATGCGGCCCTCGTGCGAGCCCTCTGGGATTTGGTCTGGGCCGGCCGCATTACCAACGACACCCTCGCGCCACTGCGAGCGCAGCTCAGCGGCAAACCCGGCATCTCGCGCACGCCGCGCGCTCGGTCGTACCGCAGTCGCGGACGAGCCGGGGGCATGCCGAGAATGGCATTTGCACCATCGTCAACGGCTCCCACCGCGGTCACGCAGGCGGGCCCTCCAACAGTGGGGGGTCGCTGGTCGCTCATCGCGACGCCAGCGTCGGATCCGACCATCCGGGCCAAACATCTTGCCGAACTACTTCTCGAACGCCACGGTGTTGTGACGCGCGGGGCCGTTGTGAGCGAAGGAGTTCGGGGCGGGTTCGCGCTCGCGTACAAAGTGCTCAGCGGTTTCGAGGAGACCGGGCGAGCACGACGCGGATACTTTGTCGAAGGACTGGGCGGCGCCCAATTCGCCACCGGAGCAACTGTCGACCGCTTGCGCTCCTTCAGTCGCGACACCGAAAGTGCTCCCGAGCCGAATGCCGAGGGCGGTGACACTGCCAACTCGCTGCACCACGAACCCCCGACCGCCTACACTCTGGCCGCAACCGACCCGGCGAACCCTTACGGTGCCGCGCTCGCCTGGCCGACTGCCAGCACGAGCACCGGCAGCACGAGCACCGGCAGCACGAGCACCGGCACCGGTCACCGCCCGGGGCGAAAAGCGGGAGCGCTGGTCGTCTTGGTCGACGGCGCCCTCATCTTGTACGTGGAGCGCGGAGGCAAGACCGTTTTGACCTTCGGGTCGAGTGAGGCACAGTTGACGGCGGCGGCCGCAAGTTTGGCCAGCACGGTGCGCACGCGCCTCGACACAATGCGGATCGAGAAAGTGGATGGCGAGTTTGTGATTGGCACTGTCCTCGGCACCGCCCTCATGAACGCAGGGTTTGGCCCGACACCGCAAGGGTTGCGCATCCGTGCCTGAGGGTGACACCGTCTGGCTGTCGGCGAAGCGTCTGAACGAGGCTCTTGCCGGAGCGGTGCTGACTTCGAGCGACTTTCGGGTGCCCGAGTTTGCAACCCTCGATCTCACCGGGCACAGCGTGCAGGAGGTTGTCAGCCGGGGCAAACACCTTCTCATGCGGGTGGGGGAGCTGAGCATCCACACGCACCTGAAGATGGAGGGGTCGTGGCATCTCTACCGGCCAGGAACCTCGTGGCGCAGGCCCGCCCATCAGGCACGACTCGTTCTAGAAACCGCTGACTGGGTGGCGGTGGGGTTCTCCCTCGGCATCACCGAGGTTGTCGCGACGGCGGAGGAGAACACGGTTGTCGGCCACCTTGGCCCTGACCTGCTCGGTGCCGATTGGTCGGCGGAGACCGCCCTGCACAATCTTCAACGCGATTCGGATGTCCCCATATTCGTCGCCCTTCTGGACCAACGAAACCTTGCCGGTCTGGGCAACGAATACGTTAACGAGCTCTGTTTCTTGCGCGGGATGCTCCCCACCCGCACCGTCGCCGAAGCTAGCAACCTGCCGAAAGTCATCGATCTGGCCCAGCGACTGATTCTCGCCAACCGCGATCGAGCGGAGCGCATCACGACCGGTGATTCGCGCCCCGGGCGCCGAGTCTGGGTTTACGGTCGCGCAGGCAAGGCCTGCCTGCGCTGTGGCACGCGCATTGTGCAGGGCAAGCTCGGCGCGACAGCGCTTACCGAGCGCATAACTTTCTGGTGCCCCACCTGCCAGCAGTAAATTACGGTGCGCTGCGCCTGGCGGCGAGCATCGGAAACAGATGCACCGCACTCAGTGGTGCCAGGGGAAGGCCCAGCAGTTCGAGGTCATCGTCGAGGTTGACCCAGACGAGTTCCTCAATCTCGGCGGCAACCGCGATGGGCGTGGTGACGGTGGCGAAGTAGACCTCGGCGTCAACGACGTGCCCGGCCTCGTTAGCGGCATCCGCGTGAAAGCGCCCCCAGTATTCGAGGTCGGTTGAGGTCACGATGAGGCCAATCTCTTCTCCGAGTTCACGCACCAGCGTCTGCGCCGGATGCTCCCCCGTCTCAATCTTGCCGCCGGGTTGCATCCACACGGTTGTCCCTCGCTTGCGAACCAGAAGAATCCGGCCCTCAGGGTCGACGAGAACACCAGCGGCAATGTGGATGACCTGAGGCACAGTGGCCACGCTAGCCGACCGCTGGCGGCACCGACCGCAGTCGCCGCGTAAATACCCTCGAATGGGGTTCACAAGTTTGTCGCCTAAGATCTGAGGTTGGGTGCCCAGAGGCCCCCGTTCGTGTTACGTAACGAAGGTAAACACCATGCAGAAGAAGACGGCTTGGATCGCGGGAAGCGCTATCGGTTTGGCATTACTGCTCGGCGGAACAGGCATCGGTTGGGCGGTCTCGACTGCCTCCCAGGCTAACGGCACCTTATCGGGTGACACGCTCGACAGGGCAAGCGTCGTCGCTCTCGCAGCGATCGGCGAGGGCACAGTTTCTAACGCTGATCTCAGCGACGATCTCGATCACGCTTACGCCATTGAGGTGACTCGCCCCGACGGGAGCGAGGTCGACGTGCTCATGGATGAGGCTTTCGCGATCATTCGGATCGAGAACGATTCCCGACCGACCTCACAGAGTGCTAACGGGACTGCACCGTCTGGTGACCCTTCGTCCGGCAGTTCATTCTCGCCAAGCAGTTCATTCTCACCAAGCACTGCGGCACCGGGAGCAGCTCTAACTCCCAGAAACCGCGACAACCTCTCGGAAGACGAAATGGCGCGCGCTTCGGTAGCGGCTCTCGAAGCCGTCGGCGACGGCACGGTTTTCGACGTCGAACGCAGTGACGATCGCGACCACGCCTTTGAAGTCACTGTCATTCTCGCCAATGGTGAGGATGTCGATGTCGAGCTCGACGCGCGGTTCCGGGTAACGAAGACGGATCGCTAACCCGCCAGTTGGAGCATCCACGTCCAAGAAATTGACATGAAGCAATCTCATTGATCTGTGGTAGTTTTTCCTCATATTGGCGCCTTAGTGAGGCATCGATCCTGAACGAGCGCCAGCGCCAGCGCCAGCACCAGCGCCAGCACCAGCGCCAGCGCCAGCGAAAAGTGGACACCGCCAATGACGACGACGATGACGATGACGATGAGAATCAAGTCCACGTTCACACCAAAGTCGAAGTTCACGTTATCCGCCGCCGTAATGACGGGAGTGATCTTCGCTTCCGTATTCGTTGTCGGCGCATCAGCCAGCCAAGCATCGACCGCGGTTACCAACGACTTCAACACCGAAGCCCAAGTTGCCGACAATTTCAACGCCTACATAAGTTCCGGCACCGTGGGATGGGGCGCAACCGGTGGTCTTTTCGGCACTGGAGCGCTCAACACGGATAGCAATCCTGTTTTTGGGGTGTTTGCGACAAAATCAACGTACAGCGTGGGGCCTGTCGGTAGCACCTATGCGATGAGCGCCTACGTCAACAGCGTGGGGAATTCCGGTTACAGTGGCATCGGATTCACGGCGCTCACGCCGTCAGCGTCCGCCGACAATGGTTCGCTGGGAGTATTTCGGCCGACCGATGCCCTGGGGGTCTCCGTTAACGACGGAGGGNATGTTTTCCACAATGGAACGACAGACCAGAGCGGGACCTGGACTCCTGGCGGAGACTTAATCAGCAGTGGCTGGTACAAGATCGAACTGATCATCACGCGGGCCACCGAAACCACGTTCAACATGAAGCTCTCGTTATGGGCTGCTAGGTCTGATGGCGTTCTTGGCAGCGTCGACCCTGCTGGAGTGTTTGAACTCAACAATCAGGCGTCCCCGATGCTCCTCGAGGCTCACGCCATTTCGAGCTACATCAATTTCTCGGGCTACTGCATAACGAACGTCGACGCCTTTTCTGTCAATCTGGCCGGTGGGTCTTCCGTGATCGAACCCGGGACTCCCGTCGTTCTAACAAACAATGCGACCGAAACCGCCGGTGTCGTGACGGCCACGGGCGAGGTTACCGCCGACGGTGATGCCAGCGTTACCGAACGAGGATTCGCTTTAGGCACGGTGTCGGAGCCGACGATCTCGGATTCAACGATCGTTGCTGGGACAGGCGTCGGCATCTTCACCGGGATGAGCTCAGCACTCAGCGACGGTACGTATTTCATTCGGGCCTACGCGACGAACTCCGTCGGTACCAGCTACGGCGCCGAACAGGAACTCACCATCACCGATGGTGTGGCCGCGCCCGCTGTGGAGAAAACGTCGCTTGCTGCCACCGGTGCATCTAGTTCGGCAATTGTGCTCGCTTCGCTGCTGGCTCTCGTCTTTGCAACCTGGGGGATCGCACTGCTGGCTATCAGCCGTCGCAGAGCACGCTCGTCAGCGCAGAACCGCTAAAGAACTTCGCCTCTGCTCTGGGAAACGTTGACATAGCGGAGCCGAAGTGCCTGAATAAACTGACGTGAATGTGTTTCATAGTATTGTGATGGCTTTTCTCTATATTTGGCGCCTTTTCAGGCACCGAGAACCTTCGATACCTGAGAAAAGTGGATACCGGCCAATGATGATCATGAAAAGAAAATCTAAATTTTTCCTCACGACCGCGGGGATCAGCGGAGTCACCCTTGCTTTGGCGCTACTTACCGGGGCCTCATCGAGCCAGGCCGCCACGGGAGTTGTCAATGACTTCAACACAGCAGCCCAACTGACAACCAAGTTCAACAGCTACATCAGCGCGGGAACCGTCGGGNGGGGTTCAACTGGTGGAATTTCCGGCACTGGAGCAATTCACGCGGCCGACGGCGACTCGTTTGCCGTCTTTGCAGCCAAGTCAAGCTACAGCTTGGGGCCCGTGGGCAGCTCCTACGCCTTCAGCGCCTACCTCGATAGTGAAGGAGGGGCCGGTTACAGCGGAGTTGGATTCACTTCGCTTGTGCCATCGGCATCAACCGACAACGCCTCGCTTGGTTCCGGAGTCTTTCGTCCGACCGATGCTTTGGGTGTCTCGGTCCACGGCGGAGGTTTCATTTTCCACAATGGAACCACCGACTACAGCGGAAGTTGGGGCGGCAGCTCGGCTCCGATCATCACTGATACTGCGTTCGCTGGTGGGGGGGGACTTCATCAGCGGTGGTTGGTACAAGATTGAACTGATCGTGACCCGAATCAGCGAAACCACGTTCGATATGAAACTTTCTGCTTGGCCCAGCGATTCGAACGGCGCACTCGCTAGCGTAGAGCCGAGCGTGGTGTTCGAACTCAACGACCAAACGTCGCCGACGCTCTTGGCAGCCCCGACCATTTCGAGCTACATCAACTTCTCTGGCTTCCGCGTCACCAACTTTGATGACTTCTCTGCGGTTCTTGGTGGCGGCGCTTCGGTTATCGAACCGGGCGCTCCCGTCGTATTGACCAGCAGCGTCACTGAAGCCGCTGGTGTCGTGACAGCCGACGGCGAGGTTACCGCGGACGGCGACGCCGCTACTACCGAGCGCGGATTCGTCTATGGAACAAGTTCGGAATCTACAATCGCCGATTCGACGATCGTTGTTGGCTCGGGCCTCGGTGCGTTCAGCGGAACCAGCTCAGCACTTCCCAACGGCACCTATTTTGTTCGCGCCTACGCGACGAACTCCGTTGGAACCAGCTACGGTGCCGAAACGGAACGCACCATCACCGATGGCGTACCTGCAACCACTGGTTCCGGAGCCGATGCCGGTGCCGGTGCCGGCACCGAAACTACTCTGGCGCACACCGGTGCGTCAAGTTCCGCAATTCTGCTCGCCGCCCTGCTGGCGCTAGCTGGCGCATCGTGGGGCACCGTGATGCTGACCATCAGCCGCCTCAGAGCGCGTCGCAGCAACTAGCGAAAAGTCTGATCTAACATCGCGTTCGCAAAAGATAAGCGCTCGAGCCAAAAGCTCGGGCGCTTCTCTTTTTGCTTCCCGGCGCGACTAGCTCCTGTGCCATAATCTGCATATGCATGCAGATACGAAGATCACTGGTGTCGAGCCGGACAGCCAGTTTGTCGACCTCGCGGTTGAGGTCTTCGCCATGCTCGCCGATGCAACGCGGGTGCGCATCATCCTCGCGCTCAGCGACGGTGAGTTGTCGGTAAATCACCTCGCGGAGATTGTCGACAAGCCGCCAGCAGCGGTCTCGCAACACCTTGCCAAGTTGCGACTCGCACGCTTCGTTTCCAGCCGCAACGAAGGCACGCGCATCTTCTACCGACTCGAATTCGAGCACGCGAGCCGATTGGTCACGGACGCAATCTTCCAAGCCGAGCATTCACTCGGAGGCATCCCCCGCCATCATCGCAACGACGAACAGGACGCCCGATGACTACTCCACTCAACCACGGCCACGGCCACGGCCACGGCCACGATCACGATCACCACCATGACCACGACACTGACGGACACTCGCATCCGACCGGCATCAAGGGTTTCTTCTACGGGATGTTCGTGCCGCACTCCCACGACGCTACCGACTCTATCGACGACGCGCTGGAAGCCAGCAAGCAGGGCATCCGTGCGCTGAAAATCAGTTTGGTGATTCTGCTCGTCACAACGGCGCTGCAGCTTGGCGTCGTCATCATCAGTGGATCAGTGGCTCTTCTCGCCGACACCATCCACAACTTCTCGGATGCCCTCACCGCCGTACCACTGTGGATAGCTTTCATCCTCGGCCGCCGCGTAGCCACCCGCCGCTACACCTACGGGTTTGGGCGCGCGGAAGACCTCGCCGGTCTGTTCATCGTGCTGGTGGTCGCGGCCTCCGCGGTCGTCGCAGCCTGGCAGTCCATCGAGCGGCTGTTCAACCCGCAGCCCATCCACAACCTCTGGTGGGTTCTCGCCGCCGGGGNGATCGGGTTCGCCGGCAATGAGATTGTGGCCGTTTATCGCATCCGGGTCGGCAAAAAGATCGGCTCAGCAGCCCTCGTAGCCGACGGAATTCACGCGCGCACCGACGGCTTCACCTCGCTGGCTGTGGTCGGGGGTGCCATCGGCGTGATGCTCGGCTTCCCGCTCGCCGACCCGATCGTCGGGCTTGTCATCTCGGCAGCGATTCTCGTGCTGCTCTGGGGAACGGTGCGAAGTGTCGGCCGCAGGCTCATGGACGGCATCGAACCCGAATTGGTCGACAAAGCCCGCGTCGCGCTCGAAACCACTCCGGGTGTTCTCGGCGTGCCACGCCTCCAGCTTCGTTGGGTTGGCCACCGCCTTCAGGGCGCTGCCACCCTGCTGGTTGCCGATGGGGCCCTCTCAGAGGTGGAAACGATCGTTTCTTCGGCGGAGCACCAGTTGGGGCACGCCCTCCCCAACCTCGATGACATGATCATCCGTCCCATTTCCGGCGAGAAATTATCAACATAATGCTATAAGTTGGCTTCGCACCGTACTTTCGACGACGAAAAGGGACCCCATGAACGCCTCGACCCCCACCGCTTCTGACAAGTTTTCCTTCGGCCTATGGACCATCGGCTACAACGGAGCGGATCCCTTCGGTGGTCCAACGCGAGCGCCGCTGGACGTCGTCCACGCTGTCGAGAAACTTGCCGAACTCGGGGCCTACGGGCTCACCTTCCACGACGACGACTTGTTCGCGTTCGGTGCGACCGAGGCGGAACGCCAGAAGCAGATCGACCGTCTCAAGGGCGCCCTCGCCGACACTGGCGTCATCATCCCCATGGTCACCACCAACCTGTTCAGCGCTCCCGTCTTCAAAGACGGTGGCTTCACCTCCAACGACCGCGGTGTGCGCCGGTTCGCGATGCGCAAGGCCATGCGCCAGCTCGAGCTCGGAGTCGAGCTCGGTGCCAAGACCTTCGTCATGTGGGGTGGCCGTGAGGGCGCGGAATACGATGCGGCTAAGGATGTTCGCCAGGCTCTCGAGCGGTACCGCGAAGCGCTGAACATGTTCGGCGACTACGTCACCGATAAGGGTTACGACATCCGGTTCGCGATCGAGCCCAAGCCCAACGAGCCGCGCGGCGACATCCTGCTACCCACTGTCGGCCACGCGATGGCGTTCATCGACACGCTCGAGCGCCCCGAACTGTTCGGCATCAACCCCGAGGTCGGCCACGAGCAGATGGCCGGGCTGAACTTCGCCGCCGGCATCGCGCAGGCGCTGTATCAGGGCAAGCTCTTCCACATTGACTTGAACGGCCAGCGCGGCATCAAGTACGACCAAGACCTCGTCTTCGGTCACGGCGACCTGCACAACGCCTTCGCCCTCGTCGACCTCCTCGAGAACGGCGGCCCTCAGGGCGGCCAGTCGTACACCGGCCCCCGCCACTTCGACTACAAGCCTTCCCGCACCGAAGACGAGACCGGGGTCTGGGATTCCGCTGCCGCCAACATGCGCACCTACCTGTTCCTCAAGGAGCGCGCTGCAGCCTTCCGCGCCGACCCCGACGTCCAGGAGGCACTGATCGCCTCCCGCGTGCCCGAGCTTTCGGTGCCGACGCTGGCCGCCGGTGAGACCTACGACGACCTACTCGCTGACCGCTCCGCCTACGAAGACTTCGACCACGAGGCCTACTTCAATGGCAAGGGCTTCGGCTTCGTGCGATTGCAGCAACTGGCCACCGAGCACCTGATGGGCGCTCGCGGCTAGTCGTCGCTCGCTGGCGCGGACGATCGGGCGCGAACGACCGACTAATCGTTAGCGGCCAGCAAAGACGATGATCTTGTCCGCCTCGCCAAAGGTGACTGCGGCGGTGCGGGCCGGGTTCATCACGATGCCGTCTTCTAAGCCGGCACTGGAACCTACGAGACGGAAACCCAGCGGGGATTCATCCCGCCGCAGCGCGGCTTCGGTAATCGTGTTGAAATCGACGGGAGTCTCAAGTCTCACGTACCAACTTGCGGGATTCAAGCGGATCTGGGCGCCACCGCTGGAGATCACCGCGTTGAGCACGTGCCGCAGCTCGGCGTTCTCGGCGACCATGGTGATCATGTTGCCGACCAGTTGCTCGCTGACAATGAAGTCGTCGGTGGCATTGGATTCCGCTAGCTCGCGATTCTTATCATTCAACATCTCACTCACCACATTGATGTTGTGGGGCGTGATCTTCGCCATCGCTCGCAGGTTCAGCAGAATGAGCAGGGTTCTGGCATCCGCTTGTTCCGGCCCACGTTCGTCGCGATTTGCGAGAACGATGATGTGGTCAAAGGTCTCAACCTGCAACTGGTCCAGAACCTTGCGGTCACTGGGGTTGGCGGAGATGACTTCGATCGCGGTGTTCCGAAGAGTGATGTCAGGAACAACGATCCCCTCTTCGATAATCACAATCGTTGAGCCGGGCGATCCGGCTGAATCGAGCTCGGCCAACACGACTGGCAACGTGCCATTGGCGCCCAAAATGAGCGTTCTCGCGGGCAGGTTATCCTCGTCGTCAGACACATTGATGGCCGCCTCATCAAACTCGGCGCGAACACCGAACCCCAGGCGGTCATCATCCTCAGCAAGAATGATGAGCTGGTCGTTGTTCGACAGGACGTAATCACGGGGTGGGTTCATCACGACGTCGTGTCCGTTCGCGACACCGACCACGGCACCCTGAGGCACGCTGAGGGAGGCATCGCCGAACCGAGATCCGGTAAGCGCTCCAGCATCGGTGAGATACAGTTCGGCACCCCCAAAATCGAGGAGGTCGTTGTAGACAGCGCTCAGGCCGCGTTGGCGACTCGTCTGCACGATGAGGCGTGAGTTCAAAGCTTCCCCCAAGATCCACTGCGCCTCAGTGCCACCAACGAGCTCTGCAGCTTCACGGTTCTGCTCCTGCTTGATCTCGCCCACAATCTTGTATGGCTCGGGGCGACGATTCGGGTTGTTGAGGATCGCGAGCGCGGCTTTGATCGAGAAGCTGTCGGCGTCATCGGTGTCGTCTGGAGCCAGCAGGATGATGCTTCGCGCACCATCCAAACCGGTGAGTTTCAGATCTGCAACGCGGGTCGGATCACCGTTGCGCACAATGATTCGTGTTGCACTTCGGCCCTTGAGCTGCGCCTTCAGTTCGTCTTCCATCTCTACCTTGTCACGATCCGCCATGACCACGATCGTCGCTCGCTTGCGCGACTCATTCGCAATGATGAGTTCACCGACCACCTGGTGGATCTTGCGATTCCAGCCCAAGATCAGGGTGTGATCCTTTTCGAGCACGTTGGAACGGCCTTTACGCAACTGCTCAACCTTGTCGTTGAAGGCATTGGAGACGATACCAATGAGACTCGCCACCAAGACAAGACCTGTGAGTGTGACAATGAGCATGGCGATCCGGTAGCCGGGGCCGGTATCACCACCCATGGTGCCGGGGTCAAGCGTGCGCAACATGGTCGCCCAGAAGGTCTCAGAGAAACTGAGCTCCCCGTCGGTCGGAAAGAGCCCGAAGACAACAACGATCAGCGAGATGACGGTGATAAAAATCAGCGTCACCACCCCGAGGAGACCGATCAATGCGGCCAGGCCTCGCGACATCAGCGTGTCGAACGAATACTTGAGGCGATCTCCCAGTCGTGGCTTCACGATTTCTCCCTAATAATGCAGATCAGGTTGGGCAATATTACTTGTCGAAGGCCTCTGCGAGGAAGTGCTGCCCGAAGGACCGCGAGAACGGCGCTGACAGATGGTGGGCATCCATGTAGGCGGGGATTCCACCGATCNCCGTTTGGCAGCGCCCCGAATCACAGAAGACGTCGTTGTAACTGATGAAGAAGAAGTTGGGATCGCTTATCTTCGCCGCTGCCAACGCTAGAGGGCTGGGTTTTTTGTCAGCGGGCTTCGTGCACGCGCCCCCGTTTCCGTTCGCGATCGCCAGGCAATCCAATACCGAGGATTCGTAGGTCGGAACGTCATCGATCACGATGACTCGCTTGCCGGCATCCAACCACATTTGCCAGACGGGGACATAGCGTGAACCGTCGTCGGGCCTGCCTCCGCTCAACGTGTGTTTCCGTGCCCGACTCGACGTCACCACGGTATCGATGGTTGGGTCGGCAGCGATGATGTGAGTGGCGCTCTCGCTCCAGTCGTTGCACACCTTCTTGACGAGTGAATACGAATTCACCATCAGAATGGGTTCCAGTTCGACCATCGCGGGACAGCCAGCGTGAGTGAAGGATTGCACGCGCAATCCGCGAGCGGCAGAAATTCCGTCCAGCGCCTGCGCCCACATGAGAGCGTGAGAATCCCCGACGAGCGCCACTGTCATTGTTTGCTCTCCTTCAGGCACCCCAAAAGAGCATCGGAGCACGGCCGGGTCATCCCGTTTTTGGTTGCATGTCGACCCGTTTGACAGCGAATTACGTTCAGAATCCATTCCAACCAGCACGGATGCTTGGTCCACGAGTTGATGGGACCGCGGACACCCCGCTCCAGAGAGGGACGCCTGCGCCCCGAAACACGGTTCCGGATCGATTGCCTGCTCGTTCAGCGACGTCGCTGCGTCCGAGGCCCGCTGCTGAATCTGCGCCAGCAGCGGCGCGGTTCCCACGAAGACGAGCACAATCGACATAGCCGCTGCCAGTAAGACGAGGTTGGGCCGCTGGAGTGGCGTGAACGTGGCAAACCGAACGGTGTCTTCAACGAAACGCTTCGTCAGGTAGGCGAGCACCACGGTGGCAACGAGGATGGCGATCTTCCAACGAAGCGTGAGCTCGTGACCGAGCACAAAGGGTGCTGCGACGATGAGTGGCCAATGCCAGAGGTAGAGCGAGTAGGAGATGTCTCCGATGAATTGAACCGGCCCGAAGGAGGNGAGGGGTTCCGGTGACCAGGCGCTGCGGATGTCGCCGACAGCGATCAGGGCGGCGACAGCTACAACGGGAACGAGCGCCCACGCCCCAGGAAAGCCGCTCGTGCTGTCAAAGGTGAGGGCCGCATAGGCGATGGTGGCCCAGGCCGCCCACGACACGAGTATGAAGCGCGGCTTCCACCGTTCCGGTATTGCCGGCAGGAAGACCAAAAGTCCACCGATGGCGAACTCCCAGATGCGCCCTCCTAGCTCGAAGTACGCCGACTCGGGTTGTGTTGCAGAGCTGTGGATGCCCCAGGCAAGCGAGGCGGCCGCGATTGCAAACAAACCCACAATGACGATCGCCCGCCGAATCCTTGCCGAACTCCAGCGACCAATGAAGAACAGCACGATGATCGCGAGTGGCCAGAGCACGTAGAACTGTTCTTCAACTGAGAGCGACCAGTAGTGGGTCACGGGCGAAATCTGGCGAACGTCGGCGAAATAGTCGAGCGACAGCGATGACAGGAGCCAGTTGAGGAAGTAGGCGGCGGCCGCGCGAATCTGTTCAAGCGAGGCTTGCCTGGCCGTGATGGGAAGCCAGATCATGGTCAGCACCGTGGAGGCGAGCAAGACAACGAGCGCCGCGGGGAGGAGGCGTTTCGCGCGTCGACTCCAGAACCGAGCGAGGCGAACTCGCCCAGTTTCAGTGGCTTCTCTCAGCAGGTGTCCGGTGATGAGGTAACCGCTGACCACGAAGAAGATGTCGACACCGATGTAACCACCGGTGGGCCACGCGGTGAGGTGATTGGCGATCACGAGGAGTACTGCGATCGCCCGCAGTGCTTGAATATCTAGACGCTTCCCATTCACTCGAGAATTGTATCTCGAAAAGATTTCACCCTTTTTGTGAGTGGCAGAGGATGATAGCCGGAGTGCGTGACGCACATTCCAAGCAACCCGAGCTAACGTTGTGCCCTAAGTGGCGCTCCAGCTGCTCCGAATCGGTTGCCGTGAAAGGTTTGTTCATGCCAGAAGTCTTCGCTCTTCTAGAGGACGTCACGCAAGCCAGCACCGTGGCCGAGTAGCAGGAGTTCAGCGATGACACTCGACGGAACTCGAAGTGCTGGACTGGCCAAGCTGTCGGACTTTGTTCCCCGAGCGGGTCGGGACTACGCCGCGGAACGCAATTTCGACCACGGGCCGAATGATCGCTCGAACGTGTCAAGCCTCTCGCCGTGGGTGCGCCACCGGCTCATCACCGAGAGGGACGTCCTTGAGGCAGTGCTCCAGCGACACTCGCTCGAGGCGGCCTCCAAGTTTGTGCAAGAGGTCTATTGGCGCACCTACTGGAAGGGCTGGCTGGAACTGCGACCGAGCGTCTGGGCGCGATACACCGCGAGCGTCGAGCCAGCATTCGCGGGGCTGACCGTCGCCGAGCGCGCGCGTTACGACGCTGCGGTGACCGGCGCGACCGGCATCGAGGGATTTGACGACTGGGCGCGCGAGCTCACCGAAACCGGCTACCTGCACAACCACGCGCGAATGTGGTTTGCGAGCGTTTGGATCTTCACGCTTCGACTGCCTTGGCAACTGGGAGCCGACTTCTTCATGCGGCACCTGCTCGACGGCGATCCCGCATCGAACACACTGTCGTGGCGCTGGGTCGGCGGGCTCCAAACGGTGGGCAAAACCTACCTTGCGACGGCTCAGAACATCGAGTTTGCCACCGGTGGGCGGTTTCGCCCCGTCGGGCTCGCCACCGAGGCGTTCGCCCTCGACGACGATGCGCCGGTGCCAACTCCGATCGCCGCACCACAACCAGAGCCTCGTCCCCGGGGTCGGGTAGCGCTGTTGCTCCACGAGGATGACCTGCACGCCGAGAGCTTTGCAGCGTCGCTGGAGGCGGCAGGAGCACTGGTGGTCGCGGTCGCGGCTCCGCGTGCCGGGGAGCCGCGGTCGACGTTGTCTACGACTTCAACAGCACCACTGGTCGCTTCTTTCACAGCAATCGCCCTTGCCGACGGCCTCGACCGTGCTGGCACCCACTTCGCAGCAGAAACGAGCACACTGGACGGACTTCGGGCCCCCGATGTCCGGCCCTGGCTCCGAGCACACGATGTCACGATGCTCGTCACCCCTTACGCGCCGGTAGGCCCGGTGCGCGACCAGCTCGATCGTCTCGCCATCGAGCTTGCCGCCGAGGGCATCACGCTCACTCGGATGCTGCGCTCCTGGGATGCCCGCGCCTGGCCACACGCTTCGCGGGGGTTCTTCTCATTCCGCGAGCGCATTCCTGCGCTGGTTCGCGAGCAACAGCTGTCGATGGATCCACAGCCTTAGACCTGCCAACAACCACGAGGCCCAACAGCAGAAACAGCACGCCGGCACCGACCATCAAACTGATCATGGTTGCGTTTGTTCCCGTTGCGGCCAGTGTTGGGTCCGTCGCTGGGGGCGGGGCTGGTGACGGGACAGGCGACGTAACGTGCGCCGTACTCGACTGAATGATGTTGTTGCCCGAACGGTCCTTGCGTTGCCAGACCGCTACGACAAGGCCCGTTGAACTCGCGCTCACCTGCGGGGCGAATGCATCCCCTCCCGTTGCAGACAGGTCAGCGCTGGCGGGTATCCAGGCCGCACCGTTGAGGGACGTGCTGGACTGAATGACATCGTTGGTTCCGTTGGAACGTTTCCAGACCGCGGTGACAAGGCCGGTGGAGTCCGCGGTGACTTGAGGAGTTGCGGCGTTCTGGAGGGGTGCGGAAACGTCTACGGGGGTTGTCCAGGCCGCACCGTTGAGAGACGTGCTGGACTGTATAACGTCGTTGATGCCGTTGGCGAGCGTCCAGACAACGGTCGCGCGGCCGGTGGGGTCCACCGTAACCTGCGGAGAACTCGCATTCTGCGTCACTTCAGAGATTGTCGTATGGGCTGTCCACGAAGCCCCGTTGACCGAGCTTCTCGAAAAAACAATGTTTGTGCCACTGCCGATGAAGGTATTGGTAATCCAGACCGCTCTGGTACGGCCGAATGAATCCGCGGAAACCTGCGGCGCAAATGAACTCTCGAACGGATAGGACAGGCCTAACCCGGGAGGGGTAGGCGTCCACGCACCACCCTTGAGAGACGTGCTCGACCGAACGATGAAATCCCCGCCGACGTCTGATCTCCAGACGGCCGTGGCAAGGCCGCTAGCGTCAACGGCAACCTGCGGAGAATCACTTTCACCGAAAGAACCTGGCAGGTCAACGGGAACCGTCCACGTGGCACCTTTCAGTGAGGTGCTGGACTGGATGAGGCTGTTGACGCCGTCGGAGAGGATCCAGACTGCTGTGGCAAGGCCGAAGGAGTCCACCGTAACCTGCGGATCAGACGCATCCTTCCCAGGTCGGGAGAGGTTGGCAGGAGCGGGTACCCACGCGCCACCGTTGAGGGACGTGCTCGACTGAATAACGGTCTTGCCCAGATCGTTCTTACGTTGCCAGACCGCTATGGCAAGGCCAGTGGAGTCCACTTTCACCTGCGGATGATAGGCATCTTGCCCCGCGGCCGACAGGTCGGCGGCGGGTATCCAGGCGGCACCGTTGAGAGACGTGCTCGACTTTATGACGAGATTGGCGCCTGTGAACCCGGTCCAGACTGCTGTGGCACGGCCACTGGCGGCCACGGTAACCTGCGGCTCAGTGGCGTTCTGGCCAGGACTAGATAGGTCGACTGTGGATGCCCAGGTTGCGATTCCGGCGAGGGCCGGCGAAGCAACAGGCAACGAGAGTGCGGCGACCATAATCACCATGGCAGCCACAGGGCGTTTCACTATCATCAGCGGTCTCAGCTCTGACACGAGCGCTGGATCCGTTGCCGGTTCTGTGCCGCTCCTATGCGGATTCCATCTCGATGTGAGAATGAAATTTTCTCTTTATACGACTGTAGAGCCTGCTGAGGTGATTCTCCAGTGCGCTGCGCTGGCGGGTTGCCCCTTTGACACCGAACGCGCCGGGCGGTTCGCCAATGCGCGTGAAACCCGGTGCGGTTCGCCCTCGACACAACCCGCGACTATCAACGCCAGGAACGTCAAAAACCTCCGAACCCGTAGGTTCGGAGGTTTCCTATGTCTTGCGACATCACACTGGCGGAACCGGTGGGATTTGAACCCACGGTAGGCTTTCACCCACACAACTTTTCGAGAGTTGCACCTTCGGCCGCTCGGACACGGTTCCGTGGAAGATTCTAGTACAGAGCAGCGCCGGCGGTTGCATCCGGAGCCCACCATCGACCGGCATCCACCGCCACCCACAGTTGCCCACAGTTGCCGAACGATGTCAGCGCCAAAGTCAGCGGCAATGTCGGCGGCACCGCCTAGGCTTAAACAATGGCGCGCCCCACCCCCAATTTTCACTGCACAGAGTGCGGCTGGACCAGCATCAAATGGGTGGGCCGGTGCGGTGAATGCCAAACCTGGGGCACCGTCATCGACCGCTCCGAGAATGCGGGCACCGGTCGTGCCCTCAAGGCCGTCACCATCAGCGATGCACGTGCCGCCCGCCCGATCACCGAGATCGGTGCCGAATCGGTGGCCCACTGGCCCAGCGGCATCAGCGAGTTCGATCGAGTGCTCGGTGGCGGGATTGTGCCCGGCGCCGCCATCCTGCTCAGCGGTGAACCCGGGGTCGGCAAATCGACCCTGCTGCTCGAAGTCGCCTCGCGCGCTGCGGCCACCGGTCAGCGAGTGCTCTACGTCTCCGCCGAAGAATCAGTGAGCCAAGTGCGCCTACGGGCTGAACGCACCGGTGCGCTCCAGCCCACCCTCTACTTAGCGGCCGAAACCGACCTCGCCACCATCCTCGGGCAGATCGACCAAGTGCAACCCCACCTAGTGATCGTCGACTCCGTGCAGACCGTCGCCTCCTCGCTATCCGAGGGTCTCGCCGGCGGACCCTCCCAGGTGCGCGAAGTGGCCTCCACGCTCATCCGGGTCTCCAAAGACCGCAACCTCCCCGTGCTGCTGGTCGGCCACGTCACCAAAGACGGCACCATCGCTGGCCCCCGCCTGCTCGAACACCTCGTCGACGTCGTTCTCCACTTTGAGGGCGACCGCCAGACCAACCTGCGCTTCGTGCGGGCCATGAAGAACCGCTTCGGACCAACGGATGAGGTCGGCTGTTTCGAGATGACCGGCGACGGCATCGCCGAAGTCTCCGACCCCTCGGGGCTGTTTCTCTCCCGCGCCCGCCAACCCGTCAGCGGCACCTGCGTCACCATCACCGTCGAAGGGCGCCGCGCGCTCCCCGTTGAAGTACAAGCACTGATCGTCAAAACCCAAGCGCCCCAGCCACGTCGCGTGGTCAACGGGGTCGACGGCTCCAGAGTCGCGATGCTCCTCGCCGTACTCGAACGTCGCGCGGGCATGGCGCTCTCCGGGTTCGACGTGTACGTCTCCACCGTGGGCGGCATCCGCGTCACCGAACCGGGCGCCGACCTCGCCATCGCCCTCGCCATCGCGAGTGCCTTCCGAGACAAAGCGTTCCCCATCACCCAAGCTGCTGTCGGCGAGATCAGCCTCGCTGGTGAAATCCGAACAGCGTCCAACGCTGCTCAACGCCTCAGTGAAGCCAAACGGCTCGGCTTCAGCACCGTGATCGAATCAGAGGCGCTGCACCTTCGAGAAGCGCTACGGCTCGCCTTCGCCAGCTCCACCATCGAACGCATCGACATCCCAGAGTTCTAAGGCCTGCCGAAGGCGCAGCGCGCCGTATTTCAACGCTTGGGGCGCAGAGCCCCCAGAACACTGCCGCAGCCAGCTCAGGCAGCGTAGCCAGCGCAGCGCACACGCAAAAGCGGGCCGGAGCACAAGCTCCGACCCGCTTACTGAACCAAGTCAGCCCTAGCGCGCTGCCAAATAATCGGCGGCGGTAGCCCGAAGCCGAGAATGCACTCCGCCGTAGGCCTGTGCATTCTTGACGCCCCACTTGGGCAACTTCGCCACCATCGTGTAATTCGGGTCAACAACATTTGCCGCCGGAGCGAGACCCAACTGACTCACCAGTTGGTAAGCATCCAGAGTGTCCAGACCAGTGAGTTCGCTCGCCCACAAGACGAGCTCCTTCTGGCTGATGCGGAACGCATCCTCCAACGGCCGGATCGAACCCGTCGTCATCAGAAAATCGTCACTCTCGAGCCTCGGCCAGGCCGAAGCGCCGCCCTTGATCAGATCCACGGCGATGACCGAATTCATTGCTGACTCTAGCCCCGTGCCGCACACCTCACCCTCACCCTGACGCGCGTGACCGTCACCGAGCGACAGCATCGCGCCAGCAACATTCACCGGCAGATAGAGCGTGGTGCCGGCCCTGGCCTCGGGGGTGTCCATGTTGCCACCGTGCGTTGACGGGGTCACCACGAGGCGAACCTCGCCACCGGCGGGTGCCACGCCGACCGTTCCGTGCATCGGATCCAACGGCATCGCGAGCGTGAAATCGGTGTTCGTGGCCCGGAACGTGGCCGTCCATGCCTCCAGATCGATGTCATAGAACCAGACACGCTCATCGAGGTCGCCACTGATCATGGCCGTCTCATGCGTCGGCGTGAGCGCCCCAAACTGTGGGAAGGTGCACGAAACCGCGTACGCGCGCGCCGGGATGATCGACACAAAGTGCACCGCCAGCATGTCGCCCGGCTCAGCACCCTCCACCTCGATCGGACCAGAGACCGGGTTGAGCTCCGTGAAGGGCACAACCTGACTCGGTACGTCGCTCGGCGAAGTGACCCGCCCACCGAAACAGTCCTCGGTGGACACCTCAACGACATCGCCGGGTTTGATACTCAGGAGAGGGTCCCGCCCCCCGAACACATACGAATACTGTTCGGGGAGCGGTGCCAGCTGGTGAATGGTCATGAAACTACTTGGCCTCAGAATCGACGGCGGTCGCAGCTGTGTCAGCAACGGCAGCGGTGCGGGTCGGGTCGCTGAGGCGGCCACGGCGAGCCAAGAAGATGGCCGCGATAATGCCGATAGCCAACCAGACGATTCCCAAGATCTGGGCGCTCGCGCGGGCGTTGTACAGCACGAACGCCAAGATGATGAAGCCGAGCACCGGGTAGACGAGGTGAATGAACCAACGACGCGACTTCTGCTTGACGATGAAGTGCCAGACGACCGTGAAGTTGAGCACCAGGAACGCGGTGAGGGCGCCAAAGTTGACCAGTGCGGAGATGGCGATCAGGCCATCCGGGAGGATGGTCAGGTAGATGCCGAGCACCAGGGAGATTCCCGCAACCAAGAACGTCGCGTTGACCGGCACGCTGTGACGCGCACTGACCTTGCTCAAGAACTTGGGGAGCTGGCCATCGCGGGCCATCGCATACAGCAGGCGAGAGGTTGCGGCCTGCGCGACGAGGGCGTTGGCGAAACCCCACGCGATGGCGGTGGTTGCTGCGGTGAGGATGAACATGACCGGCCCACCGGCATTGGCCGCTGCCTCATAGAACGCGGTGCCCATGGGGTCACCCTTGGAGAGGAGCGCTGCGGGGTCTTGCACGAGCATCGAAGCAACCCAGGTCTGCACGACGAAGAGCACGCCGACGAGGAATAGGGCGGCGAACATCGAGCGGCCGAGCTGCTTGCTGGGGCCAGCGTTTTCTTCGGCGAGAGTGGAGATCGCATCAAAACCGAGGAACGACAGCACGGCGATCGAAGCGGCGCCGAAGAGCAAACCAAAGCTTGCCGTCTGCGGGTTGAAGAAGGAGTCGAAGCTGAAGCCCTGCCCCTTGCCCTGCGCCAAAGCGACGACACCGACCACGAGGAAGATCACCAGAACGACGAGTTCGAGAGCGAGCATCCACTTGTTAACCAACGCGGTCAGCTGAATGCCAAGGTAGTTGATGAGGGTGTTGAGCGCGACGAAACCAACCAACCAAACCCAGAGCGGAATGAACGGGACAATACCGTTCATGGCAAGAGCAGCCGCTAAGTACAAGAGCGCGGGAATCAGCACGTAGTCGAGGAGGATCATCCAGCCGGCAACGAAGCCCACCGGGCGGGCGATGCCGCGACCGGCGTAGGTGTAGACCGAGCCGGACATCGGGAAGGCCTGAGCCATCTGGGCATAGGAGTTTGCCGACAACAGCATCGCAACGAGGGCGATGATGTAGACGAGAGGCGGCATGCCACCGGATGCCTGATACACGCCGCCGAAGATGGCGAACGGTGCGATCGGCACCATGAAGATGAGGCCATAGATGACGAGGTCGCTGAACTTCAGTGTTCGTTTGAGCTCTTGGGTGTAACCAAACTGCTCAATACCGGAAGGCGCATCGCTTCCGGTGGCAGCATCGGGGGNGTGTAGCGTCATGTGTTGTCCGTTCAGAAGCCCGAGAAATTGTTTCCAAGTGGAAATGTTCGAAAGACTACACCTACGCTGAAGCGGAGACAACCTCAAGCAGAGTGCCATTGGCCTGGGCCAAGCTCGCCGGCCGCCGCATGGGCACAGCGTCACCAGCAGAAAACGCACGGGGAAAAGCTAGGCGCCTGGCCACCAGCCGGTTAGCCGCAGTGGCCGCCGCCTGGGTTTCCAGCAAACCGCTCTGCAACAGCGAAGCCAGCAGGTGCATGCCGTCGTAGCAGCCCTCGGCGTAAGAACCGGGCGGCGGGGCGAACGACCCAAAGCGGAGAAAGTAGTTCTCCAACAGACGGATGTGGCGATCATCCGTCTGGCTCAAAAACGTGGGCATCGCCGTGAAAAGCCGGCCGCTCGTGTCGCCACCAACCGCCACCAAAAAGTTCTCATCCAACGCGGTGCAGAGCCTGACAAACAACTCACCAGCACCCAACTCGGTAACCCCCCGGTGAAACTCGATACCGTCGCGCCCCACCAACGAAACCAGAACAGCGTCAGCCCCGGAGCGCCGAGCGTTGTCCACCAGCTCAGCGACATCCACTCCGCCAATGGGCACAAGCCTGTCCATCACTACCTGCTGACCGAGCCGACGCAACACCCGGCGAGCAGCCTTGTGCACGGCCTGAGGCCAGATGTAATCGTTGCCAATCAGCGCCCAGCGTCGAACGTGCCCATTGCGAGCGATCCACGAGATCGGCTGGGCGAGTTGCTCCTCCGGGTCGCTGCCCAAGAAAAGTGAGCGAGCGACGCGGCGATTCGCCTCGTGCGGTGGGGNGAAAACGTAGGGAACCCGGTCGGCAAGAATCGCTTCAACAGCGACCCGGGTGTTGGAAGTGTGGGTGCCGACCAAACCCTGCACGAGCCCTGCGCCAACCAACAGTGCCACCTCATCCGCGACATCGCTCGGCAACCGGCCAGCATCGATGAGGACCAACTCAATCGGAGAATCCCCCCGCTCACCAGCCTCCTCGGCGGCGAGAATCGCACAGTTAAGAATCGAAGGCCCAGCGACCCCCATCAGGCCAGATAACGGCAAAAGCAGGCCGATAGTCGTGGCGCGCGAATCAACCCCACGCAACAAGATTTCTGCTGGTAGCAATAGGCTGACGGAGGAACTCACCAACTCAGTATGCCTCTGAGCATGAGTCACACCGTGCAAGAAAGGAGATCTCAGTGTCGGAAAGAGACACTTCTGCTTCTGCGAACACCACCCGCTCCACAATCGAATCCACCATTTTCGAGGCACCGATCGCCGAGATGCTCTCGTCGTTGTCCCGACTTGAAAGCGCTTTAGTCTCCGGACTCACAACAGCGTTGTCCGAACAGAACGCGACGCTTGATCAGTGGCGGATTCTTGAAACGCTTGCGCGGCTCGACAACCCCACCATGGGTGAGCTGGCAACGGCGACAGGAATGAGTAACGCTGGCCTCAGCCGCATCGTCGACACCCTCGAAGACTCCGCCAGGGCCTACCGTCTGCCAGAGCCGGCCGACCGTCGCCGCATCACCGTTCACCTCTCCGTTCTCGGAGTGGAATGGTTGGTGCGCATCCGCGCCATCGTCGAGGCTTGGGAAAACGCTACCGAACGCACTCTCGGCCTCGACGTGACCACCGAAATCCAACGTGCCGTTCGGGCGACCCTGAACAAGCTCGAAAAACCAACCGAGTCGTAGAGCTCAGCCGTTCCGGTCTCAGCTGGTCTGGGCTCAGCTGGTCTGGGCGCGCAGGTGAGCGTTGAGGCGGGCGGTTAGAGCAACATCCACGATCATCCCTGCACCGTTGAGTTCACGGATAGGCGCCACGAGTCGCACGCTAGACACCAACCAGAGGGCATCCGCGGTTGCCAGCTCGGCGGGCGCCATTCGCACGTACTCGGTCTCGAAACCGTTCGCTTGCGCCCACGCAAAAATGGTGGCCTGGGTTGTTCCGGCCAGAATTCCCAGCCCAACCTCAGGCGTGCTCAGCTTGTTTCCGCGGCGCACTACCACTGTCGATGTGGGGCCCTCCAAGACCAGCCCGTCACTGCTCACAAAGATGACGTCGTCGGCACCGCGACGGGTCGCCTCGCGCACGGCAGCACGGTTGATGGCGTAACTCAAAGTCTTTGCACCGGCCAACAACCACGAGGAGGTGTCCGCCACATCGTGCCGATAGCCGCGATCGAGGGTGACCACCGAAAGTCCGTGCGCGCGCGCTGCACTGAAATCGGGAGAATGCGTGACATAAACCCATCCGGTCGGGCGACCATCACCCTCAACACCCCTGGTCATCACCGTCTTCACAAACGATTCACCGGAAGGCGCTGGCGCAAGTTCTGCAATCGCTGCCCGAATTGCCGCACTCCAGAGCACCGCATCTGGTGCCGGCAGATCTAGCAACGCCGCCGAGCGGGCAAAGCGCGCCAAGTGAGCGTCGAGCGCCTGAGGATGACCGGAACCCACACTGATGGACTCGAAGATTCCATCGCCGCGACTCACGCCCAGATCGAGCACGCTGAGTTGCGGTGCATCCGCATCAACGAACGAGAAAGGTGCCGCCCCCGCTTCGTGCGGTGGGGCTTCCAGCGACGGTTGGTTGAGCATAAGCAGAACTTGGCTAGGCACGGGCGACTCCAGAATCGAAGGTGAGGGCTGCCAGAATGTCGACCGGATCGGCCTGCATCGGGTGGGGTCCGGCTACGTCAAACCAGACAGACTCCAGAACCCCGATCGACTCCGTGAGGTAGTCGTGGAGCTCGGCTGCACCATAGGAGACCACACGCTGGTCGTCCTCTGAGGGAAGCATCGCCTCATAGTTTGCGGTCGAAGAGAACAACAGCAACATGTACTTATCGGAACCTTCGCGGCTGAAAACCCTGACCGCTGGCGGGCCGTCGACGGCCAACAGTGGCACGACCACCCTGTCGTTGCGAAGGGCGAAAGCCACCGCTGCCGCATCTTGTTTTTCCAAAGCTTTCGCCAAAAGGTCGAAGGCGAACTCAGACGACAATTCGCTGCTTGCCGACTCATTCATAGTCATTGTCCTTGAACGTGGGGAGAGGGAGATGGAAGCTGAAAAGGGGATTCTAGTAAAGAAGGAACGGCACTTCTGCGGATTCGACCTGATTCACCGTGACTTTGAGGCGGTAGGTTGCGCCACCCGCGGTAACCGGGGCACGGGTTCCCGCGCAGGTTGCTGGTTCTGAACGAGTGCGGTCCCACGGAATCGGGGGTGTCGTCATGGTTTCACCGGCGGTGAGTGTCACGACGGTCGCGACCGGTGCGCTCTGGCAGTCGAGCGAGTTCCAAATTTGATCGCTACCGCTGGTGATGCGGTATTCCTGGACATCAGAGCCAGCGCTGAACGTGCAGTCCACGGCACCGTTGTTGGTGATCGATAACGACAGCTGGGGCAGCACACCGGCGGCGTAACTGTTCGCATCCGTGATCGCGGTAACCGCGACCGTTCCAGTGGCACAGGTTGTGGGTGCCGCGCCGGCGGCCGCGCCCCCCGACGGACGAGGAGTGGCGGAGGAGTTGCCTGCAGGGCTACCCGAAGAATTGGAAGAACCATCACCGCGCGGTGCGAAAATAATCATCAAAATGATGACGATGACGGCAAGCAGACCGAGGCCGAGAACAAGTCTGCGACGAAAGTAGACGTTGCTTGGCTGCGGCCCCACAGGATTTCTGAAGGTCGACATTTGTCAAGCGTATGCCCGGGGGGACGCTATTTCAGGATCTTTAGCATGCGAGTGTTGCCCAGCGTGTTCGGCTTAACCCGCAAAAGGTCAAGGAACTCGGCGACACCCTCATCGGGCGAGAGAGCAAGTTGGGCGAAAACCTCGGGAGCCACAATGTCCTCGCCGATGGGCGTGAAGCCATGGCGTTCAAAGAAGGGCACCTCAAAGGTGAGACAGAACAGGCGGCTGAGGCCCAGGGTGAGCGCATCCGTTTCAATCCGCTCCATGAGCGCGTGCCCGACACCCTGCTTCAGCCATGGTTCAGCGACCGCCAGCGTGCGCACCTCGGCGAGGTCTTCCCACATCACATGGAGAGCACCGCAACCGATCGGGATGCCGTTCTCATCTTCAGCGATGCGAAACTCTTGCACCGCCTCATAGAAGACCACACTGTCTTTGCCGAGCAGAATACCTCGCTGCACGAGTGGCTCGACGAGGGCCTGAATGAACGGCACATCGGAGGTTCGAGCCGGGCGGACGGTAATTCTCACCCCCCAATCCTAGATCGGGGTGGAGTGAACCACTAACGGAGAACGGCCCAGCCGGTGGGAGAAAGAATTCTCCACCGGCTGGGCCGTTCACTTCGTGCACTGATTCAAACTGTCGAGTTAGGCCTCGACCGCTGCTGGCTCAACCTCGGGCAACCCGGCCTGGCGGCTCGTCGTGAAGACAAACTTGCCATCGACGAAGTCGGCGTGAACGTGGTTACCAGCATCGAGTTCACCGTGCAGGATCTTCTCGCTGAGGGCATCCTCAATCTCGTGCTGAACCGCACGACGGAGCGGACGTGCACCGAGCGACGGGTCGAAGCCGATCTTGATGAGCTGCTCCTTCGCCGCGAGGGTGAGCTCGATGGTGAGGTCGCGGTCCATCAGACGCTCACTGAGGCGCTTGATGAACAGGTCAACGATCTGCAACAGTTCGGCGGGGCTGAGCTGCGGGAAGACGATGGTCTCGTCGACCCGGTTCAGGAACTCGGGCTTGAAGTGCTTCTTGAGTTCCTCGACAACCTTGCCGCGCATGCGGTCGTACCCGGTCGCAGTGTCGGTGGAGGAGGTGAACCCGATGGGCGTGCCCGTGATGTCCTTGGTTCCGAGGTTGGTCGTCATGATGATGACCGTGTTCTTGAAGTCGACAACGCGACCCTGGCCATCCGTCAGTCGACCCTCTTCAAGAATCTGAAGAAGCGAGTTGAAGATGTCGGGGTGAGCCTTTTCGATCTCGTCGAACAGCACCACGGAGAACGGCTTGCGACGCACCTTTTCGGTGAGCTGGCCACCTTCTTCGAAGCCGACGAATCCGGGAGGAGCGCCAAAGAGGCGTGACACAGTGTGCTTCTCGCCATACTCACTCATGTCGAGGGAGATGAGGGCGTTCTCGTCGTCGAAGAGGAACTCGGCGAGCGCCTTAGCAAGCTCGGTCTTACCGACACCGGTGGGGCCGGCGAAGATGAACGAACCGCTGGGGCGCTTGGGGTCTTTCAACCCAGCGCGGGTGCGACGAATGGTCTTGGCGAGAACCGAGATGGCCTCTTCCTGGCCGATGACGCGCATGTGCAGCGCCTTCTCCATGAAGATGAGGCGAGCGGACTCTTCCTCGGTCAACTTGAAGACCGGGATCCCGGTAGCGGCAGCCAGAACCTCGGCGATGATTCCCTCATCGACGGTTCCACTGGCACCAACGTCGCCCGACTTCCACTGCTTCTCGAGGCGCAGTCGCTCGCCGAGGAGTTTCTTCTCTTCGTCGCGCAGGCTGGCGGCCTTCTCGAAGTCTTGATCTTCGATGGCGCCTTCCTTCTGACCGCGCACTCCGGCGATCTTCTCGTCGAATTCGCGAAGCTCGGGCGGTGCCGACAGGATCGAGAGGCGCAAGCGAGCGCCGGCCTCATCGATCAGGTCGATCGCCTTATCCGGAAGGAAACGGTCGGCAACGTAGCGGTCGGCGAGGTTCGCCGCGGCGACGATAGCGCCATCCGTAATCGACACCTTGTGGAAGGCCTCGTACTTGTCGCGAAGACCCTTCAAGATGTTGATGGTGTGCGGGATAGACGGCTCGTGAACCTGCACGGACTGGAAACGACGCTCGAGAGCGGCATCCTTCTCGAAGTGCTTGCGGTACTCATCGAGCGTGGTCGCCCCAATGGTCTGCAGTTCACCGCGGGCAAGTAGCGGCTTCAGGATGGAGGCCGCGTCGATAGCGCCCTCGGCAGCACCGGCACCAACGAGGGTGTGGATTTCGTCGATGAAGACGATGATGTCGCCACGGTTGCGGATCTCCTTGGTGACCTTTTTCAGGCGCTCCTCGAAGTCACCGCGGTAACGGCTTCCGGCAATGAGCGAACCGAGGTCGAGCGAGTACAGCTGCTTGTCTTTCAGGGTCTCGGGAACATCACCCTTGACGATTGCCTGGGCGAGGCCCTCAACGACGGCGGTCTTACCGACACCGGGCTCACCGATCAGCACGGGGTTGTTCTTGGAACGACGGGAGAGGATCTGCATGACCCGCTCCATCTCCTTCTCGCGCCCGATAACCGGGTCGAGCTTGCCGTCGCGGGCAGCCTGGGTGAGGTTGCGACCGAACTGGTCGAGCACCTGCGAACCCTTGTCTGGCGTTGCATCGCTACCGCCAACGGCGACAGCTTCCTTGCCCTGGTAGCCGGACAACAACTGGATGACCTGCTGGCGCACACGGTTGAGGTCGGCACCCAGCTTCACGAGAACCTGAGCGGCAACGCCCTCACCCTCACGAATCAGGCCGAGCAGAATGTGCTCGGTACCGATGTAGTTGTGACCCAACTGCAGTGCTTCACGGAGCGACAGCTCAAGCACCTTCTTGGCGCGCGGAGTGAACGGGATGTGCCCGGTCGGCTGCTGCTGGCCCTGGCCGATGATGTCCTGAACCTGCTCGCGCACAGCGTCGAGCGAGATCCCGAGCGACTCGAGAGCCTTGGCGGCAACGCCTTCACCCTCGTGAATGAGCCCGAGCAAAATGTGCTCGGTGCCGATGTAATTGTGGTTGAGCATCTTGGCCTCTTCTTGGGCCAGCACAACGACGCGACGAGCACGGTCGGTAAATCTTTCAAACATCTTGACTCCTTGAGCACCAGACAGGTTTGGTGCCGATACAAAGAGACTAACTACCGAACCCGTGGCTTTGTGCCCGTGTTCGCCCTAGGCGTTACAGGGTTTTCCCTCTTTTCGCCCCCAGCGAACGGATGGCCGGATGCCCATTCCCAGGGTGGGCCAACCCACACCGCATTCGGCTCCGAATAGAGAGTGCGGGATGCTTCCCGCCGCGAACGATTCGAGGCAACGATGACGACCACGCGCACGAACCCCGAGTGGCAACTCCCCCCGCTGGCGAGCGGTCGCACGCGGCGTTTCCGCCGTCTCGGCCTCCCCGCCCTCGTAGGCATTGTGGGCGCCGCGGTTTTGCTCGCGGCCGCCGAACTGTTCGCAGTACTCGTCGGCTCGATTAGTAGCCCCATTCTCGCGGTCGGGTCTTTCGTCATCGACATCTTCCCGCCGTGGGCCAAAGACCTGGTGATCGCCCTCTTCGGGGTCAACGACAAGCTGGTGTTGTTGCTCTCGCTCGGGGTCGCCGTGGTCATCGCCGCCGGGATCGGGGGCATTCTGCAGCTCTGGCGAGCTCCCCTCGGCGTGCTGGTTGTGGCGCTCGCCGGCGGACTTTCGAGTGTCGCGATTGTCACCCGCGCGGGAGCAAGTCTCGTCGACGGAATCCCCACGCTGGTGGGCACCGCATTGGCGGGTTACGTGATGCACAGTGCGATCGCCCGCTTGCATCGCTGGCGATCGGCGGTGTCAGCGCCCGCCTCGGAGCCAACTACCGGACTGGCCCGCCGCAACTTCTTAGGCTTCACCCTCATCGCGGGGGCCGCCGCCGTGGTGGTCGGCACCGGATCGCGCATCGCCGCCGGGGCGCTGTCGTCGGCGCGCGCGCTCCGGGATGCCGTGATGCTGCCCACGCCACTAACCACCGTCACGATTCCGCCTGGCGCCGATCTGGGCATCCCGGGGCTCTCGCCGCTATTCGTTCCCAACAGTGATTTCTACCGGATCGACACCGCGCTCACGGTGCCCGTTGTCGACCCGGTCGCCTGGCGTCTCACCATCGGCGGCCTGACCGAGCGGGAGATTGTTCTGAGCTTTCAGGACATTCTCGATCTGGGCGTTCGCGAATACGTGATCACTTTGACCTGCGTCTCGAACGAGGTGGGCGGGCCGCTCTTGGGCAATGCCCGCTGGCTCGGCGTTCCATTGCGGGAGGTTCTCGCCCTCGCCGGCCCGACCGCGGGAGCCGACATGGTGCTCTCCACGAGCTTCGACGGTTTCACCGCGGGCACCCCCCTCGACGCGCTCACGGATCCGCTGCGCGATTCCATTCTGGCCGTCGGGATGAACGGCGAGCCGTTGCCCGCCGAGCACGGATTCCCGGTGCGGATGGTCGTACCGGGCCTGTACGGCTACGTCTCGGCCACCAAGTGGTTGACCGAGCTTCGCGTGACCACCTTCGCTGCTGACGAAGGTTACTGGACTCCTCGGGGCTGGGATGCGCTCGGCCCCATCAAACTGTCATCACGCCTCGACACTCCCCGAGTCGACCGCGCTGTTGCTCCTGGCCTCACCAAGGTGGCCGGAGTTGCGTGGGCCCAACCGGTGGGAATTGCCGCGGTCGACATCACGATCGACGGTGGCGCGTGGTTGCCCGCCACCCTCTCCGCCCCGATAAACAACGACACGTGGGTTCAGTGGTTTGTGGATTGGGAGGCAGCCTCGGGCGTGCACACCATCGTTGTTCGGGCCACCGACAACGACGGCAACGTTCAGTTGCAGGAGCGAGTGCCGCCAGCGCCCAACGGTTCCACCGGCTGGCAGTCATCACTGGTGCGGGTGAGCTGAACGCTCGGTACGCTGGGGTCGTGGAGTCACTCGCTGCGCAACTGGCCGCCCCCTTCGAATCGCTGAGCACCGGCGAAGCCGAAACGCTCGTCGCCGAGCACTTCGGCGTGGTCGATGCCGTCGCGGAGAGGCTCGACACCGAGCGTGACGACAGCTTCCGCATGCGGTCGCCCCACGGCGACTTCGTCTTCAAAGTCGCGCATCCCGACGACGACCCGCTCACCATCAACCTGCAGACCGCTGCCCTCGCGCACTCTGCCGACACCGATCCGACCATCCCTCTGCAGCGCATCCTGCCAAGCCTTGACGGAGAAATTGAGCCGGTAATCACGCTCACGAACGGGGATCAGCGCATCGCGCGGGTGCTCACCTGGTTGCCGGGCGTGCCGTTGTACACCGTCACCCCGGATGCCCGCCAACTCGAATTGTTGGGTGAAACGCTCGGCCGGCTGAGTGCGGCGCTGGCCCGTTTCGAGCATCCGGCAGCGCGGCGCGAATTTGCCTGGGATGTCGCCCAACTCCCCACCCTCCGGCCACTGCTCACCCAGTTTCCGAGCGACGAGGTTTCGGCGACCTTCGCCCTGTTTGATAGCGCCATTGGGCCGGTTCTCGCTGACCTTCCCCGGCAGGTCGCGTTCAACGATTTCCATCAAGGCAACATCATTGTCGATGAGAACCAGCGTTCTTTCATCACGGGGGTCATCGATTTTGGGGATCTCGTGCACACCGTGCGGGTTACTGATCTTGCCGTCGCCATCAGTTACCTCCTGCATCCGGGGCAACGGTCGTGGGCTGACATTGAACACTTTGTGGCCGGCTTCGCTCGGCACGTTCGGCTAAGCCCGCTCGAAATGGAAGTGCTCCAGCCTCTGGTCGCCGCCCGCTTCGCAACCCGCATTCTGGTCAACCAATTTCTCGCCCGCGGTAACCCCGACGATCGTGCAGAAACAGCGGTAGCGGCCGCCCAGAACCAGCAAGCCCTGGGTGCCCTTCTCCGTCACACCCCCACACTTGGAGCCTGATCATGGCCGGACCGACCAACTATTTTGACCCCGCACAAGCTGGGGCACTGGATGCCCGCACCCGCGACCTCATCGAACGGCGGGCGCGCGTGCTCGGCCCGGCCTACCGGCTGTTCTACGAGCACCCCGTCGAGTTTGTGCGCGGAAGTGGCACCCACCTGTTCGACGCCGACGGCAATGACTACCTCGACGTGTACAACAACGTTCCCTCGGTTGGGCATTCGCACCCACGGGTGGTGGCGGCGATCGCTGAGCAGGCTGCCGTGCTCAACACCCACACTCGCTACCTGCAGGAAGGCATCATTCGTTACGCCGAAGATCTCCTCTCGACGTTGCCAGCCGCGATCAGCACCATCATGTTCACCTGCACGGGGTCTGAAGCCAACGACCTAGCCCTGCGGGTAGCGAAAAGTGTGACCGGCAATACCGGGGTCATTGTCACCGCCAACGCGTACCACGGCGTCACCACCGAGACGGCAGGCATCTCCCCCTCGCTCGGTGGGCTCGAATCGATTGCGCCATGGGTCGAAGTGATTGCCGCTCCCGACCCCTATCGCGGTGCGGCAACCATGGGCGCCGAGGTGCTGGCCGCGATCGCGCGACTTGAGGCTCGCGGTATCCGCCCGGCTGCCCTGATCGTTGACACGATCTTCGCCTCCGACGGCGTGCTGCCCGAAGCACCCGGTTTCGCGGAGGCGGTTGCCGCCGTGCGCGCCGCCGGCGGCCTATTCATCGCCGACGAAGTGCAGCCAGGGTTTGGTCGCCTCGGCGCCGGCCTGTGGGGGTTCGAACGCCACGGTGTCGCGGATGACGCTGTGGTGCCCGACCTCGTCACCGTCGGCAAACCGATGGGTAACGGCTTCCCGATCGCTGCGATGATGGCTCGGCCCGAACTGCTCGAGACTTTCGGCACGACCGTCCGGTACTTCAATACCTTTGGCGGTAATCCGGTCGCGATCGCAGCCGCCCAAGCCACGCTCGACGTTCTTCGCGACGAAGGTCTCGTGGCGAACGCCCTCCGCACTGGCACGTACCTCAAGGCGGGGATCGAGGCCCTTGCCGAACGCTTCGAAGCAATCGCTGACGTGCGCGGTAGCGGCTTATTCATTGGCGTGGAGCTGGTCACCGACCGTGACTCTCGCACGCCCAATGAACCACTCGCGCTTGCCGTGGTCAACGGTTTGCGCGAGCGCCAGGTGTTGCTGTCAGCCTCCGGCCCCCACAACAACGTACTCAAAGTGCGACCACCATTGCCATTCAGCACTGCCGATGCCGACCGCTTTCTTACCGCCTTGGACTTCGTGTTGACGCATGCTCGGTCGCACAACTAATAACCATCTCCTGGAGGCATCACAGCCCGTCTCAGCATTCGAGCAGGCGGCGACCGTCCGCTAACCCTCGGATGCCCCGGGCAGCCTCAGTGCGACTAGGGCGCTGAGCGCTTCACAATGGGTACGGAAGGCGAGAATCCCCGCCGGAGTTAGATGCACCCAGGTTCGCGGTTTTCGATTAACGCGCCCCTTCTCGATCCCGACAATTCCCGCTTCCTCGAGGGTGGCAAGGTTCTTCGACAGCAAAGAATCGGACAGTTCGATGAGCTCCCCCAGTGACTTGAAATCAGCCCTGTCAACCTCCGAGAGCACCGCCACAATGGAGAGCCGTGCGGGCGAGAGCAGCGCCGGGTTCAGGTGGCGACGCGGGTGCACCTCAGGCGGCATGGGGTGTCTTTGGAGCGGGGAGGAGGCCAGCGACGAGGAGCGGGATCGCTGTGAAAAGGGCAGCAGAAACCCAGAACCCGATCGATTGCGCATCGACGACAACTCCAACTGCAACGACAATTCCATAGCTGGCGGCCCAGAGCCCCGCGGCTCGGCCGATGCGCTGGCCTGCCCCTCGGGGNGAGAGCCCAAGCGAACGGCTCCAAAGACCACCACCGATTGCTATGAGCGCCCAAGCGCCAAGGCAGACGATCGTTGTCAGCCTGGTGCCAAGCCCGATTCCGAGAACGAGTCCAACGCTAGCAAGCGCCCAAACCAGCACATAGATTCGTAGCCAGCGCCAACCAACCTCACGCGCACGCTCGGCACTCTGAAGGGCATTCGTCAGTGCTACCTCAGCAGCGGCACTACTGTCTGTGTTTTCTTGATTGGTACTCATGCAAGAAATCTAGCATCTACTTTCCATTATGGAAAGTAGATGCTAGATATTCTTAAATCGACGTCGTTGCGAAAAGCCTAAAAGCCGAAGTCTCCGAAGTCGCCACCAAAACCGCCACCAAAGTCGGCCGGTGCTTCACCACCCAAGTCGGCACCCGGGTCGGTGCCAGCATCGGAGCCAGCACCGGCAGCACCGGCATCCGTCGCAACGTCTGGCCCGGGAAGGAACATGCTCATCAGCGTTGAGGCGACCACGAAACCCGCAACCGTTCCGAGCATCGAACTGCCAACAGTGCCTCCGAAACCCATTGCCTGACCGTTGCCCGCAAGGGTGCGTTCCATGCTGCCGGGGTTTCTGATCTCAGAGCGGGTAGCCGAGGCTGCCAACGATGAAACATCGTTGGATGCCGGCCGCTCACCACGAGGGGAGCTGATGGTCAGTTGCTCGAACATGATGTCGCGCTGCTGGGGAGTGAGTTTGGCGAAAGCATCGCGGTGCACCTGCTCGATGGTCTCTGGCGGTGCAGTGCGAAGGAGGTAACGGTAACGCTCCACCGCAATCTCGTCAGCGCTGCGCGAGAAGCTAGCCGGCGCGTTGGTGGGGCTCTCGTTGTTCTGGCCAAAAATTCGGTCGAAGAAACTCATACTTCATTATCAGCGAGCCAACTGAGAAGTACCCCTCATGCGGGGGTATTGCAGGCGAATTGCTAGCTTTTGCTAGAGCTGAGGCTGTTCGCTGGCTGCCAGCTTGGCACGTTCCTGAGCCTCGATCTCGGCGTACACCCGGCGCTCGGTGCGGTCGGAACGGATGATGGCGCGCATGATGAACCAGAAGATCAGCCCGAGGAACACGGTTGGGGTCAACGAGTAGAGCGCGTTCAACCAATAGTTTTCGATCACACCGCTAGCCTACGGCCACGTCGCTGGGAGTGCAGCGAGAAGATCTTGTCCGCATCCGTTCACTGGAGAAACGTGACAATCGCGATCACGATGATCACGCCGAGCAGGGTAACCGCCATGATGATGCGGGACGAACGCCGATCCACGGTTGCCTAACCCTTGGTGATGACGCCGTAAAGCCCACTGATAATCAGGTAGGCCCCGATGCCGCCGACAATGATCCAAATGGCGAGTCGCGCGAAAGAGACGGGCTTCTTTCCGCCGTCATCATCACTGGGGAGCTTCAGGTTGGTCATAAGTCGAAGTTTACTTGACCAGGGGAAACAGGATTGTCTCGCGAATGCCGAGACCGGTGATCGCCATCAGGAGGCGGTCGATTCCCATGCCCATTCCGCCCGACGGTGGCATGCCGTGCTCGAGTGCCCGCAAGAATTCTTCATCGAGGCGCATCGCCTCAAGGTCACCGGTGGAGGNGAGCGCCGCCTGTTCGATGAAGCGCTCGCGCTGGATGACCGGGTCAACCAGTTCGGAGTAAGCCGTCGCGAGTTCGAAGCCGCGAATGTAGAGATCCCACTTTTCGACGACTCCGGGCTTGGTGCGGTGGGCCCGCACGAGCGGTGAGGTGTCGACCGGGAAGTCCATCACGAAGGTGGGGCGAACGAGGTCACCCTTGACGAAGTGCTCCCACAGCTCTTCGATCAGCTTGCCGTGGGTGGGGTGGGGGACGCTGAGTTCGAGGCGTTCCGCGTGGGCGAGCAGCTCGGCGAGTGGGGTGTTGACCGTGAATTCGATGCCGGACGCTTCGCTGAGGGATTCGTACATCGAGACGCGGTCCCAGTTGCCACCGAGGTCGTAGTCGGTGCCGTCGGCCCAGCGCACTGTGGTGGAGCCGGAGACCGCAATCGCGGCGTTCTGGATCATCTCCTGCGTGAGGTCGGCCATCTGGTTGTAGTCGCCGTAAGCCTGGTAGGCCTCGAGCATGGCGAATTCTGGCGAGTGGGTGGAGTCTGCACCCTCGTTGCGGAAGTTGCGGTTGATCTCAAAAACTCGATCGATGCCGCCGACTACCGCGCGCTTGAGAAAGAGTTCGGGGGCGATGCGGAGAAAGAGTTCGGTGTCGAACGCGTTGGAGTGGGTCACGAACGGGCGAGCGGATGCCCCACCGTGCATGGTCTGCAGCATCGGCGTTTCGACTTCGAGATAGTCGTGCGCGGCGAAAGTCGCACGAAGTGACGCGTTCACGGTGGCGCGAGCGCGCACCACAAATCGGGCCTGCTCACGAACGATCAGGTCGAGGTAACGGCTACGAACACGGGCTTCATCGCTCAGTTCGGAGTGCAGGTTGGGAAGCGGCAACACGGCTTTGGAGGCAATCTTCCAGTCGCGCACCAAAATGGACAGCTCACCTCGACGGCTCGAAATCACTTCGCCCGAAACGAAGACGTGATCGCCTAGGTCGACAAGTTCTTTCCAGTTAGTGAGGAGCTCTTCTCCCACCTCGGCGAAAGAAACCATGGCTTGGATGCGGGTTCCGTCGCCCGCCTGAAGGCTCGCAAAACACAGTTTGCCGGTGTTGCGGGAGTGCACGATGCGACCGGCAAGTCCGACGGTTTCGCCGGAGGCGGTGTCGGTCTCAAGCGCCTCATACTTCACCCGCACGGCCGCGATGCTCGTAGTGATCGGCACGGAAACCGGGTACGCCTCGGCGCCGGACTCGATCAGGCGGGCACGCTTCGCGAGCCGAACCGCCTTCTGCTCGCTGAGCTCCTCAGAGCTGAGCTCTTCGGAACTCACCACTGCCGAGTTCGATTCGGGGGCGGGCGTAGGGGCGCTGCCGTGCTCGGTCATGAAGGCTCCAGATCGTGTGCTGTCAACGTCCCATCGTATCGCCGTTGCGGAGGTCGGCCGCCCGAGCATCCCGTGCTTCCCGTGCATCCCGCGCCTCAAGGATCTGCTGGATGGTGCCGGGCACGGTGTCGTCCTGCAGGGAGGTGACGTCGCCGAGGGTGCGACCCTCCGCCAGGTCGACCAAGAGGCGGCGCATGATCTTTCCGGAGCGGGTCTTCGGGACATCCGGAACAAAATGGATGTCGCGGGGCTTCGCAATGGCACCGATCGCTGTTGTGACGTGACCGCGAAGGATGACCGCCAGTTCGTCGCTCAGACGCAACCACGTTTCGGGGTTGGCGCGATCGGCGTCGCTGAGCGCCCGAGAGGGAACCACGAACGCTGCAATCGCCTCCCCGGTGGTTGGGTCGGAAACCCCCACCACACCGGCCTCGCCCACCTCAGGGTGCGAGACCAAGGCCGACTCAATCTCAATGGTCGACAGGCGGTGCCCCGACACATTGATCACATCATCGACGCGACCCAGCAACCAGATATACCCCTCGTCGTCATACTTCGCGCCGTCACCGGCAAAGAAGTAGCCCTGCTCGGCGTAGCGCTTCCAGTAGGAGTCACGGTAACGCTTCGGGTCGCCCCAGACGGTGCGCGCCATCGACGGCCAGGTGCCCTCAATTACGATGTAGCCGCCGGAACCCCATGGCACCTCATCGCCCTGCTCATCGACAATCTTGACACGCACCCCGGGAACGGCGTGCGTTGCCGAACCAGGCTTCAACACGGTGATGCCCGGCAGGGGGGCAACAATCGCCGACCCCGTCTCCGACTGCCACCACGTGTCGACCACGGGTGCGCTGCCAGCGCCGACATTGTTGCGGAACCAGACCCAGACATCCGGGTTGATGGATTCGCCGACGGTGCCCAGTAGCCGGATGCTCGAGAGATCCCACGCGTCGGGAAGGCCATCCGGAAACCAGGTCATGAAGGTGCGGATGAGGGTGGGCGCCGTGTAATAGGTGGTGACCCCGTAGCGTTCAATGATCTCGAAGTGGCGACCGATGGTCGGAGTGTTGGGGGTGCCCTCGTAGATGACGCTCGTCATCGCGTTGGAGAACGGCCCGTAGAGCACATAGGTGTGGGCGGTGACCCAGGCAAGGTCGGCGGTGCACCAGTAGACATCCGTTTCCGGCTTCGCATCGAACACGGCCCACTGGCTCCAAGCCGCCTGCGTCAAATAACCGCCGGAGGTGTGGACGACACCCTTGGGTTTTCCGGTGGTGCCGGAGGTATAGATGATGAAGAGCGGAGTCTCGGCGTCGAAAAATTCGGCCTCGTGCACCTCGCTGGCGGTGTCGACAACGTCGTGCCACCAGACGTCGCGGCCTTCGCGCCACGGCTGGTTCGGAGTCAGTTCGCCGGTGCGCCGCACCACGAGCACGTGCTCGATCTGGTTGTCACCGGAGACAGCCACATCGGCGTTGACCTTGACCGCGACCGCCTTGCCGCGGCGAAACTGCCCGTCGCTGGTGACCAGAAGTTTGGCTCCCGTGTCTTCAACGCGGAACTTGAGGGCCTCCGCCGAGAAACCCCCAAACACGAGCGAGTGGATGGCCCCGAGGCGCGCTATCGCCAGCGTGATCACGATGGTTTCGGGGATGACGGGGAGGTAGACGACAACCCGGTCGCCCTTCACAATTCCGAGCGCCGTCAGGGCGTTCGCCGCCTTATTGACGCGCGCCTGCAACTCGGCGTAGGTGATAGTTTCGCGGTCGCCCGGCTCACCCTCGAAGTGAATGGCGACGCGGTCGCCGAGTCCCGCATCCACGTGGCGGTCAACGCAGTTCACGGCAACGTTGAGGGTGCCCCCGGCAAACCATTCGGCGTGCGGGATGGTCAGCTCCGGTTCACCGTCGGCATCGAGAACCGTTTCGCCAGCAGCATCCAGCACCGGCACCGCCGGCTGCCAAGAGTGAGCGGTGTGCCACGGTTGGTGCCAGCTCAGTCGCTGCGCTTGCTGCTCCCAGAAAGCGATCGGGTCGGCGGCGGCGAGCGCCCACGGGTCAGTCACCGCTCCGTCCGAACCCAGATTCGCTTGAGAACTGAAGGCCTCCGACGGTGAAAACTTTCGATTCTCGGTGCTGAGGTTGACGATTGTGCTGGGTTTGGCTGCTAGTGACACTGTGCTTATTGCTCCTACGCGCCGAGGTAGATCTGCTCGTTGTCGATCAGACGGACGCCGTCGACCTCAGCGGCGATCAACACAATCGCCTTGCCCCGATAGTCATCGTTCACGGGAATGAAGGTTGACGGCACAACGACGGCCAAGTAATCGAGAGCGACCATAGACTCCCCCATCAGCACGGCTTGGGCAGCCCCCAGAACTGCGTCTATCCCCAGGTCCGCCGCGGATGACGCAGCTTCGAGGGCATTGGGGATCGCAATCGCCGCACGCCGGTGCTTTTCGTCCAAAAAACTGTTGCGACTGGAAAGGGCGAGACCATCACTGTCACGCACCGTTTCGACGATCTCCACCACCACCGGGAAGTTCAGGTCGGACACCATCTGGCGCACCACAAACACTTGTTGGGCATCCTTCTGCCCAAACACCACCACTGCCGGCTGCACAATGTTCAGAAGCTTCGACACCACCGTGAGAACGCCATCGAAGTGACCGGAGCGCGAATGGCCCTCGAAGCGTGACGCCACCGGCCCGGCAGCGACCGTAGTTTGGATGGGTGTCTGAGGGTAGAGTTCGTCCACCTCCGGGGCAAAAACGATCGCCGATGGCCACGGGGCCAGCGCCGCCAGATCGGCTTCCAGCGTGCGCGGGTAGCGCCCCAAATCGTCGTTCTGGTTGAACTGCAGCGGGTTGACAAAGATTGAGACGACCACCGTGGCGGAGCGGTCTGCAGCGTGACGAATCAGCGCCAAGTGCCCCTCGTGGAGCGCTCCCATTGTGGGAACAAGCGCGATATCCTCAGCGTCCGAAAGCAACTCCCGAAGTTCGATGATGGTGCGGACAACCCTCGGTAGGGTCGGCGATGTGGTGCTCACGTGTGCTTCCTCCAGTGCGCCCGAAATTACAGGCCAAACTCGATGGTATCGGCGCTGGAGGCAGCCAAAGCATTCTCGACCGCCGAGCGAACCAGCGGCGCCAGCACGGTTCCCGGCGAATCAACCCCCAGCTTCGCCAAGATTCCGACCGCTTGGGCCACGATCGAGGCCGAGAAACTGGTTGCCGTATCGATGGCTTCCGCGTAGGAAACTCGGTCTGCTTCCGCGATCATGACCGGCTCCGCCCCCATCTCCACCACCAGCGCTTGGCCAATCGGTTGCACCGGAGTTGGCGCGGTGACGGCACAAAAACTTTCGCGCAAGCGCACCAAATCTATGCTCGTTCCGGTGAAATCCATGGCCGGATGGATGGCCAACGGAATCACGCCCGCAGCCATCGCCGGCGCGAGCACGGCGGTGCCAAATCGTGCTGCCGTGTGCAAGACCAATTGCCCGGGCTGCCACACCTTCGCGAGCGCGAGACCGTTCACCAGAGACTCGAGCTCGGAATCTGGAACCGCGATAATCACCAGTTCGCTTCGCTCGACCAGTTCCGGAATCTCCAGGATGGGAACGCCGGGCAACATCGCGTCTGCTCGATCTCGGCTCGCTTGAGACACTGCAGAGATGCCCACAATCGCGTGCCCGGCCCCCGCAAGGGCGGCCCCCAGCACCGGACCGACCTTACCCGCGCCAATAATTCCGACGCCCAGGCGACCAGACCGGCGAGCCGCGGCGGCGTCTCTCGTGGCCGCGGAGTCTCTCCTAGCCGCGAAGCGATTCGTACCCGCGAAGCCATTCGTGCCCGCGGAGCCGCTGGGATCAGCACCCAGGCTCACGCTGGAACCTCGGCGCTGCGCCAGCGGTGCGTGACATCGCTGGTTGACGAAACTATCGCGGCGCCCGCAACATCAGCCATCAAGTGGCGGGCAACCTGAACTTCAAGCGCCCCCACCCGCGGCGAAATCGGACCGCTGACGGTGTGCACTTTCACTTCTCCCAGACGAAGGGCTCGCTCAAGGGGACCTTGACGAAATTCGACACTCTGCATTCTTGCTTCCGGAACGATGACCAACTGGCGCCAAATGAAACCAGTACGAAGAAGGACAAACCCGGGAACCAACGCGAACCCGTTGCGGCGCCACGAAAACCAGCGCAGAATCCAGGCACGGCGGGGAGAATTTGTAAAACCCTCGGCGCGTCCCGAACCAAGAAGTCCGGCTCGCAGGAGTTCAAACGACTCACCTTCAACCAATTCTGGCGCAACAAGGCCCAACACCTTCAACGCCTCCTCCAGATTACCCACTGGCAGAATCGTGGTGTTTGCTTGCCCGGCAGCCCCCAGGGCCAACGATGTCGACGCGCGATTCACTCGAACCTCCCACCATCCGGCGGGGCGCCACAACAGTGGTTGACGCACCTGAACCGAATGAATTCGCCCCGGTGGGAGAGTTTCGTTGCTGGTCGTGAGGAGTCCAAAACCGATCCGGATTCCGTCGGGTGTTGACGCGACGCTGTAACGGAGCGATCTCATGAATCGAGTCACATAAAACCCGCCCAGTGCGATCAAGGTGGGGAAGACGATGATCAGCAGCAACCCGGAACCGCTCCTGCTGAAACCCCAAATGATCAGCCCGATCACTACCAGTGCAAACAGCGTGAAGCCGCTCAGAACGGTCGACCCGATCAACCTCCCCAGCTTCATTGTGACGACGGACTCCACCGGGGCGAGTGACGGATCCCGCTCCGGAGCCAACAGTTCGCTCACCCTTTGGTCGATGAGGTGCGCCAGCCGACCGCCGTCCTCCGAGACAATCACCCCATCGGGCCCGAACGCTGAACCCACTTCTGGGGTTTCTTCGGCGGCACGCGCACCGGAGGCGAGGCGCAAGACCTCCAGCCGAAGAGCGTCCGCCGCCGCCGAGCTCAGGTAATCGAGGTTGACGTTGGCGCCCATTCCCGCGACCGAAACCTCGAGCTTCGCTGCCCCCACCAAGCGGGCGAGGAATGGCCGCACGATATTGATGCCCTGAATGCGATCGAGGCGCCCCTTGCGATGCGTTCGAAAGAAAATGCCGTTGCGCACCTCCACAACCTCGTCGGTGATGCGGAAGGTGTTCATGCGCCACGAGAAATAGAAACCGGCTGTCAACGCGAGAAGGACGACCACAATGATGCCGATTGCGATCCAGACAAAATCATTCTCGTACAACCAAACCATCGGATCGACGTCCATGTCGGAGCGCCCGCGCTCATCAGAGAAGAGAAATTCCAGAATGAGATCGCGCAAGTTCACGGCGATGATTCCCACGATCGCCAATAGCGCGAGGCCACCCTTGAGCAACGGGGTCACGGGGTAGAGCCGATGCCACTCCCCGTCGGCGTAGCGGGTCTGCGACTCAGCGTTCACCTGCGGCCGGCCGAACGGCTGGCCTTGCTCGGTCACAGTCCGGCCCGTCTGCTCTCGGCCATGGCAACCAACGCGTCACGCAGTTCTTCCGCAGCTGCCGCCGGGAGCCCCGGAATTACCACCCCAGAGGAAGCCGCAGCAGTGACAAACTTCAACTCGCTTAAACCCAGCATGCGGTCGAGCGGACCACGGTTGATGTCGACGAGTTGCATTCGCCCGTAGGGAACAGCGACGAAACGTTGAAACAGGATGCCGCGACAAAAAAGCAGATCATCGGAGCGCAACTGGTAGCCAATTGAGCGAACCCGTCGCGGTGTGAACGCGATCACCAAAACGAAGATCACCGCGATGATTGCGACAGCAATCCACAACCAGAGCGCCGCCGTGAGATGGGCAATGAAGGAACCGATACCGAGCACAACCGCGGCAAAGATGAGATAGCCAACCACATCAACGACGATGTATTTGCCGGAGACCCTGCGCCACGTACCGTCCGCTCCAAGCTGGAAGTTCGGGTCGGCTGCACTGGAACTCTCCGGCTCGGCAGCGGTTGTGGGGCCTTCGTCGGTCACGGTGCATCCTGCATTCCCGGGCGATCAGAACCCTCGTCTGGTGGCGGCAGGGTGCACATCTTCTCGGCAATAAGACCTGCCGAAACGAGCAAAAGTGACCCGACCACGGTCGCGACAGCCAACAGTACGGCATCAAGGGTGGGGATCACCGAGCGGGTGAGAACAAACCCCAGAATTGCGAGGGCGCCTCCCGACAGAACGGCGCCACTGAGGCTTGACGATTTAGCAAGCACCACAACTCTGGTGGCGTAGAACGGGTCAACCCTCCGCACCGCTGTTTTGCGCACCACCCGATACATCGGCAGCGCGAGGTACACGAGGATTCCGGCGATCAGCGCGAGAACCACCGAGAAGCTCAACGGCGGAAGCACAATTGATCGTCCCAGTGCCACCAAAATTACTTCAACCGCCCAGCCGACAACGCCCCCGATCAGCACCAACGTGATCACGGTCAGGGCCGTGGTGCGCGTCACAGTAGAGGCTCCGTTGCAACGAAAGTGATCGGCTCGTCGAGCTTGCCCAGGAGTTCATCGACACGTCCACACCCGGTGAGAACCGCATCCGGGGCGATCTCCAACCACGGGGCAAGCACAAAAGCCCGGCCGGCTGCCCGCGGGTGCGGAATGGTGAGGCGCTCAGTATTGATGGTCNCCCCGCCCATCGAAACGATGTCAATGTCGATAGTGCGATCACCCCAGCGCTCATCCCGCACGCGGCCCAAGTGCTGCTCGATCCGCTCGAGCTCGGTGAGAAGTTGCTCAGGATCGAGCGTGGTCTGTACCAGCACCACCGCGTTGAAGTAGGCCGGCGCTTCGTTATCAATTCCGACTGGCTTGTGAGCCGCGGTCTCCACGAGCGACGATGCCGCGATCAGCGAGACGCCAGAGGTCTCCGCAATCTCAGCGATGGCAGCGCGAATTGTTGCCTCCCGGTCGCCCAGATTGCTGCCCAACGAGAGCACGGCCGGCACGCTGAGCTCGAAGCGTTCGTCACGCATGGGAACCACCGCGCCCCGCACTCTGCTCGCGAGTGATCGTGACAGAAACATCAGCGAACGGCACGGTGATCGGGGCCTGCGGCTTGTGAAGGGTAACCGTCACTCGCTGGGCCGCCGGATAAGCCAAGACAACCCTTGCCACCCGTTCTGCAACCGTCTCAATCAGGTCCACCGGTTCCGCTTCGACCGACGACACCACCTGCTCCGCTAACACCCCGTAGTGAATCGTTTCGGAAAGATCGTCGTTCGCCGCGGAAGCAGTCAGATCGAGGTAGACCGTCACATCGATGACAAAGACTTGGCCATCACGGCGTTCGTGGTCGAACACACCGTGAAAGGCAGTCGCCCGCAGACCGGTGAGGGTCAGCCGATCGAGCTCCGTCATGACGGCGTTCCATTACCCACGACCGGTGCCCCGTTCAGTGCGTTCTCACCCGTCCAGGCAGCTAAGACGTCGAGCGCCGCTCGCGTCGCGGTCACGTCGTGAACGCGCACTCCCCACGCTCCAGCCTGCGCGGCGAGAACGCTAATCACCGCGGTGGCAGGATCACGCTCAGTAACAGTCGCGCTTTGGGGCAGAAGTGCTCCCAGAAAACGCTTGCGCGAAGCGCCCACCAAGACCGGATAACCCAGCGTGGTCAGTTCGGGCAAGTGCCTGAGCAATTCCCAGTTGTCAGCCGCCGTTTTCGAGAAACCCAGCCCCGGGTCAAGGATGATTCTCTCTGGGGAAATTCCCCAGACAATCATCTCCGCAATCCGCGCCTTCAGTTCGGTGCGCACATCGGTAACCACCTGGGCATGGACACCCGTTGGGTTGGCCTCCAGCGAACCTCGCCAGTGCATCGCAATGTAGTGGAGCCCTGTTGCGGCAACCGCCCGGTACATCTCCGGGTCGGCGAGGCCACCCGAGACATCGTTGATGACGTTCACACCGACATCCACCGCCGCCAATGCTGTACTTGAGTTCATGGTGTCAACACTCACCGGGATTCCGCGCTCAACAAGGGCGCTAATTACCGGCAGCACTCGTTGCGCTTCTTGCTCAGCGGGAACTCGGCTGGCGCCCGGGCGCGTGGACTCACCCCCCACATCGATGATGTCCGCCCCCTGCTCGTGGAGCTCGACGGCGTGGGCAATTGCGGTGTCGACGCTAGCGAACAACCCACCGTCGCTGAAGGAATCCGGCGTGACGTTGAGGATTCCCATGATGCACGGACGAGTTGTCCCGGTAGTGAACGGGTGGCTGATTCTCGGCAGTGTGACCGAGCCAATCGGCAAGCTGGAACTATTCATTACCGGTGCGACCAATCAGCGCCATGATTTCGGCACGAACCACCGGGTCGGCGAGACTGCCCCTGCTGGCCATGGTCACTGTTGAACTCTTTGCTTGGCGAGCACCTCTGGCCGAAACGCAGCCGTGCACTGCGTCGATCACCACGAGAACGCCCTGCGGGGCGAGGCCCGAGTTAAGAGCATCCGCAATCTCCTCGGTGAGCCGTTCCTGCAATTGCGGCCGTGAGGCGAGAGTTTCAACCACTCGTGGGAGCCTCCCCAGCCCAACCACTCGCTTGCCCGGAACGTAGGCCAAGTGAGCCCGCCCGGTGAAAGGCAGAAGATGGTGCTCACAGATCGACCGAAAATCGATGTCACGAAGTAGGACCAGCTCGCTCAGCTCGTTCGTTCCCAGCTCAACGCTGTCAACGAGATGGTCGAGCGGATCAACCCCCAGTCCCGAAAAGAAGTCAACATAGGCTTCGGCGACCCGCTGCGGAGTCGCCGTCAGCCCTGCCCGAGCCGGATCCTCACCGATTGCGGCAAGAATCTCAGCTACGGCCGCCTCGATGCGCCCCGTATCGATGGTCATTGCAGACCTCAGACGGTCGCTATGCCGGGGGTCTTGCGCGGGCGCGGGGCACGCTTCGGTTTGGCGGGNGGGGTGGCATCGGCGTCGAGATCAGCGATCGGGATTTCGATGGAAGCCTTACGGGGCATCGCCACGGGAGGCCGGTCAGAGAGTGGACGAGTCTTGCTGGAAAGCCACAGCGGGCGCTCCGGAAGTTTCTCCACTTTTTCGAAAATCGTCGCCAACTGGTGGTGATCGAGGGTTTCTTTCTCGAGAAGCTCGGTGGCCAACCGGTCAAGAACATCGCGGTTGGTGTTGAGCACCTGCCACGCCTCATCGTGGGCCTGGTCGATCAGGGCGCGAACCTCGTTGTCGATGGTCTGCGCGACATCATCGGAGTAGTCACGAGTGGCTCCCATGTCGCGGCCCAAGAACGGCTCACCCGACGTCGAGCCGAGTTTCACCGAACCGACAATGGCACTCATGCCATATTCGGTGACCATCTTGCGGGCGATCGAGGTGGCCTTCTCGATGTCATTAGACGCACCGGTGGTGGGGTCGTGGAACACGATTTCTTCGGCAACGCGACCACCCATGGCATAGGTGAGCTGGTCGAGAAGCTCGTTGCGAGTGATCGAATACTTGTCTTCCAACGGCAAGACCATCGTGTAGCCGAGGGCGCGCCCGCGGGGCAAGATCGTGACCTTGGTGACCGGGTCAGTGTTGCGCATCGAGGCGGCAGCGAGAGCGTGACCACCCTCGTGGTACGCCGTGATGAGCTTCTCTTTGTCGTTCATCAAGCGGGTGCGGCGCTGCGGGCCGGCCATGACGCGGTCGACCGCCTCATCGAGGGCACGGTTATCAATCAACTGAGCGTTGCTGCGCGCGGTGAGAAGCGCCGCTTCGTTCAGCACGTTGGCTAGGTCTGCACCGGTGAAGCCTGGAGTCTTGCGAGCCAAGACTTCAAGGTCAACACCCTTGGCGAGCGGCTTGCCTTTGCCGTGAACCTCGAGAATCTTTTTGCGACCCTGAAGGTCGGGGGAATCGACGCCGATCTGGCGGTCAAAACGGCCGGGGCGGAGCAACGCGGGGTCGAGAACGTCGGGGCGGTTCGTTGCGGCGATAAGGATGACATTGGCGTTCGCATCGAAGCCGTCCATCTCCACCAACAACTGGTTGAGGGTCTGCTCGCGCTCGTCGTTACCGCCACCGATACCGGCACCGCGGTGGCGACCGACGGCATCGATTTCGTCGATAAAAATAATGGCGGGAGCGTTCTGCTTCGCCTGCTCGAAAAGGTCACGGACGCGGCTTGCCCCAACACCGACAAACATCTCAACAAAGTCCGAACCGGAGATCGTGTAAAACGGAACTCCCGCCTCGCCAGCTACAGCCTTGGCGAGTAGCGTCTTACCCGTGCCGGGAGGGCCATAAAGCAAAACACCCTTCGGAATGCGGGCACCCACGGCCAAAAACTTCGCGGGCTCCTTCAAGAAGTCTTTGATCTCCTCGAGTTCCTCGATCGCCTCATCCGCACCGGCAACATCAGCAAAAGTCACGGTTGGGCTCTCTTTGCCCACCAGCTTCGCTTTCGACTTACCGAACTGCATGACGCGAGAACCGCCACCCTGCATGCGCATCAGAATGAAGTAGAAGATCACCCCAATGATGAGGAATGGCACCAAAACTCCGAGCAGCGACGTGAAGAAGTTGGGCTGGTTAACCTCGTCAGTGAAGTTCTTCAACCCGGCGTTGGAGACCGCGTCAACGACTTCGGTTCCCCGAGGCGCGGCGTAGTAGAACTGCACCTGAGTGCCGTTGTTGCCGTCCGCCTTCGACAGCGTGAGATCAACGCGTTGCTCGACGTCGGCGATCTTCGCCGAGACGACGGTGCTGCCGTTGAGCAGTGCGAGACCCTCCTTCACGGAGATCTCTTTGAAACCACCNCCCGTAAACAGGGTCGAGCCAATGATGACTGCAATGATTCCCACAAGGATGTACGGAATGGGGCCGCGAAAAATGCGCTTGAAATTCATGTGACCGGGGCGAAAAGCCCAGTACCTTCCTGCTGAGAAACGTATCCACAGGTTACCGCCTGCACACTGTGCAAGCGGTGCGTGTTTGCTGGGGGCGTAATGAACTAGGCGTAGACGTGGGGGGCCAAAATGCCGATCCCCCGCAGATTTCGGTACTTCTCACCGAAATCGAGGCCGTACCCGATAACGAAGGCGTTGGGGATCTCAAAACCCGTGTATTTGACGTCGACCTCAACCTTGGCGGCATCCGGCTTGCGCAGGAGCGTGCAGATTTCAACGGATGCTGCACCCCGACTTTCAAGGTTCGCTCGCAACCACGACAGCGTGAGCCCCGAATCGATGATGTCTTCAACGATCAGCACCTTCCGGTCGGTGATGTCGGTGTCCAAATCTTTGAGAATTCGCACCACACCGGAGGACTGGGTTCCCGAACCATAGGAGGAGACTGCCATCCAGTCCATCTCGATGGGTAGCGCCAGCTCGCGGGCCAAATCGGCCATCACCATCACGGCACCACGAAGCACCCCCACCAGAAGGAGCTTCTCACCCGCATAGTCAACTTCAATGCGGCGGCACAACTCCGCCAGCTTCGCGTGAATCTGTTCCTCCGTGAACAACACGTCAGTGAGGTCGCCCTCGATGTCCTCAAACTTCATGGCTGTCATCCGTTCGTTCAGGATCGGGGGTGGTGTGGAGAGGGATTGTGTTGCGGGGGGCTGTGCTCGCTGCTGGGATCCCAGTGAACATGATCAANCCTCCCCGCCTCTCAACCCTAACGCCGGGCAGGTCCAGTTGTCCCTGCCCGTGCCAGTGGGTGACCAGCCGAGCAACCTCGAGCGTGTGCGCTCGGGTGAGCGAGACGTGAAATTCACCGGCGACCGCGAGCCGGATGAGGCGTTGCCGGAGTGCTGCCGGATTCGCCGCCAGCGCGGCCGCAGGAAGTGAAATGCCGCCATCAGCAATCTCCGCGAGTTCCTCCACCATTTCCTCCGCGAAACGATCGAGGGCCTCAGCATCTTCGCGAAGTTGGGTGGCCGTGCGGGCAAGAGCCTCCGCGACGCCCGGGCCGAGTTCCTCCTCCAGAATCGGCAGTACGCGATTGCGAACCCGCACCCTGCTGTATTTCTCAAGCGTGTTGTGCGGATCATTCCACACCGTCAGCCCCGCGTCGCTCGCAGCCTGAACCGTGGTCTCCCGGCGGATACCCAACAGCGGCCGAACAAACAACCCCCGTTGCTCCACCATCCCGGCAAGACTCGATGCCCCACTGCCGCGCGCCAGCCCGAGCAACACGGTCTCCGCCTGGTCGTCGAGCGTGTGCCCAAGCAACACCGCGGATGCCCCGGTTTCGGCGGCAACAGCGGCGAGCGCGGCGTAGCGCGCGGTGCGCGCCGCCGCTTCCGGCCCACCCTCAGCCCCCACGGTGACCCGACGCACGATCACCGGGGCTAGGCCGAGAACCGTTGCCTGGGCCGCAGCGTCGGCCGCGACAGAAGCCGAACCCTCTTGGAGCGCGTGATCGACAATGACGGCACCCGCCCGCCATCCGGCTCGTGGAGCCTCGAACGCGACGGCGGCAGCGAGGGCGAGGGAATCGGGTCCACCGCTGAGAGCGACCAAGGCCAGGGGGCTGGTAGTGGCCGGGCCAGCTACCCCTACATCCGTGCCGATACTGGCCGATTCCCACAACGGGATGCCGCGAACCGCACGCCGCAGATCGGCGATCGCCGGGGNGAGTCTGGGGCGTTGAGTGCTCATCCAGTAACGTTATTCCAGCATTCACAAAAACGAGGAGCTGGAATTATGGCCGCCTACGACGCCGTCATCGAAATCCCCAAAGGATCTCGCAACAAATTTGAGGTTGATCACATGACGGGCCGGGTTTACCTGGACCGCGTGCTGTTCACTTCCTTCATGTACCCAACCGACTACGGGTTCTTCGAGAACACTCTCGGACTCGACGGCGACCCGGTCGACGTTCTGGTCCTTCTGGACTACCCGCTCTACCCCGGGGTTGGCGTTTCGGTTCGCCCCGTTGGCGTCTTCAACATGACGGATGATGGCGGATCCGATGCCAAGGTCATCGCTGTTCCGGCGAAAGACCCCCGCTGGGCGCACATCCAAGATCTGAACGACATCCCTGAGTTCACTCGCAAAGAGATCGAACACTTCTTTGAGCACTACAAAGACCTCGAGCCCGGCAAGTGGGTCAAGACTGAGGGTTGGGGTGACGCTGCCGAGGCTGAGGCCATCGTTATCGCCGGCATCGCGAAGCTCGCTTCCGAGGGTCACAGCGGCTAACTTGCTCGGTTCCCACAACTGACTTGCGAGTTCCGCACCTTCCCGTCAAACGGAAGGTGCGGAACTCGCAAGTCAGAAGCACACACTAGTCGCCGATACCGATCGTGCAGGTATCTCTCATCCAGTGAGCGGTTTCGGGGGTGGCCATGCCGAGCCCGGTCAGCTGGATGGTGCAGTCCACAATCGTGTAGTAACTCGGGTCTGAGGGCTCCAGAAACCCATAGAACATGAAAAAGGTCGCCCACTGATCGGCGGTAATCGGTGGCAAACCACTGCCGGGATCAACGAAGAATGCTGCAACCGCGTAGCCTTCACCGGCACCAACGATCTGCTGGCGGTTGTTGGCGCCAATCTTCGCGTGCGGAATACCCACGATGGTGTCGACAAGCCCGGGGCCGTAGACCGGGATGATGCCGGTCGACGAGTCCCACGCGATGCCCTCCTGTTGCCGGTCGACAGCGCTCAGCTTGATGAGCTGCACCAACGCCCCGCGCTGAGCGAGGTACGACACGTCAGTCAATGTGCTGGTATCCCCGACCGCAATAAGGCGGGCAATTATCTGCTTCCCCTGGGCTGAATCAAAAGCAACCGGGTAATACACGTCCATGCTCACATCCAGCAAAGCGCCCAACGGGGTGTTGCCGGTCGCTTTAATCTTCAGTACCTCCTGACCCGCCATCTCTGGCATCGCCGTGGCTCCGCCGGAAGGATCCGTCCCGCTCCCGGATGAGCCGGTGGGCCCAGGCATTGCTGTTGCCGTCTGGTTCAGGGTGGGGTTCGCCGTCGGAGAGCCACCGGAGGAGGGAGCACAACTCGTGACACCAGCGACGATGGTTACCGCGAGGCCGAGAGCAAGAAAAACCCGCAACGACCCGAACAGTGGTGTGGTCATCCGCTCGCCCTTCAGCGTGGTCTGCACGGCGACCGTGGCTACGGAGTGGGCCGCCCTGCGTAGGGAACGAGGTCACCGTAGCGCACCGGCATGATTCGCACTAGGGCCCCAGGGCGAGGCGCCTCAATCATCTGCCCATCACCGAGATACAGGGTGACGTGATACTTCGAGCCTCGAGGGTCGCCCCCGTTTGAGTAAAAGAGGAGGTCGCCAGCGACCATACCCGCTAACGGAACCAAACGGCCGGCATTGGCCATCGTGATGTATTGGTCGCCAGCGGAGTGGGTGCCAATGTAAACCCCCACCGAGCCGTAACTCATTTTGGTGAGCCCCGAACAATCCCAGACGCTCGGTCCGGCACCGCCAAATTGATACGGCTCACCCAATTGGGCTTCCGCAAAAGCGATAGCGCCCGCAACCTCATTGCCATTGGGCGGGGCCGGAGCGGGGTTTACTGGTGGGGCTGGGGGCGGAGGATTCTTGACCGCATTTTGAGCGGCCTCCCAGGCGAGGCCGGCCAGGTACTGTTGCTCGGTCGCCGCAGTGGTTCCCTTGAGCGAAGCCAGCTGATCGTAGAGTTGCGCGGATGCCGCTTGCTGGGCCGCCAACTTGGCCTCAGCTTCGTCGGCGGCTTTCTTAGCCCGGTCGAGAGCAGTCTTGGCTTTCTCCTGAAGCGCAGAACGTGCATCACGGGCGACAGTGGCCTGCGCGGTCAGCGAGTCGGCCGTGTTCTTGTCTTGGGTCGCTCGCGCATAAACACTGCCGGAGTGTTCCGCCAACTTATTCATGGCGCTCAACCGGTAGAGAAGGGTGTCGGCTCCGCCACCGCTGAGAAGCAGCGCAAGGGTCACATCACCGCCGCCAGTGCGTGCCAATTGGGCGACAAGTTCACCGGCCCGTGCCGTCGAGGCTCGCGCCGTTTTCTCCGCGGTTACCGCTTGCTGCTCAAGAGCTGAAGCGCGCGCTGTCGCTGAATCGAGGGCATCCCGTGCCTGATTATAGATTTCAGCAAGTTGGAGCGATTCCCGAGAAAAATCGGCGGCCTGTGTTTCCAAACCGTTGATGATGCCTTCGATCCTGGTGATCTCAGCACTCTTGGAAGCCTCATTGGCTTTTGCATTTTGCACGTCACCCCAGGTGGGGTAGTCAACAGCCTGAGCGACGTTGACAACACCGGTATTCACAATGACACCAGCCACCAGAGCCGCGACAAGGACAGCAGCGGTGCGGCCCTGTCTAGGCAACATCGTGACGCCCCAGATGTGGGTTGTGGCTAGCCAAGGCCAATCCCTCGATCACGCATGTAGGGCACGGGGTCAACCGCTGCACCGTTGATCCGAACCTCGAAGTGAAGGTGGCAACCCGTGGACGAACCGGTGCTCCCCACTCTGGCAATCGGTTGACCGGCATCCACAAACTGTCCCTGGCTAACCAGGGTGCCACCATTGATGATGTGCCCGTAGGCGGTCGCTACCCCTCCACCGTGGTTGATGCGAATGTAGTTGCCGTAGCCACCGTTCCAGCCCGCGTACTCAACGGTTCCGCCGTGAGCGGCAAAGATTGTCGTCCCACACGCGTTAGCGAGGTCGGTTCCGGAGTGGTAAATCCAGGTGCCGTAGATGGGATGCACGCGGTAACCGAACCCACTCGAAATGTAACCNCCGGCGGGGCGCGCCCAGCCACCGGCGGTGACGGCACCAGCGCCGAGCGCAGCGGCGGCAGCAGCGCGCGCTCGAACCCCGACGAGGTAGTCAGCCTCGGTCGCAGCACGACGTTCGGTGAGCACTGCGAGCTGAGCCTGCAGCACTCCCAGGTTGTTCTGTTGAGCTTCAACGGCAGCCGAAGCTGCCTGGGATGCTACCTGAGCCTCAGCGAATGCTGCCTCAGCCGCTTTGCTCAGTTCATCGAGAAGCGCCTTCGCAACATCAGCCTGGTCAGTCAGTGATTGGGCGGTGTTCTGATCCTGAATTGCTTTCTGGTAGATGCCAGCGGTCTGTTGCGTGAACTTGTCAGCCATGCCGTAGCTGTAGAGCAGGTCATCCGCTTTCGCAGCGTTCACAAACAGAGTGGTGGTGACATCACCATTGCCGGAACGGTATTGCTGCGCAATAAGTTCCCCGGCACGCTTCTTGGAGTCGTCAGCGAGGGTGCTAGCAGCGTCGGCTTGGCTCTGAAGCTCCTGAGCCTTGACGGATGCTTCTTGGAACTTCTGGTCGGCCTCGAAGTAGAGGTTTCCCTTTTCTTCGGCCACCGCTTGGGTGCGGGTGACTTCGGCGTTCAACGCCTCAATCAGAGCTTTAATGGCGGCAACCTTCGCCACCGTCGCTGCCTCGCTCTGGCGGGCTGCGGCGACATCGCCCCACGTCGGATAGTCAACCGCCCAAGCCGACGTCGTGTGGGTGGTGACGATCGTGCCGGTGAGCAGAAGCGCAAAAGCGGNGACCAAAGAAATGGCGCGCATTCGTTTGGCGCGCACAGGCATTAGGCGTTTTCCTCCGTCGAGAGCGGAAGTACCGCGCTTGCTCACGCGGTTTCTCATGATGCTCATTACTCCCCGAATCTTTATTGGCCACGGTTTATAACGCCCGTAACACTGCCAACACTGTTAACAGTAGCCTTCGGAAGAGCGTTTCACCGGTCGGTTCTGCCCCGACCTTTCGGCACAAAAGGTTCAATGCCACATTGAACCTACCGGCGCCCTCGGGCACCGCCCGGTACATTCTGGGGTTTTCGCCAGATTCTCGGTTTGGATTTTCCCCGGAGCCCCCCTATGCTTACATCTCGGTAGCTAAGAAGTTTTGTTCTTCACGGCCCCATCGTTTAGTGGCCTAGGACGGCGCCCTTTCACGGCGTTAACACGGGTTCGAATCCCGTTGGGGTCACAAAACACAACTTAATAGCTTGGCCCTGTAGCGCAGTTGGTTAGCGCGCCGCCCTGTCACGGCGGAGGTCGCCGGTTCAAGTCCGGTCAGGGTCGCAAATAGATTGGGAGCTCCCCTCGGGGGGCTTTTATCTATCTAGAGGGGCTTTGCGCCCTTCTGGCCCTGTAGCTCAGTTGGTAGAGCGTTCGACTGAAAATCGAAAGGTCACCGGATCGACGCCGGTCGGGGCCACAAAAAAACCTCGCCTTGGCGAGGTTTTTCTGCTTAACGGTTTCGAGCGATCGCTCGCCCTCGCTTAGGCGACCGACCAGCCACCGTCGCTGGCGAGGATTGCGCCGTTTACGTTCACACCGTCGTCACTCAGCAAGAACGTGATCGATGCAGCGAGCGCATCAGCCTCGGCAGCATCCGGAAGGAGCGTCATCGCGACCTGCACACGCTCGGCACCCAGCTCAGAAGCAAAGGTCGCCTCGATGTTGGTGATTGTCGGGCCGGGAGCAACCGCGTTAACTCGAATTCCGCTTGGCCCGTACATGTAGGCGCTGCTCTTGGTCAAGCCCACGACGGCGTGCTTCGAGGCCGTATACGCGACGCCGGCGGCCGAGCCGCGAAGGGCAGCCTCGGAGGCGACGTTGACGATTGAACCCGACTGGCGCTCGAGCATCCCGGGGATCACGGCGCGCATGAGTTTCATGGTTCCGTCTACGTTGATCGAGAACACGCGCTGCCAGACTGCATCCGTCACCTCGTGCACCGGGGTCATGTCGTCCATGATGCCAGCGACATTGGCGAGGGCATCGATTGTGCCACCAGCGGCGGTCACGATCGCAGCGATAGAAGCATCGTCAGTGATGTTGGCCACCACTGTCACGATGTCAGAGCTGGGCAACTCGGCAACGAATTCGTCGAGACGTTCCTTGGAGATGTCTACGGCGATCACACGGCCTCCCTCGCGCGCAACTCTGGAAGCCGTGGCCCGACCGATGCCGGAACCGGCACCCGTCACGATAACCGTTTTGCCAGTGAACCGACCCGAGTCGATGCGCTCAACCCATTCGGACCGCTCGACTGTCGGTGTGGTTGTTTTCGGCGGCGCCCCTGCTGTCGTCGCCGAGCCGGTAGCTGCCTCAGCCGCGGCGCCCGCTGGCACCTCGCCCGCCTCAACCCGGCGGATGAGGTCATCAATCATCTCGGCCGTAAACGCGCCCTTGCTGAGCTTGATCAAGCGCTTGATGGCGAGGCGACGCACTGGCTTCAGCACGTCGGCGTTTTGCCCNCTCTGCGCGAGCATGTCCCTCATGATTGGCCCGCCGATCGGGTGTTCAAGCCAAGTGGCGATGGATGAATCGGCGGTGAGAGCTGTTGTTGCCATTCGAGCCTCCTTGAGAACCGGACGGTGGTGTCCGGATGCAATCTACTCCCGCGACCACAAAAAACCCCACCGAAGTGGGGNTTTTTGCCTAATGGATTTAGTGGAAAACTGCGCTCTGTTACACGTCTTCGCTCGAAGCGAACGACGCAGTCGTCAGCGTCACAGCGCTCACTGCGATCGCCGCTTCCTCTTTCGCTTTGTCGAGGTTTCGCGTCAGCAACAGGTAGGCGATCGCGGAAACTGCGAGGCCCACAGCCCAGGCAATGTCGATTCCGCCGAGAGCGGTGGCTACCGGGCCAGTGAAGCTCCAGTCGAAGATCGGTGGCACCAACATGAACGGCACCTCGGCAATGAAACCAATCGCGAAAGCGATCAGGCCGCGAGCACCCCACTTTCCGTAGACCCCTTGCGAGCTGAAGAGGTCGGCAATCGCGTAGTGGCCCTTACGCACCCAGAAGTAGTCGACGAGGTTCACCGATGTCCAGGGCACCAGCACGTAGAGCATGAGGGNGAGGGCTGAGAACACGACACCAATCGCATTCTGATCGATGAGGGAGGCGATCAGGAACCACACTGCGGCGAGGGCAATGATCACGATGACACGAATTCGCCGCCCCAGCTTTACCGGGCTAAAGGAGTGAATCATGGTGACAACCGTGAGCATCCCGCCGTAGGCGTTCATTCCCATGGTGGCGGCAAGGGCGAGCGCCATCAGAAACGCTGCGGCGTTACCGAGCGGCGAGAAGATCGCGTTGCCAACCATTTGGATGCCGGCAAGACCGTCGGTCACTCCCAGAGTGATGGCGAGCCAAGCGCCAATAATGATCATCCAGATGGCGGAGGTTGATGCCCCGAAGAACACCGAGATGATGACCGAACGTGGCTTGGTCGTCGACGGAAGGTAGCGGGAATAGTCGGACACGTAGGGCGCGTAGGTGATGTTGTAGGCGGCACAGGCAGTCACCTGAGCAATGAAGCCGACCCACACGAAGCCGAGGCCCGCCATTGGCGCAGCATTAGCACTGGCAGCACCGACCATGATTCCGATGGTCACCACGGCCATGATGGGAAGCGCGACGTAAAGAATGATGCGGAACGCTTTGTGGAGCCAGTCGTGGCCAAAGATCGCCAAGAGTGCGGCCCCGACCGTGACAATGATGGTGACAGCGAGGGGGTCCCAGCCGAAGGAACCCTGAAGCCCCTGACCGAGGAGAACCGTGTCCGCCACGTTGAAAGCGATGTAGGTGAAGAGGGTCCCGATGAGGGGAACGATCACCCCACGGAACCCGAACTGGGCCCGCGACTGAATCATCTGGGGGAGGCCCATCTGCGGCCCCTGAGAAGCATGGAAGGCCATGAAGAGTGTTCCGACAGCGATTCCGATGATGCTGGCGACAACCGTCCAGAGAAGGGAAAGCCCCATGAACGGGCCGATGAAACCTAGCGAAATGGAGAAGTACTGGAAGTTGCCGAGAAACCAGAGTGGTGCTTGGTGCCACAGCTTGGCGGTTCGCTCGCGCTCGGGAACCCAGTCGATCGAGCGGACCTCAATCAGGCCTGCGCGGGATGCCGTTGACGGCACCGAAACCTTGTCGCTCATCAGGTGACTCCTTTGTCAGTTTCAGACGCCTATAACCACNCCTCCCGCGGAGGGCAGTCGCGCCGAATTTGACTAGTCAACACTAAATATTGCTCCAGAGGCAAGAACCACTTTGTCCAGCACTCAGAACTACGATGCCGTTATGACTGAATCAACACCAACCCCCGAAACAAGCACCGACCGCGTCACGCTGTATGGCGCCGACTGGTGCAGCGATTGCCGCCGTTCGAAAGGCCTGCTCGACTCTCTCAATGTTGACTACGACTACGTCGACGTGGAGTTGAGCGCTGAGGCCGCCGAACAATCACGTGCCATCAGCGGCCGCACCAACATTCCTGTCATCACTTTTCCAGACTCGAGTTTTCAGGTAGAGCCAAGCAATGCAGACCTCGAGGCGAAGCTGCGGGAGCTTAGCCTTCTCTAGGGCGACCGTCGTTCTCTGGGATGGCCGTCGATTATCGCCAGCGCTAGTTGCAGGTGCAGCGGTCGGCTGTTGCCACACCGTCGAGCGCTTGCTCAATGTGCTGGCCGCAGCCAGCCCAGGTTGCTTTGCCGCAGTTAGAGCAGGTAATTCTTTCGCACATGTGGGTCTCCTCATGGTTTAGGCGCTTTGCGGCCGAAGCCGTTGTATACCCCTTGGGGTATACTCATGATACCCCTTGGGGTATACGAAAGGAAAGTCCATGAACCGTTTCTGGAAACCCATCGCCATCGCCACCATCACGATACTCGCCACGGTCGGCCTCGCTGGATGCACACCCGCCACTCCCACCACCCCAACAGTGGCAATGGATACCGTCACCTCGGTCATCGACGTGCGCACTCCCGCAGAGTTCGCTGGTGGGCACCTCGAAGGTGCCGTCAACATTGACATTGAGTCTGCAGGATTCACCGCAGCAATCGCTCAACTTGACCCCGCTGGAAGTTACGTTCTCTACTGCAAATCTGGCAACCGCGCAGGTCAAGCCCTCACCGTCATGGAAGGCCTCGGCTTCACAACCCTGCTCAACGCCGGTGACGTCACCAGCGCATCCGTGGCAACGGGGCTCCCAATCGTTCAGCAGCCAGCCAAAAAGCCCACACGAGGCCCATGATTCTCGCAGTTGACGCACAATAGGGCATGTCAAAAAATTGGACTCCCGCAGCGTTTATCTACCTCACCCTGAGCATTGCAGGGCTCATCGGTACCGCCGCATTCAACGCCCTCGCCGTCATCCAGCTTCGCGACTTCTTCGGAGACTGGTCGCAGAGCGGCCCAGCAGTCTCCTCCCTCACTGTTGACCTGGGCGTTGCGGCGGTGGCCGGGAGCATCCTGATTATCGTCGAAGCGAAGCGCCTCGGGATGAAGCGGGGCTGGCTCTATGTGGTTCTCTCGGGCGTCACGGCCTTCGCCTTCACCTTCCCCCTGTTTCTGGCGATGCGAGAGAGAGCCCTCGAGCAACAGCGAGCCACCGCGAAGCAAAAGCAAGACCACCAGCAGCAGCCACACCAGCCCGAGATTGAAACGAAGTAGCGACCGTGTGCGGACGCTTTGCCCTCAATGCGAAAGTTGACGAACTGATCGCGACCTTCGTCGCTGATGGTGGCAACTTTGCCGACTGGGAACCCCACTGGAACATTCATCCGACCGACACCGTCCCCCTCGTTGTCGAATCGACCAAAGCCGAGCTGCGGCGCCAGCTCGTGCCAGCGCGTTGGTCGCTAGTGCCGAGCTGGTCGAAGGAACTAACTCTGAAGTATCCGACCTTTAATGCACGAAGTGAGACCGTTGCCGAAAAGGCATCGTTCAAGGGCAGCGTGGGCTCCAAGCGTGCCATCATCCCAGCATCGGGTTATTACGAATGGCACACCGACGGCAAGATCAAAACCCCGCACTACATTTATCCGGCCGACGGCCTCCTTGCGTTCGCGGCGCTCTACTCGTGGTGGCGCGCTGAGCCGGCATCAGGCATGGGCGCCCCTGAAAGCCCGTGGGTTCTTACCACCACGATGCTCACGATGGAGTCGGTACCCGCTCTCGCTGGAATCCATGATCGAAACCCGGTGATGCTGTCGCGCGATTGGTGGGATGACTGGCTCAATCCCGAGATTCATGGCGACCAAACTTTCGTCGACGCAGCGGTAGCGGCTGCCGTCCCCGTCGCCGAGGCCTTGCGCCACCATCCGGTAGCCCCGCTCCGCGACGACGGCCCGCAACTGATCCTGCCAGTCGAGCCGTAGTCGGGCGGACACTGCGGCCCCAAGAGACTAAACGTCGAGAACGAGTTCCGCCGTCGTCGCGCGTGACACGCAGGGGTACATAACTCGCAAGTCGTCCTTCTCGCTGTCGTCCATCACCGAGTCAAGGTGTTGCGGCGTTCCGGAGACCACACGCACCTCACAGGTGCCGCACACGCCTTTACGGCAGGAACCAATAATCGGGATGCCATTCTCCTCGAGTGCATCGAGAATGCTCTCCCCAACGGGCACCGAGAACGTCTTCTTGCTACGCTTCGCGGTCACCTCCACGACGTGCGCCTCGGCACCGGTCGTACGATCGACGGGCTCAAAACGTTCGAAGTGCATCCGATCGCTGGGTACAACATCGGCGACAGCGGCCATGAGGGTTTCCGGACCACAGCAATACACTTCAGCGCTACTACCAGCCGCGACTTCCAGCACGGCCGGACCAGTCGGGGGTTCGTCTCCCGCGATCACGCGCACCCGCCCGGGGTACCGTTCCGACAGCTCATCCAGAAAAGCCATGGTCGAGCGACCGCGACCAAGGTAGATCAACGACCAACCACGCTGAGCGGGCAACGACTCGATCATCGCCTTAATGGGAGTGATTCCGATCCCGCCGGCAATAAACAGGTAGTCCTTGGCCGCTTCGATCGCGAAATGGTTCAGCGGGCCGCTAACCTCGATCGTCATCCCCGGAACAACATTGGCGTGAATCCATTCACTTCCCCCGGCCGAATCAATCGCTCGAAGCACGGCAATTTCGTATTGTTGGCGATTCGCGGGATCACCACACAGCGAATATTGGCGTTCCAAGCCATTGGGGAGATGGAGAGTGATGTGCGCCCCTGGTTGCCATGATGGGAGCGCTCCGCCACCCAACGGAACAAGGGTGACTCCCAGAACCCCAGCGGCTACGGGAGTGGCGCTCGCAACCACCATTGTTGTGGTGACTGCCTCAATCGTGCTCGATCCCTCGGTGAGAGGTTTGGTGCCGGAGGACTTGATGACGGCCGACGTGGTCGACCTGGTCGATGCTGTCGACGCTGCGACCGGGTCTTTGGCCCCGGTACGCACAATAATCCGGAGGATGATGGCGCCGGTCGCCAAGCCAATCAGCGAGAAGGAGAGGATGCGGTACCACAGGGCCGCAATGTCCGTTCCGCTGAGGCCCGAGTGGAGGGCCACCAGCAGGAGTGTCGCGTAACTCGAGTAGTGAACTGCCTTCCACAACTTCCGCGGAAGGCGGTTCATGAAAAGGGAAGTGCCCTGCACGACGATCAGCAGGTAGAAAGCGATGATTCCGAGTGCGACCGGAAACGGTTTGAAGTGGGCGACAAATGGAATGAGCACCTCGGCAGGAGTGAACTTGAGCCAGCCGTCGAGCATCAACGAGACGAGGTGCAACGCGACCATCGCAATGGCGGTGCCTCCGAAGTAACGGTGCAGGTCCTGCAACCAGGCCGGATTGTCGATCTTTCGCATGATCCTGGTCGAAAGGAGGATGCCCCACAACACATTGGCCGTCAACAACACCCAGGCAATGGTGGCGCTCGAGCGGGTGATGTACCACCAGATGTGCGGCTCGTTCATTCGTAGTGCTCCCAGTTTTCAGAGTAAATCGCAGCCCCAGACCCATCGATGATGAATCCGGCTGCACCCACCGTAGGCAACCAGGCGAGGTAGTCGGAGGTTGGGCGCACGAAACCAGGTTTAGTGAGGGTTTCTGCCCGAGCACCGGAGGTGGCGATAACAGAAACAGTCTGCACGGTTGTCGCCGCACTCGTGTGGGTGGTGGGGTCGATCAGGTGGTGAGTCTCGCCAGCAAGGTTCGCGAACCGTTTTTTTCGCTGGCTTGAGGTGACCAAAGCCCCCGAACCCAAGCGGATGATCGAGCGGTGTTCGCTCGAATCGTTGGGGTCTTCCACCCCGAGGCGCCAAGCGACCCCATCCGGCGCTTCACCGTCAACGACGATGTCACCGCCGATCTCGGACATCACTCCCCAGCCACCCGCACTGAGCACATATTCACACACTAGGTCGGCGGCGAGACCTTTTCCGATTCCACCGGCATCGAGGGTCGTGCCGACCGGCATTGTCACTCTCGAGCCGCTAACGTGGATGCCTGCGAGATTTCCCGGGGCGACCGCAGATTGGGGAAGGCTCGTCGTGCGGGTGGCATCAACGGTGGAAGCCACGTAACCGGCCGTGAGCACGTCCGGCAAGAGTGTGGGATCAAAATCTCCGGACGTGAGGCGCGAGCCCTCTGCCATTCTTTCAAGCAACGTGATTGTGAGGGGATCGACTTCGACCGCTGCTCCTTCGGCCCAGTTCAGCCGAGAAATGTCACTTGAGGGTTCAAATCTGGTCCACGCCGTTTCACAACGCGTCAGCAGTGCGACGGCGCCGTCCATGAGCTGCTCCGATCCCCCCACGATGATGATCGTGGCACGCGAACCCATGATGGGAACTGTGCGGTTCAGAAGTCCGGGCCGCGTTCCCGTCTCGGTGAACACTGCCCGGACTGCATCTGCAGAGATCGAACGGTCGGGCATCTGAGTTACTTGCCCGACCCGCCTGAGGAACCGCTCACGGGCGGAGCTGGTACTGGCGCAGGGACAACGACAGGTGCAGGAGCCGGGGCAGGAGCTGGTGCAGGTGCCGCGACCGGGGCAGGAGCTGCGGGCTTCACCGGAGCCGCGGGAGCGGCCGCAGTTCGTGCCGCCGAAGCCGCGGGAACCACTGCCTTACTGGCACCAGCGGCTGGAGTAACAGACTGAGTCGCCGATGCCTGAGCGGCAATCGCCGCCGCTGTTGCGGCATCCGGCGCAGCAATTCCTGCCGTACTTCCTGTGTTGCTCAGCTGAGCACCTGCCGCGATGGCTTGCGCGTTTGCGGCCGCCTTGGCTGCCGCGAGTGCCGCGCTCGCCTCCTCAGCTTTGCCGGCAAAGGAGAAGCCTGTGACCATGCCGACCAGCGCGATTGACGAGACCACTCCGGTGATAAGGCGTGCCCCGGCAGCGGGGTGGACTTTACTAATCATCGCTCTCGCCACCTCCGCTATCGCTGCTACCCCCATCGTCGTCGCCACTGGAGCTACCGCCAGTGCTTCCGCCGGTGCTTCCGCCCGAGTACGCACCACTTCCGCCGGATGATCCAGAAACGGGAGGGGTAACGACGGGTTTCGTCACCACGGGCGCGGTCGGTGCCGCTGGGGCTGCCGGAGCTGCAGGGGAGGTCGCTGCCTTGACGGGCGCGGGGGCTGCCGGCGCGGTTTTCGCAACCGAAGCGCCTGAACCCGCCTCAGTCGGGCTACCAGCAGACTCACCGGTCGGATCTGCGGTCGGATCTGCCGTGGCGTCAGTCGTCGGGGCATTCGCCGCCGACAAATCGTGGGGCGCTCGCGACGGTGCGGTGCCACTGGGAGCGAGAACCTCACTCGCCTGGGCTATAACACCCGGGATAGCCGAAGAGAGGGCATCGGAGTTGACCGCCATGGCTCCGCCAGCGGTGGCGATAACCCCAAAAATGGAGAGCGCTGTGACCAGTTGTGATTTCATGTTTTCAGAGTACAAACGGCTTGGTAAAGGCGGGGNGGACGAACATCCAAGAAACGTCCAAGATTTCGTTGTCTGCCGGTGCAACGAGAATTGCGAGAGCTGTACAGGCACAATAGTCTCATGCGCGTACTCGTAGTTGAAGATGATTCTTCTGTGGCGGCAGGAATTCTTGACGGCCTCACTGGGGCGTCATTCGAATCACAGCACGTAGAAACCGGCACGGCCGCGCTCCTCGCCATGGCCAGCTTTAACCCCGACATCGTGCTACTCGACCTCGGCCTGCCCGACATGGAAGGCAACGATGTGTGCCGAATCATTCGCACCACATCGACAACCCCCATCATCGTGGTGAGTGCTCGCGACGACGAAATTGACCGAGTAATCGCCCTCGAGATGGGTGCCGATGACTACCTCGTCAAGCCCTTTGGGATGCGGGAACTCATCGCCAGAATTCGCGCGGTGTCTCGGCGCACACAGGGTGTCAGCGTCGGTATCAGCCACGGCGCTGGCGCTGGAGGGGCCGCTGATGCAGTCACCGCTCCGATCGAGCGGCGGCTCGGCGGGCTACTGATTGATCTTCGGGCCCAACGGGTCAGCCTCGATGGAGTCGAAATCCACTTGACCCCCACCGAATTTGATCTACTCGTACATCTTTCTAACGATGCCGGCGCCGTCTACAAACGCGCAGACATTCTCCGAGACGTGTGGCAAACCACGTGGTACGGCACCACAAAGACGCTGGATGCTCACATCGCGGCTATTCGGCGCAAACTCGGCAACCCGTCCTGGATAGAGTCCGTGCGTGGGGTTGGATTCCGTTTTACGGTGCCTCAATGAGGTGGCATTTCATGGCCGCTCTCATGGGTTTGACTCTCGTCGTCTTGCTCGTCCAGGACATCCCGCTGAGCATCTACCTGCGCAGTGTTGAGGTTGATCGAATCGTCACCTCCCTCGAACGGGATGCCTTTGTTCTGGCCGGGCGAAGCGAAGAAACCCTCGAAGCAAGCACTCCGGAAAGAACCACCATCCTCACCACCATTTCCCGGCAGTATCGCGATGCCGGGGGCGCTCGAGTGGTCATCGTTGACAAGACCGGCACCGCCATCGTCACCAGCGACGATGACCAGTCGATTGTGGGAGATTCCTACACCACGCGTCCCGAGATCGCGAGCGCACTCTCAGGACGAATCGTTTCGGGAAACCGCTTCTCAACAACCCTCAATCTGCCCCTCCTCTATGTGAGCGTGCCCGTCTTCAACGGGCCCGACATCCTCGGAGCCGTCCGTCTTACCTATCCCGAGCAGGTCGTGACGGATGCTGTCAACAAACAGTTGGGAGTGCTCGGAACGGTCGCACTCACTACGGTCTTGTTGGCTGGCATCATCGGGTGGTTGTTTTCCGGCACTGTGACCCGGCGGTTGGGTTTCCTACGGGATGCCACCGAGAAACTCGCCGACGGTGATCTCGGCTCCCGGGCAGATGAAAGCTCCGGTGCTCCAGAAATCAAGTCGCTGGCAACCTCGTTCAACAGCATGGCCGCCAGACTTTCGGCGCTCATCGAGCAGCAACGCACCTTCGCCTCGGATGCTTCGCACCAACTTCGCACACCACTGACCGCCCTGAGGTTGCGCCTTGAACGCGCTCGCGAACTCGTGCACACCGATGCTGAGGGTGCCGCCGAACGCCTCCTTGCCGCGGAAGCCGAAGCCGACAGGCTGGGCTCCATCATCGAAGGGTTGTTGGTTCTCAGCCGCAGTGAAGCTCACACGGCAACTCGAATCGTCGTCGACCTCGCCGCTGTTACCGTAGAGCGCCTCAATCAGTGGGAGCCCCTCGGTGAGGAGTTGGGAATCAGTCTCCGTTACGACGGCCCCGCATCCGCCTCGGTCTTGGCTCTCGACACCGCCGCCGAGCAGATAGTCGACAACTTCATCGATAACGCGATAGCGGTCAGCGCTGGCGGCGACGAGATCGTCGTAACGATCGAGGCTGGCGCGTCACACACCGACCTCCACGTGCTCGACAACGGCCCCGGGTTATCGGCCGACGGCTACGAGCGGGCCTTCGATCGATTCTGGCGCGCAGAATCTGATAACGGTGGCAATGGTCTCGGCCTCGCGATTGTGGCCCAACTGGCGCGCGCGAGTCGTGCGCAGGTTGCCCTTCGACCGCGGGATGGCGATGCCGACGCGCGGGGCGTTGATGCTTTCGTGCGCTTCGAAACTGCAGCCTCGACGCCTGCAGATTCCCCCAAGCCCTAAGCGGGGAGTATTCTTCTCACCCATGAGAAGTTCACGTGATATCACTCGTCAAGTGGTGGTAATTTCCAGCACAGTCTTCGCCCTCATCGGGTCATTCGTTGGTTCGGGAGCCGCCGGGGGAACCCCGATTCAGGATGCCGCTGGCGGTGCCCTCGGCGCCACCGCCACCCTCATCGCCCCCGATGTCCCCGCGTTCTCAATCTGGGGTCCCATCTACCTCGGGCTGATGGCCTATGCCGTGTGGCAGGCTCTCCCCGGCCAGAGCGCCGCAGCCCGCCACCGCGCGCTCGGCTATCCCGTTGCGTGGTCGCTCGTGTTGAATGCCGCCTGGATTCTGAGTATCCAATTCGATCTGCTCTGGGCCAGCGTGCCGATCATCGCACTCTTGCTCGCTGTTCTGGTGCGCATCTTCGTCATCTACGTGGCACAAAAGCCGACCGGCCGCTTCGACGCGTTCATTACTGACGGCACGATGGGCTTGTACCTCGGCTGGGTGTGTGTCGCCACTGCGGCCAACGTCACCGCCGCGTTGGTAGCCGCCGGCTTCACCGGCTGGGGTTTCCCCGCAGAGTTGTGGGCGATCACGGTCGTGGGGGTCGCCGCCATTGTGGGGATCGTCCTCGCCTGGCGTGGCCACGGCAAGATCGCGCCGGCCCTCGGCCTTGGCTGGGGACTTGCGTGGCTGGCGGTAGGCCGCCTCACTGGAGAACTACTGTCAGTTCCGGTAGGAATTGCCGCAATCATTGGCGTGATCCTCGTGCTCGGTTCCACCGTCGTTTTCCGTCTCCGAAAGGCCTAACCGCATGACCTCCCCCCGCACCCGCTGGCTTGGACTCGTCTTCATCAGCATCGCCGTCTCCCTCATCATCGTCGACTCAACAATCGTCAACGTTGTGGTGCCGTACATCGTTCGCGACCTTGGAATCACCTCCACTCAGGTGCAGTGGGTCCAAGAGAGCTACACGCTAGTCTTCGCAGCCTTCCTGCTCGTCTTTGGTTCCCTCGCCGACCGCTACGGTCGCCGTCGCTTGATGGTCGTGGGAATCGCAATCTTCGCGATCTCCTCGGTCTTGGCAGCTTTCGCACCCACCGGTGACCTCCTCATCGGGGCACGCGTTTTGCAGGGAATTGGTGGGGCGATGATCCTGCCGACAACGCTCTCAATCATCAACGCGACCTTCCGCGGCAAAGATCGGGGCATCGCCTTCGCCATCTGGGGTTCCACCATCGGCGGGATGGCGGCGGTTGGGCCCCTTCTCGGCGGCTGGTTGACCACGGCTTTTGACTGGCGTTGGGCCTTCGGGATCAACGTGCCACTCGGCATCATCATCATCATCGGCGTGCTCACCTTCATCAGCGAATCGAAGGACGCGACCCCCCGTCGGGTGGACATTGTGGGCGCCATCCTCACGATTCTGACCACCGGATCGCTCGTGTTTGGACTGATCGAAGGCCGCACCTATGGCTGGTGGACGTCCACTGCAGACGTGCCCTCCGCCTGGACTCTTCCGATCTCGCCCATTCCATTCGCTTTCATGATCACGGTGCTCGCGGGCATTGCGTTCGTGGTGTGGGGTCTGCGCCGCGAACGCGCCGGAAAAACAACCATGCTGTCGTTTGGCCTGTTCAAGATCGCATCCTTCCGCAACGGAAATATCGCCGCGCTCATCGTTTCGCTCGGCGAATTCGGGATCATCCTGTCGTTGCCGTTGTTTTTGCAGAACGTTCTCGGTTATGACGCCCTCCAGACTGGTTTCGTGATTCTCGCGCTGGCGATCGGCTCGTTTGTGGCCAGCGGTTTTGCCGGAGCTTTGGGGGGTCGCCTCTCCCCCGTTTGGATAGTGCGGTTCGGTATTCTCGCTGAAATCGTTGGTGTCTTTTCGGTCGGGCTGGTTCTCACCACCTCGGTCGGTTGGTTCCCCATCGCCGCGAGCCTCTTCGTCTACGGTTTCGGCGTCGGTCTGGCGACCGCTCAGTTGACCAGCGTCGTGCTAAAGGATGTTCCGGTGGAGAAGAGCGGTCAGGGTTCGGGAACCCAGAGCACGTCCCGGCAGGTTGGTTCGGCCCTCGGTATTGCCATTTTGGGCACGATATTGTTCACCAGCTTGGGTTCCAATCTGGATGCTCGGCTGGCAGACCACAACCTCCCCGAGGCGGCCCGCACTCAACTCGTCGACGTTGTCGTGAAGTCGGCCGGCACGGCGATTCCCGGGCTCGAAGCGAAGTACCCGCAAGTGGCTTCGGATGCCCGTGAGGCCTTCACCGATGGCACCCGCTATTCAGCATTTGCGGCTGCCGGCTTCTTGGCTATCGGTTTCTTGGCCACTCTCCGGCTCGACGGCCGCAAAGAAGATCACTCCGAAGAAGTTGCTCCGGTTGCCGAAACTGGGGCGACTGCCTGAGAACTGGCGCTCAGTTCCTAGAGCCCAAAACCCAAAGCCTAAAGCCTAGGAGCTGANCTCAACCGGCGGCCACCACGGCGAGCAACTGCTCGCCGTAGGTGGCCAACTTCTTTTCACCGATGCCGCTGATCTCGCCGAGCTCGCCGAGTGTTGAGGGGCGGACGATGGCGATGCCCCGCAGCGTGGCATCGCCGAAGATGATGTAGGCCGGAACCTCCTGAGCGCGGGCGGTGGCCGAACGCCACTCCCGGAGCCGCTCGAACAGATCGGCCGCACCACCGGGCAGATCGGCAGCAACTTTAGCTTTCTTGGCAGCCTTCGCAGCACGCTCCGGTTCACGACGGAGCCGAACCGGCCGAGAACCATCCAACACCGAAGAACTTGCCTCGCTCAGCACCAGCGTGCCGTAACCGTCGGAGCCAACCCCCATCAACCCCTGAGCCAGAAGCTGCCGCACAACCCCACGCCACTCCTGATCACTAAGTTCTGCGCCGATCCCCCAGGTGCTCAGCTCTTGGTGATTGTGCTGGGTGGTTCGCACGGTGGTCTTGCCCAGCAGGATGTCGATGATCTGACCCGCCCCAAAACGCTGGTTCCGTTCGCGCTGCAGGCGCACCACAGTCGACAGAAGTTTCTGGGCAGCAACAGTGCCGTCCACGGCTTCTGGTGGCGACAAACACGTGTCACAGTTTGTGCAGGCGGTCGAGACTTCGCCGAAATAGGCCAGCAACTGCACGCGGCGACACTCGATGGTTTCGCACAGTGCCAACATGGCATCGAGGTTGGCACTGAGTCTGCGCTTGAACGCCGCATCGCCCTCAGATTGGTCGATCATGCGGCGTTGTTGGACGACATCCGAAAGCCCGTAAGCAAGCCACGCGGTTGATGGCAACCCGTCGCGACCCGCGCGACCAGTCTCTTGGTAATACCCTTCGACGCTCTTGGGAAGATCGAGGTGGGCGACAAAGCGAACATCTGGCTTGTCGATCCCCATGCCGAAGGCGATCGTAGCGACCATCACCACACTGTCATCGCGGAGGAAGCGCGCCTGATTGGCGGCTCGAACCCGGGCATCGAGCCCCGCGTGGTAGGCCAGCGCTGTCACGCCGTTCTCCACCAGAAACTCCGCCGTCTTCTCGACCGAGGCACGCGACAAGCAATACACGATGCCAGCATCACCAGAGTGTTCGGTGCGAATCAGCGACAACAGTTGTTGTAGCGGTTGCGCCTTTGTCTCAATCCGGTACTGGATGTTCGGGCGGTCGAAACTCGAAACAAAATGTTTCGCCGCCCCGAGGTCGAGCCGCATTGCAATCTCGCGGTGAGTGACCTCGGTGGCGGTAGCGGTGAGTGCGATGCGGGGCACGCTCGGCCAACGCTCGTGCAACACCGACAGTTGAAGGTAATCCGGCCGAAAATCGTGACCCCACTGCGACACACAGTGGGCCTCATCGATCGCGAACAGTGCGATCGTGCCGCGGTTCAGTAGCTCGATAGTCGACGGCACCCGAAGTCGTTCGGGGGCAAGGTAGAGCAAGTCGAGTTCGCCGGCGAGAAACGCTGCCTCAACGCGGGCGCGCTCGACGGCATCTTGAGTTGAGTTGAGAAAACCAGCGCGAGCCCCCACCACTCGAAGAGCATCCACCTGGTCCTGCATCAACGCGATCAGCGGTGAAATGACAACACCAGTGCCCTCGCGCACCAGCGCAGGAATCTGGTAGCAGAGAGATTTTCCACCGCCGGTAGGCATCAAGACGAGGGCGTCACCGCCGGCAATCACCGTGTCGATGATCTCTGCCTGCTGGCCACGAAACTCGGAGTACCCAAAAGTGGTTTCGAGGATGGAGAGCGCTGTGGTCACAAGTCCAAGTTTACGGAACCCCACCGACGAGCTGGCCATGCCCCCACCGGCTGTGCGTCCGCGATCTGAGACAGCCATTGATTAGGATGGGGCCAATGCTTGCGGTCATTTTTGGTGTCACTAGTGCGCTCGTCTATGGAGCGGCAGACTTCTTCGGTGGGCTTGGCGCCAAGCGGATTCCGGCAATCCGCGTGACAGCGCTTGCGGGCGCCACCGGGCTCGTTGCACTACTGCTCGCCTACCCACTCATCGGTGGACAGTGGAGCACCGAAGCCATCGTGCTCGGCGCACTCTCTGGTGTTGCTGGCAGCATCGCCATCTCGTTGCTCTACGCCTGCCTCGCCATCGGCCCAATGAGCATCCTTTCTCCACTCACCGCCGTAATCTCCGCTATCGTTCCCATCGCGATCGGTCTTGCCACCGGCGACCACCTTGGCGTCCTAGGTTTCATCGCCCTCGGGATCGCGCTCGTGGCCGTGGTGCTCGTCGGCTTCGTGCCGGAGCAAGGGGCCGTGCGGCCCAGCCTGCGAGCGCTGATGATGGCGGTCGGCGCAGGACTCGGCATTGGTTTCTTTTTGGTACTGATCCATCTCNCCCCCACCGATTCTGGACTCGTGCCACTAATCGCCAATCGAGCGGTCAACAGCACACTGTTGTTTGGGGCCGTTGGTGTGGTCGCGTTTGTCCAATGGCGGAGGCGAAATCGCACGACCAGCACCCCGACGGGCATCCCGACCGCTGCTCACGCCAGAGTGAACGCCGGAGTTCGCGTCTCGATTCCCGTGTCGATTCCCATCTCGGCGGGGTGGCGCGCTGGTGTGCGGTTCGCCATCATCGGCGGCGTGCTCGATGCTGTCGCCAACGCGGGAATCCTCTTCGGGCTACGACTGGGCGAACTATCGATCACCGCGGTACTGATGGCGCTTTATCCGGCCGGAACGATACTCTTGGCTTCCGTCGTCTTGAAAGAAAGAATCGCCCCCGTGCAATATCTCGGATTAGCGCTCGCCATAAGTGCCGTAGCAATGCTGGCGGTCGCCTGATGACCGCAGCAGAAACGACGCCAAGCGTCGTCGCCGTCAGCCGGGATACCGGCCACAATTTCTCAAAGCCGGTGGTTACCGAGGTAACCCTGATAGCTGGTGTCGGCGTAGAGGGCGACTCGCACGCCGGTGAAACCGTTCAGCACCTGTACCTGGTGCGAAAAAATGCGTCAGCGCCCAACCGGCGCCAAGTGCACCTCATCCACTCGGAACTTTTCGCTGAGGTCGCCGGAATCGGATTCACTGTGACCGCGGGCCAACTCGGCGAAAACGTGACCACCGCCGGAATCGACCTGCTCGGTCTGCCACTCGGCACCCGCCTGCACCTCGGCACGGAGGCCGTGATCGAGCTCACCGGCCTGCGTGACCCGTGCAAGTTCATCAACACCCTGGAACCAAAGCTGATGAAGGCGATGCTGGGCAAAGATTCGTCAGGAAAAGTCGTGCGCAAATCAGGGGTGATGAGCATTGTGCTCACCGGCGGGGNTGTTCGCGCCGGCGACCCAATTGCCATCGAACTGCCCGCCGGGGAGTTACTGCCGTTGCCCGTTGTGTGACTGAACTGAAGTTGTGTAACGGAGCTGGGCGCGAGCGAAAAGCTTAGTTGCAGCAGCCCCCGCCACAGCAAGAAGCACCAGCCGAGGCATCCGACTGTGCGTCAAGCATCTGCAGGTTACCAGCGGTCGACGGCTCCTTCAGAGCGACAGCCAGTGCTGCGGCTGAGGCCGAAGCCGACGCCGACACGAGGCCAAGCTGAACGGCGCCTTCGGGGGCAGTTTCGAATACTGGGGTGATGGTCATGATTCTCCCTGGGTGATGGCTAATTCTTTGGCCGACGTTGTCTGCCTACTGTGATTCTAGAACCGGATGGTTGAAGAACGCTGACATGTTAGTCAGCTCGATAACTCACTAGATGTAAAAATCGCCCGAATCGGGAGTCGATGCGTTGGTGCGTGCTCGAGCCGTGGCGGGAATCCCCACAACGACAGAGTCGGCGGGAACGTTGTGCACGACCACAGCTTGGGCACCGATTTGGGTGCGGTCGCCGATCGTCACGGCGCCCAAAACCGTCGCCCCCGCCCCGATCATCACGTTATTGCCGATGGTCGGATGGCGCTTACCCGGGCTCGTGCTTCGGCCACCGAGGGTCACACCGTGGTAGAGCATCACGTCGTCACCAATCTCTGTGGTCTCGCCGATGACGACCCCCATGCCGTGGTCGATGAAGAAGCGTCGCCCGATAGTAGCCCCCGGATGAATCTCCACCCCGGTCAAGAAACGGCAAAGCTGCGACACCATGCGCGCCGCCAGAAATAACTTCCAACGCCACAAACGGTTCGCGAAACGGTAACCCCACACGGCGTGCAGTGTGGAATACACCAAAAATATTTCAAGCCCCGACCGGGCTGCGGGATCCCTGAGCCTCGCCGTGGCGATGTCCTCCCGCATCCGCCCGAATGGAGTCATGGTGACTAGTCCGCGAGGTCTTCGTACAGCACGGTGGAGAGGTAGCGCTCACCGTAGCTGGCGACTATCACGACAATGGTCTTGCCGGCGTTCTCGGGGCGGGCCGCAAGCTGGAGAGCAGCGTGCACGGTCGCTCCGGAGGAGATGCCCCCGAGGATGCCCTCTTCGGCGGCCAAGCGGCGAGCCATCGACACGGACTGCGCGATGTTGACGTCGATGACCTCGTCGTAGACGTCGCGGTCGAGAATCTCGGGCACAAAGTTGGCGCCAATACCCTGAATTTTATGCGGGCCGGGAGCGCCACCGTTGAGAATCGCGGACTCTTCTGGCTCAACAGCAACCACGACAAGGCCGGGCTTCTGCTCCTTCAGGAAGTTGCCGGTGCCGCTGATCGTTCCGCCGGTACCAATACCCGCAACAAAGATGTCAACGTCACCCTCGGTGTCAGCCCAGATCTCTGGACCAGTCGTTGCGCGGTGGATGGCGGGGTTCGCAGCGTTAGCAAATTGCTTCGCAAGAACTGCCCCGGGAGTCTGAGCAACAATCTCGACAGCCTTCTCGAGCGCGCCACGCATGCCCTCGGAACCAGGAGTGAGAACGAGCTCGGCACCGTAGGCCCGAAGCAACAAGCGGCGTTCCTTGCTCATGCTCTCCGGCATGGTCAAGATCGCTTTGTAGCCGCGAGCAGCGGCGACCATGGCCAGCGCGATCCCCGTGTTGCCACTGGTGGCCTCAACAATGGTTCCGCCCGGCTTCAGCTCGCCCGACTTCACAGCGGCATCAATGATTGCCACCCCCAGTCGGTCCTTCACACTCGCGGACGGGTTGTAGAACTCGAGCTTGGCCAGCACCGTCGCGCCGAGTCCCTCGGTGACCTTATTCAAGCGAACGAGAGGGGNGTTACCGAAAACCTCGGTGATGTCGTTGTAAATCTTGCGAGCCATGAGAAATCCTTTCGAGGCTACGAAATTCGGGGGTCCAGCTAGAGCATAGGGCTGCTGTCCGCCTGTCCGCCGTCATGTTACGGCGTGCTAAGCGAGCCCAACCGCCAGATACAGCACGATTTCAGTCCCAATCATTCCCGGCCGGCTCTGTTGCTTTAAGCCTTGGGGCCGAAAAACGTAAAGGCGCCCGCCCCGGTCAGGGACGGACGCCTTCACTAGTTGCTCGCTAACAACTGTTGCTCATGAGAAATTACAGGGCAGCAAGCTTCTCGAGCACAGAATCGCCGGGGGCCGCGTTGATCATCTCGGCGCGGATGTCCGCCCGGTCGAGCAACTCGTCCATGCGACGACGGCGCGCACGCGGAATCAGCGTGACAACGGTGCCAACCTTTCCGGCGCGACCGGTCCGACCCGAGCGGTGCAGGTAGGTCTTGTACTCCTCGGGGGCGTCAGCCTGGATGACGAGGGTGATGTCATCCACGTGGATGCCGCGAGCCGCGACATCCGTTGCCACCAAAACGTTGACCCGACCACTGGTCAGCAACTGGAGGTTGCGAGTGCGGCGAGACTGGTTGAGGTCACCGTGGAGACTGGTGGCCGGAATCCCGGAATCCTCAAGGAAGTCGCTCATCTCTTCGGCGAACGCCCGCGTGCGGGTGAAGATGAGGGTCTTGCCTTCGCCACTGGCAAGCTGCTGGATGATCGCACGCTTATCGCGCTGCTCGATCAGGAGCACCTTGTGGTCGATGGTGGAAGAAGCCTGGTCTTCGCCAGCAACCTCGTGCACTGCCGGGTTGACGAGGAACTGCTTGACCAAGGTGGCAACACCCTTGTCGAGAGTTGCCGAGAACAGGAGCTTCTGGCCGCCCTTGCTCGTCTCCTGCAGGATGCGCTGAACCGGCTCAAGGAAGCCGAGGTCGCACATGTGGTCAGCCTCATCCAGCACCGTCACGATGACGTTGCTGAGGTCAAGGCGACCCTGCTCGATGAGGTCTTCGACGCGGCCGGGGGTTGCGATGACAATGTCAACACCACGCTGCAGAGCCGAGACCTGCTTGTACTGGGGAACGCCACCGACGATGGTCGTCGTGAACAGGCCAACCGAGCGCGCGATGGGCTGCACGGTGCGGTCAATCTGCAGGGCGAGCTCACGGGTCGGAGCGAGGATGAGGGCGCGGGGCTTGCGGCCAACCTGGCGGTCTTTGCCACCGTTGTTCGCCATCAGGCGCTCAACCAGTGGTGCACCGAAAGCGATGGTCTTTCCGGAGCCGGTCTTGCCACGGCCAAGAACATCCTTGCCGGCGAGAACGTCCGGGATGGTTGCTGCCTGGATCGCGAAGGGGGCCTCGGCACCCATGCTCGCGAGCTGACGGCAGATGTTGTCGCCGAGACCGAGGTCGCCGAAGCTGATACCTTCAACGTCTTTCGCGGTGATGACGGCGGCTTCGAGACGCTCAAGAACGACGTCCTCCTGCATCCCCCCACCGGAGTGAGACTTGTTGGCGGAGTCGCGGCTCGGGTAGTAGGCCGAGTCACGGGCTTCGCGAGGGGCGCGGTCACTGTTGGCGCGATCGGCGTAGGCCGGACGCTCGGTGCGAGCCCCGTAGGCGGGGCGCTCGGTGCGTGCTCCGTACGAGGGGCGCTCGGTGCGCTCTGCGCGGTCCGCGAAGGCGGGACGCTCGGTGCGGGGAGCGCGGTCGCTCGTTGCTGGGCGGTCGCCGTAGCTGGGGCGTTCCGTGCGCGGCGCCCGGTCGTTGAACGCGGGGCGCTCACCGTACGGGGGACGCTCGGTGCGTGCTGGGCGGTCGGAGCCGCTGTTGCGGTCAGTGGTGTTGCGGTCAGTGGTGTTGCGATCCATGTAGGTGGGGCGTTCTGTCCGTGCCGGACGGTCGTTGTAGGCGGGGCGCTCACCGTAGGGCGGGCGCTCGGTGCGGGCCGGGCGGTCAGAACCACCGGTGCGAGGGGAGCTGTTGCGGTCATACCCTCCAGTGCGTGGTGCACTGTTGCGGTCACCGTACGACGGACGGTCAGAACCACCAGTGCGCGGTGCGTTGTTACGGTCACCGTACGACGGACGGTCAGAACCACCAGTGCGCGGTGCACTGTTGCGGTCACCGTAAGACGGACGGTCAGAACCACCAGTGCGCGGTGCACTGTTGCGGTCACCGTAAGACGGACGGTCAGAACCACCAGTGCGGGGTGCACTGTTACGGTCACCGTACGACGGACGCTCGGTGCGCGCTGCGCCGGTTGAACGGTCGCCGTAGGCGGGACGCTCTACGCGGTTGGGACGGTCGCCGTAGGCCGGGCGTGCCGGACGGTCGCCGTAGGACGGACGATCGGCGCGCGCGCCACCGGTGCGGGGGGCAGCGTTGCGGTCACCGTAGGCCGGCTTCTCGCGGGGAGTCCAGTCGGGGCGACGGTCGTCGCGCGAGGTGGAGTTGCTGGGGCGGTCGCCGGTGCGGGCTGCACGGTCATCCGCGTTCCAGCGCTGCTTGGGGGCAGCACCCTGGTCTGCGCGGAAGCCGCGGTGGCCTTCGCTACGCGTTCCAGGCTTCGACGAGTTGCGATCATTAGCCGTATATGGCTTCTTATTATCGCGGCCTTGCGCAGGCTTATTGTATGGAGACATGGTTCTTTCCGGGTTGTATCAGGTGCATGGGAGTGCTTCGTGCATACAAGCGCACAGCACTACTGAACCCGGGCAGTCTTTGACCGAGGCCGTCACATACATTCGTGTGATTTTCACTGACTGAATTGTCAGGAACCGGCCTCTAAGACTTACAAACCCATACGCGTGGATGACGCGCTGTCTCGAGCCGACTAGCCAACGTTACAGCATCCCTTGAGGGTTTTCCACCCTTTCTGGCTCGCATTCCTTGTGTGGTCGTTGCGTAAAACAGGAATCGGTGTGAGTCCGAGCCGGTTTTCGTGCCCAAACGAGGGTTTTGAGCCACATTGGCCACACCAGCCCCAGACATTCCTGTTTTACGCAACAACACCCGACAAACGGAAGATTGTTACGCCACGTTGCGGTGTTTTCACGGTGGCTTTACCGAAAATCAGGGGCTAGAGCTATGTTTGTGCAATGAACGACCGCAACCCCAGCATTGACNCCCCCGCAATACCCCACACTCACGTGGGGGATGAGACTCCGGGCTGGGAAGCAACAGACGGCCTGAGCGCCGCCGACTTCAAGCTGGCGTTCCGTAATCACCCGGCCGGCGTTGCCGTCATTACCGCGGATGCTGGCGACGGCCCCGTCGGCCTCACCGCAACATCCGTCTTCTCGGTCAGTGCCGATCCGGCGATCCTCGTCTTCTCGATTTCAGGCCAATCCTCGAGCGCACCGACCATCGAAAAGGCTGACACGGTTGTCGTACACCTCCTCGGCGCCGATCAACTCGACGTCGCAAAACTTTTTGCCACCAGCGGGGTAGACCGCTTCGCCGACCGCACCAGCTGGCACCGTCTGGTGACCGGCGAGCCGGTAATTCACGGAGTTCCGGTGTGGATTCGCGGCCAAATCATCGACCGCATGGATGCCGGAGGCTCAACAATCGTCGCCGTCCACGCCCTCCAAGCCCACGTGCTTGACGAGGATGTTGCGCCGCTGGTTTACCACAATCGCGCGTGGCACCACATCGGCGAGCACTCCAAGCTCAACGACTAGAAGAACCCAAAGCTCAACGCCCTAGGTGCGCTCAGTAGCGGGCTCACCTGGTGGCGAGCCCGCTACCGTCGGCCTTTAGTCTGCTGTCGGGGCTTCGAGCGTTGCAGCCTTCACCGAGGACTGTGCCGCAGCAGCCTTCGCCGCACGCTTATCGGTGCGTCGCTCTTTGGCACCCTCGACGAGGTAGTACAGCGCTGGCAAGACGATGAGCGTCAGCAGGGTGGACGAAACCAGTCCACCGATCACGATGATTGCGAGCGGCTGGGAGATAAATCCGCCGTGGCCGGTGATCCCGATGCCCAAGGGTAGGAGCGCGAAGATGGTCGCCAAGGCGGTCATCAGGATGGGGCGAAGCCTGCGCGATGCACCGCTGATGATTGCCTCGCCGACTTTCTGGCCACGCACCCGGTACTGGTTGACGAGGTCGATCAGCACGATCGCGTTGGTCACGACGATTCCGATCAGCATCAGCACACCGATGAGGGACGGAACCCCGAGTGGAATCCCGGATGCCACCTGCAGCCCAATTGCGCCGGTCGCAGCGAACGGCACCGAGACCAACAGCAGCAGCGGCTGGCGGAGGCTCTTGAAGGTTGCCACCATCACGACGTAGACGATCAGGATGGCTACCAGTAGCGCCAAGCCCAGCTGAGCAAACGCGTCGCCCTGCTGCGAGGTAACCCCGCCGAGGGAGGCTGCAGCACCGGCTGGTAGCGTCACGGCCGCAACCGCAGTGGTAACCGCCTGCGACGCGGTTCCCACGTCATTGCTATTGGGGGTGACACTGACCGTTGCGCTGCGAACACTCTTGATGGTGGTGATGCTCGACGGGCCGTCGGCCTGGGTGACGGTGGCGAGATCTGTGAGGGGAACGATGCCCTTGTTGGTGGGGATCTGGAACGCTTTTAGTTCCGCAACCGTGACGGGGGCTTTGGAGTTGTTGATGTAGATCGAGAGGGTTTTCTCATCGATCACGACGGAGCCGACCGAGGTGGGGTTCATTGCCTCGGTGACGATCCCGCCCACCGCAATTTCGCTGAGTCCGGCTTTGGCTGCAAGGGCACGGTCAACCTCGATAGCGATGTACGGCTGGGTGACCGAGAGGTTGCTACTCGCTTCTGCCGTTACGGAAAGGCCACTGACTTTAGCCAGGATGGCGTCGGCGGCTGTGCGGAGATCAGCATTGCTGGTCGCCGTGATGTTGACCTCAATCGCCGTCGAGGCGAAGCCTCCACCACCGGCGGTGCTGAGGGAGATCTTGCCGGCATCCTTGAGCTTGGCGAGCTCACTGCGCACCGTGGCCTGCAACGCAACCTGGTCGTAGGTCACGTCGGTGGTGAGCGAGAAACTGGCGTTGCCGCTGCCCGAGAAGGCTTGGCGGAGGGCGTTGCCGCTGGAACCCAACGACAGTTGGATTGTCTTGATGCCCTTGATCGCGGCGAGCGCATCCTCAACCTTCATGGCTGCTTTGTCGCGCACGTCGAGGCTGCTGCCGAGCGGCAAAGTCTGACTGACGGTGAGGGTGTTCTGCCCACTGTCACCGATGAAGTTGGTCTTGAGCAGCGGCACCAACGCGCCAGTGCCGACGAGGATGAGGAACGCGACGAGGAGCGTGGCGACCGGGCGCTTGAGGGTCCAGGAGATGATCGGAAGATAGCCGCGCTGCAGGAAGCCGGGCTTGGTGGGTGCCGGGACGCTTGCCGAAACCGCGGCCGGAGCGGTCTGTGCTTGCGCCTTCGGGGCGCCAAGGAACCAGTAGGCGAGCACCGGAACGATGGTGAGCGAGACGAACAATGATGCGGCGAGCGCGATCGCCACGGTGAACGCGAATGGGCGGAACAGCTCGCCGGTGATGTCGCCGACGAGGGTTAGCGGCAAGAACACGGCAACGGTGGTGACGGTCGACGCGGTGATAGCGCCGGCCACTTCGCGCACTGCGGTCTTGATCGCGTCGATCTTGGCCTCACCGAGACTCAGGTGCCTCTTGATGTTTTCGATCACCACGATGGAGTCGTCGACAACTCGACCGATCGAGATTGTCAGAGCCCCCAGGGNGATGATGTTGAGGGTGTAGCCGGAGGCGAGCATCCCGATGAAGGTAATGAGCACGGAGGCGGGGATCGAGATGGCGGTCACGAGCGTGGAGCGAAGCGAGAGAAGGAAAACCAGAATCACGATCACGGCGAAGAGTAAGCCGAGCAGGCCTTCGGTGGCGAGGCTGTTGATCGATTCGGAGATGAAGGGGGCCTGGTCGAAGACCACGGTCAGCTTGGTGTTGTGCCCGAGAGCGCTTTCAAGCTTGGGGATGATGTCGGTGACGACTTTGGACACCGCAACGGTGTTTCCGGCAGGAGATTTGGTGACGGCGATGGTGATGGATGGTGAACCGTTGACGCGGGAGATTCCCGTAACCGGGTCGTTGACAACCTCGACGGTGGCGACATCACTGATGGTTTGCACGTCTCCGCGACCGCCCAGGAGGGGAAGCGAGCCCAGTTCTTCCGCGGTTCCGATGCGGGATCCGGATTGAACTGTGAGGGTCTTGCCGTCTTCGGTGATCTGGCCGCTGGGGAGCAACACACCGTTGTTCTTCAGGGCGTCGCGGATGCTCTGGGTGCTGAGCCCTGCCTGGAAGAGTTTCTCGATGTCGGGGGTGATGCTGACTCGCTGGGTGGTGCCGCCGAGGAGGCTGGCGTCACTGACACCCGCGAGTTGGCGGAGGTCGGCGAGGGTCGACTTGTTGATGGCGGCGGTCAGGGCGCGCGGTTCGAGATCGCTGGTGACGGCGATTTGCACTACTGGCAGGTCGCTGAAACTGAAGGTGAGAACTTGCGGCGACACATCTTTGGGGAGTTGATTTGAGATGCGGTTGATGGCGAGTTGAACTTTTTGTTCTGCCGTGGTGATGTCTGTGCCGTAGGAGAACGAGGCGGTGATCGTCGAGAAGTTGACGTTGGAGGTTGCCGTCGTGCTGTCGAGGCCGGGGACTGCCTGAATCGCGCTTTCGATCGGCGTCGATACGTCGGTGTTGACCACGTCGGGGGTCGCTCCGGGATAAGCGGTGACGATGTACACCTGGGGCAAGGAGAGCGACGGGATGAGCTCTTGTTTGAGTGAGGTCAGCGCTATCCCGCCGAAGAGTCCCACCACGATCGTGACGAGAGCGATCAACGCTCGGTTGCGCAGGCTGAATACGGAAAGTAGATGCACGGAGAAACTCCAAAGGGGGCTGTGTGCGGCGCGGTCAGCGCGCCTTAGATATGTGCACGTCAGCGTGCCCAGATGCATTATACGAGGGAAACTGCATTGACTGCACAATTTTCAGGAACGGATGTTCGCAATGGCTCGGCGTGCCCATCCGGTTGTGCTTTCCGTTCGGTGGTGACCTAGATTCTTCTCATGTCTTCCGCACTAATTTTGGCCCGGCGTATCGCGCAACTTCTTGTCGGATTGGTTCTTTATGGGCTCGCCATCGCGATGATGATTCGCGCCGGAATCGGTGTCGCCCCGTGGGATGTCTTGAGCCAGGGGCTTGCCGTCCAAACCGGCTTGGGTTTTGGACTTCTCACCATCATCATTGGGGCGGTCGTTTTGCTGCTCTGGATTCCCATCCGGCAGAAACCCGGAATCGGCACCGTGCTCAACGTGTTGCTCATTGGCCCTGCCGCAGATCTCGGGCTGGCGATCATCCCTGCACAAACTGAACTCTGGCTCCAACTGACAGTTTTTGCCGGGGGCCTGGCCCTGCTGGCGATCGCTACCGGCCTGTACATCGGCGCTCGAATGGGCCCAGGACCTCGTGATGGCCTGATGACCGGTATTCACGCCCGCTTTGGTGTGAAGATTTGGATCGTGCGCACCGCCATCGAAGTCGTCGTTTTGTCTACCGGCTGGATTCTGGGCGGAAACGTGGGGCTCGGAACCGTGGCCTTTGCGGTGCTTATCGGGCCCATGGTCAACCTGACTATTCCGCTACTTCGCGTGCCGACTGCATTGCCGCGCAACGCGAAAAGCGCAGTGCCCACGAACTAGCGAGCCAGCTGCGCCGCTACCTAGCTGGAGGGCTGGAGGGCTGGAGGGCTGGACCGCTGGACAGCTAGCCCGCGAAACCGACCGGGATGTACACATCTTGGGCACGGTCGCGCAGTGCCGTGTGGTCGTTGCGGGTGTAGATCGCGCAGGCGGATGTCCGGCAGTTGATACCATCACCAATCGGGGGTGAGATCTCGAGGTAGGCCGTGAACGTGCCAGCTTTCGGGTCGTCGTAGCTCCGCGAACCGAACAACTTCCAGGCCCAGTCGTCGTTGATCCAGTTGCTGGGCGCATACTGCACGGTGCCGGCAGCAACATCCTGCTGCGTCTGGGTGGGCACGCCGCCGAGGCACGGTCCGGGTTTGGTGGCCGGATCGGCGGGGATGACGCAGATCGCAACATAGATTCCCTGCGCGGCGTCGAAACCGGTGCCCTTCACCACCAACCTCTGGCCCTCGACGAGCGCTGAGGTGTCGAGCGCTGCAGTAGTGGCACTGTCGGTAGTGGCACCGTCGGTAGTAGCACCGTCGGTGGCGTTGGGATCAGCGACCGGTGCCGCCGCAACGGTTACGGTTCTGATTCGTTCATCGCCGCCGTGGGTAGTGGCGGTGAGCGGCCACTTCTGGCCGCTATCGTCTTGGACGGGCACACCTTTGCTGACATGGGTCACGATTGGCACCGCAATAATGGCGACCGGGATCAGGAGCGCAAGAACCACAACCGCGGTGATCCACAGCCAGCGACGGCGGCGCTTTTTAGGGGGTGGCTGAGGCTCGTTCAACGGCGTACTTTCAGGCATTCCAGCAGTCTAAGACCCGGATCGACGCGAGCGTACGTTTGGGGGAGTAGTATCTCCCCTCGTGACTAACACGGTTAGGTCGCCCAAGCGGTGGCTGATTGGTAATCCATTACCCTCCGAACGCCTCGAGGGTCAGCTCCTCCCGAAGTACCTCGCACTTCCCATCTTTGCCAGCGACGCACTGTCCTCCGTGGCATACGCGCCGCAAGAGCTGCTCCTGATTCTGATGCTCGGTGGATTGTCGTTTCTGGCCTTCGCGCCGTGGGTGGCTGCCGCCGTTGTGCTCCTTCTTGTCGTCGTTGTGGCCTCGTACCGCCAGCTCATCAAGGCCTACCCTTCTGGCGGCGGTGATTACGAGGTCGCCCACAAGAACTTGGGAGAGAAAGCCGGCCTCGTCGTCGCCTCCGCACTTCTCGTTGACTACATTCTGACGGTCGCCGTTTCGGTTGCCAGTGGCGTGGACAACATCATCTCTGCGTTCCCGGGGCTCGCCAATATTCGGGTCGAAATGGCTGTCGGATTTATCGTGATCCTGGTGGCGATCAATCTTCGGGGTGTCGCCGAATCGAGTAAGGCGTTTGCCCTCCCGACCTATCTTTTTGCCGGCAGCGTTTTTGTCATGATCGTTGTGGGATTGTTTCGAGTCGCCGTCGGGGACACACCGGTTGCCGAATCCGCGGGCTTCACGGTGCAGAATCACGACCTCGCCCAGATCGCTTTCGTTCTGCTCCTTCTCCGCGCTTTCGCCAGCGGTTGTAGCGCACTAACCGGCGTCGAGGCCATCGCTAACGGTGTTCAAGCATTCCGTCACCCCAAGATCAAGAACGCTCAAGGCACTCTCACGATCATGGGTGGCATAGCGATCGTCTTGTTCATCGGGGTGCTCGCACTCGCCCTTCTCACCAAGGTGCACTATGCCGAGACCGCCTGCGACTTGCAGGGTTGGGCGGACTGCGCTAATTCGCCACAGCGAAGCGTGATCGCCCAAATTGCCGCCGCCGTCTTCGGCGGAGACACCACGGTGATGTTCTACGTGGTGCAGGCAGCAACCGCGGCCGTGCTGTTGCTCGCGGCCAACACGGCATTCAATGGGTTCCCCTTGTTGGGCTCCGTTCTCGCCCAAGATTCTTACGCGCCCAAGTCGCTCTCCACCCGCGGTGACCGCTTGGTCTACTCGAACGGCGTTATCGCCCTCGGCTTTGTCGCCTCAGTCATCTTGGTGATTTATCAGGCAAACCTGACCCAGCTCATCCAGCTCTACATCATTGGGGTGTTCGTCAGCTTCACGCTGGGGCAATCCGGAATGATTGTGCACTGGGTTCGGATGCTGCGTGCAGGATGCGCGANCCCCCGCCAGGTAATCCGGAGCCTGACAATCAACTCTGTCGGCGCCCTCATGACCTCGACCGTGCTGATCATTGTGACGATCACAAAATTCACCCACGGAGCGTGGTTGGTGTTTGCGATCATGCCCGTCTTGTTTTACGGGATGTTGCGCATCAATCGCTACTACGGGCGCGTCGCCAAGTCGATTGAACCGGATGCCACCACTGTTTTTGGGGCAACGGCAGATCACGCCATTGTCTTGGTGGGCAAGATGCAGAAGCCCACGCTGAAGGCCTTGGATTACGCCATTGCGGGCCGGCACGACAGCCTCGAAGCGGTGCACGTGTCGATCGACGATGAGGCTTCCGCTCTTCTTCAGCGCCAGTGGGTCGAACAGAACATCAAGGTGCCTCTGCGCATCGTGGAGTCGCCGTATCGGGACATCAGTATGCCGCTGATCGGTTACATCAGGGATCACCGCGAACAGCACGGCTCCGAGGTTGTGACGGTCTATACGCCGGTCTACATCGTCGGTCACTGGTGGGAGACTTTCCTTCACAACCACAAGGCCAGACGCATTCGTCACAAGTTGATGCTCTGCCCCGGAGTAACGGTTTCCCTCGTGCCGTGGTTGCTCGACTCGACCAGAGCTTTGTATTCGCGGCCCCAGCGCCCCCTCCCCGGGCAAGTGCGTCGCGGAGAAGCCGTACGCCCCATCCAACGTCGTGCATTGCCCTCGGCCAAGGGCTCGCCGAAATCAACGTCAACCACGGTGCGCCCATCGCCAGAAGACTAGCTGCTGCCGGACTCACCACCGAGGCTGCAGCGGTCATCGTCGGAGGAATGCTCGGCACCGGGCTTCGTTTCGGCCTCGACCGTGCCCTACCGCACGCCGACAACGGTTTTCCGTTCTCGACCCTGACGGCCAACACCCTCGGGGCTTTAGTGCTCGGACTCCTTGTCGGCTCGCTGTGGCCGCGGGCGAGCTCCTGGCTTCGCGCCGGACTCGGCACCGGGATCCTCGGCTCCTTCACCACCTTCTCGGCCATTGCCATCTCCGTCGTAAGCCTCGTACGCAGCGACCAATGGGGCATCGCCATCGGCTACCTCGTGATCACTCTGGTGCTCGGCTTCGTTGCAGCATGGGCTGGCCTTAACCTCGGGCTGAAACTGCCTGGCCACCAACCAGGGAAACAAGAACCCTTGGTGGAGACCGAATGAACCCGCTACTCGTCGTCGCCATTCTGGCCGCTGGCGCTACGGGAGCCTTGCTCCGCTTTTTGACCACTCAGCTCTTCACTCGGGTTCCACGCGCGACCCCCACCGCCCATCCGGCAAACACCACAAACTCAGCGTCCGCGGCGCTCTTTCCCTGGCCAGTGCTCGTGGTGAACATCGTCGGCTCAGCCATTGGTGGAGCGGTTCTCGGCCTGCACACCGCGGAGGCCGTCTCGCCGGAGTGGACGCTAATTCTGCTGACCGGATTATGCGGAGGGCTAACCACCTTCAGCACGTTCACCGTGGAAACCGTTCAGTTAGCGCGCGCTGGTCTCGCAAGAGTCGCAGTGGCCAACATTGTTCTGAATCTAGGACTCGGACTCGCCACGGCCGGAGTCGCCTTCAGCCTCGTCGTCACCCTCGCCACCAATCTGGTCTAGCCGAAGGGCCGGAAGGCTGGCACCCGGCCACGTACCCGTCACGGTATCTGGATTTATATGGGTGAGCGCCAGCGCAGCAGCAGCTTCCGCAGCACGCGCCACCGCGGCAGCCGCGAGGGTCGCTTCCGTTGCGGCGGCGTACTCACGACGCTCACGGCCCAGCCGAGAAAGGGTGGCCACCGCTTGGCGCGCAATCATGCGACCAGCGCGATTGGCCCCGATCGTTGATGCCTGCGGCCCATAACCTGCAAAGAAAATCCGTTCATCTTTCCACGAGGTGCCGTTCGCCACCGACACTCCCCCAGCTTTCTCCCGGAGGTGCAACGGGGCCAAGTGCCGTAATTCTGGCCGAAATCCGGTCGACCAGATGATGACATCCGCCTCCTGGAACGCCCCGTTACTCCAGCGCNCCCCGGTCGGTTCGATCGAGTCGAACATCGGGCGCGACGTCAAGACTCCGCGTTCAATTCCCGCCTGGATTCGCCTGGTGCGAGGAACCCCGGTTCCGGCAACAATGCTCGGCAAGGCGCGCCCCGCACGGGCGGCCTCGTCTTGCATCGCTACTGCCGACTGGCGCGCCTCTAGATTCAGTTCGCCGTCTTCTAAAAAGTCAATCGGGCGACGGCTCACCCAAACCAAATCAGTCGCGACGGATTCCAACTCCAACAGAAAACCAATCGCAGAAGTTCCGCCACCAACAACCACAACTTTTTTGCCAGCAAACTCTGTGGCATCGCTGTACTCCGCCGTGTGCAGTTGACGGCCCTCGAAAGAGTCTCGCCCCGGATACCAAGGGATGAAAGGTGCGCCCCACGTTCCGGTCGCGTTAATCACAATCTCGGTGGTGATCGTTTTCTCGACCGTCGCCGTCGTTCGATAGGTCACGGCCAGAAACGGCTCCACATCCACCACGGACGAAACGGCCGCCGGGCGAACAATGCCGAGCCCATAAAAATCCTCATACTGCTGGTAATAGTCAGCAACCACCTCACGCGCCGGGCTCGTGCGGTCGGCGTTTTCGAAACTCACCCCCACAGCATCCATGCCAGGAAGATCGTTGATTCGGTGCGCCGAACCGATGTGCAGGGCATCCCACCGAAACTGCCAGGCACCACCAGTGAGAGGGCCACGATCGAGAATAATGAAGTCCACGCCCGGCTCTAAACCGAGCTTCTTCAGGTAATACGAGACCGACAAACCGGCCTGACCGCCGCCAATAACGACGACAGAGGTGTCAGTCTTCTCATTAGCCACAGGACAACGTTACCTGCTGAGCGTGCGTGCTAAACTGCTCTGTACTTTCACAGTCGCTATTGGCTTGTTCCAGGAACCTCAAGGGTTCTCTTCGGACTGATTCATGAGGGGGTCACGCATGGGGCGAGGCCGTCAAAAGGCGAAGCACACGAAGGTCGCACGCGATCTTAAGTACTTCAGTCCTGACACAAATTACGGCGCTCTTGAAAAAGAGCTGGCCGGGAACCCTGGCGACCCCAAACTCGCTGAAGACCTTGCCGCGTGGCCCGAGTACGTTCTCGGTAGCTACAACGGCGAAGCCGGGTACGACGACGAATCTGACGAGGAGTCGGATGAAGACGACGAGTCTGACGACGCCGACGATGACGCCTCTGACTATGCCGACGCGGACGACGACGACGAACTACCGCAGCACAAGACCGCGTAGCTCAGCACAACACTGCGGAGCGACAGGGTAGCTCAGCTCGAAATTGCGGAGCGACCGCGTAGCGACGGTGTGACGATCGCGGAGCTGAAACGTCAGTTGGCGTAGTTTCCGACGAGGCGCACTGCCCCACCGTTGACACCCTTGGCACCCTGCTCAAAGCCGTCAAGCTCGCGAACGCCGACGGTGACTCGGCCGACTACCCACGCGGGAATGCCGTGTGCCTCGACGGCGCGCATCACGCTGCTCGCTGAGGCGGCATCCACGACAGCAAACATGCCGACGCCGAGGTTCCAGGTGCCTTCGGCTTCGGTCAACGCCATGCTGTTCCACTCCGCAAGCACGCGGAAGACGGGTTGTGGCGACCAGGTTGCCCGATCTACCTCGACCCAGGAGCCGAGGGGGAGAACGCGCGCGAGGTTCGCGGCAATGCCCCCACCGGTGACGTGGCTGAGGGCGTGAATGACGCCGGGGAGTTCATCCAAGACGCCGACCAACGGGCTCGTGTAGAGGCGTGTTGGCTCGAGGAGAACCTCGCCGATGATTCCGCCGAGTTCGGCAGAGTTGTGAGTGTATTTGAGTGAATTCTTGGCCAGGATGTGCCGAACCAACGAGTATCCGTTGGAGTGAAGCCCTGACGATCCCATTGCCACAATTACGTCACCGTGGCGGACCTTCTCCGGGCCAAGGGCGGCGTCCGCTTCAACGAAACCGACGGCAGCTCCGGCGACGTCGTAGTCGTCCGCCCCAAGCAAGCCGGGGTGTTCCGCAGTCTCGCCGCCGACGAGGGCTGTTCCGGTGGCGGCGCAGGCGTTGGCGATACCCTCAACGATCGCGGCAATGCGAGCGGGAACGACCTTGCCGCAGGCGATGTAATCGGTCATGAACATGGGCCGAGCCCCGACAACGATGATGTCGTCGACCACCATTCCGACCAAGTCTTGGCCGATGGTGTCGTGCTTATCGAGGGCCTGCGCGATTGCCACCTTGGTGCCTACACCGTCGGTCGAGGTGGCAAGCAACGGTCGGGTGTAGGAGGTCAGAAATGACACGTCAAAGAGCCCGGCAAAGCCACCGAACCCGCCGACAACGGAGGGGCCGTGGGTGCGTGAAACGGCCGCTTTCATGAGCTCGACAGCAAGATCTCCGGCGGCGGTGTCAACGCCGGCCTCAGCGTACTTGTTGCTCATGCGTGTATCCGTTCTGGGACGTGAAAGAATGACCAGTGGTAACCACAATTCTACGGTCTGGAGCAGACTCCGCATGTGCGGCATAGTAGGCATCGTTTCATCACAGCCCGCCAATCAGCAGGTCTATGACGCCCTGCTCCTCCTGCAACACCGCGGGCAGGATTCGACGGGAATTGCCACCGCAGAGGGCAACACTTTCCATATGGCCAAAGCCAAGGGCCAGGTGCGGGAGGCTTTCCGCACCCGCGACATGCGCGGGCTCCTCGGCAACATGGGTCTTGGCCACGTGCGTTACGCCACCAAGGGTGCCGCCGACCGCGAGCAGGAAGCTCAGCCGTTTTACGTGAACGCTCCGTACGGCATCGTGTTGGTGCACAACGGCAACCTCACGAACACTCGCGAACTCACTCAGGAACTTTTTCACATCGACCGTCGGCACCTCAACACTGACTCAGACACTGAGCTGTTGGTCAACGTTTTGGCTCACGAACTTCAGGAGCAGGTTTCGGGCCTCGACCTCGATCCCGCTCAGCTTTTTGCCGCCGTTACTCGCCTCCACGAGCGTGTTGAGGGTTCCTACGCCGCGATCGCGTTGATCGCCGGTCATGGTCTCCTCGCTTTCCGTGACCCGTACGGCATCCGGCCCCTGGTTTTGGGCAAACGCCCCGCCGGTCTCGTTGGTGACGAATGGATTGTCGCCTCTGAGTCCCTCGTGTTGGAGAGTGGCGGTTACGAGATTGTTCGGGATGTCGCGCCCGGGGAAGCGGTCTTCATCAGCCGTTCCGGTGAGATGTTCTCTCAGCTCTGCTCACCGCACGCCCGCCTCGTTCCGTGTTCATTCGAGTACGTCTACTTGGCTCGCCCCGACTCGATCATGAACGGCATTTCCGTCTACGACGCGAGGCTTCGTCTTGGTAACCGCCTGGCGGACACCATTGCCCAGTACACGCCAATGGGCGACATCGACGTGGTCATGCCGATCCCGGATTCCTCGCGCCCAGCGGCAATGCAGGTCGCCCAGAAGCTCGGCATCGAGTATCGCGAGGGGTTCTACAAGAACCGCTATGTGGGGCGAACGTTCATCATGCCCGGGCAGGCTGAGCGCAAGAAGAGCGTCAAGCAGAAGCTCAACGCGATGGGTAGCGAGTTTCGGGGCAAGAACATCCTGATTGTGGATGATTCGATTGTGCGTGGAACCACCTCCAAGGAGATCGTGCAGATGGCGCGCGAGGCGGGCGCCAATAAGGTGACCTTCACGTCGGCGGCCCCTCCCGTGCGTTTCCCCCACGTGTACGGCATCAACATGCCCTCCCGCCAAGAGCTTGTCGCCCACGGCCGCAAGATTCCGGAGATCTCCACCGAAATCGGAGCCGATTACCTGATCTACCAAGAGGTCGCCGACATGCAGGCCGCGATCATCGAGGGCTCGAACGTCACCGAGCTCGACATGAGCTGCTTCACCGGCGAATACGTTACCGGGACTGTCACCCCGGAGTACCTCGCCTGGGTTGAGGCCAACCAGCTCAGCTAATGCCCGACTTGCGAGTTCCGCNCCCGCCAAAGCTTCGGAAGGTGCCAGACTCGCAAGTCAAGGAGCTACAGGGGTCTGGGGAGCCGCGGGAGCTACGGGGCTGCGGAAGCTACAGGGCTGCGGGAGCTGCGGGAGCTGCGGGAGTTTCTGGGGCGGGAGTCTCGATTGTTTCGCGAGCCACCCGAGCGGTGCGCGCACGCCGCGTGGCGGAACGATCGAGGATGAGCGCGAGAAGGGCTCCGAGCAGCACACCGCCGGTGACCCCGAATAACGCGAAATAGCCGAACAGTGTCGCAAACCCGACCTGCGGGTCCACGGGGAACAACCCGGTGAGGATGAACGTCACGATCGCCCCAACGCCGCCGCCCACGATCAAAAAAGCGGGAATCTTCGGGGCCCGGCGAATCGTCATCTCGGTTTCGTCAGAAAAAGTCGTGTCGGTCGTTCCTTGGTTCACCGGGGTGCTCTCGTTCATTCCGATATTCTCGCACCCACAACTGGGAGGACGTCACCCAGATCCGCCCGCTGACCCGAGGCGTGGACCCGTCCGGCGGCAAGCGCCACCGCCCACGTTTCACGCCCGGTGGCTAGGGCTAGCCAAGTAGCCGGATCCATTTCCACCACGTTCGGCGGGGTTCCCCGAGTGTGTCGCGGGCCCTCGATGGCTTGGGTGGCACCAAACGGGGGAACTCGAATTTCGACTGTGTTGCCGGGAACCCGCTCTGCGAGCAACTGGAGCAGGTAGCGCACAGCCATGGCCGTGTCATCCCGGGCCGGAGTTGCGGTGAGGGCAGCGCGAACCGCGGCCGAACCTAATTCTGCTGAAATCCTCGCTTTGCCCACGGCACAACGCTAGTCGAACGCCAGTCCGGCGCTACTCAAGCGCTAGTCCAGCGCCTGCCAAGCGCTAGCCGGACTCCAGCTCAGCGCCGGCCAAGCGCCTGGCGAACGCGACCCAACAGCCACTTTCGGTACTCTGGGGGGGTGCGAATTCTTGTTCTTGGTTCCGGCGCGCGCGAGCACGCAATCATCACCTCCCTGTTGAGAGAGCGTTCGGCGAGCGGTGACCCTCTCCATGAGATCACTGCAGCGCCCGGTAATGCGGGAATCGCCGCCGACTGCGAGGTCGTCTCCCTCGACCCCTCAAACGGCTCGATTGTCACCCGTTATGCACAGGACAACGAGGTCGAGCTGGTCATCATCGGACCGGAGGCACCGCTGGTTGCCGGTGTGGCCGACAAACTTCGTCAAGCCGGGGTTCCCGTTTTCGGCCCCAATAAGGCTGCGGCAGCACTCGAAGGCTCCAAGACTTTTGCCAAGCGAATCATGGATGCCGCTTCTGTGCCGACCGGTCGCGCCCAGCGCGCGGAGACCATCGAGGATGCGGTCGCCGCAATTGACCAGTACGGTGCTCCCTACGTCATTAAGGCCGACGGCCTCGCTGCCGGTAAAGGAGTTCTCGTCACCGAGGATCGCGAGGCGGCGCTTGCCCACGCCGAGTACTGGCTGCAGCACGGCAGCGTTCTGGTCGAGGAATTCTTGGCCGGCCAAGAGGTGTCGTTGTTCCTGTTGAGCGACGGCACCGACGTTCTTCCCCTCAGCCCAGCCCAGGATTACAAGCGCGCCCTCGATGGCGATCAAGGGCCCAACACCGGTGGCATGGGAGCGTATTCACCATTGCCGTGGTTGCCGGAAGGTTTCACCGACGAGGTGATTGACACGATCGCGCTCCCCACCATCCGCCAGCTCGCCGCCGAGGGCACGCCGTTCGTTGGCCTTCTGTACTGCGGCCTGATTCTCACCGAGGCTGGCATCCGGGTTATTGAGTTCAACGCCCGTTTCGGTGACCCCGAGACCCAAGTGGTTCTTCCCAGACTCGAAACACCGCTGAGCGGCTTGCTGCTCGCGGCTTCCACGGGGCGCCTCGGCACCCTGCCCTATCCGACGTTCTCCACCGAGGTTGCCGTGACGGTCGTTCTGGCCAGCGAAGGCTACCCGGAAGAACCCATCACAGGCAGACCCATTAGCGGGCTCGATGCCGCAGCCGCCGTCGAGGGGGTAACCATCGCCCACGCCGCAACCTCCATGCTCGACGGGCAGTTCATTGCCACCGGTGGTCGAGTGTTGAGCGTTGTCGCCAGTGGCGACAGTTTTGCCCACGCCCGCGAGCGTGCCTACGAAGCGCTGGCGCTGATTTCCCTCGAGGGCAGCCACTACCGCAAAGACATCGCGCTGCGAGTTGCCGAGTGAGCGCGTTGCAGGATCTCGAAGGCTGGACTCACAGCTACAGTGGCAAGGTTCGCGACCTCTACACCTCACCCACCCAGCCGGGGCGAGTGCTCATGGTGGCCAGCGACCGCGTGAGTGCTTTCGACCACGTGCTGGAGCCGGGCATCCCGCAGAAGGGTGAACTGCTCACCGCCCTCAGCGTGTGGTGGTTCGCGCAGCTGACGCAGATCCCGAACCACTTGGCACCGACAGCGACAGCGGCTGCCGCCGCCGCGATTCCCGCTTCGGTCGCCACTCGTTCGATGCTCGTGAAGACTCTCGACATGTACCCGATCGAGTGCGTTGTGCGCGGGTACCTTTCCGGTAGCGGCTGGCTCGAATACCAGCAGACGCAGAGTGTGTGCGGCGTTCCGTTGCCTGCTGGCCTGCAGGACGGCGACCGCCTCCCCACCCCCATCTACACACCGGCGTGGAAAGCTCCTTTGGGGGAGCACGACGAGAACATCACCTTCGAACGCACCGTCGAGTTGGTGGGGGCCGATGTTGCTGCCACACTGCGCGATCGTTCCCTCGAGGTGTTCACCGCGGCCTCAGCCATTGCTGAAGCCCACGGGGTCATCCTCGCCGACACGAAGTTTGAGTTCGGTAGGGACCCGGAGAGCGGGGAACTGACCCTCGGCGACGAGGTACTCNCCTCGGACTCCAGCCGGTACTGGGACGCAAACCTTTACGCCGCTGGCGGCAAAGATCGTTTGGCGAGCTTCGACAAGCAGATCGTGCGCAACTGGCTTTCCGCCCACTGGGATCAGTCCGGAACTCCGCCAGTGCTGCCCGCAGAGATTGTTGAGCAGACCGCGGCACGCTACCGCGAACTCATCCAGCGCCTCACCGCCTAACGGCCTGGCCGCTTGACCGCGTGACTGCCCGTTTCTGTGCGGGCCAACAATCACGACCAAACCGGTTCGCCGATGCCTCCGAAGCATTACTAACGACGAGGGCATCCGCCTGAATCACTGCTGCCCCTGCGATTAAGAGTCGCCCCCGCAGCGGCCCCCCGGGGTCACCCCATCACAGAGGAGACACTCCCATGCGAGTCTTGAAACGACACACCTATGCCGGCCTAGCGCTTTTTGCTGTGGCAGCTTTGGGCCTGACAGCCTGCACCGCTGAAGCCACTCCGGCCGACCCTGCGCCATCAGCATCCGTCGAGATGGAAACTGACTTCACCGCAAACCTCGTGGGTAGCGCTTGTGCTGCCTACGCTGAAACCGTTCCGGATGGCGGCGGATCGATCGCTGGTATGGCCGTTGACCCCGTTGTCACCGCAGCATCCAACAACCCTCTCCTGACCACGCTGGCCGCCGCGGTTTCTGGCGGACTCAACCCTGATGTCAACCTCGTTGACACCCTCAACGGTTCTGAGTTCACGGTCTTCGCACCGGTTGATGACGCTTTCGCAGCACTTCCCGCTGAGACTGTTGCTGCCCTCGCAGACCCAGCAAACGCTGACCTCCTGAGCAGCATCCTCACCTACCACGTCCTCCCCGGCCAGATTCTTCCGTCTGATCTCGCCGGCGAGTACACCACCGTTCAGGGTTCCACCCTCAACGTCACCGGTAGTGGCGACAGCCTGATGGTCAATGACGCCACGGTTCTTTGTGGTGGCGTTGTCACCGCCAACGCGACCGTGTACCTCATTGACACGGTTCTCTCTCTTCCGGAGTAACCCCAACGCACGATAGCGTCACCATCGCTGGCCCGCTGCTTCACTGCAGCGGGCCAGCTGCGCGTTCAGTCGTCAGCTAGGTGGTCGGGATCTCGTCCAGCCCTTGCAGGATCGCTTCATTGATGGCAACGAGTTGGTCGAGTTGGTCGTCGGTCAGTTTCGACAAGACCGTGGTGCGCACCTCGGCGATCTGAAGGGGCGCGATGCGACGGATGAGGGCGAGGCCGTCTGCCGTCAGGCTCACGCGTTGCACTCGACGATCAATCGTGGACGGGCTCCGCTGCAACCAACCGGAACGCTCCATGCTGGCGACCGCGTGGGTCAGGCGACTCTTTGAGTATTGAAGTTGGCGAGCAAGTTCGCTCATGGTGAGGGCGCGCCCCCGCGCCTCCCAAAGGAACACCATCACTGTGTAGTAGGCGTGCGGCATTCCGGCATCGCGCTGCATGTGCCGCTCCAGCGCTTCGCTCAGCAGATGGTTGACACTCATCAACGTGCGCCACGCATTCTTCTCGCGAAGCGACGGGGATTGCGGTTTCTGGTCCACGGCTGTCCTTGGTGGGGGTTGGGATTGGTCGGAAATATTTGGGAATAGTTGAGATCTCAACTAAGTTAACACCATCATGACAAACAGAGAAAACTCCCTCCTCGCAGCAGACACCGGCATGGGCGCCGTCACGCTGCGCGTGGGCAACCTCGACACCATGACCGCGTACTACCGCGACGGCATCCAACTCGAAGTTCTCACCGCCAGCGGCGGCACCGTCGTGCTCGGTCGCGGCACCACCCCCGTCGTCATCCTCGAGCACTCGCCCGAGCTCAAGAACGCCAGCCCCCGCGACGCCGGACTCTTCCACACCGCCATCCTCTTCGATAGCGAAGAAGCCCTTGCTGCCTCGGTTTACTCGGTCGCCCAGGCCCACCCCGGAACCTTCACGGGCAGCTCCGACCACCTCGTGAGCAAAGCCTTCTACTTCAACGACCCCGAAGGCAACGGAGTCGAGTTGTACTGGGATCGCGAGCGCAGTGCCTGGAGCTGGATCCACGGTTCCATCGAAATGGCGACCCTTCACCTCGACCCCAACGCGTTCCTTCAGGAGCACCTCAGCCAGCAGGCAGTCGAGGCCCCGATGATCGGTGGGGCTCAGGTCGGGCACATCCACCTCAAGGTGGGCGACATCCCCACAGCTCGCGAGTTCTACGTCAACCAGCTCGGCTTCGACGAGACCGCCGCGTATGGACCGCAAGCACTGTTCGTCAGCGCTGGCGGCTACCACCACCACATGGCCATGAACACCTGGAACAGCGCCGGAGCTGGCCCCCGTGGTCTCGCCCTTGGTCTCGGTCAGGTCGACATTCAGGTGCCGACCACTGATGACATTGGCGCGATCACCGAACGCCTCACCCACTTCGGGGTTGCGGTGCGCGACGACGGCAAGACCGTCACCCTCGAAGACCCGTGGGCAAACCTGATCAAGCTCACCGCGCTCGGTTCCTAGGAATTTCCAGCGCTAGAGCTCCTCGATGCGGTCATCGAGTTCGGTGATGACATCCCACGCGCCGTCCTCCGAGTTCGACAACACCACAACGTCGAGCTCCTGCTCGAGGTAGTGGCGCACGATGCCGCTCGCGCCCGGATTGATTCCGTCTTTGAAGTAGGAGCGAACCGTGCCGTCTTCGTTGAGGTCGAATTCGAGCCCGAAACCGTAGGAGGTTTCCTCGTCGTGCTCCACCTGCGGGCTGAGGTACTCGTCAGTGAATTCGGAGTCGAGCAGCACGCCCGAACGAATAGCCTCGAAGAACTTTTGTAGGTCGGCGGCGGTGGAGTGCGCGCCAGCATCCGGGGCCCCGATCGGGGCGTAGCTGAAGATGTTCGAAACCCACTGGCCATCGTCATTCTTGTCCCAGCCTTCCGCCACTCGAGGGGCTGCTTCCCGGCGGTCGTAGAACCCGGAGTCGAGCATGCCGGCGGGGCCGAACACCTCGTCGAAGACGTACTGGCGGTAGGGAACGCCGGTCACTTTTTCGAGCGCCAACCCGGCAAGGATGTAGCCGGCGTTGGAGTAGTGGGATTCAACCCCCGGCTCGTCGTACGGCTTCTTGTGGGCGAACAGCGGAAGAAAATCCCGCGCGCTGGTGAGCGTATAGCTGGGGGTGGTGCGGAAGATTTCGGCGTAGCTTTCGCCGGCCTCCTCGTCGGCGTCATCCGCAATTCCGCTGGTATGGGTCAGCAGGTGCAGGAGCGTGACCCCGATCGGGATCGCCGTGTTCTCGAGGTCGACGTAGTGGTGGATGGAAGTCTCGAGGTCGAGGTTGCCTTTGCTCACCTGCTGCAGCACCGCGACACTGGTGAACAGCTTGGTGATGCCCGCGGTGTCGAAGCGCGTGTCGAGGGTGTTGGCAACACTCCAGCGCGGACTCGCCTCGCCGGTGGCCGCCTCAAAAAGTGTGTGCGTGCCGCGCGTTACCCGCACCACACCCGAAAATTGCTGGTCGTCCAGAAACTCGGCAAAACCTTCGGTATCCATGCCCAGAGCCTACCGATTCACGGCCTAACATGGGGCAATGAGTGTGCTTCAACGATTGAGTCGACTGGCGGTTGTTCCCGTCGGTGCGGTGGTCTTCGTGCAGGGCAAACGGCTTCGCCGCGACACCCCCAAGCTGCCGGATGCTGCCCTCCCCTGGACTGGTTCGACCCCTGTTACAGAAGCCGTCGCGACCGCCACCAACATCCCGCTTCGGATGCTCGTGCTCGGCGATTCGACGGCGGCCGGTGTGGGCGCCGAGACCCAAGACGATGCCCTCCCCGGCACCCTCGCCCGTGAACTGGTGGCCCGCTGGAATCGCTCGGTCACCTGGCGTGCAATCGGTGAGAACGGTGCCACCGCTCGCGATCTTCGCGAACGCTTCATCGATGACGCCACCGCCCAAAGCTACGACTTCATCTTTCTGAGCATCGGTGCCAACGACGCTCTGGGGCTTCGACCCCGCTGGGCGTTTGGGCGCGACATCCGCGCGCTGCTGACACAACTGCGGGAGGCGAATCCGGAAGCGATCATCATGATGTCATCGCTGCCGGCCTTCAAGCGATTCGTGTTGTTGCCGAATCCATTGCGCTGGAACCTCTACCTGCACTCGCAGAGCCTCGAGGCGGAGGCCCGTGGCATTGTGGCGGGGCTTGCGCGCACGATCATCTCCCCGCCACCACCGCCCTACACCGACGGCTTTTTTGCCCGCGACTTGTTTCACCCGAGCGCGCAGGGCTACCGCGACTGGGCACGCTTTGCGATCGAGGATGCCTTCGCCACGGGGCAACTGACGTGATTGGGCAGCGCACGTGATTGGGCAGCGCACGTGATCGGCGGCCTGCGGTGACCGTCGCCACTACGCTCGATGCTCTGGCCGCGCTCATCAGCACAACGACTCAACCGGCTGGCCGACCGCTGATCGTGGGGATTGTCGGGGCTCCCGGGGCAGGCAAGTCGACGATCGCCGCCGAGCTGATCGAACTTCTTTCGGCGAGCGCGCTGCTCCCGATGGACGGATACCACTTTTCGCAGCAGCGACTGGTTGAGTTGGGCCGCCGAGACCGAATGGGCGCCCCCGACACTTTTGACGTCGACGCTCTGGCCTCCACCCTGCGCGAGCTTCGCGATGCCCAACCCGTTGTCGTGGCCCCCGCTTTCGACCGCACGATTGAGGAATCGGTGGCCGATGCAATCTCGATCCATCCCGGAGCCACCATCACCGTAGTGGTGGAGGGCAACTACCTTCTGCTGGAGAGTGGCGGCTGGGAGCAAGTCGCCCCTTTGCTTGACCTCAGTTTCTTTGTGGAGCTGGACCACGACATCCGTGTAGATCGTCTGATCGCACGGCACGAACTTTTCGGCAAGGCACCTGCCGCCGCTCGCGCGTGGGCTCTCGGCACCGACGAGGCGAACGCGGTTGCCGTGGAGGCAACCGCTTCGCGCGCCGACCACCGGATTCGCCTAGCGCCCTAACGCAGGGCCAATCGGCCCGAGTGCGCGAGGCCGACCCGTTGTACCGTGTCGCAATGCGCGCGACTGTCCGAGTCTTCGCAATACTGGCCCTGCTATCGCTGGCAGGCTGCTCGTCGTTGCCCGGGGGCGGAAATGGCGGGCTTAGCCCCAGCGGCGCAGCGACACCCACACCAACTCCGATCCCGCTCAGCTTCAGCGCCTACCAACAGGAGTCCTCCGATCCTGGGGTGATCGACACCAGCGCGAAGGCGATAACAACCGTGATTGTCGACGGGGTGAATCTCGATAACACTGAAGCTGCCGTCACTCCGGTCGGTCGTGATGCCACCGACCAACTCGAACGAGCCAAGTATTACGGACTCCGCACCGAACTCATGGTCAGCAATTTCAGCTACGAAGACTTGGCATTTGCCGTGCTCTCCAGCCCGGTCGCCATGGCGAACACAGTCGCCGCCCTCAGCCGCATCGTCGTCGACCAGGGCTGGAACGGGGTCAGCATCGATTTCGAGTCCCTCAACCGCCGGGATGCCGCTGGCCTGGCTGAATTCGCCGCCCAACTTCGTGCTGCCCTGCCCGACTCCGCCACCATCAGCATCGCGGTGACGCTCAATTTTTCGCCGAGTGGCTACAAACGAGCGGGTTACGACCTGGCAGCGCTCGCCCCCAGCGTCAACCGTTTCATCCTGATGGCCTACGACCAGCACGGCTCCTGGAGTCCGGTGTCCGGCCCGGTCGGAGCGCTCGACTGGGGTACCCGCGGTCTCGAAGCACTCCTCACGGCGGTGCCACCAGAGCAGGTCTTCTACGGCATTGCCGGGTACGGCTATCGCTGGGGGGCCGACAGCGTCGACACGAAGGTGAGCGTTGGGGAGGCGCGAGACGAAGCGAACGCGCAATCGGCCAGCACTGCGGTCTGGGATCCGGATGTTGGTGAGTGGATGGCAACGCTGGCCGACGGCACCGAACTCTGGTGGTCGGATTCACGCTCGTTTCGAGCCCGCGTCGAGTTGGCACAGCAGTACAGGCTCGGCGGCGTCGCCCTCTGGTTGCTCGGCTCCGCAGACCCGATCNCCCCCGAGCTTCTCCACTAGGGCTTCTCAACTAGACTGAGGGCATTCTGCTGTTGGACGAAAACCCTGGAGTTTCTGGTGCCCACAATCGTCGTCGAGGTCATGCCCAAGGCCGTTCTTCTTGATCCTCAGGGAAAAGCCGTCACCGGCGCCCTGCACCGTCTCGGCAAAACCCATATTTCTGAGGTGCGGATCGGTAAGCGTTTTGAGCTCACCGTGGATGGCCCAGTAGACGCAGCACTGTTGGCCGAAGTTCAGACCCTCGCGGAAGATATCTTCTCCAACCAGGTCATCGAAGACGTCATCAGCATCACGGTCGAAGACGATGGCATGGCCGGGGAAACCCGCTGATGCGGATCGGCGTCATCACTTTTCCGGGGTCGCTCGATGACCGCGATGCTCAGCGCGCGATCCGTCTTGCCGGCGCCGAACCGGTAGCCCTCTGGCACGGCGACCACGACCTCAACAACGTCGACGCAATCGTGCTTCCCGGTGGGTTCAGCTACGGTGACTACCTGCGCTGCGGTTCCATCGCCGCCCTCTCGCCGATCATGAGCGAGGTTATCGAGGCCGCCAACGATGGGATGCCCGTGCTCGGCATTTGCAACGGTTTTCAAATTCTGGTCGAAGCCCACCTGCTTCCCGGCGGTTTGGTTCGCAACGATCACGGCAACTTCATCTGCCGCGACCAAAAACTTCGCGTCGAAAACACGACCACGGCGTGGACCACTGGTTTCGCTCACAATCAGGAGATCACCATCCCGTTGAAGAACGGTGAGGGCGGTTTCATCGCCGACCAGGAGACCATCAACCGTCTCGAGGGCGAAGGCTTGGTGGCTTTCCGCTACCTCGAGACCAACCCCAACGGTTCGATGAACGACATCGCGGGCATTACGAACGCGCGCGGCAACGTTGTGGGCTTGATGCCGCATCCGGAGCACGCCGTTGAAGCCGGTTTCGGACCGGACACCACCGATGCCATGCGCTCGGGCATCGACGGCCTCACGTTCTTCACCTCGGTGATCGCCTCGACCCTTCTCGCGAACGCGTGAGCGTCGAAACAAGCACAAACACCAGTTCGAACACGAAAGCGACTGCTCGCAGGAGCAAGGGCTTCAGCCCCCGTAGCCTGTACCGCGCCCTCTCGATCGCCGAAGCAATCACCTGGACCCTGCTGATTCTGGGCCTGGTGGCCAAGTACCTCCTGTTGGTGGGGCCGACCGGTGATCTGGTTTTACGCATCGGCGGCACCGTTCACGGCTTCGTGTTTTTGAGCTACGGCGCTACCGCTATTTTGGTGGGCATCAACCAGCGTTGGAACCCCCTGCTGGCCGTCGGCGCCGTTGCGACAGCGATCGTGCCCTACGCCACCATTCCCTTCGACCACTGGCTCGAGCGTAAGAACAAGCTCGACGGCAGCTGGCGCGTCACCACGACCGATGACCCGCGCGACGCGAACTGGTTCGATGCCGTGGTGCGCTGGATGCTGGGTCGCCCCTACCTGCTGGGTGCTCTCATCGTCGTCGCAATCGTGGCGCTATTCGCCATCCTGTTGCTGATCGGTCCGCCCGGCGGGAGCAAGTAGCTCCACTCGCCGGAGCGGAAGCGCGTCCGGGTTCTGGGCGCGAACCCACTCCACGAGGTGTTCCCGCACTTCGCAACGCAAGTCCCAGAGCAGAGATGAATCTGCTGCAGAGACGAGCACTCGCACCCGAACGAAGCCACCAACGGCATCAGTGATCTGCAGCCCGACCGTGCGACCGTCCCACAGCTCCGACGCGGCAACAATGCGTTCGAGCTCCACGCGCATCGCGGCCGGGCTCACCCGCCAGTCAAGATCGAGCTCGACCGAGCCGAGAAGCTCACTGGAGTTTCTGGTCCAGTTCTGGAACGGCGTCGAGGTGAAATAGGTGGACGGCACCACGAGGCGCCGGTCATCCCAGATGCGCACCACCACGTAGGTGAGGGTGATCTCCTCGATCTGGCCCCACTCGCCGTCGGCGATCACCACATCCTCGAGGCGGATCGCGTCGCTGAAAGCGAGTTGCACCCCGGCAAAAACGTTGGCCAAAGTGGACTGAGCGGCAAGGCCGGCCACGATGCTGAGCACGCCAGCAGACGCGAGCACGCTCGCGCCGATTGCCTGCACCCCGTCAAAAGTGAACAGGATGCCACCGATCGCCAGAATGACAATCACCGCAATAACGAGGCGCCGCACCAGAGCCAGCTGGGTGTGCAGCCGGCGGGAAACGCGGTTGCCCGCAATATTGACCGGATACCGCGACAGTGCCCGGTTGATCAGGAAGGTAACCAACGCCGCCACGAACCAGGCACCGACGCCAATGACCGCGACCAAAAACAGCTGATCGACGATGGGGCGCCACTCGGCGGTGGGGCGCACGAGAATGAGCGCCACCCACACACTGATGAGGACCAGCAGAACACGGAACGGATACTGAGTTCGGCGAGCCAAAGTCTGGGGCCAAATGCCACGCCGGCCCATAGCGCGGAGGGCCACCGCCAACACAATCATGACGAGCACCGCTACCGTCAGAGCGATAACAATGGCGGCGACGAGGCCGAGCACGGTAGACCAATCAAACATGCGCACTTCCAAACAAGGTGGGGAGAAACGCACGGGCGGCGCACCATCGATCCTCCAGCCTAGGCGAGGCTGGCTGAGCACCGACAGTAAGATTGAGGGCACACCGGTATGCCGACTCAGGAGCAATTTCCCCGTGAGCACTTCCCCCCAAGCTTCCCCCGCAGCTTCCCCCATGCGCGCAGTCGCCGACACCGTCGCGAACGCTGCCGCAACGCCCGAAAAAGAGCAGCCGTACGGCGCTCTCGGGCTTAAAGAGGACGAATACCTCGCCATCCGCGAGATTCTGGGCCGCCGTCCCACCAGTGGCGAACTCGCCATGTACTCGGTGATGTGGAGCGAGCACTGCTCCTACAAGAGTTCCAAAATTTACCTGCGTCAGTTTGGCCAGAAGGTCAGCCCGAAGATGAAAAAAGACCTCATGGTCGGGATCGGCGAGAACGCCGGGGTCGTGGATGTCGGTCAGGGCTGGGCTGTGACCTTCAAGATTGAGAGCCACAACCNCCCCAGCTACATCGAGCCTTTCCAAGGTGCAGCGACCGGCGTGGGCGGCATCGTCCGCGACATCATCTCGATGGGTGCGCGCCCGGTCGCCGTTATGGATGCACTCCGCTTCGGTGCGATCGACCACGAAGACACCGCTCGTGTGGTGCACGGCGTGGTTTCGGGCATCAGCTCCTACGGCAACTGCCTGGGGCTCCCCAACATTGGTGGCGAGACCTACTTCGACTCTGTCTACCAGGCCAACCCCCTGGTGAACGCCCTGGCGGTCGGCGTTCTCCGCCACGAAGACCTGCACCTCGCGAACGCTCGCGGTGTCGGCAACAAGGTCGTGCTTTTTGGGGCTCGCACCGGCGGTGACGGCATCGGCGGGGCCTCCATCCTCGCCTCGGACTCCTTTGCCGAGGGCGGCCCGACCAAGCGTCCAGCAGTGCAGGTCGGTGACCCCTTTGCCGAGAAGGTGCTGATCGAGTGCTGCCTCGAACTGTTTGCCCTCGAACTGGTCGAGGGCATCCAAGACCTCGGTGCCGCCGGCATTTCGTGCGCCACCAGCGAGCTCGCTTCCAACGGTGACGGCGGAATGTTTGTCGAACTCGACAAAGTTCTCCTGCGCGACCCGAGCCTCACCGCTGAAGAAATTCTGATGTCGGAGAGCCAAGAGCGCATGATGGCTATCGTCACCCCCGAGAAGCTTGAGGGTTTCCTCGCGGTGGTCGACAAGTGGGATGTTGAAACCAGCGTGCTGGGCGAAGTCACCGACACCGGTCGCCTCATCATCAACTGGCACGGCGAAGAGATCGTCAACGTGCTTCCCCGCACCGTTGCCGTCGATGGCCCCGTCTATGAGCGCCCAGTTGCCTNCCCCACCTGGATCGACGCTCTGCAAGCCGATTCGGCCTCGAAGTTCGCTCGCCCCACCGATGGTGCCGAGCTACGCGACCAAATGGTTCGCCTTCTGGCCAGCCCGAACCTCGCCGACAAGAGCTGGATCACCGACCAGTACGACCGTTACGTGATGGGCAACACCGCCCTGAGCTTTCCGGATGACGGTGGCATGGTGCGCATCGACGAAACAACGGGCCTCGGCTTCGCAGTCGCCACGGATGCCAACGGCCGCTACTGCCAGCTCGACCCCTACCAGGGCGCCCAACTGGCCCTCGCAGAGGCGTACCGCAACGTGGCTGTCACCGGAGCCACCCCGGTAGCAGTTAGTGACTGCCTCAACTTTGGTTCCCCCGAGAACCCCGAGGTGATGTGGCAGTTCAGCCGCGCCATCGAGGGCCTCGCCGACGGTTGCTTGGAGCTTGAGATTCCGGTCACCGGCGGCAACGTGAGCTTTTACAACCAGACCGGTGATGTGCCGATCCACCCAACCCCCGTCGTTGCCGTGCTCGGAATCATTCAGGATGTCGCGGCGCGCATCCCGAGCGGCTGGCAGGACGAGGGCAACAACATCTACCTCCTCGGGATCACCCGTGAAGAGCTCGATGGTTCGGCGTGGGCGGGCGTTATCCACGATCACCTCGGTGGTCGTCCGCCCGTGGTGAACCTGGCCGGCGAACAGAAACTGGCTGGCCTGATCGCCGCCGGTAGCGACCAGAACATCATCGCCTCCGCGCACGACCTCGCCGATGGCGGGCTCGCTCAGGCCCTCGCCGAATCGGTTCTCCGTTTCGGTGTTGGCGCGCGGGTCTGGCTCGGAGACATCTGCGAACGCGACGGAATTGACGCGGCCACGGCCCTGTTCAGCGAATCCACCGGTCGCGTCATCGTGAGCGTCCCCCGCGAAGACGACGTTCGCTTCAAAGGACTGTGCGAGGGTCGCGACTACCCGGTGCTTCGCATCGGTGTGACCGATGCCGGGGCCACGGATGGCGATGCTCCGGCCCTAGAAATCCAGGATCAGTTCACCCTCACCCTCGACCAACTTCAGGAAGCCCACCGCGGCACCCTCCCCGCCCACTTCGGCGCGGTAGTCGGAAACTAGGCACACCATGGCTGCCGTCGAGGATCACCAACTGCTCTCAGTTGGTCTCACCGCGGCAGAGGTTGCCGAGCGGGTTTCTGCTGGGCTCGGCAACAGCGTGCCATTTACGACGAGCCGCAGTTTTCTGCGCATCCTGCAAGCCAACCTGTTTACCCTTTTCAACGCCATCGTCGGCGGCAGCTTCGTTGTGTTGCTGCTGTTGGGTTACTGGCAGGATNCCCTCTTCGGTTTTTTCGTGATTGCGAACGTTCTGATTGGGGTGGTGCAAGAGTTTCGCGCCAAACGGACCCTCGACCACCTAGCTCTTTTGCACAGCCCGCGCGCTCGGGTCTTGCGGGACGGCGTGGTTGCAGAAATTGCCCCCGCCGATGTGGTGCTGGATGACGCGCTCGTCTTGCGCGCTGGGGACCAGATTCCCGCCGATGCCGTGGTTCTCAGTGGCGTCGGGTTGGAGGTGGACGAGTCTCTGCTCACCGGCGAGGCAGATCCGGTGCTCGCCGAGGTCGGCCGCGAGATCTGGTCAGGCTCGGCAGTGGTGGGAGGTTTTGGCACCGCACGGGTGATGAGGGTCGGCACGGATTCCTACGCCAACACGTTGACCGAGCAGGCGCGCGCCTTCAGCCTGGTGCGCTCAGAGCTGCGTGAATCTCTGGCGCGGGTCATCCGTTGGATCAGCTGGGCGTTGCTACCGGTGGGTGCTCTGGTTATCAATGGGCAGTTTCAGGCTGTGGGCGGCTGGGGCCCGGCGATTGCTTCCGGCGCGTGGCGCGAAGCCTTTGTTCTCTCCACCGCGGGCATCATCAGCATGATCCCGCAGGGGCTGGTGTTCATCACAAGCGTTGCTTTTGCGGTGGGGACGCTCACGCTGAGCCGCAGAAACGTGTTGGTTCAGGAGCTTGCGGCCGTGGAGGGCCTCGCCCGGGTCGATGTGATCTGTTTCGACAAGACCGGAACCCTCACCGAGGGCACGCTGGAACTCAACGATGTCGAGCCGGTCACCGGCACCCCTCAGGCGGCGGATGATGCGGGCACCCCCGTGGGCGCTGCCCCGTGGGCGCCAGTGCTGGGCTGGTTTGGAGCAGATCGCAATGCTAACGCCACCGCGAAAGCTCTCTCTCCGCGGTTTTCTGCGCCCGTCGGTGTCGCGCCAGTGTCGAGCGTGATGTTCTCCTCCGGCCTCAAGTGGGGCTCGGTGACTTTCGCCGACGATGCCGCAAGCTTTGCCGCGGTGGGAACTCACCCCGGCACCCTCGCTGGCACCTGGGTTCTCGGGGCTCCCGAGATTGTGGCGGCGGAGGGAACCACGGTTTCTGCGGCGGCCACCCACCGCTTGGCTGAGCTCACTGATGCAGGATTTCGCACCCTGCTGCTGGCGCACTCTGAAGAGACAGCAGCTCAGGCTGCTCTGCCTCCCGCCCTCCAGGCCGTCGCGATCGTAACCTTTCGGGAGAAGGTGCGCGCGGATGCTGCCGAAACGATCAGCTACTTCCGCGAAGAGGGGGTCACTCTTCGAGTGCTCTCCGGAGATCATCCCCGCACGGTGGCGGCGGTCGCCCGCAGCGTAGGTTTGGAATTTGCTGGGGAGGCTTTCGACGCCCGCAATCTGCCCACGGATCCGGCGCAGCTCAGCGCCGTTCTAGAGAGTCACAATATTTTTGGGCGAGTGTCGTCAGCGCAGAAGAAAGATATCGTCATCGCCCTGCAGAGTGCCGGTCACGTGGTGGCGATGACCGGTGATGGTGTCAACGATGCCTTAGCGCTCAAGCAGGCAGACATGGGCATTGCGATGGGTTCTGGAGCTGCGGCAACCCGTGCTGTTTCGCGCATTGTGTTGCTCGACGGACAGTTTTCCCACCTGCCGCACGTGGTCGCTGAGGGGCGCAAAGTGACGGCCAATATCGAACGATTGTCGAAGCTTTTTCTCACCAAAACGGTGTATTCCATGCTGTTTGCCGTGGTGTTCGGGGTATTGCTCTGGGAGTTCCCTTTTCTTCCCCGGCAGCTCTCGGCGGTCGACGGCCTCACTATCGGCTTGCCCGCCCTCGTTCTCGCCCTTCTTCCCAACACCAGGCGATATCTGCCCGGTTTCCTCAAGCGGGCAGCGGTAATGTGCATTCCGTTCGGAGTGGTGACCGCGGCGGCGGTTATCGGGGTCGTGAGCTTCTCCCGCCTCAACGGTTTCACCGCAACCCAGACCCAGTCGGCGGCGACCATCACCATCACCCTCGTCGGTTTATGGGTGCTCGTCGTGTTGATGCGCCCACTGGATCGAGTGCGCTTTGCCCTCATCGCGGCCATGTATCTGTCACTCGCGGTGGTCTTTCTGTTCCCCCTGCTGAGCAACTTCTTCCTGCTGGCGGTTCCGCCTTGGCCACTGCTCGAGACGGCGCTGATTGCTGCCGCGGCCGGCAGTGTGCTGATAGAGGTCACGCACCGCGTGTTGGTGGCACGGCCGGTGCGAACTGCGTAGTGCGCAGTGCGCAGTGCGCAGTGCGCAGTGCGCAGTGCCAAAGGCGCGGCCCGCAAATTAGTCGGCGGTGTGCGTCTCGATGGTGCCGGTTGAGGCGATCTGCTCGTGGTGGTGGATCACCTCGGCGACGATGAAGTTCAAGAACTTTTCAGCGAACGCCGGGTCGAGGTGCGAGTCGATGGCGAGCGCCCGCAAGCGTTCGATCTGAGTGCGCTCCCGCTCAGGGTCTGAGGCAGGTAACCCCGTGGTGGCCTTGAGCCGCCCCACCGACTGGGTGAACTTGAAGCGTTCGGCGAGCAAGTGCACGAGTGCGGCGTCAATGTTGTCGATGCTCTGGCGCAGGCTGGTGAGCTCAGCCGAAGCGTTCCCGTCGTGTCCCATAAAACGAGACTACTGCGTGGGGGCCTTCTCCCAGCGCGCAATGCGCAGGCGCTTCTGGGTGAACAGGATGCCCAGCAGAACGAGCGCGGCCCCCAGGGGCTCGTGCCAGCCGAAACGCTCGCCAAGCACCAGAATTCCGAGGGCAATGCCGACCACCGGGGTGATGTAGGTCACCGTGGAGGTGTTGGTGGGGCCCCAAGCCCGGAGCACATTAATGTTCCAGATGTAGGCAAAGCCGGTGCCCAGAACACCGAGGGCAAGAAGGCCAAGCACGATCGGCAAATCAAGTGTCACCGGGGTGAGGGCGATCACCGGCGTGAGCAGAAGCATGATGAACCCGGCCAGCCCGATGTTCATGAAGGCAAAGGTGGTGCCCGGAATGGGGCGGTGGCTCAGAAACTTTCGGATATACCCGAAACTGAAGCCATAGCAGGTGGCCGCTAGAAGGCAGGCGAGCTGACCCGCGAGATTGCTCGTGAAGTCAGCGTATTGCCAGGGCGCAATGATGACGATGACCCCAAGAATCCCGATCGCGATCCCGAGAATCTGCCCCTTGCCCAGCTTCTCGACGGCGAACACCAGCGTCACAAAAAGTGCCGTGGTGATGGGCGTGACGGCGTTATAAATACTCGCCAGCCCAGAGGAAACGAACTGTTCGGCCCACGCGAAGGCCAAGTGTGGGATGACACAGTTGGTGAAGGCAACCACGCCGAAGTGGAGCCAGACGATGCGCTCCCGGGGCAGCTTCTGGCGCATCACCAGCACCACGATTCCCAGAGTGAGCCCACCGAGCACGAGTCGCGCCCAGGCCACCTGGTAGAAGCTAACGCCCTCCAGCGCAATCTTCATGAACAAGAAACTGGAACCCCACACAACACCCATTCCCACAAACTGCAGGATGATGCCGAATTGGCGGGGCGCGCCGACGGTCGAAACAGAACTAGCAGGGGCGGAACGATTTACGGAAGTCACACAGTGACGCTACTCGCGCCAGCGCTACCCCGGTTACCGTCAAGCACCGGCACCGAACTTTTCCAGCCGCTTTTCCAGCCCGGCTTTCACGGCCGGCCACTCATCGATCAGCACCGAGAACACGGCCGAATCACGCCATGAGCCGTCAGCCCGGCGGATATCTCGCCGCGTGAAACCCTCAAACTTGGCGCCCAGCTTGGCGATGGCCGCGCGCGAACGAGCGTTGATGACATCCGTCTGAATCTTCACCCGGCCGAAGCCGCTCTCGAAGGCGAGCGACAGCATGAGAAGCTTCGTCTCGGGGTTGACTGCGGTGCCCCAGACGCGTGGGTCGTAGGCCGTCCAACCGATATGGGCGTGCTCCCGCTCCAGCTCGAAGTCGGTGAGCGTGCTCGTGCCGACCAAGGTTCCGGCATCCGGGCCCCCCACCAGACGGATGCCGTAGACGTTCCCAGCTTCCCAGGGGTAGTAGGTTTCAGCCCACTCGCTGAACGCTTCGACTGTGCCACGGAAGCCTGCCGGCCCACCACCGTAGCCACCGGTGTACACGTCGGGGTGCGCGATCGCCGCGAAGAGCTCCGGCAGTTCGGCGCGGGTCAGGAGGGTCAGCCGAACGAAGCGTCCCTCAAGGGCCCGACCATCAGGGCGTTCGGCGCTCACCGGTGGGTTCTCAGTCTCGGTTGAGGTTTGGGTCTCGGGCTGTTTCTCGGTTCGGGGCAGGACTCAGCCGAGAAGGTCGTGGCGCACCACGATAGCTTCACGGTCGGGGCCGACACCGATTGCCGAGATTCGGGAACCGCTCATCGCTTCGATTGCCAAGACGTAGTCTCGAGCGTTCTTGGGGAGGTCGTCGAACTCGCGGATGCCGGTCAAGTCTTCCTCCCAGCCGGGGAAGTTTTCGTAGATCGGCACCGCGTGGTGGAAGTCGGACTGCGAAGCTGGAACCTCGTCGACACGGATGCCGTCGATGTCGTAGGCGACGCACACGGGGATCTCTGTGAGGCCAGTCAAAACGTCGAGTTTGGTCATCACGAAGTCGGTGACGCCGTTAACCCGGGCGGAGTAGCGCGCAATCGGCGCGTCATACCAACCGGTGCGGCGTGGGCGACCAGTGGTAGTGCCGAACTCGAAACCCTTGGAGCGCAAAAACTCGCCAGACTCGTCGTGAAGTTCGGTCGGGAAAGGCCCAGACCCAACACGGGTCGTGTAGGCCTTGACGATGCCGATGACGCGCTCGATGCGGTTCGGGGCGACGCCAGAACCGGTTGCGGCCCCACCAGAGGTGGAGTTGGAGGAGGTGACAAATGGGTAGGTGCCGTGGTCGACGTCGAGCATGGTGGCCTGGCCACCCTCGAAGAGCACGATCTTTCCGGCATCCAGCGCCTGGTTCAATAGCAGGCCGGTGTCGGCGACCATCGGGCGCAGGCGCTCCGCGTACGACAGCAGGTCGTCAACAATCTCGTCGACGGTGATCGCGCGACGGTTGTAGATCTTCACCAGCAGGTGGTTCTTCTGGTGCAGAGCACCCTCCACCTTCTGGCGAAGGATTCCCTCATCGAACAGATCCTGAATGCGGATGCCCACCCGGTTGATCTTGTCGGCATAGGCCGGGCCAATGCCACGCCCGGTAGTGCCAATCTGGCGCTTGCCAAGGAACCGTTCAGTCACCTTGTCGAGCGTGCGATGGTACTGGGTAATGACGTGCGCGTTCGCACTCACCAGAAGTTTGGAGACATCCACGCCGCGAGCCGAAAGAGCGGTCAGCTCGTTAAACAGCACCTCAATGTCGATGACAACGCCGTTGGCGATGACCGGGATAACGCCCTCAGTCAGGATGCCGGAGGGCAGCAAGTGGAGGGCGTATTTCTCGTCGCCCACAACAACGGTGTGGCCCGCGTTGTTGCCACCGTTGAACTTGACGACGTAGTCAATGCGGCTGCCAAGAAGGTCGGTTGCTTTGCCCTTACCTTCGTCGCCCCACTGGGCTCCGATGATGACGATTGCTGGCATGGGTTGATCTCCTCCGAAAGGGGGACAGGTTGTGGTGGGGGATTGCACCCAATTCTATCCCGGGCCTACATGGATGGGGTTCTGGCGGGTTTGGGGCCCTGTGAAGCGCTAAAAAGCGTGCTGGGTAATCCACGAGTGCATAGTGACGGCAGCAGCCGCCGAAGCGTTGAGACTCCGGGTCGAACCGAACTGGCTGATCTCGATAAGGACATCCGCTGCGGCGAGCGCCTCCGGCGACAATCCCGGGCCTTCCTGACCAAACAGGAGCACGCAGCGCTTGGGCATCGCGAACTTCTCAATCAGAACGGCCCCGGGCATGTTGTCGATCGCCATGATCGGTAGTTCGTTCTCGGCAGCCCACGCCACAAAGGTCGCGACGTCTTCGTGGTGCATGATGTGCTGGTAACGGTCGGTGACCATCGCGCCGCGCTTATTCCAGCGCTTTCGACCAATGATGTGCACGGTGTCGGCGGCGAAAGCATTGGCACTGCGCACAATCGACCCGATGTTCATGTCGTGCTGCCAGTTCTCGATGGCCACGTGAAACTCGTGGCGGTGCTCATCGAGGTCAGCGACGATGGCAGCCATCGTCCAGTACCGATACCGGTCGATCACGTTGCGGGTGTCGCCACGCTCCAACAATTCTGGGTCATAGTGATCATCCGTTGGCAACTCCCCACGCCACGGCCCCACGCCACTGGTCGAAAGTTCGTGGGTGGGGTTCGGTTCGGCAACTGTGGGGGTTATCTCCTGCGGGGCATCGTTCACCCCTCAACGATAGTTGCTCGCCGAATCGTGGCATCGTGTGGCGTGCACCGACAGCTCGAGCCTGTTAATCTCAGGGCATGACCCAGTGGAGTAGTGACGGCCCTAACCTGGTGATCGCCGGCGACAATCTCGAGGTTGTACGCGCCCTCCCGGATGAGTCATTTCAGCTCATCTACCTCGACCCACCCTTCAACACCGGGCGCCAACAAACCCGGCAGGTGATCAAAACCGTGCGCGCTGAGGGTGGGGCGCGAACCGGTTTTCAGGGCCGCAGCTACGACACCATCAAGGGTGTTCTCTATGGCTACGACGACCGTTTCGCCGACTACTGGGAGTTTCTCGAACCTCGACTGATTGAGGCCTGGCGGCTCTTGAACGATCGCGGCACCCTCTACCTGCACCTCGACTACCGCGAAGCTCACTACGCGAAGGTCGTGCTCGACGCCCTTTTCGGCCGCGACAACTTTCTCAACGAGATCATCTGGGCGTACGACTACGGCGCGAAAGCGAGCAAGAAGTGGCCGTCCAAGCACGACACGATCCTTGTCTACGTGAAAAACCCCGCCACCTATTACTTCAATAACGCCGAAGTAGACCGCGAACCGTACATGGCTCCCGGTCTGGTGACTCCCGAAAAGGTGGCTCGCGGCAAGCTCCCCACCGATGTTTGGTGGCACACCATCGTCTCCCCCACCGGCAAAGAGAAGACCGGTTATGCCACCCAAAAGCCGGAAGGAATTCTGCGGCGAATTATTCAGGCCTCCAGCGCCAAGGGTGACTGGGTGCTCGACTTTTTTGCCGGGAGTGGCACCACCGGCGCTGTCGCTACGGCACTTGGCCGCCGCTTCGTGCTGGTAGACCAGAATCCGGATGCGGTGGCAATCATCGAGAAACGGTTGGGAAGCTCCGCCGTCTCGGTACGATGGGGCCATGAGTAACCGTCGCGAGATCGAATGCTGGCTGACCGACATGGATGGCGTGCTGGTGCACGAAAACCACCCTGTGCCCGGAGCGGCCGAGCTTTTGCAGCAATGGCGCGATCAAGGCAAGCCCTACTTGGTGCTTACCAACAACTCGATCTTCACTCCCCGCGACCTGAGCGCCAGGCTCAAGGCTGCTGGCTTGGACGTGCCCGAAGAGTTCATCTGGACCTCCGCGCTTGCGACCGCAGCGTTCTTGGCATCTCAGAAGCCGGGCGGTTCCGCCTTTGTCATCGGCGAGGCTGGGATCACGACAGCCCTGCACGAGGCTGGCTTCATCATGACCGAGACCAACCCCGATTACGTGGTGATCGGCGAAACCCGCAACTACTCGTTCGAAGCGATCACCAAGGCGATCCGCCTCATTGGCGGAGGCGCACGCTTCATCGCCACGAACCCGGATGCCACCGGCCCAAGCGCCGACGGCCCGATGCCCGCCACCGGCGCAGTTGCGGCCCTCATCACCAAGGCCACCGGAAAAGAGCCCTACGTTGTCGGCAAGCCCAACCCAATGATGTTCCGTTCGGCGCTCAATAAAATTGGCGCGCACTCGGAGAACACCGGCATGATCGGCGACCGGATGGACACCGACATTGTGGCCGGAATTGAGGCCGGATTGCACACCATCCTGGTGCTCACCGGAATCAGCGACGAGGCCGAAATCAGCAAATACCCGTTCCGTCCGGATGAGATCCTCAACAGTGTCGCCGACCTGCTCGAGATCGACGAGGTCGAGTCCGACCAAGACTAGGACCGGCACTAGCGCTAGCTCCAACGGCTACGGGAACGGCTACGGCTACGGCTACGGCACCGGGGCAGCGATGACCGGAATGCGGGGAGTCGGAACGTCGGGCATTGCCACACTCGTGGTCAATGCTTCGCCACCGGAACGGTTCACGAAACAGAAGAAGTTGCGGTCACCCGCGGCCCACTCGCCCTCATCCGCCGCAAAACTCGCGGAGAACTGAATATCGCCGTACGCCTGCGCTGCCGCATAGTCGACGTTCGCTGCGGCAGTGCACAGCAAGTTCATTCGAGCCTGCAGTTCAGCCACACCGGGGTAGGGCTCAGCGACACCGTCGGTGAACTCACCCCGAAAAACGAGCTGTGCAGGGTGCGGGGTGGCGCAGTCTACGACGGTGAATTCTTGCTCCCACGCGCTCGTGTACGGATCGATGCACTCGGTGCCGAGTAGTTTGTCCCAGCGATACACCCCGGGAGCTACCGGGCCGAGAACTTCAGCGAACGGGTCGACCGTTGATGACGGGGTTGGGGTTGGCGTTGGGGTGACGACAGGATCAGGGGATAACACTGGTGCCAGCTGGGTTCCGAGAACAAACAGCCCCATCAACGCGAGCACGGCCACCAAGGAGGCTGCCACCCAGATCAATGCCTTTTGGCCTCGAGCGAGAGGGGGTCGCGGCGGCACCGGAGGCTCAGCGACACCACCAGCACCGATCGAGAGTTGTTGCGCACCAAAGGGCGCTGAGCCGGCGGCAATTGTCGAATCGTATTCCTGAAAACTCTTTTCGCCGAAGAGAGAATCGATTGCCGAAGTGGGCGCAGATTCTCCCGCCGGATGATCGAGCCCCACAGGTTGCGCCGCCACAGCGTCAATCGAGCCGTGCAGCGAGACATCAACTGGTGGGCTCGTCCAGTTGACTGGGTCGTGCTGAGCTTCGTCGTACTGCGGGTAGTCGGGCGAGTTGTAGTCGGGTGGCGTGTAGGCGTTGGCGGAGGCTAGATCGAAGGCCTGCGTCGGCAGATCGTAGTCTTCGGCGGGCGAACCCTCCAATTCTGGCTCCGAATTCAACGCCACAAAATAGCCTTGATCGATTGGTTCCGCCGGTGCAGGTACGACCGGCTCGTCTGGTTCGTCGTCACCACCGCCGGGGCGCAGACCCCACGTGAATTTGTTGTCGTCAGCCACTAGACGAGCCCCAAATCGGTGAGACCAATCGCGGAGTAGTAGGGGTAGCCAGCAGCTTCGATGATCTCTTTCGCCCCCGTATTGCGGTCAACCACAACCGCAACCCCGGCGATGATCGCGCCAACCTTGAGCAGGGCTTCGATAGCCGCAAGCGGGGAACCCCCGGTGGTCGAGGTGTCTTCGAGAACGACGATGCGCTTGCCGGCGAGGTCTGGGCCCTCTACTTGGCGGCCGCGCCCGTGATCCTTCGGCTCCTTACGCACCACGAAAGCGTCGTAGGTTTTGCCGAGGGCAACGCCCTGGTGGAGCACTGCAGAGGCGACCGGGTCCGCTCCCATGGTGAGGCCACCGACGGCAGCGACATCCGGGATGTCCGAGATCAGGTCAACCATGACCTGGCCGATGAGAGGCGCAACGCGGTGGTCGAGGCTCACACGTCTGAGGTCGACGTAATAGGTTGCTTTTTTGCCACTGGTGAGGGTGAAGTCACCGTGGAAGACGGCATCCGCCTTGATGAACTCGATCAGTTGCTGCTTTGCGTCAGTCACACCATTACTTTATGGCACTCGCCCTGAATGTTAAACGGAAGTGCGGCACCTTCAAGGGGTGAATCCTGAGCACCCATCGTCACGGGTTAGGCCCGGCGGCGTTTGATCACGATTCCGGTTGTGGTGATGGCGACGACGCCGAGCGCGGCAATGCCCACCCACAGCAACCAGCCGAGATCTTGAGATCCGGTAGTCGCACCCGAATTCGCAGTATCCGGGATCACGGTGTCCGCGTCCGCCGTGACGTTGTCATCCGACGCGCTGGCGGGCTTGGCAATCTCATAGCTCATAACCTCGTTGGCGCCACTGGTCTGGCCAACAAGAACGAGGTGGTGGTTGCCCGCCGCCAGTGCCGACAGGTCGGCTCCGGTGATCTTCAGCACACCGTTGATGACCGGAAAAGTGCCGATGTATGTTGGTGTCGAGTAGGACCAGACATCCACCCACTGGTCGTCACTACTGCCGGACCACGGCATGGATGCGACAAAATTTGTGGTGGATCGGATGGCATTCGTCGCACCCTCGCGCTGACCGGCAGCGATCACCAGTACCTCAGCCACGGCGCGAGGCGCGTTTCCGTTGTTCACCGCGCGGTAGGTTTCGAGCAACTGCACGGTCGAGGAACCCAGATCGGTGAGCACACGCTGCGCAGTGGCTGGTCGCGGTGGGGGTGTCTGTTCCGTCACGACCGGCAGCGGCTGCGCGACGGGCGGAGCGACCCGTGCGGGGATACGCGCCGGTCGTGCCGCAGGTTGCACCGCTGGTGTCTCGACAACGGGTGGTGTTGGTACCGCTGCTGACACAAACGTGAGACTATCGGCGAAGGGGAAGTCGCTGGAAGTCGCAAGGCGACCGTCTACCGTCGATGCCCGGTCAAGCTGAACCAGGCTGGTGTCCACTACAAGAATGTTACTTGCATACGTGACAAACTCTCCGTTTACGTATGCGACAAACTTGTTGTTGTTGAAAACAACGACACCGAGGGAAACCGGGCCGCCGTTTTCTCCCTGAATGCGGCGAGTGTCACCGGTTCCCCCGAACTGAATTCCGTAGAGGCTTCCGGCGACAGTCGTGACACCGGTGAATGTGACACCGGAGATATCAGCGGAGAAACCTGCTGAGCTCGTGCTGTACAGCGCGATCCCCGCCCAACCGTTGTTTTCGGCAGTCACCGAGTTGAACGACACGTCACTCGAACCTTTGGTGTCAGCCTTGTATTGCCCGTTGATTGCAATGCCGTTCTTGGCAAAACCTTTCACAATGACGTTGTTCAGCGCAAGACCGTCGACGCTGTTCGCATCGATACCCGTGGATGCCATACCTTTTCCCGCCACGCGAACGGAGCCATCGAGGGNGAGGTTCTCGAGCGTTACATCTGAGGTGAATTGGATGTCGATGAGCTTCATCCCTCGAGAAAGGTTCAAGGGTGTAGCTGCGGCTGGCTGCTGAATTATCACCGAACCAACGGCTCCGCTACCTCGCAGAGTCACACTCCTGTTGATCAGGATTTCCTCGACATACGTTCCCGAGGTGAGGGTAACAACTCCACCGGGAGCGACCGTGTTAATCGCGCTCTGAACCGATTCGTTCGGCTTGACGGTGACGGTCGAGGGTTGTGCCGCGAAGGCAGGGCTCGCAACGCCGATCACTGACAAGCCGATCACGACCGCAAGCGCAGTGCTGCTGGCCAGAAATTTCAGAATCACAATCGGTCCCCAACCAAGAATAGATTTCGCCAAAAACGACAACTGAAACTGAAAACGGCAGCGATTTAAGTCGTGTGTGCCACACTACCCTCGTTTGGGGGTTCTAGTCGCTCGAGCGGGTATCTGGGGCGGGGGCGGAACCCCTGCGCAACTACTAGCGTTGACGGCATGCGCATTGCCACCTGGAACGTCAACTCCATTCGTACCCGTGCCGCTCGAGTTGTTGACTGGTTGGTGCGAGAAGACATCGATGTTGTCGGCATGCAGGAAATCAAGTGCAAGCCCGAACAGTTTCCGACCGAAATCTTCGAAGAAGCGGGCTATGACGTCATCGCCCACGGTCTCAACCAGTGGAATGGTGTGGCGTTCGCGAGCCGCCTGCCAATGACGGATGTCGCCACCAACTTCACCGGTCAACCCGGCTTTCTCAAAGGCGAGGAAGGGCCGAACCAACCGCTGGAAGCGCGCGCCCTCGGCGTAACCGTCGACGGGGTGCNCCTGTGGAGCTTGTACGTTCCGAACGGTCGCGCCCTCGACGACCCCCACTATCGCTATAAGCTCGACTGGTTGCACGCCCTCCGCGACGACGCTCGCGACTGGATTGCCGCGAACCCCGAAACGCCGTTCGCCTTGATGGGCGACTTCAACGTCGCCCCCACCGATGCCGACATGGGCGACCCTACTTTCGTGCACGGTGTTTCAACCCACATTTCGGAGGCCGAACGCCGAGCTTTTGCGAACTTCGCCGAGATCGGACTTCAGGATGTCGTGCGCCCCCTCGTCCCCGAGGGCTTCACCTTTTGGGACTACAAGCAGCTGCGGTTCCCCCGCAATGAGGGCATGCGGATCGACTTCATCCTCGGCTCCCCGGCGTTCGCCGAACTGGTGACGGCGGCCTCCATCCACCGCGACGAACGCAAGGGCGACGGCCCCAGCGACCACGTCCCCGTGGTGGTCGACCTCGATGTCATCGAAGATGAAGACGATCGGCCGATGTTCTTGTAGGAGCTCGCTAGGCTTCAGCCGAAGCTCACCTCTCCATCGGCGGCAATACTCCAGCCGGGGTTGTGCGCAATCTCCCAGATGACCCCGTTGGGGTCAGCGACGTGGCCGTGGAAGATTCCACCGAACGCCCCATCCTGAGCGGGTTTGAGTACGGTCGCACCCGCCGCAACCATCGCAGCGATCGTCTCGTGGACGGCAGCGCGACTGCGAACGTTGTGGGAGAGAGTCACTCCGGTCGCGCCGGTGGTCGCCGTTGTTGTCGGGCCGTCGCGCAGCAGATCTTTGTTGAACTTCTCGGCATCAAAGAGCCCGAGCATCAACCCGGGAGCGATCTGGAAAAACAGGATCTCTCCCGGAACATCCACCGCGGGCGACCAACCGAGTCCGTCGCGGTAAAAAGCCCGCGCAGCATCGAGGTCCGGGGTAGCCAGCGTCATGAAGTGCGCGCGTTGTTCCATCTGGTCAGTGTGACACTAGGCCGGTAGAGGTTGCATTCGCGGCGCACGCGGCGTCGGCCCGAACAGCAGAGCAACCACGAGGGCGACCTGGCCCACGACAGCGATGATCGGCCCGCTCACCGCGGCATCCCCACCACCGATCCCGAAAGCATCGGCGAGCGACATGCCCATGCCGAAGCCCGCAAAGAGGTGAAATGCTGCCGCTCCGCCGATAACGAGGAGGCCGAGCACAGCGACTCGGTGGGCGGTGAAGAATGGTGCGATTCGGGGGATTGCACTGAGGACGGGGAGCGCTAGCGCCACCAGCCCCCACAAGATTGCCCAGACCAGCACTCCGACGACATCCGGGGTCTCCCCCGCTGCCACCATGGTGGCAAAGATCTGATCAAGGCTCTGCCCCGGCACCTTGGCGATCGGGTTCCAGACCCAGATGTGCAGGGTTCCGACCAAGACCACGGCGAGCGCGGCGAGCGTAAAGGGGAGCGCGTACAGCACGCGGTGGAGTGCGGAGCGTTGCCCGCCACCACCCGGTGCATTTTTTCCGCTCAACGTCACGATGAGGGCGGCGAAGGCCGCCGGAACTCCGAGAAGCATGAGAAAGGGGTTCAACAGGAGGGATACCAGGACCGCGCCGACCACGACCGGAACGATCCAGAGAATACGAAGGGATCTTTTCCCGTGAACATCGACTCCCACGATGATTGCCCCGAGGAGTGCGAAAAGACCGAGAGTGACGAAGATCAGGGAAATGATTTTCACTGCGAAATCCAGTAGGACGAAGGGGGCGAAGGCGTAGCCACCCCAGATGAAGGAGCCGACGCCCAGCACGGCGGCGCTGCCCAAAAACGCGGCGGCCCAACGCAGACGATTGGCTGAGAGGACCGACCGGCTGATTCCGGTGACCCGCGGGTCCGTGCGGTCGATGCTGATGGCTGTCATCACGGCGCCGCTCACAATCGACCCCGGCGCGAGCCCAAGTTCGCGAGCGCCTGCAAGGTCGGCCAACCATTCTTCGCGGTAGCGTTCCCGCGCCAGCACCGGGAGGGTGCGTGCCACAGCGTCGACGAGAACCTCAGTGAAGCTCATGCTCGGGACTCCGCCGGCGCGAAAGCCACCCGCGCGGTGCGTTGTCGAACTTGCAACACGACGGCTTGCGCCAACGCCCTCGCCCCGTCTTCTAGCTGGTAAAGCCTCCGGCGGGGGCCGGGGCGGTCAGCGTCGTCGTCCCAGAACGAGGTCGCCCAGCCGAGGCCTTCCAGCCGTTCGAGAATCGGGTAGACGCTCCCTGCCGGGCGCCCGATCGCCTTGACGATTCGCAATCCCCAGATCGGTTCCCCCGCGTTGAGCATTGCTTCCAGCACGTCGGCGGTTGCAGGGGTTGCACGCTCTAAAGGCTTCATGGGCTAAATCTATCTATATAGATTTAGCATGTCAACGTTGTGACCTGACAAGGTAACCAACCACTATTCCTAGAGAACTCGGAACCGATGGCATAAACTGCCAATGGAGGTGGCCATCGTGTCCACGAGGAATGTTGTCCTGAGTCAACACCAGCACGAACTCGTCGAGTCGTTGGTGGTAGCCGGGCGGTACCAGAACGCTAGCGAGGTTTTGCGCGCAGGTCTTCGCCTTCTGGAGCAACAGGAGCTGGAGGACTCATCGAAGCTTCAGGCACTGCGGGAAGCTGCCGAGCAGGGTTGGTCAGACCTCAAAGCGGGCCGCTTCGATGCTGTTGCCGATGAAAATCTCGACGACTTTATTGGCCAGCTGAGTCTTCGTGCGACGCGGAATCAGTCTGCTGGCTAATGGCGGGCTTTCGCCTCGCGCACGCAGCACAAGCGGACATCGTTTCACTCTTGGCTTGGACTGACGAGCAGTTTGGCGCGGATGCGCGCGAGCGCTACACGACCCTGATCGTGACGGCCATCCGCAACGCGGCTTCGTCACGCACCAACGACGATCGCTCAGCGCGGCCAGAGCTAGGTGAGGGNGTTTTCTCTTGGCACCTAGCGCAAAGCCGGGACCGCGTTGTCGGCAAGGCGGTCCGCAACCCTCGACATTTTCTTCTTTGCCGTCGAGAGGACAACATTCTTGTCGTTGGTAGGGTGCTCCACGATGCGATGGAACCGCGACGGTGGTCACTGGACTCTTGATCCTGGCCCGTTTTTTCGCCATGATTTAGTGCTCCACGGCGGAGGGAGCACCGACCATGAGCTACTCACCGAGCTTTGACTGGCTGTACAGCGGAGCGGCCCTGCTGTTTCAGGCGGTGCTGGTCATTCACTTCGCTATGCGCCGGTGGCGTTTTGCGGACGCCATCCGGCACGGCTGGATCGTCTACGCCCTCAGCATCCCCCTAGCCGCACTCGGCGTTTTCCTTCTGGTTTCCGAAGCACCGTGGTGGATGTGGACCGGCGGATTCCTCTTCCTCGCGTGGGCGGGCTTCGGCTTCATCGTCGAGTACGTTCGGCACCTTGAGTGGCGCAGCCCCATCCGTTGGTCACTCTTCGTTCCGTACCTCACGCTGTATCTCGCGACCGTGATGTTCTACTGGTGGCCCCTGGCCCGAATCAGTGGCTGGCTGTGGTTGGCCGCCACCGTGCTTTTTATCGCCGCCACGATCCTAAACGTCGCGTCGCACAGTGGCGGCGCACCTAAAGCAGCAGCGCGGCAGCGGCCAGTAGCACAGGCACCGAGGCGATCGTTGTGATCAGCACAGTGTCCCTCGCCATCGTCACGCCGCGCTCGTAGCGCTGAGCGTAGACGAACACGTTCTGGGCGGTCGGCAGGGCTGCCAGAACCACGACGGCAAACAGTTGCTCGGGGTTCAGCTGGAACAGGAAGTCGCCGATCAACCAGGCAACGACCGGCATCGCCAACACCTTGATTCCTGAGGCGAGGATGACATCGCGACGTCGGGAACCGGCCTCCAAAATTCTGCGGCCGTGGAGCGACATGCCGAAACTGATCAGCACGACCGGCACCGCCGCGGCCCCAATAAGTCGGAACGGTTCCATGACCTCGGCTGGCAGCTTTGTGCCAGTCGCCGAGAGGAGCACACCGAGCGCGGAACCGATCAACAGCGGGTTGCGGAAGGGTTGCGCCAAGGCACGCCACCGTGACCTCGAGCCAGCGCCATTCCCGCGCCTAGTGGTGACATCCAGAATGGTGAGGCTGATCGGTGCGAGCACCAACAGTTGCAGCAGGATGACCGGCGCCACGTAGGCGGTATTGCCGAGCACGTAGAACGCCACCGGTATGCCAATGTTGTTGGCGTTGGTGTAACCGGAGGCAAGGGAACCGATCACCGCCTCCGGGATCTTCCGGTGCCAGATGAAGATTGCGATGCTTGCAAAAAGCAGGCAACAGAAGATTGCTGCCGAGACCGAGACCAGCAGGAGCTGCGAGAACAACACGTGCACATCGGCATCGGCTAGTACGGTGAACAGCAGGCTCGGTGACAATACGAAGAAGACGATCCGGCTCAAGACGAACGGTGCTGCCTCGCCCAGAACACCGCTCCGGCCAACGATGTAGCCGATCCCGATAACGGTTCCGATAATCGCGAATCCGATGAGCACTCCAGTCATCCCCCCATTCTGCACCGCTGCCACAGGCCGTTCTCTCCGTTCTCGCCGGAAACCCCTTCACCGGCGCCGTTTTGCACAACTAACCAGCGTCAGGCACAACCAAACGCTACGAATCCCCGGATAATCTGGAAGATAAGCCATTTTCAGTAGAGCGGAGGTTTCACCATGTCCCATGCCACTAGTTCCCCCACTAGCGCAGCCACGATCGTCGGAGAGCCCGAGGTCGTCGAAGATGGCTCGACCACTGCTTCAGCGCTCGTTCACTCCCCCCACTGGGTCGCCCTCAAGACCGCGATCACGGCCTTTCAGCCGCTCCAGCAGAAGGATGGCGCTGTCGTCGGGGACATCCTGCTCGCGCGCTCGCTCATCACCACGATCACCACGTCGATCGAGGCCCTTGCGCCACTTTTTCCGCACGACGCCGACTACCTCAGTGCGCTGGTTATGGACTTCGACCGCTGGGTCGCCAGCGGTTTGGGTGAGCCAGACTTCTTGGACTCCCTCCAAGCTTTTCAGCCCCAGAAGCGCCGCGTGAATGGTTTGCGCCACCTCGTGGTGTTCCCGATGAACACCCAAAACGGCAGCCCCGATAAGCACGTCGAGGGGGTGCTGATCGAGGTGATCTGGCCCACGTTCATCGGCGAGCTGGAGGCCGGCGACTACGGCAACAAACTGTTCGTGCCGATCCGTTTCCTCGACTTCACCAGTGGTTATGACACCAACTCCGCCGTGTTGTTTCCGGAGACGGTCGCGATGCGGGAGATCCCCACCTTCACCTGGGGGGCAATTTTCGCCGACCGCGAGGCCGCACGTTACCGTCGAGTGGTGCGCGCTGCAGCGGACATCACCAAGCTCGAACTGCCGGAGGGCGCGGCACGGCTCCTCACCGACCAGAATCTGGCCGAAGAGACCTTCGTGATGTGGGATCTGATTCACGACCGCACCCACATGCGTGGTGACCTGCCCTTCGATCCGTTCATGATCAAACAACGGATGCCGTACTTCTTGTACTCGCTGGAAGAACTGCGCTGCGACCTCACCGCCTTCCGCGAGGCAGTGCGGTTGGATCGCGAGCTCTCCACCCTAGAAGCGGCTGGTGCGGGCTCTGATGGAACTGCCGCCCTCACCGAGTCTCAGGCAGCAATTCTGGAGCACGCCAAACTGGTGCAGTATGCGGTCATCTTTGACCGCATCTTCCGGTTCGCTCTCACCGGTTCCCGCACCCGCAACTACGACGCGGTCGGCGGGCAGTTGTTGTTCGCTTGGCTCCACCAGCACCGGGTGTTGCACTGGACCGACACGAGTCTTGCCATCGACTGGCAAGATGTCCCGGATGTCGTTGTCTCCCTGAGCGACGCCATCGATGACCTGTATTGGCGTTCGATCGATCGCCCGAAAATGGCGCACTGGTTGGCGGCCTACGAGTTGGTGTCGGCGACGCTGGCGCCGCATCCGGCCTCCGTCTGGGCGAAGGGTCTCCCAACCGAGGTTCTTGCTGGCCCCGCGAAGGGCTTCACCGATCAGGTGCTAGACGACGAGTTCCCACTGTCGATGTTCTACGAGGCACTATCGAAGAAGATGACCGAAGTGATCGAGTCGACCGCCGGGATCACGGCGTAGTTTCGCTTCACCGGCGCTAGGGCTAGCGGGTTTCGTAGACCTCGTGTCGGTGGCCGAGCCTGAGGACCAGCACGTTCAGTTCGCCATCATTGATCTCATAAATGATTCGGTAATCACCGGTTCGGACTCGCCATTCCCCGGCACCACCGACGAGTTGAATCGCTGCGGGCGGTCGCGGTTGCTCGGCAATAATGTCGATCGCTGCGTGAAGTCGGCGCCGAACCCGGGGATCGAATTTGCGCAACTGTCGCTCTGCCGCAGGCGCAATTCTGACCAGGTAGGTCATCCGAGGCCGAGGTCGGCCTTGACTTGCTCCCATGGGATTGGTTCGCTCTGGGTGAGGCGCATTTCTTCCCGCGCTTCCTCGGCGGCCCGAATGTCGACCATGTCTTCGGCCAGTTCGATCAAACGCTCTAAGTCATCGGCATCGATCNCCGCGGCCACGCGGCGACCCCGACGCGACAGATAAATCGGTTCGTGCTCAGCGCGAACACGGTCGATGATTGTCGCGAGCTGTTCGCGCGCATCGGAGACGCTAACAGAGGCTGTAATCGACATGTACAAATTGTACGCTTAATCTGCCATTTGTACAGAATTTTTGGCCGAAACACGGCATCGTGTGTTCATGATGTCCCGCTTGGCGCATCTGTCGCATCTGGCGCATCCGTCGCATCCGTCGCATCATTGACCCATGAGCACCGAGGAGTCGACCGCCGGCATTACGGCGTAGTTTCGGTTCACCAGAACGCTGTCGCGGGACCTCTTATACCGAGGATCCGCGGCCGCCGTTCGGTTGCCCACTTCTCAGAGCCTTGAGGATATTGCGACCTAGGTCGAGAATCAGGATGAGCGCGAGAGCGGCGAGCGCTAGGGACCCCCACGGCGCGAACGTTCCGTTCNCCATCATTGACCTCATAGATGATGGAGAAACCACTCCTGCGTCGAGGCTAGCGGTCACGTGGGTCGGCGAGATCAGCATCCCACGAATTAACCGCAGAATATGAGGCCACATCAGCGAGAATAGACGCATGTCTTCACTGCTCCCCCTGCACGATGTCCAGTCCCGAAGTTTTGCCAGCGACAACTACGCTGGCGCCCATCCGGAGGTGATGGCGGCGATCGCGGCGGCCAACGGTGGCCACCAGATTTCTTACGGCGAAGACCTGTACACGGCGCGACTCAAAGAGATCATGAAGGACCTTTTCGGAGCTAAGACGGAGACGTTCCCGGTCTTCAACGGCACCGGGGCGAACGTTACGGCGCTCACCTCCATGCTCCCGCGCTGGGGCGGCGTGATCGCCACCAGCACGGCGCACATCCACACGGATGAGAACGGTGCCCCCGAACGCATCAGTGGTCTCAAACTCCTCACGGTTGACACCCCGGATGGCAAACTCNCCCCCGCCCTCATCGATGAGCAAGCGTGGGGTTGGGGTGACGAGCACCGCGCCCAGCCGCTCGCGGTCAGCATCACCCAAACCACCGAACTCGGCACCCTCTACACGGTGGAGGAAATTCGGGCGATCGCCGACCACGCCCATTCCAAAGGCATGATGTTGCACCTCGACGGGGCTCGCATTTCGAACGCGGNAGCGGCCCTAGGTGTGCCACTGCGCGAATTCACCACGGATGCCGGGGTGGACATCCTGAGCTTCGGCGGCACCAAGAACGGCTTGCTCTACGGCGAGGCCGTGGNGGTACTGAATCCGGAAGCCTCCGATGGAATGATCTACCTTCGCAAACTGTCGATGCAACTTGCCAGCAAGATGCGTTTTGTCTCGGCTCAAATGATCGCGCTGCTCAGCGACGATCTGTATCTGCGTTCCGCGACTCACGCCAACGCCATGGCGGCAAAGCTCCGTGCTGCGCTGGAGGCTGGAATTGCCGATGGTTCGATCACGGGGCTCGAGTTTGCTCGCGCCACTCAGGCCAACGCGGTCTTCGCGATCTTGCCGCCCGGAGTGGCCGACCGGTTGCGCGAGACTTTCCGTTTTTACGACTGGGATGCGGCCCGTGGCGAGGTTCGCTGGATGACGGCCTTCGACACCACCGAAAACGATATCGACGCCTTTGTGGCCGCGATCGCTCGCGAATTGGCCACGACCGCGTAGAGCGAGAAAACAGCAGAATGCTCAGCAACTCTGCGGGCAACCGTGACAGGGTTGGTGAGGTGAATACGTTTTCAGCTAAACCGTGGCTCAGTAGTTACAGCGATGGGGTGCCGGAGAATATCCCTGCTCCCACCGAAACGTTGGTCGACATGGTGTGGGCCTCCACCCGCGCCTATCGCTCGCAGGTCGCTCTCGAGTTTTTCGGGGCGACCACTACCTACGAAGAGTTGCGCGAGCAGATCGCCCGTGTGGCGGCAGCACTGGTGCGACTCGGCGTGAAGCGCGGCGACCGGGTCGCCCTCGTGCTTCCCAACTGCCCGCAACACATCGTCGCGTTTTATGCGATCTTGCGAGTCGGCGCGGTCGCGGTCGAACACAATCCGCTGTATACCGAGCCTGAGCTTCGCCACCAGTTCGAGGATCACGGCGCGAAGGTCGCCATCGTCTGGGATAAGGTCGCGGCCTCGGTGCTCGACTTTCCCAATTCGATGAAGGTCACCACGATCATCCAAGTCGATATGACCCGCGCGATGCCCTTAAGCACGCGGGCCCTCCTGCGCTTGCCCATCTCGAAGGCTCGCGCCTCGCGCAGTGCGCTGACCGTGGAATCAACCGTTCGCGGCGCCCTGTCGTGGGAATCCCTGCTGCGTTCGCCCATCATCTCCAACGACTACCCGAAACCGGCCCTCGCCGACACTGCGGTGCTGCAGTACACGAGTGGCACCACCGGCTCCCCCAAGGGCGCCGTGCTCTCGCACCGCAACCTTCGCGCCAACGCCATGCAGGGCGAAGCCTGGACCCCCGGCCTCACCAAGGGCAACGAGATTTTCTACGGTGTGCTGCCGATGTTCCACGCCTACGGCCTCACCCTCTGCGTCACGTTTGCGATCAGCATGGGCGCCCGGCTCGTGTTGTTCCCCAAGTTCGATGAGGCTCTCGTCCTCACCGCCATGAAGAAGTCGCCAGCCACTTTCCTGCCGGCGGTTCCGCCGATTTACTCGCGGCTGGTGACGGCGGCGGCCAAGAAGAAGGTGAGCCTCCGCAGCATCCGGTACGCCATTTCGGGCGCCATGAGTCTGCCCATCGAGACGGCCACCGCGTGGGAGAAAGCGACCGGCGGAATCCTGATCGAGGGCTACGGCATGACCGAGGCCTCCCCGATCGCGCTCGGCAATCCGATCGGCCCTTCGCGTCGGCTCGGCACCGTGGGGGTTCCTTTTCCCAGCGCAGAAATTCGGGTGATCGACCCCGACGACAGCACCACCGATCTCGGGTTCGACACCGAGGGCGAGCTACTGGTTCGAGGCCCCCAGGTCTTTTCTGCCTATTGGAACCGGCCGGATGAAACGGCTCAGGTGCTCTTGCCCGGTGGCTGGCTCCGCACCGGCGACATCGTGAGCGTCTCCCCCGACGGTTTCGTAACCATCGTCGACCGCATCAAAGAACTCATCATCACGGGCGGTTTCAACGTCGCCCCAAGCGAGGTGGAGGCCGCGCTGCTGGCGCATCCCTCGGTCGCGGATGTTGCCGTGGTTGGGCTCCCCACCACTAAAGGCGACGAGGACGTGGTCGCAGTGATCGTGCTCGCCGCCGGCGCCCACCTCGACCCGATAGCACTCAAGGAGCATTGCCGAGCGCGAATCTCGGCGTACAAGATTCCGAAGACATTTGTGGTGCGGGAGGAGTTGCCTCGCTCCATCATCGGCAAGGTGTTGCGGCGCGTGGTTCGCGACGAGCTGGCGTCATGACCTCGTAGGAATCCCCGCAGAGAAGCACTGGGAGGTGATGAGTGGCCCAGCCGCTCACGCCGACGCCGGGCCGCGGGAATCAATCTGGGTGGACGACCACTTCCACACTGTGCCTGTGCCGAGCGAGCAGGCCGCTCATGAAGCGTGGTCGCTGATGGCCGCGTTCGCCGTCTCGACAAAGCGGGTGCGCCTCCACTAAAGCTGAGGTCGAGAAGCGCCTGAACGAATACCACACTCGTCTGCTTCCCTACGTGGGCAAGGAGAAGGTGGATGGCGTGCTCGCCGACCACCGCTCGCCATCGGCCCTGTGCGTAGGCACTCCCTCGCAAATCGTCGAGAAGCGCGAGGTCATCTCGGCGCTTCAGTAGCGGTGAGGCGTTCAGCGCGGCGAACTCGAGGGGCCTCGCCTAGCCTAGAGCGCTATCATCACAGCTAGGAGCGCACCAGCGGACGTCACGGCTGGATTTCTTTCGCAATGCTGGTTCTGGACGTGTTCACATACCCCGTCTTTACCGCTGTGACAGTCACCGTGATGAACTTACCCTTGTCCGCCGTCACCAACTTGTAAGTGGCGCCGGTCTCGCCAGTAATCGCCGTCTTCGTGCCAGTCACACTGCTGGCCCGCTTCCACACATAGCTATAGGTAACCCCCAGACTCGGACTCCAATCGCCGACCGTGACAGATAGCGTCGAGCCTGAAAGAGAATTGCCGGCCACTGTCGGTACGGGGCTGGTGGTAAACGAAATTGCGACGACAGCCGCAGTCACGGCACTAGTTTTGCTGAGCGCCGTGAACCCGGAGCGTGTGGCAGTCACTGTGACTGTAAGCGTTTTGCCAATATCCGCCAGAACGGTCGTGTAGCGAGCGTTTTTACTGGAGGCGATGACGACTCCGGAACGTTTCCAGACGTAGGTGAAAAGCCCGCCGGATGTCCAGGTGCCGGTCACCGCGGTCAGGGTTTCTCCGTACTGTTGGGTTCCAGAAATGGTGGGCAGGGGCGCGAGCGTAAAGGTGCCGGCCAGAATTGCGGTCGTCGGCAGGCTGGTCATCGACACCGTCGCGTAACCATCAAGGGTTCCGGTAACAGTCACCGTGAGCTTTTTACCAAGATCACCAACGACGGGGGTGTAGCGCGACGAAGCGCCAATGGCAGCAGTCGTTCCAGACCATTTCCACGCATACGTCAACACAGCGTCCTCGGGCCACGCTCCAACATCGACGGACAGAACCTGCGCAACCTGTTTGGCACCGTAAATGAGGGGTTTGGGAGTGGTCAACAACGTGCCCGTGGCAACCGCAACGCTGGCAACACTTGTTAGTACTTGAGTTTGGTAACCATCGGCGATCGCCGTCACGGTCACGGTGAGGGAGTGGGCAACATCGGTAGCGGTCGGAACATACGTCGACCCTGTTCCCAGAATGATGTCTGAACCGTCCTGCTGCCAGACGTAGCTGAGCGTGGATACTGGGCTCCAGTTTCCCGCGTGAGCGGTCAACGTTTCACCCACCTGCGGAGCTCCGATAATTGTCGGGATCGACGAACGGTCAAACGCAATCCCCCAGTGCGCATACAAAGCGACGAGATTCGTCACAGTTGTCGTCGGATCCCACCGAACGCCACCAACAGGCGCGGTGTACCAACCGAGAAAAGTAAATTGCCCCGCCGAAGGGTCGGCTGGCATCACTGCTGTTCCGGCGCTCTCAGGCCACAGCTGTAGCGGCGGGTTGTCACCGTGGCCGCGGGATTCAAAAACCGCCAAACCCGTTGCCATTACTGTGGAGTAACCCTGCCACGATGAAGCGAAATCTGCGGCGTGATCAGGCGTGTAGTAGACAATCGTCGCTGCGCTGTCACCAAACGGGTCGGTGCTAACACTCAGATACGGGTTGACCAAGGCCGGAGCCGCCCCGTTCATGAATACTGTGGTCAGCGCGTTTGCCGCGAAGGCCCAGACCCCTATGCTCACGACTGAGCTCGGGATCGACACTGACGTCAACACATTGTCCGAGAAGGCGTGGACACCAATCGTGGTGACCGAGGTCGGGATCGCGAGTGAAGCCAAAAGATTGCTCGAAAATGCACCATCGCCGATACTCGTCACCGAACTCGGGATCACGACCGAGGTCAACAAGTTGTATTGGAACGTGCCGTCACTAATACCCGTTACCGAACTTGGGATCGTGACCGACGTTAGCTTGTTGTTGTTGAAGGCATTAGCACCAACCGTGGTGACCGAGGATGGAATCGTCACTGAGGTCAAATAATTGCTGGCAAAAGCGCTCTCGCCGATACTCGTCACCGAGCTCGGGATAGTGATGGCCGTCAGAAAGTTCCGACTGAATGTGGAATCGTTGATAGTGGTGATCCCACTGGGAATCGATATCGCTGTCAGTAGGTTGTTGTGAAATGCGTAGGCGCCAATGCTCGTCACCGAACTCGGGATCGACACCGCCACCAATCTATTGCCTTGAAACGCGGAGACACCGATTTTCTTCACTGAACTCGGAATGGTCACCGAGGTCAACCACTTCTTTTCGAAAGCCGATACACCGACGCTCGTAACAGAATAGGCGACGGAGGCAATCGTGACACTGGCGCGGATCACCACGACCCCACCCAGGCCCGAATAATCACTTACGGTTGCACCGAGCCCGGGCGCGCTGCTGTCCGCCGTGTAGGTGATGTCGTCAACAGTCATAGTGACAGGAACACTGGCAATAGCGACCGCGGTAGCCGGCCGCNCCCCCACCACGGTGACAGCTCCGAAAACCAGAGCAACCGCAATGATGGCGGACACCGATACGCGACTATATTTCAGCACGCAGGACAGCTTAGGGGTTCAGGGCGAACGCGACTGACTTTTCTTCAGCTGAGAGCGTCGCCAACGACACAGTGACACAGTGACACAGTGACGCAGAGCGGCACAGCGCGGCACAGCGCGGCACAGCCAGCGCTAGGGGCGCAGCAGTACCTTCGTCGCGCGACGCTCATCCATCGCGGCGTACGCCTCGGCTACGTCGGCCAACGGAAGCTCCAAGTCGAAAACGAGGCCGGGGTTGAGCGCGCCCGAGAGCACCTCCGGCAGTAACTCCTCAATGTAGTTACGCACCGGGGCGACGCCGCCGTTTACACCGATATTCGCGCCAAACAGTTGGCGAATTGGTAGCTCCGAACCACCGTTGGGAACGCCCACGTAGCCGACCATTCCGCCGGGGCGAGTCGAGCGAATCGCCTGATCCATCGACTCCTTGGTGCCGACACACTCCAGCACGCAGTCGGCTCCAACCCCCGGAACAACGATGCCATCGGCTCCGGTCGTTCCGAGCAATTCGCGAATTCGAGCAACACCTTCGTCACCACGCTCTTCGACAATGTCGGTTGCCCCAAAGGTGCGGGCAATAGCTTGGCGGTCGGCGTGACGAGACATTGCAATAATGCGGGAAGCTCCCAAGCGCTTCGAAGCCAGGATGGCCGAAAGGCCGACAGCACCATCGCCCACCACAACAACGGTGCTTCCGGGGCTGACGCCGGCAGAAACTGCGGCATGGTGCCCAGTGCCCATCACGTCGGAGAGGGCGAGCAGGCTCGGGATGAGGGAATCATCGGGCATTGAGGGGGTGGCGACCAGCGAACCATCAGCGTGCGGAACCCGCACACGCTCACCCTGAGCACCATCGGCGAAGTGACCGGAACGATCATCCGTTCCCCACCAGCCGCCGTTAAGGCACGAGGTGCTGACGCCATTGAGGCAGTTCTCACAGGTCATGTCGCAGTCGTAGAAGGGTGCAATCACGAAATCGCCGGCTTTGATTTTGCTGACGTTCGCGCCGACCTGCTCGACAATTCCGACAAACTCGTGACCAATGCGGTGGGGAGACTTGGTCTCGGTCACGCCACGATAGGGCCAAAGATCTGAACCACAGACGCAGGCCGCGACGACGCGAACAATGGCATCCGCTCCGACCCCTGGTCCGTCGCCGGTGGCCAAAACTGGCTCGGCAACCTCATCGAGGCGGATATCTCTGGGACCGTAAATAACTGTTGCGCGCATTGATTCAGTTTACGGCGGAGAGATGTGCGTTTCGCTGGCAGTGAGGGTGACACCACTAACCAACCAGGCGGCGGCCACCTAGCCGGCGATCTTCAGCGCGGTGCTTGTTTTCACCGTCGTGAGATACCCGACTTTTACCGCGGTTACGCTCACCGTGATGTACTTGCCCGAATCCGCCGTCACCAACTTGTGGGTGCTGCTGGTCGCCCCGGTGATCACCGTCTTGGTGCCCGTCGCCGTCGTTGCCCGGCTCCAGACATAGCTATAGACCACACCGGAACTCGGACTCCACTCCCCGGTTGCTGCGTTCAATGTGAAACCAGAAGACACCGTGCCGGTAACCGTGATGGTTGGCACTGGGCTGGTCACGAAGGGCGCCCCCACCACCACCGCGGTAGCCACACTCGTTTGACTGAGGGTTGTGAAGCCGCTGCGCGTCGCGGTCACCGTCACCGTCAGTGTCTTGCCGATGTCGGCCGCAACCTCGGTATAGCGAGAAGCTGTGCTCAGAGGAATCACAACCCCGGAGCGCTTCCACACATAGCTGAGCGTTGCACCGGCATTCCAGCTTCCGGCGACGGCGGTCACCGTTTCTCCACACGTCGTCACCCCCGAGATGGTCGGAACCGGAGCGATGGTGAAAACTCCGGCAACTACCGCCGTAGTCTGCACGCTGGAACGAGAGACAGTCGTGTACCCGTCGAGAGTCGCGGTGACCGTCACCATCAGCTTTTTGCCACTATCCGAGGCCTTCACAACGTAGGTCGGCCCGGTGCCAACAGTGGTGCTCACGGTGGTCGAGTCGATCCGCTTCCATACATAGCCGAACGAAGCATCCTGCTCCCAGCTGTCGCTAACCGACGTCAAGGTCTTGCCAACCTGCGTGGTGCCGTAGATCACTGGTGTGGGGGTTACCGTGAATGCCCCAGCCCCAACCGCAACGGTGGCGACACTTTTCAGCCCTTGGACGTGGTCGGAGGTGGAGGCCGTCACGGTCACAGTGAGTGGGTGAGCAAGATCCGTCGCCACGGGCACATACGTCGACGCCGTTCCCAGCACCGCCGTGGACCCCACCTGTTTCCAGGCGTAACTGAGCGTCGCCGCGGGGGTCCAACTTCCCGCGTGTGCCGTGAGAGTGAGGCCGACCTTCGGCACTCCCACAATCGTGGGGGTCGTTGAAATCGGGAACGAATCTGCCTGAGAGGTCGTGTAGCCGTTCCACGGCGAGACAAACTCCGTGGCAAAGGGCGCAATGTATTGAGCCGTCGTCGTCGTTGGATAGCCCAAAGCGATCGAGCCAAGAGTGGGGGCACCGCCGAAGAAGGTGAAGATCGCGGGCTGGCTGTTAGAGCGCCCGAAGGCGCTCTCACCGATGGACGTAACCGACGCGGGGACGCGCACGGCGGTCAGGTTGTCGTAAAAAAAAGCACCATCGCCGATTGTCGTCAGATGATTCCCTAAAGTGAGGGATGTGAGTTGGTTGAAGGCAAATGCCCGAGTTCCCACGCTGATGACGGAGTCGGGGATGGTCACAGCAGTGATGCCCTCGAAGGTGTCAGGGTTAGATTCGCTCGCGAACGCGAAAGAGCCGATCGTGACTAGGCCCTTGCCCAGGCTGAGCGAGGNGAGCCGGTTGAAGTCGAAGGCGCGGTCACCGATCTCGTGGACCGAATCCGGGATGACAACCGACGTCAGGCTGTTTTCCTCAAACGCTGAATCGCCGATAGTGGCAACAGCGGTGCCGATAGTGATTGACGTCAAATTGTTGCGCAAGAATGCCCAATCTCCGATGCCGACAACGGAGTTGGGGATGTTGACCGTCGTTAAGAGGTTTTCACGAAACGCATCCTTACCGATGCTGGTGAGGGCATCGGGCAGGATCACAGCATCCAAGAGGTCACTGTAGAAGGCGAAGTCACCAATCGTGGTGACAGTAGTGGGGATGGTTACTGCCGTCACTTTCTTTTGGTAAAACGCGCTTTCCCCAATGGCAGTGACCGCATACTGGACGCCGTCGATGGGCACGCTGGCGGGGATCACTACGTCACCCCCGTCGCCGGAGTAGCTCACCACCGTTACCCCGGCGCTACCGGCAGCGTTGTCAGCACTGTAGGTGACGTTGTTGAGAGTGACGGTGAGAGTTGTTGCGGAGGCAGGGGGAACCCCTACGCCAGCAATAGCCGTAAGCGTGAAAGCGATGAGGGCGAGCGACGCCCCAGCGATACGAAGATTGTTCAGCACGATCACTGAATATAGTGGCCAAATCCCTCGCCGGATAGCCAGAAGCTGACATCGTGAAACAGTTGGTGAGTTGTTAGCGAACTGGGTCGCCGTCACGCTGGCACTAGCACGGGCACTGGCACTAGCACGGGCACTGGCACTGGCACTGGCACTGGCACTGGCATAACGCCTCGTTATCCTTCAGCCGTCAGCCGTCAGCGCGCGACACCGTTAACCCGTCGCCAACGAGGTCGACCCGAACGGTGTCTCCGTCCCGAATCTCGCCAGAAAGAATGGACTTAGCGAGCTTGTCGTCGATCTCGTGTTGCATGAGACGGCGAAGCGGCCGGGCGCCATAAATGGGATCATAGCCTTGCTCGGCGAGCCAGCTTCGAGCACTCGGCGTAACCGCCAGCTCTAGGCGGCGGTCGGTGAGGCGGCGACCGAGACGGTCGACGTAGAGTTCCACAATCTGCGCCAGATCGTCGGTCGATAGCGGCGAGAAAATCACGATGTCGTCGAGACGGTTGATGAACTCGGGCTTGAAGGCTTGACGCACGAGGGCGTTGACCGCCTCGGTTTTCTGATCCCAGGTCAGCTCCGGGTCGACCAAGAATTGGCTGCCCAGGTTGCTGGTCAGAATGAGAATCACGTTGCGAAAGTCGACCGTACGCCCCTGGCCATCAGTGAGACGACCATCATCGAGCACCTGTAACAGCAGATCGAAGACCTCCGGATGCGCTTTCTCAACCTCATCGAGCAGAATCACCGAGTACGGTCGACGGCGAACAATCTCCGTTAACTGACCGCCCTGCTCGTAACCGACATAGCCGGGAGGAGCACCGATGAGCCGGGAGACCGAGAACTTCTCGCCGTACTCGCTCATGTCGATGCGGACGAGAGCTTTCTCATCGTCGAAGAGGTACTCCGCGAGCGCCTTCGACAGCTCAGTCTTCCCGACACCGGACGGGCCGAGGAACAGGAACGAACCGGTAGGGCGGTCGGGATCGGAGATGCCGGCCCGGGTGCGCCGAACGGCTTCGGAGACTGCGCGCACCGCATCCTTCTGACCGATGAGGCGTTTGCCGAGTTCGGCCTCCAACCCCAACAGGCGATCAGTCTCGCCCTGCATGAGTTTGCCCACCGGAACCCCGGTCCAGGCAGCGATGACCTCGGCGATGTCGGCCGCCGTCACCTGCTCGCTGACCATGCGTGGGCCGTCTTCACCGGCCTTCTCGGCTTCTTCGAGCTGGCGCTTAACCTCGGGAATTTCACCGTAGAGCAAGCGCGAAGCCCGCTCCAGGTTGCCTTCGCGCTGGGCCTTCTCCGACTCGGTTTCGAGGTTGTCGAGGCGTTTTTTGAGTTCACCCACGCGGTTGATGGAGGCGCGCTCGGTATCCCACTGCCCCTGAAGATCTGTGAGGGTAGCTTCGCGTTCCTTCAAGTCTTCGCGCAACTTTTCAAGGCGAGCCTTCGAGGCCTCATCTTTTTCACGCTTGAGGGCGAACTCTTCGAGCTTGAGCCGTTCGACGCTGCGGCGCAACTGGTCGATCTCGACGGGAGACGAGTCGATCTCCATCCGGAGGCGGGAAGCCGCCTCATCAATGAGGTCGATTGCCTTATCGGGGAGCTTGCGCCCAGAAATGTAACGGTGGGAGAGGGCAGCGGCCGCGATGAGCGCGCCATCCTCGATGGTGATCTGGTGGTGCGCTTCGTAGCGACCTTTAAGCCCGCGGAGGATAGCGACGGTGTCTTCCACGCTCGGCTCGTCGACCAGCACCTGTTGGAAACGGCGCTCGAGCGCCGCATCCTTCTCAATGTATTGACGGTACTCGTCGAGGGTGGTCGCACCGATCAGCCGGAGTTCCCCGCGGGCCAGCATGGGCTTGAGCATGTTGGAGGCAGCAACAGAGCCTTCACCACCGCCGGCGCCCATCAGCGTGTGCAGTTCGTCAATGAAGGTGATGACCTCACCCTCGGCCTGGGCGATCTCGGTGAGCACCGCTTTGAGGCGCTCTTCGAACTCGCCCCGGTACTTGGCACCGGCAACGAGGGCGGCCAAGTCGAGGGAAATCAGGCGCTTGTTCTTAAGAGAGTCGGCGACGTCGCCAGCGACGATGCGCTGAGCGAGCCCCTCCACCACAGCGGTCTTACCGACGCCGGGCTCACCGATGAGAACGGGGTTGTTCTTGGTGCGTCTGGTGAGAACCTGGCTGACGCGACGGATCTCGGCATCGCGACCAATGACCGGGTCGAGCTTTCCGCTGCGCGCAATCTCCGTCAAATCAACGCCGTATTTTTCCAGCGCAGACTTCTGCTCTTCATCGGTGCCGGGGGCGCCCTGCATATTTGCCATGACAACTCACCTTTCAGAAAAAATTAGCCAGCCAGCGATTTGATCGACTCGGTCACGGTGAACTTAGCGTTGTGGGTGACCAGTTCGGTAGGGCCAACAATCCCGGCCAACGCCTGGCGGTAGCCGAGGTGCGTGTTGAAGACGGTCCAGAGGGAGCCGCCAGGGCGCAACACTCGTTCGGCATCCTCGAACATGCGCAGTGCCTGGCCGGTGTGCACGGTGGCTCCGACGTGAAAAGGCGGATTGAGGAGGATCAGGTCGGCCGAGTCATCCGGCTGATCGATGAGCCCATCATCGCGAACCACGGTCACTCGGTCGCTCAATTCGTTGGCAACCATGGTCGCCCGAGCGGAGGCCACAGCACTGGCCGACTGGTCGGTGGCGATGACCCTCGACTCGGGGCGCGCGATTGCGGCCGCGGCGGCAAGCACTCCTGTGCCGCAGCCGAGATCGATGATGACCTTCGCCTCGGGCACCGCTTTGCGCAGCACCGAGAGTAGCAACCGGGTGCCGATGTCGACGCTCGAACCCGCGAAGGTCGAGCCGTGAGAGCACAGCCACAACCCGAGGTCGCGGTGAAACTCGCGGTGCGGGTGAACGCTTTCTGCAAGCGGGACTTCTGCCTTGGGCACACGCGCAATCAGTACGCGAGATTTCTGTCGCGCCAGCGAAACATCGAGGGTCTCGAAATGGCGAAGCAAGACGGGGTTCATGGTGGGCGTCAAATGTTTGATGCGGCCGCCGGCGACGACAACGACGGCCGGGTCGGCGTAGCGCGAAATCGCTTCGGCCCACTCGTCGAGCTCGTCGAGGGTACGAGGAATTTGCAGCAGCACGACCTTCACGCCGGTCAGCAAAGCCTCCCCGAGCGGATACTGCGTGTACTCGGCTTCGAGGCCGAGCGGCTTGGCATTCGCCTCCAGGGCACGCTCGCCAGTCAGCAGATCTTGGTAAACCCGTACGCCCCGAGCGCCATGATTGGCAATCGCGCCCAGCGTGAGAGCACCGTAGTTGTCGCCGAGAATGGCGACCGTTCCCGAAGCGCCGCCGAGGGTAGCATCCGCTAGAAAGGGCGCGGCTTCATCGAGAATGAGGCGGTCGCTCGCGTCGACCGCGAACAGGTTGTCGGCCTCGAGGTCGGGCCAGCGGCGAAGTTCCGCAAAATCAAGGTCAGTGCTCATGGGGTGGTCGCCAGACAACTAGTTGGTTGGCTTTGCGGCTGCGGGTTCCCGCGCGCAAAGAAATGACATCGCCCTCCGTGCCAGCGGCAAAAATGCGCCGCCCGGGCCGGTTGAGCAGTTCGTCGGCCAGAGCCGACTCGAGTTCGCGAACGCGAACCCGCAAAGCAGTGACGTGGTTCTCGAGTTCCAGCACGCGCCGGATGCCCTCAAGGTTGACGCCCTCAGCGCTCATGGTCGCGATCTCGCGCAGTTGCGCGACATCCCGCACCGAGTACCGGCGAGATTTGCCCACCGTGCGCCCGGGGCTCACCAGCCCCAAACGGTCGTATTGGCGGAGCGTCTGCGGATGCATTCCCGAGAGCTCCGCCGCTACGGCAATGGCGAAAACGGGCGAGAACTCGTCCATTACTGGCGAGCTTTCTCAATCAGATCAGCGCGAGGATTCTCTTTCGGCATGGCCTCAGCAAAATCTTCGAGGTGCTTCTGGGCCTCGGCACTCACGTGGTTCGGCACAGCGACCTCGACGGTCGCCAGCAAGTCTCCGCTGCCCTTTTCGGTGGTGACGCCACGACCTTTAACCCGTAACACACGGCCGTTGGGGGTGCCGGGGGCAACCTTCAACTTGACCGGGGCCTCCCCAAGGGTCGGCACCTCGATGGTCGCGCCGAGAGTTGCCTCGACGAACGTGATCGGAACAACAACCCGCAGGTTGAGGCCGTCGCGCTCGAATACCGGATGCTTGCGCACGGTGACCGTGAGCACCAGGTCACCGGCCGGGCCGCCATCCGGGCTCCGCTCACCCTTGCCTTTGAGCCGGATCTTCTGGCCGTCGCTGACGCCAGCAGGCACCTTGACATTGATCGCCGCGGAATCCGCTGGTTGCAGCTTGATTGTTTCGCCGCGGATCGCGGTGAGAAAGTCGAGCGTTGTGGCGGCCGAGTAATCGCGCCCCTTCATCGGGCCCGAAGCACCGCGGAAGCCGCCGGTGGACTGACCAAAGCCACCACCGCCGAACATGCCGCCGAGAAGATCTTCGAAGTTCGCCCCCTGAGGGGCACCACGTTGACCGCCTCGTTGGCCGCCGGCGTTGCCGAACATGCCGCCGAAGACGTCTTCGAAGCCACCGCCCTGGCCGGGGCGGCCGCCCGCACTGAAGCGAGCGCCCGACCCCATAGCCCGAACTTGGTCGTATTCTTTGCGGGTCTCAGGATCAGAGAGCACCGAGTTTGCCTCGCTGATCTCCTTAAACCGAGCCTCGGCTTTGGCATCACCCGGGTTGGAGTCCGGGTGAAACTGCCGCGCGAGCTTGCGGTAGGTCTTTTTGAGATCGGCATCGGTCACGGTTTTTGAAACACCGAGCACCTTGTAGAAGTCCTTATCGAACCAGTCCTGGCTTGCCACGGCTGCCGCCTACTCGGGAACGGACACGGCAACCTTGGCGGCGCGAATGAGACGCTCGCCCAAGGCATAACCCGGGTCAATCACATCGGCAACGGTGTTGACCGTCACCCCTGCAGTCGGTAGCTGAACGACCGCTTCGTGCAGGTTGGGGTCGAACGCTTCGCCGACCTCACCCACTGTGCGCAGCCCGTAACGATCGAAGGTTGCCTGAATTTTGGTGGCGACGATTTCGAGCGGGCTACCGTCTAGATCGCCGTGCTTCTGCGCGCGAACAAGATCGTCGAGCGCCGGGAGCAGCGACCGAATGACTTCGGCGATCACCGCTTCACGGTTGGCTGCGCGATCACGTTCGACCCGGGTGCGGAAGTTGACCAGCTCGGCCTGAGCCCGCAACATGTCTGAGCGCATTTCGGCGACCAGATCTGTTGAGGCTTGATCGAGCAGGGCAGTGTCTTCTGGCGACAACTCGGTGTTCGCGTCCGCGGCATCTGCCTCTTCGGCCTGAGCCTCGAGGGTCGGTTCCGCGTCGAGCGCGGCTTCAGCTTCTCCTCCTGAAGCAGAGGTGGCTGAATCGCCCTCGACCGGGGTGCCGGATGTCGTGGCATCCGGCCCCTCGCTGTTGTCGCGCTTATCGTTCGATTTGTCTTTAGAGGACATGATTACTTCTTGCCGGTTTCTGGCTCATCTTCGACGACTTCGGCGTCAACGATGTCTTCGTCGCTGGCCGCAGCCTCTGGTTCTGCCTCTTCGGCGTTGTCAGCTCCGGCCTCGTTCTGCGCGTAGAGCGCTTCCCCGATTTTGGACTGGCTTGCCGAAAGGGTATCGAACGCCGTCTTGACGGCGGCTTCATCGTCTCCGGCGAGCGCCGACTTCAGCGCGTCGACATCGGCCTGGACACTCGTGGTGACGTCTTCCGGGAGCTTCTCGGCGTTGTCGCGCAGAAGCTTTTCGGTTGAGTAGGCGAGCTGTTCGGCGGTGTTGCGGGTTTCCGCAGCCTCGCGACGGGCCTTGTCTTCGGCGGCGTGCTCTTCACCTTCGCGAACCATGCGCTCGATGTCTTCCTTCGAGAGCGAGGAACCACCGGTGATGGTGATCGACTGCTCTTTGCCGGTGCCCTTGTCTTTGGCGTGAACCTGCACGATGCCGTTGGCGTCGATGTCGAAGGTCACCTCAATCTGAGGGACTCCGCGCTGCGCGGGAGCAATGCCCTGCAGCTCGAAGGTTCCGAGGTTCTTGTTGTCGCGAGTGAAGTCGCGCTCGCCCTGGAACACCTGAATGGCAACAGACGGCTGGTTGTCGTCGGCCGTGGTGAAGGTTTCGCTGCGCTTGGTCGGGATGGCCGTGTTGCGCTCGATGAGCTTCGTCATGATGCCACCCTTGGTCTCGATTCCGAGGCTCAGGGGGGTGACGTCGATGAGGAGCACATCTTTACGCTCGCCACGAAGTACGCCAGCCTGGAGGGCGGCACCAACGGCGACTACCTCATCCGGGTTGACACCCTTGTTGGGCTCGCGGCCACCGGTGAGCGACTTGACGAGCTCGACCACTGCTGGCATGCGGGTGGAACCACCAACGAGAACTACGTGGGCGACATCGGCAACGCTGACGCCGGCTTCCTTGATGACATCAAGGAACGGCTTCTTGGTGCGCTCGAGCAGGTCGTGCGTGAGTTCTTCGAACTTGGCGCGCGTGAGGGTCTCGTCGAGGTTGGCGGGGCCATTCTCGGTGAGGGAGAGGTAGGGCAGCTGGATGCTCGTGCTCGTGGAGCTCGAGAGTTCCTTCTTGGCCTGCTCGGCAGCTTCCTTCAGACGCTGCTTGGCGATCTTGTCTTTCGACACGTCAACGCCGGTCGTCTCCTTGAACTTCTGGATCAGGTAGGCGACAACGCGACCGTCCCAGTCGTCTCCACCGAGGCGGTTGTCACCGGCGGTCGAGCGAACCTGGATGGTGGAGAAGTCGTCGTCCTTGCCCACTTCGAGGAGCGAGACGTCGAACGTTCCGCCTCCGAGGTCGAAGACGAGGATGAGCTCGTCGGCTTTACCCTTGTCGAGGCCGTAGGCCAGAGCGGCAGCGGTCGGCTCGTTGATGATGCGGAGCACGTTGAGGCCAGCGATCTCGCCGGCATCTTTCGTGGCCTGACGCTCAGCGTCGTTGAAGTAGGCGGGCACAGTGATGACGGCGTCGGAGACGCTCTCGCCGAGGTACTGCTCGGCGTCGCGCTTGAGCTTGGCGAGGATGCGGGCCGAGATCTCCTGCGAGGTGAACTTCTTGCCGTCAACATCGGTGGACCAGTCGGTGCCCATGTGGCGCTTCACACTGGAAATGGTGCGGTCAACGTTGGTGACTGCCTGACGCTTAGCCGTTTCGCCGACGAGAACGTCGCCGTCTTTGGTGAAGGCGACGACCGAGGGGGTCGTGCGGAATCCTTCAGCGTTGGCAATGACGGTGGGTTCTCCACCTTCGAGTACGGCGACCACCGAGTTGGTGGTTCCGAGGTCAATTCCTACTGCACGAGCCATGAGCTCTATCTCCTTCTGAGGTTGCTTCGCGCCGTGATGCTCAGTGATAGTTGAGCCGCGCTGTATCAAGTTTGCCTCCCGCCTAAAACCTTGTCAAGTCGAAAAGTTCAAACTTGAGTCTTCACGGCTCAAGTCCAGCTATTCCCAATCTTTACCCTCGCCCACTACTCTGTCCTCATGACTGACAACACCAAAGACAACGCCGTCATCGCAGCCAACGCCGTCACCACCAGCGCCCCTCGCGGGCAGGTCTTCGCTTGGGCAATGTGGGACTGGGGAGGAGCCGCCTTCAACTCCGTAATCACCACCTTCGTGTTCACCGTGTACCTCACCACCACCGAGGCCTTCGGTGGTGAAGTAACCGTCTCCGCCCAACTGGGTTGGTGGATGGCCGGAGCCGGCCTGATTATCGCCGTCCTTGCCCCCATCACCGGGCAGCGCTCCGACGGCTCGGGCGGCCGCAAACTGTGGCTCGGCATCAACACCTTCGTGGTGGTGCTGGCCAGTGCGTTGCTGTTCTTCGTCGAACCTCAGCAACAGTTCCTCGTCCTCGGCCTTTTCCTTGTCGCCGCCGGAACCGTCTTCTTCGAGTTCGCCAGCGTCGGCTACAACGCCATGCTCCGCCAGATCTCCACCCCCAAGAACATTGGCAAGATCAGTGGCTTCGGTTGGTCGATGGGGTACTTCGGCGGAATCGTTCTCCTTCTCATCCTCTACTTTGGCTTCATTCNCCCCGACGTCGGCCTGTTCGGCGTCACCTCCGAAAACGGCCTCTCCGTTCGCATCTCCATGCTGATTGCCGCCGCGTGGTTTGGTCTCTCGGCGATTCCCGTGCTGTTGGCGGTACCAGAACTCACAACCCCAGGAGAGAAGACCGCGCGCGTCGGCATCATCCAGTCCTATAAGACGCTCGGCCACGACATCGCCTCGCTCTGGAAGAACAGCGCGCAGACGCTGCGTTTTTTCTTGGCCAGCGCGATCTTCCGCGACGGTCTTACCGGAGTCTTCACCTTTGGGGGCATCCTCGCTGCCGGAACGTTTGGCTTCACCGCCGGTCAGGTCATCATCTTCGCCATTGCCGCCAACGTCGTTGCCGGCATCTCGACCGTGCTCCTCGGCAACCTCGATGACGCGATCGGGCCGAAGCGAGTCATGCTGATCGCGGTCGGTGGAACAATCGTGGCTGGCACCTGCGTGTTCCTCTTCCACTCCGGCGGCACCGTCATCTTCTGGATCTTCGGCCTCCTCATGTGCGTCTTCGTCGGCCCCGCCCAGTCCGCGAGCCGCAGTTTTCTGTCGCGCATTGTTCCCCAGCACCGTCAGGGTGAAATGTTTGGGCTGTACGCCACCACTGGTAAAGCCGCAACGTTCCTCGCTCCGCTTGCCTTCGGCATCTTCGTCACCGCGTTCGGGGCGCAGTATTGGGGCATTCTCGGCATCGCCCTGGTTTTGCTTATCGGCTTCATTCTGCTGATTCCAGTGAGCGCTAAGCCCGAAGATCACCACGTGGGCTAAACCTCAGCACCCCCTCGCTCGCGCCTCTCCCGCACTCAACGCGCCGGGGAGGCGCGAGTTTTTTGTGCGGAAATGCCCTGCCGAAACGGATGCCGCGGGAGTAGCGTTCAGTCATGATCGAGCAGCCTGCTTCTGAACAGCGTCCCCTCGTTTTTTGGCTTGAACTGGTGCACCGGATGCTCGATGCCCAGTTCGAGACCACGCTCGACGAGCACGGCGTCACCCGCGAGCAGTGGCAACTGCTCAACGTGCTCGCCACAGAACCCTCCGACCTGTTGCAGGAAGGCAACGAGACCGCCTACCTCGATGACGTCGGCGAGCTGATCGACAGCGACTGGGTTCACTCCGACGGCGACGCGACCTCGAACGGCACTGTCTACTCGCTTACTGAGCGTGGTCGCGGCGCGTTCGATCGCCTGAGCGCCGTGATTGCGGAGCAACGCACCAACGATGTGCGCGGCATCAGCCCCGAGGAATACGTCGCCAGCAGTGACGTTCTACGCCGGATGGCCACCAACCTCGGGTGGAGCGAGAGCTAACCAGGCCCACTACAGCCGCGTGCGGTGCCTAGCCTCGATCGACTGGCCGAAGTAGGTCGCGGCAATGATGACCACGGCACCAATGAACCCCACGAGCCCGATGTTTTCGCCGCCGAGGCCGACACCGACAGCTACCGCCCAGACCGGCTCGGTTCCCATCAGCAGGGACGCCCGCGCCGCCGACGTTCGGCGAATCGCCCAGGCCTGAATGATGAAGGCGAACACACTGCAACCGAGGCCCAAGAAGGCGACGTGCGCCCAACCCGTGGCATCCAGCCCGGCAATGGCGGCGCCGAGCTCAGGCGAGGCCAGCAGGCTGAAAATCATCGAGCCGACCACCATCTGAATGAGAACGAGAGTGAAGGTGCTTTCGGTAGGGCGGAGGAGCCTGCCGGTGGCCGTGACGTGAGCGGCCCGAACCACGGCAGCCGCCAGAATCAGGAGATCGCCGGGAGTCGGCGCGTGGAACCCGTTGGCCGATACCAGCAGCAGAACGCCCACCACTGCGAAAACCGCCGCGACAAAGAACGATCGGGGCAACCAGCGGCGGGAGGCGACCGACTCCAAGATCGGCGTGAACACAATCGTCAGACTGATGATCAACCCGGCGTTCGTGGCCGAGGTTATCGCCNCCCCCGCCGTTTCCAGCCACAGGATTGACGCTTGCGAGCAGCCCAGAAGCACGCCGATGCCGAGAGCTCGGCGGGTAGGAATGCCCGGGCGAACGATGAGCCACACCACGATCATGCCGACGGTTGCCGACAGGTAACGCAGGGCGAGGGCAACAGGAACCGTCGTGAGATCGACCAGCTCTTTGGCGCTCAAATAGCTGGCGCCCCAGGTTGCCGCGACCGCGAGCAAGAGCAGGTCGATGCGGCGATCCTTCAGGAGGCCGAACCCGCGCAACCTAACCAAGGAGGGCGTAAGCGATAAGCAGCATCGTCACCAAGAACCCGGTGATGAAGTTGAGGAGCAAGAAGCGGCGCCAGCCGCGGTTCGCGATCTCGGCCTGGGCATCTGTGATCGACCAAAACGGTGCGCACATCAAGGCGTAGGGTAGCGCCAAGATAGCGGCGAAGGGGCCCGGCCAAGAAGTAAACAGCAGCAGCACCCCGGCGAGCAGATAGGCGATCACCGACAGGCGAACCGTCAGCCGGGCGCCGATCTCGGTGGCGATGGAGGAGATTCCGCCCTCGCGGTCGGCAATGACATCCTGAACGGCGCCGAAGGCGTGGGAAGCCAGCCCCCATAAGAAGAACGCCCCGAGAATAGCCCAGAGCTGCGGAGTGAAGACCGCGCCAGCCAACACCAAGCCGTAGATCGCGGGCGAGACAAAGTGGGTGCTTGAGGTGATGGAATCAAGAAAGGGACGTTCCTTGAAACGGAGGCCCTTCGCGGAGTAGGCGATCACAGCGAACACGCTGATCGCCAGCACCAACCACGACAGCGAGTTGCCCACAGCGACCAGGTAGATCAGGAACGGCAGATTGGTAAGGAGTGCCGCCAGGAGAATCGGCCGGTGCAGAGAGACTGCGAGCACTGCCCCCTCGACGCCACCCTTGCGCGGGTTGCGAAGGTCAGACTCGTAATCGAAGACATCGTTGATGCCGTACATCGCGAGGTTATAGGGAACCAAAAAGTAGAGCGTTCCCAGCACGAAGATCAGGTCAACCTCGCGCACCACCATGAAGTAGGCGGCGGCAAAAGGGAAAGCCGTGTTCACCCAGCTCAGCGGGCGTGACGACACGAACAGTGCCGCGGCAATCTCGCGAACACTCGGGGCTGTCCCGCTGCCGGCGGCACCGCCTGAGCCGGCACCAGTGCCTGAGCCTTCGTTACTGCTGGGCGTCGTGCTCGACATTCGGGGTCTCCTGACGGCTGGGGCGAGCGCCGCACAGTGTCCACAGCGCCGGTAGCAAAACTACCGCAGCGATTGCGTAAGCGAAATCTTCGAGCGGGGCGATCCCCACAAAAGCGCCACTGATGAGGTTGTCGTCGTAGCCCACCAAGCCGACGCCGATCATCACGTTGTCGAAGACCGCGGTCATCAGAATCAGCAGCGCCATGGTCAGCCCCACCGCCGACCAGCTGATGCCGTTGCCGGCGCGGCGACGAATGAGCGCGGCAATGACGACGATCGCGACCATCGCGAGAAACACGGCGTTCAAAGCCCAGTACGTCACGATCTGGCCCCGATCCTTCGTGAAGCACGCCACCGCAGCAGGTTGCCCGCCGCCCCATAAGCGTTCATGGTGAGGTAGCAGAGCAGAATGAGGAAGAACACTTCTTCGAGCGGCAGCTCAGGAGCGATCTGCAGTCCGGTCATGAAACTGGTTTCACCCCGAAAAAAGATGCCGAGCCCGATGCCAAAGACATCCCACACCAGAAAGAACAGCACGCCAACCGCGAGCACGAAGCTCGCACGCCGCGCATCCTTCCAGAAGAAGAGCGTGAAGCGCCGGTCGAGCATGACCATGCCGGTGAGGGCGACGGCCAACGCGACCAGATACAGGACGATCATTTACCGGCGGTGGCTACGCTCGCGACAGTGACAGTCGAAACCAACGGTTCCGCGAGTGGCTCTGTGCTGACATCGCCTCGCAGAGTCTTGATCAGCACTTCGGCGCTGATCAAGCACATCGGCAGGCCGATACCCGGAATCGTTGAACCCCCCACGTAGTAGAGGCCGCTCACCTTTTTGCTCGTGTTGCCGGCGCGGAAGAACGCGCTCTGCTTGAGGGTGTGGGCTGGGCCGAGAGCCGTTCCGCGCCAGGCGTTGAGGTCGTTGACGAAGTCCTGCGGGCCGAGGGTGCGGCGCACAGTGATGCGTGAGGCGAGGTTCGGGATGCCCGTCCAGTCGGCGATCTGCTCGATCACCCGATCGGCAATCACTTCAATGCGAGGGTCGCCGTCGCCATCGACATCGCCGCGACCGATCGTGGGGTCTGCGGGGATCGGTACGAGCACGAAGAGGTTTTCGTAGCCGTCGGGCGCGACATCCGGGTCCACTCCACTGGGCTTGCAAATGTAGAGCGAGGCTGGGTCGGGCACCGAGGTGAACGCGCCGAAGATGGCGTTGAAGCCTTTCTCCCACTCGCGCGTGAACAACAACGTGTGGTGCTCGAGCTCGGGGAGCTCGCCCTCCACGCCCAGATAAAGCAGCAGCGCACTGGGGCCGGGAACGTGTTCGTCCCAGTACTTCTCGGGGTAGGTCTGCTGCTCGAGTTCAAGGAGCTTCGTTTCGGTGTGGTGCATGTCGGCGGCAGAAACCACGATGTCGGCCGCAAGAAACACGCTCGCCCCCGCCGCGTTGCGGTAATCCACGCCGACCGCTTTACCCTGCTCGACGACGATCCGGGTGACAGCGGCCTCGGTGACAACCGTGACGCCCTGGGCTTTCGCGAGATCAGCGATGCTCTCGATGACGCGACTGAAACCGCCCATCGGGTAAAGCACGCCGTCGGCCAAGTCGAGGTGGCTCATCAGGTGATACATGGCGGGGGTGATGAAGGGAGAGGCGCCGAGGAACACCGCGGGGTAGCCCAGAATCTGGCGAAGACGTAGGTCGCGGAAGCGACGGCCGACAAAGGTGCCGAGCGGAGTCAACAGTAGGGTAACGAACTTGCCGGCCTGAGCGAGCACCTCACGGGTGACCATCGGGCGGAGGTCGGCGAAGCTGGTGTACAAAAACTTGCGCTTCGCGAGTTCGTAGGTGGCGCGAGCCGAATCCAAGTATTTGGAAAGCTTCGCGCCAGCACCCTTCTCAACGCTCTCAAACAACGCGAGGTTCTCTTCCTTGTGGGCAGAGATGTCGAGCGGTGTTTTCTCACCCTCGAAGTAGACCCGATAGCCGGGGTCGAGCGTGATCAACTTCAGCTGCTCGTCGGCAGAGGTTTCGAGCAACTTGTAGAAGTGGTCGAACACCTCGGGCATCAGATACCACGAGGGGCCGGTGTCGTAGCGAAAACCGTCGCGCTCCCACAGGCCAGCGCGCCCGCCAAGCTGATCGCGCCCCTCGAGCAGGGTCACCGTGTGGCCATCCTTTGCCAGCAGTGCCGCTGAGGCGAGACCACTGATCCCGCCGCCAATCACGATGATGTTGCTCATGTTCTGGGGTTCCTTCCAAGCACAGCGCCAGCGGCGATACGCAGTTTTACGGGGTTGGGCACACGCACGCGTTTGCGTCGCAATTCGTCGGCGGGAGTCGCCCGTAGTCTGGTCGACAGTTCTGCGAACAAACCGTGAGCGAGTGCCACCGCGCGACGGCTACCAACCGGCAGGAGGGCGGTGGTCACCGCTGAAACCCGCAGGTCATTGTCGATGTCGTCGAGAAGCCGATTCTTGTCAGCTTCAGTAAACGACTCCACACTCACGTTAGGAAAGTAACTGCGGCCGAGCGTGTCGAAGTCGGCGGCGAGGTCGCGCAAAAAATTGACCTTTTGGAAGGCAGCGCCGAGAGCCCGGGCACCCTTCTCGAACTCAGTTACCTGATCGAACGGGGTGTTGGTGCCACGCAAGAATGCTCGGAGACACATGAGGCCGACTACTTCTGCCGATCCGTAGACGTAGCGGTCGAAGCTGGCCTGGTCGTGTTCGGTGGCGTTGAGGTCGACCCGCATCGACTCGAAGAACGGTTGGGTGAGTTCAGCACCGAAACCTGTCTCACGAGCGGTAAGGGCGAAAGCGTGAACCACGAGGTTGGAACTGAAACCGTGATCCATCGCTCGTTCGGTTTCGCGCTCCAGCTCGTTGAGCACTCGAGCGGCACCGACAGAATCAATCCCGGCCTCTTCAGCCGCACCATCCACGATCTCATCCGCGACTCGCACAAGGGCGTAAATGTTCTTGACGTGCTGCTTCACCGAGTCGTCGAGTAGGCGGGAGGCCAAACCAAAGGAAGTCGAGTAGCGAGCAATGACCACCGAGGCAGTTTCTTCGGCAACACGGTCATACAGGTTCTTGCGGTTCACTTAACGCGACCAATCACAGTTTCCGTTACGGGGCGAAGCTCCAGACGGAGGGCTTCGGGAATATGAGCTTCGGTAAGGCGTGCGAGGGCTTTCTGGCCATAGCTGTCGGCCAGGTCTTCGGCGAACTTTTGTGCCCCGCACTCGATGAGGGCCGCACGAATAAGGGCGGCCTCGTCTTCGGTGAGGTTCGGGTTGCCGACCAGGTGTTCGATTGTTGCCCAGGCTGCCGTGGTGGTGGCGAACGAAATCATCACGGTGCGCTTTCCTTCACGCAGGTCGCCCAGAGTCGTTTTTCCGGTCTCTTCTTCGAGACCGAACACCCCGAGCAGGTCGTCAACGATTTGGTAGGCGATACCGATCTCACGACCAAAATCACCGAGAGTCGAAATGACCTCCTCAGAGGCTCCGGCGAGAATCGCCCCCGCCTGCAACGGCGACTCGAACGAATACACGGCCGTTTTCAGGCGTTCCATGTTGAGGATGTCGGCAACCTCGGGCATCTCCGGCAGGCTGGTGAAATCCACGTCGATCAGTTCACCGGCGGCGCTGGCGAACAACGCTTCATCCATGACCTCGAGCAGGCGTTCCCGCACAACGTCGCTCACACCGCTCTTGTCGATCAGGCGATACGAGTTAAAGAGTGCGAGGTCGCCGGCGATCACGGCGGCCGAGATTCCGCTGTGCTCGGCGATGCGCAGCGAGCTTCCGCGCGCGAGCGAGCGTTCGCGGTAGCTGCCAGAAATGTTGGAAACGCCCCGACGCACGAAGTCGTGGTCGATCACGTCGTCGTGAACAATGAGAGCGGTGTGCAGAAGCTCGAAGGCGGCGCCCACGTAGGCAGCGGTGTCGAGATTGGTTCCACCAAGCGCCTCATACGCGGCAAAAACCATTCGCGGGCGAAAACGCTTGCCGCCACGAGTGTTGTCTTCGAGGGTTTCCCACAGTTGGACGTACTCAGGGCCGAGAGCCGTCGCTCGGTCTTTCGCTAGGCTGAAGAAGCGTTCAAGCGCGACATCAACCCGAGCCTGCCGGTCGGCAGATACGCTAAGAATGTCACGAAAAATCACTTAGTAAGGATACCGGGTTCGATGGTTCAAACTACTGAACAAGTTGTGCTCGTCGCTGATGACGGAACCTCAATCGGGGTAGCCGATAAGCGCGAGGTTCACACCACCGATACCGCCCTGCACCGTGCCTTTTCCTGCCACCTGTTCAACGAGGCCGGGGATGTTCTGGTGACCCGTCGCGCGCTGAGCAAGCTCACCTGGCCCGGGGTGTGGACGAACTCTTTCTGTGGGCATCCGTCACCAGAAGAAACCACCGAGGACGCCATCGTGCGCCGAGGGTTGAATGAGCTCGGCGCTAAAGTCACCGGGCTCGAAGTGGTGCTCCCCGACTTTCGTTACCGTGCCGTGGATGCTTCAGGCATCGTCGAGAACGAGATCTGCCCGGTCTACCGCGGTGTGATCGTGGGGGACCTGAAACCCAACCCCGACGAGGTTGCCGAGTGGGCCTGGGTCTCCCCGGCCAGCCTCGCCGCTGCCGCCACGGCCACCCCATTCGCGTTCAGCCCGTGGCTGGTCTGGCAGCTCGGCGAGTGGACGAGCTTTCCCGCCCAGCCGTAGTCACCCTTTTACAAGGTGCAGCTCACTGCTACTCGGGCATTACGTCAGTGCGGTGGAAGTTCTGGAAACTGCGGGACGCCGTCGGGCCGCGCTGACCTTGGTAACGGGAGCCGTACTCGCCTGAGCCGTAGGGCTTCTCTGCCGGCGAGCTGAGCTTGATGAAACAAAGCTGGCCGATCTTCATCCCGGGCCACAGCTTGATGGGCAGGGTGGCGACGTTGCTGAGTTCGAGGGTGACGTGGCCCGAAAATCCGGGGTCAACAAAACCGGCGGTCGAGTGGGTGAGCAGGCCGAGACGCCCGAGTGAGCTCTTGCCTTCGAGGCGGGCAGCGATGTCATCCGGCAGGGTCACCAGTTCGTAGGTGGAACCGAGCACGAATTCGCCGGGGTGCAGGATGAACGGCTCATCCTGTTTCGCCTCCACCAGCCGGGTCAGGTCGGGCTGCTCTTCGGCGGGGTCAATAAAGGGGTACTTGTGGTTGTCGAACAGCCGGAAGAAGCGGTCGAGGCGCACGTCGATGCTGGAGGGCTGCACCATCCCAAGGTCGAGGGGGTCGAGCGCGATGCGCCCAGAAGCTAGTTCGGCTTTGATGTCGCGATCAGAGAGCAGCATGCTCCCTATTGTAGGGAGCGGGCGGGCGGCGACCCTCATTCGGTCTTGCACCGGCTAACATGGAGGGGTTGCCGTTTGGCAACCGCGCGGATGTAGTTCAATGGCAGAACTTCAGCTTCCCAAGCTGATAGTGCGGGTTCGATTCCCGTCATCCGCTCCAGGGCCGTTTCAGCCAATTCTGTCGATTCTCCAGCTGTGTGAGACTTTTCTCATCCAAGATGACACTCGGATACGCGAACCAACCTCGGCAGGAAAACAGAACTCTTGCGCAAAAACGTAGGTATAAGCCAGCGGCGACTTTGCAGACCCCCCTCGAGCCATATGATCGGCTTCATGATGATGAAATCTCGAGCCACTTTCGCGTCCCTGGCCGCAGTCGCTCTCACCGCGGGCGCCATCACCGGAATTGGAGTGCTGCCCGCGTCGGCCGCGACCGTTTCCGTGACTATTGACGACATGACCTTTACGGCTGACGACGGGGCGGTCAGTGCTGGTGCGTCAGTCACGGGCTACAACGGGGTCGGTGGTGCTGTGGTAATTCCCGCTAGCGTGAGCATCGGCGGCACAGACTATGCCATCACCACTATTGGCGACTCGGTGTTCGAATCGGGGTCAGTTACCGCGATCACTATCCCTTCCACCGTCACCAGCATCGGCGACTGGGCGTTTTACGGCGATTCGTTGACGAAACTCACACTACCCGACGGCCTCATCACCATTGGCGCTAATGCGTTCGTCTTCAACCAGTTGACCACAGTCACCATTCCCCCCAACGTCACCACCATTGGGCAATGGGCTTTTGCGTACGCACAGTTGACGACAGTCGTCATCGGAAGCGGCGTTACTTCTATCGGCGACTACGCGTTTTACAACGATTTCTTGACGGAACTCACACTTCCCGACGGCCTGATCACCATTGGCGGGAGTGCGTTCGATAGCAACAAGTTCACGACAGTCACGATTCCTCCCAACGTCACCACCATTGGGCAAAGTGCTTTTGCTTACAATCAGCTGACGACAGTGGTCATCGGAAGCGGCGTTACTTCTATCGGTCGTTCTGCGTTCACACACAACCAGTTGAAGACAGCAACTATCCCGAACAGCGTCATCAGCGTCGGCCAAGAAGCTTTCATGGAGAACCAATTGGCGTCAGCCACCATCGGCGATAGCGTCACCACCATCGGCGAATGCGCGTTCTGCTACAACAAATTGACTACAGTCACTATCCCGAACAGTGTCTTGAGCGTCGGACCATTCTCTTTTGCGGTCAATCTGTTGACGTCAGCCATCATCGGCAATGGCGTCACCACCATCGGCAACTACGCGTTTGGCGGCAACGACTCGCTGGCCAGCCTGTTGTTTCAGGGTGCTGCCCCGACGATCATCGCAGCAGGTTGCTTCGGTGATGCCACAGGTAAAACGCTTTACTATCGGCGGGCGTATGCGGCAGGTTTTGCCTCCCCCTGGAATGGCTACACCACTGCGTTAAATGAATTCGCCACCACCACTGCTCCGATCATTGTTGGCAGTGCGAAGGTGGGTCAAACCCTGACTGCCCACGTTGGGAGCTGGTTGCCACTACCAACGTTGAGTTATCGGTGGACCCATAGTGATAGTGCTGTTGTTCTCGGTCGCAATGCAACCTATGTGCCCACCGCGGGTGATGTTGGTGCGAGCCTTATCGTTACCGTCACGGGAGATCTGTCTGTTTACGAGTCTGTTTCCGAGCCCAGTGCAGCCACGGTCGCCGTCGTTCCCGGTACGTTCGCGATCGCGCCCACCCCGCTTATTTCGGGAACCAAGCAAGTGGGCAGAGTTTTGAGCGTTGATGCGGGGGAGTGGGGGGATGATGCGGTGCTCACCTATGCCTGGAAATGGTCTGGTACGACCACCGTTGTTGGGACCAGTTCCCGATACACCTCTGCCTTCACTGATCTCGGAAAGAGGCTGACCGTCACGGTCACAGCGACTCTTGCCGGATACACCACGGCCACGGCCACTAGTGCTGCCACTACTGCGATCCTGATCGGGACTTTCACACTGGCACCGGCCCCAACGATCGCGGGTGCCATCACGGGCACCGTACGAGTTGCGCAACCGCTGACCGCAGTCACTGGCACGTGGACCACGGGGGCAGCGTTCACCTATGCGTGGAAACGGTCGGGCGCGACGGGCGCGATCAGCACCGATGCGCGGTACGTTCCCGTGACAGCCGATGTGGGTAAAACCCTCACCGTGACGGTCACTGCGACCCGTGCCGGGTTCACCACCCTGAGCAAGACCAGCGTGGCGACTACTGCAGTTCTTGGCGTGGCGTTCACTACCAGCCCCGTGCCGACCATCACTGGCACAGCCCGATCTGGTTCAGTGCTGACAGCGGTCACAACTGGTTGGGAGCCCAACACTGGGGTGACTTTCACCTACGTCTGGAAACGCGCGACCATCGCAGGCACCTCGGTAGCGATCACAGGGGCAACCAAGAGCACCTACTCTCTCGTAACGGCAGACAAAGGCAAGTTCATCACCGTCACCGTTATCGCCAGCAAAACCGGCTACGCCAGCACCACAAAAACGAGTGCTGCCGCGGGGACACAAATCGCGAGCTAAGTGTTCACGGTCGAGTGGCCGGAGGCAATCTCACATCGGTTGAGAATCCGGCCACCTCCCGGGCCTGCTACATCCCTGAAGTTACATGGTCTCGAGTTCGTCGAGAAGTCTCATGTTGCCTGAGAATCAACAAATTTGTCGATTCTCACGCTAAGTGAGACTCGTCTCATCCACGATGAGACTCTGGCCGAGATGCATCGAGGCGCACCCCTCAGGCTGACAGTCCCGGCGAGAACGTCATTCGCCCGAGATGAGGCTCCGGATCAGACCCACCGTCTCGTCTTTTTTGGCTGGGTCACTTGCGGCGGCGATGAGGGTGAGCGCAGTCAGCATATTGCGGGGGATCGCCTTATCGATCTCGATCCCATTTCGATCGAGGAAGTAGGCGAACAACGCCGCCCCGGTGCGCTTGTTGCCGTCACCGAACGGGTGATCTTTGACCACCATATACAGAAGGTTCGCCGCTTTCTCCTGCGCGCTGGGGTAGAGATCCTGGCCCATAAAAGTTTGATCAATCTGCCCGATGACACCGTGAATCGAATCGTCCTTCGCCACCCCGAGTCGTTCATCCTCCGGGTATCGTGCGCGGAGTTCTTCGATGATGCGTTCTACGTCATGAATGTCGATGCTTGCGCTGGCGAGAGCCTCCCCGGTCACGGACAGCTCCCCACGGTCGTAGTCGGCAAGCCGGTCGAGATCGCCGGTGTACCGCTGCATGATTCGGCCGATGCTCGCCAGTTGTTCGTCGTGGGAGGTGGCGAGAAGCTCTGTAACCTGACGCGCGCGCCGAAGTTGAGCTGCGTTCTGGTCCAGAATCTGCTGCCGCAGGATGGTCGTCGCCCACCGACGAAAATGCACACCGAGCGGCGAATGAACCCGGTAGCCGACGGAGATGATCGCATCGAGGTCGTAGTGCAGGATGCTTCGGGTGACGTCTCGAGAGCCCTCTCGCCGAACTTGCAAGAAATCCTTGCTAGTTGAATCATCCAGCTCCCCTTCTTCGGAAGCGTTCTGCAAGTGCATGCCGACGTTGGCTCGGGTCGTACCAAAAAGCTCCGCCATCTGCGCCTGGGTAGCCCACGCGGTCTCGCCGTCGAAACGTACCGGGAGGCTCACCGCACCATCGGGCGAAGAGTAGAACTCCATGCTTGTCTCGGGCGCACCCGTCAACACCTCCGCCCCTGGGACAGGGTGCTCCTTCGGCGCAGACGTTTGGACGTTTGCGTCAACCGCCGCCTTGCGAGGTTTCTGCCGACTGCTCATGTCTTGCCCCTGTCCTGTTCTGATTTCGGCTTGGTCCATTCTCTCCCGCTGTGTTCAATCAACGTCAAGAACTGGACGAGTTGGGCGAGACCGGATCCATCCACACCCTGAGTGAGAATCAACGCCAGAATTTCGCTCCGCAGGATGAACTCCGGCTTTCGCGGCGATTCAGTGTCGGGCACGCCGAGCAGTGCCCTCGAGAAACGCTTCGACAGGTGTCGCTAATCGGACTTGCGATCAAGACATTCGCGCTCGGTCAAGCGAACGCTCAGAGCACGAAGGAGCTACCTCCGCGCAAGTGAGCTCGGACTACTTGGCCGAGACCGCAACATACTTTCGCAGTTCAGTGGGGTTCTCCGCCTGTTCGACTAAGAATGCTGCCACGTCGGCCCTGTTTATTCCGCCGATATTTATGCCACGAAACAGGGAATTCTCGGTCCGATAGTTCTTCGTGAGTTTCCCATCGAGCAACCTGCCAGGCCGAACGATGATCCAATTCATGCTCGAGCTGGCGACGATTTCTTCCATCCTCGTCTTGTCGGCGTAGGAATCTCGCAAGACGTAGTTGAGCAGCAGCTTCGCGACGGGCGTCGCAAATTCCCGACTCTGCCCGGCACCAAAGCCAGTGACAAACAAGAACGGAACCTGATGCGGTCTGTCTTTGTTCAGCTTCGCTAAGAGTGTGGCGCAGTCCGAAAACAGGGTGGTCGCCTCTCGATTGCTCGCAAGGCCCACGGTAACAATGACAGCATCTGCACCGGAAATAGCACGAGCGAGGTCAGCCTCTTCGGTGGCACTCCCCAGCACCTCAGTCACAGCCTGGTCGTCAGCGACTTTGACCTGCGAACGTGAAAGAGTAGTTACCTCGTGGTTCCGGCTCAGGGCACTCTTCACTGTCTCGAGCCCAAGCCCCTTGGACGCGCCGATAACCGCAATTCGCATAATGTTCCTGACTTTTTACGGGGGGACTGGGGATCACCTCCCGCAATGATCTGCAAAAAGTATTCACTTTCCAGCATTTACGTTAGCAGACACTCAAATTGACCGGGGTGGCCGAGCGCCCAGACGTCAACGAAATCCCTCAACGGCGATCCCATGCCGAAGGTGGCCCATTCACTGCAGGGCGTATCGTACGCGGCCGCGCGCAATGAGATCGTTAGTGTCGGATGAAGTGAGAAATTACCACTACCATTATGGATCGTGCTGAAGAAACTTCGAATTATTTCCTCGTCCCTCGCTGTTCTTGCCCTCACCGTGGGAGCCGTAGCCGGCGTGGGGGCGCTACCAGCGTCGGCCACCCCCGTCACGGTGACCATTGACAACATCGTCTACACCGCTGACGACACCGCCCCCGGCGCTGTCGCAGCAGTCACCGGCTACACCGGTCCCGGTGGTCCCGTGGAGATCCTCGCCAATGTTGACATTGGCGGTACGAACTATGCGGTCACCACCATCAACGACTGGACATTCGCCGACCATTTGTTGACATCGGTGATAATCCCCGAGGGTGTGACCACAATCGGAGATTGGGCTTTCGGTAGCAATTATTTGGCCTCGGCAACAATCCCCACCACTGTCACCACAATCGGGGCGGCAGCTTTTTTCGCCAACCGACTCACGTCCGTAACAATCCCCACCGGCGTCACCACCATCGGTGTGGCTGTGTTCCACGACAACCAATTGACGTCAGTGATAATCCCTGCGAACGTCACAATCATCGGTGACGATGCATTTTCCAAAAACCAACTGACCTCGATAACAATTCCCGCTGGCGTCACCAGCATCGGCAATTCTGCTTTCGGCACCGGCGTGCTGACAACCGTTGACATGAACGGGGCTCCCCCCACAGGTTTCACCAGGGCAGGTTCCACCGGTTCGTTCGGAGAAGCAGCTGGAGTGACCATCAATGTCCTCAACAGACACGCTGCCGCGTACGGCCTCCCAGCGTCGGATTCCTGGCAGGGCTACACAACAGTCACCGGGGCTCGCCTCGTTGTCGACTACGACAATGGCGGCCACGGAACGACTCCTGCACCAGAATTCATGAACACTGGTCAGACCGTTACCGAACCAACCGCTCCCACAGCCACAGGCTTCACCTTCGATGGTTGGTTTGACGCGGCAACAGGCAGCACACCGTGGAACTTCGCGACCCCCGTCACAGCCGACACAACGCTCTACGCCCACTGGACTGCGGTCGTCGACGATAGCGCCGCAGACACCGGAGACACCGGGAACACCAGTGGAGCAACCGGTGCAACGCTCGCGGCTACCGGCCTCGACACAACCGCAAGCGTCACCGGCGCCCTCATTCTTGGAGCTCTGGGCCTGGGCCTCCTGCTGACCCGACGTCGCAAACTCGGCCTCACCAACCAGTAAACAGAAACCCCACTAGAGCGACAAGCTCTGACGCCACAGCCACTAGAACCCTCTACATCCCTGTAGTTACGTGGTCTTGAATTGGTCGAAAAGTCTCATGCTGCCTCGAGAATCGAGACGAATTGCCGGTTCCTACTCCAAGTGAGACTTGTCTCATCGTCGATGAGACTCCCGCACTCGCAGGCTCTGGAAGTCAGCTGCGGGTGCGGTGCCCGGTAGTCCCGACCAGTTTGCCGTCGCCCCGATTCGACCAGTAACCTCTTTTTTATTATGAGCCACTTTCGTTTGATTGCGTCATTGCTCGCTGTAATTGCCCTCGCCCTAACCGGGGTCACCGCGGTTGGGGTACTACCCGCATCAGCAGGAACTGTGAGCACGGTGATCGGCAACATCACCTACACCGCTGACAACACGGCGGTCAGTTCTGGCGCGAAAGTAACCTCATACTCAGGGAGCGGCGGTGCGGTCGTGATTGCCGGCGTCGTCACCATCGCAGGCACCCAATACTCGGTCACCTCAGTGGGGGACAGCGCCTTCAACAATAAGCAGCTAACATCCGTCACGATCCCCAGTAGCGTTACCACCATCGGCTTAGGCGCTTTTGCCGTCAACTCATTGACGGCGATCACCATTCCTGACGGTGTAGTTACGATCGGCGAACAAGCGTTCATCTACAACCACATCGGGTCCGTCACAATCCCCGCTAGCGTCCAAACCATCGGCTCTGGAGCGTTCTCATACAGCGGTGGCACAGTCAACACAGTGCTGTTCTTGGGAAAACCCCCCACCATTACTTCGCAAGGTGGCGCAGGTTCCTTCGGTGGTGCTGTGGGAAGAACCCTCTACTACCTGCCCGCCTACGCATCATTTTTTCCCAACCCTTGGCAGGGTTACACCACAGCAGAAGCACAGTTCTTCACAACGGCAACCCTCACCATTGGCGGGTCGGTGAAAGTTGGCCAAACCCTCACTGTCAACGGTCTGACATCCTGGTCTCCCGCCCCTACAATCGCGACCTACTCGTGGACGAAATCAAACGGCACCGTGTTTCTGGGCAGCGATGACCACTACGTCCCGACCGTCGCCGATCTTTACTCCCGAATTATGGTTACGGTAACTGCGGCAAGCGCAGGTTACCTGCCCACCACGATTTCGAGCGCTGAGACCACTCCCGTGCAACTCCCCNCCCCGACGATTTCTGGTATGAATTTAGTCGGCCAGACCCTGATCGCAAACACTGGTACCTGGCCCACTGGAACGACGTTCGCCTATGCGTGGCGGCACGGTGGGTCGGAGATCGTCTTGGGCACTGCGGACAGGTACATCCTTGTGTCAACAGATCTCGGTGAGACCCTGAATGTGACGGTGACCGCGACTCTGGCGGGTTTTAGCGACGCCGTTGTGACGAGTGAGCCGAGTCTGGCGGTTGCGTCGAATGTTTTCGCCATTACGACCGTGCCCACCATTTCAGGCGTCGCGAAAGTCGGTCAGACCCTCACCGCCTACGTCAGCCGCTGGTGGTCGTGGTCACCAACCCCGACAAATCTCACCTACGCGTGGACACGATCCAGCAGCGAAGGGGTTCTCGGCACAGACGAGACCTACGTGCCGACCGACACAGATCTTGGTGCGAAACTCACCGTCACCGTCACCGCAGAGCGGGCCGGTTACGTGCCAGCGGTAGTCAGTGCGGAGACTGCCGCTGTGTCGCCCGGCACATTCACCACGACCCCCACCCCGACCATCTCCGGAACCAGTCAGGTCGGTCAGACCCTGACAGCAAACCCCGGCACCTGGCCCGAAAACACAACGCTCACTTACGCGTGGCGTCAGGTCGGGTCAGAGACCATCCTCCACAGCGCAGCGACCTACACCCCCGCATCAACCGATCAGGGTAAGTACCTCACTGTTACCGTCACTGCATCCCTCACCGGGTACAGCAATGCCAGTGTCACGAGTTCTCCCAGTGCGGTGGTCGCTGCGGGTGCTTTCGGCAACCCACCCACACCGACGATCACCGGCACTGCACAAGTCGGTCAACAGTTGCAAGTGAGCACCGGCGAGTGGGCAACCGGTGCGACACTCACCTATTCGTGGAAACGTTCCGGCAGCACCACCGTTATTGGCACCGCCGTTAGCTACACTGCCGTCGCCGCTGATATGGGCAAAATTCTCACAGCAACGGTCACGGCAACACGCCCCGGCTTCACCACCGCCACCACTCCCGGTGCCGTGACCGCGGCAGTTCTGGGGTTAGCGTTCACAAGCACCCCCGTACCGACCATCACCGGAACGAAGACCTCCGGATCGACCGTGACCGCCGTGACCGGCACCTGGGCGCCCGCCACCGGAGTCACTTTCACCTACGTCTGGAAACGGGCCAGCACCTCCACCGGCACCAAAACCACGATCAGCGGTGCGACCAGCAAAACCTACAAGCTGGTCACCGCCGATAAGGGCAAGTACATTACGGTCACCGTCATCGCCAGCAAGGCCGGTTACGTCAGCGCCACCACCGTTAGTGCTGACGGCGGCACCCGTGTAGCCAGCTAGGACTCCGACAAGCGGGCTCCGGTGCTTCAGGAGTTGGCTATGAACCGGGGCTCTCTGGTTTCTAGGTACTGGCTGGTTCCTCGGTGCTGGCTGGTTCCTCGGCGCTGGCAGGTTCCTCCGCGCTGGCTGACTACTCGGTGCTCGCTGAGACCTGCGTGGGAACAGCATTCGCAACTTCGGCCGCACTCTTGGCACTCTGATTCAGTCTGAATTTCACGAACTCGGCGACAACATAGGCGGCACTGAAGACGTAGACCATCACCCAAGCTACGAAGGCAGCGTTGCTCAGCTTGTCCTCAAGTGGGGCGAAGAACAGAATGTACGGAATGTTTACAAGCGCGGGAAGGAACCCGATAATCGCACCGATAAGCGCTGGAATCCCCGTGACGCGTTGAACAATGAACATGACCGCCGCGGACTTCTTGACCCGGACCTCGTCCAGGCGACCCAGCCGCTGGGAAGCAAAAACAAAATAGATCAGCCCGGGCGCGTAAAGCGCGAGCTGGAGTAAACCGAACGACGCTCCAACATCGGGATTTTCGTCGGAAGCCAGTGATGCCGCATAGAAGACAAAGACCAGGTCGGCAAACCAAACAACGATGGTTACCAGGTACGTAATCTGGAGAGTGCGGATCCAGTTGGGGACGTGCTTGCTCATGCGTGACTCCTCTCGTCGGCCCGAAATGAGACCGGCGTTAGTTTAGCGACACGCCAGAACCGGCACAAAGACGGCCCAATTGAAGATTCGTCGGAGGAGGTGGCTGACGAAGTGGGACCAAGGCCCCTATCCGCAGTTCTCCTGAGGCAATAGCGTGAAACGCACGGTGTGAGGAGAAGCATGGATGCCAAACAGGGTTCCCTTCGCGGGCGCGTGGCAGTCGTTACCGGTTCCACTCGCGGCCTCGGGTTCGCCATGGCCCGACTCTTGGGCCAGCAGGGTGCAACCGTGGTGCTGGCATCCCGGTCGGAAGTTCAAGTCGTGGCCGCCGTCGAGAGGTTACGACTGGAAGGCATCTCAGTCTCAGGGCTTCGTTGCGACACCGGGGAAATGGCTGACGTGGAGGCCCTTCGTGATGAGGCCCTCCGTCAGGGCACCCTCGACATTTGGGTCAATAACGCCGGCATCTCCGGCGTCTACGGGCCCACGGCATCCACACCGATCGACGACTTCGAGCGAGTGGTGCGCACAAACATCCTCGGAACATTTCACGGGTCACGAGTGGCTTTGCCGGTGTTCCTCGCCCAAGGCCACGGCGACCTAGTCAACCTGTACGGCCAAGGCGACCAAGGCCCCGTAGCGATGCAGAACGCCTACGCGTCAAGTAAGCGTTGGGTGCGCCAGTTCACGGAGACCCTGCGACTCGAGACCAACGAAACCGGAGTTCGCGTTCACGGCATGAACCCCGGCTTGGTGACGACAGCCCTTCTCAGACAGATCACGTCGCAGTCTGGGTACGAAGGACGCCTCACCGCACTGCAGGTGGTCATTGGCCTGTGGGGTCAGCCCCCGGAGGCCGCCGCACGTCCGATCGTCAAACTTGTGACAACGGATGTTGCCGAGTTTCGTGGCCTGAGAACGCTGACCCTGGTCACCCGCGGTGTTCACAGCGTGCTGACGGGCCGACTCCGCCGTCGCAATCGCATGCCCCTCGACATCAGCGTGCTGGATGCGTGAATTCGTTGCACCTTCTCGGTTTTTTTCGTTCGGCAGGAGGAATTCGGACCTTCCCGGCGATTCAGTGTTGGGCACGCCGTGCAGGGTCGAATTGCGCCTGTCGAACGGGTGCAACCACTAAAGAACGGTGGCGGCCTGCCCCGTCTCCCCGGATGGAGTGATGCGCGCCGCCCTAGGTTGGGTTTTGGTAGTGTCTGCGGATGTCGATCCACCGAGCGATCATCGACATTAAGGCGAGAATTGCGGCCAGCTGAACCACAGCCAGCCAAGCAGGGGCTTGGGCGTACCACCACGCCACCGGCGGCGTCACAAAAAACGCGAGAACCACCAGATGCAGGAAGTAAAGAGCCAGTGCACTCTGGCCCCACCAGCACAGAATCCCGGGCCGCCCAGCCCCGGCCCCGGCCACAGCACTAGCAGCAGCCCCCGCTCCAGCTCCAGCTCCAGCTCCCGCTCCCGCTCCCGCTCCCGCTCCGGCTCCGGCTCCGGCAATACTTTTGATGATCAGAAACACGAGGGCGCTCATGGCCAAGGTAATCAGGATGTAGCTGAGTGAGACTCGATGCTTGCTCACGGGCACGAAGACTGCCGACATTCCCGCTGCAGAGATCAGCACGAGGAGACAAATTGCGTAAGGCGCAAGCCCTCTTCGCCACACATCCGCCATCGCCGTCGACAGCACCAGAAGTGCTCCCCACGACACCGCGCCGAAAAAGCCACCGTGGACAGAATGGAGCACGGTTTCGAGCATCGAGGTGTCCACAACATACTGGTAGGCACAGAGCATCAGGGTGCCGATGAGGAAGCGTGCCCAGATGGGAAGCCGGATGAAAAGAAGGCTAATAAGACCCGCCACTCCGATTGCTTCCAAAACTCCCCAGTCGCCCGGTTGACCAGCCATCGCTGTCGCGGCAGCGATGATTGCGCCCATACCAATGAGTGCGAGATAACGCATCATCACGTGTCGATAGGCAGCCACCCAACCCTTTTGCACCTGTCTCCTGAACGAGGGTCCGAAATTCAGACCGATGACGAAGACGAACGCTGGAGCCACCGTGTCTGCGAGGGTAAAGCCGATATCTGGCGCGTGTTTGAGGAAGGAGGGAACAGACTCAACGCCCCCGAGATAGTCACCGATGACCATGAGGATGACGAGGGCACCCCTGAAGCGGTCGATCTCTAGGTCGCGGGTGACTCCGGAGTATTCGGGCGTTTGACCACTGGCATCCGCAGATTCTGGATGAGTGTTGGCCTTCACGAGCTTGACCATTCCGTTTACCCCTGCTCTGGCTTGATCCTGCAAGCGAACGTGGCCGTCGCGAGATGTTGCACGGATGGCGTCCGAGAGGGAATAGTTCCCGTCTGGCGCAGAGTGTATGGCTCGGAAGGTTGAGTCGCTAGGGTCCAACGGCAGCGAGCGTGTCAATGACCTGAAAAACCGCAATCCGACTGCAGGTGAAAACTGTTCGGTTGAATGGTGGGCCCCGGTGATCCTCCGATACCCTGTGCGTCATGAGAAATTTCCGCCGAGCGGTTGCGGCCGTTGTCACCGTTGTTGCTCTGAGCCTCGGCGGCGTTACCAGTGTCGGGATCGCGACGGCGTCAGCGGCCGTCGCCGACGTGACGATAAACGACATCACGTACACGACGAACACCTCAACACTTCCGGCTCGCGCGACGGTCACGCACTATTCGGGCCTTGGGGGAGCCGTCGAGATTCTCCCCAGTGTCACCATCAATGGCACCACCATGCCTGTTGTTGCGATCGGCGATTACGCTTTCGGTTGCGCCCCGTTCGATTATCAATGCGATCGGTATTCGTACCCGGTCACCTCGGTGGTGTTCCCTGACACCATCACGACTATCGGTGCGGGCGCTTTCTGGGGCAACGCGTTGAAGACAATTAACCTTCCTTCTTCGGTCACAACAGTCGGCGAGCAGGCGTTCGAAGGAAACAAATTAGCGTCGGTTGTCATCCCCCCGAAAGTCACCACCATCGCCGGCTACGCATTCAAGAGCAACAAATTGACGTCGGTGACCATCCCCGCTTCCGTTACCACCATCGGTGCTGGCGCCTTCTGGTACAACGAGCTAGAGTCGGTGACCATCCCCGCTTCGGTTAGCACTATCGGTCTTGGAGCTTTCTCTGAGAACGGCCTGCAAACAGTTTTCTTATGGGGCGAGGCGCCAAGCATCGATACATCGTCGGATTACTGGGAACCGTTCAGCGCCAACGCTGGCATCGCCTTTTACATTTTTCCCAAACACCGGGACAGTTACACAAGTGCAAATAGCGGGTGGAGGTTTTACGGGGCGTCCGTAGTGGACGCACCGGGCGGCGTGGATTTCGATTCCAACGGTCACGGCGAAAAGCCGGCGAGCCAGATGTATGTCACCGACCGCAATATTGCGGTCGCCCCTCCAGCACCCAGCGCGCCTGGCTACGTATTTCAGGGCTGGTACACCCAAAGTGGCCAAAGTGGCCTCCACTGAGACTTCGCGCGAACGGTCGTTGGTTGCGTGACTCTCTATGCACACTGGAAGAGCGTTTTTGCGACTGCCAGCACACCACTCATTCGTGGAACCCTGCAGGTTGGCAGCACCCTGCAGGCGGATGCCGGTAGCTGGGCCCCCGAACCCGCGCTCCACTATGGCTGGAAACGGGATGGTGCTGACATCGGTGGCGCCGACGGCTCCACCTACGACCTCACGATTGAGGATCTCGGCCACACCATCACCGTGACGGTCACCGCATCCCTCGCCGGTTATGAGGATGCAGTGCGAACCAGTGCTCCGACCGCCACCATCGGTGCCGGTGTTTTCAGTGTCGCCCCCGTGCCGACCATCTCCGGCACCCCTCGGGTCGGCGTCCCGCTCACCGCCGCGGCCGGAACCTGGACATCCGGGGCAAGCTTCGCGTACGCCTGGAAACGTTCAGGCAGCACCACCGCCGTCGGCGCCGCAGACACCTACACCCCCGTCACCGCCGACATCGGGAAGACCCTCACCGTCACAGTGACCGCCACTCGTGACGGGTTCACCGCCTTAAGCAAGACCAGCGTTGCGACCGCCGTGGTTCTTGGGTCGGCATACACGACAACGCCGACGCCGACCATCACCGGCACGAAAGCCTCCGGATCAACGTTGACGGCGGTCACCACTGGCTGGGTGCCCAGCTCTGGGGTGACGTTCAGCTACGTCTGGAAACGGGCCAGCACTTCGACCGGGACCAAAACCACCATCAGCGGTGCGACCAGCAAAACCTACAAGTTGGTCACCGCCGATAAAGGCAAGTTCATCACCGTGACTGTTACGGCGAGCAAAACCGGCTACGCGAGCACGACCAAAGTGAGCGCTGATGGCGGCACCAAGATCGCGAGCTAGCAGCGAGGTGAGTTCAGGTCTCGGACTGGGCGACACATTTCACCGAGCTTGAGGCTTAACCCGGAAATCCTTTTCCGCAGGATAAATGTGGGTACTCGCGGCGATTCGTCGGCCAACTTACCGCGGACCACGGAATCGAGCCTGCCAAACGCATCTTTTCAGCCGAAACACGTCGAAACCCGAAGCACCCGATGCACCCGATGCACCGGATGCACCGGATGCACCGGATGCACCGGCTATTGTCATATCCGCTGCATCCGTTCACGTTTCGGCGACCGCACCGAAACTCTTGCCCCACGCGCGAACCTCAACGACGGTAACCGGTTGATAGGCCATCGGTTACTCCCCCNCCCGGCGCCGGCGCTGCGGAACCTTCGCCGCGCGACGGGCTTCGGCGAGAAGTTGAAGTGGCGTCGGCCCGGTGGCGGGCATAAGACTTCCGATGGCATCAAGCCGGTCAAGTGCGCGGAGAACGCTGATCACGGTTCGAAGTCGGCTACCTAAACCGGCCTCGAGTGCTTGCACCGCGGAGCGGGAGATGTTCGCTCTGGTGGCGAGCTCCACCTGGTCAAAGCCAGCTTCGATACACAACGCTCGGATGCCACTGCCCAGGCGCGCCTCCGTTTCGGCCACTGTTTCTGCAACAGGGCGGCGTGAAGTGCTTGAAATATCAAGCATTAAACGCCAATCTGCTCTTAAAGCTTGGAATTACAATTCCATATGGCGCGAGTTGCGCCTACGGAAGCCCGCGGGCGAACCGGATCCCTCGCTAACTCAGATCCATTGACGATTTAGAAAAGCCTCGGCCACAGCTTGGGGATCTCTTCCCCGCCCCCTAAGTTAATGACCATGCTGAAAAACTTTCGTCTCATGCTGGCCGGCTTGACCGTTGTCGCCCTTGGCCTGGGGGCCATCGCCGGGGNGGGGCCGGTGTGGGGCGCGATACCAGCATCCGCTGCCACGATCACTGCCACCAGCACCTCGAGTGTAGGCGTCACCGTGGACGACATCACCTACACCGCGGATGCTACTGCTCCCGCAGCAGGGGCAACGGTAACCGGATTTCTGGGCACGGGAGGCTCCGTCACGATCCCTCCCAGCATCACAATCGACGGTGTTGAGTATGCCGTCACCACCATTGGCGACAAAGCATTTTGGGCAAAATCGTTGACGGACATCAGCATCCCGAACACCGTCACCGCCATTGGTGCCGAAGCGTTCTTCGCGAACGAACTTACAGCGGTAGTAATCCCCGACTCCGTCACCACCATCGGCACTAGTGCGTTTTACAACAACCGTTTGATGTCGGTAGACCTCGGCGACTCCGTCACCACCATCGGTATTGGTGCGTTCATGTTCAATTATCTTGTTTTTGTGAAAATCCCCGACTCAGTCACCACCATTGATTCCGCTGCCTTCTGGGGAAATCTCCTCGTGGCCGTGCACCTCGGCGATTCGGTTACCACCATCGGTAGATACGCCTTCAATGGTTCTGAATTCAGCGATCATCGCAATAAGTTGACTTCAGTTGCTATTCCCAACTCTGTAACCACCATCGGCGAGAAAGCCTTCGCAAGCAACCAACTCGTGGCGGCGAGCATCGGGAGCGCTGTCAACAGCATCGGCAAAGAAGCGTTCGCAGACAATCAATTGGTGGCGGTAGGTATCGGAGCTTCGGTCACCACCATCGGCGAAAGCGCTTTCGTCAACAACCACTTGACCTCGATAAACCTCCCGAGCTCGTTGATCACGATCTCCTACGGGGCGTTCTCCGATAACCAGCTCACGACGGTCACCGTTCCCAACTCTGTCAAGGAAATAGGCGGCGGNGCCTTCTTCAGCAACCCACTCAGAACAGCAACCATTGGAAACTCTGTCACCACGATCGGCAGTTGTGCGTTCCAAGAGACCAACCTCGCAACAGTCACCATCCCCGACTCGGTGACCGACATCGGATCCTCTGCTTTCGCCAACAACCCGCAGCTGGCTTCGGCAAACATTGGTAGCTCCGTCACCGCGATCGGTGATTAGGCTTTCGCGGCGACAGCCCTCGCAACAATCACCATTCCCGAATCCGTCATCACCATTGGTCGGGGTGCCTTTAGTGAAACACAGCTCACGACGGTCACGATTCCCAACCGCGTCACCGGCGTTGGCGAATATGCATTCATGGGCAACGGAGTGCTGACATCGGTAACCCTCGGAAACTCAGTCGCTACCATCGGGGGTTCCGCGTTCAAAGACAGCGGATTGGTGAACGTGACCATCCCCGACTCTGTCGTCAGCATCGGCGATCAGGCTTTCAAGAACAACGCTGTGACGTCAGCGACCATCGGCAACTCAGTCACCAGCATCGGTGAGGGTGCGTTCTACGACAACCACCTAACCTCGATGAGCATCCCCGACTCGGTCACCACTATCGGCGACGACGCTTTCGCCGGCAACGCACTCACCTCTGTGACTCTCGGCACTGGCGTCGCCACCATTGGTGCTTCAGCCTTTGCCAATGCCACGTTGACGTCAGTGCTGTTGAGCGGCGCCGCTCCCTCAATCACCGCAGCAGGAGATCGCGGTTCATTCGGCACCGGCACAGGCCTGACCGTGTACTACCCCGCGGCGCAGGCAGTCGGCTACGGAACACCGTGGAACGGGTACACCGCAGCACGGCTGAACACATTCACCACCAGTGCCACCCCCACCATTGTCGGCCCGGCAAAAGTTGGGCAGACACTCAGTGCCGACGCCGGGAGTTGGAGTTCGACCCCCGCGCTCAACTATGCCTGGCGGCAGGTTGGTTCGGCCGCTGTGCTCGGCACCAATTCCACTTATCTGCCGGTCGCAACGGATGCCGGCACGACCCTCACGGTCACTGTGACGGCCACCAAGCTCGGCTACCAGACAGTGGCTCTCACCAGCATCGCGACTAGCGCTGTTGCGTTGGGAACTTTTACCACCACGCCCACCCCCGTTATTTCGGGCACCAAGCAGGTCGGCAAGGTGTTGCTGGCTGACGCCGGGGAATGGCCGGATGACGCCGTGCTCACCTACGCGTGGAAGCGGGTCGGGAGCAGCGGCGTTCTCGGCACGTCGTTTCGGTACAGCCCGGTCGCCGGCGATGTGGGGAAGAAACTCACCGTCACCGTCACCGCCNCCCTCGCGGGCTACACCACGGTGCCCAAGACCAGTGCGGCGACGACAATCGTGGTGGTTGGAGTGTTCGCCTCGACGCCAGTGCCCACTATTTCTGGCACGAAGGTTTCGGGACAAACCCTCACCGCGGTCACCGGTACGTGGGCGAGCGGCGTGACCTTCACCTACGTCTGGAAGCGCGCCAGCGCCGCAACCGGCACCGCAACCGCAATCTCCGGTGCGACCGCTCGCACCTACGCGCTGGGCACGTCGGACAAGGGCAAGTACATCACCGTGACGGTGGTGGCCAGCAAATCCGGTTACACCGTCAGCACTCAAACCAGTGTGGTCGCTCACGTCGCCAGTTAACGCTTAGCGCGCTGAGCACTGCGAGTGGAGAGTCGTAATCTGAGATCCCCCGACAAAGAAGCCCCGACGACACAGCACGTGAAACGTGCCGCACCGCCGGGGCTTCCCCGGTGAATCGTTGTTACTTGTTTGGGGTTGAGTCCTGGGCGACGACGCGACCGTCGAGCGGCTGAACCGGACGGCTGTTGTTGGGGTAAGCCCCCACGAACGCGGCGATCTGGTCAGAGCTCATGGTGATCGGCTCGGTCATGACGTTCCACTTAACGCCCTCGGCACAGCCGGGGGTCGTCAAGCTGCCGTCGTAACGGTAGGTGGTCTGCACGGCGGGGAGCAGCGTGCTCCAGTCGAGCGTGGTCACATCTGCCTCGGGGTCTTCGGTGGCTGCGGCAATCTTGTCGATAAACGGCTGCCAAGCTGCGTTTGCTGCACCCTCACGCACGAGAACGCCGACGACGGCAATCTGGCCATCCGCGTTCTTGTGCACGAAGTGAACCTCAAGCGGGAAGTGCTCGCCGTTGACTTCGTGCTCACTCGGTGCGTGGAAGTGGAACTGAAGGAAGGGGTAGGTCACGCCATCCAGAACGATGGAGTTCTCACCCTCGGTGAGAGGCTCAGCCTCAACGGTGTGACCGTTGTTGAAGATTCCCGCCTCGCCTGCCTTGTAGGAGAAGGCGATGTTGGTGAGGTCGGTGGCGGCGGGGGCCGTGATATCGATGGGGGACTGAGCGGAGCCGTCGGCGCAGGTGGCGTAGCTCGGGTCGAGGGTGCCCCAAGAGTCGGGGCCGTTTGCTCCGGTGTAGCTCCAGGCGGCGGCAGCAGTGGCCGGGGGCGTAGCGGTCGCGGATGGCAGGGGCGTGAAGGTCTCGGTGGTGGGAACACACGCGGTCAGAAGACCGGCGAGCACCACGACGGTGAGGCTAATTTTTGCGAGGGGGCTGAAGGGAATGTTCACGGTCCTGTTTCTGGTTGAGGTTCATTCGAAAACTATTCACCATAGCCCATGGGGATTTCACGATCACATCAGGGCTGGTGGGCACCCCAGCTTTCCTCAGCGCCTAACATGGTGACCACAATGACTGACCTGATCGCGATCGTACGGCTTCGCGTTTTGTTGATCGCCAGCGGCACCGTTCTGGCGGTGCAAGCTCTCGCTGGCATGATCGTGCTGGCACAAACGTCGGGGGCCGGTGTGGCACCCCTCGGCGTGGTCGCGTTCAATCAGAACACTCTTCTCCGCGTCGACATCCGCGTGGGCGTGGTCGTGCTTCTAGCGCTGCTCGGCGCAACATTCCTCGCGTTCGCAACGCCGCCACTTTTCGTTCCTTACGCTCGCAAACTCGCCATCAACCGGCACGCAGCCCGCTGGATCATCTTCTCCCTCACCTCCTCGATCACCGTTTTTCTCACAGCCCAACTCAACGGAATAACGGCAATCGGCACCCTCGTGCTCCTCTACGCTGCCACCAGCACCATGACACTCTTCAGCGTTCTGCAGGAACGGATGCCGGTGGCTGCGCCAGCCTCCGAGGATTCCCTGCCGGTACGCGCGCCCCACGGCGTACCACCGAGCATGCTCCCCCTCAGTTTCGGTGCCGCGATCGGCATCGTGCCCTGGGGCATCATCGCCTTCCACGAGATTGCGGCCAGCATCACCGGTGCCGGGCCGAGCGTCGCGGTGCGCGTGATCACGTTGCTGAATCTGGTAGCAGCCTTCGCTTTCGCGGTCATTCAGTGGCGCGAGCAACGCCGATCTTTCGGCGGCACGTCCGCGCTCAGCGACGACGCCCGCCCCCAGGGGGACCCCGATATCCACGGCGAGCGCACCTTCATCATCCTGAGCACGGCGTCCGTCTCGGTCTTCGCCTGGGCAGTGCTTCTTCTCGCCGAGTGCGCCTAAGACGGCAATCGCAGAGTCATCAGATCGGCACGTCGCCAGGTCGCCAGGTCGCTAAAGTCGCTAGGTCGCCGAATCACCGCAAACCCGACCGTTCAACAGGCCGGATTCACGGGTCGACGGCGAGCCGTGCACAAACTCGCCGAACCCAAGCAAATTGGGCCTGCCGAACGGTCAGGCCGGCATCACCGGTGACCCCAGACAACGCCCACGTACTAGAGCTTGGCTCTCGCTGCAGCCTTCGACTGGTTGAAGCTGATCGCCTCGCGGATGAGCGTTTGGAGGGAACCCATATCGGTCTGATCGTCTTCGAAGAAGTCGATCGCGCGCCGCTTATTGCCCTCGAGTTCAGCGTTGAAGAGATTGCTGGGATCGGCTAGGGCCGCGCCATCCTGGAACGTCAGCTTCACCTTGTTCTTGAAAATGTTCCCAACGCACAGGATGCCGTCACACTCCCACACCGGGGAGCCCATCCACTTCCAGGTTTCGACGATTTCGGGGTCGACCGCCAAAATCGTCGCTCGGAGCTTGGCCAACAGCTCGCCGCGCCAGTCCGGATGGGTCGCAATCAAGTTGTCGAGTTCTTCGCTCGGATTCATGGGGCCGAACCTCTCTCTTCTGCGCCAAGGGCCGGTTCCATCGAACTGGCTGAACGATAGTAAATCAGCTTTCGGGACGACCTGCCATACGTGGACCTGCGAACCACGAAGCAGAAAGAGTGAGCCGGCGGCCTAGCCCTCGACCTTTATTCCGAGGTCGGCGGCGAAGGATTCGGCCAAACCCGCCACCTGAAACGAGCTGAGTGTCGAACCTCTGAGTGCGCTCAGCCCGTCAATTCGACGAAACTCTGCGCCCCGCAAATCGACGTGGGCAAGAGTTGCGCGCGCTAGGTGAAGTGTCTGAATAGTGCAGCCGACAAAGGCGACACGGTTGAGCTTCGCCCCACCCAGATCGAGTTCATCGATGGTGCAATCCTCGAAGAGGACATCCTGGAGGTTCGCCCCCGAGAGATTCATGAAGCCCAGCTTGCTGCCACGGAGGTGCACCGAGTTGAGCGACGACTCATACAGTTCGGCAGAACCCAGGCGCGAGCCGTCGATTATCACGCTACGAAACTGGGCGCGGGGTGCTGCAAAAACCGGCGCATCAACGCGAGTGAACATCGTCTCGGTGAACGTAGTTCCGCGAAGGTCAGTGGTGTGAAACAGCACACCGTCGAATACACACTGGCTGAAGGTAGTGGCGGAGAGGTCGCGACTGCCCAGGTCTAGCCCCGTCCAACGCAGGCCCTCGTAACGCTCTCGATCGCGCAGTTGGGCTCCGTCGTTATCCTCGAGTTCGTCAACGATGACCGCGTCGAGGCGTGGAGCCTGGGTTCCGGATTTCTTTACCACTAATGCCCTCCCGTGCACCCGCCTTCCGCTAGCCATGCGCACCGTCGACCAGCTTGAGTCCGATTATGCAGCCGACCAGACCGATAATAAGCAGGAACTTGATCACGGATGCGGGCTCCCCGCCGAAGATCATCGCGTACACAACCGTCAGGGAGACACCGATCCCGACCCACACGGCGTAGGCAGTGCCGGTCGAAATTTCGCGCATGGCGAAGGCGAGCCCGGCCATGCTCAGAAGTAGCCCCACCCCAAAAACGATGGTGGGCCACACCTTGGTGAAGCCTTCCGATTTACCGAGGGCGGTCGCCCATACCGCTTCAAGCACTCCAGAGATGACGAGAATAATCCAGGACATGGTGGAACCGTTTCTGGCCAGTCTTGTCGCGTTCCAGGTACTGATCCCTCGTCTGGCGCTCCCCTCGGGAGCATCTTCTTAGCCTACGTTGCTTCGCTGGGCAGGAGTTTGCCGGGGCAGGAGCTCGACTGGGCAGACGCTAGGCAACCAGCAGACGCACCGAACCGGTGCCGCCCCTTATCGTTGAGCAGTGAAGTCCTCTCGCCTAGCTATCTGGTCTCTCGTCGCCGTGACGGCGATGTGGGGCGCATCATTTGTTTTCATGAAGCCCGCCATCGAGCATCAGCCTGCCTTCGACTTTTTGGCCTCTCGCTTCACCCTCGCGTCCTTCATCATGCTGGCGTTGAAGCCGCGCGTAGTCTTCGCGGTGAGCGGCCGGATGCTCGCTATCGGGGCGACACTGGGGATCGTGTTGGGCCTCGCCTACGCCACGCAAACCATTGCTCTGGGTATGACCACCGCGGCGATTACTGGTTTTCTCACCGGCACCTACGTTGTTTTAACGCCTCTGCTCGGCTGGTTGATCTTCCGCAAACGGGTCGGAATCACGGTGATTATCGGAACCGTCTTGGCGCTTGTCGGTTTGGGGTTCATCTCGATCACCGGGCTGAGCATTGAAGTTGGACAGCTGTGGGGCGTTGCCTGTGCAGTGTTTTTCGCCCTCCATATTGTTGGCCTCGGTCGTTTCAGCGCTGGGCTTGACTCGTACGCTCTCACTTTCGTTCAGCTGTGCACCGTCACCGTCGTGTGCTGGATTGGGGCGATCCCCGATGGCTTCCAACCGCCGCCAACGCCGGATGTCTGGGTGGCGATCGTCTTCACCGCAGTGTTCGCCACGGTCTTCGGGTTCTTCGTGCAGACCTGGGCGCAGGCCCGAATGGATGCGTCGAGAGTGGCGATAATTCTCACGCTCGAAGTGGTCTTCACGGCCGTTTTTGCCGTCGGAATTGGTCAAGAATTCCTCATGTTGAAGACGATTATTGGGGGTTTCCTAATGATCTCCGCGATGCTGTTGACCGAGTGGCCTAGCCGTCGGAAAGATTCTCAGAAAGTGGCACTCGAACGGGGGATAGACCACTTAGAATCGCGATAGGGCATGAACCTCCGGGCCTACATCATCCGGCTGAGAGATTGCCCCGAGTTATCGAAATCTTTGGATAACTGCTTCTCTCCCGAAAGGCTCCACCCATGCAAAAAACCAAGATTGCCTCTGTCGCCATCGTCGGGGCGCTCGCCCTCACCCTCCTCGCCGCTGGCCCCGCCAGTGCCGAAGACTCCGCGGGCAACGCCACCGTCACCGTGATCCCAGGCGTTATAAGCCTGAGTACCGTGTACGCCGGTGCCCTTGGTGGCGCAACGTCCGGAGCAACTGCCGTCGACGGGGAGCCGTTGGCTGTAACTGAAGGAGAGCAGGTCGCGGCCATGACGGTTCAGGCAACCGTGAACGACGCCACCTCAGGAACAGCAAACTGGTCCGTTTCCGTCAAGATCAGCCCATTCACCGCAACAGTCGGAGATTCGGCAGCAATTTCGGCAGCGACCACGAGCATGGCTAACGCCACCCTGTCTTATGTACCCGCGGCCAGCGTCGACGGTGACAAGTCGGGNACCTCAACCGTTGTGCGCACGGCTCGCACCTCGATGCCGACAACCACCACGGATTCCGTATTCATGGCGGCAACGGCCGTAAGCGGCTACAACACGGCCGTCTCTAACGCGAGCCTCAAAGTCAAGATCCCCGTCGGTGCACTCGCTAACACCTACACGGCGACGATCACTCACACGCTAGGCCTCTAGCCCCCGCATCGATGCACGGCTCACGGTGATTGATTGTGAGCCGCGCATCGATCCCAGACGACTCACTCCGCACCAGCCTCCAAGAACACGAGCCTTTGATTCACATGTTTCCCCACAACCAACGACGAGGCATCGCGCGCCCAGCGCTCGTTATCGCGACCATCGCATTCGCATCCATTGTGTTACCGGCGATCACTCTTTCCTCCGCGCTGGCGTCCACTATTGGGGTTTCGATTCAACTCCTCGAAATCAAGCAGAACCAACAGGCCGATCCGCGCGCACGCGCGTCAATCGTTGACATTGCCGAACCAGGTGCAAGTATCGAACGACGTATCCAAGTCACAAACGCGTCCGACACTGCCAATGACGTTAACGTGTACACGACAGGTGCCTCGATTGTGTCAGGAGCGTTCACCGCCGATGACAATCAAAACGATCTAGCGTTGTGGACCACAGCATCGCGGTCCACCGTTTCGCTCGGCCCCTCGGAGTCAACAGAGTTGACAATCACAATCAACGTACCGCTGGACGCCGCTCCCGGCGAACAATACGCCGCGATCTGGGCTGAGGTTCAGTCACCCCCCGACCCCGCTACAAACATCATCAACGCGAATCGTGCAGGCCTGCGGGTCTACCTTCTCGTCGGTGGGATCAACGCTGCTGCTGCCGACTACAGCATTGATTCCCTCACGGCGGGGCGTTCGAACGAGGGCATCCCCTCGATAGAAGCCAACGTCACCAACACCGGGGGGAGAGCCCTTGAACTCGAAGGAACACTCACTCTCGCAGCAGGCCCCGGCAACCTTTCGGCCGGGCCGATCGAACTTGACCCGCCCACCAACCTCGCGCCAGGAGAATCGGGTGTCGTGACTTTCATTCTCGATGCCAGCCTCCCGGACGGCCCGTGGGACGCCACAGTCAGCCTCACCGGGTCCATGGTCACCCACGAAAGCACTGCAACAATTTCTTTTGATGGCGAGATTGTGCCCGAGCGTGGGCTCCTCGCCATGCTTCTCGCAATCTGGGTCACCTACTGGCTCTGGATAACCCTCGGCGCTATCACGCTCATCGGGCTCATTTCCTGGCTCGGTGTTCGGAGGCGTAAGAATCGCAAGAAACTGGGTGGCTCACGTCATCGTTCCAGCCCGCGAGAGCATCGCAAAAGGCGTGGAAACTCAAACGCCAACCGGAATGAACGCGTTCACTCCCAAGAGAGCGAGCGCGCTGAAAGCGACCCCCCACAGGATGATTGAGATCGTCTGCCAGAGGATGACCGCGCGCTGGTCGGCCCCGAACGCGACCATCGCCATGGAAGTGATCTGGCTGGGCAATACGGTCTGACCCAACAGACTCACCCCGGGCACACCGTATTTGTCGAACGTTTTCTTGAGCTTCTGCTTCTTCGCGCCGAGCGGTTCATCGGCATTCTTCTTGAGACGGCGAGCGCGGCCCGCAACAAAAACCAGAACCGCCATCGAGGCGACGTTGCCGAGAATTCCGGCAACAATCGCGACCACCGGGTTCATGCCCGCGATGATTCCGAGCGGGCCAGCAAAATAGGATTCCACGAACGGAATCGCCCCGGCGAAGAAGATCACCGTCCACTGCCAAAACGCGGATGTTGCTTCGGTGAGTTCTCTGAGCCAGATGATGAGATCCATGCGTGCGTTCCCCTTCGTTGTGAAAAACACCCTATTACGGGGGGTCATTGGTGCCGAATTGGAGTCAGGCAGACTTCATTGCTTTGTTTGGATGCGAATGACCTCTAGTCTGGTCAAATGACTGAACTCAAAGGTTTTCTTGCACCGCTGACGCCCACCGGCAACAGCGCTATCATCCCGGACATGCCGTGGTACTACTCGGGCACGCTACTCACTGTTGAGTACCTGACCGNCCCCGCCAACGTGCGTGCCATTCTCCCCGCCGAACTGGAGCTCGCCGATGAGCAACCAGGCGCCGTCGCCCTGATCTGGGCCGACTGGCAGTCCTGCAGCGAGAGCGGTGCCGAGCTCCTCGACCCCATCCGTTCGCAGTACTTGGAAGCTTTCGCGGTCGTGCGCTGCAAGTTTGAGGGCGTCACCTACAGCCGTTGCGTCGCCATCTGGGTTACCAAAGACTTCGCGATGGCGCGAGGCTGGTTTCAGGGCTACCCCAAGAAACTCGGCTCGCTACACGTCACCCGCATCTTCAACCGCGGCAAGGCCAGCCCGCGCCTTGAGGCTGGGGCCAAGCTCGGCGCCAGCATCTCCGCCTACGACCACCGTCTGGCATCCGCGATCGTCACCCTGCGTCAACCGAGCGAAACCAACGGTTTTGTCAACGGCCACAAGATGATCCATAGCCGCTGGGTTCCCTCCATCACGCCCGGTGCCGGAAACTCCCTCGACCAACTCATCACCATGGGCGGCGTTGACCTTGATCTCGGCCCCGCCTGGTCGGGGGATGCCGAACTTGAGCTCGGCGACTCCCAGTGGGACGAGCTGAAGTCCATCCTGCCGGTAGAAACCATCTTGGGAGGTTACTACCGCGAGGTGGGGACCACCTTCAACGGCGGCACCCTGCTGGCCGACAAGTCGAACCCAGCCGTCTAGCTAGCTAGCCGACCCCGGCACCCCAGCACCCTCGCACCCCGGCACCCCGGCACCCCGAGCTGTGACCGTTCAGCAGGCTAGATTCACCGTCATCCGGAGTGGTCTACACAAACACTCCGACGAAACCGAAATCTAGCCTGTTGAACGAACAGAACTAGACCTGCTGGACGAGCAGAACTGGGCCGGGTGAACGAAGAAACCAGAACGAAGAAACCAGAGCGGGTTAACGAAGAAGGGCCGGACGATAATCGTCCGGCCCTGTGCTCTTCCACCACTAGAAGTCTTCGATGTATTCCTTGATCTCCCACTCGGTCACGTCGCGGGTCGCCGGGTCTGCAACGGATGCCGTGTAGCGCTCCACCTCGTCCCGCTTCATCGCCATGAACACGTTGACCAGCTCGTCGGAGAGTTGGGCGCGCAGTTCGTCATCGCCCTCGAGGGCGTCGAGCGCCGAAGCGAGTGACATCGGGAGGATGGGAGCATCCTCGTTGTCGTAAGCCATGCCGACCGCCTCGGGCGGGCAGGTGAGATCCCGAACGATTCCGTCAAGGGCAGCCCCGAGAATGGCTGCAATTACAAGGTACGGATTGGCGGCTCCGTCACCGACGCGGATCTCCAACCGCGTTCCTTGACCGCGCTCCGGTGGGATCCGCACCATGCAACTGCGGTTGTCGTAACCCCAGTTGGCGCGGTAGGGCGCGAGGGTGTCCGGGCCGAGGCGCTTGAAAGCGTTGATCGTCGGGTTGGTTAGGGCGGTGAGCGCGGCCGCGTGCTGGGTGATTCCGGCGATCATCTGGCGGGCCACCGGGGTGAGGGAACCCGAGCCGTCGTGCATCTTGTTCACACCAGCAAGGTCGGTGACCGAGAAGTGGAGGTGGAATCCGCTGCCACCTTCGTCGCTCCACGGCTTGCCCATGAAGGTGGCGTGCTGGCCAGTGCGGGCAACAATGTCTTTGACGGCGGTCTTGAACAAGAAGGTGCGGTCGGCGGCATCGAGGGCTTCGCTGTGCCAGAGGTTGATCTCGTACTGCCCGGGGCTGAATTCGTGGTTGCCGGCGAAGACGCTGATGTTGAGTTTGTCGAGCATCCGGAGCAGGTGCAGGAAGGTTCCGCGGGGGTCGACCTGGGCGCCCGTGGTGTAAACGCGGCCGGTGGCGGTTAGCGAGCGGGTGAAGGTTCCGTCGCCGACCCGGTCGGCGATGTAGAACTCCAGTTCGGGGCCAACAACGGGCGAGAGGCCGAGTTTGTTGTAGCCCTCGATGACTTTCGCGAGCACCGAGCGCGGCGACATCATGTTGGCGCTCTTGTCGGGGTTGCGGGCATCCGCGATCACGTAGGCCACGCCCGGTTCCCACGCCATGGGGGAGATTGTGTCGGGCAGGATGTTGCTGACGAGGTCTTGGAGACCATCGGCGGCGATGTTGTTGGCTTCGATCACGTCACCACCGGTGGTGGTCACCCACAGCCCTTGACAGAAGGCGGGGCCGTTGTGGCCAGCCTTGTCGAGCTGACTCACGAGAATGTCTTTGGAGCGGGTCACCCCGAGCACATCGGTGAAGACGTAACGCAACACGTCGATTCCGCGCTCACGGAGTTCGTCTCGCAGCGCGGGAAGATCGATAACCATTGCAACTCCTTTGTGGCAAAATGTGGTGTGCTAACTATATCGTTAGGACTCAAACGAATAATAGTGGATAACTCTCGAGGGGCACCAATGAAGGCGCTAATCATCCAGCACGACCACCTGAGCCCCACCGGACCGGTTGGCCGTCGACTCGTTCATCACGGTTTTGACATCGAAGAATTCTTGGTGGTCCCCGAAGCCAGCTTCGAAACCCCGAACCTTTCGGTGCGGTTTCCGGATGCCTCGGCCTACGACCTCATCGTTCCCCTTGGCGCTCCGTGGGGTGCCTGGGATGACGTCTGCATCGGCAATTGGCTCACCCCCGAGCTCGAATGGATTAAAGCCATCGTCGAATCGGGCAAGCCGGTGCTCGGCATCTGCTTCGGCGGGCAATTGATCGCGCGGGCGCTCGGTGGTTCGGTGGCTCCCGGCCCACATCCGGAAATCGGTTGGACCACCATTTGGAGCGATGACCCCGAGCTTGTCTCCAACGGCCCGTGGTTCCAGTTTCATTACGACCGCTGGACGGTGCCGCCCGGAGCCGTCGAAATCGCTCGCAACCCGGCGGCGTCCCAAGCATTCACGATCAACAAGACTCTCGCCGTGCAGTTTCATCCCGAACTCGAGTCTGCCGGGCTCCACGACTGGTTGGAGTGGGGCGGCACGAAACAGGTGCTCGACCGTGGCCTTGACCCCGCGGTGATGATGGCCCAAACCGTTGCCGAAGACGCTGCCGCGGCCGAACGAACAAACCGGCTAGTCGACGCGTTTCTCGGTCGAATAGCCGGTCTGATCTAGCGGCGCAATACCGTTAGCGCAGCGTCACTTCCACGGGCATCCGCTTGATGCCGTGCACGAAGTTGGAGCGCAGGAAGTCAACATCGCCGGTGCGCTTCATCGAGGAGACGCGGTCGATGAGGTCTTCGAACATCACGCGAAGTTCGAGGCGAGCGAGCGAGTTGCCGAGGCACATGTGCGGGCCACCGCGACCGAAGCTCATGTGCTCGTTCGGGTTGCGGGTGACATCCATGGTGTTGGGGTTCTCGAAGACGTTCACATCGCGGTTTCCGGAAGCGAACCAAGTCACGACCTTCTCGCCCTCCTTGATGAACTGGCCGTTGAACTCCACGTCCTTCGACGCCGTGCGGCGGAAGTGGTAGACCGGGCTTGCGAAACGAAGGAACTCTTCGACCGCCCACGGAATCAACTCGGGGTGCTCCTGCAGGAGGGCAAGCTGGTCGGGGTTGTTCATCAAGTTGTTCATCGTGTGGGTGATGGTGTGGCGGGTGGTCTCGTTCCCAGCCACCACCAGCAGCAGGAAGTTGGTGTGGAAGTCCCGATCTGAGAGGGGAACCCCGTCGCTCGGGGTCGAGTTGACCAAGACCGAGACGAGATCTTCCCCGTTTTTACCTTGGCGTTGACGCTTGAGCTCGTCACCGTAGGCGAAGACCTCGAGGGCTGCCGGCGAGCGGAAAGGAACGAGGCGGTACTCCTCGCTTTCCGGCGAGTCGATGAGCACATCGGCGTGTTCCGGATCGGTGTTTCCGATCATCCGGTTGCCCCAGTCAATGAGCTTTGAGGTGTCTTCGTCTGGCACGTCCATGATTCGAGCGAGCACCCGAATCGGGAAGTCGGCGGCGACTTCATCAACGAAATCGAAGCTCTTCTTGGCAAAGGCATTGTCGAGGGTGGTCGCGGTCAAACCGCGAAGGAAGGTTTCGTATTTTGCGACGGCGGCGGGGGNGAATTGGAATTGCAGCAAACGTCGCATTGCCCGGTGGCGGGCTCCGTCGGTCTCCAAAATTGAGCGGCGAGCTTCTTCCTGCTCAGCATCAACCTCTTCAAGGTTGGTGAATCTCATGCTGGTGAAGGTGTCGGAGTCGCGGAGCACCTTAACGACGTCGTGGTAGCGGGTGACCGACCAGAAGCCACTATTGGGCTCTTCTTCGTCGCTCCAGTGCAAGCCTTCTTGCTCGCGGATCTTCGCGAAAGATTCCCACGGGGCACCATTCTCGAACAGGTCGAGATCAGCCAACGAAATGGGTGAAGGGGTCGGCATGGGGTCTCCTCGTCGAGATTGTTCGGATGCGAATAATTTAGAATACCGTCTTGCACGGTAATTTCGTCAACATCGGCCGAACCACAGCGGGTTGTAGGCTCAAATGTCGAAGCAATCGACCAAGATTTGAGGGTAGACGCATGGCAGGCAGCCACACTCTGGCGGAGACCGAAGCCCAGGTAAACACGCTTCTGGGCACCATGGACATCGACTTTGAAGCGCTCGCTGTCATCTCCAACCTCTTTCGCGCGGCGAGCGCAGTGCGCAATCACCTCGAACGAAACGTCTTGGCCGAAAGCGGACTCAGTTGGACGGCGTTCGTCGTGCTCTGGGTCACCTGGATTTGGGAACCCATCGAAACCCGGGACATCGCTGAAGAGAGTGGCATTTCGAAAGCGACTCTCACCGGCGTACTGAAAACTCTCGAGAAGATGAAGTTCGTCGTTCGCGAGCGGAGCGCCACCGACGGTCGCCTCGTTCTGGTGACGCTCACCCCCGCCGGCCGCACCCTGATGGAATCACTCTTTCCGGCGTTCAACCGCCAGGAGATAGAACTCGTCACCCACGTTCCCTCGGGTGACCGGCTCGCGTTCGCCAACATGTTGCGCCAACTCACCGCCTACACCGAAGAGGCGGCTGGCAAAATGGCATCGGCTCCCCTTACTCGCGGCCCAGCGAGCTAGACACTGCTCACCTCCACTCAGGATCCTGGCAACAAATTTTCACCCTCGACTGGCCCTCGTCACGTTTATGTCGTAATCTCGATCATTAGTATGCGAACGACTTAATTTCAGGTCGGGATGTGTGCGACGAAATTGTTGACCACAACGAGGTGAGGAACGGCTTGTGCACCCTGTAGCGCTGCATACTGTGGAGATCGAAGGCGCGAGTGTTGACACTCGGCACTTCATTAACGGTGAGCGCGTTGAATCCGCCGCCTCTTTCACCAACACCTCGCCGATCGATGGTCGTTTTCTCGGCGAGATTGCCCGCGGTGGCGCCACCGAAGTCGATGCCGCTGTGGCTGCGGCCCGAGCAGCCTTTCCGGCGTGGGCCGCTCTCGGCCCCGTTGCCCGGGGAACAATCCTTCATGCTCTTGCCGACTTGGTCGAAGAGAACCTCGAAGCGCTCTCCCAGATCGAGACCGCCGATAACGGCTCGCTGCTGCGCTCCCACCGCCGCGGCGTCATGCCCCGCGTCGCTCACAACCTGCGTTTCTTCGCCGACTGGGCAATCAATGACCTCAAGCACGACGTTTTCGAAACTCGCGGGCACACCAACAACATCAGTTGGGACCCCTCCGGTGTCGCCGCCCTCATCACCCCGTGGAACGCGCCCCTCATGTTGGCAACCTGGAAGATCGGCCCGGCCTTGGCCGCCGGCGACACTGTGGTGTTGAAGCCCGCCGAGTGGACGCCCCTCAGCGCATCGTTCTTCGCGGACTTGGCCGTGAAAGCTGGCGTCCCCGCCGGAGTGTTCAACGTTGTGCAGGGAATCGGGAGCGAAGCGGGTGCGGCATTGGTCGCGCATCCGGGGCTTTCGCGCATCTCCTTCACCGGCTCGGTGCCCACCGCCAAGGTCATCGCCCGTGCTGCGGCCGACAACCTCACCCCCTGCTCCTTCGAGCTCGGCGGTAAGAGCCCGTTTGTGGTGATGGAAGACGCCGATCTTGAGTTGGCAGCAACGCTCGCCGTCGACCAGTTCGATAACGCCGGGCAAGTCTGCCTCTCCGGCACCCGCATCCTCGTGCACGAGAAGGTTGCCGAAGCGTTCGCGGCCGCCTTCGCCGAGAAAGCTGCCGCCCTCAAGCAGGGCGACCCTCGCGATGCCGACACTGATATCGGGCCCCAAATTCACCAGGTGCACTTCGACCGGATCAGCGGCTTCGTTAATCGCGCCAAGGCCGAGGGCGCGGAGTTCGCCCTGGGCGGTGGCCCCAACACCGAGCTCGGCGGCCTCTACTTTCGCCCCACGCTGGTCGTGAACCCCGAACCCGGTTCCGAAATCGTCACGAGCGAAGTGTTCGGACCAGTGCTGTGTACCCAAACCTTCGCTAGCGATGATGAAGCAGTCGCCATGGCGAACGGAACAGAGTTCGGGCTCGCAGCCATCGTCGTTTCCGGCGATCGCGACCACGCCAAGGTCATCTCCGATCAGCTCGTCGCCGGCACCATCTGGGTCAACTGCTTCTTTGTGCGTGACCTACGAGCACCCTTCGGCGGTTCCAAGAAGTCGGGCATCGGCCGCGAAGGCGGCACCTGGTCGTTCGATTTCTATGCGGATGTCAAAAACACTGTTGTGTCACCAAACGGATGGAAGGAATAACCCCATGGGCGAAGTAGTAGGCGCGGCACTGATCGCGCACGTACCCACGATCATGCTCCCGGAGGCAATTCGCCTCGAGCTCAACGAGGGCAAGGAGATTTCCCTCGTTCCGGGGCTGAAGAAATTCCGCAAAGACGTGATGGAGACCCTCGACTACGACACCGTTGTGGTGCTCGACAGCCACTGGGCAACCACGGTGGAGTTCGTGATCACCGCGCAGGAGGAGCGCTCGGGGCTCTTCACCTCCGAAGAGTTGCCGCGCAGCATGACCCAGATTCCCTACTCCTTCAAGGGCGACCCTGAGTTTGCCAACTCCCTCTCGAAGTACGACGAGAAGAACGGCACTTGGGTGACACCCATCTCCGACCCACACTTGCCCATCTTCTACGCCACCATCAACCTCTGGGACTACCTCGGTCGCGGGCTGCCAGAAAAGAAGTGGGTGAGCGTTTCGGTCTGCCAGACCGCCACCACCGAAGACTTCCTTCGCGCCGGTCGCGCGCTCGGCGAGGCCATCCGCGACTCCGACCGCAAGGTGCTGCTGCTGGCATCCGGTGCACTCTCGCACACCTTCTATAAGCTCCGCGATTTGCGCAAACACGAGGCGAGTGACCCTAGCCACATTTTCACCCCCGAGGCTCGCGCGGCCGACGAGGAACGCCTCGAATGGATGCGCGCCGGAGATCACGGCCGTATCCTCGACACCATGCCCGAGTTCATGCAGTACCGCCCGGAGGCAAATTTCAGCCACTGGCTAACCATGGCGGGNGCCACCGGTGAAGAGGCCAACACCGCCAAGGGGGAGATGTACAGCGAGTACGAGAACTCCATCGGTACTGGCCAGGTTCACGTGTATTTCCCGAAGCCCGAAGGCGGCTTCCCGCTCCCCAAGGATGTGACCCTCTCTCGTGACTGAATTTAGACGTATTTACCTCAACGGCTCCATCGTGCACACCGTGCGGGACGGCGACTGGTTGGTGGCAGCGGATGGCCGGAGAGTGGCCATCGCCGACGCGCAGCACTTGCCACCCACCGAGCCCACCAAGATCATTGCCGTGCACCTCAACTACGACTCTCGCACTCAAGAGTTCATGACCAAGTTGCCGGCGGCCCCCNCCTACTTCCACAAGCCGATCACGGCGATCAACAGCCACAACGGCGATGTTGTGCGGCCCGAGGGTTGCAAGTGGCTCAACTACGAGGGTGAGATCGTGATCGTGATCGGGAAGGTCTGTCGCAACATTGCTCCCGAAGACGCCGCCGAGTACATTGCTGGCTATACCGTCGGCAACGACTTCGGACTCCACGATTTTCGCGACACGGATGCTGGCTCAATGCTCCGGGTGAAAGGTTCCGACACCTTGGCTCCCGTCGGCCCGGGCCTCGTCACCGATTGGGACTTCCACAATAAGATGATTCGTACCTACGTTAACGGTGTTGTGGTGCAGGAAGACAACACTGACAACATGGAGTGGGACATGCATTACTTGGTGGCAGATATTGCTCGCACCATCACCCTGATGCCCGGAGACATGTTGTTCTCCGGCACCCCCGCGAATTCACGGCCAGTGCAGCCCGGAGACGTTGTCGAGGTCGAAGTCGATGGTCTCGGGCGACTGCGCAACACCATCGTGGTTGGCCCCACACCGATCCGCACCGACGTGGGCGCCCAGCCGACCGAGAGCGAAGAAGTCGTCTCGACTGCGATGGGTGGCGACTGGGAGTTTCGTGGCATCCGTACCCCCTCAAAAGATTTGTACCCCTCCACAGTGAAAGAGAAATGATGATCAAGATCCACGTCGACATGGACAAGTGCCAGCACTACGGTCAGTGCGTTTTTGAGGCACCGAACGTCTTTGCCCTCAACGCCGACGACCGCCTCGATTACCACGCCACCGCGGATGACAGCGAGCGCGACAACGTCCAGGCTGCAATCGATGTTTGCCCCATGCAGGCAATCTCGTTCGCCGAGTAACCCCCTTCACAGCCCACCGCACACCACACAGTCAGGCAAGAGATGTCGCGACCGGTCATCATTATCGGCGCTTCGATGGGGGGGCTTCGCACCGCGGAGACTCTTCGACGCAGCGGCTACAGCGGCCCGGTGCTGGTTATCGGCGAGGAGCTTCACGCTCCCTATAACCGCCCGCCGCTATCAAAAGAGGTTCTCGCCGACGACGTGCATCACGCTGCGGTCGCCTTTCCGCAGAGCGCCGACATTGCCGATGTTGAATGGATTTTGGGGCGACGGGTGGTTCACGTCGACCTCGAACGCGAAATCGTCATCGACGATCTGGGCACCGAACACGGGTACGCGGCGCTCGTCATTGCCACCGGACTGCGCTCTCGACGCTTTGATCTTCCGGCAAAGCCCACGAGTGGCACCTTTGTCATTCGGAGCCTCGATGACGCCATAGCCCTGCGCGCGAGCATTTTTGAGGGCGTGCGCGTTGTCGTCTATGGCGCCGGCTTTATCGGCTGCGAGGTGGCAGCGACCGTTCGAAAACTGGGCGCCGACGTCACCATTATCGGCAAACCTCAGCTGCCACTGTTGCGGCCGCTCGGTGCTGCGTTGGCCGCCGACATCCAAAAACGGCAAGAGGCGCAGGGCGTGCGCTTTTTCATGAACTCGACCATTACCAAGGTTTCTGGTGGTGACCGCGTCGCGAGCGTTCTGCTGGATTCCGGGATCGAGTTGTACACGCAGGTGTTGATCGAAGCGATCGGCTCCGAGCCGAACACCGAACTTCTCGCGGGTGAGGATGTTGACATTATTGACGGCATCGCCACCGACTCGTCGCTCCGCGTCCTCCACGCCAACGGCGAACCTTGGCCAAACGTGTTCGCCGTTGGTGACGTTGCGCGCTTCCCGATCCCCCAGTTCTCATCCAGTCCCCGCCGCGTCGAACACTGGAACATCCCGACCGAGATGGCCCGCAAGGTGGGCAAAACGATTGCGCTGCTACTCGCTAGTTCCGCACCGGATGCTGGCACCGATGCTGCTGCTACCACCGCCACTGGCACCGCCACCGCCACCGCCACGGAAGGCCTAGCTGCCGAGCTAGCTAAACCGTTCGCACCGATCCCCAGCTTCTGGAGCGACCAGTTCGACACCAGCCTGCTCGCTTATGGCCTCCTCGATGGAGCCGACGACATTCGTCTGCTCGAGGGTGAAGTGGGTGGTGACTGCATCTACGGCTACTTCGTCGGTGACGCGATGGTCGGTGTCTGCGGCGTGGGCATGCGCAGTCGCGTGATGTCGTATCGCAACCAGGTGGGCTTGCCGCAGTAAGGCATTCGCCCCCGCAACGAGTTCGGCCCCAGAGTCTGACTACTCTGTCGTCTGGGGTGCACCCCAGACGACAATGAATGTATTTCACGACCTCCGCTATTATCGATCGTCCCCAAGATTTTTCTGGAATCGAATGACTTTCATGAAAAATCGACAGCCTCGATCGAAAGCCATCTCCATGAATCTCGCAAAACCTCTGGCGCTAGTAGTGGGAGCGTCCCTCGCACTGGGCGGACTCCTGCTCACTGCCGGCCCCTCATCCGCCGCCGCCGTGCCCGGCCCCGGAATCGGCGACGTCTCTGCCGCCGTTCGCTACGACCTCACTAACCCGAGCGCTCCGCGGGTAATCGGCGAAGAGATGACCGGCATCTCTGATACCGACGACGATTCGCAGATCATTGATGCTCCGTGGGCACTCAACTTTTTCGGCACGAGTTACGCGGGAATCTGCGTGACCAGCAATGGTGTCGTCGCGCCCATCGTCACCACCAGTGATAGCTGTGATGACTCTTACAATGACCCGATCGGCGAACTCGCGGGCAGTCAGGGTGGTCCGATTCTCGCAACTTTTGCGAATGACAACGACACAAGCAACGACGTCTACGCAAAAGACTTCAAGGTAACCTCATTGGTTCTTTCCACCGTCGGTGGAAACACCACCGCGACCGTGACGACTGACAAGCCCATCGACTTCACGGCAGGAGCGGACCGATCCTTCTACGTGGTCGATTCCGCGATCGATAACGGGTCGACCGACTATCGCACCGACGACCTTTTTGTCGACAACTACACCGTGACTGCAACGCCAACCGCTCGCAGTTTTCAGATGGATGTCACCAGCGCAAGCAACCTTCCTGCCGACGGTACCTACTCGATCGAGACCGGCTGGGTGTATGACCAGTCCTCCGCGAATCTCGACGGCACAGACGATGGTGTGGGCAAGATCAGCACCATTTATCAGGGAACTACCAAGATCGATGGCAAAGACGCGTGGGTTATGACCAACTACCGTTCCACTAGCCACAACGGCGACAACGCTGAAATCCTGACCAACACATTTCAGCTCGTGCTGATCAAGGAGCCCACCACTGACGGTGATGTCAATGGCTACAACTTCACTCTCGAATACAACTACGGCACCGTTCAGGACGGCGAAGAAGGCTACACACTCGCCGGAGCCTCCGAGTGTGATGATATCGGTGGCATGACCTGCCGCACCGGTGTCGGGCTCGCCAACTGGGATCCAACGACCAGCACCGCCGATGTCTACGAGCTATTCGGCTCAACACCCAGCACATTCCTGATGGACTGGGATGTTTCCGGTATGACCAACAACAGCCTCAACTCGAGTGTCGCTGGTCGTTACACCTTTGGAATGACCGACGGCGTGGTCAAAAACTTCACCGAGCCGGCGATGGATGGCTCAGTGACCGACGGTGGTGGATTGGGTGTTTATGACACCAAGACTGATGGCGGGAGCGGTGCTACAGAATCAGCCGCCCTCGCCGCCACCGGCCAAGAAACCGGCATCATCGGCACACTCGGCGGGTTCACCCTCCTGCTCGGTGCAGCACTGATCATCCGCGCGCGCGTTCGTCGCCGGTCGATCCAGTAACCACCAGAACAGCACCAATGTGGCCCCCGGCATGTACGCCGGGGGCCACACTGCGTTTCGGAACCAGTCAGAGTCTCATCACAACTCGTCGGTACGAATCTCGTCAAACCACTCGGCAAGCTCGTTCGCGTCAAGCGCCCGCTTCACCGCATCCGTCGCATCGTCGGCGTACTGGGCGGCTTCGCGCAGTGCCAGTTCAGCACGGCGGGAAGCCGGATTCGCCACCGCGCCGGGAGTGCCGTCGTGCGCGTGGTGAACCCCCGGCACCGTTTCGCCGTGCCAGTCGGCCAAGAGTCGAAGGGCATTGGCGAGATTGCCTTGGGTGTCCTGCAACTGGCGCAACAGAAACTCCACGTCCGAGGGTCGTGGGATGGCCTGAACCCACACTGCGAGATCGTGGGCAGCATCCGCTAGTCGTTGAGCGGCGCGGACCTGTTCAGAGACACCGCCAGGCGTCGCGCTGGCCTCCTGTTGCATTTTGTCGTTGCTCACGAAATTCTGCTCCTCACGTTGCTTCAATCGTGCGCGCGATTCGGGTAGCAAGCTAGTGACTTTGGTCCCTTACCGGAGTCGGCCATCGGTCGTAGTTTTTTGGTGGAGGCGCGACTATGAGTGAACGAAGTGTTGTGTGGTTCGAGGAGATCGGCATGGGAGATGTTGCCCAGGTGGGCGGCAAGAATGCGTCTCTCGGCGAGATGGTGCAGAACCTTGGCGGTGCCGGGGTGCGCGTGCCGGAAGGTTTCGCCACCACCGCGTGGGCCTACCGAGAGTTTGTGACGACGAACAAGCTTGAACCGGCCATCCGTGCCCTCCTCGACGAACATCGGCGCCACAAGGTCACCCTGCAGGAGACAGGTGAAGCCCTCCGTGAACTTTTTCTCGCCAGCGAGTTTCCTTCGAGCATCACCGAGTCGATCATCGAAAGCTATCGCGAGTTGGGAAAACGCTCGGGGCTGACCGACCTACCCGTCGCGGTGCGCAGTAGCGCGACCGCCGAAGACTTGCCCGAGGCGAGCTTCGCTGGGGCTCAAGAAACGTTTCTCAACGTGGTCGGCGAGCGCGAACTTCTCGATGCTTGTCGGCGCTGCTACGCCTCGCTATTCACCGATCGGGCGATCAGCTATCGAGAGGCCAAAAACTTTGACCATCTGGAGGTTGCCCTCTCGATTGGGGTGCAACGGATGGTGCGCGCCGATGTCGGTGGCTCCGGCGTGATGTTCTCAATCGACAGCGACACCGGCTTTCCCCGGGTGGTCGAGATTAGTGCCGCCTGGGGTTTGGGCGAAACGGTGGTGCAGGGCACGGTCAACCCCGACCGCTATTTGGTCTTCAAACCGTTGCTTGACAACCCTGCCCTCGTGCCGATCATCGAGAAAACCCTCGGTGAGAAGGAACGCAAGCTTATCTACAGCAAGGGCGGCTCTGCCCGCACCCGGATGGTCGACACCCCCGCCCGCGAGCGTTCCCAGTTCGTGCTCTCCGATGCTGAAATCGTGCAGCTTGCTCACTGGGCAGTGATCGTCGAAAACCATTACCAGCGCCCAATGGACATGGAGTGGGCCCGGGATGGCGTCACCCACGAATTGTTCATGGTTCAGGCTCGCCCCGAAACGGTTCAGGCCGTGCACAGCACCAGCAAGTTCGTCGTGCATCGGCTCACCGAAACCGGCGCCGTTCTTGCCTCGGGCCCCGCGATCGGGGATTCGATCGCGCAGGGTCTCGCGTGTGTCATCCGGAGCCCGGCCGACATCGGCTCCTTTCGCGACGGCAGCATTCTGGTCACCGAGATGACTGATCCCGACTGGGTATCGATCATGACCCGCGCCTCCGGAATCATCACCAACCATGGCGGCCCGACCAGTCATGCGGCCATTGTGAGCCGTGAACTCGGAATTCCGGCCGTGGTCGGAACCATCAACGGAACCGAGGCGATCGCCGACGGCCAGGCCATCACCCTCTCCTGTGCCGAAGGCGACCAGGGGCAGGTGTACGCGGGCACCCTTTCTTTCGAGTCTGAAGAGATCGATCTAGGAACGGTGCCAAAAACGCGGACCACAGTGATGGTGAACATTGCGAGCCCCGCCGCTGCATTCCAGTGGTGGCGGCTCCCCGTCGCCGGTGTCGGGTTGGCCCGGATGGAGTTCATCATCAATAACCTGATCACCGTGCATCCGATGGCTTTGGTGCACCCGGAGCGGGTGACGGATGCCGGCGAGCGGGAACAGATTCGCACCCTGACCCACGCCTACGCCGACCCGAAAGAGTTCTTCGTCGACACGCTCGCCCGAGGCATTGCCAAGCTGGCAGCGCCGTACCACCCGGGTTCGGTGATCGTGCGGCTCAGCGATTTCAAGACCAATGAGTACGCCCACCTCATTGGTGGATCAGCCTTCGAGGCGGCAGAAGAAAACCCGATGCTGGGGTTTCGCGGCGCCTCCCGCTATTACGACCCGCGCTACCGGGAGGGGTTCGCCCTCGAGTGTCAGGCATTAGTGCGCGTTCGCGAGCTATTCGGTTTCACCAATGTTGTGGTGATGGTGCCGTTCTGTCGCACCCCCCACGAAGCAGATCTGGTGATCGCCGAACTCGCCAAGAACGGTCTGGAGCGAGGCAGAAACGGGCTCAAGCTGTACATGATGTGCGAGATTCCAGCGAACGTGATTCTCGCAGAGCAGTTCGCCACCCGCTTCGACGGGTTCTCGATCGGCTCCAACGACCTCACCCAGCTGGTCTTGGGAGTGGATCGGGATTCGGGTTCACTGGCGGGGCTTTTTGACGAGCGCGACGAAGCCGTCACCCGCACCATCAGCGAGGCTATCCACAAAGCCCACGAGACTGGCATCCCGATCGGAATCTGCGGCCAGGCCCCGAGCAACTACCCGGAGTTCGCGCAGTTCTTGGTGCGGGAGGGCATCGATTCGATCTCCCTCAACCCGGACACCGTCATCAAGACGGTCCAGCTAATCGCCGCCAGTGAGGCTGCGAGGTAACAAGGCCGGTCAGATCTGGAAGTCGAAAACCTCGTCGGGGCGACGTTTTCTGGCGACCAGAACGAACGCCCCGCTACCCACGAAGGAGAGCAAGCCTAGGAGAGTCGCAACTATCGGCCAGACGGGAACGCTGCCGAGGCCTCGATTGGCTGAAGCAACATCAGACGAGCTTGCCAAGGGAGTGCAACCGATACCACTGGTGGACAGCGCTGAAGCCTGGCCCCTCACGACATCCAGGCTCGCGTCAGTCTTCGACCCCGAAGCGTGGGTGACGCCACACTGCGTTGACGAGGGAGCCGGTGAAGCAGTCGACACAGAAGTCTGGGCCAGTGTTGGCGAGGGCCGTACAGCTATTCGGGCGAGCTGCCCCTGGCGCACGAACCCGCTTGTGGAGGAATCAGCTGCGCTCGGGGGTGCTGTGGTTGGTGGCACTGTGACGGGTGGGACTGTGGTTGGTGGCAGCGTGGTTGGTGGAACTACCGCCGGCACAACCTCGAGGGTAAACACGCGGGTGTCTGCACCGGCGGAATTCGTCGCCGTTATCATCACGGTGTAGTCACCAGCAGTGGTCGCGATACCCGAAATAGCGCCCGAGGCCGCATTCCAGCGCAACCCTGACGGCAAAATGCCCGTCAACGTGAACGTCGGTTTCGGGTAACCCGTTGCGACGACGACGGCGGAATACGGTGCTCCGACCGTGCCAGCGACCACATCGCCCCCAACGCCGGCACCCGCGGCTATTCTTGGGGCGACGAGAGCTGGGGTCACAATTACGGTCAACGCTTTCTCGACGGCTCCAACACTGTTGGTCGCGACCGCTGTGAGGCTGAAGTGCCCAGAAACCGTCGGAATGCCCGAAATCACAGCGTTGCTCGCATCCCAGTTCAATCCGGCGGGTAATGCTCCAGTCACACTCACTACGGGAACCGGGTAGCCGATTGCGGTGACCGTGAAGCTGTACGACGTGCCCGTCACACCATCAGGTAGGGCCCCTGAGGTAATTTCTGGGATTTGAAGAGCAGGAACAACTCCGAGGGTGAACACGCGAGTATCCGAACCCGCAACGTTGGTGGCCGTCACCATCACGGTGTAATCGCCGGCCGTGGTCGGGATGCCCGAAACAGTACTGGTGTCAGAATTCCAGCTCAACCCCGCGGGCAAGATTCCGCTCAAGGTCAACAACGGTGTCGGGTAGCCATTGGCCGTAACGGTTGCGGAGTATGGTTCCCCGATAGTCCCATCGACGATGTCGCCGTCAGCAGCGCCACCACCGGCAATCACTGGTGTCTGTGGAGCGGGAACTACCGAGAAGCCGAGCACCTTCGATACTGTGCCAGCTGTGTTGCTTGCCACCACGGTGACAGTGAAGTCACCTGGAGTCGTGGGGATTCCGGAAATAGTTCCTGCTGTGGCATCCCAAACCACTCCGGCGGGGATGATGCCGGTAAGAGCGAGGGTCGGAGCAGGGAAGCCTGTCGCAGAAACCTGGAACAAGTAATCAGTCCCGACGGTTCCATCCGCCGCATCACCAGAGGTTATCTCCGGTGCTTGCGGGCCAAAAGGCCGAGGAGCAACGGTCATCCCGTAGATTCCCGTGGAATGGGGATCCACGCCATTGCTGGCGGTGATCATGAAATGGAAATCACCGGTGAACGTGGGGACACCCGAAATAACGCCCGATGCGACATCCAAACTCAGACCGTTGGGCAACGCGCCGTCAGAAACGGTGAACGTGGGTTCGGGATAGCCAGTCGCTGTCACTGTGTAGGTGTACTGCGATCCGACGGTTCCTCCACCCGGGCTGCCGGACGTGATTGTTGGTGCGACTGCCCTTGTGGGCTCCGGCACCGGCACCTCTATTGGAGTCGGCGTTGGGGTTGGAGTCGGATCTGACGTTGGTGTCGAACTCGGGGTCGGGCTTGCCGTCGTGGCCGGAGTCGGATCTGACGTTGGAGTCGAACTCGGGGTCGGGGTTGCCGTCGGTTCTTCACCGGGAACGGGTGCTTCCGTCGGATCGGAGGTAGGCATCGGGGTCTCAGTTGGCGTTGGCGCTCCGGTTGGCGTCGGATTCGGCGTCTCGGTCGGGGCAGGCGTTGGAGTCGCAGTTTCGGTGACTGGCACAGCCGGCACAACCGGTGCCGGGGGCACTGTCACTGAACCGCCATCGAGGGTGACGGCTGCTCCCAAGGCGATGAGACGTCCGTGGGTGACCACTGCTGTGGTGGAGGTAATTGCGGTGTGAGCGAGAATCGTGCCGACCATGGTGGAGTAGGTGCCGAGAGTCGCCGAGCTTCCGATCTGCCAGAAAACGTGACTTTCCTGGGCGCCGTTGATCAACGAGACGACACTGTAGGAGGCCGTCGTCAGCGTGCTTCCGGCTTGAAAAAGGAATACCGCATCCGGATTGTTCTGGGCATCCAATACGAGCGTGCCGGTGAGACCAAGCGACGATGCGGAGGAGTAGACACCGGGGGTGAGGGTATTCACGTTCCCCACGGGGCCCGCGTCCGCAAGATTGCTAGTCCCGACGAGGTGGTCAGACGGCTGCGCAGCAGCGGTCTCATACGCCGAGTGTGCTGACGCTTCTGCCGCGTTCGTGGCGGGATCGTTCGAGTGGATGCTGCCATTGACGACGATTCCCGGTGGGAAACCAGTGACAGAGGTTCCGGGAGCTACCCCGAGTTCGCCGGAGATTCGGCTGGCACCCGCGTCGGTAACGGTCGTCGCGGCTAGGACGGCGTATCCGGCGGCATCGCCGAGAACGATGTCCGTTGCCGCCGAGGCGCTGAGAACTCCGGTGAGAGCCGCTGTCATGAGCCCGAGGCCCAGAACAGCGCTCATCGCGGCGAGAAACTTTGGCCTCACGTTGTGAGCGAAAGTTGACGATGAGTGGGAACCGCGAAATTGCGGATTCGCTGTGGAGGCGCGATGGCGCGCAGAATCTGTCATGGCCGACATCGGACAAATCCCTAATGTTGGCACGATTGGTTCAAGGAAAAATAGTCGACTTTTCCTGAAGCGCCTTCGCTATTCTACTCAATGAGCTAGTGAATGGCCAAATTCAAAGCAGGACGACAGTGCGCAATGCGAACATTTGGCGAGAATGCCTCGGCTTCACGTCTACGCCTCTACGCCTCTACGCCTCTACGCCTCTACGCCAGGAATAGCGTTCACGCGCGACATGAACCGCTGCACGTGCTCGTCGACAATGATGTCGCTGGGCCGAAGAGGGCGCGATAGGTGCAACCCGGAGAGTGCACTGATGCGGCTCAGGGCCACGTAGGTTTGGCCCGGTGCGAAAGCACGTTGACCAAGATCAACCAGAGCACGGTCGTACGTCTTGCCCTGAGATTTGTGGATGGTGACCGCCCACGCCAACCGGAGTGGAAACTGGGTGAACTCCGCGACGATGTCTTTCTTGAGTTCGCGGGTCAGCGAGGAGTAGGCGTACTTGTACTTCTCCCACACTGCCGGCTGAACCTCATGCTCGACACCGTCGAGCTCAACAAAGACGGTGTCTGCAATCTTGGTTACGGTGCCGACGGAGCCATTCACCCAACGCTGTGCCCCATCGTTGCCGGTGTCATTGCGCAAAAACATCACTTGAGCTCCGAGCTTCAACTCGAGACTCTCATCCGCGGGAAAAGCCCGCCCGCCGAACTCACCAGACACCTCGGCTTTCGCCGTCAGTACCCGCCCCGGAAGTTTTGCCAACTCCATCGCGTTAATCCTGTTGACCGTGGCATTGGTTGTTGCGAGAGTGATGGCACCCTCACCAGGAACCGGTCGGGCTCCCACCGAATTCAGGCGTTCCGCGATCTCCGCGGTCACCCCGCCGTGGCGAACCGCGTTGAGCATGTGCTTGAACTCGTCTTCGTGCTGACGATGGATTGTGGTCAGCTCATAGATGCGAAGGTCGGCCTCTGCCCACACTTTGGCGTCAAAGAACCACATCGATCGATACTGATCAGCAAAGTAAGCCCTCTCGTCGGCATCACCGGGAACCGGTGCGAGTTGGAATGGATCCCCGAAGAGCACCAGCTGAACACCACCGAACGATTCGTGTGGCCGCTGGCGCGCCAACCGCAGACTGCGGTCAAGCGCATCAAGCAGGTCAGCGTTAACCATCGAAACCTCGTCGATAACGACCGTCTCGATGGTGTTCAACAGTTTGCGCAACGGAGCGGACTGTTCGAGCTCGTGGTCGGCGATAACACCGATCGGGAGTCGGAACAACGAGTGGATGGTCTGGCCACCGACGTTCAACGCTGCCACGCCCGTCGGGGCACAAATGACTATCTGTTTCGACGTGTTCCACGATAAATGGTTGAGGAGCGTCGATTTTCCGGTACCGGCGCGGCCCGTGACAAAGATGTGTTCACGGGTAGTCTCAATGGCCGCGAACACGGAAGCCTGTTCGGGTGAGAGTTGCCCGGTGTGGAGCTCAGCATGATTTTCGATTACCCCAATCTACCGCTTCACTACACTGCATGGGCTGGCGTGCGAACAGGGTCGGTACGATGTGACCATGCGACGTATCCTTATTTTCTGGTCTGTCGCCTTCGTGGTGTTGATCGCAGCGTTCGTCGCAACAGTCGTGATCCTGAACGCAAGCATCTACAGCGCCAGCGGTTTCGTCCACGAATACTTGGATAGTGTCGCCCGCCACGACAGCGCTGCAGCGCTAGAGATGCCCGGCGTCAGAACGGCCAATGATGCCGACACGTCCCTTCTGGCTGACCGGGCGATGGGTTCCCTAGAGAACATCCAACTGGTGCGCGATGTCGCTGCGGTCGACGGCACCCGCTCCGTGATTTTCGACTATTCGTTCGGCGGCAACACGGTTGACCGCACCGAGTTCCTCGTTGAGAACACCGGCACAACCTTTGGCTTGTTCACGACCTGGCGCTTTGTAACGAGCCCCCTCAACACCGTCTCACTCACGGTGCTTCACGACAGCTCTTTCGACGTCAACGGTTTAGAGATTACCTCTGCGCACGATGAGGGTGTGCCGGGATCGTTCGTGGTTTTCGCTCCAGGGCGCTACACGCTGGCGCACGACAGCACGTTTCTCACTGCCGAACCGGTGACCGTCGAGGCGACCACAATCGGCGAGATTCTCGACGCGAAGATCGACGTGCAGGCGAACGGCGAGTTTGTCGCGAAAGTGCAGACCGATCTGGCCAGTTTTCTTGATCGTTGCGCTACCCAACAGGTGTTGATGCCCACCGGGTGTCCCTTTGGCCGGGAGCTTCGAAACCGAGTGGTCACGGCGCCAACTTGGTCGATCATCAGTTACCCCGTGGCGACCATCGTGCCGAACGATGAATCTGGTTCGTGGAGTGTTCCCAATGCCGCCGGAATTGCCCACCTCACTTTGGAGGTCCGCTCACTCTTCGATGGAATGGTCAGTACCCTCGACGAGGATGTGCCATTCACCGTGGGCTATGAGGTGGAGCTTCGCTCCGGTCACACCATCGTTCTCACGCCTCGCGCGGGCTAACGACCCACCACGCGTTCGCTCGCCTCTTTACGCTTCGCCAGCATCGCGTTGTACGCGGCGAGCTCCGCATCACCATCTCGGTCGGCCTTGCGGTCGTAGCGTTTCGAGTCACGTTCGTCGCTTCGGGACCACATCACTGCCACGATGATAGCGAGCGCCACGGTGGGGATCTCTCCCACACTCCAGGCGATCCCTCCACCCGCTTGCTGATCAGCGAGGGCGCTGAGTCCCCAACCCATCGAGCCATACCAGTCGGCCAACAGGAGCCCGGTTCCCATCATCAGCGTCAGACCAAAGAAAGCGTGAAACGCCATCGTCGCGAGCAGCACCAGCAAGCGAATCGGGTAGGGCGGCCGCACCGGGCCGGGATCGATGCCAATCAGGGATTGCACAAAAATGTAGCCAGTCAGCAGGAAGTGGATGATCATCCACTGGTGGCCAATGTGGTCGGTGGTTGCCCACCGAAACAGGGACGAATAATAGAAGACCCACAGGGACGCCGCGAACAGCACGGCGGCGACCACTGGGTGCGCGAGCACGGCGAAATATCGAGAGTGCACCAGCAACATGATCCACTCCCGCACACCGCGACTGCTGTCGTGCCGTTTGCGGATGGACCGGAGCGCGAGGGTGATGGGGGCCCCAGGCACCAAGAGAACGGGAACCATCATGCCGAGCACCATGTGAGCACCCATGTGGGCACTAAAGAGGTACTTCTCGTAGACGTTGACCCCGCCGTTGGTGATGTAGAACAGGAGCGCGAGTCCAGCAACCCACAACACTGTGCGGTATATGGGCCACGCGTCGCCGCGCTTGTGTAGACGCCAGACCCCGGCTAGGTAGAAGAACACGCCGAAAGCGCAGATCAGCATCCAGATCAGATCGAAGTTCCACAGCGTGAAGAGGCGCTCAACGGTGAAAGGAGGTGGGAGTGGTGCCCCGGTGAGGATCTCCGCCGGAGTGGGGTTCGCCGCTTGTGCTGCGGGAACCTGCGGCTGCGGGGTGGCAGTGCGAGCAAGTGCCGCCGCAACCCCCGAAGCGATGCCCATGAACACGAGTTCCGCTGATACCAACCACCAGAAAGCGGAACGCGCGGTGCCGTTCGTGGGGTTCATCCGGCGAATGAGTGCACGGCGGTAGAACGCCCCGAAGATTCCGAGGGCAACTAGGGCACCAACCTTGACGAGCACGAGGATGCCGTAGGGCGTCAGGAGGTTCGCCAGCGTTCCGACCCGAATCTCCGCGCTCACGTAGCCGGAGGTAGCAACAACAATGAAACTCACTAATGCGATCGTTGAGTACCGCGATACTGCGTCACGCAGTTTCACGCCATCAAGGGTTCGAGCAACGATCGTGAGAGTGATGAGCCCGCCCAACCACAGGGCGGCGAAAACAATGTGCAGCCAGATTGCGCTGGTCGCAGCATCGTGGTCTGCCGTGTTGCCCGAGTGGCCTTGGAGCGCCATCGGAACGAGTCCCGCCACGCCCGCGACGAGAATGAAGACCACCACGGTCTGATTACGAACCGCGAAACACAGCACCGTAATTACGGCCGCTACCAACATCGTGGTGAGCCAGGCTTGCCCCAGTGCGGTCTGGGTCAGGAATGTTGCCAATACCTGCCCGAAGCGATCGTCAAAGGTGATCGGCTGCAAGTAGATCGTCTGGAACGTGAAGAACCCGGTCGCGGCCGACGCAACAGCCCACACAGCGGCTGCCCCCGCGGCGATATCGAGAGCAAGGCTGTAGGCCCGCGAGTCGGAGGAGAAAGCAAAGACACTCAAGGCGAGCGCACCGATAGCACCAGCCGCGCCGAGGTTGACCACCAACTGCGCTAACGGAAGTCCGTACCGCACCACCGCACCGGGGTCAGCAATCAGCTCAGGAACAACCGCTCCACCAAACTGCAGAGCAAGGAGACTGGACGTAAACGCCGCAAGAATCAACAGGGCAGGGCCCACAACGCGAACTATTCGAAGCACCAGATCAGCCTAAGCGAGCAAGGTGAGTGGAGACTGCGTTTGACAGTCAGGATCTACGACAACAGCGGGCTTAACAGTATTTAACAGAAACAGGGCGCCGACCGAAGTCAACGCCCTGTTGCAAGCAAAAAACTTTGCGGGAAAAAATTAGCCCTTGGCTGCTGCCTTGAGCTTGGAGCCGGCGCTGATTTTGACACCCTTGCTGGCCTGGATCTGGATTGCTTCACCGGTCTGCGGGTTGCGTCCGGTGCGAGCCGAGCGGTCAGTGCGCTCAACAGCGAGCCATCCCGGGATGGTCACCTTGGTGCCAGCGGTGAGGCTGTCGGAAAGAACCTTGAACAGTGCGTCGACGACGCGGTTAACGTCTACCTGGCTCTGGCCAGATTCTGCAGCAACTGCCGCAACGAACTCGGTACGGTTTAGTGAGTTGTCAGCCATAAAATGTCCTCCTCGGACCTCGAGCATTAATAAGTTCCTTCGGCAAAGGCCTAGGGAACGTGTTGAAATCTACCAGCTTGACTTGGTAATTCCGGGCAACTCTCCACGGTGAGCCATATCGCGGAAGCGAACACGGGAAACACCGAACTGGCTGAGGAAACCTCGTGGGCGACCATCGATCGCGTCGCGGCCGCGAACGCGGACCGGCGATGCGTTGCGCGGAAGCTTCTGGAGGCCGACGCGAGCTGCTTCACGCGACTCATCGGTTCCTGCTGGGTCGACGAGGGCCTTCTTCAGTTCGAGGCGCTTGACGGCGTAACGCGCAACGATAACCTTGCGCATTTCGTTCTTGGCGATCTTGCTCTTCTTAGCCATTTCTAGCGCTCCTCGCGGAATTCGACGTGCTTGCGTACGACGGGGTCGTACTTCTTCAACACGAGACGGTCAGGGTCGTTGCGACGGTTCTTCTTGGTCACGTAGGTGTAACCGGTGCCCGCCGTCGAGCGGAGCTTGATGATTGGACGAACGTCCTGTGCTTTTGCCATTAGATCTTCACCCCACGAGCGAGAATGTCTTTCACGACAGACTCGATGCCACGTACGTCAATTGTCTTGATTCCCTTTGCAGAAAGCTGCAGGGTCACGTTGCGACGCAAAGAAGGCACGTAGTACGTCTTCTTCTGGATGTTCGGATCGAAACGACGCTTGGTACGTCGGTGCGAATGGGAAATGTTGTGACCGAAACCGGGAATGGCTCCTGTCACCTGGCATGTTGCTGCCATGGCTGTACTCCTGTTCTGATTACCGTAAGGCGATTGCCTTACCCAAGGTCACTTGTCGGCACGCGATAATCTTCCGATGTTGTGGAAGACTGCGTACAAGAAGGGCATGATTGCTCAAGCACCAATGGGAAAGCTTATATTCTCGGCGTGTCGGACGCAACTTTGCTCGCATTTCATTCAGGGAGATTCATGCGCATCGGCTACACCACTGGTTACTGGAAACAGGGGCCACCCGCTGGTGCTCTGCGGGCAATTCGCACCGCTGAGCGGCTGGGTTTCGATTCGGTCTGGTCGTCGGAAGCCTATGGCTCGGATGCGTTCACTCCTTTGGCCTGGTGGGGTTCTCAAACGAAACGCATCGCCCTTGGTACTGCGATCGCCCAACTGTCGGCCCGCACNCCGGCCGCAACCGCCATGGCGGCACTCACGCTGGACCATCTCTCTGGCGGGCGAATGATTCTGGGGCTGGGGGCATCGGGGCCGCAGGTGGTTGAGGGTTGGTACGGCCAGCCCTATCCGAAGCCGTTGGCCCGCACCCGGGAGTACATTGCCATCATCCGGGACATTCTGGCCAGAGAGGATGTGGTGACGGCTCCCGGCCCGCACTACCCGCTTCCGTATGCGGGGGCCGACGGCACCGGCCTGGGTAAGCCGCTGCGCTCGACGGTGCATCCGCTGCGTTCGGGGTTGCCGATTTACCTAGCCGCTGAGGGTCCAAAGAATGTTGCTTTGGCAGCCGAAATTGCAGACGGTTGGTTGCCGTTTCTATTCTCTCCACGGGTCAATGCCGCCGCAGCGTCACAGCTGGAAGAGGGTTTCGCACTTCGTTCCGAGGAACGCTCGCCCCGCTCCCAATTCGAGGTTGCTCTTCAGCTAGCCGTGATTCCCCNCCCCGATGTTGAGGCAGCCGCCGATATGGTGCGTCCGATGATCGCCCTCTACGTCGGCGGGATGGGTGCCAAGGGGGCAAACTTCCACCGGGATGTTATCGACCGCCTCGGCTACACCGCTGTCTGTGACCAGATCCAAGAGTTGTATCTCGACGGCAAGAAGAAGGAAGCGATCGCAGCGGTGCCCACCGCCTTGGTTGAGGAGATTGCGCTGATTGGGCCACCAGCCAAAATTCGGGATGAACTTCAGGCCTGGGAGGAATCGGTGGTGACCACCATGCTCGTGCAGGGCCCTGCCTTCGCGCTGCGAACGATTCGGGATGTCATCACGGGTGAGGGTTCGCTTACCCGCTCCAAGCTCGGCGCCCTCGCCTTCGCCTACGCGTCGTCACGCAAAAAGGCCTGACACCTCCGCGGAGAGCGGAGGCATCAGGCCTTGCGTAGCGGAAGAAGCTACTACTTTGCGCCGACAACCTCGTCGTGCGATGCCTCTACAGCGGCGAAGGTCGCGTCGTCATCGAATGACTTCTTGCGTGCAACCTGGTAGATGATGATCGCGTAGACGGCCTTGGCCATGATGTCAGCGACGGAGTAACCGATCTGCTTTCCGACCCAAGCGTCTGCTCCACCGATGTTGAGCAGCGGCAGCAGGTAGGCGATGGGGTAGACACCCCAGCTGAGCAGCAGCAGGTAACGAAGGCGACCCAGAGTGCCGCGAACGCTAGCTGGCTGCTTCTCCAGCGACTTGCTGAGCTGAACGAACAGCACGTAGAGGATGTAGGCGAACGGGATGGTCGAGAGCAGGCCGAAGATTCCGCGAATCGTGTTGTCTCCGCTGATCTCGCCCGGGTAGCCGAGAGCGATCATGAGCGCTGCGGCTGGGACGAGACGCATGAGCAGCCCGGACTGAACCTTGCGAGCCAACGCGAGAACCGCGATGAGCTCGACGAGGAGCAACGGAACAGTCAGCAACCAGTCCACGTAGCGGTAGCCCTCGTTGAAGCCCGCTCCCACAGCTTGGCTGTAGTCGCCGTTTCCGCCAGCGGCGGTGGTGACGAAAGCCGCCTTGAAGGAGTCGAAGATGCGGAAGTAGTGGTACGCGGCGATGCCACAGACCACAATGGCCACGGTGATTGCCTGGCGGTAGCGAGGCAAGACCCGCGGCAGCGAGATGAGCAGGAATACTGCGGTGAAGAGCTGTGATGCGATTACGAGGGACAGGAAGTTGTAAACAGTGTCGTATTGACCGTGCGACAGGATGTCAGGGATCATGTTTTACTCCAAAGTTGTTAGGGATTATTGTCGCCTCCACGCGCCGGACCCTAGAGTCCTCTGTGTTGTCACTGGGAGACAACAAATAACTTACTCGCTAAGTCATAAACCCTTTTAACAAATTTAGTATTTTTACCCAGTGTTCGTTCGCTAGAGTCGTAAGTATTCGTTTTTACGAAGGTTTTCTCGCAAACAAGCAAATGGAGCTGCGGTGAACGGACACAATCGCCTCCCGCACATTCTCACTGGGTTTCCCGCCGCGGCTTCAGCGTTTGTCGCGGCGTTGGAGAACAACCGTCAGAAAATCGCTCGAGAAGCCGGACTCACTGGTAGCGAACTTCGCGCCCTGTTTTACGTAGCCCGCGTGGTAAGCACCACACCGAAAGAGTTGGCGCTCCACCTGGAGATGACCACTGGCGCCGTCACCGCGATCTCGCGGCGACTAGTCGACATAGATCTACTGCATCGTGTCGACCACCCCGAAGATCGCCGGAGCCTCTACCTAGAGCTCACCAATCACGGTCACAACATCATGGTTCAGTTGCACGGCGACTTCAAGAAAATGCTCGCCGCAAGCACCTCGAGTCTCAACGCAGACGAACTAGAGCTGTTTACCGTTGGGTTGTCGAGTGTCGCGACTGAAGTGAAGCAACATTCGGGGCAGCCTGCAGCAATCGCAATGTGACGGTTCCGGTTCCGGTGCGCGTTACGCTCTGGCGACACAATCGGCGCACACACCGAACACGTCGACCACGTGGTTGGCGTCAACGAAACCGTGCTCGGCTGCAATTCGCTGAGCCCACGTCTCAACGGCATCCGCTTCAATTTCGACGGTGAGGCCGCAGTTCCGGCAGATGAGATGGTGGTGGTGGCTACCGGGTGTGCAGGCTCGATAGAGGCTTTCCCCCTCCTGTTGCAGTGAATCAGCCTCCCCCTCGACGGCGAGATCAGCCAACGCTCGGTAGACCGTTGCTAAACCGATCGGCGAACCCGCATCACGAAGGTGGGCGTGGAGTGACTGCGCACTAACAAAAGCTTCAGAGGTGCCCAAGGCTTCGCGAACCGCCTCGCGCTGCCAGGTGTTTCTCTTCATCACGCCTCCACGATAGCGCTCGACCGTGCTCGCCGGCCATTGGCCCCGCGACCGACCACGCGGGCAACAACGTAGATGGTGAACGAGATCGTGGTGATGTATGGACTGATCGGGAGGGAACCCCCGAGGGCGAGCAAGATCCCGCCCACCGCCGCAACAAATCCGAAAGTCATGCTGAGCACCGGCACCCACACGGGCGAAGCCGAAAGCCGCAAGGCCGCCGCCGCCGGGGTGACGAGGAGAGCGAGCACTAACAGTGCTCCAATTATCTGAACGGAAACCGCCACCGTGAGCCCGAGCAGCACCATGAAGACGAGCGACAGTGTTCGCGATGGAACCCCCCGAGCGGAGGCAACCTCAGAGTCGAGACTGTCGAAACTCAGCGGCCGCCAAATCAGCAACAGAACAACCAGCACGGCAAGACTGATACCAATCAGCAGTCCCAGCTGAGGAATATCCACCGAAATTATTTGGCCGGTGAGCAGGCCAAACTTATTTGAGCTTCTCCCCGGATACAGCGCGATAAAGAGAATGCCCAAGCCGAGCCCAAAGGGCATCAATACCCCAATGACTGAGTTGCGATCTCGAGCTCTAGCCCCGAGCACCCCAATCAGAATTGCGGCGATGAGAGAACCCACCAGTGAGCCTGCGACAACATTGACACCGAGCAGGAGTGCCGCCGCAGCGCCAGCGAACGACAGTTCACTGATTCCGTGGACGGCAAAAGCCATGTCGCGCTGCATCACGAAAACCCCGACAAGGCCACCAATTATTCCGAGAACGCCAGCGGCAATGATCGAGTTCCGCACCAATGCGACAAGCTCACCGTAATCAGCGAAGTTGAAGAGGGAGTTCCAGAGGTCGAGCGCGTTCATCGTTGTTCCTCAGCGTGATGATCGTGCCCACCAGCATCCGGTGCCCCGGCCACAAAAACCCGGTCGCCGCTTCTCAACACCTCAACAGGAGTGCCGTACAGCGAGGTGAGCACCTCAGAGCGCAAAACCTCCTCCGGAGTGCCGATCGAGAAACGCCCGCCTGCGAGATACAGGATGCGGTCGACCAATCCCAAGATCGGGTTGATGTCGTGCGTGACGAACACCACGGCGGTGTTGTGTTCGCGGCGTTCTCGGTCAATCAACTCTGCGACTTCGCGCTGGTTGTTGAGGTCGAGGCTGATGAGTGGCTCGTCGCACAGAAGCAGGGTCGGGTCGCTGACCAGGGCCTGAGCGACCCGAAGTCGTTGTTGTTCTCCGCCAGAGAGTGAGCCGATAGCGTGATTCGCAAAACCGTCAGCACCCACCGCTCTAATTGCGGCGTCAACCAACTCGCGTTCATGACGGCGCGTGATCGGTAGTCCGAACCGGTGGCCGTTCACACCGAACGAGACAAGGTCTCGCCCGCGAAGTGGCACCCCGGCGGTAGCCAACTTTTGCTGCGGGATGTAGCCGATCCGACGGTCACCACGGGAAACTGGTTTGCCCGCCAGGCTGATTGTCCCAGAGTCGAGGCGCTGTTGGCCGAGAATCGTTTTCAACAAACTGGTCTTCCCGGAACCATTTGCGCCCAAAATCGCAAGAAACTCTCCCGCCTTCACGGTCAGATCGAGATTCCGCCACAGCAGTGTGTCATCGAAGCCCAACGAGCCGTTGCTGATTTTCAGGATCTCGGACGTTGGAGCTGTCAGTCGCCTTGTCGTCGGATGCTGGTCGGTGAAAGTCATGACGCCAACGCCTTCGACAGGGCCGTAAGGTTTTCCGTCATCCACGAAACATAGTTGCGCCCCTGCGGCAGGGTCTCGGTGAAAGCGACGACCGGAATTCCAGCGGCCTTGGCGGCAGTGCGAACCTGTTCACCCTGCGCACTCGTGGTCTGATCGTTGTAGGCGAAGACGGCAACGGAACCGTTGTTCAGGATGGCGATCATGTCAAGCAAGACTAGTGGCGAGACGTCTGTGCCCTCCTCAAATGCCGTGGAGAACGCTTCCGGGGTCATATTGACGAGGCCGACGGCTTCAAGAAGGTACAGCGGTATGGGCTCGGTGATTGCCGCCCCCTCTCCGGCGAACTGTGTTTTCAGGCTGGCGGCCTGCGCGTCAAGGCCATCGAGCTGTGCGCTGAAGGATTCAAAGTTGAGGGTGTAGTCGGCAGAGTTTGCCGGATCGAGGGTGCCCAGTTCGTGGGCAATATCCTCTGCCACAGCGCGAACGGCCTCAAAGCTGTACCAGACGTGCTCGTTGAAACCCGCACCATGATCGTGCCCGCTGGCAGAGTCGTGACCGGTGGCAGCATCGTGCCCGGTTGCTTGCTGCGTTGCCTGGTCGGCATCCGCTGCGGCGTTAATGACGATCGCTGAAGTGTTTCCGGAGCCGTTCAGGAGCGTATCCATGAACGGGTCGTACCCACCTCCGTTTTCAATCACGAGGGATGCGCGGGAGATTGCGAGTTGGTCTCTCGCGGAGGCTTCGTAACTGTGCGGGTCTTGCGTGGCGTTCGAGATGAAACTTGTGACGGTTGCGCGGTCGCCGGCGATGGTGGCGGCGACGTCACCCCAGACATTGGTTGATGCCACAATCGTGATCCCCGCGTTCGAAGAGTTAGATGCGGTGGTACCGGTGTTCGCGGCGCTACAGCCAACAAGGCTGACCATTGCAAGCACCGAGACGGCTGCGATTGTGGGGGTGCGGGAGAGCATGGAGGACCTGTCGTTTGGTGGACAGCCTCAGCCTAAGCCTTATTGATAATGATTGTCAAAAGCAACTGTGCCCGTCAGAGAGCGGCACTAGTCCAGCAACAGCGCGGGCTCCTCCACAATGCTGGCAACATCCGCAAGGAAGCGGCTCGCAACATCGCCATCCACAATGCGGTGGTCAAAACTCGCTCCCAGCGTGGTCACGAAACGGGGACGAACCTCGCCGTCGACGACCCATGGCTTTTGCTTGATCGTTCCCAGCGCGATGATCGCCACCTCACCGGGGTTCAGGATGGGCGTTCCGGTATCCATCCCAAAGGAGCCGAGGTTTGTGATGGTGATCGTTCCATTGCTCATGTCGGCCGGTGTGGTCTTGCCATCACGGGCGGTGATCGTGAGCTGCTCCAATGACATCGCCAGCTGCAGCAGCGACAGCGAATGGGCTTCCTTCACGTTGGGCACAATCAGTCCACGGGGCGTCGCCGCAGCGATCCCCAGGTTCACGTAGTGGTGGACCGTTATTTCCTTATCCGTCCACGAACTATTGACGGTGGGGTTGCGTCGTACCGCCCAAATAATCGCTTTCGCCATAATCAGCAACGGTGACACTCGCACGCCGGCAAAATCGGTCGAGTTCTTCAAACGCTTGACGAATTCCATCGTGCGAGTGGCATCGACATCCACAAAAACACTCACGTGCGGTGCGGTGAAAGCACTGCGCACCATCGCCGTAGCGATCGCCTTACGCACGCCCTTCACCGGGATGACCTCTTCGCGATCGACAGGCCACGCGGGAGTCTCAATGTTGCGGAAGACGCTCACTTGCGAGGCCTGACGAATGACGTCATCCCTCGTGGTTTCGCCGGAGTCGCCGGTCGGAACGACCGCTGAGAGATCAACTCCCAAATCTTTCGCGAGCTTGCGCACCGGCGGCTTCGCCAAAACACTGCTCGATGCCGCTGTCTGCGGCGACTGGTTTCGTGAGGCCAAGACGGCAGCCTTAACGGCGGGGGCGGCAACAACCGTGGCGGCAATCGCAGCAGCAGGCGCTGGTGCTTGTGCTTGTGCTTGTGTTTGTGTTTGTGTTTGTGCCGGCGATTGTGCCGATGGTGGCGGCTGGAGCGGCGACTGGGATGCAGCACTTCCCGCCGGAACCGCTGCCTTGCGCCGACGAGAGGCCGCGTGGCCTTTGATGCCGTAGCCCACGAGCACTGCCCCGGGCTTCTCGTCAACCGGTTCTTTCGAGATGCTATCGGCAGTGTCGGCGATAGTACCCAGGGCTTCTTCATCGGTTTGTGGTGCTGGCGTACTGTCGGCCGCAGAACCTGCCGTTGCCGAGACACGGATGATCGGCGCCCCCACCTCGACGGTGTCGCCCGCTTCCACGAGCAACGCTGAGACAACTCCCGCGAATGGTGACGGCAACTCGACGAGCGATTTCGCTGTTTCGATCTCGACCAGAATCTGGTTGATCTTCACGGTGTCGCCGGGGGCAACCTTCCACTCCACGATCTCGGCATCGGTCAGGCCTTCACCAACATCGGGGAGGGTGAACTCAGATTCGCTCATATTTTGGTCCTTCGCCTAGTAGGCCATCGCCCGGTCGACCGCTTCAAGAACGCGGTCAGCGTCGGGGAGGTACACGGTTTCAAGCTTCGCAGGTGGGAAGGGCGTGTCAAAACTGGTCACCCGAAGCACGGGGGCTTCGAGGGAGAAGAATGCGTGCTCGGTGACGGTGGCCGCAATCTCCGAACTCAGCGACACGAATCCGGGGGCCTCAGAAGCGACGACGAGGCGCCCCGTCTTCTGAACGGATTCAATGATCGGCGAATAGTCGATCGGGGAAAGGGTGCGAAGGTCGATGACCTCGATGCTCGTTCCCTCGGCGGCGGCGATTTCTGCAGCCTGTAGCAACACACTCATCATTGCGCCGTGCCCGACAAGGGTGACGTCGGCGCCTTCGCGCACAACCTGCGTGGAGTGAAGTGCCACCGTGGTGGCGCTCAGATCAACGTCTCCCTTGGGCCAGTAGCGGCTCTTAGGTTCAAAGAACATCACCGGATCGTTGCTCGCGATCGCTTCTTGGATCATCCAATAGGCGTCGTGCGGGGTACTCGGGCTTACCAGTCTCAACCCGGGAGTGTGCGCGAAATAGGCCTCCGGGCTTTCTTGGTGGTGCTCGACGGCTCCGATGTGCCCGCCATATGGAACGCGAATCACCACCGGCATCGTGATCGCACCCTCGTGACGGTTGGTCAGTTTCGCTAGTTGGGTGGTGATCTGATCAAAGCCAGGAAAAATAAAGCCATCGAACTGGATTTCACAGACCGGCCGGAAACCGCCCATTGCAAGCCCGATCGCTGTGCCGATGATTCCGGATTCTGCCAGCGGGGTGTCCAGTACGCGGTTCGCCCCGAACTCTGCCTGGAGTCCTTCGGTCACCCGAAAAACCCCCCCAAGCGGTCCAATATCTTCACCCATCAGCAACACGGTGCGGTCATTGGCCATCGCTCGACGCAGTCCAGCGTTGATGGCTTTCGCCATCGGCATATTCTCAATGCCCGACGGTTCTGACAGCGGTTGGCCCGATGCCGCTTTCGATAGCGCTGACGCGAGCGGAATCGGGGTCAGGGTTGGGGATGTCGGAGGCGTGTAGGAGATCATGATCCCTCTCCAAATGAAGCTTCATAGTTCGCGAGCCACGCTTTTTGACTGGCGATGAGCGAATGGGGTTCCGAATACACGTGATCAAACATCAGGGCTGTCGGTGGGGTTCCCAGCTCCAAGGTTCGCTTGCGGATGTCGGCGGCGAAGTCTTCCGCTTCAACATCCAACTCGGTGAAGAACGCATCCGACTCGCCGCGCGATCTCAAGTAACTCTCGAAGCGTGTGATCGGGTCTCGCTCTTGCCAGTAGTGAAGCTCGTCGTCTGAACGATATTTGGTGGGATCATCGGAGGAGGTGTGAGCGCCCATCCGGTAAGTGAGTGCTTCAATGAGCCTCGGGCCCTTGCCGCTTCTGATCTCCGCAAGATTGCTCGCTGTTGTGGCATAACTTGCCAGCACGTCGTTGCCGTCGATCTGAATGCTCGGGATACCAAAGCCCGCCGATCGCAAGTACAGCGGGGTGCGCGACTGTCGCGAGACCGGCACTGAGATTGCCCAGTGGTTATTCTGCAGAAAGAACAGAACGGGCGCTTGGTAGCTCGCAGCGAAAACGAACGCTTCACTCACGTCACCTTGGCTGGTCGCGCCATCGCCGAAGTAGGTGATGACTGCGCCATCGGTGTCGTCGTTGCCTGTTGCGGTGGTGCCATTAAGCATCATGCTCATCGCAACACCGGTGGCGTGAAGGGTGTGGGAACCAATGACCAGAGTGTAGAGATGGAAGTTGCCGTGCTCGCTCGGATTCCAGCCGCCGTGGGTGACCCCACGAAGGAGCTTGATGATGTTGATGACATCGACGCCCCGGATGCGCGCAACAGCGTGCTCACGGTAAGCCGGGAAGATGTGATCCTGTGGCTTTGCGGCGAAAGCCGACCCCACCTGAGCGGCCTCCTGGCCGAGGCTGGGAACCCAGAGGCCCAACTGGCCTTGGCGCTGAAGGTTGGTGGCTTCGTTGTCAAAACGACGAATGACCACCATGTTGCGGTGAAATTCCCGCAATTGTTCGTCAGTCAGAGACTGCACGAATGGCAGGTACTCGGCAGACGCGTCACTTTCGACGAGCTTGCCCTCGGGGGAAAGCAACTGGACCGTCGCGGCGGTGTATGGCATTCGACTAATCTAACGCGGCTGAGGCGGTCGTAGTTGGTAGCTTAAGCACAACCTCTGCCGCAGCTTGTAGGAGTTTGTCCACAGATTCGGCCTCGCCAATGCCCACCCGGATGCCATCACCCGCGAAGGGACGCACCACAATGCCGTGGTCGCCGAACACTGTTGCCGCCCATTCACTCAGCTCACCGGTGGGAAGCCAAACAAAATTTCCTTGCGAGGGGGGCACAATCCAGCCTTGGGCCACGAGTTTCGCCCAGACGGTGTCCCGCAGTTCGGCCAACTGATGAACTCGCGCCAGCAGTTCGTCCTCGTGCGCGAGGCTCACTAGCGCGGCCTCCTGGGCGATTCCGATCACGGAGAGAGGAATTGCGGTCGCCCGTGCCGCGTTCATGATGTATTCGGGCCCCACCGCGTAGCCGATTCGAAGGCCGGCGAGACCATACGCCTTGGAGAAGGTGCGGAGGATGACCAGGTTTGGGTACTCACCGATGAGTTGGGAGCCGTCGACGGCTGCCGGATCGGTAACGAATTCGATGTAGGCCTCATCCAGAACGACTAACACGTCGGTTGGCACCTGTGCCATGAACGCCGTGAACTCCTCAGTGGTGACAATCGCCCCGGTGGGGTTATTGGGCGAACAGACGATCACCACACGGGTGCGGTCGGTAATCGCCGCGGCCATCGCGGGAAGGTCATGCCGATGGTCGGCGGTATTTGCCACCGTCACGTTGGTCGCGCCCACCGCGGTCACCAACAACGGGTACGCCTCGAAGCTCCGCCACGAATAGAGAACCTCATCGCCGGGCGCAGCGGCTGCCGCGATCAGCTGGGCAAGCACGGCGACCGAGCCGGCGCCCACCTGGATCGCTTCGGGAGTGACCCCGTAGCGAGCGCCGAGCACTTCGCGCAACTGTGCCGCCGAAGCATCCGGATAGCGGTTCATCGTTGCTGCAACGGCCGTGATGGCCGTCAGAACCGCCGGCAGTGGCGGAAAAGGGTTTTCGTTGGAGGACAACTTAAAGGCATCCGGAGCCGCTGGGCGACCCTGGCGGTAAGGAACTAAGGTTTCGATCTCTGGCCGAAGGCGGACCCGTTGAACATTCACGGACCCAGCCTAATTGCGAGGGGCACTCACGCGGTGCATAGTTGATTTATGCAAAGATTCCTCGGACGGCTCGCGATCATGGCATTCGCAATGTGGTTGACAACACTCATCGTTGCGGACGGCGTCAGTGTTGTGCCCTACGCGCCAGACACCCTCGCGCTGGTGTTGACCTACTTGCTGGTGGCGCTAATTTTCGGGTTCGTGAACAGCGTGATCGGAAACTTCATCCGAATTGTCGCGTTTCCGGTCTACATCCTGACGCTTGGCCTTATTGCTCTCGTGGTCAATTCCTTGCTACTGCTGCTGGTGAGTGGAATCTCGTCGTTCATCGGCTTCGGCCTCGTGGTCAACGGTTTCTGGTGGGGCGTTCTCACCTCCGTCGTACTCGGTCTCATCAGCTGGATTCTTGGCATTATTTTTCGTCCGCTGGTCAAGAAACGTCCGAACTACTAACTGGCATCTGATTGGTTGCGTCTCGCCAGATAGAGGGACGTTGAGACGGGGACTGTTCCGCTGGTCATCCGGTCAAAACTTGCGATAGTGCGTGCGAGGTTCGCGTGTGCGGCCCGGTCGGCGCGAGCAGCAGTCTCGCGGTACTCGCCACGATCGTGGGCCGGAAGCGGAATATCGTTGGGTATTGCGCGCTGAGCAAACGCCTCGCGCTCGACAACGATGGTGCCGGCGTCACGCCGTGGCCCGTTAAGCACGGTAACCAGGTCGTCAGTGTGGGCAATAGAGATCACCGGAATACCCGGGGCGATGACAATCGCACCGTCTGGAGCGCCGATCGTCAACACCCCCTTAGTTGCAAAATCGCCCGAGGCCGCAAGGTTCGCCGCAATCATCCCGCCCTGCGAGTGCCCGGTGAAAATTACGGGACTGGAGGATTGGATGCCCGCGTGCGCCATGGCCTCCCGCACCGCTCGATCGGACCCCGCCGGGAGCTGTGCGACGGAGTGGATATTGCTGGTCAGGTCGAAGGGTTCGTCGGTGGCGACGGCAGAGAAGTCGACTGTTCCCGCAATGAAGACTTCGAAACGATCAGGCTGGCCCGGCGCAGAGAAGCGATCGATCCTTATCTGCTCGCCGTTCGCGTTGCTTCCAGGGCTCGGAAGTCTCTCCACGCGCTCAGCGAGGCCGACCGGTGCGCGGTCCAGCGTTCGGGTTGTGGTTCGCGTCGCCGAGACACGACCCTCGACGAGGAGGCCAAACGTGCCGCCCGCTACGACCGCGACCAGGGCGCTTGACGAAATTCCGGTCAGTGCGAGTCCATCATCACCGAACAGTTCGACCAATGCGGGCGGGAGCATGAAAGCACCAGCAACAAGATCATCGGAACTTGTGAGGAGGTTACTCACCAGGGCAACCGTCACAGGATTGGTGAGGAGGCCACGTTGGTCGTTCCACCACGCGCCAATTCCGTCCCGGTATTCCGCCGCGCTGCGCGGATCGTGCAACTCCCACAGTCGAAGAATCCCCGCCCCGAGCAGGACGCCCGGGATAGCCGTGACCGCAAAGGACGCAACCAACGAAATCAGCACCGGCGACAGTAGCCCGATGCCATAGCCAAACATTCCGGCGAGGCGGCGCATGCTCGCGTCGATGCTGTCTTCGGCAACACCATACGCGACTGCCGCTCCCCGAAGCGCTCTGGAAGCACTATCCGCCCGAAACTCGCACTCAGCGAGCAATGACAGTGTCGCCTCCAGCGCGCGCTGGGCCTCGGCGTTGAATCGGCCCAGCTCCGGTTCTGCTCGAATGGCGAGCCCCCGTGCCGATGTCTCACCAATCGTCGCTCGTGCCCGCCGGAGAATGTGAACAGTAGCTTCAAGGCGTTGCGCGAGATCGTGCAGTTCATCGGTGGCAATGGCAACACTGTTGCCACCCGAGATTGTCAGGTCATTCGCCACGTTCATCCAGTTCCAGGAGGGTGCGCTTGATGGCCCACTCGGCCTCCTCGATTGAGGCAAGAGCTCCACTCCACAATTCCTGAATCCTCTGCAGGTTTTCGTCGAACTGTCGCCGGCTGATCCCCGACCAGTGGGATGTTGTTCCGACCTGCGGCACGTGCCGCTGCTGCTCTCGCAGCACCCTCAGGGTTCGCGAGATCACCTGGAGGTCGTCCTCGAGCTGCGCCCGCCGAAGCCCAGCGTGGAGGTCAATCATTGGACCACTGTGACGAGCTTTAGCGCGGGGGAGATTGTGCGTCGCGTCGGCGTCGGCACCCGCGAAGTTGCCGAGCGCTGTGAAGGATTCGTTTCTACGGGAGAATAGGCAGGCAGCCTTCTCTCAGCGAAAACAGGACACCTCATGAGCCCACTTCCCGAACAGCCGATCAGCCCCCTCGATGGCCGTTACCGTGCGGCAGTCTCCGAACTAGGCGAACACCTCTCCGAGGCGGGGCTCAACCGCGCCCGGGTCCACGTTGAGGTCGAGTGGCTGATTTTCCTGACCGACCGCGAACTCTTCGGTTCCTCCGCCCTGAGCATCGCGCAGGTTGCTTCGCTTCGAGCCCTCGTTACGGATTTCGGCCAGGCAGAGATCGACGAATTGGCAACCCTCGAAGCCACCACTCGTCATGACGTCAAGGCTGTGGAATACCTCGTTCGCCAGAAGCTAGAAGAGCTGGGACTCAACGCTGTTGCCGAGCTGACCCATTTCGCCTGCACAAGCGAAGACGTCAACAACCTCTCCTATGCGCTCACGATTGGTTCCGCGGTGCGCGAAATCTGGCAACCACGACTGGTCGGAGTCGTCGAGAAGCTTCGAACCCTTGCGATCGACAACCGTGATGTGCCAATGCTCGCGCACACTCACGGCCAGCCCGCCACACCGACGACAGTCGGAAAAGAATTTGCCGTTTTCGTCCACCGCTTGGAGCGTCAACTCCGTCAGATTGAGGCCACAACTTACCTCGGCAAATTTAGCGGTGCCACCGGCACTTTTGCCGCCCACGTTGCCGCGGATCCCCATCAAAACTGGCCGAAGCTCTCCGAAGAATTCGTCAGCGGGCTCGGGCTCGACTGGAATCCCCTGACCACCCAGATTGAATCCCACGACTGGCAAGCCGAACTTTACCTCCGGATGAGCCACTCCAACCGCATCCTGCACAACCTCTGCACCGACATCTGGACTTATATCTCGATGGGCTACCTCACCCAGATTCCGTTAGCGGGTGCCACCGGCTCCTCAACCATGCCGCACAAGATCAACCCCATCCGTTTCGAAAACGCCGAGGCGAATCTCGAGTTGTCGAGCGCACTGCTCGAATCCCTTTCTCAAACGCTCGTCACCTCGCGCCTGCAGCGTGACCTGACCGATTCCACCACGCAGCGAAACGTGGGGGTCGCTTTTGGGCACTCCGTTTTGGCACTCGACAACATCCTGCGTGGACTCTCCGAATTCTCGGTCGCGCAAGAAGCCCTTGCCTCCGATCTCGACACCAATTGGGAGATTCTTGGCGAAGCCATCCAAACCGTAATTCGCGCAGAAATCACCGCAGGCCGTAGCGGAATCACTGATCCTTACGCCATGCTCAAGGAACTCACTCGGGGACGAAGAATTGGTCAGAGCGAGCTCGTCGAATTCATTGACAAGCTCGATATCGGAGCGGAGGCGAAGGCTTCCCTTCGCACTTTGACCCCCGCCGGCTACTCCGGGTTGGCTTCCGAGCTCGTCGACTACGTCATTACGCCGCGCTAACGACCTAGTGGGTCGAGTTCTGCTCGTCGATGTCCAACTGCTCGTCGCCCGTGGGCCGAGCGGCGAGCGTCAACATCGCCAGCACCACGAGGACCACGATGAACACGAGCGCCAGCGAAATAAGCGACAAGACGATGTCTCTCGTCGCCATCAGGACTATCAGCCCTGAAAACAGCGCCAGACCACCGGAGAGGGAAAGCAATTCGACAGGTCTAATCCGGTCTTTTCTACTGGGAATTGCCATGGTCATTCGACCCGTTCTGCGGCGTTGGCCGCGCTCGATGTGGGGGCCCACTTCAGTGAAAGTCCAGCGATAACAAGGTACACGGCGATGATCGCACAGTACGCCCCGAGCAGTCCCACCGCGACCACCGGTGCGGTGAGATAACCCTCAATGCCGTGCTGGCCTTTGACGGGGTCTCGAAGTTCGAGGGGGATAAACAGGAGAGCTAGCGCAAACAGCGCGGTAATCCCGCCCAGGAAGACCCAATCGCGGCTTGCGGCGAAAACTCCACGGGTACTCAAGCCGGCATACAGCTCCACAAACCCGGTCACCGCGGCGTGTGCTGAGAGGATGAAGATCAGCATTCCAATGGAGACGCTTGAGGCGAGGAGCACGAGCAAGATCGAAACCACTCCGGCGACAACACCAACCACACCATGGATAAGTGACAACGTCGTCACCAGTCGCGGGTGGGCGGTGCGAACGCCACCGACTGCGACGATGATTCCGGTACTTGCTGCGAAAATTCCGAAAAGAACCAGACCGAGAATGACGGAATGGTCAGCCGAAAAAGTGATCACTGTGGCGATCACCAGTGCGGGCAACGCGCGAACGATCAGTACAGGCCAATATGGCTGATTCATTGGGGACAATCCGCGGGGCTGCTGTGCCGAGGCGCTGTTAGTAGTGGTCTTGCTCACCCGCACAGTTTACGCGCGGATTCTGGGAGCTTCTTCGCAAATAACGAGCCGTTTAGGCGCCAGGTGGTAGATCGACGAAGCGGGAGAAATGTCCATGGAATCCCACCGTCACCGTGCGGGTCGGACCGTTTCGGTGCTTGGCAATAATCAGGTCTGCTTCACCCGCACGGGGGTTGTCCGCCTCATAAGCGCTTTCACGATGGAGCAAGATCACCATGTCGGCATCCTGCTCCAGTGAACCAGATTCGCGAAGATCAGACAGTGCTGGTTTCTTATCTGCCCGCTGTTCGGGGCCACGATTGAGCTGAGAGATAGCGATAACCGGAACTTGGAGTTCTTTGGCAAGCAGCTTAAGGGCTCGCGAGAATTCGCTCACCTCTTGTTGACGCGATTCCACGCGTTTGCCGCTGGTCATGAGTTGTAGGTAGTCAATGATCACCATCTTGAGGCCGACGCGCTGCTTAAGCCTCCGGCACTTCGCCCGAATCTCAACCAGGGTCATGTTGGGGCTGTCGTCGATGTAGAGCGGGGCATCGTTGATGCGACCGCGTGTCTGAGCAATCGTTGTCCAGTCTTGACTTTGAACGGTGCCTTTTCTCATGCTTTGTAGGCCCACGGATGATTCGGCAGACAGAAGGCGCATCGCGATCTCACTCCGACCCATTTCTAGGGAAAAGATAATTGTCGGCATGTCGTGCTTGATCGCCGCCGAGCGCGCGAAGTCGAGACCAAGCGTCGACTTTCCGAGCGCGGGCCTTGCCGCCAAAATAATGAGCTGTCCGGGATGAAGGCCGTTAGTCAGTTCGTCAAGCTCGGCAAAACCAGTGGGCACGCCAACCATCTGACCGTCGCGCCCCTTGGCGGCCTCAATTTCGTCAATGGCCGTTGTGACGGCGTCGGTGAGTGGAATGAAATCTTCACTCTCAACGCCGCCGGTTACCGCGTAAATCTCCGCTTGAGCGTTGTTGACGAGGTCAACAACCTCGCCCTCGCTGGCATAACCCATCTGCACGATTCGGGTCCCTGCCTCGACGAGACGTCGGAGCACGGCTTTCTCGGAGACGATCGAGGAGTAGAAACCGGCGTTCGCTGCGGTCGGCACCAACCCGGTAAGGGTGTGCAAATATTCTGCTCCGCCGGCCCGAACCAGTTCCCCGGTCTTGGTCAGCTCGTCAGTGACGGCAATGACATCGGTGGGTTCTCCGTGGGAGTACAACGACAAGATCGCATCAAAGATGAGCTCGTGTTTGGGGATGTAAAAATCCACGCCACGAACGACCTCAACAACGTCGGCGACGGCATCTTTGCTCAGCAACATTCCACCGATTGCACTCTGCTCCGCCAACAGATCGTGCGGCGGGACCCTGTCGTTCTGACGATCACTGGAACGAGAGTCACCCTGCTGCCGTTGATCCCCGGCGAGTCCCAAGTGGGCTACTGACACGTGACACCTCCCCGCTGATTTATGACTGCTATTTCCCAAGGTATACCGCACACCAGCGACATCCAGCGAACACGCTCGTCCGAAGCCATAACGCTAGTGAGCCATTCGTTCGGCTCAAAGTGTCCCTGTGGAGGGGCTTGTGCATAACTCACACGAAACGCCGATATTCGTGGGGGGTACCTGTGGATACAGCTGGGGGTAACTTCACTATTTTTAAAGAAATAGTGCTTGTGATCTGGCGTTTTAGTAAACAACCCTCGTGTGTAGAAACAGGCTTCGACTTCACGTTGAGAGTTGACGGATACACGGTGCAGCCTGTGCACGAAACTGTAGTTTTCTAGAAAACTTCACTACCGTTTGCCCCTTGTGCTCAGCAAAAAAGCGGTGGCGACGAACCGAAGTTCGCCGCCACCGCCTGAGGGTTTTGCTACTTTGCAGCAACCACCTGGATGGTGATCGTCGCAACAAGGTCATCGCGCAAACGCACGGTGGCCTCGTGGATCCCGGTCACCTTGATTGGTGTCGTGATCTCGATCTTGCGCTTGTCGAGCGTTCCAAGGCCGGCGGCAGCGGCTGCGTTCGCAACGTCCGTGGTCTTGACCGAACCAAACAGGCGTCCACCCTCGCCGGCCTTGACGGTCAACGTGACCTTCGTGGCTTCGAGGCGGGCCTTGAGGTCCTGAGCTTCTTCGAGAGTTGCATGCTCACGCGCTACGCGAGCTGCCTTGATGGAATCGATCTGCTTTTCGCCACCGCGAGTCCACGCCACGGCGAAGCCCTGGGGGATGAGGTAGTTGCGAGCAAAACCGTTCTTGACGTCAACGACGTCTCCGGGGGCACCGAGGCCGGTGACCTCGTGGGTAAGGATCAACTTAGACATTTCGGGCTCCTTAACGGCCTGAGCCGGCGTAAGGAAGAAGAGCCATTTCGCGCGCGTTCTTTACTGCACGAGCGATGAGGCGCTGTTCCTGAACGGAGACACCGGTGATTCGTCGGGCGCGGATCTTTCCACGCTCTGAGATGAACTTGCGAAGGGTCGCAACGTCCTTGTAGTCAATGACGCCAACGCGGATCGACTTGGCAGGTGCGGCGTTCTTGCCGTCCTTGCCCTTGCGGATGGGCTTGCGGCGATCGCCGCTGCTCTTTCCAGCCATAGTTATTCAGTCTTCTTTCTGAAAATGAGGGAGCGCCTAGAAAGGCGTTTCGTCTGAGTAGTTGCCTGGTGTGTTCCAGACGTCGCCAGCAGGGCTCGCTGGAGCGCTGGGCGCCCACGGCTCTTCGGCTACCTGGCCTTGCGAGGCGCCGCGAGGCGCTCCGCCACCATCACGAGGGGACGCTGCTGCACGAGTGACCTGGGCAGTTGCGTAGCGCAGCGATGGACCAATTTCATCCACCTCGAGTTCAATACTCGTGCGCTTCTCCCCTTCCTTGGTCTCGTAGGAGCGTTGCTTGAGCCGACCGGTAGCGATGACTCGAGAACCCTTAGTAAGGGTTCCGGCGACATGCTCCGCAAACTCACGCCAGACGCTTGCACGAAGAAAGAGGGCGTCGCCATCTTTCCAGTCGTTGCTTGCGCGGTCGAAGTTTCGCGGGGTCGAAGCGATCGTGAAGTTTGCAACCGCCAACCCGTTTTGCGTGTAACGCAATTCGGGATCGCTGGTGAGGTTTCCCACCACAGTGATAACGGTTTCGCCGGCCATGGTTACTCTGCAGCCACGGTTTCGGTCGCGACAGTTTCCACTGATGCGGCCTTCGCGGGAGCAGCTGCCTTACGGGCGGCCTTCTCGTCGGCGGCAACCTTGGCGGCTGCAACCTGGGCGATTCCCTCTTCGGCACGAAGAACCTTCGTGCGCATAACGGCTTCGCTGAGCGAGAGCTGGCGGTCGAGCTCGACGGTCGCAGCTGAGGTCGACGTGAAGTTGACGACGGCGTAGATGCCCTCGGTCTTCTTGTTGATCTCGTATGCGAGCCGGCGACGGCCCCAGATGTCTACGCTGTCGATGGTTCCCCCATCGTTGCGGATGACGTTGAGGAACTTATCGAGGCTTGGCGCCACGGTTCGCTCATCGATCTCTGGATCGAGGATCACCATGAGTTCATACTGATGCGTCACTAACCCACCTCCTTCGGACTTGAACGGCCACAGACGATCTGTGGCAGGAGGGTGTTGACGTGTGCCGTGGACAGAAAGTCCGGGCAACCTGCCTATTCTAGTCACTACAAGGAACAACACTCAAGGAGCGCGTTAGCCATGCCCATCAAGATCGCCATCGCCGGAGTCGGTAACTGCGCCAATTCGTTGGTTCAGGGGGTCAATTTTTACGCGAACACCCCCGATGATGCGAGCGTTCCTGGTCTGATGCACACCCTGTTTGGTAACTACGCCATTAGGGACATGTCTTTTGTAGCGGCATTTGACGTCGATGCGGCCAAGGTTGGCACCGACCTCGCCTCAGCGATGTGGGCCAGTGAGAATGACACCTTTCGTTTCGCCACCGTTGAGCCGACAGGCGTGATCGTGCAGCGCGGCCCCACCCTCGATGGGTTGGGTGAGTACTACACGCAAGTGATTACCGAATCGGCAGCACCGGTGGTGGATGTCGCTCAGGTGCTTCGCGACAGCGATGCAGACGTTCTGGTGGTCTACCTCCCCGTCGGTTCGGAAGAGGCCGTCAAGTTTTACGCGCAAGCGGCGATCGATGCCGGAGTCGCCTTCGTTAATGCCCTCCCCGTGTTCGTGGCCAGTGATCCGATCTGGGCGGCAAAGTTTGAAGCCGCCGGGCTCCCCATCGTGGGCGACGACATCAAGAGTCAACTGGGGGCAACAATCACTCATCGCGTTTTGGCGCGACTTTTCGAGGAGCGCGGGTTGGTCTTGGACCGGACCTACCAGCTGAACGTCGGCGGCAACATGGACTTCAAGAACATGCTCGAACGCACCCGCCTCGAATCGAAAAAGATCTCGAAGACGCAAGCAGTGACTAGCAATATTGATGCAACGATTGCCCCCGAGAACGTGCACATCGGGCCGAGCGACCACGTTCCGTGGCTCACCGATCGCAAACTCGCTTTCGTGCGCCTCGAGGGTCGCGGTTTTGGTAACGCGCCGACGAGCCTGGAGTACAAGCTCGAGGTGTGGGATTCCCCCAATTCAGCGGGCGTTGTTATCGACGCGATTCGTGCGGCGAAGATCGCACTGGATGCTGGCATCGCTGGCCCCATCGAATCAGCATCGGCCTACTTCATGAAGTCGCCACCGGTGCAGTACCCCGATCCAATTGCGCGCGCGCTACTCGAAGATTTTATCGAGGCCCACTCTCCGCTCACGGCCTAGCTCATCGCTGTCCTCGCGGCTTAACCCGCGCCGAAGGTGTCGAAGGTGTCGAAGTCAGCCTTGGCCTTCGTGCCAGTGCCGAAGGCGAATTTCGGCTTCGTCGGTGCCGATCGGCCCCTCATCGAGTCGCACCTCAAGCAAATATCGGTAGGCCTGGCCCACTTCGGGGCCAGGACCAATGCCGAGGATGCGCATGATTGCCTCTCCGTCGAGTTCCGGCCGAACGGCCGCAATTCCCTCCGCCTCGCGAATGGCGGCGATCCGTTCCTCAAGATCGTCGTAGGCAAATGACAAGCGATCCGCCTTGCGCACGTTTCTGGTGGTGACATCGGCTCGAGTCAGAATGTGAAGTCGTTCAAGCTGATCGCCAGCATCCCGCACGTAACGCCGCACTGCCGAATCGGTCCAAGTGCCCTCGGAGTAACCGAAGAAACGCAAGTGAAGTTCGATGAGGCGCGCCACCGAGTTGATGGTCTCCTTGTCAAAACGCAGGTGTCGCAAGCGTTTGATCGCCAGTTTTGAGCCCACAACGTCGTGGTGGTGAAACGTGACAACCCCTCCCGCTTCGATGCGGCGCGTCTGTGGTTTTCCGATGTCGTGGAACAGCGCCGCAATCCGAAGGATGAGATCTGGTGCCTGCCCTGGATTGCGTGACTTCTCCAAATCAATCGCCTGCTGCAACACCGTGAGACTGTGTTCGTAAACGTCCTTGTGGTGGGCGTGCTCATCCACTTCAAGCTTGAGAGCCGGAACCTCGGGAATGACCTGGGCAGCGAGACCCGTTTCAACTAAAACTCTGATGCCAGTAACGGGGTCATCGGTGCGGAGAAGTTTGGTCAACTCATCACTGATTCGCTCAACGCTAACGATCGACAGTTGAGCTGTAAGGGTGGTCATCGCTTTCCGCGTTTCGGCTTCAAGAGTGAAACCGAGTTGCGAGCTGAAACGAGCACCGCGCATCATGCGCAATGGGTCATCCCCGAACGAAATCTCGGGTGATCCTGGCGTCGTAAGCCGGCGCGCTGCGAGATCCTGCATCCCGCCGGATGGATCGACGAGAACCTTCTCCGGGAGTCGGAGGGCCATGGCGTTCACTGTGAAGTCACGGCGCACCAAATCACCCTCGAGAGATGTCCCAAATTCCACCGTGGGCTTGCGGGTTGCTCCGTCGTACGAGTCGGCCCGATACGTGGTGATTTCGACCGTTTCACCCGCAACGCGAGCAGCAATGGTTCCGAACTCTCTCCCCACATCCCATTGCACGTCGGAGATTGGAGTGACAATGCGCAGAATGTCATCGGGCATTGCGTTCGTCGTGAAATCGAGGTCGTTCACTTCGCGACCGAGAAACGCGTCCCGCACCGGGCCACCCACCAGCGCCAACTCAAAACCCGCTGTGGCAAAGGCACGGGCGATAAGTGAGACAGTGGGCGAGTCTGCCAACGCGCTCATTCGTTCTATTGCCGTCGCGCCGCTGTCCATAGCCATGAGAATAGACTCTACCCATGGCGACTGAAGCATCATCGGGGTCTGGCCCGTGTTCGTGAAGGCCAGCAGTGGCGCAACAACCGCGGTGCTCGCGTTGGTTGGAGCGCTGTTCTTCGGCGCTCTTCCGCCCGCCGCTCTTGCCGTCGAAACGAGTGTTCCCGTGCAAGTAGCTGTGGTCGTTCCTTTGAGCGTAAACGTGGGTGCCGCTGGAATCCTCACGGCCACCGAACTGGCGACGGCAACGGCCCCAGGTGGCTATCTTCAGCGAGTCTTGAGCTCAGTAATCGACACTTCTGCGACTCTCGCCATTGATCCAATGGTGATCGCCTCTATTCGCCTTCTCGGTGAGGATGCCCCAGCGTCGGCCGTGGCCTGGCTCAACTTGCTCGCCACTGCAACGAATGACACTTTCGCGCTCACTTATGCAGACTCCGACATTACGGTCGCCCTGCAATCCGGGAGTGGTGCTGTGCTCACCCCGAAATCGTTCGACTTTGCCATTGATCCTGCGCGCTTTTCCGACGTTGCTTCAAGCGTGACGCCCACACCGACCCCGGATGAAACCGCTGACCCTAGTGCTCGACCCGCTTTGCCAACATCCACGAGTCTCACGGCATGGAACTACACAATTCCCTCGCTCGCTTGGCCCATTGCTGGGAGCGCGACAAACGCAGATGTCGCCTCGATTGTGGCGAGTGGTTTTAAGACCACACTGCTCAGTTCGGACAACGTCGAACGCACTTCCGGTTCGCTCGCGGCTGCGACCACTGCTGTAGGCGGCCTGCTTGTTTCCGATGATGACGGTAGTGCGCAACTTGGCTACGCTCTGGCATCCCAAACGGACCCCAATTGGATTGCCTCGATCGCTCGGCTTTCGGCGCGCATTTCGGCGGTCGGCGCAATTTCTGCCAACCCACCGACCATGGTTATTGCTGCCGGTCGTGGAACTTTGCCCAACCTTGATCGCCTTCAAGAAAGCCTCACCGCTATCGATGCACTGCCCGCCGCCACACTGGTGGGCCTCGGCACAGTGGCACAGTCCACCAGCACTCCCGCGCAGGTCATCGATAGGCCAATCAGGCCGAGCAGAATAGGGCTAGTCGCGCCGATGCTTCAGGCGGAGTTGGCGGATGATTCGTTCTCAAGCGTTGCCGCGAATCCGGAACTGATCTCGGGGGAACGTCGGATTCAGTTGTTGGCCTCGCTCGCCCCCCAGTGGAACAGGTACGACGGGGGTTGGGGAACCGCGATCAACCAATTCTTGGCCGAGTCAGTGACCCTTCGCGACTCTGTTCGTGTCATTGAGAGCAGCGAGATTATTTTTGCCGCCGATCGCGGCTTGCTCCCGATTACTGTCCGCAATGATCTGAGCCAACCGGTAACCGTCATCATTAACGTTCGACCACGAACACCCTTGCTCTCCATTGAGAACACTCAGTTCTCCCTCAGTATCGAACCGGATTCGCAACGGCGTGCGCTGATTCCGGCGGAATCGCGAGCGAATGGAGTTGTCGAGCTCGTGGTGTCGATAACCTCTGTTGGTGGCCTCAGTATCGGTCCAGCAACCACGGTTACCACCCGGGTTCAAGCGGGCTGGGAAACTCCGGTCACGCTGACAATTGGTGCACTAGTTCTCCTTATGTTCGGTTTCGGCTTGTTCCGCACAATTCGCAAACGGCGGGCTGCGAGATCGGTCGTCCCTGAGTGAGCGTCGGCCGCTCGGGTGCAATTCTGGCCTCGGGAACCTTCGTTTCCCGCATTCTCGGATTCGTGAGCGCGCTCGTTCTTGCCCACACCCTGGGCACGGTCGGCTCCGGGGCAAACACTTTTGCTTTGGCCAATCAGTTGCCGAACAACATCTACGCAATCATCGCTGGCGGGCTGTTGAGTGCAGTGCTGGTGCCGCAGATTGTACGCGCGGCACTGCACGACGATGGCGGTCAGCGCTACATCAACAAACTGCTCACGCTGGGAATCTTGGTATTCGTCGCGGCCGCGGTCATCGCCACCCTCGCCGCTCCCGCACTGGTGTCAATCTATGCTCAACAGTCGACCGGTTCTGGAAGGGGGTTCTCCGCTGAAGAAATGGCACTGGCCACTGCTTTTGCTTACTGGTGTTTACCCCAGGTGCTGTTTTACGCGCTCTACAGCCTTCTCGGCGAGGTCCTGAACGCCCGCCATGTTTTTGGGCCATTCACGTGGGCACCGGTCGTGAACAACATTGTGGCAATTGTGGGGATGGTCGTTTTCATCGCCCTGTTTGGTGCGGATCCAGCCCATCGTGAAGCCTCCACGTGGACCCCCACGATGGTGGCCGTTCTCGGTGGATCAGCGACCCTGGGCATCGCCATCCAGGCTCTCGTATTGCTGTTGTTCTGGCGCCGAGCCGGTCTCGTTTTCCGGCCCGATTTTCGTTGGCGCGGCGTTGGCCTAGGAACGGCCGGCAAAGCCGCGGCCTGGGTTTTTGCCATGATCGTCGTCACGCAGTTGGCAGGAATTGTCCAAGCCAACGTTGCGTCTCTCGCGTCCGGCACCGAAGCATCGCTGGCAGTGTTGCGATTCTCTTGGCTGATCTTCATGCTCCCTCACTCGATCATTGCCGTCTCAATTGCCACCGCTTACTTCACCAGAATGAGCGGCCACGCTCGAGACAAAAACTTTGCTGGGGTTCGCAGTGATTTGTCGGCATCGCAGCGCTCAATTGGGATGTTCATGGTGTTCTCCACGGCCGGACTTCTCGTTCTCGCCTATCCCTTCAGCGCAATCTTCACTCGAGCATTCGTTGACATTCAGAGCATGGCCGTCGTTCTGATCGCGTATCTGTGCGGGCTTGTCCCGTTCAGTATTTTGTTTGTGCTTCAACGGACTTTTTATTCACTCGAAGACACCCGCACACCCTTCTTGCTCCAACTGGTCCAGTCTGGACTTTTCGTTGCGGGCGCCCTCGGTGTGGCTCTGTGGCCCAGCTCATCGATCGGCTTCGGTATTGCCGCTGTGACCAGTGTCGCGGGTACCGCGCAAGCCATTGTCGCCGGCATTGTTTTGCGTCGCCGTTTGGGTGCCATTGACGGCAAACGTATTGCCAGAAGTTTCTTGATCTTCTTCGCCGCCGCAGTTCCCAGCACTGTTGCCGGTGTCGGCGTTCTGTGGTCTCTAGGCGGCACGGTCGCTGGAGGGTTTGCGCTGAGTGGACCCCTCCAAGCTGCTGCCTCGATGGCCGTTATCGGCGGAGTCATGGCGCTGGTCTATTTCGTTATTCTGTGGTTGTCGAAGAATCAAGAATTCACCGCTTTCGCCTCTCCGGTTATTTCCCGTCTGCGTCCAGCTAGCCGGAATAGCTGAGACTTAGGATGAGTTGTATCGACCAGAGACAGTCAAGATAGGGAGTTCTCCTCGTGCGCCAGATCATCATCATCGGTTCAGGTCCTGCTGGTTTCACGGCAGCGATCTACGCGGCTCGTGCAAACATGGCACCACTTCTGATTGCCAGTTCGGTCGAAGCTGGTGGTGAGCTCATGAAGACCACCGAGGTGGACAACTTTCCGGGATTCCCCGAAGGCGTGCAGGGCCCAGACCTGATGATCGCCATGCAACAGCAAGCCGAGCGTTTCGGAACCGAGGTCATCCTCGATGACGTAATCGATCTAGACCTCAGCGGTGATACTAAGAAGATCACTCTCGGCAACGGTGACGTTCATGAAGCCCTGTCGGTCATTTTTGCCACCGGTTCCGCCTATCGCAAACTAGGGCTTCCCGATGAAGATCGCCTCAGTGGAATGGGCGTCTCGTGGTGCGCCACCTGCGATGGTTTTTTCTTCCGTCAGAAGACAATTGCTGTTATCGGCGGTGGCGACTCTGCGATGGAAGAGGCGACGTTCCTCACTCGCTTCGCGGACAAGGTTTATGTCATCCACCGAAAGGGAGAACTTCGGGCCTCCAAGGCGATGCAGGATCGTGCTTTCAATGACCCCAAGATCGAGTTTCTTTGGAACAAAGAGGTTGCCCACATTTATGGCGATACTCTCGTCACCGGGCTTGGCCTCACCGACACGGTTGATGGGAGTGAATCAACCGTTGATGTTAGCGGCGTCTTCATCGCCATCGGCGCTGATCCACGTACTCACCTTGTCCACAACAAACTCACGCTGAATGCCGACGGAACAGTCGCGGTAGCCGGGCGCAGCTCGCGCACCAACATTCCCGGTGTTTTTGCCGCGGGTGACGTCATCGATCCGACCTACCGTCAGGCCGTGACCGCAGCAGCTTCTGGCACAGTGGCCGCCCTCGATGCCGAGCACTACTTGGCAGCTCTCCCCAAAGACGTGGTGATGGCCGCCGTTCAACCGGCGGAATATGCACCAGAGTCCGCAGCGGTCTCAGCCTGAGAACCGCACTCAACGAAAGAAGGAACGCAATGTCACAAGCAGTAGATGTAACCGACGCAACCTTTGCCGACATGGTTCTCAACTCGACCGAAACGATCATGGTCGATTTTTGGGCCGAATGGTGCGGCCCCTGCCGCGCCGTTTCACCTATCCTCGACGCGATTGCCAGCGAGCACGCCAGCAAGATCAAGATCGTTAAGCTGAACGTTGACGATAACCCGCAGACCGCAATGAAATACCAGATCACCTCCATCCCCGCGATGAAGGTTTTCAAGGGTGGTGAGGTTGTCAAGACCATCATCGGTGCAAAGCCGAAGCCACAGATCGAGGCAGACCTCGCCGAATTCATTGGCTAACTAGCTCCCTCCACCCGCACGGGTACGTGCTGGCATGATCAAACCCCATCCGTTGTAGCGGATGGGGTTTCTTCGTTGTTAGCGGGGGTTCCCGGGGCGGTGAAGGCCTCGTGGGCGAGGTTTGGCGCGCGAGGCATTATTCTTGAACGAACTTGAAGAACTGGATTCAGACATGACGACACAGTCGCCGGCAGAGGGGAATAACCTCGACCCGTGGTACCACCACTATGCAGATCGCACCGCCGGTTTGAGTGCCTCTGAAGTGCGCGCGCTGTTCGCCGTCGCCTCCCGCCCCGAAGTTGTCTCTCTTGCCGGCGGAATGCCCTTCGTTTCGGCGCTACCAACGGAGCTGGTTTCTGGCGCTCTGGAGCGTGTGATGAGGGATCACGGCCCCGTTGCTCTGCAGTATGGTTCGGGACAAGGAACAATTCCGGTTCGTGAACAAATCCTTGACGTCATGGCCCTCGAGGGTATCCGCGCGAGTGTTGACGACGTTGTCGTAACAACAGGTTCGCAACAGGGTCTCGACTTGGTAACCAAGTTGTTTATCAACCCCGGTGACGTGATCCTCGCTGAATCGCCCAGTTATGTCGGAGCCATTGGGGTGTTCCGGTCCTATCAAGCCGAGATGGTTCATGTCGCCACCGATCAGGAGGGCCTCGTTCCAGAGTCTTTGCGGGAAACAATCCGCACGGTCAAGGCGAGTGGCAAAACCATCAAGTTTCTGTATCTGATCCCCAACTTCCAGAACCCTTCTGGCGTTACCCTGACCTGGGAGCGGCGCATTGAGATTCTGGAAATTGCTAAGGCCAATGGCATCTTGGTTCTTGAGGACAACCCCTACGGACTCTTGTACTTCAATGGTGCCCCTCCGCACGCACTTCGCTCACTCGAAACTGACGGAGTAATCTACCTCGGCACGTTCTCGAAGACTTTTGCCCCCGGATTACGGCTCGGTTGGGCAGTGGCGCCGCACGCTATTCGAGAGAAGCTGATTCTGGCAAACGAATCGGCGGTGCTCTCGCCCAGCGTGTTCACCCAATATGTGATCAGTGAGTACTTCGAGCACTCCGATTGGCGCGCGCAAATCGACACGTTCCGCGGTGTCTACCGCGAACGCAAGGAAGCGTTGACAAGCTCGCTCGCTGAATCGCTGCCAGACCTGTCGTGGACCGATCCAAGTGGTGGGTTCTACGTCTGGCTAACTCTCCCGCCTCAGCTCGACTCTAAGGCGATGCTGCCGCGCGCTATTAAGGAGTTGGTCGCCTACACACCGGGGACCGCCTTTTATGCCAATGGAGATGGCAGAAGCAACATTCGACTGTCTTTCTGTTACCCCACCCCCGAGGCAATCAAACTGGGCGTCCGGCGCCTCACGAAGGTCATCAATGGTGAGACCGACCTCCTGGAGACTTTCGCTGGAACGGGTGAACTCAGAATGATCACCAGCACCGACCGCGTCACGAGCCCACCCCCCAACATCGACTAGGAGTGTTTCCCATGGCGGAACCAACAGTTCGCCGTATCGTCGTCCTTGCCGGGGGTCTTTCCCATGAACGGGATGTCTCACTTCGCTCGGGTCGCCGTGTGGCCGACAGCCTCGCCCAGCACGGCATCGTGGTCGAAGAACGCGACCCAGACGCGACCCTGCTGGAGTACCTCACCACGAACAGGCCCGACGTCATCTGGCCAGCGCTGCACGGCGCCAGCGGAGAAGATGGCGCACTGCGCGGCCTACTCGATTTCCTGGACATCCCTTATGTTGGTTCCAGGTCAGACGCCACTCGTCTGGCGTGGGACAAGCCAACGGCAAAGGTAATTGTGGGACGCGCTGGCGTGCGCACACCCCGATCAATCACCCTCCCGAGGGATACGTTCCGAGAACTCGGCGCTAGTGCTGTGTTGAACGCAATCACGGGCGAACTGGAGGGGCCCGTCGTTGTCAAACCTGCTCAGGGAGGCTCAGCGCAGGGCGTAAGTATTGTCGATTCTGTCGCTGACCTGCCGCGGGCAATGGTCAATGCATACACCTATGACGACGTCGCGCTCGTCGAGCAGAAGATCGTCGGCATCGAGATTGCGGTGAGCATTATTGACACCGGAGATGGCCCGGTCGCACTGCCCGCAATCGAGATTGAGCCAGTTTCCGGCGTGTACAGTTTTGAGGCACGCTACACGGCCGGTGAGACTCGCTTTTATGCTCCAGCTCGACTATCGGTTGAAATCGCCTCAGCGGCCGCCACAATGGCGATTACGGCCCATAAAGCTCTCGGTCTTCGCCACATCTCCCGAATTGACATCATTGTCGATGGTGCAGGAACACCCTGGTTTTTGGAAGCAAGCACTCTTCCCGGGCTGACCGAGACCTCGCTGTTCCCGCTCGCACTCGAGGCCGCTGGTCACGATGTTGGCTGGGTCTACTCGGCTCTCGCTGATGCAGCGATGCGCGACTCGTCCTTTTCACCGGAAACCGCAACTAGCTCTCAGTAGCCGACCGCAAGAATTGCTGACTGGCGAGCAGAGAGCGCGCCTAGCTGAAGCCGGGTTCGCCTAGCTCGCCGAGGATTCGGTTGAGGTCAGCAACGGTCGCAAAATCAATGACCACTGTGCCTTTGTTCGCGCCAAGCGTCACCTTGACACGAGTATTGAGCCGGTCACCAAGGCGCTCGGCAATTTCGTCAAGCTGACCCTGCTTCTTCCCCGCGGTTGGCTTCGCTTTGACAGGCTTGGGCGCAATACTTCCCGCTGCAGCCTCTGCCGCACGAACGGAGAGCTCCTCGTTCACGATCTTCACCGCAAGGCGCTCCATTGCCTCCGGCTCAACGACGGAGAGGATGGCTCGTGCATGCCCGGCACTCAGTACACCCGCGGCGACGCGCTGCTGAACACTGGCGGGCAACTTGAGCAGGCGGATGGTGTTGGTGATCTGCGGCCGTGAGCGACCGATTCGTTCTGCGAGTTGGTCTTGGGTGATTCCGAAATCAGAAAGTAGCTGCTGATAAGCGGATGCCTCTTCCAACGGGTTGAGGTTCGCACGATGGAGGTTCTCGAGCAAAGCGTCTCGAAGCATGTCCTCGTCGGCAGTGTTCTTGATAACCGCGGGGATGCTGGCAAGTCCCAGTTGCTTCGTCGCGCGCAGACGCCGCTCGCCCATAATGAGTTCGTACTGCGGGCCACCAGCGACGGCGTCAGCGAAGGGCCTCACCACGATTGGCTGAAGAACTCCAATCTCCCGGATTGAGACCACGAGCTCGTCGAGCTCATCAGTCCGAAATTCTGTGCGCGGCTGTTGCGCATTCGGAACGATGTCATCGGGAGACAGATTCGCGAGGCGCGCGCCAGGTACGGCGATGAGACCTGGTGAGCTGGTCAGCCCTGACGCTGATCCCGAGGGAGGTCGAGACGCAGTTCCAGAGGCCGCGAAAAAGACGTCAACGGGACGCTGGTTATCGTCTGATTCGGAGTTCGGGATGAGGGCGCCAATGCCACGGCCAAGGCCAGTGCGTTTCGGTGTTGCCATTAGGAAGGTGCTCCTCGTCGTGCGATTTCTGCCGCTGCCTCGAGATAGGAAAGCGAACCGGGTGAGGTCGGGTCGTAGCTAATAACACTCAGGCCATAACTCGGTGCCTCCGAGATTCGAACGGAACGAGGAATCAAGGTTGTAAGAACTTCCTTGGGGAAGTGGGTGCGCACGTCATCGGCGACCTGGTTCGCGAGATTCGTGCGGGAGTCGTACATCGTCAACAAGATTGTTGAGACGGAGAGGCGAGGGTTGAGATGGCGTTCAATGAGCCGAATGTTCGTAAGCAACTGACTGAGCCCCTCTAGTGCGTAGTACTCACACTGGATGGGAATCAGAACCTCGCGCGCCGCAACGAAGGCGTTGATTGTCAGGAGGCCCAGTGACGGCGGGCAGTCGATGAAGACATAGTGAAATTCCTGTTCGGTCTCAGCCAAAAATCGATCGAGGGCGGTGCGAAGGCGCTGTTCGCGGGCTACCAACGACACCAGTTCAATCTCAGCCCCGGCGAGGTGAATAGTGGCCGGCACACAGTAGAGACCATCGAACTCTGGGCTCTTCTGCACAACCTGCGTCATCGGCTCGTCGTTGATGATCACGTCGTAGACACTGATCGTGTCGGAGCGATGTTCCACTCCGAGTGCGGTTGACGCATTTCCCTGCGGGTCAAGATCAATCACCAACACTCGCGCGCCAGCCCGAGCGAGAGCAGCCGCCAAGTTCACGGTCGTTGTGGTCTTGCCCACGCCACCCTTCTGATTGGCGACCGTGAAGATGCGCGTCTCTTTGGGAAGCGGCAACGCTGAACTCTCGAGAGCTTGACGCCGCCGTGTCATCTCGGCGAGTTCCCTGGCAAGGGGCGTGGAATCATCAAATGGTGTTCCGACAATCGAGCCAATCGGTTGATGGACTTCAGCACCACCGGTCGCTGCCGGCGCGAATTGTTCTTCGGGATGTTTCACGTGAAACCTTCTTGTGATCGGTCTTACAGTCGGTCGTACGGTCACTCATAAATCATGCCTGTGGCGAAGGTGCACACGGTTCGTGCGCCATCACACCGGCCAAGCATTGGGGTTAGCCCCGCGGGGCCCTGCCATTCACAACTCGCTGAGCGTGGGCAAATGATCAGTCAACTGTAGCCCGAAAAACGCGGGTGACCTCAGGAAGCACTCCTTCGCCCAAGATCAGCACCTCTACGTCACTCAATCGAGCTTTGCGGATCTGGCGTGAAGCAGCCTCAACCTCAGTGGAAACGCGTTCGCCCTTCATAAAGAGCATCTCGCCGCCGGCGCGAACGAGTGGTGCCGTGAGGGGGATCAGCTTGGTGAGGGCGCTGACTGCTCGCGCTGTTACCTGATCCAATGGCCAGTCGAGCTTGGTTTCCTCTGCGCGCGCTCGGATTACTTCAACATTGGAAAGGCCTAGCTCGTGAGCTTCATGGCGCAGCCAATCCACTCGACGTTCCATTGGTTCAATAAGAATGAAGGACACGTCGGGGCGGGCAATTGCGAGTACAAGTCCAGGCAACCCAGCTCCACTGCCTACGTCGCCAACAGTTCCCACCTTGAGTAGCGGCGCGACCAGCACGGAGTTCAGAATGTGGCGGGTCCACAGCCGAGGCAACTCGAGGGGGCCGATGAGGCCGAGCTCATCACCACGCCGAACCAAGTCGGAGGCAAAAGCGCGGCCGACCTCAATGGTTTCCCCAAAGAGATCGGCCGCGACTAGCGGTTCTACTTCAACGATCGAATCAGTCAATGTTTCACGTGAAACCTAGGAACGCGTGATCACCGTGTGGCGATCACGCCCTTCACCTTCGGACGCAGATGAGAAACCGCGCTCCGAGACCACATCATGGACAAGCTTGCGCTCGTACGAGGACATAGGTGGAAGAGCTGCTGATGCTGAGCCCGCTTCGATCCGCTCGATCGCTTTAGCGACCAGTACTGTCAGCTCGGCCACGCGAGCCTCTCGCGAGCCACCAACATCCAGAATCAATCGGGAAAATCCGCCGGTCTTCGTTTGAACTGCGATCCGGGTCAATTCCTGCAGAGCAGTCACAGTGTCGGGGCGAGCAAGCAGACGAAGACTGGCGTCATCGCTCGACTTCACGGAGACATAAGCGCGGCCGCCCCTCGTGTCGATCTCGATGTCGCCGTCAAGATCGGTGATGTCGAGTAACTCCTCGATGTAGTCCGCTGCGATCTCACCCTCTTCTTCAAGCTGGCTCGTTGACCGCAATTCACCATTCTCGACGCCTGAGAGCACCTCCCCCTGGGACGTACCCTCGTCAGAACTCGGGACCATGTCTACTGCTGCTGCTTCGCTCACATCACTCACTTCTTGTTTCCACCGGTCTGCTTCTTGGCCCGATTCTTCGCAACAGGCTGTGTGCGCTGAGGCTTCTTGACCTCTTCGATTGCTGGGGTTTCAACCTCGGGCTCGACGATGCCGCGACGTTGGCGTTTCTTCGCCAGTCGTGCTTCACGTTGGAACGCCGCCTCACTACCTGGAGTTGGCAAGTTTCTGATCACGAGAAACTGCTGAACCATCGTCCATCCGTTTGAAGTTAGCCAGTAGAACATGACGCCGAGCGGAAAAGTAAAACCAGAGAACGCAAAGACGAGGGGGAGTAGATACAGCAACACTCGCTGCTGCTTGAACATCGGACTCGCCTTCATCTCCTCCGACTGGTTCTTCGACATGATCTGCAGCTGCGTAATGAATTGTGATGCTGTCATGAGAATGACCATGACTACGGCAATGACAATGACGGCAGTATTTCCGTTTGCAGTGCTAATGGCTAAGTGGAGCGGGGCGATGTTGAACAGCGAAGAACTTCCGAAGGAGCCAGACAGGTCCGCGTTTAGGAGTCCAACACCCTGCGCGATTTTTGGGTTCTGGGCGTTACTCAGCACCGAGAACAGCCCGAAGAAAATAGGCATTTGAATCAGCAACGGTAGGCAAGAGCTCAAGGGGTTCGTGCCGGTCTTCTTGTACATCGCCATCGTCTCACGAGACATTGCCTCGCGAGAGAATTGGTCCTTCTTACCTTTGTACTTGTCTTGAATCTTCTTGAGCTGCGGTGCGACTTCGAGCATCTTGCGTTGACTCTTGATCTGCCGAACAAAGATCGGAATAAGAGCGGCACGAACCACGAGCACAAGACCGACGATGGAGAGGACCCAGGTCAGCCCAGCGTTCGGATCGAGTCCGACTCCAGAAAGTAGCGTGTGGAAAACCACGAGGATCGCCTCGATCGCCCACTTGATAGGCCAGAGAATTATTTCTACGGGATTCATGCTCGAGGTCAGCCCTTTCCGTGGCCACTTGCTATTACAAAACCAAAACGAGAAATTACATAGTGCTGGTTCGTTGAGACGGGCACATCATCAACTCCGCCTTCTGCCCACGGGTGGCAGCGCGATAATCGTCGAACACCGAGCCACGCCCCATGAACCAATCCAAAATTCTGGATCGCCTGCATCGTATATGCCGAGCATGAAGGGTAGTAGCGACACACATCTCCGTACAGTGGCGAAACCACTAACCGATAGGCGCGCAACACCAAGAACGCCACGTTTCGAGGAATCAGGAGAAGAAAGTAAAGAATCGACATCACAGGCCTTCCACCGCCCGGCGAAGAGAAACGGAGACCTCAGATCTCAACGTTGTCCACGGGAGCTGCGCTGAGCCAGGCAACATCCGAACAACCACGGTTGAACCACGATTCGCGTGAGGGAGGACCTCTGCGGCAATGCTGCGAAGCCGGCGTCTAACTCGGTTTCTCGCCACGGAGTTGCCCACAGCTTTTGAAACAATGAACCCAAAACGGGTTGGCTTCGCTTCATCGCTGTCAGTAACCGTCGGCCGCGCCGAACTGCCGCCCACTACATAGAAAACAGCGTGCGGCGAGCTGAGGCGTTTGCCACGACGAACGGTGGTCTTGAAGTCACCGCCGGATCGAACGCGATTGCCTTTAGCCAGCATTGACCACCCACTCAACTGCCCGCTGCTGCGCTGCCGAAACAAACACGCAGTTCATGAGCACGACTGGGGAATCGAGCGATTTACGCAGAGAGTTCGGTGCGACCCTTGCGGCGACGCGCGCCGAGGATTGCACGACCCGCACGGGTGCGCATACGCAAACGGAATCCGTGAACCTTGGAACGGCGACGGTTGTTTGGCTGGAAAGTTCTCTTGCTCATTGTGAATAGCTCCAAAGCCCAGCTTTGAGAGCCGGAAAATTTGCGAATGCCCGAGGGCGGAAGTCAACTGATTAAAAATACGGCCTTTAAGCGTCCGGGTCAAACCGTGACCTGTGAACTCACAGTTATCCACATCTGGATAACTCCGCGTTGGCGCCACAGTGACATAACGAACTAAGGTGAAGATCGCGCAATCTCCCGCCGAATTATGGGGTTTGCGACCACGATTGTGAAGTTTCCACACCAGTGGATAACTGTGTGTATAACTTTCCGTAAGAGGATGAGGAGCAGATGGCCGACACCACAGATTCGACCCAGGAGATTTGGAGTTCGGTTCTTGCACGACTCACGTCCGACGAACGAATCACTCCCCAGCTTCACGGTTTTATTTCCCTGGTGGAGCCCAAGGGAATAATGGCCGGAACCCTCTATCTGGAAGTTCCCAACGAGTTGACGCGGGGCATGCTGGAACAGCGAATCCGTCTTCCGCTACTGAACGCCATCGCGGGCCTGAGCGAGGAACAAGAGGTGAGCAACTTCGCCATTGTTGTCAACCCGGACATTCAGAACGACACGTTGGAAAACCAAGACGGGGTAACCGACGCCTCTTATATCGAGCCGCAACTAATCCCCCCGGCACCGGACTCCGGCACCTCCAGCCGCCGAGCCGATTCTCGACTGAATCCCAAGTACAACTTTGACAATTTCGTCATCGGCGCTTCCAACCGCTTCGCACACGCCGCCGCGGTTGCTGTTGCTGAGGCCCCGGCGAAGGCCTACAACCCGCTCTTTATTTACGGTGATTCGGGTCTCGGTAAAACCCATCTCTTGCATGCCATCGGCCACTATGCCATCAGCTTGTACCCCGGGATCCGAGTTCGTTACGTCAGCTCAGAGGAATTCACCAATGACTTCATTAATTCAATCGCGAACAACCGGGCTTCCGTCTTCCAGTCGCGCTATCGCGAGATCGACATTCTGCTGATTGATGACATCCAATTTCTCCAGGGAAAAGACAGTACCCAAGAGGCTTTCTTTCACACCTTCAATACTCTGCATGATCACAACAAGCAGGTGGTCATTACGAGCGACCTGCCACCGAAACACCTCACTGGTTTTGAAGACCGAATGCGATCACGTTTCGAGTGGGGCCTGATCACCGATGTGCAAGCTCCCGACCTAGAAACGCGAATCGCGATTCTTCGCAAAAAAGCGCAAAGTGAGAAGTTGCAGGTGGGCAACGAAATTCTCGAGTACATGGCCTCCAAAGTCTCCTCGAACGTTCGTGAGTTGGAAGGAACCCTCATCCGCGTCACCGCCTTCGCGAGTCTCAACAAAACCGCGGTGGACATGGCTTTGGTGCAAACGGTCCTGAAGGACCTCATCACGCTGGATGACGACAACGTCATCGCGCCCGTCGACATCATCAGCCACACAGCCTCATATTTCAAGCTGAGCGTCGATGACCTTTATGGGTCCTCGCGATCACAGGCAATCGCCACAGCACGCCAGATAGCCATGTACTTATGCCGCGAGATGACGAGCCTGTCGCTGCCAAAGATCGGTCAGCTTTTCGGCAACCGGGACCACACCACGGTTATGTACGCCAATAAGAAGATCACCGAGCTCATGAAAGAACGACGCTCGATCTATAACCAGGTGACGGAACTCACCAGCAAGATCAAACAAAACCACCGGTTTAGCAAGAACTAACCAGCCACCGCACAGTGTGGAATAGCTGTGGATAACCGCTGCAACTCGCCGGACAACCTGTGGGCGAAATACAACTTCATGTGGAAATCACTTTCGGCCACAACCGAGGAGCTGAAACTTTGGGTGGCTAACCCCACAGTTTCTCAACAACTCACACGGTTGTAGTTTCCAGTGAGACCGCAGAAATTAACGACTTACTAACACTATGCACAGCGGTTAATATTCTTATCTTCATTAAAGAAATGTGGTTGTCGAAAAGAACCTTGACCCCAGTGACCACTTTCGCTGTGTCAGTATTAACCGGCCAGAACAACAACCAACAGGCGACAGGGGTTACTCCGTGAAGTTCCAGGTCAACCGCGACGTTTTTAGCGAGGCAGTTTCTTTTGCCGTGAAGCTACTTCCGCAAAGAACCACTCTTCCTATTCTCAGTGGGATCCTGATCGACGCGACGGATGGCGGGCTCACCCTCTCATCCTTTGACTACGAGGTTTCATCCCAAACGGAAATTGCCGCGACCGTTGAGGAGGCTGGCAAGATTTTGGTTTCCGGTCGTTTATTGGCAGACATTGCAAGTCGACTGCCCAACGCTCCGGTCACGTTCACCACTGAAGATGGAAAGATTCTGGTTTCGTGTGGCTCGGCACACTTCACCCTTCTCAGCATGCCCGTCGAAGAGTATCCAACGCTCCCGCAGATCTCTGCCGAATCGGGAGTTCTCTCGGCCGAACTTTTCTCGGCCGCGGTCTCGCAGGTTGCTGTCGCAGCTTCACGCGATGATGTGACGCCGGTGATCACGGGAGTCCAACTCGAGGTCTCAGAGGGTCAACTTTCGCTGGTAGCGACTGACCGTTACCGCGTCGCGGTTCGAGACATTGAGTGGACAGCCTCTGGACCTATGCCGGAAAATCTCACCGCTCTGATTCCCGCCCGCACACTGATGGAGATTGGCAAGACTTTCGGCCACAGTGGAACGATTGCAATTGCGATCACGAGCACAGAGGATCGTGAGCTCATAGCGTTTCAAGCTGAGAAGAAGACCGTCACCTCGCTGCTCATCAAGGGAAACTTTCCACCGGTGAAGCGCCTCTTCCCCGAGGCTGTAGAGAACTACGCCGTCGTGAATACCGCGGAACTTATTGAATCAGTGCGTCGCGTCTCGCTCGTTCTGGAGCGCGAGGCCGCGCTGCGTTTCAGTTTTACCGTCGACGGACTAACGCTCGAGGCCATCGGGTCTGAACAAGCTCAGGCTTCAGAAACTATTGATGCGTTTTTGACGGGAACAGATGCCGTGGTTTCGCTGAAGCCGGCATTCTTACTTGACGGGCTAGGCGCAGTGCACTCCGAGTTCGTTCGGATCTCTTTTACAAAGACCGATAATCCCAATAAACCAGGGCCGGTTCTCATTACCAGCCAGGCGTCAAAAGACCAGCCAGGAACCGACAACTATAAGTACTTGCTGCAGCCTAATCTTTTGCTTCGCTAGCGGGCTCAGGGACCGGATGTCCGAACGACGTTGCCTGAGATTGAAATGATCGTCACCCACCTATCTCTGACAGACTTTCGAAACTACTCGAGTCTTGATGTGGAAATTTTTCCTGGACCCAATGTATTTGTGGGCAGTAATGGACAGGGCAAAACTAACCTTGTCGAGGCTTTGGCCTATCTGAGTACGCTTTCGTCCCATCGAGTCTCCACCGATCACGCGCTAATCAAACACGACCGTGATTCAGCAGTCGTCCGCGCCAGACTCGAGCATGGCGAACGCCATATCCTTGCGGAGCTGCAGCTCAACAGAACCGGAGCTAACCGGGCACAAATAAATCGCGCTCCGATAAAGACGAACGAGTTGACCCGATATTTCTCCAGCGTTATGTTCGCGCCCGAGGATCTAGCTCTGGTTCGGGGGGAACCGTCGGGTCGTCGTCGGTTCTTGGATGAGCTGCTGTGTCAGCTATCCCCGCGCCTTCGGGGAGTGATCGTCGACTACGACCGCGTACTGAAGCAGCGCAACACGCTGTTGAAATCGGCGCGGGCGCGACGCGTTGGCGTAACCGAGTTGGACACGCTTGAAGTGTGGGACGAGCGCTTAGTGGGCCTGGGTGCGGAGATTATTGCCGAGCGAGCGAACCTAGTGCAACAGTTGCAGCCCTTAGTAAATGACGCCTACACCGAGATTGCCGGGCCAACACATCAGGCTGCCCTGTCCAATTACTGGAGCATCACCAGCTCCCCAGAAACAGAAGCCGTTGATGGCGCTTTTTCTGGATCTGTCTCAGAATCGTCCGCGTCCTTTGAAATCGCCAAAATTTTTCGAGCCGCGCTAGCGCGCGTGCAATCGCAAGAACTAGAGCGTGGGATGACATTGGTTGGGCCACACCGCGATGACTTCGTGTTCACGCTCAATAACCTTCCAGCGCGGACCCATGCCAGTCACGGCGAATCCTGGTCCTTTGCGTTGGCACTGAAGCTTTCCGCAGCTCGTCTTTTGCGGCGAGACTCTGCAACGGGCGACCCGGTGCTCATCCTTGACGATGTTTTTGCCGAATTAGACAAGTCGCGTCGTGCGAGACTCGGTGACGCGATTGCGGATTATGAGCAGGTACTCATCACGGCAGCGGTTTTGGAAGACGTACCACCGGAGCTGGCGGAGAACGTCGTGCACATTAGCGCCGGCGCAGTAGTGTCGGGGCCCACTTCATGACTGATCACGGTACTGATGGAGACGAGGCGCAAGCCGTCTACCTCCGCTTTCGAAAGCTTTTCGGCGAGCCCGGGGCGCGGTCAAACGACGCGCGGAAGCGCAAAATAAAGAAAGACGGTGCGACGGTTCCTTTCGGGGCCGGACGAGAGCCACACGGATTGAACGACGTGATTGACGGTCTCGCAGAACATCTCGGCTGGACGTCACCACTGGCGCGCTCCGAGCTTCTCTCCTCGTGGGCGGAGATTGCGGGAGAGGAGACCGCCCAGCATTCGACACCGCTGTCGATCGAGGAGGGCTTGTTGACTGTCCAGTGTGATTCGACAGCGTGGGCAACACAGCTGCGCCTAATGCGTACGACGATTACCACTCACATCTTGGCCAAGTATCCAGATGCTGGCATCGTCGCGATCCGGTTTGAGGGCCCAAACGCTCCATCCTGGAAAAGGGGCCCTAGATCTATTCCAGGCCGCGGTCCACGCGACACCTATGGCTAATAGGTCAAATCAGGTCACCATCTTCGTCAAATCGCGTCAGGCGGGCTTATAACCGCGCGAGAGTGGAAGCAATTTGGTAGACTGCGCTAGCCGTTGAACGCGTCTCAACAGAGACCACACCTTCAAATGGCACGAGTTCATGAAGCGGCAGGAGCCTCCTTAACGATGTCATCCACTCCCATCCCCACCCTGCCGGACGACTCATACGGCGCCGATCAAATTCAAATTCTCGAGGGCCTCGAAGCGGTTCGTAAGCGCCCCGGGATGTACATCGGGTCGACCGGCCCCCGTGGTCTTCACCACCTGGTTTACGAGGTGGTGGACAACTCCGTTGACGAAGCCCTTGCCGGGCACTGCGATTTGATTACCGTTGCCATTCGTAAAGATGGCTCTGTCCGCGTTGTCGACAATGGACGCGGAATTCCTGTTGACATGAACCAACAAGAACAGAAGTCAACCGTCGAGGTGGTTATGACGATTCTTCACGCCGGCGGAAAATTCGGCGGTGGCGGCTATTCCGTCTCGGGTGGGCTTCACGGTGTGGGCATTTCCGTGGTGAACGCACTTTCGCGAGAGTTGGACGTTGAGGTCCGCCGTCAAGGGCACGTGTGGCGAATGAGTTTTCAGAATGGTGTGGCCGAAGCGCCACTCGCTCAAGGCGAGAGTTCTGAGGAAACCGGAACCACAATAACTTTTTGGCCGAGCTCGGAAACCTTCGAAACCATCGAGTTTGATTACGAGACCCTTCGAGCCCGTTTCCAGCAAATGGCGTTCCTCAACAAGGGTTTGCGCATCACCCTCACCGATGAGCGTGGCGAAGAGGACGTCGTTGAGAGCTACATGTACGAACAAGGGCTCGTCGACTATGTCGAGTATCTCAACCGCTCAAAGAAAGCTGAGCTGATCCACCCAGAGATCATCGCCTTCGAGCTTGAAGACACGGAGCGCAAGATCTCACTAGAGGTCGCGATGCAGTGGACTAACGCGTACAACGAGAGCGTTCACACCTACGCCAACACAATCAACACTCACGAGGGCGGCACCCACGAAGAAGGCTTCCGCGCAGCGCTCACTACCTTGGTGAACAAATATGCGCGTGATAAGAACATCATCAAGGAGAAAGACGAAAACCTTTCTGGCGATGACGTTCGTGAAGGACTTACCGCCGTCATCTCGGTGAAACTCGCTGAGCCGCAGTTCGAGGGGCAGACGAAAACCAAGCTGGGCAACACTGAAGCAAAGGCTTTCGTTCAACGGGTAGTTGGGCTGCAGCTCGGCGATTGGTTTGATCGGAACCCCACCCAAGCACGCGACGTTATCCGTAAAGCGATCCAGGCTTCCCAAGCGCGGATAGCTGCGCGCAAAGCGCGGGAGCAGACCAGACGAAAAGGACTCCTCGAGTCCGGCGGGATGCCTGGAAAACTTCGGGACTGCTCGAGCAAAGATCCGTCGCTCTCTGAAATCTTCATTGTCGAGGGCGACTCCGCTGGTGGTTCCGCTGTTCAAGGACGTAACCCTGAATTCCAGGCCATTCTCCCGCTCCGCGGCAAGATCCTGAACGTGGAAAAGGCTCGCCTTGACCGCGCCCTCGCCAACAATGAGGTTCAGGCGATGATCACCGCTTTTGGTGCAGGAGTCGGGGAAGATTTCGACCCCGCTAAGACCAGGTACCACAAGATTGTGTTGATGGCCGATGCCGACGTTGACGGCCAGCACATCACTACGTTGATCCTCACGCTGCTCTTCCGCTACATGCGACCACTCATCGATCACGGCTATGTGTACTTGGCGCAGCCACCGCTGTACCGTCTTAAGTGGACCAACGCCGAGCATCACTTCGTCTATTCGGACCGAGAGCGCGACGCTGCGCTCGAAGCAGGTCTCGCCTCGGGAAAGCGGATTCCGAAAGATAACGGAATCCAGCGCTACAAGGGTCTTGGTGAGATGGATTACACCGAACTTTGGGAAACAACGATGGACCCGGCTACGAGAACACTTCTTCAAGTAACCCTCGATGATGCCGCGGCTGCCGACGAAATATTTTCGACCCTCATGGGCGAAGACGTGGAGTCACGCCGTTCCTTTATCCAGCGCAACGCAAAAGACGTCCGGTTCCTCGACATTTAGTCGACGCCGAGAATAGATAGGGCATCCCATGGCAGACGTGACAGACACCCCAGAACCTACTGAACCAAACGAACCGACCGAAGCCAGTGCTGTTGCAGCTTCCGCCGCAGCGGTGGATGTTGACCCAGAGGTGACATTTGAGGCGGGGGTGGTGGATACCCGCCACGACAAGATCGATCAGGTCGACCTGCAACTCGAGATGCAGCGCTCGTACCTCGACTACGCAATGAGCGTCATTGTCGGGCGTGCCCTCCCCGAGGTCCGAGATGGTTTGAAGCCCGTCCATCGTCGCGTGATTTATGCGATGTATGACGGCGGCTACCGTCCCGACAAAGGATTCTCGAAGTGCACTCGTGTCGTCGGTGAAGTCATGGGGCAATTTCACCCGCACGGTGACGCTTCCATCTATGACGCCCTTGTGCGCCTCGTTCAGCCGTGGAGTTTGCGATNCCCGCTCGCTCTCGGACAGGGCAACTTTGGTTCCGCGGGAAACGACGGGGCCGCGGCCCCTCGTTACACTGAAACCAAAATGGCACCTCTCGCTATGGAGATGGTGCGTGATATCGACGAAGAAACCGTCGATTTTGTCGACAACTACGATGGGCGCACTCAAGAGCCGTTCGTGCTGCCCGCTCGTTTCCCAAATCTTCTGGTTAACGGTTCCGTCGGAATTGCTGTGGGTATGGCCACCAACATTCCCCCCCACAATCTGCGTGAGGTTGCGGCGGGCGCCCTCTGGGCGCTTGATAACCCTGACGCTACGCGCGAGGAATTGCTCGAAGCCCTGATTCAACGCATCAAGGGACCAGACTTTCCGACGGGTGCGCAGATTCTGGGAATCAAAGGGATCCAGGATGCGTACCGCACGGGTCGCGGGTCTATCACGATGCGGGCCGTTGTCACGGTCGAAGAACTTCAGGGTCGTACTTGCCTTGTTGTTACTGAATTGCCTTATCAAGTCAACCCCGACAATCTTGCACTCAAGATTGCGGAGCTCGTCAAAGAAGGCAAGGTTGCGGGCATCGCCGACATCCGGGACGAAACCTCCGGGCGCACTGGCCAGCGGTTGGTTATCGTCCTGAAACGGGATGCTGTCGCCAAGGTTGTTCTCAACAACCTGTACCGTCACACTCCCTTGCAGGACAATTTTGGCGCGAACATGTTGGCTATTGTCGACGGGATTCCTCGTACCCTCCCGATTGATGGCTTCATCACTCACTGGATCGATCACCAGATCGAGGTCATTGTTCGTCGGACTACCTTCCGTCTTCGTAAAGCTGAAGAGCGCGCCCACATTCTGCGCGGCTACCTGAAAGCGCTTGACGCGCTTGACGAAGTTATTGCGTTGATCCGCCGATCACAGACCGTCGAGGATGCTCGTGATGGCCTGATGGTTTTGTTGGAGATTGACGAACTACAGTCGCGCGCGATCCTTGACATGCAGTTGCGCCGCCTGGCAGCGCTCGAGCGTCAGAAGATCATCGATGAGCACGACGAACTCGAGCGACTGATCGCGACATATCACCATATTTTGCAGACCCCGGGCGAGCAGCGTCGGATTGTCACCGAAGAGCTTCAAGAGATCGTTGACCGCTTTGGCGATGACCGTCGCACTGAGATCATGTTTGGTTTCGATGGCGACATGAGTGTCGAAGACCTCATTCCTGAAGAAGAGATGGTGCTTACCGTTACTCGGGGCGGGTACATTAAGCGCACTCGGAGTGACAACTACCGCAGCCAACACCGCGGCGGCAAGGGTGTTAAGGGTGCGCAACTGCGTGCCGACGATGTCGTGGAGCACTTCTTTGTAACCACCACTCACCATTGGCTTCTGTTCTTCACCAATGCCGGTCGCGTTTACCGTGCAAAGACGTATGAAGTGCAGGAGGCCGGGCGTGATGCCAAGGGTCAGCACGTTGCGAACCTTGTCGCTCTGCAGGAGGGTGAGGAGATTACCCAAATCCTCGACATTAGGGATTACAAGGCAGCGAAGTATCTGGTGCTCGCAACTCGCGGCGGATTAGTGAAGAAGACCGCGCTCAGTGAATACGACACCAACCGCACCGGCGGAATTATCGCCATCAATGTGCGCGAAGGTGACGAGCTTGTGTCAGCAATGCTCGTCGACGAAGACCAAGACATCCTTCTGGTTTCTCGCAAGGGAATGTCGATTCGTTTTACAGCATCCGAGGCAGCCCTTCGACCGATGGGTCGTTCCACCTCCGGTGTGATCGGGATGCACTTCCGCGGCGAAGACCAGTTGCTGAGCGCGAGCGTCGTCACCGACGACGGTTTCGTCTTCGTGGTCACAGAGGGTGGATACGCAAAGCGAACCTCCACCGACCAGTATCGAGTGCAAAATCGTGGTGGGCTGGGAATCAAGGTCGCCAAGCTGGCAGAGGCTCGTGGTGATCTCGCCGGTGCTCTCATCGTCGTCGACGACGACGAGGTTCTCGTGGTGCTTGCCAGTGGCAAGGTGGTACGCTCCTCCGTGGCCGAAGTTGCGGCGAAGGGGCGCGATACCATGGGTGTCGTTTTTGCCCGCTTCTCGGACGATGACCGTATTATCGCTCTCGCAAAGAACAGTGAGCGCAATCTTGAAAGTAACGATGACGAGGTCACCGCGGAAGAAACATCCACGGTGATTGTCAACACAGGAGAGGGCGATTCGACAGATGGATAGTGTCGCAAATAAGTTGCAACGTAAATCCCAGAAGGCGGTTGCGACAAAGCAGGTTCGTCTCAAGTTGGTCTACATCGACTTCTGGTCAACCGTAAAGCTGTCGTTTCTTGTTGCTGCATCGCTGGGAATTGTGCTGGTTGTCGCAACCATCATGATCTACCTGGTATTGCAGTCGACGGGTATTTTCACCACCCTCGATGGAACCCTGCAGGACATCCTCAGCGATCCAAACTTCCGCATCTCCGACAGTTTCTCACTGACGCAGGTTTCGATGTTCGCTGGTGTCGTTGGAGCGTTGAACGTCGTGGTCGGAACCGCACTGGGCGCAATCGCCAGTGTTTTGTATAACTTCAGCGTCAAAATGACCGGCGGTTTGCTCGTCGGCTTCACTAACAACTAACAGCAATACACCTAAGAATCGCCACCGGCTGGCCTTAAAAATCCGCCGATTGGGATCTTGGGCCGAGGTGCGATACTCTCATATCGGCCCGCGGGGGNATAGCTCAGGCGGTTAGAGCGCTTCGCTGATAACGAAGAGGTCCGTGGTTCAAGTCCACGTACCCCCACTGAAATTTCGTCAGAAATTTCTACTGGGGCCTTAGCTCAATTGGTAGAGCGCCTGCTTTGCAAGCAGGAGGTCAGGGGTTCGATTCCCCTAGGCTCCACAAATACACGAAGACCCCCTAGAGATAGGGGGTCTTCCTTGTTTTCGTGGTCTAGTGCGCGTGAAGCACGGCTAGGTTGTTGCCGTAAGGCCGACCTCAGTTTCTGACTCGTCGTCAATCCACAGGTCGTCGTCCGAGCGAAGGGTTTGCCAAGCCGCATAGGCGACACCGGCGGCAACGACGATTCCCAGGCCGAGCAGTATGTATTTTCCTGGGCCGGAAGACGGGGNGCTCATGGTGCCGTTCGAAGATCGCGCTCTACGGGTGTTGTCGGTGATGTTTGCGATTGCATCGCGCACCTGGGGGCTTCGGGCGACCTCTAATGCAGCCAGTGCTGTGCCGAGCGCAGACGAAACAGCGGGCAGGACGTCGTCGACGAACTTTTCGCGCGTCTGGTGAGCCGCTGAGCGCGTTGCAGAGGCTCCCGTTGCGAAGGCTGGCTTGATCCGGCCTTCGAAAGTCTCGCGCACCCGAGGTGAGACCTCGTCGTGGGTGTACTGAGCCGCCTGACGACTTGCACTCCGAACGACGCGTGCGGCGTGCTCAAGCACTTCACGCTGGTCGTGCACGACGGCTTGCGCGTGAGTCCGCAAACGCTTCAACTCTCGCTGTCGTTTTCGTGATAGTCCCATTGAAGAACCTCCATCAGAGATAAGCGGTGACAAGCGGTGAATACTCTTAATTCTGCCACGGTGTACCTGGATCGGGAACCTTCGTTCGCTGGGAGAGCGGTGAGTGTGTCCAGTTTGCTCGCGAGGTTCATATGTAAGAATTGACGCATGACTTTGCACACAGCTGTTGCGACCATCACTACCAATCTCGGAGTGATCAAGGTTGACCTTTTCGGAAACCACGCCCCCAAAACTGTCGCCAACTTTGTTGGCCTCGCTACCGGAACCAAGGAATGGACGCACCCCGCAACAGGCAAGGTGTCCAACGACAATCTCTACGATGGCGTTATCTTCCACCGCATCATCACCCAGTTCATGCTCCAGGCCGGCGATCCTCTTGGCCAGGGAACTGGTGGACCCGGTTATGAGTTCGACGACGAAATCAACCCGGAGTTGACGTTCGGAGAGCCCTATGTTCTCGCGATGGCAAACGCTGGCACCCGCGGAGGGCGCGGAACCAATGGTTCGCAGTTCTTCATCACGACTGTGCCGACGCCGTGGCTCCAGGCCAAGCACACCATTTTTGGTGCGGTCACCGACGAGGATTCTCGTCGTGTTGTTGACGCGATTGAGGCTGTCCCGACCGACGGTCGTGACAAGCCGCTGAGTGACGTCGTCATCCAGAGCGTCACCGTCGAAGAACTCTAAGTAACCCGAGTGGCCGATTCGGGGCAGCAAACCGTCAATACTTGCTATCGGCATCCGAGCCGAGCAAGTTACATTCTGTGTCAACGGTGCGGACGCACCATTTGCCCGGAATGTTCGACTCAAGCCGCGGTGGGGGTTCATTGCCCCGATTGTGTGCGTGAGGCACAAAAAGCTGCCCCGCGTCGGACTTCGCGGTTCTCCGGTGGTGGAGGTTCTTCTTCCCGCCCGGTAATGACGCTCACGCTCATTGTCATCACGACGGTTGTTTTCGCCCTGCAGTATCTGAGCAGCGATCTCGTCACAAGCTACCTGCTTTACCAGCCGACGCTGACCGCCTTCATGCCCTGGACGATGATCACCTCGCTCTTCGTCCACGCTGGGATTTTCCACATTGGGCTGAACATGTTGGCGCTGTACCTATTCGGGCCAGCGCTCGAGACGCTCATTGGTAGGACCAGATTCCTTGCGCTCTATCTGTTGAGCGGATTCGGCGGCTCGGTTGCGGTGTTGTGGCTGGGATACGGCACTGCGGTTCTGGGTGCTTCCGGTGCGATCTTTGGTTTGTTGGGGGCGTATTTCATCATCCAGCGAAAGCTGGGCGGCAACACGATTCAGTTACTCGTGGTTATCGGCCTCAACCTGGCAATGGGCTTCTTTGTTCCTGGAATTGCGTGGCAGGCGCACGTCGGCGGTGTGGTGGTTGGGGCCCTCATCGCGGTGGTCTTGGTTCAGACTCGGCGCAGGAATCAACGCGCGCTTCAGATCTTTCTCCTGCTGGCTGTCGCGGCGGCGCTCGTCATCGCCACGGTGGTTCGACTTTAGAGTCCAAAAGTTATCCCCAGCTTTATCCACACTGGGGATAATTACAGCGATGTAATTCTGTCGCTAACCGAACAGTCATCGCTATTTTTGGTCGCTGTTAGCGCCACCGCGTGGTCATCAAGAACCCAACAAACATGATCCCGAAGCCAACCAAAATGTTCCATGAACGCCACTGGGGCACGGGGAGTGTCTGGTTGCTCACGTAGAAGACAATGATCCAGATCAAGCCGATGAGCATGAAACCGAACATGATCGGTTTAAACCAGACAGGGTTCGGTGCTTGTTCGCCGGAATCGGTGGGAACAGGGCGGGCAGATTTATCGCGTGCGGAGGATCGAGCCATGACCAGAATCCTAGCGTGAAACGCTATTGCTCACCGCTAGTCGAATGATCAAACGTCTCATTCGAGATGCGGTCAGGGCGCGAGGAGCGTGCCTTTCAGATTCACAACCTAGAATTGTCGGATGAGCGAGTTGTCTCCGAGCGATGAAGTGATCGCCCCAACCCCTTTTCGTTTTCGATTCCCCAAAGTCAACGTCCTGAATCTACTGGGCGAGCTGTTCCTCACCGCGGGTGCGCTCATCCTGTTGTTTCTCGGCTGGCAGCTCTGGTTCAACGACTTGGTCGTGGGCGCATCGCAGAGTGAGGCGTCAACAGCTCTCTCCCAACAATGGACAAGCCCGAGCGGAAGCCCGTCGCCGAGAGCGTCCGCACCGGTGGTAGCTACTGTGGTGGCCCCGATTGTTTTGCCGAGCCCGGACGCACCGGCGGTCGTCGCTGTTCCGAAGGCTGCGAAGGCCTTCGCCAACCTGATTGTGCCGCGGTTGGGCGTCGACTTTCGACGTACCATCTCAGAGGGTGTCGGCCTCGATGTGCTGAATGATCGCGCAGCGGGGATCGGTCACTACCCCGAATCCCAACTTCCTGGTGCCGTGGGCAATTTTGCTGTCGCGGCCCATCGGACCACCTATGGGAAGAGTTTCCACGACATCAACACCTTCGTCCCCGGTGACCACATTTTTGTGGAGACTGAGGCCGGTTGGTACCGCTACGTCTATCGCAACAGTGTCTACGTGTACCCAACCAGCGTGGACGTGCTTAATCCCGTTCCCCAGGTGAGGAATGCGGCTCCCGGAGATCGCCTCATCACGTTGACCAGTTGTAACCCTTACTTTTCTGCCGCCGAACGAATCGTTGCGTACGGAGTGTACGACGCGTGGTTCCCGAGGGCCGGTGGGATGCCGAACGAACTGAGCGATCTCGCAACACCGAAGGGTCAATAATGTACTCAGCAATCTGGAAAATATTGCCCGGACCACTGTGGTTGCGGATTGTCATGGCCCTGGCTCTGGTGGTAGCCGTTTTGACGGTGCTCGCGCTGTGGGTCTTCCCGTACATCGACGGACTCATGGTTCCTCAGGGAGTGACGGTCGGCCAATGACATCCGTTCTGGTGATTGATAACTACGACAGTTTTGTTTACACCCTCAATGGCTATCTGCTTCAGCTGGGTGCTGAGACGACGGTCGTTCGCAATGACTCCTTTTCTGTCGACGATGTGACAGCGGTGCTCGCGCAGTATGACGCGGTTCTCGTGTCGCCGGGCCCGGGAACGCCAGCAGACGCTGGAGTGTCAATCGCGGTCGTGCAAGCGGCCATAGCTTCGGGCACACCGTTGCTCGGTGTCTGCCTCGGTCATCAGGCGATTGCGGAAGCTATGGGGGCCACGGTTACTCATGCGGACGAACTTATGCACGGTAAGACATCCCTGATCAGGCACGACGAAAGTGAGTTCTATCGCGGGATCGGTCAGCCGTTTCTCGCCACCCGGTACCACTCTCTAGCCGTGGTGGACTCGACGGTGCCAGAAGACCTGCGTGTCACCTCGCGAACCGACAACGGGATCATCATGGGGGTGCAACACGCAAGCAAGCCGATTTACGGGGTGCAGTTCCATCCGGAATCAGTGCTCACTGAGGGCGGGTATCAGATGATCGCCAACTGGCTTGAGGTGGCTGGGCTACCCGAGGCGGTCCTCCGGGCCCAAGGGCTCAGCCCGTTGGTGCGCGCCAGTAACTAAGAATCCGCTGGCACCCACCGAGATGAAGGCGTTACGGTGCGGCGCAATAGGTGATCGTGATCGCAGATCGAGCGGGGATATCGCCGGTTTGTGACTGGCTGACGACAAGCCCACCAGAGCAGGTTGTGTCACCGACAGTCTTTATTTGCAGCTGGAGAGCGCTGAGGGTAGATGTTGCCTCACCGACACTCTTGCCCACGGTATCCGGGGCCTGGACCATTCCGTTTGACACCGTGACGTCAACGGTCGAACCTGCAGCAAGAAGTTCTCCGGCGACCGGGGTCGACAGCATGACCACATTCAGGGCAACGCTGGGGGAATAGGCAGTGGTGACCGCACCGAGACGAAGACCGACCGCAACGAGCGCGGCAGAGGCATCCGCCTGGGTCATGTTAATAATCATTGGAACTTGAACTTGGGCGGTGCCGCTCGAAACATAAACCTTAATGACCTGACCGGGGCCAACGGTGATGCCCGCGGCGGGATCGGTGCGGATGATGGAACCGGCAGTAACGTCTGCACTGGTCTCGTCAACCTTGTTGGGCTCGAGATTGAGGTTAGTGAGGGCGGTCGAACCGTTCTCCCAGGTGAAGCCGACAACGTTGGGAACGTTAATGGCGACATTGGTAGTGAGTGGTGTCGACGTGAGATTGAGAGTCCAGAAACCAACGGCGACAATCAGGCCGATGATGACAACAATGCCGCCCCAGATCCACGCAACCGGTGGTCGGTTCTGTGTCTGAACTGATTTGTCGGTCTCGTGCGCGGTGAGCTGGCGAATTGTCGCCTCCGAACCCGCTGTCGCACTCGGATCGACCCCGAAAAGTGTTGAGGTGAAATCAGAGGGTGAAGGCATCAGTCGGGTGGGTGCATTTCCGGCCGCGGCCGAGGCGACATCCTGACGAAATTCGGAGGCTGCTTGATAGCGGGCGAAACGATCCTTGGACATTGCACGCAACACGACTGCGTCGAGCATTGGCGACACTGCGGGGTTGAGGACGCTGGGAGCGGAAGCTAATTCGTTGACGTGTTGGTAGGCGACAGCAACGGGGTTCGAATCAACAAACGGGGCGCGCCCGGTGAGCATTTCAAACAGAACGACACCGGCAGAGTAAAGATCTGTCCGTGGGTCAACGGTTTCGCCACGGGCCTGTTCTGGGGAGAAATACTGGGCGGTCCCGACAATGGTGCTCGTTTCGGCGATTGTCGCCGAAGACTCGGAGATTGCCCTCGCAATGCCGAAGTCCATGACTTTGACTTGGCCAGTCGGGGTAACCATGATGTTTCCCGGCTTGATGTCTCGGTGAATCACCCCAGCGCGATGAGAGTACTCGAGTGCAGTGAGCACCTGTTCGATAATTCGGGTAGCTTCTGCCGGCTCTAAGGGGCCACGCGAAATGATGTCCTTGAGCGAGCGTCCTTCGACAAACTCCATGATGATGTACGGAACTTGGCTTTCAGTTCCGCCAGCATCGGTGGCGGTCTCTTCGCCAGCATCAAAAATTCGGACGATGGTGGGATGCGACATCTTTGCGGCATCCTGAGCTTCACGACGAAAGCGACTGCGGAACGCTGGATCGCGGGCAAGTGATGGCTTGAGCAGTTTGATGGCCACGCGACGACCCAAGCGAACATCGGTACCAGAGTAGACATCGGCCATGCCGCCAACACCCAAGAGGTCGCCAACTTGATACCTGCCCGCGAGCAAACCCGTGCTTTGCGATACCCCATCAGTCACGAAAAAATCTCCTGGTCTTGTGCCGTGAATCGTTTTTAGTGTACCGGTGCCTTGACCCGTTTGCGGTTACTGAGAGGTGATCGTGACCGAATCTGAGTTGGTCGACTGCAACTCACCACAGAAAACTAAGTAGCGGACGATCGTGTTCCCCGCGGTGGTGGGCAGGGTGATCTGCAGTGAAGTTTCGGCTGGATCAACCGGGTTCGATGCACCCTGCATTGCGCCGTTGGTGATCTCAAAACTGTAACCGGTGAGCGGATATCCAGCCGGGCATGATCCGTAGCTTGGCCAGGTGATCGTCACGGTGGAGTTTGCCGCGAATGGTGGGGTGCCTTGGACGCTCACCACTCCGGGCTTGCCCGGCTGGGGAATGGGAGCGTAGAAGCTCACCGCGATAATGTCATTCGTACGGACGTTGCCTTGGGGGTTGATCCGATAGGCACGGTCGACATCATCAACGGTGGGAGCGACAGAGCCGACCACGACCTCCATTTGAAGACCGAGACCTTCAAGTTTGGCGCGGGCCTGGGTCTCGGTTAGCCCCAGAAAATCGGCTTCGACCAAGACGATTGGTGCAACAGTCGCAGTGTTTGACGGCGCCGCCGATGTGGCGGGCGTTGATACCGGTGTGGAATTCGTGGCTGAGGGCGTTGGCGCCTGAGAGCCTGGCGTCGCAAGCAGTGCGATAACCGCGGCGATCAGGATTATGCCCAACAGCGAAACGATTGCAATGAGCGGCCACGTCCACGGGTGTGCTTTGGCGGTATCAATAGGACGAGTATCTGTGGCATTGAGAATTCGGGTGGACGCGGTGGGTTGGCCGTAGTTAGCACCGACGGTGCCAGCGAGGGAACCTTCACCGAGAATGCCGGGGACGGCGGTTGCAGCGGCAGCAATGTCGCCTCTGCGGAGGGATTGGGCGGCACGTGCGAGGTGAGCCGCGGATGCTGGACGATCAGCCGGCGACTTTGCCAAGCAGGAGTAAACGAGGTTTCTCACCGAGACCGAGACCGTGGCCGGAAGTTCAGGAGGGGTCTCGTTGATCTGAGCCATGGCGATTGCGACTTGAGATTCGCCAGTGAAAGGTCTTCTACCGGCAAGAGCTTCGTAGGCCACGATGCCCAGCGAATAGATGTCGGTGGTTGGGGAAGCGGGATGACCGCTGGCCTGCTCTGGAGAGAGGTACTGGACGGTTCCCATTACCTGCCCGGTGGCAGTGAGCGGAACCTGATCGGCAATGCGGGCAATGCCAAAGTCGGTGATCTTCACCCGATTGTCTGGGGTGATTAATAGGTTGCCGGGTTTGATGTCACGGTGCACGAGCCCTGCGGCGTGCGCTGCGGAGAGCGCGGTCGCTGTTTGGGCGATGAAGTCGAGGACGCGGTCGGCGGGGAGGATACGTTCCCGCTCAAGAATCGCGCTCAGTGCTTCGCCGGGAACGAGTTCCATCACCAGGAAGGCGCTGCCGTCTTCTTCGCCATAATCGAAAACGTTGGCGATGCCCTCGTGATTTACCAGTGCCGCATGACGAGCCTCTGCGCGGAAGCGCTCAAGAAACCCCGGATCACCGAGGTACTCATCCTTGAGGATCTTAATGGCGACGGTTCGGCCAATGACAAGGTCAGTCGCTTGCCAAACCTCACCCATGCCACCGATCGCAATTCGACTGGAAAGCTGATATCTGCCACCGAAGGTGAGCCCGCTGGTGGGTCTCATCTGCTCAACACCGCCTCAATTACTTTCTTCGCTATCGGAGCTGCAACCGTGTTGCCGAAAGCTCCACGGGCTAACCCGCCTCCGTTTTCAACTACCACAGCAACAGCAACTTGGGGATTATCCGCGGGAGCAAATCCGGTAAACCAGAGAGTGTAGGGCTCATTGAGTCCATTCTCTGCCGTACCGGTCTTGCCTGCGACGGCGACACCATCAATTCTTGCATTACTGGCAACACCATTGTTTACTCCATTGACCATCATCGTGGACATTATGGCGGCGGTCGCTGCGCTAATGGGCGTGTGGTAAATCGTCGGTTGCAACGATTCGATGACGCTGAGATCGGGAGCGATGATGCTGTCGATCAGAGTGGGCTCCATCAACACCCCTCCGTTGGCAATGGCCGCAGAGACCATTGCCATTTGCAGCGGATGGACTCGTACACTGGCTTGCCCGAAGGAGGAGAGCATCAGGGTGGCGTCATCGAGGCCACGCGGATACTGACTCGCAGTGGTGGTCATCGGGATGTCGAAGGTTGAGCCGAAACCGAATTCGCTCGCCATCGAGGCAATCCGATCCTCACCGACGGCGAGGCCAAGCTGAGCAAACGGAATGTTGCAGGACAACCGAAGGGCGGTAGCAATAGTCACCGTCGGTGTGCCGCCGCACGAACCACCCTCAGCGTTGTTGATCTCCGAGTTGCTCAGGGGAAGTTTGAGAGTGCTGGGGTTTGGGAAGGTGCTCTCAGTGGTGAACTGCCCGCTGTTCAGAGCGGCCGCGGTAACCACCAGTTTGAATACCGATCCCGGCGGATAGAGGTCGCCACCAATGGCGCGATTCTGGAGGGGTCGTGCGGGATCGGCGTTGAGGGCGTCATAGCTCGCAATTACGTCAGCGGTGGTGTGGCTCGCAAGAAGGTTAGGATCAAACCCGGCCTTGGAGACCATCGCGATGATTGCCCCCGTCTTCGGGTTGATTGCGACAACGGCACCAGCATTGTCTCCGAGCGCATCCCAGGCGGCCTTCTGAACTGTGGCATCAATTGTCAGCTCAACAGCGGCACCCTTCGGATTTTGGCCGGTGATAATGCTGTTGAGCTGGCCCAGAAACTGGGCGTTGGCGGTGCCACTCAAGTAACTGTTCAAGGCACCCTCGACGCCCGTGTTTCCTTGATTCAAGGTGAAGTATCCGGTCACGGCTGAATACATTGGGCCATCGGTGTAGGTGCGCAGATAGGAGAAGGCGTCGTCGACGGGAACCGACTGGGCGATGGGGGTTCCGCCCACCAAGATGGGCCCGCGTTCGGCGGAGAAGCTGTCGTACAGCGTGCGAACATTGCGATCATCCGCGCGGAGGGAATCAGCGGAGACAACCTGAATGATGCTGCTCGACATGAACAGGGCGATGAACATGAGAAGCATCACTACGCTGACGGCTCTGAGTTGTCGGTTCATGACTCGATCACCATCCTCGGTTGATTGCGAACAGTGTCTGAAAGCCGGAGCAACAAACCGACGATGATCCAGTTAGCCACCAGAGACGAGCCACCGGCAGCAAGGAATGGGGTGGTCAGACCAGTGAGAGGGATCACGCGGGTGACCCCGCCGATCACGATGAACACCTGAAGACCAATAACAAAAGACAGGCCGACGGCCAGAAGTCGACCGAAGTTGTCCTGCCCGGCAAAGCCGATTCGGAAGCCTCGTGAAATGAGGAGCAGGTACAACACCAGAATCGCAAAGATACCGACGAGACCCAGTTCTTCGCCCAAACTCGCAATGATGTAGTCACTCTCGGCGAGCGGAACAATCTGGGGACGCCCCTGGCCGAGCCCGGTACCAATGAGGCCACCGTTTGCCAGACCAAACAGCCCCTGGACCAGTTGGTAGCTCCCACCATTCTGTTCATAAATCCGCTGGTTGAAGGCATCCAGCCACGCGCCGAAACGGTTTCCGACATAAGTGAGTGCCTGGCTGGCGACGAGAGCGCCGGTGAGGAACATCCCGAGCCCCAACACAACCCAGCTCGCTCGCCCGGTGGCGACGTAGATCATGACGAGAAAAAGACCGAAGTACAGCAGGGAGGTGCCGAGGTCGCGCTGGAAGATCAGCACCCCCATTGAGGCGATGAAGACAATCAGGATCGGCCCCAAGTCGCGGGGGCGCGGAAAGGTCATGCCCAAGACTTTCGTGCCGACCATCGACAACGATTCCGCGGCACTGACCAGATAACCGGCGAAGAAGATTGCGAGGGCAATTTTTCCCAGCTCGCCAGGTTGAAAAGTGAAGGGCCCAATCTCAATCCACAGTCGAGCCCCAAAGCGAGTGGATCCGATGAAGGGCAGCAACGGCAGAAGGAGGAGTCCGATGCCGGTCACCATGGCAACGAAGCGATAGCGCTGCAAAACACGATGATTTCTGATCACTACGATCACAGCGATTGAAATGGCAATAGCGACGGCGGTCCAGAGAATCTGGCGGACTCCGGCACTCTCCCAGCCAGAAAGGTTCTTGGCCAAATCGAGGCGATAGATCATCGCAATCCCGAGCCCGTTCAGGATGGTGGCGATCGGCAGGATGAACGGATCGGCCTCCGTGGCCACAAAGCGCAGAGCGATGTGCATGCCGATTACCAGCACCGTCAATCCCAACCCGAGAGTGAGAATTGACGAGTCGAGCACGCCATTCACTCCGAGTTGAACGAGGGCAATGGCACCGGCATTGATGCCGCAAGCAACGAGGAGCAGCAACAGCTCGAGATTTCGGAGGCGCGCGGGAACTCGCAGCTTCAGCCGCAACGTGCCGGTGAATTGTGAAATAAAACCAGTCTCCGCGGGCGGAGACTGTCGGGGAAAGCTGTCGGCGCTAACGGTCACTGGAGGCCGCAAGCTGCTTAACGATGCGTTCCGCATCGGCAAGGCTGGACGCGTTGATCGTGCTTTCTACCGCTGATCGAGAAAAGTCTGTGAGGCCTGCGACGCTGAGATCGGTTTCACGATAGACGCTGGACAGCGAGATTGGCCCGACGTCTTGTTGCACTCCACGATAGATAACGACGGTGGAGCCATTGGTGCCAACGAAAAAATGATTCTGGGTCCAGCGGTAACCGACGATGAGCACCGTGATCATGGCGACGACCACAATCGCTAATCCGACCAGCCAAACAATCTTGCGTCTTTTGTTGCGATGACGATCCTCGGTGATCATCTCCGCCAAGAAATCATCAGACTCAGGCTCGAAGTGGCTGTCCACAGTCTTAGTCGCTTTGAGTGGATGAAGAAGGAGAGTCGGAAGCCGCACCGGCTTCTTCAAACTATCCCCGTCAAAAACGAGGGGCACAGCGGCCGAACCGACGGTTAGTGGTGGAGTGTGCGCAACATCACCGGAACCGTCAATGTCAATAAGAACCGCGGTGACATTGTCGGGTGCACCCTGATCGAGCGCCTCTTTCACGAGTCGGTCGGCGACATCATCCAGAGGGTCCGAGGTAATGAGCGCGGAACGAATCTTCTCCTCGGTGACATAGCTGCTGAGTCCGTCAGAACACAGTAACCACCGATCACCGGACTGGGTGGCCATGATTGAGGTATCAATTTCGGGGGTGGCGTCGACATCTCCCAGGACACGCATGAGCACTGAACGCCGAGGATGAACCGCAGCCTCTTCTTCGGTGATGCGCCCACTGTCAACCAAACGCTGAACGAAAGTGTGATCCGCGGTGATCTGGGAAAGCTCCCCACCACGCAAAAGGTAGATGCGCGAGTCACCGATGTGGGCAATTGCCACCTCGTTCTTCACCACAACGAGGGCGCTGACTGTCGTGCCCATTCCCGTCAGTTCGGAGTGTTCGAAAACTGTTTCTGCGAGAAGAGTATTTGCCGCAGTGAGCGCCGCGTGAAGCGCAGCCTCAGCATCGTGGGGACTGCTAAAACTACGGTCAACACTGATGATGTGGTTGACGGCGATTGCCGAGGCCACATCCCCACCGGCGTGACCCCCCATACCGTCGGCGACAACAAAAAGATGGGCTCCCGCGTAGCCACTGTCTTGGTTGTTGGCACGAATTTTGCCGACGTGGGAGACGGCCGCGCTCTTAGCTATTGGGACCATTCACCTACCGCCGCAGTTCAAAACTTGTTGTTCCGATCTTAACGGGTGTGTTGATGGGCACCTGTGTAGGCACAATCACCCGAACGCCATCGAGAAACGTGCCGTTGGTTGACTCGAGGTCCTGAATAACCCAACCGTCTTTCCACAGCAACAGTTTCGCGTGGTGCGTTGACGTGTAGTCATCTCTGATGACAAGGCCAGATTCGCTCGCTCGTCCAATCGTGAGTTGTTCGGACGGCAGACTCATCTCGAGTCCCTGTTTGGCGCCGCCGGTGATCACCAACCTCGTTGCGGTGAGAGAACTTTGCCCCGCTGGCGTGGGTGCTTTAAGCGTGGGCGCCACACTTCGTTGTCTTGCTGCTGACTTTGGCACCGCGGCGGGCGATGTCACGAAAGGCGTGGGTGCAGCCTCTGGCATTCGCTGAACCTTTGGCCCAAAAAGGTCGGTGCGAAGTGCATAAAGCACCATGAAAACGAAGACCCACATGAGGCCCAAAAACAGCAGGCGGAGAATGAGCAGTGTCAACGCACTCACTGTTGATCTCCAGACTGAGCTAGCACCCTAAAAATAATACGGGTTCTGCCAATGTCAATAACAGAATCGGGAGCTAGAGGCGCTGTGGCGACCTTATTCCCGTTGAGAAGCGAACCATTAGTGGAACCAAGGTCGTTGACCTCGGCGCGCGTACCATCCCACAAAATCTCCACGTGTCTGCGGGAAATGCTGGAATCATCCACGGTTATATCGGCGTCTGAACCCCGACCGATAACGGTGTGAGAGTGGGTGATCGGATAACGCTTTCCGGCAATATCCAGAACCGGATTCCATGTCACGGCACCTTTGGCGTTGCTTGACGCAATCTCAACCATGCCCTGACTAAGGTTGGTGCTTCGCTCGCAGCGAATGCTGATCCCACCGGCGAAGGAGTAATGCTGCGCGGCAGCGTGCTGCTGAACGAGTTGGGTGAGCTCGTCGATGAGGGTATCGCCGAGCGCGATCATGCGCTCATAGTCGCCGGGGGCGAGAAGAACGGTAAAAGTATTGGGGACCAAGATGCGGTCCCGGGAAACGACGGCCGCTTTGGTATCGAGTTCGCGGCGCAGGGCACTGGTAATTTCGACCGGCTGCAGACCACTCTTGAAGGTCTTAGCAAAAGCACCATTGACGGCGCGCTCGAGACCCCGCTCAAAACTGTCGAGTAAGCCCACCCTCACCCCTTTCTGCGCTCCGATAACGAGATGCTGTCAGTGATGATGCTATCTGGTGAATGTTGCCGCGCGCCCTGAAGCTATGGGGATGCGCGAAAGCGTGACGGTGGCAGCGAAGCCGACGGCCGCAATTATGCCGAGGAGGAGGAATCCGACGCCGAAAGAGCCGGTGACATCTCTCAGTACGCCAAGAAGAAGTGAGGCAATGAAGCCGCCGATATTGGCGCAAAAGTTTCCGAAACCGGAACTCAGGCCAGCCAGAGCAGCACCGAAGTAACGGGAAGGTACGGCGAACAGGGGGCCGAAATACAGCTGGATGAAAACGGAGATTATCGCAATCACACTCAAGAGGATCGGCAGGCTGCTGATCACATTGAGCGAGGCGAGCAAGATGCTGAGAGAGGCGAGCGAGAGTCCGATGACAAAAATTGGCCGTTTGATTCGATCAGAAAACCAGCCACCGCCGATATTGGCCGGGGCGGTGATTGCTGCGGAGATCGCGACGATGACCCCCGCGACCTCCAAGGGGAGCCGTCGTTCGACGATGAGAAACGCGGGCAACCAGAAGCCAAAGCCGAGCACGATCGACAATCTCGAAAACTGGATCATGCCGAGGAGCCACCAGGCGGGTGTGCTCCACACCCAGCGTGTCGACACTTTTTCGGCGCGCTTCCTGGTGTGGGCGGGGCCATCATCCGCCCAAACCCAGAAGGCCGCGAGTACGGCCAGCCCCAGCACGGAGGAGACGACGATGATTCCCTGCCAACCGAGCGGGCCGACCAGTAGGGGCCCCACAAGGTTGATCACAATGTTTGAGCTGAAGCCACCAGCGACAAAGAGGCCGAGAGCGGTGGCTCGTCGCTCCAGTGAGAAGTGTCTGGCGATCAGGATCATGCCGGGGATGAACATCAACGCCCGAAAAACCCCGGCGACGGCTTGGATAACGAGCATCATCGTGAAGGAGTCGCTCAGCGCGAAAGCGATGGCTAGAACGTTGGCGCCCAGAATGCCGACAGCGAACAGCTTCTTCGGGCTGAAACGGTCGGCCAAGATTCCAGAAGGGATCTGCATGAGTGCATAGGACAAAGTGGCGACGGCAGCGAGCATCCCCGCCTGAGTGAAACTGATTGCGAGGTCTGTTCTGATCAGAGGAAGGAAAAGTGCGATGGCGCCCACAGCGATTGCCTGAGTACTCTGCGCGACCACGATCAGGGTGCTGTTGAGAACGACCCGGTTAAGGGCGACGCTCGATGGCGGTGCGGTCTGGCTCAACGGTGCGCCTTTGCGGTTTGTGGCTGACAGGCGCTTTACTTTCGCACCCGAGCCCTATGGTAATGTCATCGAGTTGGCGCGAGTGGCGAAATTGGCAGACGCGCACGGTTCAGGTCCGTGTGCCCGAAAGGGCATGGGGGTTCAAGTCCCCCCTCGCGCACCATCTGAAAACAGGCTCTGATCAGCACTTTTGCTGTCAGAGCCTGTTGTCGTTTACAGCCCGTGCAACACGCGAAGCATCAATGGCGCGGGTCGCCGACATCGGGTTCGTCGAAGAGTGCCGGGCAACCGGGCTATTACTCAGGAACGTCCGGCCAAACTGGGGGTACTAGCCGACCCGAAAGGCCCACACCGTGAGCATCCTGAACAGCATTCTGACCATGGCAGCCAAAGCCCTCGACCTGAACGGGCAGTCATCCTTGAACGGCGCTGCGAGAAACGGAGCTGCGAAAAACGGAGCTGCAAAAGCGGATTGGCGTGAGCTGGTGCGAACCGCAGCCGACAAGGTGACTGGCGACACTCGAGCGCCCGCCAACAATGGGGCAGTTGATGGCGCGTCACGTGTGCCGGCTGTGGCCCCGGCAACTCCGCGGGTGGCTGAGGTTTCGTCGACCGCGACCGCGACCGCGATGAGTGCTGAGGATCGCGCGGCAATAAAGCGTTACGACTACCTTCTGAAGACGGCTGACCCGGAGCAGCTCGAACAAGTTCACCTCGAGGCTTTCGCGCGACTAACTCCGATTCAGCGTGAAGAAGTGAACGCGCAGTTGCGCGCTGAGCTCCCAGTCGGCGAATACCCCGCGTCATCTAGCGCTGCGGATCTCGCCCGCTCGGCGACCCGAAGTGAAGCCCGCAACCCCGGCTTTTTGGGCAAGATGTTTACGAAGCCTGCTGGTCGCGGTGGGGCGGGTCTTCTTGCCGGCGCGGGTATCGGGGCTGTCGCCGGTGTCGGCATCGGCGCTGCCGGTGGACTGCTCGCCGCGGTCGCGGGTGGTGCCGTTCTCAGCAGTGTCGCGGCACCCTTATTGGAGCAGGCCGCCGGTTTGGGGATCGACTTCGAGAGCCTCACGGGTGGTCTTGCAGGGAGTCTCGAAGGCGGCCTTGCCGAGCTGACGGGCGGACTCGAGGGTGGCCTGGATGGGCTCACCGGAGATTTCGCGGGAATCACCGATGGGCTCACGGGGAGCCTTGAGGGTTTGACCGCCGGAGTCACTGAGACCGTGTCGGGGCTCGGCGCTCAATTGACCGAACTGGGATCAAACTTTGAGATCCCTGGGCTTGGTGGCTTGGGCAACCTGTTCGGGCGCAACTAGCTGGATTGAGGGGGGCTTGGCGGCGAGACCTCGCTACGCGTCGAGCAATGACAGGGGGATTACAGCAATCCCGTCGGATCGCAGGTGTGAAACAGTGGCTCCGGATGCTTGCGCGTAGGTCTGCAGGCTGAGCGCTACGAGAGCTTCGAAAAGAGAACCGAGGCGCGTTTTATCGTTCGGTGAGATCGAATCGGAGTTCGGGTGGAGAAGGCGCTGTTCATCGAGCCCCAAAGGTCGTGCCGCCAGCGCGGGATCAGCGAGAAAATGCTGTGGAGTGGTGCCGAAGCGAGTGAAAGCGTTGCGTGGCTGTCAGGGCGCGACAGGGTCGAGTAGCCACAGTCGGCCGAGGACCTCGCGATAGGCCAGAGTTGTTTCTTTGGCCGGCTTGTTGGGCAGTCCCGGCGTCGCTGCATCGAGGATCTTCGCGTACGACGTTGTTGTCGCCGTCGCGGCGGTATCGCGCTTCCGGTGAGGAGATACCGTCCAAGTTCAGCCCCTTCGTCAACGGCACGCCGAACAGCATCCCAGATCATCGGCACCCGCCCATTGCCTCATGTCAATACCTCCGGGAAGGTTGATTCATTGCCTCAATTGAGAACCTCCGCAGGGATCACTGGTTGAAGGCCCGGTTCACGGGCGGTTTCGCCTCGGCGGGTTTCTTGGCCAGGGCGAGGGTTTCGAGTTGACCGGTGAGCGCGAGGATGTGCCGAGACAACGCCGCTGGCTTGATGCGTTTGAACTCCGCGTTCATCTGGATGACCGGTCGTTTGCGCATGTTCTCGTCGACGATGGCGCGCTGGTGCGGGGTGGTTGCGGTGTCGTATCGCTTGGTCACTTTCGCCCCGTTTCGTTGCTTGAACACGAGTTTCTGCTGGGGAAGGAGGTAGTTCGTGAACACCCGGTCGAGTTCCCAGATCTCGTTGAGCAGGGCGAGTTCCGCGAGGGTGTCGTAGCGGAGGTAGCCCACCAGTTCACGCACATGGGTCCAGTTCTTCTGCTCGACGTGGGCGCCGTCGTTACTGTGCCCGGACCGGGACCTGGTGAAGGTGATCTTGTTGGCCTGGCAGTAGTTGAATAGGTGGTGGTTGATGAATTCGCTGCCGTTGTCAGAATCGATCCCGATGATTGGGAACGGGAACACTCGGGAGACGTGCAGGAGCGCTTCGAAAACCCACTTCTCGGCCTTGTTCTTCACTGAACGGTTCACCGTCCATCCGGTCGCGATGTCAGTGACTGTCAGGGTGAAACAGTGCTCGCCCGAGGCGTTGCCGCCCTCGTGACCGACCAGGTCGATCTCTACGAAACCGGGGACGGCGTCGTCCCAATCGGCCCAGGTGCGAATCGGGATTTGCGACTTCAGCAGTGTCCCAGGCTTGGTATGGGACCGGCCCCGTGACATCAGCTTGAACCGCTCGGCGGCGAGGCGGCGGTCGATCGTGGCCGCGCTCATTCGCACCAGCAGGGCCGCCTCTGCGTCGCTGAGCTCGAGCTCGTTATCGCGGCGCAGCATCGGCACCAACACGGCCAGCATCGGCGCGAGCCGCTTCCCAGACGGTGCCCGCAGCACCGCCCAGCACTTCACTAACGCCTTCGTCGAGGCCGGCCCATACGTCGGCGCCCGCCCGACCCTGGGTTTGACGATTTTCAGCGTCAACGCGTCCCGCAACGCCGCCCGAGCATAGTCTCGATGCCAGCCCGTCAACTCAACAAGCTCGGTCAGGATCCGGGACTTACCGGCACGGTCAGCGCCCCGATACGCGAGCGCTTTCTTCTTGGTCACAGCTTGCCGCTGCTTCATCGTCAGCTCCATAGAAACGGGCGTATCCCACATCCATCAGCAAATTTCCGAACCACGCCGAAGCGGAGGTTTTCACATGAGGCAACGTATAGGGCTACGCGGAGGTTTTCTATGAGTCAACGCGACCCGTTGCCATTCGTCAATCAACACCGTTACTGTGGCTCGAGCGATCATTTCTGGGGCCGCGTGGAGGAGGTTGGCGACGGCTTCATCGTCGAGACGGAAAACCGTTGTCGCACGTTGCTCTGCGGTGGCGGTCTTGCCCACCGCTTCTGGGCCATCAATGCTGATTGCGACCGCACCCGGCATCAGTTCGTCAAGCTCCGAGTCGACCACCCGTCGCGTGTAGCGGGGCATCACGCCCTCCTGATCCGTCCACGTAACGTTCACGATGCGGAATTTACCGCTCGTCTGGTCTTCTACTTAAACCTATTTCACTCTTCCATTTACAGGACTTCTAGTCTTCTATTCACAGCTCAAAGCGGCAGTGCGCGTCAGGGATTAGTGCCAATATAGGCAGCGAGGTGCTCGCCCGTGAGGGTTGAGCGAGCGGCGACCAGCGCGGCGGGGGTTCCCTCGAACACGATTCGCCCGCCGTCGTGGCCAGCACCGGGGCCCACATCGATGATCCAGTCAGCGTGGGCCATTACTGCTTGATGGTGCTCGATCACGATCACCGACTTACCCGAATCGACCAAGCGATCGAGCAGGCCAAGCAACTGTTCGACATCCGCGAGGTGCAGGCCGGTGGTCGGCTCATCCAGAACATAGATGTCGCCCTTCTCTGCCATCTGGGTCGCTAGCTTCAGGCGTTGCCGTTCACCGCCGGAGAGAGTGGGCAAGGGCTGACCGAGGCGCAAATAGCCGAGCCCGACATCGACTAGCCGGGCGAGAATGGCGTGGGCGGCCGAATTCGTTGAGTCCGGGGCGCCGAAGAAAGCTTCCGCCTCCGCGACAGACATCGCCAGCACCTCGCTGATGTCACGGCCACCGAAGTGGTAACCGAGCACGGCCGAGTCGAAGCGCTTTCCCTCACAGACTTCGCAGGGTACGCCCACCCCGGCCATCATCCCGAGGTCGGTGAAGATGACCCCGGCACCGTTGCAGTTGGGGCAGGCCCCCTCCGAGTTGGCGCTAAACAGGGCTGGCTTCACACCGTTGGCCTTGGCGAATGCCGTGCGGATGGGGTCGAGCAGACCGCTGTAGGTTGCCGGATTGCTGCGGCGCGACCCACGAATCGCTCCCTGGTCGATAGAAACCACTCCGGCGCTCGCGGGGATCGAGCCGTGGACGAGGGAGCTTTTGCCCGAACCGGCAACGCCGGTGATGACGACGAGAACGCCGAGCGGAATGTCGACATCCACGTTCTGCAGGTTGTTGGTGCTGGCACCGCGAATGGGAAGCGAACCGGTGGTGGGGCGCACGACATCTTTGAGCGTGGAGCGGTCATCGAAGTGTCGACCGGTGAGGGTGCCACTCGTGCGGAGGCCCGCGACGGTTCCCTCGAAGCAAATCGTTCCCCCCGCGGTGCCGGCACCGGGGCCGAGGTCAATCACATGGTCGGCGATAACGATGGTCTCCGGCTTGTGCTCGACGACCAGCACCGTGTTGCCCTTATCGCGTAGTGCGAGCAGCAGCTCGTTCATGCGTTGGATGTCGTGCGGGTGCAGCCCGATGGTCGGCTCGTCAAACACGTAGGTGACGTCGGTGAGGGCGGAACCGAGGTGACGGATCATTTTTGTGCGCTGGGCTTCACCGCCCGAGAGCGTTCCGGCGGGGCGATCGAGTGAGAGGTAGCCCGGCCCGATGCTGACAAACGAATCGAGGGTTTCCTGTAGCGCGCCGACCAGTGGTGCGACCGAGAGCTCGACGATCCCCCGCAACCAGTCGGCGAGATCGCTGATCTGCATTGCGCAGGCTTCGGCGATGTTGAGGCCGGCAACGATTGACGAGCGTGCGGCAGCGCTGAGCCTCGTGCCCTCGCACTCGGGGCAACGCGTGAAGGTGACTGCGCGGTCGACGAAAGCCCGAATGTGGGGCTGCATCGCTTCACGGTCTTTGGACAGAAATGATTTCTGAACCTTTGGGATAAGCCCCTCGTAGGTCATGTTGATGTCGCCGATTTTCACCTTGATCGGTTCGTGACGCAAGAAGTCGTCGAGCTCCTTCTTGCCGTAATCCTTGATCGGCTTATCGGCATCTAAGAACCCGGAGCCGGTGAAGATTCGCACGCCCCAGCCGTCAGCGGTGTAGCCGGGGATGGTGAGCGCGCCCTCGTTGAGCGACTTGTTTGAGTCATACAGCTGGGTGAGATCGATGTCGTTGACCGAACCCATTCCGTCGCAGCGGGGGCACATTCCGCCGGTGACGCTGAAGCTTCGACGTTCCTTTGTTGTCTCTCCGCCGCGCGTCGTGGTGACCGCGCCGGCGCCAGAACTCGACGCAACATTGAAGGAGAACGCTTGGGGCGAGCCGATGTGCGGGGTGCCGAGCCTGCTGAACAGGATGCGCAACATCGCGTTCGCATCCGTGGCAGTACCAACGGTGGAACGGGAGTTGGCCCCCATGCGTTCCTGGTCAACGATGATAGCGGTGGTGATGCCGTCGAGTCGGTCCACGTCGGGTCGGGCGAACGTGGGCATGAAACCCTGCACAAACGAGCTGTAGGTTTCGTTGATCAGGCGCTGGGATTCGGCAGCGATGGTGCCGAAGACCAGCGAACTTTTGCCCGAGCCGGAGACTCCGGTGAATACCGTGAGGCGCCTCTTCGGGATCTCCACATCGACGTTGCGGAGGTTGTTGACGCGGGAGCCGACTACTCGAATCAGGTCGTGAGCGTCAGCCAGTGGGCTCGTGTTACTCGGTCTCACGGAGGATTGTTCATTCGCCATGGAGAACAGTATGGAACATGTTCGGCCTAAAGAAGAGCCCGTTCCTTGCGGTGATGCTTGGCTAGGCGGGAGACGAGGATGCCAGAGAACACCATCGAGATGAGCGAACCCAGTAACACGGCGAGGGTTCCCTCGGCGGAGATCTCGGGGGCGCCGGCGAAAGCCAGCTCGTTCATCAACAGTGAGACGGTGAAGCCAATCCCGCCGAGCGAGCCAGCGGCCACCAGGGACGTGAAGGTCAACTCAGACTTCTGCCCCTTGGGGCCGATGAAGCTGGAGAGCCAACCGCCCAGGGTGATCCCGATGATCTTGCCGACGGGAAGCGCAATCAGAATGCCCCAGAACGGCGGTGCCAGTTCGGAAACGGGAACCTGCGGAATGATAACGAGCGCGGCAAAGAACGCGAACAACGGAAGGGCGACACCGTTGACGAAGGGTTCGAGCGCACTTCGGGTGCGCATCCCGGGCTTATGGGCCATCGCGAGCCCCAGGGCGACCCCAGCGATTGTCGCGTGAACACCAGATTCGTAGACGAGCGCCCAGCTGACTGCCGCGACAACGATCATGAGCGGGATGACGAGCATCCGGTACCGCGAACCCAAGAACGTGCTGAGAACACCGAAAACCACAACACCACCAACGGCGAAAACCATGAGCAGGGGCTGGGGATCATTGGTGAAGAACACGGCGATGATCAGAATGGCGACGATGTCGTCAAGAATCGCGAGGGCGAGCAAGAAGATTCGAAGGCGTGAGGGGATGCCTTTGCCGAAGACGGCAAGAATTCCGAGAGCGAAGGCAATATCGGTCGCTGTTGGGATGGGCCAGCCCTGTTCGAAACCAGAACCAGCGGTGATGCTCAGATAGATGATGATCGGCACGATCACACCACCGAGGGCAGCGATCGCGGGACTCAGCGCCTTGGTCACCGTGTTCAATTCGCCGGCAACCATCTCGTGTTTGAGCTCAATGGCCACGATGAAAAAGAAGACCGCGAGAAGACCGTCAGCCACCCAGTGGCCGACGCTCAGATCGAGCGGGGTGCCGGGAATGGCGAGATGGAACTCTTTGAGGCCCAGAATGCTGGGGCCGAAAGCGGTGTTGGCCAGAAGGAGGCCGAGGGCGGCGGCGGTGAGCAAGATGATTGCCCCGGCGCGCTCGGAACGGAGAATATTCACGTGGTCCTGTCGGTGGGAGAAGGTTCAGTAGTAGGAATAGTGCAATCCAGTGATTGCACGCCGACCAGACTTCCCGGCACACCAGTAGTCAGTTTACCAGTTGAATAATCTCCATCACTTGAACATGGGTTCTCGTTGGAGTGCGACCCGCTTGCTCAGCGAAAGGCGGGGATGCCTGTGAGGTGATGACCGATCACGAGGGTGTGAACCTCGTCGGTTCCCTCATAGGTGCGCACGCTCTCGAGGTTATTGGCATGGCGCATGGGCGAGTAGTCGAGGGTGACGCCATTGCCGCCGAGAATGGTCCGAGCCTCGCGGGCGATGGCAATGGCCTCCCGAGTGTTGGAGAGTTTGCCGAGGGAGATCTGGTGGGGCTGGAGTTTTCCGGCATCCTTTAGGCGACCGAGGTGCAGGGCGAGCAGGGTTCCCTTGTTGATCTCGACCGCCATGTCAACCAGCTTTTGCTGGGTGAGCTGGAAGCCAGCGAGCGGCCGATCGAAGGGCATCCGGGCCTGGGAGTAGGTTAGGGCTGCCTCGAAGCTGTCACGAGCGGCGCCCATCACGCCCCAAATGATTCCATAGCGCGCCTCGTTGAGGCACTCGAACGGCCCGCGAAGACCCTTCACGTTGGGCAGGATCGCGTCGGCGGGGAGCCGAACATCGCTGAGGATGAGCTCTGTCTGGATGGAGGCGCGCATCGACAGTTTCTGTTCGATCAACTTCACCTCGAAGCCGGGGGCATCGGTCGGAACGATGAAGCCGCGGACACCGTCATCCGTCATCGCCCAGACGATTGCGAGGTGCGCGACCGTGCCCAAACCGATCCAACGCTTGTTGCCGGTGATCACCCAATCGTCACCATCGCGGCGGGCGAAGGTTTTCATGCTCGCGGGGTCGGAACCAGAGTCGGGTTCGGTGAGGCCGAAGCAACCGATGGTGGTTCCGGCGGCCATCCCTGGGAGCCACTGGTTCTTCTGCTCTTCGGAACCGTGCTTGTAGATCGCGCTCATGGCGAGAGAACCCTGCACGCTGACGAAGGTGCGGAGGCCACTGTCGCCGGCCTCCAGTTCGAGGGCGGCGAGGCCGTAGTCAACGGCGCTACGACCGGGGCAACCGTAACCCTTGAGGTGCATCCCGAGGAGTCCGAGCTTCGCCATCTCGGGGATCAACTCGAGCGGAAAGTGCGCCCTGTCATACCAACCGGCGATGTTGGGCCGAATCTCGGTGTCAACAAAGGCACGGACACTGTCGCGCAGAGCGACTTCCTCGGGGGTGAGGAGGAACTCAAGGTCGATGAGGTCAGAGCTGTCGGTCATGGGATTCTCTCGAAATCAGGGTGGGTGCTGGTGCTGGTGTTGTCGGTGACGAGGGGATTCAGGCGGGGGTGAGGATGCCGTTAATCCGGCGCGGTACTTGCCAAGGGTTGCCGACAGCAAGCGCCGGAGGCAACATGTTTTCGGCCGCGTTCTGCAAGGCAACCGGACGGACGAATCTTCCGAGCGCCCCGGCGCCAACGCTAGTGGCTTCCGGCCGAGAAGTCGCTGGCCATGGGCCACCATGTTGCTGAGACCAGGTGTTGGCAACCCCGGTTGGCCAGGCGTTAACGGCGACACGGCCGACCTTCGGCAGTAGTTGGGCGACGGCCGTTTCTGCATCGAGGTCTCCGACCCCAGCAGTGAAAACGGATGCCGCCAACGATCCCTGTAACAGGGCCAGCGTTGCGAGAGCCTCGTCGGCTTTCTCGAACTCACAGACCAGCGCGATCGGGCCGAAGCATTCCTCGAGCAGGCGGGAATCGGCGGTGAGGTCGGCGAGGGTGACGGCAACGACCTGCGCTCTCGTAACGTAACCGGGCAAGGTGGTGTCACTGCGCGTTTCTGCTGCTGTCGCTGTCGGGGACGCCGCGGCGACCAGCTCTTGTGCGCCCTCGAGAAAGTGGGAAGCGATCCCCGCGGTGAGCAGCGGTGCGGGTTCGACGGCGGCGACGAGCCGCTGCACTTCGGCGAGCATTCCCGATCCGGCGGGAGCAAAAAGTAGCCCCGGTTTGGTGCAGAACTGCCCGGCGCCGAGGGTGAAGGAGGCGACGAACCCGGCGGCGATCGTTGCGACAGCTTCCGGGTTGACGCTCGCGGCGGCCGTCACGAAGACCGGGTTGACGGTGCCCATCTCGGCAAAAACGGGAACACCGCGCTCGGCAGCGCGGGCGAGAATAGCCATCCCGCCACGCTGGCTTCCGGTGAAGGCGACAGTCTTCACCTGCGATGCATCGACCAGAGCCAACCCCGCGTCGAAGCCGACCACGAGGTCGTAGGTTCCTTCTGGTGCCCCAGCGATCTCCAGAGCTTCGCGGGCGATGGCGGCAAGGCGCACGCTGAGTCGCGGATGAGCGGGGTGCGCTTTCACGACCACCGGGCATCCGGAGGCAAGTGCTGAGGCAACATCGTGGCCGAAGATTCCGAAGCCGAAAGGAAAGTTGCTGGCGCCAAAAACGGCAACTGGCCCGACGGGGATGTTCCAGCGGGCGATGCGCACCGTCTCGCTCACAACATCTGAGCTCGCGGCCAGGAAGCTTCCTTCGACGGCGACATCGGCGTAAAAGTCGACGCTGCGCGCTGCCCCAGCGATTTCACCGTTTAGCCGAGGAAGGCCGAGACCAGTTTCTTGGTCGGCGAGGGTGGCAAGCTCATCCCGATTCGCGAGCATTGCTGCCGACACCGCGTTCAACCAGCCGCGACGAACGGTCGGGCTGGTAGCGGCGATTTCTGCGGCGGCCCGAGCAGCGCGCTGCAGAATAGCGGTAACCTCACTGGGCGTTGAGTGAGGAACTGCTCCCTGCGTCTCACCGTTCCGCGGGTCGAAGCTCACGTCGTGACCCGAGTTGGTCACCGCAGTGCTGCCCAGTGTTGTTGTCACACCGACACGGCTGCCGCTGCCGAGGCGACGGACTGAGCGTCGTTGACCTGCTGAATCACGTCACGGAGAACCTCGAGGCCGTCGGCGAACAACGCCTCGTCGATGACCAGCGGGGGGAGCAAGCGCAGCACGTTGGAGTAGGTTCCGCAGACAAGCACGAGAAGGCCCTGCTGGTGGCAGAGGGCGGCGATCTCTTTGGTCAGCTCTGCCCGCGGCGTAAGAGTGTCGGGGTCGGCGAACTCGATCGCCAGCATGGCACCGCGTCCTCGAACCTCGGCGACAATGCTGGTGGTGAGTATCAGGCCTTCAAGAGCTGCTCGGGCCGTGCGCTCGATCTGCACGGCGTTGAGGATGAGGCTGCCATCTTCGAAGGCTTCAAAAACTCCGAGGGCGGCGGCGCAGGCTAGGGGGTTTCCGGCATAGGTTCCGCCGAGGCCTCCGGGGTGCACCGCGTTCATCAGTTCGACGCGACCGGTGACGGCGCTGAGCGGCAGTCCTCCCGCAAGGGCTTTCGCGGTCACCGTGATGTCGCCGACAACACCCTCGTGGTTGCTCGCAAAGAGGTTTCCGGTGCGGCCCATGCCGGCCTGAATCTCGTCGATCACCAAGACGATTCCGTACTTGGTGGCGAGAGCGCGCAGCCCTGGGAGGAATCCGGGCGACGGAACAATGAAACCGCCCTCACCCTGAATGGGTTCGATGACCATCACCGCGAAGGTCTCTGGGCCTTCGGCGATCAGGATGTCTTCGACCGCGGCAAGGGCCTCGGCGGTGGCATTCGCTGCACCGGTGGGCCAGCGCAGGGGCGAAGCGAAGGGGGCGCGCACAACCTCGGCCGGGAAGGGGCCGAAGTTCAGCTTGTAGGGGTTCTCCTTCGCGGTCATCGCCATGGTGAGGAGGGAGCGGCCGTGATAGGCGTCATCAAAGACGAGAACCTTGGAGCGGCCAGTCGCTGACCGGGCAATTTTTACTGCGTTTTCGATGGCTTCGGCTCCAGTGGAGAACAGCGCGCTGCGCTTCTCAAAATCACCGGGGGTGTGTTCGTTGAGCCACGTGCAGACCTCGGTGAACGAGTCGTACTCGGTGACCATGAAGCAGGTGTGGGTGAAACGATCGAGCTGTTCGCCAACGTGGGCCTGAACCTTCGGGTTGCTGGCGCCAACACTGGTCACGGCAATGCCGGAGGCGAAGTCGATGATGCGGTTGCCGTCGACATCCTGCAGGATGGCGCCCTCGGCGCGTTCGATGAAGACGGGAAGCGTGGTGCCGAAACCGCTCGTGACCTGCTTCATTCGCTCGGCGTGCAGCTCGGTTGAGCGTGGGCCGGGGATGGCGGTCGTGAGGAGACGAGTTTGCGCGAGGGGTGCCAGAGTCATGGGAATAAATTAGCAATAGCGAGACACTCACGCTTTAGATAGAACATCTAATAAATCGGCTAATTAGATAGAATGACTAAATGATCAGCCTCGCCCAGTTGTGTGCCAACCCCGCAAATGGCCTGCTTCCGGTCGGGGGTGGTCCCGTTGTTGCGACCGGGCTAACCGGTGTGCACATCTCTGAGTTGGATGATCCGACCCCATACCTCGAGGGCGGTGAGCTACTTCTCACGACGGGAATCCCGCTCAAAGGCAGCCTCGAGCACGTGCACGAGTACGTGGGGCGGCTCGCGGCTCGCGGCGTCGTCGCCTTAGGGCTGGGCCTGGGCGCGGGGACGGATGAGGTGCCACCGGGGTTAGCTCACTCGTGCGCGAGCGCCGGGGTACAACTGTTACTCGTGCCCGAAGACGTTCCGTTTATGCACGTTTCCCGGGCCTACTGGGACCTTGTCGGCAAGACAGAGCACGCCGACCTTGCCTCCAGTTTGAGCCTGCAAACCGCGCTCGCCAAAGCGGTAACTCGCCCCGAGGCGGTGGCCTCCGTGGTCAAAGTTCTTGCCAAGGCAGTCGACGGTTGGGCCGTCTACCTGCCAGCAGACGGCTCGGCAGAAACGGTGTTTCCACCGGCTGCGAGTCACGTCCTCCCGAAGTTGCGGCACGAAACCTCCCGCATTGGGCTGACCGGGACCCACTCGGCAGCGACCTTTCCGCTGCTTGGACGCGATGTGATCGAATACTCGATCGTTGCCGACCGCCGAACCGCTGGATTCTTGGCAGTGTCGGCCGGGCGGCCGCTTCGTAAGGCGGACCGCCAACTGATGCTCACTGGTGTGCTCCTTTTGGCAGTGACTGCGCAACGTGAATGGCAGTTGAGCCGCGCTAATTCAGTGCTCACCGCGACACTCGCAACGCTCATCGTCAACGGTTTTGTGGACGCAGCGAGGCTCGTCGCGGCGGATCTCGCCAGCGCACCCCTCACCGAACGAGTTCAGGTGCTTGCGGTCCACGGTGAGAACCTAGAAGCGTTGTCGACCGCAGAACTCGCTGACCAATTCGCGGCCACCAGTGGTGGGCGTGATCACCAGCTGAGTGACCGCATCCGGCAAACACGACTGCGCTGCACAGTGGGAAGTTACTCCTATCTCATTCTCGAATCTGTCACTGAGCCTGATGATGACGGAGCGCTCGGTGAGAGCACTCCTCACGGTCGTTTTCGGGGCGCTTTGAGTCGCCCGATCCTCATCACTCAAGTGGCGGAGAACCTCGCGGAACTGCGTCGGTGGTGTGCTCTCGCGAGTGCGGGTCAGATCGTGACCGAGGTGAATGCGCCCGGTGTCGGATTGACTCAGCGGGGAGTGCAAAACTCTCAGGTTCAGGAATGGGTTTCGGCGCTCGCGGCGAACCCTCGGGCAGACCTGATCGGGACGGTCACGAGCTATCTCCGGCATCACGGCCAGTGGGAGGTGGTCGCACGAGAGCTTGGACTGCATCGCAACTCTGTGCGTCACCGAATTGGTGTTGCCGCCCAACTTATTGGTGCCGACCTCGATGACCCGGATGTTTCGGCGCCGCTGTGGTTAGCGCTCCGGGCGAGGCACGCCTGAAGCCAGCCACTCTCGCACCGAGGCGTTGTGTTCGCCGAGCAGCGGTGGCGCGCTCACTCGAGGGGAAATAGCGGGTAACCAGGTGATGGGGTTACGGAGTTGCGTTCCGACGACGGTGCCCGAAGCATCCTGAACCTCGATGGTGGGGGCGAGGCCCAGCGACTCCGCCAGTGAAATTCCCTCGGCGATGGTGTTGACCCGACCAACGGGAACTCCCGCCGCGGTGAGGGCCTGCTGCCACCGCGCTACTGGAGCCGTGGTGAGTCGTGACTCCAACAGTGCGACCAGTTCGCCGCGATTCTCAACGCGTGCGGGGTTGCTCACAAAGCGTTTGTCGTCCGCAAACTCGCTGAGCCCCAGCACCGCCAAGATGGAGCGGAACTGAGAGTCGTTGCCACAGGCGATGGCCAACGATTCGTCGGCACACGCGAGCAGTTCATACGGCGCAATCGAGGGATGGGCGTTGCCCATTCTGGTGGGGATCCCTCCGGCTCCCAGAAAGGCCTGCCCCTGATTGGCGAGGGCGCCCTGGAGGCTGGACAGCAGATTCACCTCGAGTTGGCAGCCGAGACCGAGGCCCGGGCCAGCGGTGTTGCGCGCGGTGAGGGCGGCCAGAACACCGATGGTGACATCCTTGGCGGTCAGAATATCGACGATCGCGACCCCGGTCTTCATGGGGGAGCCGTCAGCTTCACCCGTGATGCTCATGAGCCCGCCGAGGGCCTGAACCATGAAGTCGTAGCCGGGAAGCTCCCGACCACCGGTCGAGCCGAACCCAGAAATTGACGCATAAATGAGACCGGGGTTCACGCTCCGAAGATGCTGATAGCCGAGGCCCAGTTTGTCCATTCCCCCCGGTTTGAAATTCTCGATAACGACATCGGCGCGCGACGCCAACTCCCGCGCAATCGCGAGGTCGGTCGGGTCGCCGAGATCCAGGCAAACGGATTCTTTGTTGCGGTTAACGCTGTCGAAATAGGTCGAGCCGGGGGGTGCGCCCCGCCCGGTAGTGGAGAACGGTGGCCCCCAAGAACGCGTGTCGTCGCCGGTGCCGGGGCGCTCAACCTTGATCACCCGTGCACCCAAATCGGCGAGGGTCATGCTCGCGAGCGGCCCCGCCAAAACACGGGAGAAGTCGGCGACGAGGATCCCAGTGAGGGGGAGGTGCGGCAGCGGGCCGACCGTCGATTCGAGTGGATGCGTCACTGGGTAACAATAACCCGGTGGCGCACAACTGATCAGAAGTCAATTAAAGCTGGCGCCCGGTAGCCCAATGACTCAAAAGTGCACTACCTTATCGACATCAGAAAAGTGAGATCGCCGTTCACTGTCGAACGCCGGAAATCCCTTTCCTGAAACATTATTTTTCGATTGAAAGGTCACCATGTCAGTAAACACACCCCCCAAGGCGGGAATGGGCGACGCTGAACATCTCGCCGTTCTCGGTTACGAGGGCACGTACCACCGCACGATGTCGTTCTGGGGCAACGTTGCCCTGGGCTTCACCTACCTGTCACCGTTGGTCGCGATCTACGCCTACTTTGCTTATGCTTTGCAGCTGGGAGGGCCACCGTCCGTCTTCTGGATCGTGATCGTAGGAGCCGGGCAACTTCTCGTCGCCCTCGTGATGGGCGAAGTCGTCTCGCAGTTCCCGATCGCTGGTGGCATCTACCCCTGGGCTCGTCGCCTCTGGGGAAAGCGCTACGCCTGGATGTCAGCCTGGGTTTATGTCTGGGCCATGATCGTGACGATCACCGCCGTCGCTGAATACGGCAGTGGCTTCCTGGCAACGCTCCTAGGCGTACCGCTCGACGAAAACGGAATGCTCCCGGTCGGGTGGACACTCGCCCTGTCAGTCGCGCTGCTCATCCTCGCGCTGCTGTTCAACCTCGGTGGCACCAAGATGACGTCGCGCATCGCGAGCATCGGTCTTGCCGCTGAACTTACCGGTGTTGTCGGCTTGGGAATCTACCTGCTGATCTTCCAGCGCAAGAATGACTTCAGTGTCTTCTTCGACAGCTTTGGCAAAGGCGACGGCAACTACGTTGGTGCTTTCGTTGGTGCGGCGCTCATCGGACTCTTCATGTTCTATGGCTTCGAGGCCTGCGGTGACGTCGCCGAGGAAGTGGCGGATGCGTCGAGACAAGTTCCTCGCGCAATGTACCTCACCATCTTTGTGGGTGGCGTTTCAGCTCTGATGTCGTTCGTTGGTTACGTTCTTGCCGCTCCCAACCTTGCGGACATCGTGAGCGGAAAAGACGCTAACCCGATTCCCTCCATCTTGGAGGCGACCCTCGGGCCCGTCGGCGCGAAGATTTTCCTCGTCGTCGCGTGCATGGCCTTCCTCTCGTGTGTCTTGAGCCTGCAGGCTGCCGCAAGCCGCTTGCTGCACTCCTTCGCTCGTGACGGGATGCTTCCGGCCAGCGGGTGGCTTTCCAAGCTCTCCCCCCGCACACAGGTGCCGACCAACGCGCTCCTCGTGGCGAGCGTCATTCCGATCATCATTTGTATCGTCGTCTTCGTGCTCCCGGATGCTCTCGTTCAGGTCACCTCGTTCGCCGTACTCGGAATCTACGTGGCCTTCCAATCGATCGTGTTGGCAGCTCTTCGTCAGCGCACCAAGGGGTGGAAGCCCGCCGGGCCATTCAACCTCGGTAGCTGGGGAATCGTCGTCAACATTGGCGCCCTCGCGTACGGCATTATCGCGATCGCCCTGCTGCTGTTGGGCCCCACCTTCAGCCTCGCCGACAACTACATCACCTGGATTGGACTTGTCGTCGTTCTGGTGATCGGTGGCCTTTACCTGGCGATTGCTCGCCCAGACAAGAAGTCTTCGGCGCCCGAAGGCGATGCAATTGCGGTTGCCGAGAAGATGCGCGCGCACGCGGGCTAATCTGATTCTGTAGCAACACTCTGATGGGGCCTTGCGGCGACGCAGGGCCCCATTTTTCGCCCGCGTGGGCGTGGACACAGGCACTCACTCTGAAGGAGCACGACCAATGGCGGCCAGAACCAATTTCTTGAGCGAGATCACCGGGCTGTTTGCGTTCCCCGCCGCCGAGAATCCGACCGTCGCAATGGTCGAGGCCGCCTACCGACACCACCAGATCGATGCCCGTTACCTCACCTGCGAGGTGGAGCCAGAGAACCTAGAGGCCGCCGTTCGTGGTGCCGTTGCGATGGGCTGGGCTGGCTTTCACCTGTCGCTGCCCCACAAGCAGACCGTGATTCCGTTTCTTGATGAGCTCGCTGAGTCCGCCCAGATTATTGGCGCAGTGAATTGCGTGGTCATCAGGGACGGACGGCTGATTGGTGAGAACACGGATGGTGCCGGTTTCCTCACCTCACTGAAAGAAACCACCGATCCGCGGGGTGCTCACGTGCTGGTCTTTGGTGCCGGTGGCGCAGCGCGAGCAATTGCCGTGGAACTGGCGCTCGCCGGAGTTGCGAGCCTCACCATCGTCAACCGCTATGCGGCACGCGGCGAGGAATTGGCACGGTACATCACTGAAACCGCGGGGGTGAGCGCTGTGGCTGTTGAATGGTCAACGAACTTTGCGGTACCCGCAGCGATGAACATTGTGGTCAACGCGACATCGATCGGGCTTTATCCCGAGGTGAAGGCCGAGCCTGCCATTGACTACGACACCCTCCTTCCGGGAATGGTCGTTGCCGATGTCATCCCGAATCCGCCGCGCACAGCGTTTCTCACGTCGGCAGCAGCGCGCGGTTGCACCACCATTGATGGGCTCGGCATGCTGGTCAACCAAGGAGTGATCGGCATCAAACTGTGGACCGGGGTGGATGTCGACCCCCGCGTGATGCGCGACGAGCTCACTGAAATTTTCGGGGCGTAACGGATGGCCTCCGAAGCACTCGCTCCACGCTCCGACACGGCCCGCTGCCCGTGCCTGAGTGGTTCAACCTACGGGGAATGCTGTGGGCGCTACCACCGCGGTGAGGCCAATGCACCGACCGCTGAACGACTCATGCGTTCGCGCTACTCGGCTTTCGCACTCGGTGACATCGACTACCTCGTGGCCACCTGGCACTCGAGCACCAGGCCGACCGCCCTCACGCTCGATGCCGATCAACGGTTCTACCGTTTGGACATTGCGGGAGCCACCGGTGGTGGGCTACTCGAAACGACCGGAACCGTTGATTTCGTCGCCCACTCGGTCACGGCTGGTGTCGCCGACCAGCAGCGGGAAAACAGTCGCTTCGTCAAAGAAGGCGGACGCTGGTTCTACCTAGGGGCGCTCTAGTTGGTCGCTCGCTAACTCTCGGTTGCCTCAAGCGGTGCGGGTTCACGCGCCGAGTTAGAGAAAAAACCCGCGACAGCGACGAGCGCGACGCAGAGCAAGAACGAGGGCAGTAATCCCACCTTGGTGCTCAAGAAACCCAGGCTGGGCGGGCCGACGAGAAAAGCGAAATAGCCCATGGTGGCCACCGCACTCACGCGCGCTGACGAGTGGACGGGATTATCGGCTGCCGCGGAAACCCCGAGCGGGAACCCCAAGGAGATTCCGAGCCCCCACAGTGCGCAACCGACCGCAACGGGCACCAATGAGCCACCCGAAACGGGCAGCGCTGCGGAGAAAATCACCAACAAGATGCCGAGAGCGGCAACCCCCGACAAAACCTTCAGCACGCGCACCCGGCCGTGACGATCGACGAAACTACCACCGAACATTCGGCCAGCGGCCATCGACGAGATGAACAGGATAAAACCGACGGAGGCGAGAACCGGGTCGAGATGGTAGCCATCAACCAGGCTCAACGGGAGCCAGTCGTTTGCTGCCCCCTCAGCGAAGGATATTCCGAGAACTACGGTGCCGATCATGAGCGTTCGCGGCTCAGTCCACACCGAAAGACGATCACGGATCGTTGTTCGAGCCTGCCCACTGTTGCTGGGGCTGGCAGCCAACTCTTGGCCGGTGCCGCGTGGCAGAAAACGCACCACGAGCAGGGGGGCGGCCAGACTCAACACTCCAGCGATCACGAGGTGGGCGAACACGCTGATGCCCAAGAGCTGCGCGAGTGCGCCTAGACCGCTTCCGGCCAGCGCTCCCAGCGAGTAGGCGCCGTGAAGCCCGGGCAAGATGCTCCGCCGAACGACCCCCTCAATCGCAGCACCCTCAACATTGACAGCAACCTCGGCTAAGCCGAAACCTATGCCTGTGAAAACCATTCCCACCGCAACAACGGGGATCACGCCAAGCTCGGTACCAACCCCAACAATCGCAACCCCCAATCCGATCAGGCTGGCACCCACCGCTACCACGGGGCGGGCGCCGAACCGCGCAATGAGTTGCCCAGAGAGCGAAAGCCCGAGCATCGACCCGAGCGAGAGCCCGAGAATGATCAAGCCCACGGCGGCATTGTCGATGCGGAGCGACGCCCGAATATCGGGAGTCCGTGTAACCCAGGAAGCAAAAGCAACACCGTTGGAAGCGAACGTCACGAACACGGCGAGATGCCATAACCGCACAGCACGGGCGTCCTTGACGCGAGAACGGGCGCTCACGGGGCGAGAAGCCAGAGAACGGGAAGCGCACCCATCGCAAGGGCGGCGGCAGCCACCAGTACGCTCGACCACCGCTTACTGCGCCACCGACCGAGCAAGTTCTTGTCGCGGGCGAGCCACCAAATTACGGCGATCAGGATCGGGGCTGCAAGACCATTAGTGACGGCGGCAATGAACAAGAATTGGATCGGGTTAAGCCCAATCAGGTTGAGGGCGAGCCCAGCGACAACCGACACCACGATGATCGCGTAGAACGCTCGCGCCTCGCTGGGTCGCTTCTCGAGGCTCTCTCGCCAGCCAAACGTTTCAGCAATGGCGTAGGACGTGGCGCCCGCCAACACGGGGATGCTCAATAGTCCGGTGCCCATGATGCCGAGAAGAAACAAGAGCCCGGCGTACTTGCCAGCGATGGGGGTGAGAGCGGCGGCGGCCTGCTCGGCGGTCTGGACATCCGTAATTCCTGCAGCGTGAAGGGTGGCGGCCGCGGTAATCATGATGGCCATCATCACGATGACCCCCGTGGCCATTCCGGAGAAAACATCGCCACGCATGGCTCGAATGTGTTGCGAGGTGACCGGCGTTTGGTGCGCCGCTTTGCGCTGCTCGCCGTCACGCTGTTCGACCTCTTCGGCAGATTGCCAGAAAAACAAGTAAGGCGAAATGGTGGTGCCGGCGAGGGCGATCAGAAAAGAAAGGTCGCTTTTGCCCCACTCGATTTTGGGCACCACAATGCTCTGCGTCACGAGCTGCCAGTTAACGTTGGCGACAAACATCACCGCAACGTAGGCGAGCAGGGAGACACACAACCAACGCAGAATTTTGGCGTACCGGTGGTAGGGAACGTAAACCTCGGCGAGCGTGATCAGGACGGCCAGCGCCACAACTCCGACGAGTTGCGGAATTGGCACCAGAAGCTGGAGCGCGGCAGCCATCGAACCGAGATCCGCAGCGATGTTGACGGTGTTGGCGACAGCGACGAGCGCGACGCAGAGGTAGAGCACAGGCTTGGGGAGGCGGTCCCGGATGATGCCAGCCAACCCTCGACCGGTCACCAACGCCAAGCGCGCGCAGGCCTCCTGCACGGCGAAGGCGAGGGGGAACAGCAGTGGCCCGCTCCACAGCAAACGGTTTCCACTGGCTGCACCGACCTGAGAGTAGGTGCCGATCCCCGAGGGGTCATCGTCGGCGGCACCCGTGACAATGCCGGGGCCGAGCCGCGCGAAATAGCCTTTGCCACGAAAGAACTGTTTCGTGGGGTGGTGGCGCAGATGGCGCGCAGGCGTTGTTTCGGGCATTGTTCACTTCCGTTTGATGCTGATGATTCTGCCATGCGCAAGTTCCCAGCAGCAGTCCCTAGTGTTGAACCATGCGTCTCATTCTCATTCGTCACGGCCAGACTCCCGACAACGTGGGTGGTTTTCTCGGAACGACCGTTCCAGGACCTGGCCTCACGGGGTTGGGGCTGGAACAGGCGGCGGCGATTCCGGCTGCCCTAGAGGCAGAAGATATTGGCGCAATTTTCGTCTCCACGATGATCCGAACCCACCACACTGCGGCCCCACTCTCTGAATCTTTGGCGCTTCCGGTGACTATTCGCGCTGGCCTTCGGGAGCTCGACGCTGGCGAGCTGGAAATGCGTAACGACCGGCCGGCCGTCGACACCTACATTTCGACTCTGGTCAACTGGGTGGACGGTGACCGCTCCGTGCGGATCCCCGGTTCGGAGAACGGCCACGAGGCTTTCGAACGCTTCAATTCCGTGGTGATCGAAGCGGCCTCGTTGGGGCATGAAACGGTTGCAATTGTCAGTCACGGTGCCATGTTGCGCTACTGGATTGCCGCCGTTGCGGCCAATGTCACGGCGACCTTTGTTGCCGAAAACTTCATCCACAACACCGGCGTGGTCATCATGGTCGGAAATCCCACCGACGGCTGGCACCTCGACAGTTGGCTGGGTGAGAAAAAATCGGCTCCGGCAGTAGCTTTCGATTGATGCTGTGATAATTTCGCGCTATGCCCAGAATCGTGGCGGTCGCGCCAGCGTTACCCGAATACAGCTACCCGCAGAGTGAGATAACCGAGGCGCTCGCGCCGCTGATTACCCGCACCCCATCGCAGGGTGCAGTGCTCGCTCGCACTCACGGCGCGAGCAAGATTGATCGCCGCCACACAGCCCTGCCGCTCGAGCGTTACGCCGACCTTGGCGGTTTCCGTGCCTCTAATGAGGTGTTCATTTCGGTGGCGACCGACCTTCTCGAGCGTGCTCTGCGAACCGCACTAGCTGATTCTGGACTGGTCGCGAGCGACATCGATTTTGTGTTTTTCACGTCGGTGACCGGTATTTCGGCGCCGTCGATTGATGGGCTACTCATTTCTCGGCTTGGTTTGCGCTCGGATGTGAAACGGATGCCCTCCTACGGGCTCGGCTGCGCCGGTGGGGCGGCGGGCATCGCGCGCGTCGCGGACTACCTGGTCGGGCATCCGGGCGAGGTCGGGGTGCTACTCTCGGTCGAACTCTGCTCCCTCACCCTGCAGCACGACGACGTGACGATGGCCAACTTCGTTGCCACCGGGCTGTTCGGCGACGGTGCCGCCGCGGTGGTCATGGTCGGGGCTGACCGCGACGAACACGGCCCCCGCGTGGTGGACACCCGGAGCTTCTATTACCCCGACAGCGCTGAGGTGATCGGCTTCACTGTGGGCGGCACTGGGTTCGAGATCGTGCTGACCGCCGAGGTGGCGTCGATTATTGCGGAGCATTTTCCGGGCAATGCCGCAGACTTCTTGGGCTCAAACGGGCTCGCCGCGACCGACATCAACACGTGGTTTGCGCACCCCGGGGGCCCGCGCATCTTGGAATCCTTCGCGGCCGCGCTGAACCTCGACGCGGATGCCCTCGCCCTCAGCTATGCGTCGCTGGCGAAGGTCGGCAACCTCTCGTCGGCGGCGGTGCTGCACGTTCTCGCCGATGGGTTTGACCAGCCCGCGGGCGCTCGAGGGTTGTTGTTCGCTGTTGGCCCGGGGGTCGCCTCAGAACTGGTGTTGCTGGAGTGGGCCCAGTGATCGCCTTCTCGCTTGTGGCATATGCCGCCCTCATCCTTGGCACCGGCGCCGAACGCATTGTGGAGTTGGTGATTTCGAAGCGCAACGCCGCAGCGGCTTTCGCTCGCGGCGCCACCGAACATGGACTGGCTCATTTTCCGTGGATGGTCGCCCTCCACACCGCACTGTTGCTGGCCTGTTTCGGCGAAGCTCTGCTCTCCGATCGCCCATTCATCCCGGCCCTCGGCTACCCAATGCTCGTGATTGTCTTGGCCGCCCAAGCAGGCCGCTACTGGGTTATCTGGGCACTCGGCAATCAGTGGAACACTCGCGTGATCGTGATCCCGGGTGCCGGGCGCATCACCCGCGGGCCCTACCGTTTCGCTTGGCTACGGCACCCCAACTACTGGATCGTGGCGATCGAGGGGATCGCGCTGCCCCTCGTGCACTCGTCATATGTCACCGCAATCGTCTTCACGATTCTCAACGCCGTGCTCCTGTTGGGCTTCCGCATCCCGACCGAAAACCGTGCGCTCACCGCACTGGAGCGCTGAGCGGATGCCCGCCGCTAGCGAGGCCGAAGCGTCTGGGCTCGACATCATCGTTGTGGGCGGTGGCCCGGTCGGTGTGGCGGCGGCGATCGAGGCGCGCCTTGCCGGGCTGAGCGTCGCGATCGTCGAGCCTCGAGATTCGACCATCGACAAAGCCTGCGGTGAAGGGCTGATGCCCGGGGCGCTTCCCCTGCTCGAACGACTGGGGGTGAGCCCGACCGGCATGCCGCTGCGCGGAGTTCACTACACGGATGGGGTGGCGAGCGCCGTGCATCCGTTCGCTACCGCTTCGGGTCGGGGAGTGCGCCGAACCGAGTTGCACGATGCGCTGACGGCGCGGGCAGAGACACTCGGGGTGACCTGGATTGTGGGGCGGGTGACAGCCCTTGAGCAGGATTCCGCGGGCGTGACCTGCACGGTGCTGAGTGCTGCTGCGCACACGAACGCCGCGCAACGCGAGCATGCGCAGCGCGGCCAGGGCCAGAGCGACGTGGCGTCAGAAACGGTAAGCGCGCGCTGGTTGCTGGGGTGCGACGGGTTGCACTCGAGTGTGCGCACGTTTGCCGGGCTTGAGCTGCCGCGGGCAAGCCGTCGGGCCGCTCGTCCAAAACCTGCGCCTGTGTCTCGGTCAGAATCGCGAACGGCACGAGTTCGCGCTGGCTCCGGCACCCAAGCATCGTCGTCGAGGCGCTACGGTCTTCGCCAACACTTTGCGATTGCGCCGTGGAGCGAGTACATCGAGGTGCATTGGGCACCGAACGTCGAGGCCTACGTCACGCCGGTCAGTCCGGGGGTCGTGGGGATAGCGATGTTGGGACGCCAAGGTTTCAACTTTGCCGCCGAGCTTGCGGCCATCCCGGCGCTCGCCGCGAGGCTGCAGGGCGCTGTGCCCGCGAGCTCCCTCCGTGGTGCAGGTCCCCTCTATCAGCGAGCACGTCGACCGCGCGCCGGGCGAGTGCTGTTGGTGGGCGATGCCTCCGGTTACGTTGATGCCATCACCGGGGAGGGTCTGCGGCTCGGTTTGGCGCAGGCGCGTGCCGCCGTCGCAAGCATTGCTGACGGCAGGGCTGCGCGTTACGACAGGGAGTGGCGGCGAATCAGTCGGGACTTCCGCGTTCTCACCTCGGCCCTGGTCGCTGCTGCCAACTCGCCGCTGCGCCGAACCATTGTGCCGCTGGCCCGCGCGTTGCCGACAGTGTTCGGAGCCGTGGTCGAGCGCCTCGCTCGCTGAGCTCTGTGTTGGGCCCATCCTTTGGCGGTTGGTCGAGCTTCTCTTGAGTCTTTAGTGCCGGGTCGCTGGTTGGCCCCTCCGTTGGGCCCGGCGCGCGTGCGGCGCGCAAGCGGGGCGCGTGGGGGCGCGGGGGCGCGTGCGGAACGCGCGGGACCTGTTCAACATGCTCAAATCGTCGGTGCTCGGTGTGTCCGACCACGAATCGCCGGGAGGTCTCGAATTCATCCTGCTGAACGGGGGAAGCGGCCGTCTGAACCGAAGAGAAGCGGCCGTCTGAACCGAAGAGAAGCGGTCATCTGAACGGAACAGAAGCGGACGTCGCGCCGGCCTAGCGCTCCGTAGACTGGAGGTATGCCCCAGAAACCTAAGCAACCGTGGTGGATGCGGCTGAACGCAACCCTTTTCCCCTTCCTTGGGCCGCCCCCGCTCGGCCCCTACAACGAAGCTCCGTTGCCACCGACGGCCGAGAAGGCCTGCCCCCTATGCGGCCAGCCGATGGGGCTCCACACGTTCGAGCGCAACGACGATCAGCGTCCGACCCTGATGCACTGCCCGGCCACAGGCTAGGCTCCCGTCCAGGTGGCCCCCCCGGTTGTCACCTCCCATGCCCGAGCCGAGCCGAGCCGATCCGGGCCGAGCCGGGCTGGTGCCGGTGTCGGTGCTCGTGCTCGTGCTCGTGCTCGCGCCGGTGCTCGTGCCGCTTCCGCCCTGAATCCCCTACGACCAAAACATAAGAATCATCTTCATTTTTCTACCAGAGTCTGGCGAGACGAAAAAATCTCGTAAGTTCATGGAGGAAAAGAAGATGATTTCACGCCCGAAGATCACCGCCATTGTGGTTGGTCTTGCTTTAGCTGGTTCGACCGTGTTTGCCGCCAGCCCGGCAATGGCTGCGCCGGTTTCGGTATCAAGTTGGGGTGACCTTCAGAGTGCCTTCACGGCCGCTCCCGTTGCGATGACGACCACCATTCAGCTCGGTGCGGATATCAATTCCGGGAGCTCAGGCAACCTCACCGTGCCTGACAACGGCGGCACCGGCGGCGCCCACGTGGTGCTTGACCTCAACGGTCACCACCTGACCGTTGACGCGAGAGTCGGCGTGTACGCCGGAATCGCTGTCTTTCAGGGTGCGTCGTTGACAATCGAAGACACATCCTCTGGGGGAGTACTCGACGTCACCGGCGGCGATTTCGCCGCGGGAATCGGTGTCTCGTGGAACCAGCACTACCTGGATACGTTCTCCAGCTTCGGCAACGGTGCCGGCAGCATCGTCATCGACAGCGGAACGGTGAACGCAACCGGTGGGACCGTGGGTGCTGGTATCGGTGGCGCCTTCGTGGTCGGCGGCGGATCGGTCACCATCACTGGAGGCGCCGTCACGGCAACTGGTGGAGCAAGCGCAACGGGAATAGGTGACGGCACTGCCCGCCTGGTGGACAATGGCTCGCCTGAATCGACACAGATCTCCATCACTGGTGGCACCGTTTCGGCACAGGGAGGCAACGCCTGGATGATGAACCCCGGCGGAGGTGCGGGAATCGGGATTGGTGGCGTTACTGACGCCGGAGTATCCGTGCCGGCTATTAGCATCAGCGGTTGCGCGAACGTTACTGCCACGGGTGGTACTAGCTCTAGTGCGTATGGTGGTCCTGCAGGTATTGGCGCTGGTGCAGGCAACGCTTCGGTTCCCGCCTTGACCATCGATGGACTGGCCCAGGCAGGGGCTCCGACAGTTGCCGGTTCGGGATCGTTCTTTGGACCCACCCCGAGCGGCGTCGGTTCCCCCACGACCTACAGCGGTTTGGTGACCAACCTTGTTACGGTGTCGACGAGTACACCAACCTTGGGCCATGACGGGGGCACGTTCACGATGACCTGTGTGGCGGTTGTTGGACCGACCGACCCCGCTGATCCGACCGTTCCGACAGATCCGACGGTCACGAGCGGTGCGGCTCTGGCCGCCACGGGCGCCGATGTCAGCGGCTTCGCCGGTCTCGCGGGCATCCTCGCACTCGCGGGAATCGTGGCCTTCGGCCTCGCCCGTCGCGTCGCGAAGAGCTAGCGGGCACCCCAGCAATCAGCACTCAGTACCCAGCAGAATCAACCTCAGCGCCACCATCTCCAGCCACAAGCTCGGGATGGTGGCGCTGTTCGTTGTTGAGCGTGTGTTGGCTAGTGTTCGCCGAACAGTTTGATTTGCAACTTGAGGGGCGAGTCGACGACGGCAATCGCGTTCTTGTGTTCTGCCACCGACCCGTAACCCCAAGTGACAAAGATTGTCGGCACACCGTGCACCGCCGCCCCCTCCACGTCATGAATTCGATCTCCCACCAAGACAGGGCGCGAGATGTCGGCTCCGGTCGCCTCCAGCCGCAGGAGAGCCTCGGCCACGACATCCGCTTTCGAGCTGCGTGACTCGTCGGTGGAGGCCCCGGTGATGATGTCGAAGTAGCGGGCGAGGTTGAAGTGTTCGAGCATGAGGGTTGCCGGCAGTTCTGGCTTTGAGGTTGCCAGCGACAGGGGTATCGGGCTGGCGTGAATGCGCCGAAGGAGTGGCCCGATGCCCGGAAACGGTGACGAGTCGTAGGCGCCATCGTCGAGATATTTCTCGCGATAAACGGTGAGTGCTTCGCGAGACTGGGCGGCATCAAGACCGGTGATTACCCGAAAAGATTCCAGCATCGGCGGGCCGACAAATGCCCGTAGCTGGGCCGCCGAGGGAACGGGTAGGCCGAGGGTGGCGAACGTATAGGCGAGGCACGAGGTGATGCCGGGGGCGGAGTCGAGAATGGTGCCATCGAGGTCAAAGAGAAAACAGCTGTACTCGGATTTCATCGGTTCCTCGGGTTGGCGCTCACTGTGCACTTCAAAACAGGCGCGAGTGCGAGTCGTCGAGGCCGCGCATGGCGTCGTAGTCGAGCAGCAGGCAACGGATGCCCCGATCCTCGGCGAGGGTGCGTGCCTGCGGTTTGATCTCTTGGGCGGCGAAGACACCCACCACCGGGGCAAGTCTCGGGTCGCGATTCATCAGTTCGAGGTAGCGGGTGAGTTGCTCCACCCCGTCGATGTCGCCGCGACGCTTGATCTCGACGGCGACGCTGGCGCCCGCGGCATCCGTCACCAGAATGTCCACCGGGCCGATCGCTGTCATGTACTCCCGGCGAACCAGCCGGTAGCCCTCGCCGATGAGGTCGACGTTCTCGGCCAACAGTTTTTGCAGGTGGGCTTCGACGCCATCTTTCTGGAGTCCGGGATCGATACCCAACTCGTGCTGGGTGTCGTGCAGAATCTCGTGGATCGAGATCACCAGCAGGTCGGCAGTTTTCGCCTGCGCGACCTTCCAAATCTCGGCGACACCACCCTCGACTTGCTCGGCGTCAGGGTCGAGCACTGCGATCGTACAGGGTGGGCTCATCCAGTTCAGAGGCTTGTAGGAGAGGGAATCGGAGTGCACCAGCACGCTGCCGTCCGCTTTGACCACCAACAAACGGGTAGCGAGCGGTAGGTGGGCGCTGAGGCGGCCGGCGTAGTCAACCGAACAGCGGGCAATGACGAGTCTCACCGCTCCACGCTACCGCGGTGCGGGCGCGTCTGCTCGCTGGCTAACGTTTCAGAGAGCCCCAACTGCCACTGCGTGAACCTGGCCGACCAAGTCTTCAATTCATGAGCCCGCGGTACTGCGGCGGCAATCGAGTCCTCGCCCCGCACGCCATGCTTGCGGGCTGAGGCTCTGACAATCACGCGATGTGCACCCACGCTTCGAGCGCAGCACGGATGGCTTCGGAGCGGTTCAGGCCCTCACGCTCCGCACGGGCCATTAGCGCTGCAAGCTCGTTCTCCGTCAGGCGCACGGGGATCACTTGAGCTGCTGAAGCCCCTCGCGGAGCGCGACCCCATCGAGCGCGAAGTTTATGGACGTCATAGCCAGCCTCGGCCTCGGCTACCCACCCATCAACCTGTGACTCATCAACTTCGTGACCCTGGATAATTCGCTTCACAATTTCATCGTATTACGAAACTTCGTTCTTGTTACCGGCGAGAGCACGGGGCTCGCGCGCTGCGCCCGACGCCAGGCCGGCAATGGTGACGAGCACCAGAACGACGAGGAGGGAGTTGAGGAGCCCGAAGTGTTGCCCCAAGAAGCCGAGCAGCGGTGGGCCGATGAGGAATGCGACGTAACCGATAGTGGCCACCGCGCTCACCCGTGCCGCAGCGGTTTTCGGGTCGTCGGCAGCAGCCGACATTCCGACCGGAAACCCGAGGGCCGAGCCGAGGCCCCAGAAGACGATTCCGAGAACGGCCACCCAGATGTTGGGGCCACCGAAGATGAAGATGACGAGCCCGACCATGGCGAGGACCGCCGAACCGCGGAGCACCGGAACCCTGCCGAAGCGGTCGAGGATGAGAACTCCCACCAAGCGACCAACCGTCATGGCGGTGACGAAAACGCCGAACATGATGGCACCAACCTCGTTCGCCACGAGGTAACCATCGACCGTGGCGAGAGCAAGCCAGTCATTGGCGGAACCCTCGGCGAAGGCCATCCCGAGAACGATGAGCCCAATGAACAGGGTGCGCGGGTCGCGCCACATGCTGAGGCGGCCCTGCCAGCTCTTGGAACGGTCATCGGAGGCGACCGCATTCTCGCCTACCTCGAGAATGTTCTCGTGCTGGACATTTCGGAGCGCGAGGTGAGCCGCAAGAACCATGACCACGGCGATGATTGCGGTGTGGGCGACGATCGGTAAGCCCACAGATTCCGCCAGGGCGCCGAGAGCAGCGCCAATCATCGTTCCGATACTGAAAAAGGCGTGGTAGATCGGCATGATTGCCCGGCCGAGGACGCGTTCGTTGGCCGCCCCCGAGACGTTCATTGCGACATCCGCGATGCTCAACCCGGCGCCAAAAATGGTGAGGCCGATGAAGACAATGGCGAAGCTGGGGCCGACACTGGCGCCGATTCCGGCGATGATGAACCCGGAAGGTCCCACGGTCAAACAGATTGCGAGCGCGGTTCGTGCGCCCACCCTGGCGATCAAATGGCTGGAACCGAGGAGACCGAGGATGGAGCCGAGGGCGACCCCGAAAATCAGGATGCCCATCTCCGCCGTAGTGGCACCCAGGGCATCCCGAACCGCGGGAACCCGAGAAACCCAGCTAGCGAGCCCCAGGCCGCACAAACCAAAAACGACAAACATGGAGTTGCGCCAGGCGATGACCTGACGGCGGGTCAACCCGCCAGCATAGGAATGAGCGGGTGTCGCGAGGGGCATCGGATTCCTTGAGGGTGGTGGGCGGGAGTTCCTACCACCACGCTATCAAGCGGTCGGCCGAGCGGGGCGTGGTTCGCGGGCGGCCCCCGAACAAATCCCCGCGGCCGCCAGGAGCACCAGCACCACCAGGAGGGCGTTGAGCAGGCCGAGCTGTTGTCCGAGCCCACCGATAAGTGGGGGCCCGATCAACCCGGCGGCGTAACCGATGGTCGCGACTATGCTCACACGGGCCGCGGCGTTGTGGGTATCGTCGGCGGCCGCCGACATGCCGACGGGGAAACCCAGGGCTGAGCCGAGCCCCCACAAAACAGTGCCGACAATGGCCACGCTGATGCCACCGCTGATGTCACCGCCGAAGATCACGAGTGAAAGGCCAACAACGGCGACCAGCGCCGAACCGCGCAAGACGGGTACCCGACCGAAACGATCCAATAGAAACCCGCCAAACAGCCGACCCACGGTCATGGCGGTGACAAAGATGCCGAACATCAGGGCGCCCACCTCGTTGGCGACCCCGTAGCCATCGACCGTCGCTAAAGCCAGCCAGTCGTTGGCAGAACCCTCGGCGAAAGCCATTCCGAGAACGATCATCCCGATCATGAGGATCCGCGGTTCGCGCCACAGGGCGAGACGGCCGCGCCAGTCGCTGGTGATCGCGTCTGCCGGAAAAAGAACTGCGTCTGCGTGATCAGGAACTGTGTTTGCGCGATCGCGAGCTTCAGCGGTTGCGATCGGAATCCGCTCGTGCTGAACGTATCGAAGTGCCAGCTGACCGACGGCGAACATCGTCGCAGCCACCACCCCGATGTGCAGAACAACGCTGATGTTGAGAAACTCGGCCACCGCTCCTAGGGCAGCACCGACCATTGTTCCGCCGCTAAAGCAGGCGTGGAAGATGGGCATGATGGTGCGGCGTAAGGCTCGTTCATTGGCCGCGCCGGAAACATTTATCGCCACCCCCGAGATCGCGGCACTCACCCCGAAGATCATCAGCCCGCTGAAAACTAGGGCGAAACTGGGGGCAAAGCTCGCCCCAACGCTTGCAACAGTAAGACCGATTGGCCCCACCGTGAGGCAACCAACCAGCGTGCGACGAGCCCCAATTCGGGCGATGAGGTGACCCGAAGCAAGCAACCCGCCAATAGAACCCACGGCAACTCCGAACAGCAGGACACCGATTTCCAAGGTGTTACTGCCCAGGGCATCACGCACCGCGGGGAGGCGGGTCACCCAGCTCGCGAGGCCCAACCCGGAGAGGCCGAAAATGGTGAACATCGAATTGCGCCACGCTGTAACCTGTTTGCGGGTCAGTCCATTGGGGGCTGGCCGTTTGTCTGAGTGCGGAAGCATGAAATTCCTTGAGGCTGTGACCTTATGGCGCTAACGAGAGCGCACAGGTTAGATTCTTGAGAGCACGCTATCAAGCCACAACCGTGGATTGCCTGCGCCACCGACCGGGAAGGCCACCAGTGCCGCTAGTTATCGGTCGACCGACGGGGCGGCATCTTCACCCAACACGTGCTGTTGTCACCGGCTTCCTGATCGCCATTACGGTTGGCACCGGGTTGCTCTTGTTGCCGATTTCTACTGCCGGCCCCGGTGGTGCCAACTTTCTGCAGGCCCTGTTCACGGCCACATCATCGGTGTGCGTCACCGGCCTCATCGTTGTCGATACCCCGGTGTTCTGGAGCCCTTTCGGCCAGGTGGTGATTCTGCTGCTGATTCAGGTTGGTGGTCTGGGGATCATGATCTTCGCGTCGCTGATTGGGCTCGCGCTTGCCAGACGAATGTCAATGCGGAGCCGTGCCGCCGCGGCATCCGAAGCCAAGAGTGTGGGGGTGGGGGACGTGCGTCGCCTCATCAAAGGAATTCTGGCAATCACGCTCGCGATTGAGGCCACCGTCACGGTGATCCTCACCCTCAGGCTGTGGCTCGGCTACGGGCATTCGCTTGGTGAGGCGCTGTGGCTGGGAGTGTTTCACTCGGTGTCGGCCTTCAATAACGCTGGCTTCGCCCTGTTCAGCGACAGCCTGATGCGTTTCTCTGCCGACCCCTTCATCCTTATTTCTATTGCGCTCGCCATCATTCTCGGCGGGCTCGGTTTTCCAGTAATCATGCAACTACGCAAAGAGTTCACCAAACCACTGCACTGGAGCATGAACACCAACATTATGGTGTGGGCAACGCTCGTGCTTGTCGTTGCCGGAACCATCTACATCGCCGCGATCGAGTGGAACAACTCCGCAACCCTCGGGCCAATGTCGGTCGGCGAGAAACTGTTGGCCGGGTTCTTTCAGTCGGTGCAGACGCGCACCGCGGGCTACAACAGCATCGATGTCGGCGCCATGGATCCCGCCTCGTGGCTCGGGATGGACCTCCTCATGTTCATCGGTGCTGGCCCAGCTGGCACCGCCGGTGGAATCAAAGTCACTACCTTTGCGGTCCTGTTCTTCATCTTGTACACCGAACTTCGCGGCGGCTCCGCGGTCAACGTTTTCGGCAAACGACTCTCGCGATCGGTGCACCGCCAAGCAATCACCACGGTGCTCTTGGCTGCTGGAGTTGTCGTGGCGGGGGGTATAACCATCATGCTGATGACAGATTTCGCTCTCGACCGAGTGCTGTTTGAGGTGGTGTCGGCTTTTGCCACCGTGGGACTATCAACCGGCATTACGGCGGCACTCCCCGCTGGAGCGCACGTGGTGCTCATCCTGTTGATGTTCATCGGACGCCTGGGGCCGTTGACTCTCGGTACGGCCCTCGTTTTGCGCCAGCGCCCCATCCTCTACGAACTTCCCAAAGAAAGGCCAGCCATTGGTTAACTCGATTTTCACCGGCGGGCGCCGCCCGTCGCGCATTGCAGAAGCAGACTCAGTGGCGGTGATTGGTCTCGGACGATTTGGTACCTCACTCGCTCTCGAGCTCATGGCTTCTGGCACCGAAGTTTTGGGCATCGACGGCAACGAAGAGATTGTTCAGCGCCTGAATGGCAAGCTGACCCAGGTTGTGCGAGCAGACGCCACCAACGAGGAAGCACTTCGCCAACTCGCCGTCCACGAATTTGACCGAGTGGTGGTGGCCATCGGCTCCGATATTCAGGCCAGCATTCTGACCACCTCGCTTTTGCTGGGATTCAACATTCCCCAGTTGTGGGCGAAAGCGGTCAGCGATCCGCACGGACAGATTCTGGAACAGCTCGGGGTTGCTCACGTGATCTATCCCGAAAAAGACATGGGACGCCGAGTGGCGCACCTCGTGCGTGGTGCGGCGCTGGACTACATCGAGGTCGACGCCGATTTCGTGATCGTGAAGATGAGCCCCAACAGTCTGCTCATTGGAAAGCCGCTCGCGGAGACGCGCATCCGTGCCGACTACGGGGTCATGGTGATGGCCTACCGGCACGGCACGCAAGCGTGGAGAAATGCCGAGGCCGAAACTGTGCTGAGCGAAGGCGACACCATTCTGGTGGCTGGCACCACCGCCAAGGCCGAAGAATTCGGTCAACTCCGCTAGGGCATCCGTTCACCGGGCTGCCTGAGGAACGGTTTCCGGCACCCGCCACTCAGGCAACCCGTTTAGGCTTTGTTCATGAGCGCTGAAGCCACAAACTCTGCCCCGACCCTCCCCTCCGGAATCGTCACCGACGAGCTTGATCAAGCAGTTCGTCCCCAGGATGACCTCTTCCGCCACGTCAATGGGCGGTGGATAGCGAAAACTGAGATCCCCAGTGATAAGGCGCGTTACGGCTCGTTTTACTTGCTGGCTGAGGAAGCCGAACGGGCGGTTCGCGACATCATCATCGAAGCCCAGTCCGCTCCGGCTGGAACCGAGGAACGCAAGTTCGGTGACCTGTACGCGAGCTTTCTCGACGAGGAGCGCGCGAACGCTCTCGGTGCCACCCCCCTTATTCCTTTGCTCGCCGAAGTCGACGCGATCACCAGCATCACCGAGTTTCTGAACACCCTCGGTTCCTTGGAGCGCCGTGGCACGAGTGGTTTCGTTCAGGCCTTCGTCGACAACGACCCGGGTGACCCTGAGCGTTACCTCGTCTTTCTCGAGCAGGGCGGCATCGGCCTTCCCGACGAGTCCTACTTTCGCGAAGAGAAGTTCGCCGAGATTCGCGTCGCCTACGAGGCTTTCCTCGAGCGGATGCTGGTCCTCGCGGGCGTTGGTGGCACGGGAGCCGACACCCCCGCAGCGCGTGCGAAGCGCATCTTCGCCCTCGAAACGGAGATCGCCACCCACCACTGGGATAACGTCGCCACGCGCGACAGTGAAGCCAGTTACAACCTGTTGGAGTGGAAAGACGCGAAGGCGCTCACCGAGGGTGGGGCGGCGGGAGTGGATGCCGATCTCGACATCTGGCTGTCGGCCATGGATGTTCCCCGCAAGTCATTTGCCGAGGTTGTGGTTCGCCAACCCAGCTTTCTCGAAGGCCTCGGCACGATGCTTACGGCCGGCCACCTCGAGAGCTGGAAGGACTGGCTTCGCTGGCAGATCATCCGCTCCAACGCTGCCTACCTCAGTGATGATTTTGTTGCCGCCAACTTCGATTTCTACGGCAAGACTCTGACCGGAACTCCGGAGCTTCGTGCTCGCTGGAAGCGTGGTGTTTCGCTCGTTGAGGGCGCCTTTGGTGAGGCTGTCGGTCGAATCTATGTCGAACGCCATTTTCCGGAGGAAGCCAAGACAGCGATGGATATTCTGGTCGCCAACCTGGTGGAGGCCTACCGTCAGAGCATGGTGGTTCTGCCGTGGATGGGCGAGAAGACCCGCGCTCGTGCTGTCGAGAAGCTCGAAAAGTTCACCCCGAAGATCGGCTATCCGGTCAAGTGGCGAGACTATTCGGCGCTCGCCGTGGATGCGAGCGACCTGCTGGGCAACGTGCGCGCGGCCAACGAGTTCGAGTTTCAGCGCGAGCTCGGCAAAATTGGCAAGCCTCTTGACCGCGACGAGTGGTTCATGACCCCGCAAACGATCAACGCCTACTACAACCCCGGTTTCAACGAGATCGTCTTTCCGGCCGCAATCTTGCAGTTCCCGTTTTTCGATGAGGCTCGGGATGCCGCCGCTAACTATGGTGCGATCGGCGCGGTCATTGGCCACGAGATTGGCCACGGCTTCGACGACCAGGGATCGAAGTATGACGGTGACGGCAAGCTCACCGACTGGTGGACTGCCGAAGACAAGACAGCATTCGAGAAGCTCACGTCCAGCCTGATTGAGCAGTACAACGCCCTTGCCCCGGCGCAGGTTCCCGGTCATCAGGTCAATGGCGCGCTCACCATTGGTGAAAACATTGGTGACCTCGGTGGGCTCGGGATTGCCTGGAAGGCGTACCTGTTATCGCTTGATGGGCAGGAGCCTCCCGTCATCGACGGTCTCACCGGGGCGCAGCGCTTCTTCCTCTCCTGGGCGCAGGCCTGGCAGATCAAGGCGCGCGATGAGGAAGTGATTCGCCTCCTGTCGATCGATCCGCACTCCCCGAACGAGTTCCGGTGCAACCAGATCGTGCGCAACATCGACGAGTTCTACACAACCTTCGATGTCACTCCGAGTGACGGGTTGTGGTTGGAACCGGATGAACGCGTAACCATCTGGTGACAGCCGTGCCCGCTCGAACTGGAGATCGCTCTGCGCGTCGTCGCGTGGGACGCGGCGAACGTGCGGGGCGGCACGTCAGTGCGCAGCGGGGGGAACGGTTTCCGGCAACCTTTACGACTCTCGGCGAACTTGCGCTCGAGGGTGCGGCGGTCTCGGCCAGTGCCAGTGACTTGCGTTCAGGGGAAACGCTGGTCGCCATCGATGACCAGATTGCGTTGCCGACGGTCAATCTCGGGACGGTCTTGCTGCTCATTGAAGTCTCAGCGAGGTTGACCAACAACGACGATTCGGGTTACGGCATTCTCGATAAAGCGTCGCAGGCTCAGGTGGGGGCCAGTGGCATTTGGCAACATCTCGAAGCGCCGGCGCTGCCGGTTGGTGACCTCGCGACCCTGATCGGTTCGAGCAACGACAATCTTGCAACCAACCTGCTCGTCCAGCGGGTCGGGCTGGAGGCAATTCGGTTGCGGGCCGAAACGCTCGGGCTGAAGCGCACCGCCCTGCTCGATCTTGCCCGTGATGCCCGCGGGCCGGATGACGCACCACAGCTTTCGGTTGGCTCAACGGCCGAGCTTGCCTGGCTTTTCGGGGCACTCGCTCGCGGGGAGATCGTCGATTTCACAACCAGCCAGCGCGTGCTCGGTTGGCTTTCTCTCAACACCGATCTCTCCATGGTGGCGAGCGCTTTCGGGTTGGATCCGCTCGCGCACCGCCAAGAAGACCACGCACAACTGTTGGTCAACAAAACGGGCAGCGATGTGGGGGTTCGGGCTGAGGCGGGCGTGCTTCGCGGCACCCGTGCCGGTGTCTCCTACGCCGTCACGATCCAGTTCGAAGAGACGACCCTCGCGTCTCGCCTTCGAGTTTTGGGCGCGATGCGCACCATCGGGGAAGAACTCCTCGACTACGTGAACTGACCACACCTGGTCTAACGATGACGCTCAGGGTCCCTGAGCGTCATCGCCAGCACCGACTTGGTCAGCTTCTGCGCACCTTCCGCCGACGTGCGCCCGCGACGAAGTTGCCGCCGACCAGAAGCAGGAGAAGAGCGACCAGCAGGATAAGCGCTGGTTCCGTTCCGGTGAAGGCAAGAGCCCCGGCTGTCGACGCCGACGCCGAAGCAGCTGCGACCGTGATTTTCAGCGAGTCACCGCTGGTGCCGGAGGTTGCGCCGACGAGAACAATGTGGTGGACACCTGCGGGGGTGCTCACTGTATCCCGAACTCGAGCGGTGATGTGCCCGCCTGAGTCAGCGGTCGCGGTCCCCAACATAACGGGGGTGGAATGCAGCCAGATTTCGACACTCTCCCCGGCGGTGAAACCATCGCCTGCGACGTCGATCATGTCCCGCATGCCCTGACGGATGGTTTGAGCTCCGGTGGTGTTGACGATCACTGCCGCGGGTGCGAACAGGTAATTTAACGCCTGACGCGCTGTGACACTCCGGCCACGGCTGTCAGTGACCGACACAGTAGCTGTGTGAACCCCCGTGGCGAACGCCGGTGATTCCACCGACCAGACACCCAAGCTGTTCACCGTGGCGGTGACTGTTTCATCACCGATGGTGACAGTCACCAGCCCACCGATAACACCCGAGCGACCCGAGATGGTGGGGGTTTCGTCTGCGGTGGAGCTTTCGGCACCACCGTCAACACTGATGGTTGGTGCGGTCGCATCCACCGTCAACGTTTGAGTGACGGTGCTGCGGTTACCGGCATGGTCCACCACAGTCGCCTCAACCGTGTGTTCACCGTCGGAGAAAGTGCCAACATCCACTGACCAGTTACCGTCGGCATCCACCACAGCAGTGAAAATGGTCCCGTCAACAACGATGGTCACGGTCCCACCATGCAGGTCGGAGGTACCAGAGATAACGGGGGTTGCTTCCAAAGTCACTGCCACCAAACCGCCTGTGACAGTCAGCCCCGGTGCGGTGGTGTCAACAGTCACCGTTTGCGATGCCGATCTGAACCGGTAGTTGTTCGAAATTTCGACATCAACAATGGTGACCCCCTCGGTGAAGATCACATCACTAACCGACCAGAAACCTTCCTCGTCGACAACAGTGACATAGCCGATGCCCTCCACAGCGAAGCTCACTGTTGCGCCCGCAGTATCGGATGTGCCGGACACGGTTCGGGTGGGAGCGTTGGTCAGAACCTCAGCCCCATCATCAAAGGTGATTGTTGGTGCGGGGACAGCCACTGTCAACGTTTGGACGGCTGTGGTGCTGTTGCCGGCAAGGTCAGAAACGTGGGCGGTGATGGTGTGAACCCCATCCTCAAGCGGCACAACATTCACTGACCAAGTCTTGTCAACGGTAACGACTGCGCTGTAGGACCATTCACCGTCATCGACAAGC